>OLIW01000007.1_pt1 | contig 268816 bp, 188 predicted proteins | sample 1601321 | NCBI WGS metagenome assembly OLIW01 (sample SAMEA2452114, study PRJEB22498) | human gut metagenome
TGGGCGTATGAAATTTGCGTGGCTCTGACACTAGTACGAGAGGACCGTGTTGGACTGACCTCTGGTTTACCAGTTGTGCCGCCAGGTGCATTGCTGGGTATCTAAGTCGGGATTGGATAAGTGCTGAAAGCATCTAAGTACGAAGCCAGCCACAAGATTAGATTTCTTAGGGTCGTTGAAGACTACAACGTTGATAGGATGCAGGTGTACAGGTGGTAACATCATAGCCGAGCATTACTAATTGCCCGTTCACTTTTGGTCCTTGCCTTGTATGGCAGGTATATACGTTCAGTTTTTATCTTTACTTTTTACATCGTGTCTAACTTATTTAGGTGACTATAGCATCAGGGTTCCACCTCTTCCCATTCCGAACAGAGAAGTTAAGCCTGATCACGCCGATGGTACTGCGTAAAGTGGGAGAGTAGGTAGTTGCCGTTTTAGAGGAAAGCCTCCATATCTGACGATATGGGGGCTTTTTGTATTTGTATAATTCTAATTTTTTGCTTATATTTGCGCCGCACTATTTATTATTAATGTTTAAAGCAAAATTAGAGATGAAGACAAAGTTATTTTTGGCAGCTGTTGCAGTTGCATTTTCTTTCGCCGTGACTTCTTGTGGTAACAAAAAGGCAGCTAATACTGAAGTAGAAGCTACTGAAGTTGAAGTTGTAGAAGAAGTACAGGCATGTGATTCAACAAAAGCTTGCTGCAAGGCAGATGCTGCTGCTTGCGATAGCACAAAAGCTTGCTGCAAAGAGAAAAAAGAATGTGATAAAGCTTGCGACAAGAAGTAATTCTTATCACATAGGATCATATAAAAAAGGGGCATACGTTCAAGTATGTCCCTTTTTTGTTATACTTTATAGAGTTATTTGATAGCAAACTTATAAAATGATGTTTTTTTAGAGAAAAAAGTTACGAATTTATTTGTATGCTACGAAATTATCTATACCTTTGCACCGTCATAATAAAAACAAGAAGATAAAAATGATACAGAACTTTACATATATTCTACTGTGTGGTATTATTATTCTACTGGCAAGGTTTAGTGGAAGTGAGTGCTGTGCGTGAATATATGTAACGATTAGGATATTCGAAAGCCTTTCTCACTTCCAAGTGCGAAAGGCTTTTTTTAATGGCAATAATTTATAAAAACTATAAGAAATGAGTGACAAGTTATTTATTTTCGACACAACGCTCCGCGATGGCGAGCAGGTCCCGGGATGCCAATTGAACACAGTGGAAAAGATTCAGGTAGCAAAGGCACTGGAACTGCTGGGCGTGGATGTTATTGAAGCCGGATTCCCGATTTCCAGTCCGGGAGATTTCAACTCTGTTATTGAAATATCCAAAGCGGTGACATGGCCTACTATTTGCGCATTGACCCGTGCGGTACAAAAAGATATAGATGTAGCTGCAGATGCTCTGAAGTTTGCCAAGCACAAACGTATTCATACAGGTATCGGTACATCGGATTCGCATATCAAATATAAATTCAATTCCAATCGTGAGGAAATCATCGAGCGTGCAGTAGCTGCCGTGAAGTATGCTCGTCGTTACGTGGATGATGTAGAGTTCTATGCAGAAGATGCAGGTCGTACGGACAATGAATATCTGGCTCGTGTGGTGGAAGCTGTAATTAAAGCGGGTGCTACAGTAGTGAACATTCCGGATACGACCGGTTACTGTCTGCCGGATGAATATGGAGCGAAGATCAAGTATTTAATGGAGCATGTGAATGGTATTGAGAAAGCGATTCTTTCTACGCACTGCCATAATGACTTGGGAATGGCTACTGCAAATACGATGGCCGGTGTACTGAATGGTGCCCGCCAAGTAGAGGTTACTATCAATGGTATCGGTGAACGCGCAGGTAATACTTCGCTTGAGGAAGTGGCTATGATTATCAAATGTCATAAAGATATTGAAATTGAAACGAACATCAATACACAGAAGATTTATCCGACAAGCCGCATGGTTTCAAGTTTGATGAACATGCCGGTGCAGCCTAACAAGGCTATCGTAGGTCGTAATGCCTTTGCACACTCATCGGGTATCCATCAGGATGGTGTGTTGAAGAATGTGCAGACTTACGAAATTATCGACCCGCACGATGTGGGCATCGACGATAATTCTATCGTATTGACTGCCCGTAGCGGACGTGCTGCTTTGAAGAATCGTTTGCAGGTATTAGGCGTGGAGCTTGAACAGGAACAACTGGACAAGGTATATGAAGCTTTCCTGAAATTGGCGGATAAGAAGAAAGATATTAATGATGATGATATCCTGGTGCTTGCCGGTGCAGACCGCACACAGAACCACCGCGTGAAACTGGAATATCTGCAAGTGACCAGTGGAGTAGGTGTACGTTCGGTTGCCAGTCTGGGACTGAATATTTCCGGTGAGAAGTTTGAAGCGGCTGCCAGTGGAAACGGTCCGGTAGATGCAGCGATAAAGGCTTTGAAGAAGATCATCGACCGCCACATGACACTGAAGGAATTTACTATTCAGGCTATCAGCAAAGGTAGTGACGATATGGGTAAGGTGCACATGCAGGTGGAATATGATAATCATATCTATTATGGTTTCGGTGCGAATACGGATATTATTGCCGCATCGGTAGAAGCTTATATCGATTGTATCAATAAGTTCAAATCATAAGACTAACCTCAATTATAAATCGTAAAATCGTAATAAATCTGATGAATACATTATTTGATAAAATCTGGGATGCCCACGTGGTTCAGCAAGTGGAAGATGGTCCCACACAGTTATATATAGATCGCCTTTATTGCCATGAAGTGACCAGTCCGCAGGCTTTTGCGGGAATGCGTGCACGCGGTATCCAATGTTTCCGTCCGGAAAAGATTGTTTGTATGCCCGACCATAATACGCCGACCCACGATCAGGACAAGCCGATTGAAGATCCGATCTCCAAAACACAGGTGGATACACTGGCCAAGAATGCGGAAGATTTCGGATTGACACATTTCGGCATGTTGCATAAGAAGAATGGCATCATCCATGTGGTAGGTCCGGAAAGAGGATTGACATTACCGGGAATGACGATTGTATGTGGTGACTCGCATACTTCAACCCACGGTGCGATGGGAGCAGTGGCTTTTGGTATCGGTACAAGTGAGGTCGAAATGGTAATGGCTTCACAATGTATTTTGCAGACACGCCCCAAGACAATGCGCATCACAGTGGACGGAAAATTGGGTAAAGGTGTGACGGCAAAAGATATTGCTCTTTATATGATGTCTAAAATGACAACGAGCGGTGCAACCGGTTATTTTGTGGAATATGCCGGAGAAGCAGTTCGCAGTCTGACTATGGAAGGACGCCTGACGTTGTGCAACCTGAGCATAGAAATGGGTGCACGTGGTGGTATGGTGGCACCGGATGAAGTGACATTCGAATATATCAAAGGCCGTGAATATGCTCCGGCAGGTGAGGAATGGGAGAAGGCGTTGGCATACTGGAAGACGTTGAAGAGCGATGAGAATGCTACGTTTGATAAAGAAGTGCATTTTGATGCAGCGGATATCGAACCGATGATTACGTATGGAACAAATCCGGGTATGGGTATGGGTATCACGCAGCACATTCCCACGACTGAGGGAATGGGAGAGGCTGCAAAAGCTTCATTCCTGAAATCAATGGATTATATGGGCTTCCAACCCGGTGAGGGAGTATTGGGCAAGAAGATAGATTATGTGTTTTTGGGTGCTTGTACGAATGGACGTATTGAAGATTTCCGTGCTTTCGCCTCGTTAGTGAAAGGCCACAAGAAGGCGGAACATGTGGTTGCCTGGTTGGTTCCCGGTTCGTGGATGGTAGATGCACAGATTCGTGAAGAAGGTCTGGATAAGGTATTGGAGGAAGCAGGTTTTGCTATCCGCCAGCCGGGATGTTCGGCTTGTCTGGCAATGAATGATGATAAGGTGCCTGCCGGAATGTATGCGGTTTCTACAAGTAACCGTAATTTTGAAGGTCGTCAGGGACCGGGTTCACGCACATTGCTTGCTAGTCCGCTGGTAGCGGCTGCGGCAGCAGTGACGGGAGTGATTACGGACCCGAGAGAACTGATGTAATTTCACTCCTCCTGGCAGAAGTCATTAATAATAAGTATTTCAAAATCAAAGATAAGAAACAATGAAACAGAAATTCAATATCATCACCAGTACTTGTGTGCCTCTCCCGTTGGAGAATGTAGATACAGACCAGATCATTCCTGCACGTTTTCTGAAAGCTACGACTAAAGAGGGCTTCGGAGAGAATCTGTTCCGCGACTGGCGGTATGACAAACAAGGAAACAAAATCGACTCTTTCGTTCTGAACGATCCGACCTATAGCGGACAGGTGCTTGTAGCCGGAAAGAACTTCGGTTCGGGCAGTAGCCGTGAGCATGCAGCATGGGCCATTGCAGATTATGGTTTCCGCGTGGTAGTCAGCAGTTTCTTTGCAGATATCCACAAGAATAATGAACTGAATAATTTCGTATTGCCTGTAGTGGTGAGCGAACCGTTCCTGAAAGAATTGTTTGATTCCATTGCCGCCGATCCGAAAACGGAGGTAGTGGTGAACCTGCCGGAACAGACAATCACCAACAAGGCAACAGGCAAAAGTGAGACTTTTGAAATCAATGCTTACAAGAAACATTGCCTGATGAATGGCCTGGATGACATCGATTTCCTGGTAGAGAATAAAGATAAAATAGAAGCGTGGGAAAATAAAAATGAAGTATAAACAGCCCCAAATAGAAATCATGGACACCACGCTCCGCGACGGTGAGCAAACCAGCGGTGTGTCGTTCGTCCCCCATGAAAAGCTGATGATAGCCCGTCTGCTACTGGAAGAACTGAAAGTAGACAGGGTGGAAGTGGCTTCGGCACGGGTTTCGGATGGTGAGTTCGACGCAGTCAAGATGATATGTGACTGGGCCGCGCGGCGTAATTTATTGCCCCGGGTGGAGGTGTTGGGTTTCGTAGACGGGCATACGTCGGTAGACTGGATACACGCTACCGGCTGCCGCGTCATTAATCTTTTGTGCAAAGGTTCGCTGAAGCATTGTACCTGTCAGTTGAGAAAGACCCCTGAAGAACATATCGAGGATATTATTGGCGTAGTGAATTATGCCAATGAGCAGGATATGGAGGTGAATGTTTACCTGGAAGACTGGAGCAACGGGATGAAAGATTCTCCGGAGTATGTCTTCCAGATGGTGGATGCACTGATGCACACGAATATCAAACGGTATATGTTGCCTGATACATTGGGTGTGCTGAATCCGTTGCAGGTCATCGAATATATGCGGAAGATGGTGAAGCGCTATCCGCATGCTCACTTCGATTTCCATCCGCATAATGACTACGATCTGGCAGTGAGCAATGTGCTGGCTGCCGTGCTGAGTGGTGCGAAGGGACTTCATACCACGATCAACGGTCTGGGCGAACGTGCCGGTAATGCACCGTTGTCCAGTGTGCAGGCTATTCTGAAAGATCATTTCAATGCTATCACTAACATTGACGAAGGTCGTCTGAATGAAGTCAGCCGGGTGGTTGAATCTTATTCGGGCATCGCTATACCCGCCAATAAACCGATTGTAGGTGAAAATGTGTTCACGCAGGTAGCGGGGGTGCATGCCGATGGAGACAATAAGAGTAACCTTTATTGCAACGACCTGTTACCCGAGCGTTTCGGACGTAAGCGGGAATATGCACTCGGTAAGAACAGTGGTAAGGCGAACATCCGTAAGAATCTGGAAGATCTGGGACTGACGCTGGATGAGGATTCCATGCGTAAGGTGACGGAACGGATTATCGAGTTGGGTGACAAGAAAGAGCTGGTTACTCAGGAAGATTTGCCTTATATCGTTTCGGATGTACTGAAGCACGGAGTGATGAATGAGAAAGTGAAGCTGAAGACATACATCGTGAACCTTGCTTACGGTCTGAAGCCGATGGCTACGCTGAAGATTGAAATCAACGGGCAGGAGTTTGAAGAAAGTTCCAGCGGTGACGGTCAGTATGATGCTTTTGTACGTGCTCTGCGTAAGATTTATAAGGTGACGTTGGGACGCAAATTCCCCATGCTGACGAACTATGCCGTAACCATCCCTCCCGGCGGGCGTACCGATGCTTTTGTGCAGACAGTGATTACCTGGAGCTATGACGGCACGGTGTTCCGTACACGCGGACTGGATGCCGACCAGACGGAGGCAGCGATTAAGGCGACGATGAAGATGCTGAATATCATTGAGGATGACTATGAACTTAAAAAATCAGAATGATGAACCCCGCTGAGAAAAAGAAATCATTCTTTGAAAATCATCCGAAGGTGTGTTATGCGCTGTATGCAGTCTTGCTCTTTGCTTTCAATCTCTTTCTGCGTTGGAAGGATAGGGAATTGAGTGCGGACGAATATTTCATCTCTGCTATCAATACCCTTATACTAACAGCGGGTTTTGTGTGGGGCGACCGTTATCGTCGCAAAAATCTTGTGAATCAGAAGAAAATAGAAGAATACCTAAAAAATAAAGAAAACAATGGATTTTAAAATTGCAGTATTAGCCGGTGACGGCATTGGCCCGGAGATTTCCACCGTAGGTGTGGACGTAATGACCGCCGTATGTGAGAAGTTCGGACATAAAGTAAACTACGAATATGCCATCTGCGGTGCAGATGCTATCGACAAAGTGGGCGATCCGTTCCCCGAAGCTACTTATGAAGTTTGTAAAAACGCGGATGCTGTTTTGTTCTCGGCTGTAGGCGACCCGAAATTCGACAATGATCCTACTGCCAAAGTACGTCCCGAACAGGGTCTGCTGGCTATGCGTAAGAAACTGGGATTGTTTGCCAATATCCGTCCGGTACAAACTTTCAAATGTCTGCTCCATAAATCACCGCTTCGTGCAGAACTGGTGGATGGCGCAGATTTTCTTTGTATCCGCGAACTGACCGGCGGTATGTATTTCGGTGAGAAGTATCAGGACAACGACAAAGCGTATGATACCAATATGTACACTCGTCCGGAGATTGAACGTATTCTGAAAGTTGGTTTCGAGTATGCCATGAAACGCAATAAGCACCTCACGGTGGTAGATAAAGCCAATGTGCTCGCATCTTCACGCCTGTGGAGACAGATTGCCCAGGAAATGGCACCGCAATATCCTGAAGTGACTACGGACTATATGTTCGTGGACAATGCAGCCATGAAGATGATTCAGGAGCCTAAATTCTTTGATGTAATGGTTACCGAGAATACATTCGGTGATATCCTTACGGATGAAGGTTCTGTAATCAGTGGCTCTATGGGATTGCTTCCTTCGGCTTCTACAGGCGAAAGCACTCCTGTATTCGAACCGATCCACGGTTCATGGCCACAGGCTAAAGGTTTGAATATTGCTAACCCGTTGGCGCAAATCCTTTCGGCTGCCATGTTATTCGAATATTTCAATTTGCTGGAAGAAGGCGCATTGATTCGCAAAGCTGTAGATGCTTCTTTGGATGCTAACGTCCGTACACCGGAAATTCAGGTGGAAGGTGGTGCGAAATATGGTACCAAAGAAGTAGGAGCATGGGTGGTAGATTATATCAAACGTAGCTAATCTTCGGCAAATACGGCTTCGCAATGTTCGCCCGGAACTTCAAACTCCAGGGTGGCATGGCCGATGCCGAAATCTTCAAGCCGGTGGCGGATAAGGTGTTTCACCTCTTGCATACTTTCCGGTTGCTTTAAAACAATATGGGCTGTCAGTGCATTCTCTGTGGTGCTGATGGCCCATATATGTATATGGTGAACGTCATCAACACCGGGAAGGGCACGGATGGCTTCTACTACTTTTTGACTGTCTATACTCGTGGGCACGCCATCCAGCGTCAGGCGAAGACTGTCATGCAGTAAATTCCACGTAGAGATGAGAATGACAACAGCCACAATCAGACCGATAATCGGGTCGATAATATACCAGCCGGTCCGGCTGATAACGATACCTGCCACTAATACTCCCACTGATACCAAAGCATCTGCCGCCATATGCAGATAAGCTCCTTTTACGTTCAGGTCTTTTTCCTTATCTTTCATAAAAAGGAAAGCTGTGAATGCATTGATAAGTACACCCACACCTGCTACCCAGGCAATGGCTCCACCGGGAACAACTGCCGGATTACTCAGCTTATGAATACTTTCGATGACAATGGCGCCTACGGCTACCAGCAAAATGACTGCATTGAGCAAGGATACCAGGATCGTACTTTTTTTATAACCATACGTATATCGTTCATTGGCTTTGACTTTGGCCAGACGGAAAGCCAGCAATGCCAGCACGAGACTAACTACATCGCTTAAATTGTGTCCTGCATCGGAAAGCAGCGCGAGGGAATCGAACCAGAAACCGGCTGCAAACTCTATGACGACAAAGGCTAAATTGAGAACAATGCCTATAATAAATGCCTTGTTCAGCGACTCTGCGTTGATGGTATGGCTATGCTGATGTGAATGTTCGTGTGACATATATTTAATAAGGTGTAAGAGTTATATAAATTTTATTATGCAAATTTACGTGATAGAAATGTAACACTTGAGCAGCGAAATAGTTTTTTATCTATCTTTGTACGAAGATACCTGCTTATATTATTAGATTGGCTGAAAGGCTCTCAAGAAAAGCCTACTCATAATAAAAGCCTTTCAGGCTACCTGTGAAGCATAAATTAATAATTAGATTGTTATGGCAAAAATAGCAAAGAACCTAACGGAACTTATCGGTCGCACTCCGCTTATGGAATTAGCGGAATACAGTCGTAAATATGGACTGAAACAGAATATTATCGCAAAGTTGGAAGCGTTCAATCCGGCTGGGAGTGTGAAGGATCGTGTGGCGCTTGCCATGATTGAAGATGCAGAAGCGCGCGGAGCACTGAAGCCCGGTGCGACGATTATAGAGCCTACCAGTGGAAATACCGGTGTGGGACTGGCGATGGTTGCTACAATCAAAGGATATCACCTGATGCTCACGATGCCCGAAACTATGAGTATAGAGCGCCGTAATCTGCTGAAAGCACTGGGTGCTGAAATTGTACTGACAGATGGATTGGCCGGTATGGCAGGGTCCATTGCAAAAGCGCAGGAGTTGAGGGCGTCTATTCCCGGTTCGGTCATCCTTCAACAATTTGAAAATCCTTCTAACGCACAGATTCATACGCTCACTACAGGTGAAGAAATCTGGACGGATACAGACGGAAAAGTGGATGTCTTTGTTGCCGGAGTGGGAACAGGCGGAACCATCTGCGGGGTGGCACGTGCCTTGAAAAAACATAATCCGAATGTGTATATTGTTGCCGTAGAACCGGAATCATCTCCTGTATTGGAAGGCGGAGTGGAAGGACCACATCGTATTCAGGGAATCGGAGCCAATTTTATTCCTGCTATTTATGATGCCTCCGTTGTAGATGAAGTGTTTCCTGTGCCCGATGATGAAGCAATTCGTGGCGGACGTGAGTTGGCGTCTGCCGAAGGATTACTGGCGGGCATATCTTCCGGTGCAGCTGTATATGCAGCGCGTTTGCTGGCACAACGTCCGGAGTTTGCGGATAAGAAGATTGTAGTTCTTTTGCCTGATACGGGAGAGCGTTATCTGTCTACGGAGTTGTTTGCATTCGAGACTTATCCGCTGGATTAGTAATTCTTATTAAACGCTTCGTTGCGTATTTGGAAATAAGTGTTTCCTCGTGTGGAACAAACAGTTTCAAGCGAGGAAACAAGCAGTTTCTCGGTGTGAAACTAGGAGTTTCAAGTAATGAAACAAATGATTCCCTGTCTTGAAACATAATCTTTAAATAAATTAAAAATGAAGAAGTCTGTTCTTTCTTTCCTTATATATATAATAGGTGTATCTCCTGTGTTTGCCCAAACCTATCAGGAACTTTCGGACCGTGCCATTGCTTGTACTGAACAAGATAGTCTGGCACAGGCGGAAAATTATATCCGCCAGGCTTTGAAACTGGAACCTGCTAATCCGCATAATGCCTTATTGTTTTCTAATCTCGGTACTATCCAACGTCGGCAACGGGATTATGATCAGGCTTTAGAATCCTACACGTATGCCTTGAACATTGCTCCACGGGCAGTTCCCATTCTCTTGAATCGTGCCGCACTGAATCTTGAAATGGGACGGAATGAGCAGGCACGTGTAGACTATTCTTTGGTGCTGGATCTGGAAAAGGATAACCGGGAAGCACTCCTGATGCGCGCCTATATTTATGTGACCCAGCGCGATCTCAAATTTGCCCGGGCAGATTATGAACGATTACTGAAGCTTGATCCTCAAAATTATAATGCCCGTTTAGGACTCGCTACTTTGGAGCAGAAAGATGGAAATTTACAAAAAGCCTTGGAGATATTGAATAAGATGCTGGTAGAAGATCCGCAGGATGCAGCCTTATACGTAGCACGTGCAGGAATAGAACAGGATATGCAGCATGTCGATCTGGCAATGATTGACCTGGAAGAAGCTCTGAAACTGAATCCTTCGCAAACGGAAGCCTATCTGATGCGCGGACAAATCTATCTGTCCCAGAAGAAGAAAAATTTGGCAAAGCAGGATTTTGAGAAAGCAATGTCTTTTGGAGTGCCGCAGGCGGATCTCAGAGGATTGCTACAGCAATGTAAATAGTGATTAGGGGTTAGTGATAAGTGATTAGTGCCATGCGGTATAACAGCGTAGCTTACTAATCACTTATCACTAACCCCTAATCACTATTAAACGTATTTCTTGATTAACTCGACAAAATCCTTCCCGTATTTCTTCTTTTTATATTCACCGATTCCGCTGATATTGCCGAATGCTTCCATTGTGGTAGGGCGGGCGGTGCTGAGTAAATGCAATACCTTGTCGGACAGTACAATATAAGCTGGTAGCGCTTCCTGGTCTGCAAGCCGTTTCCGTAATGCACGCAGAGCTTCGAAAAGTTCTTCGCTTTCCGTGTTCGGTAACCCCAATGGTAGCTCTCTGACCGGAATCGTTGATTTTTTCTTTCTCCCTTTGGCGGGTGCGGACTCTTCACGCCGGATTACTGCCAACCGTGCTTGTGCCCGTCCGAAGAGGACGTCACTACCGCTGCTTGTTATTTTCAGATGGTTGTTTTCGTTATATGCTATTTCAAAATACCCCAATTGTAACATTTGTAGCAAGTAGTCCTGCCAGTCACGGGCAGGAACTTCACGTCCGGCACCGAACGTTTTCAGTTGCTGATATCCTTTCTCCGATACATCCGGAGTATTATTTCCGCGTAAGATATCTACAAGAATACTCGTGCCAATCTGCTGTTCCGTACGGACAATAGCGCTTAAAGCTTTTTGTACAATAACAGTTCCGTCGAAACGCTGGGGAGGATTTTTGCAGACATCGCAGTTTCCACAATCCTCTGTAGTGGTCTCTCCGAAATAACTCAACAGGATGCGACGTCGGCAAACATCAGCTTCTGCATATTGTTGCATACGTTGTAACTTCTCCAGATTGATACCTTGCTGACCGCTTTCCGTCGCAAACTTGGTTAATAGAATAAGGTCGGCCAGAGAATAAAATAAGAGAGTGTCACTTGGCAAACCATCTCGTCCGGCACGCCCAATCTCCTGGTAAAAACTCTCTATACTCTTAGGCAGATTGTAATGGATGACCCAGCGCACATTACTTTTATCGATTCCCATACCGAAAGCAATCGTGGCACAAACTATTTGTACACGGTCGTTGATGAAATCATTCTGTGCTTCATCCCTTCGGGCGGAGGATAATCCGGCATGATAAACGCCTACACGGAGCCCTTGTTTTTGCAGCATTTGTGCCACTGTCTCCGTTTTGCTGCGACTCATGCAATAGATGATACCGCTTTCACCGGGATGGCGACCGATGAAATCCAGAATTGCTTTACTTTTTTCTTTCTGTTGGTATCCCCGTTTCACGGTAAGACTCAGGTTGGGACGGTCGAAAGAAGAGATGAAAACCTTCGGCTGGCGGAGATGTAACTGTCGTACAATATCTTCGCGTGTAATTTTATCTGCCGTAGCAGTAAGAGCTATAACTGGAATATTGGGAAACATCTCGCGTATGAATCCCATTTGTGCATATTCCGGACGAAAATCATGTCCCCATTGAGAAATGCAATGCGCTTCATCGATGGCAAATAATGAGATATGCATATCTCTTAAAAGATAGTTGGCTTCGGCTATTAATTTCTCAGGCGAAATGTAGAGTAATTTCAGTCTCCCTTCCATGCAAGCACGACGTAGAACGGCATTTTCAGTCTCGTCATTACTGCTGTTCAGAGCACCTGCGGCGACACCGTTGGCACAAAGTGATTCCACCTGATCTTTCATCAGAGAAATCAAAGGGGAAACTACTACGGCAGTTCCTTCGCATAACAGGGCCGGAAGCTGGTAACAAATGGACTTTCCACCTCCGGTAGGCATCAATACCAGGGAATCTCTTCCATCCAGTACTGTGTGGATAATCTCTTCCTGTAAAGGCCGGAAACTATCGTAACCAAAATATCGTTTAAGCGTTTGTATCATTTTCGCTGATAAAGTTTTATCCTGCAAAGGTACATTAATTATTGTATATAAAACAAGCTGATAAACGTATTCATTTTATATCATAAGCTCTTTTGTAAAGGTTAAAGTTTCTTATTAAATCGGCTCAAATACTACTTTTCAACCTTTTTCGTTGTTTATAGATCAAAAATATGTACGAGAAAAGTTGCGTATTAGAAAAAAATGTCAGACTTTTGTAAAGTCTAAAGGAAAATCCTTCGGGCTTTCATGTTTTAACAAACCCTAACCAGTTAATTCAAATGAGTGATTTAGAAAACAAGAATCAGGAAGCGGCTCCTAAGAAGCGCCCTTATAACCTGAGAGAGAAAAAAGAGAAGAATGCCGCTTACCGCTCGTTAATTCGTCCGGAATTGGCAGATGAGTTGTATGACAGGATATTGAATATCGTTGTTGTACAGAAGAAGTACAAAGATCCCGATTACTCGGCTAAAGACTTGGCGAAAGAGTTGAAAACCAACACTCGCTATCTGTCTGCTGTAGTAAATTCTCGTTTTGGTATGAACTATTCATGCCTGTTGAATGAGTACAGAGTAAAAGATGCTAAGCATTTATTGACGGACAAGAGATATGCCGACAAGAATGTAGAAGAAATTAGCACGATGGTAGGTTTTGCCAACCGTCAGTCTTTCTACGCTGCATTTTATAAAAATGTAGGTGAAACTCCTAACGGATATCGTAAAAAACACGCAGATAAAAAACAGTAATTCTGCGTAGAACAATGTATAAAAAGGAAATATTCCGGAGCAACTGTTTCGGAATACTTCCTTTTCGTCTTTTCTAAATACCAACTCACATATCTCCCGACACATGAAGAAACAACTAATGGCATGTGCCGCTTTTGCATTGCTGACAGCTTGTAGCGGCTCGAAAACAACAACTGCCGAGGCAGATAAATTTGATTATACAGTGGAACAATTTGCAGACTTACAAATATTACGTTACCGGGTTCCCGGTTTCGAGAACTTGTCGCTCCAACAGAAAGAGCTGGTGTATTACCTTACGGAAGCTGCTTTGCAGGGCCGTGACATTCTCTTCGATCAGAATGGAAAATATAACCTGCGCATTCGTAGAACGTTGGAAGCAGTTTATACAGGATATAAAGGTGACAAAAATACACCTGATTTTAAGGCGATGGAAGTGTACCTTAAACGTGTGTGGTTCTCTAATGGCATTCACCACCATTATGGCTCTGAGAAGTTCGTGCCTGGTTTTGCTCCCGAATTTTTCAAAGAGGCTGTGCTGAGCGTAGATGCCTCTACATTGCCGCTGGCTGAAGGACAAACCGCAGAACAATTATGCGATGAGCTGTCTCCGGTTATTTTCGATCCGACTGTAATGCCGAAGCGCGTGAACCAGGCAGCAGGAGAGGACTTAGTGTTGACTTCTGCTTGCAACTATTATGACGGTGTGACGCAGAAAGAAGCTGAAGACTTCTATAATGCAATGAAAGACCCGAAAGATGAAACGCCTGTTTCTTACGGTCTGAACAGTCGTCTGGTGAAGGAAAACGGCAAGATTCAGGAAAAGGTCTGGAAAGTGGGTGGTCTGTACGGACAGGCTATCGATAAGATTGTATACTGGCTGAAGAAAGCGGAAGGCGTAGCTGAAAATCCGGAACAGAAGGCTGTGATTTCCGAACTGATAAAGTTTTATGAGACCGGTGATCTGAAGACTTTTGATGAATATGCTATCCTTTGGGTGAAAGATTTGAATTCCCTTGTGGACTTTGTAAATGGATTTACTGAAAGCTATGGTGATCCGTTGGGTATGAAGGCAAGCTGGGAATCATTGGTGAACTTTAAGGATATGGAAGCTACGCATCGTACTGAGATTATCAGTGGCAATGCGCAATGGTTTGAAGATCACTCTCCGGTAGATAAACAATTCAAAAAAGATGAAGTGAAAGGTGTTTCTGCTAAGGTGATTACTGCTGCTATTCTGGCCGGTGACCTTTATCCGGCAACGGCTATCGGTATCAATTTGCCTAACTCCAACTGGATACGCAGCCATCATGGTTCTAAATCTGTGACTATCGGTAATATTACGGATGCATATAATAAGGCGGCTCATGGCAACGGATTCAATGAAGAATTTGTGTATAGCGATGCTGAATTGCAGTTGATAGATAAATATGCCGATCTGACCGGTGAACTTCATACGGACTTGCATGAATGTCTGGGACATGGTTCCGGAAAGTTGCTTCCGGGAGTTGACCCGGATGCTTTGAAAGCTTATGGCTCCACGATTGAGGAAGCACGTGCGGACTTGTTCGGTCTGTATTATGTAGCTGATCCTAAGTTGGTAGAATTGGGGCTGACACCCAATGCAGATGCTTACAAAGCAGAATATTATACTTATCTGATGAACGGCCTGATGACACAGTTGGTTCGCATTGAACCGGGTAATAATGTGGAAGAAGCCCACATGCGTAATCGTCAGCTCATTGCCCGCTGGGTGTTTGAGAAAGGTGTGGCGGATAAAGTAGTAGAACTGGTGAAGAAAGATGGTAAGACTTATGTAGTAGTGAACGATTACGAAAAATTGCGTGCACTCTTCGGTGAATTACTGTCCGAGATCCAACGTATCAAATCAACAGGCGATTATCAAGGTGCGCATGATTTGGTGGAAAACTATGCAGTGAAGGTAGATCCGGCTTTGCATGCCGAAGTTCTGGAACGTTATAAGAAACTGAATCTGGCTCCGTACAAGGGGTTTGTAAATCCGAAATATGAAGCAGTGGTAGATGCAGCCGGTAAGATAACCGATGTAAAGGTGACTTATGACGAAGGTTATGCAGAACAAATGTTGCGTTACAGTAAGGATTATTTTAATCTGCCTTCTATTAATAATTAACTATAAATCATTGTTTTGTGGATTTACATGAACAACTGAAAGAAATAAAGACACAGCTCCGCCTCTCTATGAACGGGGCTGTGTCTCAAAGTATGCGTGAAAAGGGACTGGTCTACAAATTGAATTTCGGTGTAGAACTTCCCCGTATCAAGGCAATTGCCGGAGAATATGAAAAAGATCACTCATTGGCGCAAGCCTTGTGGAAAGAGGATATCCGTGAATGTAAGATTATGGCGGGACTGTTACAGCCTGTAGACAGCTTCTTTCCGGAGATTGCTGATATCTGGGTGGAAAGCATTCAGAATATTGAAATAGCGGAACTTACTTCCATGAATCTGTTCCAGTATCTTCCATATGCTCCTGCGAAGTCTTTTCAATGGATTGCCGATGAGCGGGAGTATGTACAGACGTGCGGTTTTCTCACCATTGCCCGCTTGCTGATGAAGAAGGGGGATATGAATGAACGTACTGCAAACGAATTTCTCGACCAGGCGGTTTGCGCTTTCATTTCCGGTTCCTACCACGTGCGCAATGCAGCTATGGCGGCCATTCGCCGCTTCATGCAGCATAGCGAAGAACATGCTTTCCAAGTATGTTGCCGGGTGGAAGAGATGGAACATTCCGAATCGGAAGCCGAACAGTTGCTATATAATCTTGTAAGAGAAGAAATAGAATAAAGTGATAGGGTGATTACTCTATCACTCTTTTTTTGTTTTTTTTCCCCTTTCTCATTTGCTTTCCGCAAAAAAGGCTTAACTTTGTTGGCTGTAAAAAACTGCGCCGCCAAAATGGAAAGTCAGAATGTGAAAGATACGGTAAAGCAGATATTCACTGAATATCTCAACGCGAACGGGCATCGCAAGACTCCCGAGCGCTATGCCATACTCGATACTATCTATTCCATTGATGGTCATTTTGACATCGATACACTTTATTCGCTGATGGCTGACCAGGAGAATTTCCGTGTAAGCCGCGCGACTCTTTACAATACTATTATCCTTCTCATCAATGCAAGACTGGTTATTAAACACCAGTTCGGAAATTCCTCCCAATACGAAAAGAGCTATAACCGTGATACGCATCACCATCAGATCTGCACGCAGTGTGGTAAAGTGACTGAGTTTCAGAACGAAGAATTACAGCAGGCGATTGGGAATACTAAATTGAGTCGGTTCAGTTTGTCGCATTATTCGCTTTATCTGTATGGATTGTGCAGTAAGTGCGACCGAGCTAACAAACGTAAGAAGAAAAGTAATAACCATAAGAAAGAAAAATGAAAGTAGATGTTCTATTAGGATTACAATGGGGCGACGAAGGCAAAGGCAAAGTCGTTGACGTATTAACTCCGAGATACGATGTCGTGGCTCGCTTCCAAGGCGGACCGAATGCCGGACATACACTCGAGTTCGAAGGGCAGAAGTATGTGCTCCGTTCTATTCCCTCGGGAATTTTTCAAGGTGACAAGGTGAATATCATTGGTAATGGCGTAGTGCTTGATCCGGCTCTCTTCAAGGCAGAGGCTGAAGCATTGGAAGCATCCGGTCATAACCTGAAAGCGCGCTTGCATATCTCTAAAAAGGCGCATCTCATCTTGCCGACCCACCGCATATTGGACGCCGCTTACGAAGCTGCGAAAGGTGATGCTAAAGTAGGCACGACGGGTAAAGGTATCGGTCCGACTTATACCGATAAGATTAGCCGTAACGGTCTGCGTGTAGGTGATATCCTGCATAACTTCGAACAGAAATATGCTGAAGCCAAAGCTCGTCATGAGCAAATTCTGAAAGGTTTGAATTATGAGTATGACCTGACAGAGATTGAAAAGGCCTGGATGGAAGGTATTGAGTTCCTGAAGCAATTCCCGTTGGTAGACAGCGAGCATGAGATCAATAACCTGCTGAACGATAACAAGTCAGTACTTTGTGAAGGTGCTCAAGGTACGATGTTGGATATCGACTTTGGTTCTTATCCGTTCGTTACTTCTTCCAATACTATTTGTGCAGGTGCATGTACCGGTTTGGGTGTGGCTCCTAATAAGATTGGTGAAGTTTATGGTATCTTCAAAGCATATTGTACACGTGTAGGTGCAGGTCCGTTCCCGACGGAACTGTTTGATAAGACAGGTGACCAGATTTGTACACTGGGACATGAGTTCGGTTCGGTAACAGGTCGTAAACGTCGTTGCGGTTGGATTGACTTGGTGGCGTTGAAGTATGCCATTATGGTAGACGGTGTTACCAAATTGATCATGATGAAGAGCGATGTACTCGATTCATTCGAAACAATCAAAGCCTGTGTAGCTTATAAAGTAAACGGTGAAGAAATTGATTATTTCCCGTATGACATCAGCGAAGGTCTTGAGCCGGTTTATGTTGAGTTACCCGGTTGGGAGACTGACATGACGAGAATGCAGAGCGAAGACGAATTCCCTGAAGAATTTAATGCTTACCTGACATTCCTGGAAGAACAGCTTGGTGTGCCCATCAAGATTGTTTCCGTAGGTCCTGACCGTGGACAGACGATTGAACGTTATACAGAAGAGTAAGTCTAATTATATTATAATGAGATTACATCAGTATATGTGCTGATGTAATCTCATTTTTTTATTAACCCATCCGCATACTTATGATGAAAACACAACTTCTTTTATTTCTTTTGTTTGCAGCATCCTTTTTACCTGCAAAGGCGCAGACTTATCAACCGTCTGCTGAGAATCTGAAAGCCCGTCAGGAGTTTCAAGACAATAAGTTTGGAATCTTTCTACACTGGGGGCTATACTGTATGTTGGCTACCGGTGAATGGACAATGACCAATAAAGATTTGAATTATAAAGAATATGCCAAACTTGCCGGAGGTTTCTATCCCTCCAAGTTTAGTGCGGCTGAATGGGTAAGTGCTATTAAGGCATCCGGAGCCAAGTATATCTGCTTTACAAGTCGTCATCATGAGGGCTTTTCTATGTTTCATACTAAATATTCTGATTATAATATTGTGGATGCCACTCCTTTCAAACGGGATATCGTGAAAGAACTGGCAGATGAATGTCATAAGCAGGGGATTCGATTACATTTTTATTATTCCCATATCGACTGGTATCGTGAAGATGCACCGTGGGGACGCACAGGGCGTGGAACCGGACGTCCTAATCCGAAGGGAGACTGGAAAAGCTATTATACCTTTATGAACAACCAGTTGACGGAGTTGCTGACGAACTATGGTCCGATAGGTGCTATCTGGTTCGATGGCTGGTGGGACCAGGATGCTAATCCTGATTTCGACTGGCAGTTACCGGAACAGTATGCGTTGATACATGGCCTGCAACCTGCTTGCTTGGTGGGTAACAATCATCACCAGATGCCTTTCCCTGGAGAGGATATACAGATTTTCGAGCGTGATCTGCCGGGTGAGAACAGTGCAGGGCTTTCCGGACAAGATGTCAGTCGACTGCCTTTGGAAACTTGTGAAACCATGAATGGAATGTGGGGATATAAAATAACCGACCAAAAGTATAAGTCAACGAAAACTTTGATCCATTATCTGGTGAAGGCTGCCGGAAAGAATGCAAACTTGTTGATGAATATAGGCCCTCAGCCCGACGGATGTCTACCGGAAGTGGCAGTTCAGCGGTTGAAAGAAGTAGGAGAGTGGATGAAAGTTTACGGTGAAACGATTTACGGCACGCGTGGTGGTATGGTTGCTCCACATGACTGGGGTGTGACAACGCAAAAGGGAAACCGGCTCTTTGTCCATATTCTGAACCTGACGGATAATGCACTGTATCTTCCATTAGATGGAAAAATGGTGAAGAAAGGCTTTTTGTTTAAAGATCAATCTCCGGTACGGATCACTCGTGCCGGACAGGGAGTGGTGTTGCAATTACCAGAAGTTCCTGCAGATACAGATTACGTGATAGAGTTACAACTTGTTGGGCAGTAGCTGGTTTTCGCTAATTCTTCCTAAAAGATAAAGGAAACTGTAGTAAAGCTCACGGTTTCCTTTTATTTTTGGCAAACAATTTGTATTGTATATAACAAACGACACATTTTTAATTACTAAAAACAGAAAAAGAATATGGAAGGAATGATAGGAATACAATGGATTATCTTTATTGGTATAGCTGTAGTCAGCTGGCTGGTGCAAATGAACTTGCAGAACAAGTTCAAGAAATACTCCAAGATCCCTACCGGTAATGGAATGACGGGCCGTGATGTTGCCCTTCAGATGCTACATGACAATGGAATTTATGACGTTCAGGTGACTCATACGCCGGGACAACTGACAGACCACTATAACCCTGCCAATAAGACAGTAAACTTGAGTGAAGGTGTATATGAAAGTAATAGTATCATGGCTGCTGCCGTTGCTGCTCACGAGTGTGGACACGCAGTACAGCACGCACGGGCTTATGCTCCGCTGACTATGCGTAGCAAGCTTGTACCGGTGGTATCGTTTGCTTCACAGTGGATGACCTGGTTGTTGCTGGGTGGCATCTTGCTGCTGAATACATTCCCGCAATTGTTGCTGGCAGGTATTATTTTGTTTGCTATGACAACGCTGTTCAGTTTCATCACTTTGCCGGTGGAAATAGATGCAAGTAAGCGTGCATTGGTATGGTTGAGCCGTTCGGGCATTACGAACTCTTACAATCATAAACAGGCTGAAGACGCACTTCGTTCTGCTGCTTATACCTATGTAGTGGCTGCATTGGGCTCATTGGCAACGCTGATTTATTATATTATGATATTTATGGGACGCAGAGACTAATCTTGTCCAATATATAAAACGATAAAAACAGACCATCTATTCACTGCGAATAGATGGTCTGTTTGCTTAAGATAGATGGTCTGTTGAGGGCAAACAGATGGTCTGTTTGTGGTGAATAGACCATCTGTTTTTATTTCTGATATGGTGATTGCCAGAACCAGTCGGCATCATAAGTGATGTAGGAACCTTTTTCCATGTCATTATAATAACCAGTCGGCATAAGGGCAACATAGTCTGCAGGGTTATACTTTTTGTCTTCTGTACCGAATTCGCTACGGAATGTACAGTTAATATAATACAAATTCTTAGCCATGTAGGAGTTCAGATACTCTTTTTTAGTGGTTTTTTGTTTATTATTCCAGTTGGCTTCTTCATTCAAGACCAGTGGCAGACCTGTACGCATTCGTTCGCGTACTTCTGGTATGCTGAGCATGGTACCATTTTCGTCCATGACCCAAGCATTTTGTGTAGGGTCTACCCATACCCATTTATCCAGAGTTTTAGAATAAACAGCATTAATAACGTGGCAATCACTGATGTATTTTTTAGGCATACAGGTTATAAAACGTGATTTGAAACCCATTGCGAGGTAACATTCATTCAATACAGTGGCCAGTCCACGGCAGTTCAAACCACGGGAACCGTCTTTACAGGCTTCCGCCAAGGCAATGGAATTTAGATGCTCAGGGTTGTTATGTTGTCCGTCATGTTTGATTTTATTATGTATAAAGGTCAGTATGTTCTTTATCTTCGAGAGTTCATCCCCTGTGCCAGCTACGCTATCTAATTTAAAATATTCCTTCACCCCTATCAGATTACTATCGCTCGGCTCCATATATGTGAAATGGGGAGGAGTACTGGTATACTCGGCTGCTTTTTGCAGAATATAAAGATAATCTCCTTCTTCTCTGATTTTAGCCAATGTCTCTTGGAATTTCTTTTCGTTGCGTATGTTATCCAAATCTGTATCTTTCTGTATATGAGCGTAATTTATATATCCATTCTGAAAAGCCAGATCAAAATGTTTCAAAGCATCTTCTGTCTTTTTTTGTAGAGATTGGTAACAGGCAATATCATAATAATAGTATCCATAGTTTAATTCTATTCCTTTCTGTACTGCTTCCGGAAGTTTCTTGTAATTGTCGATAATATCCCAGTTGCACTGTTCTACTTTTGCATAATCTTTCTTATCTAAAGCTTGTTTTTTCTCTTGCCTCAATGAGTTGAGTGTCTTGTAAAACTCGTCTTTCATTTTAGACTCTTCCGGGTTTTGTGCCCAGCTGATAGTAGAGCAACATAGGAACACTGCGAATAATAAACTGATTTGTTTTTTCATAATATTCTTCTTTTAATGTTTTTGGTAACACCTATAGCAAATGATATGCCGAAAGGATAAGGTGTTGATATCTAATTGAATGTATGTATTGGGCATTGTTCGAAAGCGGACATGTTCTCCATATACGAACACATGGCTATGTACATATTCATTCAAAATCTCCTGTCTTTCTTTCAGCTAATTCAATAATTTGCCGTAAATTTGCATTCCAAACTAAATAATATAGAATAATTATGGCAGCAAAACCAGGTATTCCCAAAGGAACCCGTGACTTTTCGCCAGTAGAGATGGCGAAGCGTAACTATATATTCAATACCATTCGCGATGTATACCACCTCTATGGTTTTCAGCAGATCGAAACACCTGCAATGGAAATGCTTTCTACGCTGATGGGGAAGTATGGTGAAGAAGGTGATAAACTCCTGTTCAAGATACAGAACTCAGGTGACTACTTTTCCGGACTGACTGATGAGGAACTACTGAGTCGTAATGCTGCTAAACTTGCCAGTAAATTCTGTGAGAAAGGTTTGCGTTATGATCTCACTGTGCCGTTTGCCCGCTATGTGGTAATGCATCGTGATGAAATAACTTTCCCTTTCAAACGTTATCAGATACAACCCGTTTGGCGTGCAGATCGTCCACAGAAGGGACGTTATCGTGAATTTTATCAATGTGACGCTGATGTAGTGGGTAGTGACTCTTTACTGAATGAAGTAGAGTTGATGCAGATTGTTGATACAGTCTTTACTCGTTTTGGCATCCGGGTTTGCATTAAGATCAATAACCGTAAGATTCTGACCGGCATCGCCGAGATTATTGGTGAGGCTGATAAAATAGTGGATATCACAGTAGCTATTGATAAGCTGGATAAAATAGGTCTGGACAATGTGAATGCAGAACTGAAAGAAAAAGGTATCAGTGATGAAGCTATTGCCAAATTGCAACCTATTATTCTGCTGAATGGTACGAATGAAGAAAAACTGGCTACTTTGAAAGAAGTGCTTGCGGGTAGTGAGATCGGTCAAAAAGGTGTGGAAGAAAGCGAGTTTATCTTGAAAACTCTGTCTGTTTTCGGTTTGAAAAATGAACTGGAACTGGATCTGACGCTTGCCCGCGGGTTGAACTACTACACTGGTGCTATCTTTGAAGTGAAAGCCTTGGATGTGCAGATCGGAAGTATCACAGGTGGCGGTCGCTATGATAATCTGACCGGTGTATTCGGTATGGCTGGTGTTTCCGGTGTAGGTATCTCTTTTGGAGCCGATCGTATCTTCGATGTATTGAATCAGCTTGACCTTTATCCGAAGGAAGCTGTGAACAGTACACAACTTCTCTTTATTAACTTTGGTGAGAAAGAAGCTGCTTACTCTCTGAATGTACTTGCTAAGGTACGAACCGAAGGTATTCGTGCAGAAATTTTTCCGGATTCTTCAAAGATGAAAAAACAAATGAGCTATGCTAATGCCAAAAACATTCCATTTGTAGCCCTTGTGGGAGAGAATGAAATGAATGAGAATAAGGTGACGCTGAAGAATATGGAGACTGGTGAACAGAGCTTGGTTTCGGCCGAAGAATTGATACAAACTTTAAAGAAATAAAAACTTCATAAAAGAGTAAACTCTTTGTAGTCCATCTTGGTTATCTTTGTAGTACTAACCTAACAAAGATAACTATTATGGATGTTTTAGAACCGAAGTATTACGCAGCCATCGGTATGGTGATGACGTTAATAGCCGTAATATTCCTTTTCTTGATGGGGAGTGCTTTAGTACATTCTACCAAGAGTTTCTGGCAGGGATATTCGACAGAATTGAGTTGTGATACGGATCTGGATATTGACTAAACTGGCTTAGTTTATCATTTTTTCAGTCGCCAATTTCTTGTTGACAAGAACTTAACTCCCTGTTGACAAGAAGTTAACTTCTTGCATGCAAGGTCTTAACTTCTTGTAAGAAGGAATTTTAGTGTAATTTTTACTGTTGATTATCTTCTCTTTACTACTCCCACATATACTAATAAGATAATATTCATCATCAGCGCATAAATAATGGCTGGTATAGCAATTACATCATTATTGAATATAAACGGGCTGCTTGCAATAGCAATACTTTGAGCTGCATTCTGCATTCCTATTTCAATGATAAGTGTGCGTTGCTCTTTTCTGTTCAATTTCATTAGCCAAGAGATTATATATCCTCCACCCATAGCCAGCAAAATCATCATTGTGATGCACAATCCTAATCGTCCGATCTGTGCAGCTATCGTTTCGTGATGTTGTATGAAGAAGACAGAAGCCAATAATATCAAGGCGGGAAAAGCTACTTTAGATAATACTTTGTGTATCCGTTCGGCCGCTTTAGGACAGAAACGTTTTGTTAAAATACCTGTTGCAATGGGGAGCAACATTAGTAGTAAATTCTGGACGATGAGGCTACCGACAGGTAAGTGTATGGTCATTCCACTATTGTCTCCTGCAACTTGTGTGGCAAACTCCATAATGACAGGAATAGTGAATAGGGTGATAATGCTGCTGAGGGCAGTTAACGAAACGGAAAGTGCCACATCGCCTTTGGCAATCATAGAGAATATATTGGAAGAACTTCCTCCCGGAGAACAGGCTATGAGTACCAATCCAATAAAAAATAGAGGTTCCAGATGAAACAGATACCCCAGTGCAAAGGCTAATACAGGTAAAAGAATTATCTGTCCTATCAATCCTGCAATTACAGGATAGGGGCGTTGACGAAATAATTTAAAATCTTTAATTTCAAGTGTCAATCCCAGCTCAAACATTAATAATGTGAGAATGGGCAAAACAATCCAGACTGCATTCATGTTCTAAAAACGTTTTTTGAGGGGGCAAAGATAATGCAAATCATGAAAAGTTATGCTGAGATGCCGCTTATCTTCTCTAAAGATAATGGAATATTGTCTTATTCTTTGCCAATTTGGCAGTTTTATACTGACAGAAATTTAGCTTTGCTGTTTGGCACGCTTTTCGCAATTTATTTTGCGTCTCACCAATAACGAGGCAAGACATTACTATAATAAATGTATAACATATAAAAAACAAAAGAACTATGAACATTAAACCATTGGCAGACAGAGTGCTGATACTCCCTGCACCTGCAGAAGAGAAAACAATTGGCGGTATCATTATTCCGGATACAGCAAAAGAAAAACCTTTGAAAGGTGAAGTTGTGGCAGTTGGTCACGGTACGAAAGATGAAGAGATGGTATTGAAGGTGGGCGACAACGTTTTGTATGGCAAGTATGCTGGTACCGAACTGGAAGTTGAAGGCACTAAATATCTGATTATGCGTCAAAGTGACGTACTCGCTGTGTTAGGTTAATATAGTAATTATAAAATATTTAAATTGTAAATATCATTATGGCAAAAGAAATATTATTCAATATCGATGCCCGCGACCAATTGAAAAAAGGTATCGATACACTGGCAAATGCTGTGAAAGTAACTCTCGGCCCTAAAGGTCGTAATGTGATTATCGAAAAGAAATTCGGTGCTCCTCACATCACGAAAGACGGTGTAACTGTAGCTAAGGAAGTGGAACTGTCTGATGCATACCAGAATACGGGTGCACAGTTGGTGAAAGAAGTAGCTTCCAAGACTGGTGACGATGCTGGTGACGGTACTACTACTGCTACTGTATTGGCACAGGCTATTGTTGCTGAAGGCTTGAAGAACGTAACTGCCGGTGCAAGTCCTATGGATATCAAACGTGGTATTGACAAGGCTGTTGCCAAAGTGGTTGACTCAATTAAGTCACAGGCTGAAAAAGTAGGTGACAACTACGATAAGATTGAACAGGTTGCTTCTGTATCTGCAAACAATGATCCGGTTATCGGTAAGTTGATTGCTGATGCTATGCGTAAAGTTTCTAAAGACGGTGTAATTACTATCGAAGAAGCTAAGGGAACTGATACTACTATTGGTGTGGTAGAAGGTATGCAGTTTGATCGTGGTTACCTTTCCGCTTACTTCGTTACTAATACGGAGAAGATGGAGTGTGAAATGGAAAAACCGTATATCCTGATCTACGACAAGAAGATTTCTAACCTGAAAGATTTCTTGCCTATCCTGGAACCTGCTGTACAAACCGGACGTCCTCTGTTGGTAATCGCAGAAGATGTGGATAGTGAAGCTTTGACTACGTTGGTTGTAAACCGTCTGCGTTCTCAATTGAAGATTTGTGCAGTGAAAGCTCCGGGCTTCGGTGACCGTCGTAAAGAAATGCTGGAAGATATCGCCGTATTGACTGGTGGTGTAGTGATCAGTGAGGAAAAGGGTCTGAAACTGGAACAGGCTACCATCGAAATGCTAGGTACTGCTGATAAGATCACAGTTTCTAAAGATAACACTACCATCGTAAACGGTGCCGGTGACAAACAAAAAATCAAGGAACGTTGCGAACAGATTAAAGCTCAGATTGCTGCTACTAAATCTGATTATGACAAAGAAAAATTGCAGGAACGTCTGGCTAAATTGTCTGGTGGTGTTGCAGTTCTTTACGTAGGTGCTGCTTCTGAAGTTGAAATGAAGGAGAAGAAAGACCGTGTAGACGATGCTTTGCGTGCAACACGTGCTGCTATAGAAGAAGGTATCGTACCGGGTGGTGGCGTAGCTTACATCCGTGCACTCGATGCATTGGAAGGCTTCAAAGGTGATAACATCGATGAAACTACCGGTGTTGACATTATCAAGCGTGCTATTGAAGAACCGTTGCGCCAGATCGTTGCCAATGCAGGTAAAGAAGGTGCTGTAGTTGTACAGAAAGTACGTGAAGGTAAAGGTGACTACGGTTACAATGCTCGTACTGATATATATGAAAACTTGCATGCTGCCGGTGTAGTTGATCCTGCAAAGGTTGCTCGTGTAGCTTTGGAAAATGCTGCTTCTATTGCAGGTATGTTCCTGACTACTGAATGTGTAATCGTTGAAAAAAAGGAAGACAAACCTGAAATGCCAATGGGTGCTCCCGGTATGGGCGGCATGGGTGGCATGATGTAATACCCGTTTTTCCCTGAACTCATAATTATAATAAATGACCACAGTATCTCTATGAAGGTACTGTGGTCTTTTTTTCTCTTTTCTAGTCTTTTTCTACTCATATTACCTGTATATTATTACGAAACTGTTACAATTTTGATTAAAAAAGATATCTTTTGTTCGTTTTTTATGTTTTATAAATAAAAAGTGATACCTTTAGGGTGATAAATTAGGATAACCTAAACAAAAACCAATCAATTATTTAACCTTTTTAATGACGAGAAGAGATGAACAAAAGCGACATCGGCCTGAACGCAGGCAAGATTTGGAGGTTGCTTAGCAATTACGCCAAATGGGACTATGGGACTTTGAAGAGAAAGTCCGGGCTGAAGGACAAAGAACTGGGAGCCGCCTTGGGATGGTTAGCTTGTGAAGACAAGATTGTATTGCACCAAGAGAACGAAGAGCTCTACATTTTTTTGGGCGTGAATGTTTATATCGGCTAAAGAATGAAAAAACCGATTGAAAACCTAAACGAAAGCGTGGATTTTTAAAATCCACGCTTCTTTTTTTCTGCTAACGAATATATTTCGTTCCTTTGCATGCTCTTAGTAGTAAATGATAATTCAGGTGCTAAGATAATTTATCGATAAAATGAATATGACTATGAGAAGTTTTGCTTCAGACAACAATTCCGGTGTACATCCATTGGTGATGGAAGCACTAAACCGGGCAAACCAAAATCATGCAGTAGGCTACGGTGACGATCCTTGGACGGAGGAAGCCATCCGCAAAATCAAGGAGACATTTACAGCTGATTGTGAACCGCTTTTTGTTTTTAATGGAACAGGTAGTAATGCAGTAGCTTTACAGTTGACTACGCGTCCTTATAATTTGATTCTTTGTGCGGAGACAGCGCATATTTATGTGGATGAATGTGGTGCTCCTGCACGTATGACAGGTTGCCAAATCCGTCCGATTGTAACACCGGATGGTAAACTGACCCCGGAGTTGGTACAGCCTTATCTAAAGAATTTTGGCGAACAACATCATTCCCAGCCGGGTGCTATTTATATTTCCCAATGTTCGGAATTGGGTACTGTTTATACTCCGGAGGAATTGAAGGCATTAACAGCTTTAGCGCATAAACATGGTATGTATGTACACATGGATGGTGCACGCCTGGCGAATGCTTGTGTAGCTTTGAATCTTAGTTTCAAGGAACTTACGGTTGATTGTGGTATTGATATACTTAGTTTTGGTGGAACAAAGAATGGTTTGATGCTTGGGGAAAGCGTAGTCATTTTTAATCCGGAGCTCAAAAAAGAGGCACTTTATGTGCGGAAGCAATCGGCCCAGTTAGCTTCTAAATTACGTTATCTTTCTTGTCAGTTCACAGCTTACCTTACAGATGATTTGTGGAAAAAGAATGCTATGCATGCCAATGCAATGGCACAAAAACTGTATGATGGTTTGAAGGTATTGCCGGGTGTACATTTCACACAGAAGATGGAGAGTAACCAGTTATTCCTGACTATGCCTCGTTCGGTTATTGATAAGCTGATGAAGTCTTACTTCTTCTATTTCTGGAACGAAGCTGAAAATGAAATTCGTTTTGTGACTTCTTTTGATACAACAGAGGAAGATATACAGACCTTGTTACAAGCAGTAAAAGATAGTTTCTAATTTTCCTTATTGTGCACTTATCTGCATCACCCCACACACTTATTTGCATCAGGTTGAAGACTTATCTGTGTAGGGCGATGCACTTATCTGCGTAGGCTGATGCACTTATCTGCATCAAAATCTTCTTTATTATATTATAAAAGTGGCAGAAAAAAGCTCCGGACCTTCTCAGGCATGGAGCTTTGGCTTGAAACTTTTTCCCTTGGGGGTGGGAAAAAGCCTACTGAAAACAAACCGATTGAATATTACCTTAAATACCTTTGCATGATAACCTTTAACTAACCTTTTTATGATAATCGTATGGACTACATTCCTATTGCTTCGAGTACGGGTACAAAAGTATAGCCCTTCCGTTTCAATGTTTTAATCATTTTATCCAGATAACCATTATAGAATTTATCCGTACGGCGATCGTCCGTACCGAAGTGTATCAACATCAAATGTCCGTTTAAACCTTCTTTTTTCTCTACTTCCATGATTTTATCATAGATGAACTTACTGCTGCGATATTTCTGTCCCATATCCGGGGTAGTGTAATCTGCATTACTCATTGTACCGGGCGTATAGTTGATAAGTTGGATACCCATATTTTTTGCCCATGCAGCTATTTCTTTATTATAGTATTCATAAGGCGGGATATATACCGGAGCATCTTTGTATTCGATACCTGCCTCGCGCATACCTGCGTAGCTTTTTAGCATATCCTGTTCAAACTGCTCACGGGTTACTAATAGTGAATCGCGATTTTCCCACGGCATATACAGTAAGTGTCCATAACTGTGGCTACCTACCAGATGTCCTTCGGTACGCAGACGTTTGACTACTTCAGGGTAGAGTTCGTAGAATTCACCGGTGAAGAAAAATCCACCTTTGATGCCATACTTTTTCAGTGTGCTGATGATAGCATCGGCACCGTCTGCTTTATCAGCTGCAGTAAAGACAAGTGTAATTTGTTTTTTTGATGGATCAGTGCGAATAATGCCACCATTTACATATACATTCTTATTGCTTTGAATGTTAGCTTGTTTCATGCCCTCTTTTTGCATGGCGGAGAGGTAATAAGTGAGACAGGCAGTTCCATCCATAGTCGGCTCATTGGTCGAATAGTCATGAATAGCATCGTGATATACCATCAGATCTGGTTGAAAGCGTTCATAATCTTGTCCTGGAGTACCGGGAATCCCCGTCATATTTACTCCACGCAGACTTTCAAAAATAGTGCGGTAAACTGGTCCGTCTACCAATCCGCCTGTAGTGTTGCCTACTCCTGCATTTAGTAATGAAGAGTGGGGTTGTGAAGGATAATCTCCATATAGGGGAAGTTCTACGATCATACTGGTTCCCCATGGGTTACAACCGAACAGCCAGTCGAGCATGGCGGCTTCCATTTCTTTGTATGTTTCATCACCTGTTGCTTCACGATACAGACGGCACTGTGTCAACATGGCAGTTGTTAAGTTGTTAGAACACCAAGTGTAGGGAATGCCATGCATGAATGGGCTTTCGACTGCTTTTTCGTAAGTACGTACAATACCGGTATGTATGTTTCGGATGAATTCTTTGCTGAGGCGGTCATTGTTTACTTTTGCTAAGTGGTAATGTCCCATATTCATGAACGGATACCATTGGTAGTGGCGTGCACTGTCAGCACCCATCCATGGGGTAACAGGTTCACGTCGTCCATACTCAACGGCTTGCTGCAGATATGTCAGGTCTCCGGTACTCTTAAACAGTTCCATGGCTCCCAACTCCATATCGTCTACCCAGTTATCTTCTTCATAGATATACGGAGACAAGACGGATGCCGTTTGACAAGCCCCTGGTTTCTTTACTCCTTCCTGATAGGCTGCATCAGCCTTTGCCTCTATTTCGGCTGCAAATTCCGGATAGAAATTCTTTAGGAGGCGTGCACCAAGGGCGAAGCAGGAAGCATATTTGCCTGCCGTGCTGGCTACACCTGTAGTTGCGTTCATAAACTGGCCACGTACCTGAGGTTCACCGCTACAGAAATAAACAGGACGTCCGTTACCTGGACCGTAGCTATAGTCCACTTTATCTTCGTTGGGCAGACGCATACCGGCGTGGTCACGGTCGTCAGCAATCTGGTTGTACAGTTCGCCGGGAGCGGGATTCATGCGATTTAACCAGTCCAGTCCCCATTTAATTTCATCTACAATGTCAGGGATACCGTTAGCACCGGGAAGTCCGGCAGCATCATAGAAGTCACCGAAAGATTCCGGATTTTCCTGATAGGCGAACATCATCTGATAAATAGCATTGGCGGAAGTTGTGGTATATTGCAGATAATCCGTTGCATCGTGCCAGCCACCACGGACATCAATGTGTTGTCCCGTCTTAGTGGGATGATACAAGATGTAGCCATCGTGCACATGACAGCTGTCTTTCAGGAAAGGATTATAACCGCAGCGCTGCTGACGCATATAGTTCAATAAGAAATCTGCAGTTCCATTATATACATGGTTATTGATGGGAAAATGGGGAGATACAGCTTTACCTGCTTTCAGGTAATAGGTTCCCGGTTGATTGAAATCGCTAAAATTCAAACGGTAAGTACTCTTCATTAAGCCCATCTTTCCGGTTGATTTGATAGAATTGAAGGTTCTAACTGTTTGTCCGGTGAAGGCATCTACAAGTGCATACTCTTGTATGTCAGTGGGTTCTTCACTCATGAATACTGCTACTTTTACAGATTGCGGCAAGTAGCCAAGTTGGTTTATGCGTATCCATGCATCTGCTTTGGTTTGCAGGACGATGAAAGTGAGTGCTACCGTAAGTAGCCAATGGTTACTTTTCATAATAAGTCAATATATTAAGGTTGGGGGAATTATGCTTTCTGTAAATGCATTATTTTATATACAAATAAAGTGTTTTCCGTTTATTTTAGGAAGTTTTAGCATGAATAATTAATTGATGTTACGAGTCGTTTACATTGTTTTAGAATTAAAAAGACGTTAATGAAGCTTTCTATAAATGGATATTTTGTTGATTATCTATGGTTTATGCTTTTTAATACTCCTTTTTAGTTTTCGTTTATGTATTTTAATATTCAAAACACCTACTTGGTGCGTTATTTGTGATAGGGTATATAAGAATAACAAAATTTATAGACTATGGCTTATATAGATTATTATCAAGTCCTTGGGGTAGATAAGACGGCAAGCCAGGATGATATAAAGAAAGCGTTCCGTAAATTGGCACGTAAATATCATCCTGATCTGAATCCGAACGATTCTTCTGCCAAGGATAAATTTCAGGCAATTAATGAAGCAAATGAAGTGCTGAGTGATCCTGAAAAGCGTAAAAAATACGATGAGTATGGTGAGCACTGGAAGCATGCCGATGAATTTGAAGCTCAAAAGCGTGCCCGTCAGGAGGCAGGTGCCGGTGGATTTAGTGGCTTTGGCGGCGGTTCGGGTGCAGGATATGGTACGGATGGTAGTTCTTACTGGTATTCATCCGATGGGCAGGAATTTTCCGGCCATGGTGGCGGTTTCTCCGATTTCTTTGAATCTATGTTCGGAAACCGGGGGCGTAGAGGTACTAATGCAGGCTTCCGCGGACAGGACTACCATGCAGATTTAAACCTCTCGCTTCGTGATGCAGCCCAGACTCATAAACAAGTGCTGACTGTAAACGGTAAGAATGTGCGCATTACTATTCCTGCGGGGGTAGCAAACGGGCAAGTAATCAAATTGAAAGGTTATGGTGGCGAAGGCGTGAACGGTGGACCTGCCGGAGACTTGTACATAACATTTGTGATTGCGGATGATCCGATATTCAAGCGTTTAGGAGATGACTTGTATGTGGATGTGCCTGTTGATCTTTATACCGCTATCTTGGGTGGTGACCAATTGGTGGACACTTTGGATGGAAAGGTGAAACTGAAAGTGAAACCCGAAACACAGAACGGTACGAAGGCTCGTTTGAAAGGTAAGGGATTTCCTGTATATAAGAAAGAAGGACAGTTCGGTGACCTCATTGTGACTTATTCCGTGAAACTGCCGACGAACTTGACGGAAGAACAGAAAGAGTTGTTCCGTAAACTTCAAAGTATGAACTAAAAGGAGGTAGCACTATGCAGAATGAATTAATCATAGTCAGCGAGTATTGTCGCAAATGCCACATTGAACCGTCGTTTATCGATTTGTTACAGGAAGGTGGCCTGATAAAAGTAATGACCGAAGGTGGGGAACGCTATCTGACATTTACCCAACTGCCGGAGGTGGAACGTTATAGTCGTATGTATTATGACTTATCCATCAACATTGAAGGAATTGATGCCATCCACCACCTATTACAGCGTATGGAAGAGATGCAGAATGAACTTCATGAGTTACGCAGTCAGTTGAGACTGTTCCGGTAAGGAGCTTTATTTATGAAAAAGAAGGCTGGCTCATTGATTTTGAGGCAGCCTTCTTTAAATATAGTAATCGGTTAATTACTTGCGATAGTTATCCAGTTCTTCAACTTTGAATTTACGGATGAAATTGAAGTGCTTTTCTACTTCAGCTTCAGCATAGTTCAGATAAACAACAGCTGATTTTGCGAACAACTCAGGTGCTTTGGTTGCATCCTGGATGAGAAGATGAGACATTACGCATACAGCAGCCATTTCGTAAAGACGACGGGCTACGAAGTCCAGCAACTCTTGATTTGCTGCTTCTTTCGTTGCATTGGTGGCAGCTTCAAACTTATTTGTCATTTCTTTCAGGCGATCCATCAGCGGTTGCATTTCTTCACTGCAAGGAATTGTTTCATAATCACGGAGAGTAGCAGCATATGAACCATTTGTTACATAACGGATAGCAGCTACGGTCTGTAATTGGGTAGTACCTTCATAGATACTGGTGATACGTGCATCACGATAAATACGTTGGCAAGCATATTCCAGCATGAAACCGGAACCACCATGAATCTGGATACAATCATAGGCATTCTGGTTTGCATATTCTGAGTTCATACCTTTAGCCAGCGGAGTGAAAGCATCAGCAAGCTTAGAATACTTCTTCTGTTCCTGGCGTTCTTCCGGAGTCAGCTTACGTTCGCGGGAAATATCATCCAAAGCTTTATAAACGTCTACGTAACGAGAAGTTTGGTATAACAATGCACGTCCGGCATCCAGTTTTGCTTTCATGATGGCGAGCATGTCATATACTGCTGGGAATTCGATGATAGCTTTGCTGAACTGTTTACGGTCCTTTGCATATGCCAAACCTTCGTTGTAGGCAGCTTGTGACAGACCTACCGACTGTGCGGCAATACCCAAACGTGCACCGTTCATCAATGCCATTACATACTTGATCAAACCGAGTTTACGATCACCGCAAAGTTCAGCCTTTGCATTCTTATAAACAAGTTCACAAGTTGGAGAACCGTGAATACCTAATTTATTTTCGATACGGCGTACATCTACGCCACCTTCGCGCTTATCATAGATAAACATGGACAATCCACGACCATCTCTGGTTCCTTCTTCCGAACGGGCCAGTACGAGGTGTAAGTCTGCATCACCATTCGTGATGAAACGCTTCACACCATTCAAACGCCAGCAATTTTCTTTTTCGTCGAAAGTAGCCTTCAGCATCACACTCTGCAAGTCGGAACCGGCATCGGGTTCTGTCAAGTCCATAGACATGGTTTCACCGGCACAGATACGTGGAATGAAACGGCTGTGCTGATCTTCGTTACCGAACTCATACAGTGTTTCGATACAGTCTTGCAGAGACCAGATATTACCGAACCCGGCATCGGCTGCTGCTACGATCTCGGCACACATGGTGTACGGAGTGATGGGGAAGTTCAAACCGCCGAAACGGCGTGGCATAGTCATACCATTCAGTCCGGCTTTCACCATTGCATCCAGGTTCTGTCTTGTACCGCTGGCATATTCCACACGACCGTTGGCACAGTGAGGACCTTCTTCGTCTACACCTTCGGCATTCGGGTTGATAATCTCTCCGGTGATTTCTCCGGTGATTTCAAGAACCTTATCATAAGAGTCCATTGCGTCCGCATAGTCTTGCGGGGCATAGTCAAATTTGTCTTTATCTTCGTATCCGCGCTCTTTCAGCTCACAGATACGTTCCATCATTGGGTTGTTCAGTTGGAACTTCAATTCAGGAACTTCGGTATAAAAATTAGCCATAGCTTACTTACTGTTCTGTTTGTAGTACTTAATCATTTTCGGAATCACTTCTTCCACCGTACCGTTGATTACATAATCAGCGATGGTGTTAATAGGAGCATTTTCATCATTATTGATAGAGATGATGATACCGCTTTCCTGCATACCGGCAATGTGCTGGATTTGTCCGGAGATACCGCAAGCGATATACAGTTTCGGACGTACCGTAATGCCTGTCTGACCGATCTGGCGATCATGGTCGCAGAAACCTGCGTCGACAGCTGCACGGCTACCACCTACTTCAGCATGAAGTTCCTTGGCAAGTTCGAACAACATATCGAAACTTTCACGACTTCCCATACCGTAGCCACCGGCTACAACGATAGGAGCACCTTTCAGGTTGTGTTTAGCTTTCTCTACATGGCGGTCTATCACTTTCACTACATAGTCAGTAGTCGGTACATATTTGGCCACATCGTGGTTGATAACTTCACCCTGATAGTTGGCATCAAGGATTTCTTTCTTCATCACGCCTTCACGAACAGTTGCCATTTGTGGGCGGTGTTCGGGGTTGACAATAGTGGCAACGATGTTACCACCGAATGCCGGACGAATCTGATACAACAGATTTTCGTATACTTTACTTTCTTTCTTATCTTCATGGTTACCGATTTCCAGAGAGGTACAATCGGCAGTCAGTCCGCTGGTCAATGCAGAAGAAACGCGCGGGCCGAGGTCGCGACCAATAACGGTAGCACCCATCAGACAGATTTGCGGTTTTTCTTCTTTAAACAGATTGATTAATACGGAAGAGTGTGGCAGTGAAGTATAGGGGAACAAGCCCGGAGCGTCGAAGATATGAAGACGGTCAACGCCGAAAGGCAATACTTGTTTTTCGATACCGGCAAGGTTAGTGCCAGCAACTACGGCCTCCAATTGGCAACCCAGTTGATTAGCTAACTTGCGTCCTTTGGTAAGGAGTTCGAGACTTACTTCGGCAACTACGGTGCCTTCAAGTTCACAATATACAAATACGTTATTCATAACTTTTATCCGATGGTGTGGTTAGCTAACAGTTCAACAATAAGATCTTCTACATCCTGGTCGCTTCCGGTCAGCGTACGGCTTTCCTTGGCTTGGAAAGAGATGTTCTGAATGGCTTTCACTTTAGTCGGTGAGCCGCTGAGGCCACACTGTGCGAGGTCGCCATTGACGTCTGCCACACTCCATTCGGTGATGTTCAGGTAAGGACATTTCTCGTAGATGTCGGCATAAGGCAGGGCTGCGCCTTCTTTGGTGATGGCAGCTTTTTCCTGTGCTCCGAGGGCACGTTTGTACTTCTGTACCAGTTTGGCATTACGCGGACGGCAGGGAGCTGCACTTCCGTTTACAGTAATAACGATGGGGAGAGGACCTTCTACAGTTTCCACACCACCGTCAATATGACGCTTAACGACAACGCGTCCTGTCGTTTTTTCAACGTTCAGGATTTCTTCGGCATAAGTAATCTGTGTCAAACCGAGCTTTTCGGCAACCTGCGGGCCTACCTGGGCCGTGTCACCGTCGATAGCTTGGCGTCCACCAATGATAATGTCATACTCGCCTATCTTCTTGATGGCAGTAGCGAGGGCATACGAAGTCGCTAAGGTATCTGCACCTGCAAAAGCGCGGTCAGTTAACAGGTAGCCGTTATCGGCACCACGAAACAGTCCTTCACGAATAACTTCGGCTGCGCGTCCCGGTCCCATGGTAAGGATGGTTACGGTAGAGCCCGGATGTGCATCTTTCAGACGAAGGGCTTGCTCAAGAGCATTCAAGTCTTCGGGGTTGAAGATAGCGGGAAGTGCCGCACGGTTAATGGTTCCGTCGGCTTTCATGGCATCTTTCCCAACATTACGTGTGTCGGGAACTTGTTTAGCCAATACTACGATTTTCAAACTCATGTTATTAATTATTAGTATTAGTATTTCTCAAAGTGTCAGTACCGGCAATGAGAGTAGGAGATGCATAGAACTCAACTACTGAAATTCTCCGGTTCATTAATTATCAGCGTGCAAAATTAGTCAAACTGTTTGTTCTGACAAGAAATGCGGGCAAAAAATGCACATTGAAAAGGATTTTGAGCAATATAGGGGGCTTTTAACGGAAAAGTAATGAACTAAAACAAGAACAGAATAACATTGCATATTATTTACAAATAGCAAATGTTTAAGGAAAAGTGGCATACTTAACCTAATTCAGTCGTATAGTGAATGCCATTCAGTCGTATACTGAATAGGGTTCTGTCGTATACTGAATACGGTTCGGAATATCATGTTGATAATCAAAAAGTTGAAAAGTGTCTTGCTGCTATTGATAAAACTCAACAAATTGTTAAAACATCATCGTTCTTATGGGAAAGAAAGGAATAAAAAAGTGATAAGGTGGTAAGGTGATAGGGCGATTTCCTTTATGTGTTTACCGTCAAAAAAGCCTCGTTGGTTGATTTGATTTTTCTTGTAACAAGTCCCCGGTTATATTTGTCACAGAAACGAAACAGGTATGATAATAGAGGAAACTTTGAAAGAGATGACAGGAATGCTGGATTCCTTCAACCCTATTACATTGAAGGAAATGAGTCGTATCCGTTTGATGAACCGGACGGATACGAAATATCTGCTTCCGCTGGATACGTTGGCTGTACTGTTGAAACGTGCTGCCTGTGACTATCATGTACAGGAAGTAGCAGGCGAACGGAATATTGTTTATCATACTGTTTATCTGGATACTGCGGATAAAGCCATGTATCTGGCGCATCAGAACGGACGGGCTGTACGGGAAAAAATCAGAGTACGGACGTATGTTTCCTCCAACCTCACATTTCTTGAAGTGAAGAATAAAAACAATAAAGGGCGCACGGACAAGCAACGCATTCGCGTAACTACTCTTGATGCATTATCTTTCGAAGGAGCGGATGAGTTCTTGTCTTTGCATGCCTGGTATACTTTACCGCAACTGACGCCGCAACTCGAAAATCGTTTCCAGCGTATCACTCTTGTTTACCGGGCAATGACAGAAAGACTCACTATCGATACGGATATTTGTTTCCGGAATCTGATAAATGAGAATTTTGCTGCCCTGCCGGGACAGGTTATAAAATCAATAAAAAGAACTCACTGGACTTTTTTTATCGCTATCAGAACCATTCGGACGATGATGAAACAAATGGTCATGTGGTGGGTGCAGGATATAAATTCAAATTTTAAAGAGATTATTTATTGCTCTCATAATTAAAGCAAGAGGAGATAAGATAATGAAACGGATACATGAAATGTGGATTTTTGCAGTATGTGTAGGTTTGTGCGTAGCTTGTAGCACAGACAGTGTGTTTGATGATTGGGGAGAGGAGGGTGGAACACCCCCCGGTGGCAGTAGTGGAAGCTCGGATGCTTCGGGCACGCTGCTCGATTTTGATGTATCATGGAGTGACGTAGCAGATGAATCATATGTTGAAACTGCTGAAACGATTGTTACGGATAAGTCTGATGAAGAATATGATGATTTTGTGGAAAACTCGACCTTTTCTTCGACCATACAGATTGATTATTCAAATGGTTCGGCAACAGTGACCGGCTTCGTTAGTGGGGTTACAATAACTACTAATGGAGCTCATGTCACAGTGAGCTCTTCCGTGGCAGGAGTAGAATATGTGTTGAGCGGCTCTGCTTCAAATGGCTCATTCAAGGCATATAGTGATAAAAAGTTCAAGCTTACGCTTGCGGGCGTATCGCTTACAAATGGTAGTGGAGCGGCTATCAATATCCAGTCGGGTAAACGGATTTTTGTAGAATTGAAGGCTGGAACAGAAAACAATCTGACAGATGCATCTGCTTATTCTACCATAGATGGCGAAGACGAAAAAGCTTGTTTCTTTAGCGAGGGGCAGCTTATCTTTAGTGGTACGGGGGCATTGACTGTAACCGGTAATTATAAACATGGAATTTGTAGTGATGATTATGTTCGTCTGCGTAGCGGCAGTAATCTTACAATCGCTTCTGCAGTGAAGGATGGTATTCATACCAATGATAAAATTATTATTGGTGGCGGCACTCTTTGTGTCACATCTACGAGTGACGGTCTGGAATGCGAGGAAGGTTTTATTGATATTCGTGGTGGGCTGCTGAAACTTTCCACTACCGGTGAAAAGGGAATGGGGTTGAAAGCTTCGGGAGATGTTACTATATCAGGTGGTCTTCTGAAAACAGAAGTGAAAGGCGCAGCATCCAAAGCAATTAAAACAGATGGTAATGTATCCCTTACAGGGGGCCAAATGATATTACTGACTTCTGGGACTGCCTTATATGAGGATAATGATCTGAGTTCTGCTGCCGGTATTAAATGTGATGGCAATATGATTGTTAATGGTGTGGAGTTATCTATTAAGAGTACCGGCGCTGCGGGTAAAGGCATTAATTGTGATGGTACTTTAAATATCGCTATTAGTGTATTGAAGATAATTACCACGGGAAAACAATATGTTTATAATCGCCTTGATTCTTCAGCAAAAGGTATTAAGGCAGACGGTAATCTGACTATCGATAGTGGTACGATCTGGGTAAAAACACCTGGTGGGGAAGGAAGTGAGGGAATTGAAAGTAAAAGTATTCTCACGGTGAATGGCGGTGATGTCAGTGTATATTCTTATGACGATTGCATGAATGCTTCTAAAAGTATTGTTTTTAATGGTGGAAATATATATTGCTACAGTAGTGGAAATGATGGAGTTGATTCCAACGGAACATTGACAATAACCGGTGGTACAATTGTTTCTATTGGTACAACTTCTCCGGAAGAAGGTTTCGATTGTGATCAGAATACATTTAAGATAACCGGCGGCACTATACTGGGAATTGGTGGTGGAACCAGTACTCCGACTTCCAGTGTTTGCACGCAACGTACAGTTATTTATGGTGGTACGGGTAGCAATGGTACTCTCATCAGTATACAGGGGACAGATGGAGCACACATAATGTCTTATACCATTCCACGATCTTACTCGCAGATGACACTATTGTTTAGTAGTTCAAAACTGGCATCAGTTACCAGTTATGCGATTTATACCGGAGGTTCGGTAACCGGTGGTACCGGTTTCTATGGTTTAACGACCGGCGGAAGTTATACAGCAGGCTCTCAGACTGCAACTTTCACTCCCAGCAGCATGGTTACTTCGGTTGGTAATATCTCTTCCGGTGGCCCCGGTGGTGGCGGTGGAGGAGGTGGTTGGCCTTGGTAACGAGAACTTTGCAGACAAAAACCGCTTCTTCATCTATTTCTTTTGTAGTTTGAATTTATATCTCTTATTTTTGCCATGATACTCAAAGAACGGAGACTGTACATGAAAAAAAAGCTTGCTCGTACTGCTACTTATAAAGGCTATCTACCGGAAATGATGGTATATATCATTGTATGGGTTATTGTGCTTATGGTGCCTATCGTGAGTGACTTTTTTGATTTGTTGTCCGGTAAGGCAGAGGAAATGCATTGGAAAGGTATCTTCATGTTGTGGCTGAATATACTGCCCTACTTTTTACTGTTCCTGTTGAATAACCGTGTGCTTGCACCCTTCCTGTTCCTGAAGCAGAAGGTGGTGGTGTATGTCATAGCCTCTGTTTTGATATCTGCTTTTACCTTTTATGTCGTGTATCTGTTTTCACCCAGCCCTTTTACGATGAAACGACAGCAAGTTGAACAGAGGATGCACGACCGGAGGGGAGAAAGGCCCGGACCGAGGGAGTATGTCGTTCCGGGTGTTCCTTCGACTACTGATACCTTGAGAACGCGGGAAGCGCGTCCGGCACCAAGACATCCAGATTTCCGGCGTCCACCGTTTGAGGAAATGCCTTTCTTCATGCCTTTGCTTCGTGGCCCTTTTCTTGGGCGTATGCTGATTGTTTTGCTTATGTTCAGTTTCAACATAGCAGTTAAGCTGTTTTTTAAGTCCATGCGCGATCAGGAAGCTATGAAAGAACTGGAACGCAACAATTTGCAAACGGAACTGGATTATCTGAAATATCAGATAAATCCCCACTTCTTTATGAATACCCTCAACAATATACATGCGCTGGTAGATATTGATACCGAAAAAGCCAAGCAGACGATTGTTGAACTGTCCCGGTTGATGCGTTATGTACTTTACGAATCGAATAATCGTTTGATATTGCTTTCCAAAGAAGTGCAGTTCCTGAACCATTATATAGAACTGATGCGTATCCGCTATACAGATAAAGTGCGGATAGACGTGTCTTTTCCGACGGATACAGGTGAGATACAAGTCCCTCCCTTGTTATTCGTTTCGTTTGTGGAAAATGCTTTCAAACATGGTGTCAGTTATCAGTCTCCCTCTTTTGTATCTGTCAGTTTACAGATAGAAGGAGATGAAATTATTTTCTGTTGTGCTAATAGTAATTATAATATGACCGAAGACCAGCATCATGGTATTGGCCTCGATAACATACGTAAGCGTCTGCGTTTGCTGTTTGGCAACCGTTATGAGCTTTCTATTGATGAAAAGCCAGATTGCTTTAATGTGCAGTTGTCTGTGCCGGTAAGTTAATAACTAATGAATGATGATATATGATAAATTGTATAGCAATTGATGATGAACCGTTGGCTCTCACACAACTGACTGGTTATATCTCTCGTGTACCCTTCTTGAATCTGGTGGCATCTTGTCAAGATGCCTTTGATGCAATGAAAGTACTTTCTGCACAAAAAATAGATTTGATGTTTGTAGACATCAATATGCCCGACCTGAATGGAATGGATTTTGTACGTTCATTGGCAGAGAAACCTTTGGTTATATTCACTACTGCTTACTCTGAATTTGCGGTTGAGGGCTTTAAAGTAGATGCAGTGGATTATTTGCTGAAACCATTTGGTTTTCAGGATTTTCTGAAAGCTGTGGATAAAGCACACAAGTGGTGGGAATTCCGCAGTAAAGAACATGGAACCATGACAGCACCGGCAGTGCCATCCGAACTCTCTTTTAGTGACGGTACTTTATTTGTAAAAAATGACTATCGTGTCACACGTATTAATCTGGCGGACATTAAGTATATTGAAGGAATGAGTGAATACGTGCGTATTTTTGTTGAAGGAGAAGCAAAGCCTATTATGCCTTTATTAAGTATGAAGCGTTTGGAAGAGACATTGCCTGCTTCGCAATTCATGCGTGTGCATCGTTCTTATATTGTCAATCTGAAAAAGATAACGGAGGTTTCCCGTTTGCGTATTGTTTTTGGAGATATTTATATTCCGGTAGGAGAGAATTATAAAGATCAGTTTACGGAATATATAAATAGCAGGATGATGAAATAGTGGTGAGTGATTAGTGATTAGCACCATGCGGTAATGACAGCGCAGCATTAATCACTAATCACTCACCACTTATCACTTATTTAATTCCCAGTTTCTTCAACAGCGCCTTGGGCACTGCATCCTTGTGTACCAGGATATTGATAGTCTTGTAAGCTACGAAAGGTTTAGAAGCATACCAGGTACCTTTGTATTTGTTGTTTGTACCCCATGAATTCTTCACCATGTAGTATTCCTTACCGTTCTGGTCTTTAGCGATACCATAGATAAGCATACCATGATCGTCGGTTGTTTCCCAGTTGTCAAATGCAGTCTGGCGCATTTCCTGAGTTACAGTGATTTCCGGCAATGGACGTGAAGTCAGTTCTTTACGTTTGTCGGCAGCAGTAAGACCTGTCCAGCGTGCCATATCCGAACCGGTGAGTTCAGCACCACGATCTGCGTCGGGCATCACTGCAATACCGTCACGAGTGAAACCGGTTTCGCTGACGTCGCTACCCCAGGCTACAGTATAACCGTTATTAACAGCATTGTCAATAACAGACATGAATTCCATCAAAGGCAAATTGTAAGAAAGTCCATTACGCCAGTTATCCTGGATTTCAATGTTCATCTGAGTATAGAATGGATGGTGAGTGAATGAAGTCAGTGATACATAATCATCCGGATTGATACCGAGAGATTCTGCAAATGTCTTCGGAGTATATTCTTTTCCTTGATAAGTGAACGTTTCGGGACATTTACCCAGGTAAGTATCATAAATAGCAGATAAGCCCTGTTTCCAAACCGGAGTCAGTTTCGTCAGTTTACCTTTGGCTATCGCATTCATGTAAGCACCGGCTACGGCATCCAATTCATTGTGTACAGGCAGCGTATCACCATACATAATTCCCGGCATAGCTTCCTGCGGAACGAGACCGTAGTTTTTCAGGCAATACATAATGTCATAAAAGCTTCCGCCCGGTGAGAAGGAACTGTCGCCGTGGTAACGTGCATAATTCACGCCACGGTCTACCATTGTGTGGTGTACTACAAACATTTCGGATAAATCATACTCTCCTTTGCCCATACGCAGCAACTCACTTTCAAGGAAACCCAAAGCCGAAAAACTCCAGCATGTACTTGAACGATTTTGATTTTTAACAGAAGTAATAGGATTCTCTTTAACGGTTGTGAAGATGAAACCTTCGTCTGATTTCGGAGTGTCTTGTGCTGACACATTGAAACTCAATAAGCCCAAAGTGGCAATAAGTATTGACTTTTTCATCATAATTAAATTGATATTAAATGATTGTTACTGCCACAAAGATAGGGAGATTTCGGAAACAAAAGCTATCTTTGGAGCGTTAATTCAGATAATTATGGAGAAAAAGATACATATTAAACCCCAAACAGGATTGGTTCTTGAAGGCGGTGGCATGCGCGGAGTCTTTACTTGTGGCGTGCTGGACAGCTTTATGGACCGTGGAATCCGCTTCCCCTATACTATCGGAGTCAGCGCCGGAGCGTGTAACGGACTTTCTTATATGTCCGGTCAGCGTGGACGTGCCAAGTACAGTAACATTGATTTATTGGAGAAATACCAGTACATTGGCTTGAGACATTTGTTGAAAAAGCGTAATATTATGGATTTCGATCTTTTGTTCCAGGAGTTCCCCGAACATATCCTGCCTTATGATTATGAAGCATATTTCCGCTGTCCCGAACGCTATGAAATGGTAACTACGAACTGCGTGACAGGTGAGGCTAATTATTTTGAAGAAAAGCAAGATAAACACCGGGTGATTGATATAGTGCGTGCTTCAAGCAGCCTGCCCTTTGTATGTCCCATAGCTTATGTAGACGGTGAACCTATGCTTGATGGCGGCATTGTTGATAGCATTCCTCTGATGCGGGCAAGGAGTGAAGGCTTTGTCCATAATGTAGTTGTACTTACCCGCAATCGTGGGTATCGTAAAGAAGCAAAGGATATACATGTACCGTCTTTCCTGTATCGTAAATATCCGAAGATGCGTGAGGCATTGAGCCGCCGTTGCCGTGTGTACAACGAACAGTTAGAACTGGTGGAGCGCATGGAAGAGGCGGGAGAAATCACTGTAATTCGTCCGCAGCAGCCTGTAACAGTTGATCGTATCGAGCGGGATATTCAAAAGTTGACAGACCTGTATGAGGAAGGTTATGCGTGTGCAGAGGAGTATGATTTCCTGTGATTAATCAGGATATTATAAATGTATTGCCAAATAATGATTGCCATAAAATGGCAATCATTATTTGGCAATATCTCTCTTTATCCCTATCTTTGCCAGACCATGTATTTTAGGAGGTCTATTTATGAATAATCCATTTGTAACTAACGGCTATGTTTCTCCGGAGTATTTCTGCGACCGTAAAACAGAGACTAAAGATATTACAACGTTATTGCTTAACGGAAATAACATAGCACTTATTTCGCCTCGTCGTTATGGAAAGACAGATTTGATTCGTCATTGTTTTTCCCAACCTGAGGTAGCTGAGCATTATTATACTTTTATTGTCGATATTTATGCAACTCGTTCGTTGCGTGATTTTGTAAACAAGTTCGGAAAGGTTATTCTGGATGCTTTAAAACCTCGGGGACGTAAGGTCTGGGAAATTTTTGTGAATGCTATTACTTCTTTACAAGCCGGTATAACTTATGATATAGGTGGAGTCCCTTCCTGGAACATAGGACTTGGTGATATTACCAACCCTGCCGCTTCACTTGACGAAATATTTCATTATTTGCAGCATGCAGATCGCCCTTGTCTGATTGCTATTGATGAATTTCAGCAGATAGGAAAATACCCAGAAGATACTATTGAAGCTACATTGCGTACATATGTTCAATATTGCAGCAATGCCCGCTTCGTCTTTTCCGGTTCGCAACGTCATTTGATGGGAACTATTTTTACTTCCCCTTCACGTCCGTTCTATCAGAGTGTTACTATCATGAATCTGCCACTTATTCCTCTTGATAAGTATGCTGAGTTTGCCGTTCGCCATTTTCGCGAGCATGGAAAGATTCTTTTATCCGAGGTGGTGAATGTGCTTTACGACCGTTTTCGTGGTGGGACTTTCTACTTACAGAAAATAATGAATATCCTCTTTCTGAAAACTCCTGAGGGAGGCACGTGTGGGGTGGAGATGATAGAAGATGCTATCAATTACATTGTTAACTTCACAGCAGATACTTATGCCGAGCTACTCTATCAATTGCCCGAAAAGCAGAAACAGGTACTAATTGCTATCAATCGGGAAGGGCAGGCGCGTAATGTTGTTTCCGGTGCCTTTTCTAAGCGTCATGGTTTGGTATCTCCCAGTTCTGTACGTTCGGCATTGGCTGGATTGCTTGATAAGGATTTCATCACAAAAGAGCGTGACTATTATCAGGTGTACGATCTCTTTTTTAGTATCTGGTTGGCTAAAGAGGAACACTAATCCATAAGCGTACGAAACTTCACAAAGTAGAATGCTTTCCGACATCCGTAAATATAGGTGTCGGAGACAAAATAGGCTGTACCATTCAATTTATAGAAAAATGTCTGGCACAGCCTATGCTATTAACCTAATTATTATAATAAAATTCTTCGATTGTCCGGAATGGGTTAGTAATAGCTAACCTTCACATTACTTACTTCCACTGTTCCTGAATAACCATTAATCGACCATGGATTTTTTTGCATACCATATATGCGGTTCGTATAAGCCACATTGTCATTGATATAAACCACGCAGACAGAGTTATCCGTACAGATCGTTACATTATAAGTGTTATCAGCAGGTCTGTCGAACAGATAACCGTCTATTCCGTCAATGAATCCTTTACCATCTTCACCTTCTTCTTCGAAGTTTATCTTCCGTTTATTATTGTTGTCTTCCGGGTTTACGACGATGGTATAGTACTTCTTGGAGTCCGTGCCGCGTACCAGAGAAATACCGAATCTATCTGCATCACCTGCCGTCTTTACGGTGAATGAAATCTTGTTGTTTACATTTAAGCGATTGAATAGGATATAAGCATTATCCGTCAGAGTATAGTTACCGTTGCTTTCTGATACTCCGCTACTCTTTTCCATCACTTTTACGGTAGAGGCAGTGGCATATTTCTGGCTGATACCTTCTACTAAGCCTAAAGTCAAAGTACCATCCGCATGCTGGATGACTTTGTGAGCAATCAGGCTTCCGGCCCATTCCGGTTCGTTCGGAGAAGCTCCTACGGCAGTATTGTCATTACCCGAGCGGGTAGGACACCATCCCCAGATGTAGCGGTTGGTTCCGTCCGAAGCCGTCTTGCCTGCATAGAAACCACGGGAGTCAAGGAAACCTTCGTGGCTGTCGGGCCAGATGCCGGCATCATTGGCGGTAGTTGCTTTCAGTTCTTCCAATGTACGTCCCTTGAAATATTGAACTTTGCGTACGGCTGCATGCATCTCCGAGTAGACCAGATACCACCAGTCTCCCATCTTGAAGACATCGGGGCATTCATAAAAGCGATCCCACATCATAGTCATGAATACACCTGCATGTTCCCAGGTTTTCATATCCGTAGAAGTATATTCGGCCAGTACGCCTTTACCACTTTTGGTAGTGGAAACAAGCATGTGATATTTTCCATCTTCACCCTCAAATACGAAAGGGTCGCGGAAATCATTCTTGCTGTATCCGTCAGTGTCACCTTTCAGATAGAAAGTGCGATTCTTGGTCCAGGTCTTGAAGTCGGGTGAAGTAGCATACATCACTACCTGACCGTTCTCGGAAGAAGTAGGCTGATATTTGTTACCTGTGTAGAAGGTGTAGTACAATTTATCCGAAGGATTATAAATGGTAGCACCCGTTCCGATAGCAGCGTCCTGCTCCGACAATCCTCCGTAAGAGATCAACTCACCCATAGATGTGTATGAAGCAGCGTCCTGAGTACTTACAGCCCATATCGGGTGGTAAGTGCCTGCCTGGTTCGGACGGTATTCCTGTAGATACATAATCTTGAAATCTTTAGCCTGCGGATCATAGAAAGGCATCGGATCGCCTACATAACCAACAGATGGCTTGTAGTAAGTATCAAACTTCATGGCATCTGCCGAAGCAAAATAAGTGGTGGTTCCGTCCCAGTCCTTCTGAGTTAAAACCGGATCATTGTCATCGCTACAGCTGCTGAAAGAAGTGATCATCAGAGCAGCCAGTGTGAGTGAATATATCATTGTTTTCATATATTAGTTTTATTTACCCGTTAAATAGTCAATTGCATTCTCTGTCAGTTTGGCCACATTGCCATGGTATTTGTCCGCTGAAGCGTCTATGCCGTAGGCATACCAGTCGTAGCATCCTGAGCCGATACATACGATGCCTCCGCGAGAACCTTCGGACAGATATTCCCATGCTACGATAGCACCATCGCCACCATAACCCAGATCAACGCCGCCATGATTGGTACGCCATACTTCATTCGTAGCGTAACCGCCCCAGTCGGAACCGATGTGCCATTGTGCTGTACTGTTGGTGGTCCGGTAACCGGTATCGAAGGTATAAACCTTGTCTGTTTCACCGCTGTTCATCACCAGGTTCTGGTAGAGAGCATGCGACTCATGTCCCTGGATAAAGAAGTTCCATGCACCACCTACTATTTCACCGGATTCTTCTGATTGTCCCCAACAGTTGTTCGGATTGTTGCCGTCCAGAGTAGCACCCAGTTTGGCGGCATAATAAGTAGCATAGCGGGTAAGCAGCAGGTTCATGCCATTGTTATAAAGGTCTTTCATCTTCACCAATGCGTTGATTGCCGCAGGCGCTGCCTTCTCAAACTTATCCATGTTGTCGATGCCGCCGTCTATATGCAGATGCCACCACATGATTTCACATTCGCTCAGGTCTACTCTTCCTGCCTGCACATCTTCGAATGAGATATACTGCGAATTGGCAATATTGTTCAGCATCCAGGTTGCCGCTTCCTTTTCTTCCGGATTCAGTTCGTTCAGTGTAGCTGCCAGACCCACATATACGGCACTCGGTGCATCGGTCGGGATAACCGTTACCGTATAAACGGCAGATGCGGTGTTGTATGAAACGGTGAATTCTACAGGATTGCTGAAGTCAATAGCCTGGCCGGATGCCGGCATTACGGTGGCTCCTGCCGAAGTTGTAATGATCGGAACCATGTTTTTGATATTGACTGAACTCGGCACACGTACGGTGATGGTACGTTTAGTCTGGTCGATAACTCCGGCATAAGCATCATTCAATTTGAAGGAGAGTATCCGCGCTTCATCATGCTTGATATTGACGGTATAGTCCAGGAATACGTTTCCGTTAGTCACTTTTATCACTTGGGGGAATGAGAAGTTCAGTACATCGCCTGCCTTAACAGAAGCCTCGGCGCCTTCGGATACTTCGATGCCGGTAACTTTCATTGCATCAGTGTCGTATACTTCGGGCACTGCTATGGTCACGGTCTTATTGGTCCGGTCTATCACTCCCGTATAGGCGTCATTCAGTTCAAGGGCGGTGAGCCATGTGTCTCCGTCCAGTTTCAGGTCGGATGTATTATCATCGCTGCATCCCGGGAATGCTAACAGCAGGACGATTCCCAGTACAAGCAGATTTAGTTTATTCAGTATTGATTTCATAATGTTCTTCTTTTTTATAAGGTTACCAGTTACCACAATTCTGCGTATAGTTTCCGTTGCTGGCACTCATCTGTGCAAACGGGATAGGCAGATATTCGTTTTTATTCTTAGTGAACGAGGCATTTGTGTAGATGGGGCAGTCCGCAGCTTCCTCGGCATAGAACTTATTCAGCACTTCGGCAGCTTCTCCCCATCTTACCAGGTCAAAGAAACGTTCTGATTCCAGAGCCAGTTCTACACGGCGTTCAAACTTCAGCAATTTCAGGGCATCTGCTTGTGAGTAGCTTCCTGTATAAGGCTGAATGTTGAAACGTACGCCATATTCCATTTCGTAATCGGCAATCATGGCTGTACTTTGTTTGGCGCGGTTACGCACTTCGTTAATCAGGCTGATAGCTTCGGCGATACGTCCGTCGTTCAGTTGGATCAGTGCTTCGGCACGCATCAGCAATACATCCGAGTAGCGCAGTACGATACGGTTCATCGGAGAACCCCACCAGGCACCCTTTATCAGGTAATCGCCATCCGGGTCCACATTCTGCTTCAAGGTCACGTAATATCCGTAAAGTCCGTTGCTGCGACTCCAGGTAGTCGACTGATCCATCATATAGTTCTTATTGAATTCATAAGGGAATCCCGGCATGCCTACCGTCAGGAAGAGGCGTGGGTCAGCATAATCGGATTGTGAATTGTAATCGGTACTGTTAAAGGAATCCAGCAGCGGGTGTCCGTTAGCATCTGTCCTGAATGCGTTCACCAGATTTTGGCTCGGTTTGTAGAAGTCGCAGCCACCATCGGTAACTCCCGGAATGTTGGGAACAATCAGACCGTAAGACCAGTTACAATTACCGTTATTAGTACCGTCGTTCATGGAGTATTGCATGGCCCACAGGGATTCCACACCATTTTCATATTGAGGTTCCGGACGGAAGTTGTTGTGGAAATCCGATTCCAGCCCGTAGCCGCCTGCCGACATGATGGCATTGTCCGTGTATTGCACTACTTTCACCAAGTCTTCCGTGCTGAGGCTTGTCACTTCGTGGCTGTCTGCATTATCCTGATGATAAGCTTTGTACAGATAAGTCTTTGCCAGATAGGCAGCTGCTGCGGCTTTGGCGGGACGGCCTTTGTCTGCCTGCTTCACGGGAAGGTTATCATAAGCAAACTGGAAATCGTCTGCAATCTGTTGCCAGCCTTCGTCATTGTTGTAAGTAGTGTTGGAGAGATAGTTGTATTCTTCTGGTGACAAGTTGGCATCGTTGGCAAACGGAATCTTTTTGTACAGGCGTTTCAGTAAGAAGTGACCGTGTGCACGGAGGAATCTCATTTCGGCAATGCGTTGCTGCTTCAATGAATAAGTGCTTTCATCCACTTGTTCCAACAGTTGCAAAGATGTGTTGACGCGTGAGATACAATTGTAGAGACGCTGCCACATATCGCTGATGTTCCATGCCGTAGTCATAATGCCTTGCGATATGTCCAGTGAGTGGAATACATCACCGTCTTCCGTACCGTTTCCGCCTTTATAAGCGTCATCCGAACGTACGTCATAGTTCCACATGGAGAAGGAAGAGTTGATATCTTCGGCGGTAATCCATACTGCATAAGCAGAGATCACCAGATTGTCGATGTATGCCGGGTTCTTCAGCTGTTCGTCACTGATGGTTCCCTGGGGGAGCTGGTCTTCCAGAAAGTCGGTGCAACTGCCGCACATCAGTGAAAGACCTAAGATTGCTGTATATATTAACTTTTTCATAAGTAACTGATTTTATTGTTAAAAGCCTACATTAATACCGAAAGTTATATTCATCGGGATGGGGTAGCCATAGTTAGCATTTTCAGGATCTACTCCGGTGAATTCCTTGCTTTTGATGGTGAATACGTTCTGTGCACTCAGGTAGAAGCGCAGGCGCTCCATCTTCATCTTCTGGGCAAAGGTTTTCGGGGCGTTGTAGCCCAACTGTATATTGCGTAACTTCAGGAACGAACCATTCTCAACGAAGTAAGTGGAAACACGCTTCTCATTGTTTGTATCGCTGCGTGACAATGCAGGAATGGTAGAGTTCGGGTTGGTGGGTGACCATGCATCGAGTACTCGCTTACCTTTGTTCAGGAAACCGATGTTGAGTCCGCTCCAAAGGTCGGTCTCTTTTTTCAGGTCGCTGATGACGTCCACTCCCTGAACACCTTGCCAGAACATGGTGAGGTCGAAATTCTTGTATTCAAGGTAGATGTTCAGACCATAGCTGAAGTCTGGTGTCGGATCATAAATCCATTGTTGGTCTTTTTCGTTAATAATACCGTTGTGATCCAAGTCGCGCCAGCGGATACGGCCTATTCCGGCACTTTCCTGAGTGGCGTGGTTATCAATCTCTTCCTGTGATTTGAAGATGCCGTCGGCTACATAACCAACTTGCGAACCATTGGCATGTCCGATTACGCTTTGTACACCGTTACCTCCGAAAGTACCATTGGCTGCTACTGTAGTAGGCAGTTTTGTAATTTCATTCCGGTAAGTGGCTATGTTGGCATTCAGGTCATATTTCAATCCGAATGCAGTTTGATTACGATAACCGAGATTCAGTTCAACACCCACGTTCTTCATTTCTCCTGCATTGATCCATTGGCTGCTTCCTTCACCCATAGCGGCGATACCAGCCATCTGTACCAGGATATCCGTTGTCTTTTTGTAGAACCAGTCGAATGAGCCGTAAAGAGATTGTTTGAGAAGTGAGAAATCGAGACCCAGGTTGACCTGTGTGGTTGTTTCCCATTTGATGTTATCGTTACCGATCTGGTTACGCTTGAATCCAGACTGAAGGATACTGCCGCCATTGGTTCCGGCAATGTCATAGGAAGTACCGTAGCTTTGACCACCTGATTCCGTCACACCGTAGTTGGGAACGTAAATAGTATAGCGGGCAATGTTCGAGATTTCCTGGTTACCGGTCTGGCCCCATGAGCCGCGGACTTTCAGGTCGTCAATCCAACTGAGGTTCTGCATGAAATTTTCACGGTTCAGGCGCCATCCCAGTGAGAAAGAAGGGAATGTAGCATAGCGGTTATTCTTACCGAAACGTGAAGAACCGTCACGGCGTACTGTCATAGAGAGCAGATATTTATCATCATACGTATAATTCAGTTTTCCGAAGAAAGAAACCAGTGAATAGCCTTCGCCCGAACCGTAAGCCTGAGCCGTACCGGAACCTGCATTCGGCCACATATAGTCGGGCGTCAGGATGGAATAATCTTCTTTATAGCCCGAAAAATTGATATCGTCTTCGCGGTTCAACTCCATACCGACCATGGCGTCACCACGGTGTTTGCCAATTTCCAGATTGTAGGTAGCGATGGCATTCCACATCCATTTCGTCCAGTGTTCCTGCTTGGCTTCTACGGCATTCTTATCATTTGCCACATTACCTTCGGTGATAGGGTAGGTGAAGATGCGTTGTGATTTTTGTGCATAATCCAATCCGAAGGTAGAGCGTACATTGAATCCTTTGAAGGGATTGAGGTTGATGTAAGCATCACCAAACATACGCCAGTAAGTATAGCGATTATCAGAGTTACGATCCAGTCTTGCCACCGGGTTTTCGCGGTCAGGGTATCCACCTACCGGACCGGCATATTCTCCATTGATATCATAAACCGGCAGTGAGGGATTGAATTGCAATACATTCTGCAGGAATCCGCCTGGTGCCTGTACTTCCGAAGTACGGTTCAGGGTGAAATGTTCTCCTATGGTCAGGAATTTGCCAATCAGGTTGTAATCAGAGTTCATACGGGCAGAGAAACGTTCGAAGTCGCTGTCCTTGATGATGCCTATATTCTTATAGTAACCCAGGGAGAAGAAAGAAGAACCCTTTTCTGAACCGTTGCTTACTGATACATTGTACTGCTGGATAATACCTGTACGGGTGGTTTCGTCAAACCAGTCAGTATCGGCAGCCGGCACAGTATTGGCGGAATCTAGATATTTGGACATGCTGATGTTGTTCAGTTGAGGATAACCGTTTGCATCGTAACCCCAACTATACTTATAACCCAGTGCATTGGTATTGGGGTCCTGGCCTTCGTTTACGTAAGCCTGCCACATGGCGCGGCCATATTCTTCCGCATTCAGTACTTCCATCTTATTGGTATACATGGAAGCGGCGATAGAAGCATCGAAGTTAATCTTTATCTGTCCTTCTTTACCTTTCTTTGTAGTGATGATGATAACACCGTTTGCAGCACGCGAACCATAGATAGAAGCGGAAGCTGCGTCCTTCAATACCTGAATGGATTCGATGTCATTACCGTTCAGTTCGTGCATGCCCGATTTGGTAGGGACACCATCAATAATATAAAGAGGGTCATTGTTGTTCAGGGTTCCGATACCGCGGATGCGTACTGTAGCATTTCCACTGGGATTACCGTCGGCTGTGATGTTCATACCCGGTACACGTCCCTGCAATGCTTTAATCGGATTGTTTTCATTTTGCTTGGCAATTTCATCCATGCTAACTACGGAAATCGCTCCGGTCAGGTCAGCTTTGCGTTGAGTGGTATAGCCTGTGACTACAATTTCCTGCAGTAATTCGGATTCTTCTTCCAGAGTGATGTTCAGTGTAGCTTGTGCTTTCACATTCACTGTCTTGAAGCCGATATACGAAATTGTCAGTTCCACACCTTGTGGCACAGATAGTGTAAAGTTACCGTCAATATTGGTTATGGTACCGTTGCCTGTCTGGTTAGTCTCTATGACGGTTGCCCCGATAATAGGCTCTCCGTCGGTCTTGGAAACCACCTTTCCCTGTACCGTCAGGCGTTGGGCCTGAACGATTGTACATATTATAAGAAAGAGTGCAAATAGAAGCGATCTTTTTATGCCTTCCATGTTTTTAGATTTTAATTAATATGCTTTTCATTTTGTAATCGCTGTGGATTACCTCTCAAAACATGCTTTCCCGAGTGATGTTTTGATGTTGCAAAGAAAAGGAATTCTATGACAAGAGGCTGTAATTTATGTTTCATATGCTGACATATTTGTAACAAAATGAAGGGCAGGTATCAAAATTACCAGCTTATGAAACATAAATAGCAGGCTGTTTCTTTTTTATTCGCTTCCTTTGCAAAGTGCTTTCCCGAGCAACCCATTATTAATTAAATGTAATACCCAAAAACATCATGAATTTAAAAAACAATTTGTTGACCGTACGATGGACCCTTACCTTTATAATAGGTACAATTTGGTCGGTCTTTTCGTGCCAAGCTATTAACCCTCCTTTCGTGATTAAACATTTAGGTGACGGACAGAGCATTGTCCAGATTGAGAATCAAAAGAAATTCCTGTTGCTTCCTGTAGAGGAGGCCTCGCCGGAAGCAAAACTGTATATGATAGCAGACAATGACGTAGTACGCTATATGAATATTCGTCTGGCTATAAATAAGATAGATTACTTTGTTCCGGTAGATCTCTCCGGATTTGATAATAAATCACTTTCCTTTAATTTCCAGTTGATCCCTGATACCGCTATCTGCTGGGATAAGATGGAACTTTCTGATGAGTTCGATACAGCCAATCGCGAAGTATTCCGTCCGGCATACCATTTCTCTCCCAGATATGGCTGGATGAACGACCCGAATGGCATGGTATATAAAGATGGAGTTTATCATTTATTCTATCAATATAACCCTTATGGTTCTATGTGGGGGAATTTACACTGGGGACATGCAACCAGTACCGACCTCGTTACTTGGGAACATCAGCCCGCAGCTATTGCGCCTGATGCTTTAGGGACTATTTTCAGTGGTTCTTGTGTAGTGGATAAGGATAATACTGCCGGATTTGGTGCCGGTGCCATTGTTGCTTTTTATACTTCAGCAAGTGATCGACAGGTACAAAGCATGGCTTACAGTCTTGATAATGGAAAGACTTTTAAAAAGTACGCGCGTAATCCTATTCTGACTTCTACGCAACGTGATTTCCGTGACCCGAAAGTGATTTGGCATGATGGTACCAAGAAATGGATTATGATTCTCGCCGTAGGGCAGGAGATGCAGATTTATTCTTCACCCAACCTGAAGGATTGGGCTTATGAAAGTAATTTCGGTGAAGGACAGGGTGCTCATGGAGGTGTTTGGGAATGTCCCGATTTGATAGAACTGCCCATTGAAGGTACGGAATTGAAGAAATGGGTCTTGATCTGTAATCTTAATCCGGGTGGGCCTTTCGGTGGTAGTGCTGCCCAATATTTTGTAGGAACGTTCGACGGAAAAACATTCGTGAATGAATCCCCGAAAATGACGAAATGGATGGACTGGGGAAAAGATCATTATGCTGCTGTCACCTGGAGCAATGCCCCCGAAGGTCGTCATATCGCATTAGCATGGATGAGCAATTGGCAGTATGCCAATGATGTACCTACTATGCAATATCGTAGTGCAAATTCCGTGCCCCGAGACCTGAGTCTTTATACCTCGGCCGGTGAAACATATCTGAAATCTTCTCCTTCCAGAGAATTGCTGAAACTGCGTGGAAAAGAAGAAAAGAAACGTTCCTTCAAAGTGGACCGTACCTATAATTTGGATAAGCTGCTTTCCGATAATACGGGTACATATGAAATTGAAATGACAATTAAGAACCGGAATGCTGAGATTGTAGGTTTTCAACTATTCAATTCAAAAGGAGAAGAAGTGGATATCTATTATAATCTGGTAGAGAAGAAATTTGCGATGGACCGTAGTAAGAGTGGAATCGTATCATTCAGCCAGGATTTTCCGATAGTGACTTTTGCTCCAATAGAGGATAATTCGGAAATGACATTACGTCTTTTTATTGATAAATCGAGTATTGAAGCGTTTGGAGATGACGGACGTTTTGCAATGACAAACCTTGTATTCCCATCGGAACCTTATAACCGCATCAGTTTCTATGCTAAAGGTGGAAGCTATACGGTAAGTTCGTTCAAGGTTTATAAATTGAAGTAAAATTAGTCTGTTTTACCTCTTTTCCTATACCTAATCTACACCAAAGCCGTACCAACTCCGTATTTGCTCCGTACCTAAGCGTTTGGACCAGACACGGAGTTGGTACGGCTTTGATACGGAGTTGGTATGGATATGATAGGCAGATTGGTCTATTTCTCTTTTATTCCTCTATTTCGATAGTGTATTTTCCTCTGAATATTTCTTCGGGTTGCAGATGCTGCATCCAGTCCTTTTCTTTATATTCTCCTGTATAGTGTGCCCTGTCACAACGACCATACCACGGTTCTATACAGACGAATGGAGCATTCTTGGAAGGAGGTGACCACAAACCGACTACAGGTGCATTGAAATGCAGGCTGAGGTAAGGTTGCTTATCCTTATTATATAGAGTAACCTGCCGTACCTGACTGTTTTCCAATATCAGTGCATCTTTATCAAAAGTATGTATATCTAAAGGTAACAGTCCATCGGTTAACTTCAACGAATATTTGGTGTCCGGATCAGCGCAGCCCTTTTCGGAAATGAGGATATATTTCAGGCTGTTCTTTTTTCCAAAGCCAAAGAAACCCCGCTCTTCTGTAGTTGCATCGAAATCCGGATAACAGAATGCCGGGTGTGCTCCAATCTGGAAATGCATTTCTTTTTCTCCGGTATTCTTCACTTCCCATGTTACATCGATTTTCTTGCCATAGATGCGATAACCAATTTCAAGACAAAATGGAAAGGGGTATTTCTTGAGTGTTTCTTCGTTGCTGACAAGTTGATAGCGCACTTCGTCGTCATGCTCTAATATGAGCGTAAACTCCATGTCGCGGGCAAATCCATGCTGTGTAAGGGCGTAGGTTGTACCTTCATTGCGATATTCATTTTCCCACACACTTCCTACTATAGGAAAGAGCACCGGTGAATGACGTTTCCAAAATGCGGGGTCTGCTTGCCACAGATATTCTTTTCCATTAGAGAAAATACTGCACAATTCGGCTCCATGTGCAGAGACCTCGATACTAAGTTTTCCGTTAAAGAGTATTTCCATAATGATTTATTTATGAGTTTGTTGTATATACTCGTACAAAAGTAGCTAAAATGCATGATAATAGGGCTCAAATACGGCTAAAAAACAGTCCTGTATCATAATTGATATTCTTTGTAACAAAATTGTTATCCTGTTGTCGTGCTATTCGCTTCCTTTGCAACATGCTTTCCCGAGCAAGAAATACTTAAATTAATACCATACAACCATGAAATCAAATTCTTCGTTATCCAAGCTCTTCCCGGTGATGCTTTGTTTCTTCGCCATGGGATTTGTTGATCTGGTAGGCATTGCCTCCAACTATGTAAAAGCTGATTTAGGTCTGACGGATTCTCAGGCTAACATCTTTCCTTCGCTGGTTTTCTTCTGGTTTTTGATCTTTTCCGTGCCGACAGGTATGTTGATGAGCCGTATCGGACAGAAAAAGACGGTACTTCTTAGTTTGCTGGTGACTTTTGCTTCTTTATTGTTACCGGTTTTCGGCGATAGTTATACGCTGATGCTGATTTCTTTCTCTTTATTAGGTATCGGCAACGCGCTTATGCAGACTTCACTAAATCCGTTACTTTCCAATATTGTCAGAGGTGACCGTCTGGCAAGTAGTCTAACCTTTGGACAGTTTGTGAAAGCGATAGCCTCGTTTCTTGCACCTTACATTGCCATGTGGGGAGCTACGCAGGCCATTCCATCCTTTGGTCTGGGCTGGCGGGTACTATTCCCTATTTATATGGTCATTGCTGTAATCGCTGTTTTACTATTAGGGCAGACACAGATCGCTGAAGAAAAAGAAGAAGGCAAACCTTCTACATTTGGTCAGTGTTTAGCTTTATTGGGCAAACCGTTTATTCTGCTATCTTTCATCGGCATTATGTGTCATGTAGGAATTGATGTGGGCACGAATACTACCGCACCTAAGATTTTAATGGAACGCTTGGGTATGGGATTGGATGATGCTGCGTTTGCTACCAGTCTTTATTTTATATTCCGTACGGCAGGTTGCTTTACAGGTTCTTTCATTTTGAGAAAGATGAATGCCAAATCGTTCTTTGCTATCAGTAGTTTTATGATGTTATTGGCAATGATAGGGCTTTTTGTTTTTCATTCAAAAACATCTATTTATATTTGCATTGCATTGATAGGTTATGGCAACTCAAATATATTCTCGATTGTCTTTTCGCAGGCATTGCTGTATATACCCGGCAAGAAGAACGAAGTCTCCGGTCTGATGATTATGGGCCTTTTCGGTGGAACAGTGTTTCCGTTGGCAATGGGACTGGCAAGTGATGCGGTAGGACAAAGCGGAGCAGTAGCGGTAATGACAGTCGGTGTACTGTACCTGCTGTATTATACTCTGAAGATAAAGAAATAACTTTAAAAGAAAATTGCAGTATGAAGTTAATCTTAAGACTATTATGGACCGGCGCATTTTTACTTTCGTGTAATTGGGCGTTTTCTGGTGACATTGAATTGAAAATCAACAAAAAGTATCTGAATTTTCCTGTTTCTCATAAACAGGAAAGGGCGAAAATGACTTTTAAATCGGAAAGTAAGCCCGATTTGTCGGTGGTGATCCGTCTGGCATCCGGCGAAGCTGATTATTGGGTGTTTAAAGATGTTTCCGATCTTAAAGGTAAAACAATCAGGATAAGTTATGAGGGAGATGAAAAGGGGTTAAGTAAAATATACCAGGATGACTTTATAGCCGGACATGACAGCCTTTATCGGGAAACGAACCGTCCGCAATTCCATTTTACAACTCGCCGTGGCTGGATAAATGACCCTAACGGGCTGATATATCATGATGGAGAGTATCATTTGTTTTATCAGCATAATCCCTATGAACGCGACTGGGAAAATATGCACTGGGGACATGCTGTAAGCAAAGATTTAATTCATTGGGAAGAACTACCGGATGTCCTTTATCCAGATCATTTAGGTACAATGTATTCAGGATCAGCAGTGATAGATTATGAAAATACTGCAGGGTATAATAGAGATAATGTTCCTGCCATGATAGTGGCTTATACAGCTGCCAGTCCGGATAAGCAAGTGCAATGTATAGCATATAGTCTTGACAATGGGCGTACTTTTACCAAATATCAGAAGAATCCTGTGATTGATTCGAAGCATATCTGGAATAGTGTAGATACGCGTGATCCGAAAGTATTCTGGTATAAACCCGGCAAGCACTGGGTTATGGTGCTGAATGAGCGTGATGGACACTCTATTTACATTTCTTCCAATTTGAAAGAGTGGACTTATCAAAGCCATACAACCGGATTTTGGGAATGTCCAGAGTTGTTTGAATTGCCTATTGATGGAGATCCGAATAATACGAAGTGGGTGATGTATGGTGCCACAGGCACCTATATGCTTGGTTCGTTCAATGGGAAAGTTTTTAAACCGGAAATGGGAAAATATCAATATACAACAGGCTCTATATATGCTGCGCAGACATTTACCAATATGCCCGACGGACGACGTATTCAAATAGGGTGGGGGCGAATCAGTCATCCGGGAATGCCTTTTAATGGTATGATGTGTTTGCCAACGGAGCTTACCCTTCGGACTACTAAAGATGGACCAAGATTATTTAATGTCCCGATTAAGGAATCCGAGCAGTTGTTTACGCCTCTCCGTCAATGGAATTCTCTCAAGGCAAATGAAGCCAATGAATTGCTGAAAGAATTTGAAGATGCAGATTGCCTTAGAATTAAAACCACATTCAAGTTGTCTCATGCAACTAGTGCCGGATTTAATTTGTTTGGCCAGCAAATGCTTACTTACGATCTTAATCCGAATACAATAAATGGCGTGTTCTACTCTCCTGATGATATGACAAGTATGGAAATAACTGCCGATATATATATAGACAGAACTTCTATTGAAGTGTTTGTCGATAACGGAGCATATTCATTTTCAATGGTTAGAAAGCCGGATAAGAATAATAAGGAAGGATTTCATTTCTGGGGGAATAATATTGATATTAAGGATCTACAAGTATTTGGAGTTAAATCAATATGGGACTAATAATTTATTAATGGTTTAAATCAATCTCTTTTCGGAGAGTAACAACTTATTTATATATGAATACAATCGTTGGAATGGGTGAAGCACTTTGGGATGTGCTGCCCGAAGGAAAGAAAATAGGTGGTGCACCTGCCAATTTCGCTTATCATGTATCACAGTTTGGTTTTGACAGTCGTGTCGTAAGTGCTGTAGGCCGTGATGCTGATGGACAGGAAATATTAGATGTTTTTGCTCAAAAGAAGCTGACTTGCCAGATAGAGCAGGTGGATTACCCTACGGGTACGGTACAGGTTACTCTTGATGCTGTCGGTGTACCTTGTTATGAAATTAAAGAGGGGGTAGCTTGGGATAATATTCCTTTTACAGACGATTTGAAACGGCTTGCTCTTTCTACCCGTGCCGTTTGTTTCGGTTCTCTGGCTCAACGCAGTCCTGTGAGTCGGGCTACTATCCAGCGCTTTTTGGATACGATGCCTGACGGAGAAGATCAGATTAAGATTTTCGATATTAATCTTCGCCAGGGGTTTTATACGAAGGAGATTCTTTGCGAATCTATGCGTCGTTGCAATATTCTTAAAATCAATGATGAGGAATTGGTGACAATCAGCCGCATCTTTGGTTATCCGGGTATCGATTTACAGGATAAATGCTGGATACTTCTGGCTAAATACAATCTGAAGATGCTGATTCTGACTTGTGGAACCAATGGTAGCTATGTATTTACTCCGGGCGTAGTATCTTATCAGGACACACCGAAAGTTCCTGTGGCCGATACTGTGGGAGCGGGTGATTCATTTACTGCTGCTTTCACATCTGCCATACTTAGTGGAAAACCCGTTCCTGAAGCACATAAACTGGCCGTAGAAGTTTCTGCTTATGTTTGTACACAGAGTGGGGCTATGCCGGAATTACCTTATGCTTTTAAGAGTCGGTTGGAGTGAGTCTCTGAAAGGTTACAATGAGATTGTTTTCTCCTTTATCATTACTATTCTGATATGGTAATGATAAAGGAGATTCATTTATATGGCAACTAATTTGGTATTATAAAGGCATTGTGTAGCATACAATACCTGTTTTCTTCCAACTTCCTTCTATTCCATATTCCTGTTTGTCTTCTGTAGTGTAACAATAATCATTTTCATTTGCTGCTTCGTATAGAGGAATGGCTCCGTCTACGGGTGAAGTATATACATAGCCCAGTTCTTTTTCCAGTTGCCATCCGGCGTCTGCTTGTAATGGCTCTACGGATAAACGTTGTTTTTGCCCGTTGCTATATAAATACAGAGGTACGGTATGTGTTCTTTGCTGTTTGTAGATGGAACAAACGGCTCCTTCATATTTTCTGTTGGAGTGCACTGCAATATCTAAATAAGATGTATCGTATGTGTGATTTTTGCCATTCCAAGCCTGAAGTAACGGAGTTGTGGAAACAGACGATAATTTTTGGTTGGAAATATATTTTTCTATGGCATCTTTCACTTGTTTTCTTTTGGTGGCATCCGCTATCAGTTCATAAATAGGAAGAACTTTGTCTTGAGTGATTTTAGTCAAGGTATAATTTTCTTCATTGAAGGACTTCCACCAGGCATTAAAGCCATCGGTTATCGGCTGTGAAGTCAATAGGCTTGTATTTCCTCCATAGAATTCCAGTATAAGCTGGCCTCCTATGCTTTGTGCCACTTCTTCTTCCCATCCGCCGACACCGCTTCCGGTAAAGAGACCTTGCTGGCCTATTTTTGTCAAAGCACTGAGTAAGGTGATTCTTGCACTGCTGGCAGCCGATGTCGCTGTAGGCACTGCTGTCCGGAAAAGTCCTCTGAATCGTGCCCCTATGCAGACGTCCACTAAAAGGTGTGTGCCATATTTATTTATGATATCTTCTGCTGTCAGACTGGCAACATCATTTTCAAACTCCTGCGTAAGGTATCTGTATTTATATTTCTCTGAGTTATAGAAGAACGAAAAGTACCAGCGTTCCGCCGTAAATAGCTGTTCACTGGAAGCAAAAGAATATTGTGAAGAATGGTTGTAGTCAGATTCGAACTCTTTGTGCTTGAGAATGGTACCGATCGATAGAGCATTCCTGGAATTTATGTCTCCCAGTATTAGGTTATTGGTCATGTCGGTCAGGAATGTTGTTACATTTTCTCCAGCGTAGTCTCTGGGTTCGGAAGCATTTGCCCGCATACGATAGATCTTATCTTCATCGCTGTTTTCCAACTTCTCCAAATCCATTATAGGTGCTTTTATGGCTTCGGGACTTAAGTAGTCAGCGGTAACATCGTAGCCCGCACCAAGAATTTGCTTCATACTTGCCGGATAGGTTTTGAAAATGACTTCCTTGTCAGGAATAGCTTTGAGTTCATAGATATCAGAAGGAGTTCCATCTTCCGGGGTAAAGTCTGAATCTGAGGAACATGCATATGAAATACATGCCAGAATGACAAAATAGAATAGCTTTTTCATAAAATAATAGTTTTCTAGTTGTTATCTCGTATCTGTTGACAAAAGTAACAGAAGTATTTGAAAGGGCAATAGGAACATGTCTTTTCTTTAAGAAAAAGTATCTTGTCTTATATAATAGACGATTTTACATTACTGCACAAAATTCCTATGCCTGCTTTTCAAAACGATCTCTTATCTTAACCTTATTCTTTACTACGCTCCGATGATTATAAATAGTTTGTGGTGAATAGTACGGGAGGGCGACTTTAGGTATGAGTGGCAACTATTTGCGTCCGTTTACGCTGGAATTCAGTGCAAGTCTTTCATTCTAATTTTAATTAATATATTTTTGTAACTAAATTGATTGTATACCATGAAAAATTTACTTGTAACCCTTTTTGCATGCGCTACTTTATCGTATACTCATGCAGCGGAAAACAAAACGATCCGCATTTCTACGGACAACACTGACCTGGTGCTTCAGGTAGGCGATAATGGTCGTCTGTATCAAACTTATTTAGGTGAGAAACTACTGCATGAACAGGATTTGAATAATTTCAGCTGGAGTATCCATGCAGGTGCCGATGGTAGTGTAAGCCGGCGTGGTTGGGAAGTATATAGTGGTTCGGGTAATGAAGATTACTTTGCACCGGCCATTGCTATCACTCATAACGACGGCAATCCGTCCACTATCCTGTATTATGTTTCTTCTTCCTCTAAGACGGTTGACGGCGGTACGGAGACTGTGATTAATCTGCGTGACGACAAGTATCCGGTAGAAGTCACTCTGCATTATGTGGCTTATCCGAAGGAAAACGTTATCAAGACCTGGAGCGAAATCATACATCAGGAGAAGAAACCTGTAATGCTTTCGACCTATGCCTCTACCATGCTTTATTTCAATAATTCAGCTTATTACCTGACTGAGTTTAGTAGTGACTGGGCGAAGGAAGCACAAATGAGCAGCCAACAGCTACAGTTCGGTAAGAAAGTGATCGATACCAAGTTGGGGAGTCGTGCCGCTATGCATACGCATCCTTTCTTTGAAGTGGGACTGGATCAGCCGGTCAGCGAACACCAGGGAAGTGTATTGATGGGTACATTGGGCTGGACCGGTAATTTCCGTTTCACTTTTGAGGTAGATAATGTAGGAAACCTTCGCGTAATCCCTGGCATCAATCCTTATGCTTCGAACTATGAGTTGAAACCGAATGAAGTGTTCATCACTCCTGAATTTATCTTCACGCTAAGCAATGACGGTGCTGGGAAAGGTAGCCGGAATCTCCATGAGTGGGCACGTAACTATAGTTTGAAAGATGGTAAAGGCAGTCGTCTGACTCTTCTGAATAACTGGGAAAATACAGGTTTTAACTTTAATCAGGAGATACTGGCTGAATTAATGAAGGAAGCCAAACATCTGGGTGTAGATATGTTCTTATTGGACGACGGGTGGTTTGCGAATAAATATCCCCGTAAAAATGATCATGCGGGTTTGGGAGACTGGGATGTGAATCATAATAAATTGCCCGGCGGTATTCCGGCTCTGGTGAAAGCTGCCAAAGATGCAGATGTGAAGTTCGGTATCTGGATTGAACCTGAAATGGTGAATCCAAAGAGTGAACTCTTCGAGAAACATCCGGATTGGGCGATCATGCTGCCTAATCGTGATACGTATTATTATCGTAACCAGTTGGTGCTTGACCTTAGCAATCCGAAAGTGCAAGATTATGTATACGGTGTTGTAGAGAATATAATGAAAGAGAATCCAGAAGTTGTTTTCTTCAAATGGGATTGCAACAGCCCTATCACCAATATCTATTCTCCGTATCTGAAGAATAAACAGGGACAGTTGTATATTGACCATGTCCGCGGTATCTATAATGTCCTGAAACGTGTGAAGGAGAATTATCCTGATGTCCCGATGATGCTTTGTTCCGGTGGTGGTGCCCGTTGCGATTATGAAGCACTGAAATACTTTACCGAGTTCTGGTGCAGCGATAATACGGATCCTGTAGAACGTATTTATATCCAGTGGGGCTTCTCCCAATTCTTCCCGGCAAAAGCCATGGATGCTCATGTGACCAGTTGGAACAAGGCGACTTCCGTGAAATTCCGTACCGATGTGGCTTCCATGTGCAAGCTTGGTTTCGATATTGGCTTAAAAGAACTTACTGCTGACGAACTGACTTATTGCCAGACAGCCGTTGCCAATTGGAAACGCCTGCAGAATGCTATTATGGATGGTGATCAGTATCGTTTAGTTTCTCCTTATGAGGGAAATCATATGGCATTGAACTATGTGAGTAAAGATAGCAACAAAGCAGTATTGTTTGCTTACGATATTCATCCCCGCTTTCAGGAGAAACTGATGGCAGTGAAATTACAAGGTCTGGATCCGAATAAGCAGTATAAAGTAGAAGAAATCAATCTGATGCCTTCGGTTACTTCAAAGTTAGGGTCTAACGGAAAAGTTTTTTCCGGTGATTATCTGATGAAAGTCGGTTTGAATGTATTCGGCTTGGTTACGACTCAGAGCCACGTGATTGAGCTTACTGCTCAATAAGTAGATTGCCGATAAAGATATTTTTATAATAAGTGCGCCCATTAAAGCTTTATTTTAATGGGCGTATCTGTTTTTATGTACCTTCATATCATCAAAAAAAGTATGAAATCGTAAAATTAAGGATGTCTTTTAATCTTTAATCTTCTAAATATCAGTGCTATAAAATTATTTATTTTAGTTTATTGATTTTAGAATTTAGATTTCTCCATTTCCCATTATTTTTGTTCTCGTCCATTGAGTCTATACAAATGAATCATATAAAGAGGATGAAATAGTCCGATTTAATAACCTGAACGGTTACAGGAATGTGCCTGACAGCACAAAGATCTTGCTTCCGTTATTAAAAAATAATTAAGATTATGAGTGAATCGCCTTCTGTAAACAAAGACCGCGTACTGACCTGTTCCGTTTATTGTAACGGAAGCAAACTGGGAAATGAGTACACCTTGGTTGCTGCTACGGTGCATTTGGAACTGAACCGCATCGGTAAAGCAACATTGAAATTTAATGCCGGAAATATGAATAAGCAGACCTTCGACGAGAGTGATGCCGACCTTTTCAAGCCGGGTAATGCTATCCGTCTGGAAGCAGGCGATATTGAAAAGGAAGATATACTGTTCGATGGTATGATTATCGGGTTACGCATCATTACTGATAAAGACTTTCATTCCTATATGTTAGTGGAGTGCCGTGACCATGCCTATTCAGCCACGCAAGGACGTAAGAATCGTATCTTTGAAAAGAAGAAGGACTGTGACATCATTAAAGAAGTATTGTTAGCTTACGGTAGTGTGGAAGTAGACTCCACACCCTATCAGTACCCCACGCTGGTACAGTATTATTGTTCCGATTGGGATTTTGCCCTTTCGCGTGCCGATGCCAATGGCCTGTTTGTCTTTACTGATGGTAGTAAGATAAAGGTGAAGAAGCCCGATGTGAGTGCGTCGCCTGTACTGACTGTAACTTATGGTGTCGACTTGACTGCTTTTGACCTTGAACTGTCCGCTGATGACCAGTTTACGCAATATGAAGCGATGTCTTGGGATCCGGCCACACAGAAAGCTGTGAAAGTGTCTGCTAGTTCCCCCTCGCTCAATAAGCAAGGGGACTTGCAGCCGAAGAACATTGCCATAGGCGATAGCTTTTTGTTGCAAACTGATGCTCCTACAGACGAAAAAGTGTTGAAGCAATGGGCGGATGGCATGGCGTTGAGAACTGGATTGGCACGTTATCAAGGCTCATGCAGCTTTTATGGTTCCGCCAAGGTAGTGCCCGGCTGCATCATCGAACTGAAAGGCTTGGGTAAGCGATTCAACGGCAATTTGTTTGTCGGCTCAGTGACGCATACCATCGAGAACAACGAATGGATGACCGAAGCGGGTGCAGGCGTTTCATCCCTGAATATTACTGATGAAACGGATGTGGTATCGCCTTCCGCTTCCGGCTTTTTGCCCGGTTTGCAGGGACTTCATGCGGCTGTGGTGAGGAAACTGGACGGCGATCCGTTGAAAGAATACCGTATTCAGATAGAATTGCCATGGATGGATGGAAAGAACAAGCTGCTTTGGGCAAGACTCTCCACTATGTACGCCACAAACGCATCAGGTAACTTCTTCCTGCCCGAACCGGATGATGAAGTGGTGGTGGGCTTTATGAATGAAGACCCCGGGCATCCCATCATATTGGGCGGGGTGTATGGTGAGAGGCACAAACCGCCTTATGAATACGAGGCCAAGAATAATATGAAAGCCATCGTTACTCGTGAGAAGATGCGGATAGAATTCAATGAGGAAAAAAAGGTGATAACGATTTCTACTCCCGGAAAAAACACAGTGGAAATCAGTGACGACGACAAGCATATCAAGCTGACCGACCAGAACAAGAACGAGATTGTGATGAACAGTAGCGGTATTTCCCTTTTGTCGGCAAAAGATATCATACTGAAAGCGAAAGGTGCCATCACAATGGATGCCACTTCAAAATTCAGCGCCACGGCCAAGCAGGATGTCAGTCTGGAAGGACTGAACGTGAACATGCAGGCTAAAGTGAGTGCAGTTGTTAAAGGCAACGCCAAGGCGGAACTTTCAGCTTCGGGCCAAACTATCGTCAAAGGTGCAATGGTCATGATAAACTAATGGGCAATTAGGAAATAGATTTTTAATTTATAACTTTTAATTTGAAAATTATGCCTCCAGCAGCAAGAATAACTGATATGCACACCTGCCCCATGCAGACCCCGGCGTTTCCCTCGCCGATACCGCATGTGGGCGGCCCGATAGTCGGACCAAGTGTGCCGAATGTTTTGATAGGGAAAATACCGGCAGCCGTCGTAGGTGACATGTGCGTCTGCGTGGGACCGCCGGATACAATAGTAAAAGGTTCATCCACTGTAATGATAGGTGGCAGACCTGCAGCTCGTATGGGTGATAGCACCGCACATGGTGGCACGATAGCCGCCGGATGTCCGACGGTGATGATAGGCGGATAAAGGGTATGAGTATACATTAGGCAATGATACCTTTCCGGGCAAAGGCTGAAACTTTCGTTATGATTATGGAGTCCGTTCCGCGAGTATACTTCCGAAGTGATGAATACGGAAATTGTAGTAGAAATAGTTGTCGCATTTGAGGTAAATACTTACTTTTGTAAACATTTGATAGAGAGGTTGATTCAATAGTAATATATAAATGGTGAGTATATGGAAATGATTCAGGTTCAGTATTATCAATCTCCCTATGGTGAGTTGATACTTGGTTCCTTCGAGGGTAAACTTTGTATGTGTGACTGGGTGAATGAAAAACGCCGGGAGGTAATCGACAAACGACTGCAAAAGGCACTGCATGCCGATTACTGCACGCAAGGTTCTGAAGTAATTGCAAAAGCAATTCTTCAGTTGGAAGAGTATTTCGCCCACAAAAGGAAGGCATTCGACATCCCATTACTCTTTATTGGAACGGATTTCCAGAAATCAGTATGGCAGGAATTGCTGAATATCCCTTACGGTAAAACCGTATCTTATGGTGAGTTGTCACAAAAACTGGGAAATCCGAAGGCAGTTCGCGCAGTGGCAACTGCCAATGGAGCGAATGCTATTTCAATATTTGTTCCTTGTCATCGTGTCATTGGCAGCAATCATAAGCTGGTCGGATATGCCGGCGGATTGGAAGCTAAGAAGGGATTGTTAGACTTGGAAATTAATCTTTATGATAGATTGATGAACCATTAGTGAAAGCTAAGGAGATTTTCCGTAAGGGTTAAAGACTAAGATAACGAAGGTTAATTCGTCCCCTTATAAGGAACATTGCGTCCCCTTATGGAGGGACGCAATGTTCCTTATAAGGGGACGTAATGTTCTCCATGGTGGAACGCATTAGCCTCCGTAGGCAGAGATGCTAATTTCTACTATTGCCCTATTAAGCCACCCTTGCTTTATGTCTTGAAGGTATTTGATAGTATGAACACAAGCTTATTTACTCTTTAATTCCGCAACAGGCATTCATGTTATAATTTAGTAGAGTGGAGAGTTTTTTAAGAAACAGGTAACGATTCCTATGATAATATTTTTATATTTGCGTTACTAATACCAGAAAAGATGAGAAGATATACTTTCCAATTGTTACTTATTCCAATGCTCTCCCTCTTTTGGCTGACTGCTTCGTGTACGCATCGCGACGTGCATTTCCGTATCGGCGTTTCCCAATGCAGTGACGATGAATGGCGGCACCAGATGAACAATGAAATGCTGCGCGAAGCGCTTTTCTATGACGGAGTGGAAGTGGATATCCGCACCGTGAAAGACGATAATGCACAACAGATAGAAGATATTCGCCATTTCATTCAGGAAGGGGTAGACTTGCTTGTAGTTGCCCCCAATGAAGCTGCTCCCATTACTCCGGTGGTAGAGGAAGCATTCGATCGTGGGATTCCAGTCATAGTCTTCGACCGGAAGATACTTTCTGATAAATATACCGCTTATATAGGTGCGGACAATTATGAGTTGGGAAAAGCCATAGGTAATTATGTGGCCAATATGCTTCATGGGCGGGGTAATATTGTAGAGATTGCTGGGTTGACCGGCTCTACGTCTGCCATGGATCGCCATCAGGGATTTGTTTCTGCGATATCTCCCTATCCCGGTATTCAACTTCTGGCTCGTGAAGATGCCGGTTGGTTACGTTCGGAAGCGGGAGAAAGGATGGACACTCTTTTGAAGCGTTTTCCGGAAATAGATGTGGTGTATGCCCAGAATGACCGTATGGCTGCAGGTGCTTATGACGTTGCTAAACAGCAGGGCAGGGCGGAAGAAATGAGTTTTATCGGTACGGATGCTTTGCCTGGTGAAGGATATGGTGTGGAGCAGGTGTTGAACGGGCAATTGGATGCCACGTTTATTTATCCTACAGGTGGTGACCGTGTGATACAGATTGCAATGGACATTCTGAATAAACGTGATTATCCTCGTGAGACTGTATTGGGAACTTCTGTCGTAGATGCTACCAATGCCCAGATTATGCAGATGCAGACCTCACATATAGCTACTCTTGACGAGAAGATAGAAACCATGAACGGGAAGATGAGTCAGTTCCTCGATCGTTATGCTACGCAGCAAGTTGTGCTATATGGTAGTCTGTTGGTACTTTTATTGGTAGTGGGCTTGTTGGTTGCCGTGTATCTGTCTTTGCGTACTAAAAATCGCTTGAACCGGGAATTGTCCCGTCAGAAGGAGAAGTTGGAAGAACAGAAACAGCAACTGACACAACAGAAAGAACAGCTCATTCAGCAGAAAGAACAACTGGAACAACTTTCCCGTGAATTGGAAGAGGCAACTCATGCCAAACTGGTCTTTTTTACCAATGTCTCACATGATTTCCGCACCCCATTGACGTTGATTGCAGATCCTGTTAATCAACTTCTTGCCGATAAATCTCTTGGAGAACGTCCGCACCAGTTACTGGAACTGATGAAGAAGAATGTCAATATTCTCCTTCGTCTTGTTAATCAAATCCTTGATTTCCGTAAAGTGGAGAACGGACGAATGGAACTCCATCTGGAGCCGTTCGATCTTTTGAGCAGTTTTCGTGGCTGGAACGATTCTTTCCGCATGGCGTTGTTGAAAAAACATATATCCTTCTCTTTTGAGGCTACCCCTGATACGGATTTCCGTATGATGGCAGATAGTGAGAAAATGGAGCGTATCTACTTCAATTTGTTATCCAATGCTGTGAAGTATACACCCGAGAATGGAAAGATTATGGTTCGATTGGAGGCAGAAGCTACTAATTTCCGCTTTTCAGTATTTAATTCCGGTAGCCATATTTCTCCCAAAGAAGTTGATGCTATCTTTGAACGTTTTTATCAGATAGACGGGCATCAGGCTGGCACGGGGATTGGTTTGGCACTTGTTCGTGCTTTTGTTGAGATGCATGGCGGTCAGATCACTGCCCATAGTGATGAAAAAGGGGCGACTTTTACTGTTCTTTTTCCGGCGCAGAGTGTTTCTCAGTATCACCCGACGGTGGTTACTCTTCCAAGTGAAGAAGCAGAAGTTTCTACCACATTAGTCGAAACAGATTTTCCTATGGGTGAGGAAGAAACGAGAGATGCGGATCGCCCGACAGTTCTGGTTATCGATGATAATGCTGACATCCGCAATTATGTGAAAACATTGCTTGCCGAAGAATATCATGTGTTGGATGCACCGGAAGCTGCTACGGGAATTCGCCTTGCAATGAAATATGTTCCCGATGTGATTGTGTCCGATGTTATGATGCCCGGTATGGACGGGGTAGAGTGTTGCCGGAGACTGAAGACAGAGTTGCAGACTTGTCATATCCCCGTTATCCTTCTTACGGCCTGCTCGCTTGATGAACAACGCATCCAGGGGTATAATGGCGGTGCAGACTCTTATATATCCAAGCCTTTTAATTCCCAATTGTTATTGTCCCGTATCCGGAACTTGATAGACTCCCGTCGCCAGCTTCGGCAGTTCTTTGGTGATAATCAGACATTGGCAAAAGAGAATATATGTGATATCGATAAAGATTTCGTTTCCCGCTTTAAGTCTTTGGTGGAGGAGAAAATGAGAGATCCGGAACTGAATGTGGAAGACTTAGGCAAAGATATGGGGTTGAGCCGTGTACAGCTTTATCGTAAATTGAAATCGCTTACGAACTATGCTCCCATTGAATTGCTGCGCCAGGCACGTCTTAAGAAAGCAACTTCTTTGTTGGCTTCTAAAGAGATGACAGTTGCGGAAATTGCCTATGAAGTAGGTTTCTCTTCTCCTTCTTATTTCACAAAGTGTTATAAAGAACAATTTGGCGAAAGTCCGACGGATTTCTTGAAGCGGAAGAATTTATAGCATAACAGGGGTAGGAAATGATAATAATTGCCTACTTTTGCAATATCAAAAAGGAATTGAATATTTTATGAAATACGATCTTTGTTGCATTGGATATATTACTTTGGATAAAGTAGTTACTCCGCAGAAAACAGTGCACATGCCTGGAGGAACCTCTTTCTATTTTGCGCATGCCATTAAACACCTGAATACTGAAGGATTCCAACTTGTTACTGCTTTGGCTGATAGCGAGATGCCGGTGGTGAATGATTTGAGAAGAGACGGCATTGAAGTGAAAGTACTTCCCAGCACTCATTCCATTTGCTTTGAGAATATTTATGGGGAGGACACTAATGAAAGAAAGCAGCGGGTCACAGCTAAAGCTGATCCTTTCACAATTGAAGGTTTGCAGGATGTAGATTCCCGGATTTATCATCTGGGCAGTCTATTGGCGGATGATTTTTCATTAGATGTCATTAAACATCTTGCCGGGAGAGGGCTATTGTCTCTTGATGTACAGGGTTATTTGCGCGAAGTACAGAGTGAAGAAGTATTGGCGGTGGACTGGCTTGAAAAAGAAGAAGCCTTGAAGTATATCCATATTCTGAAAGCGAATGAGCATGAAATGGAGGTACTTACGCAGTGCGCGGATCCTTATGATGCTGCTGTGAAATTGGCAGAATGGGGAGTGAAGGAAGTCTTGCTTACCTTGGGAGATAAAGGTTCACTCATCTATGTTGATAAGCGATTCTATGAAATACCTGCCTATCCGGTAGAAAATGTAGCTGATGCTACAGGCTGTGGAGATACATATATGGCAGGCTATCTCTATATGCGTAAAAGAGGAGCATCCTATCAGGAAGCCGGTTGCTTTGCCGCTGCCATGTGTTCTGTAAAGTTGCAGAGCTATGGTCCGTTCGGTGGAACGGAAGAAGAAGTTCATAGCTTAATAAAAAAAGAAAATGCCGTAATTTAATACGGCATTTTCTTTTATATACAGATAGACTTGTCTATTTCAACATCTGTGGCAGATTATCTCTTCCCCAGAAATAATAAAAGATCAGTCCAATCCAGCTGGTGAGCAAAACAAGGATGGCGACTAATAGTTTTTTCACTCCATCTACCTTCCATTTCATAATTTCCAATACGGCTTTGATTGCAAGTATCAAGCCAATAATCCAAATAATAAATCCAATCATAATGTTCGTTGTTTATTAATTTAAAAACAAATAAAGGCTACATCCGGTTCACGGTGCAGCCTTCATTTTTCAGAGTTTATTATGTTCTATTTCAATAATCGAAATTATTCGGCATCAGCACCCCAGTTTCCTTTAGACAGACGCTTGTAGCTGTTGTAACGCCATTTTGCATTGTCTTCGGCAGCCTGGAACAGTTCGGCAGCTTCTGAAGGATATTGTTTCATTACAGAAGAGTAACGAACCTCACTCTTCAGGAAGTCCTGGAATCCAGCCCAATCGGGTTCTTTGCTATCCAACTGGAACGGGTTCTTGCCTTCAGCTTCCAAAGCCGGATTGTAACGCCACAAGTGCCAGTAACCACACTTAACAGCCTTTTCTTCCTCAGCCTGGCTCTTACCCATACCCAGCTTCAGACCGTGGTTGATACACGGAGCGTAAGCGATAATGAGTGATGGTCCGGGATAAGCTTCAGCTTCGCGGATTGCTTTCAGAGTCTGAGCCTGGTCAGCACCCATAGCAATCTGAGCTACGTAAACGTAACCGTAAGTAGTAGCCATCAGACCGAGGTCTTTCTTGCGTACACGCTTACCGGCAGCAGCAAACTTAGCAATAGCACCCACCGGAGTAGCCTTAGAAGACTGACCACCTGTGTTAGAGTAAACCTCGGTATCCAGAACCAGGATGTTAACGTCCTTACCGCTGGCGATTACATGATCGAGACCACCGTAACCGATATCGTAAGAAGCACCGTCACCACCGATGATCCACTGGCTGCGTTTTACTAAATATTGAGTCAAGCCTTTCAGTTCCTTGCTTACCGGGCAACCGGCAGCAATACCTTGCTCGATGATAGCCTCGATCTGAGGTGCAAGTTCTTTAGTCTTGTCTGCATCATACATGTTTTCAATCCATGCTTTTAATACTTCCTTAGCTTCAGCAGGAGCATTGTCACCTTCCAGGATCTGGTTGAACAGTTTCACGATACGGTCACGCATCTTTTCATTAGCGAGTTCCATACCCAAACCGAATTCGCAGAAGTCTTCGAACAAAGAGTTTGCCCAAGCAGGACCTTGACCCTTTTCATTCTTAGTATAAGGAGTAGAAGGTACTGAACCGGAGTAGATAGAAGAACATCCTGTTGCATTAGCTACCATTTCGCGGTCACCAAACAACTGAGTGATCAACTTCACATACGGAGTTTCACCACAACCAGAGCAAGCGCCTGAGAATTCAAACAACGGAGTAGCGAACTGAGAGTTCTTTACGTTAGCTTTAACGTCAACCAGATGTTGCTTGCTTGCTACCTTTTCAGCGCAGTAATCCCAGTTAGGAACTTGGTTCAACTGGCTTTCCAGATGTTTCATAGTCAAAGCTTTGCCACCCTTCTTCGGATTACCCGGACAGATGTCGGCACAGTTACCGCAACCCAGACAGTCGAGAACGTCAACTTGGATACGGAATGTCATACCGTCAAATACTTTACCTACCGCTTTCAGCATCTCGAAGTTTGCACCCTTCTGCTCTTCAGCATCCAGAACGAACGGACGGATAGAAGCGTGAGGACAAACATAAGCACACTTGTTGCACTGGATACAATTTTCAGCATTCCATTCGGGAACGAAAGCAGCTACACCACGTTTTTCGTATTTAGCTGTACCTTGATACCAAGTACCGTCTTCGATGCCTTTGAATGCAGATACCGGCAACAAGTCACCATCCTGTGCATTGATCGGACGAACTACTTCGTTGATGAATGCGGGATCGTTGTTTTCAGCCTTAGCATCGTCAGTCAGGTTAACCCAAGCAGGATCAACAGTCAATTGTTTGTATTCACCACCACGGTCAACGGCAGCATAGTTCTTGTTTACGATATCTTCACCCTTCTTACCGTAAGACTTCTGGATGAATTTCTTCATCTGTTCTACAGCCAGGTCAACAGGAATTACGCCTGTGATACGGAAGAATGCAGATTGCAGGATTGTATTGGTACGGTTGCCCAAACCGATTTCTTGTGCAATCTGAGTTGCATTGATATAGTATACAGAGATATTGTTTTTAGCGAAATACTTCTTCACGCGGGTAGGCAGGTTCTTAGCCAGTTCTTCACCTTCCCAGATTGTGTTCAGAAGGAATGTACCATTCTTACGCAAACCGCGGGTTACATCGTACATGTGCAGGTAAGCCTGAACGTGGCAAGCCACAAAGTTCGGAGTGTTTACCAAGTATGTAGAGCGGATCGGAGTATCACCGAAACGCAAGTGAGAACAAGTGAAACCACCTGACTTCTTAGAGTCATAAGAGAAGTAAGCCTGGCAGTGTTTATCAGTGTTGTCACCGATGATTTTTACAGAGTTCTTGTTAGCACCTACTGTACCGTCAGCACCCAGTCCGTAGAATTTAGCTTCGAACATGCTTGCGCCGCCCAATGCGATTTCTTCTTCCTGAGGAAGTGAAGTGAAAGTAACGTCGTCTACGATACCAATAGTGAAGTGGTTCTTCGGCATCGGCATAGCCAAGTTCTTAAATACAGCAATGATCTGAGCAGGAGTAGTGTCCTTAGAACCCAAACCGTAACGACCGCCTACGATTACCGGAGCATTAGCAGTACCATAATAGCAGTCTTTTACATCGAGGTACAATGGTTCGCCGTTAGCACCCGGTTCCTTTGTACGGTCAAGAACTGCAATAGTCTTAGCAGTCTTAGGCACAGCAGCCAGGAAGTGCTTAGCAGAGAACGGACGATACAAGTGTACGGCAACCATACCTACCTTTTCGCCATTAGCTACCAAGTGGTCGATAGCTTCGCGGGCAGCTTCAGTTACAGAACCCATAGCGATGATAACGCGTTCTGCGTCTTCAGCACCATAATAATCGAACAAGCCGTATTTACGTCCTGTGATTTTAGAAATTTCATTCATGTATTCTTCTACAATAGCAGGAACTGCTTCGTAGTAGTTGTTGCATGATTCACGGTGCTGGAAGAAGTGATCGGGGTTTTCAGCCATACCACGGGCAACCGGATTCATCGGATTCAATGCGCGAGCACGGAATTCAGCCAAAGCTTCTTGGTCAATCAGCGGAGCGAGATCATCGTTTTCCAACATCTCGATCTTCTGGATTTCGTGAGAAGTACGGAAGCCGTCGAAGAAATTAACAAACGGTACACGAGCTTTGATAGTTGACAAGTGAGCAACACCGGAGAGGTCCATAACTTCCTGTACAGAACCTTCGGCCAGCATAGCAAAACCGGTCATACGGGTTGACATAACGTCTTGGTGGTCACCGAAGATACACAGAGCGTGAGAAGCCAGTGTACGAGCTGATACGTGGAATACGCAAGGCAGGAATTCACCGGCAATCTTGTACATATTCGGGATCATCAGCAACAGACCTTGAGATGCAGTGTACGTTGAAGTCAACGCACCGGCTTGCAATGAACCGTGAACGGCTCCGGCAGCACCGGCTTCTGATTGCATTTCTTGTACCAATACTGTTTCGCCGAAGATGTTTTTGCGTCCTGCGGCAGCCCATTCGTCTACGTACTCAGCCATCGTAGAAGAGGGAGTGATGGGATAGATAGCAGCTACTTCAGAGAACATATACGAGATATGCGCAGCAGCCTGGTTACCATCACAAGTAATGAATTTCTTCTGTTTAGTCATAACTAAATTGAATTATTATTAAGTGAATAAATCTCAATATAAAAAGCCGAACATCCAGAGTGGAATCTGATTCCCTCTTCCTATTTCTGCTTTGTGCAGGGCGTAGGTGACGCCGGGATTGTTCTTAATCTTCATTCCTTCCGGACAAATCTTGAAAGGCATCACATCGTCCACCAGGAACGACATATTCTTGTCGCCTTTGTTCACCTTGTGATCTTTCCACAAGGAATTTGCGAAGAAAGTGTCCAGTACATCCAGTTCTTCCACTTTCACGGGATAGATGGAGTACATCAGGTTGGAGTTGTGCATCATGATCTTTGATGGTTTCTTAGGGAATTCTTCTCCCTTCGGATATACCATATTGATAAGGCGTGCATCTGCCAAATATTTGATGTAGTTCATCACCGTGGCACGGGATGTTTGTATATCGTTTGCCAACTGGCTTACGTTCGGGGCTTTCGGACCGTCTACTGCCAGCATATAAAGCAATTTCTTGATTTTTGAAAGATATTTCAGTTCAATCTGTTTGATAAGCAGAATGTCCACTTCCACCATCATATTCATGGTCTTCAGTAGATTTTCCGAGAAATTGCGTTTTTCCAGAAAAAACGGATAGAAACCGTGGTGCAGATAATCCTGTAGGTAATCTAACGGGCGCACTTTCGAAAGGATACCTTTGGCAATCTGTTCGTGGTTGCTCAAAATCTCTTCCAGTGTGTAAGCACGGAACTTCATGCCGGTCTGCAGGTTCAGATACTCACGGAAAGAGAAGCCACGCAGATTATAGCTCTTCACAATGTCACGCAGTTCCAGATTTTCCTCTTTCAGTCGCATTACGGACGAACCGGTGAATACGATTTTGAGGTTCGGAAAACGGTCGTAGCACATTCTCAGTTCTCTGCTCCAGTCAGGGTGTTTAAACACCTGGTCTATCAATAATACTTTTCCGCCGCGACGTTGGAATTCATAAGCGAAGTCAACGATGCTGAAATAAGAAAAGTAGAAGTTGTTCATATTGATAAAGAGACAAGAACGGTCTGTGCCGAATTTCTCTTTAGCGTATTGTAACAGAAACGTGGTTTTGCCTACACCACGCGTTCCTTTAATACCGATAAGGCGGTCGTTCCAGTTGATCTCATCCATGAGGTCACGGCGAACAGGGGCATTGGTATGCTCAACAAGATAGGCGTGTGTGCGGTAGAATGCTTCCATGCTGTTAAATTCGGTTTATCGGGCGACAAATATACGGCTTTTTTGTAGAATTGCAAAGTAGAGATGGCAAAATATCTTTTTTGTTAGTGAAGTTTATATATTTGCTTTGCCTTGTTTTTCTCTGTAATTTTGCGGCCTCAAATTATAAAGAACTGTAATTGTATGAAACTCTACGTATTTAACCCAGACACAGACATGGCGCTTGCTAACAACGAAGAAAATTATATGGCTCCCGCTTCTGCCCGCCGAATGGCTCAGGACCTTGCTTTATTACCCATCTGGTATGCCCAGCCTGGCAGTGCCGTACTCGCTCCATCAGCTTATAATGCAGATTATCTGCAAATAATGAAGCGTATGTTTCCCCTTTCCGTACAGTTGGTTACCGAACCTGAACTGCCTGATTATGCCGAATCTCAGATTATACCATGGGGCTGGAATCTTGCTTTTCGTAAACGCATGTTGAAAGGGGGAATTGCAAAACACAAACTTCCTACGTTGGAGGAATTAAAAAGACTTCGTGCCTTTTCTTCTCGGGAGTTGGCTATGGTAGTGCTTGATGGCTTGCATGGCATTGGGAATTGTTGTGGTTTGGCCAACTATTTGAATGACATCCCTGCTTGTCAGGAATTTGTAGAGAAGTATAAACGTACAGTGTTGAAGGCGCCTTGGTCAAGTAGTGGTAAAGGACTGAACTGGTGTAGAGGTACATTTACTGATTCTATTGCCGGTTGGTGCCAGCATGTTTTGGATGAACAAGAGGGGCTAATCGGGCAACCTGTATATAATAAGGTAGAAGATTTTGCTCTTGAATTTTATTCTGATGGACGTGGCAGGGTACTTTTTACCGGTTATTCTCTTTTCCTGACCAATGAAAAAGGAGCCTATCTTGGTAATCTGCTGGTAACACCTGAATGGGTGGAAAACTGGATAACTGAATACGTACCATTGGTAACTTTGGTGCAGGTACGCGAAAGGTTGCAGGAGTTATTAACTGTCGTATTCGGAGAATCTTGTACGGGTTATCTGGGTGTAGACATGATGGTTTGTCGTGATGAGGAAACGCAGAGTTACCGTATTCATCCTTGTGTGGAGATTAACGTGCGTATGAATATGGGAGTAGTGGCACATCTGTTTCGCGAGAATTTTGTGGCTCCGGGCACAGTTGGTAATTTTAAAATTGATTACTATCCAACGAACGATGCCCTGCAGGAAGAGCACGAGCAGGCGATGGAGCAGTATCCTGTTGTAATAGAAAACGGACGTTTGGTTTCCGGCTATCTTCCGTTAGTTCCGGTTACACCGAAGAGCCGGTATCGCGCCTATGTCCTATGTTATAAGAGTAGGGTGGATAATACGAATGATTAGTGTAAGACCTGTTTGCATGCTTCGCTCTCATTTCCACAACGATCTACAGCCGTGACAGCAAAGTATTTCTTTGCTGTCCACAGACGGATGGGGGCATATGTATATTCTGTTCCCTGTACACGCTGGGCTATGATATTTTCCGGGTTAGAGGTATCTACGGGATAAGTATCTGAACCATAGATGACATAAGTCGGCACATTGCGCTTATCATTGTCCGTGGCGGGAAGCCAGCTCAAATGTATGTAACCGTCGGACTGCTGGGTGACGGTTAAATTGCCGGGAGTTGTAGGTGGCACGTTGTCTATCCATGGCATGGCGGGTTGTAAGGCAGGAGCGGTATAGAAATCTTCTTCCAATGCATCATACAATCCCTGAGTGTTATCCATCAGATATTTTACACGATAATGAGCCTGGCCTGCCAGTTTCTGTTTGCGGATAAAGTACATTTGACGTTCCACTTCGTCCAAAGTCCAGTTGCCTTCGCTGGGGTCAAGGAAATAAATGCCCAGTCCCGGAATAATCTGTCGTCCATTACTTTGTTCCTGCCAGTCGAGGGCAAAAGGGTAGAAATGATTACCACGGAAATAAATCATGGGATATATCTGATCTTGTATCCCTTCGCCCAGCCAACCTTGTGCATCCTGATAGACGGTGTGGAAAGCATTCCAGCCGCGAGAAGGATAGCGGGAAGTGTCACGGTATTTACCTACGGGGCAGGTACTAACCTTTACCCAGGGTTTCAGAGCTTTTACACCTTTATAGAGATGACGGACGATTTCTGTGATATTATCCCTGCGCCATTGGGAAAGGTCACGTCCTTTACCGTACTTCCGGAAATCGTAAGTATCGGGAAAACGGGGAGCATTCTCCGGATAGCGCAGATAATCGAAATGGACGCCATCTACGTCATATTTTTCCACAACTTCACGTACAAGACTCATCAGGTATTCTTTGGTTTGCGGATTTCCGGGATTGAGGAAATATTCCCGCTTGTAAGGTACACAGATGGCGGATTTTTGTTTGGTGACAGAGGTATTACCCAGATTGGCAACATGTTTGCGGTTACCCAATGGAATGGCTACCATCCAGGCATGGCATTCCATACCGCGTTTGTGACATTCTTCTACGGCAAAAGCCAGCGGGTCATATCCCGGGTCGCCTCCTGTTTTCCCGGTTAGTATGGAATTGAAAGGTTCTATTTTTGAGCGATAGAGTACATCACCGCGTGTCCGTGTCTGGAAGAGTACGGTGTTGAAGTTGGCATCTTTCAGTCTGTCCAGTATTTCGACGAGTTCTGCTTTTTGTTTCCGGATACCTTCGGGCGTGGTGGCACGGGTACGCGGCCAGTCCAGACCATAGACAGCGGTAACCCAGGCGGCACGCACTTCGTATTTGGGAGGACGATTTGTCGTCTCACCGATGGATTGCGCAGCAAGGGGCAAAACCAATATGCTGAATAGTATGGTAAGCAGTAACTGTTTCATGATAGGGCTGGATTCTCTTTTACTTCTTTATTTCTGTCATTTTTCGCGGCGAAGATAAGTAAAACACTCGAGAAAGTTGTGCAGTTTCCTAAGAAACTGTTACATTTGCGTGCATTAAAAGTAATGAATAACAACGCACCATGATTACATTTACGCTTTGCTTGCTGGCATTGATAGCGGGCTATTTTCTTTACGGGCGTTTCATTGAACGCATTTTTGGCCCTGATGATCGTAAAACACCTGCCCTGACCAAGACCGACGGGGTGGACTATATTCCTCTGCCCACCTGGAAAATATTCATGATACAGTTTCTTAATATTGCCGGTTTAGGGCCCATCTTCGGCGCTATCATGGGGGCTAAATTCGGGGTGTCGTCCTATTTGTGGATTGTGTTTGGCAGCATCTTTGCCGGTGCTGTACACGATTATCTGGCAGGTATGCTCTCTCTGCGTAATGGCGGTGAAAGTTTGCCGGAAATCATCGGTCGATATCTGGGTACGACTACCAAACAAGTGATGCGTGGTTTTACCGTACTTCTGATGATATTGGTGGGAGCTGTGTTTGTAGCCGGTCCTGCCGGGCTGTTGGCAAAGCTTACGCCGGAATCGCTGGATGCTACGTTCTGGATAGTAGTTGTATTTATCTACTATATTTTAGCAACTCTCTTGCCGGTTGACAAGATTATAGGTAAGATTTATCCGCTTTTTGCCGTAGCACTGCTTTTTATGGCGATAGGCATATTGGTGATGCTTTACGTAAAGCATCCCGTGCTGCCGGAATTCTGGGACGGATTACAGAATACGAATCCTAATGCTACCGAATTACCTATTTTCCCGATTATGTTTGTAAGTATAGCTTGTGGCGCTATCAGTGGCTTCCATGCAACACAAAGCCCGTTGATGGCGCGTTGTATGACAAGCGAACGTCATGGCCGGCCTGTATTCTATGGTGCTATGATTACTGAGGGTATTGTTGCTTTGATATGGGCTGCTGCTGCCACTTACTTCTTCCATGAAAATGGAATGGGCGAAAATAATGCGGCTGTAGTGGTGGATGCCATCACCAAAGACTGGCTTGGTACGGTAGGAGGTTTCCTTGCTATATTGGGTGTGATTGCTGCACCTATCACCAGTGGTGACACTGCTTTCCGTTCTGCCCGCCTCATTGTGGCCGACTTTCTTGGAATGGAACAAAAATCCATACGACGCCGTTTATATATATGTGTGCCGATGTTTCTCGTTGCTATTGGTCTATTGCTTTACAGTCTGCGTGACAAAGAGGGCTTTGATATGATTTGGCGTTACTTCGCATGGACCAACCAGACGCTCTCTGTTTTCACTCTTTGGGCGATAACCGTTTATCTGGTGCGTGAGAAGAAAGGACGTTACTTTTATGTAACTTATTTCCCGGCTATATTTATGACAGCTGTTTGTACGACCTATATCTGCATAGCCCCCGAAGGTTTTGGCTTAGGACCTCAGATGGCGCTTACTATTGCTATTTTTTCTGTTGTGATAGCCGCATTCTGGTTCAATATCTGGTATTTCAAAACGACTAAAAAACTTTGGTAATGAAGAAATTCAAAAAATCTACAAGTATTACAATTGCCCTGCTTATTTATGTGAGTGCTACGGCAGCCTATTTCCTGCCACGTAACACTGTCATCAGTGATACGGAGAAATACGTCACGGTTGCAGCGTCCTATGTCATTGTGTTTATCCTTTGGCTGGTTCTGCGCAAAAAGGAAGAATTGCAGCGGAAACGTAAAGAAGAAGATGAAAAGTACAATAACACCAAAAACTATAAGTAACAATGAAAAAATTAGTATTATTCGTTTGTCTGCTTGTGGCCACAGTGGCTGCCCAGGCACAGTTTGAAAAAGGAAAGTGGATTGTGAATCCGTCAATTTCCGGGTTAGGTTTGTCGCATAATACGGATACGGATAAGACCTCTTTTGGCATCGAAGCCAAGGGTGGTGCATTCTTGCTGGATAATGTGGCGTTGTTGGTACATGCAGGGGCTGCCTGGAACAATGGTGGTTCCGATACGGATGTCTATACTCTCGGTGTAGGTGGTCGTTATTATTTCAGTAATATTGGTATATATCTGGGTGCTGATGTCAATGTGGACCGTTGGGATTGGGGTACAAGTGATGATACCAAGTTTTCTTTTGGAGCGGAGGCTGGCTATGCTTTCTTTTTGACAAGGACGGTGACGCTTGAACCGGCTGTGTACTGGAATGTAAATAGTGACCGTTCTGTATTTGGCCTGAAGGTAGGTTTCGGCTTCTATTTCTAAGAGTTTTCTTCCGCTTGGCGGATTTTATAAACCGTCCCATGAGATCATATTAATAGTCTTGTGGGACGATTTTTTTTATCTCATGGGACGGATATTTTCATCTTACGAGACAAAATAAATCGTCTCATGAGATGATTTTCTTTCTATTATTTCATGTGTAATTTCTCTTGCAGGAATTGACCCGTATAGCTTTCTGCACATCGCGCTACTTCCTCCGGTGTACCTGCCGCCACCAGATTTCCACCTTTATCACCGCCTTCCGGTCCGAGGTCTATCACGTAGTCGGCACATTTGATAACATCCATGTTGTGTTCAATGATTACAATGGAGTGTCCACGTAATATCAATGCGTCGAATGCTTCCAGCAGTTTACGGATGTCATGGAAGTGCAATCCCGTGGTCGGTTCATCAAAGATAAACAGGGTGGGGTCTGCTTTCTCCTGACTGAGGTAGTAAGCCAGTTTCACACGCTGGTTTTCACCACCTGAAAGGGTGGAGGAAGATTGTCCCAGTTTGATATACCCCAATCCCACATCTTGCAGTGGAGCAAGTTTCTTCACAATCTTCTTTTGTCCGTGTTTGGTGAAAAACTCCACGGCCTGGTTTACGGTCATTTCCAGTACATCATATATATTGGCATCATGGAACTTTACTTCCAGTGTATCTGCTTTGAAGCGTTTACCGTGGCAGGTTTCACATTCCAGAACCAAATCGGCCATAAATTGCATTTCTACTGTGATGGTTCCGTCACCTTTACACTCTTCGCAACGTCCGCCTTCACTGTTGAATGAAAAGTAACCGGCGGTGTATCCCATTTGCTTGGCAAGCGGTTGTTCTGCCCATAATTTACGAATTTCATCGTAAGCTTTGATATATGTCACGGGATTCGAACGGCTGGATTTACCAATGGGGTTCTGGTCTACAAATTCTACGTTCCGTAGATTTTGCAGGTCACCACCGATAGAAGCGAATTCACCCGGGCGTTCACTGCATTCGTCCAGTTCGCGCTTCAGGGCACGGAAGAAGATGTCACGTACCAGAGTACTCTTACCGGAACCGCTGACTCCGGTTACTACGGTCATCACGTTTAGCGGGAAACGTACGTTTACTCCTTTCAGGTTATTTTCGCGGGCTCCGGTCAGTTCTATGTAATTATTCCATGGACGACGGTGTTCCGGAACGGGAATTTCTTCTTCTCCCAGCAGATAACGTACTGTGTAACTATCACTATCTGGTTGCAAATCTTTCATATCTCCCTGGTAGACAACTTGTCCGCCCAGACGTCCGGCTTTTGGTCCGATATCTATAATGTAATCTGCTGCACGGATAATTTCCTCGTCATGCTCCACGATGACAACTGTATTACCCAATTGTTGTAATTGACGTAATACATGGATCAGCTTATCTGTATCGCGGCTATGCAACCCGATACTTGGTTCATCAAGAATGTAGAGTGAGCCAACCAAGCTACTGCCTAATGAAGTGGCGAGATTGATGCGTTGACTTTCACCACCGGAAAGCGAATTGCTGAGGCGGTTTAATGTCAGATATCCCAATCCTACATCGAGAAGGAAGCGGATGCGACTGTTGATTTCCGTTAGGATACGGGTGGCAACATCCGTATCATGCTTATCCAGTTGAAGGTTATCGAAGAAAGTTTTTAGTTCTGTAATCGGCAAGTCCACAAGTTCGGAGATATTTCGTCCGCCTACCCGTACATAGCTGGCTTCGGGCTTCAGACGGGTACCGTGGCACTTTGGACAAAGCGTTTTGCCACGATAGCGTGCCAACATCACACGGTATTGTATTTTGTACTGATTTTCTTGTACCATCTTGAAGAAAGCATTGATTCCTTGGAAGTAAGGAGTGCCTTCCCATAACATGCGGCGCTGTTCGTTTGTAAGTTCAAAGTAGGGGGTGAAGATCGGGAAACCGGCTTTTTCGGCACCGCGTATCACCATGTCTTTCCATTCGCCCATCACTTCGCCTCGCCAACATACCACGGCACCGTCGTATACGGATAATGAGCGGTTGGGTATTACCAAGTGTTCATCAATGCCGATTACCTTGCCGAAGCCCTCACATTCAGGACATGCACCAATAGGGGAATTGAAAGAAAACATCTGGTCACTGGGCTCCTCAAAAGCAATGCCGTCTGCCTCGAATTTAGTGCTGAAGCGGTATAGACTGGTCGTTCCGTCAGGTTGATAGAATCGCAGCAGGCAGGCACCGTCACCCTCGTACATGGCTGTCTCGGCAGAATCTGTTAACCGGCTGATTGCATCTTTCTCTTTAGATGCTACCATACGGTCTATCAATAAGAAAACTGTATCTTCTTTTTTAGGCTCGTATTCATCGATACGAATCATTTCTCCGTTTACTTCCAGACGGTTGAAACCTTGTTTCATATCGATGTCTAATTGTTGCTTCATCGTTCGGTCTTCGCGGAGTAATATCGGAGCCAGTACGGTGTATCTTGTTCCTTCCGGATATCCCAACATACAGTTTACGATATCTTCTGTGGAATGTTTTTTTACTTCCTCTCCGCTGATGGGACTGAATGTCCGTCCGATGCGTGCATACAGTAAACGCAGGTATTCGTAAATTTCGGTAGAGGTACCGACGGTAGATCGTGGGTTGCGACTACTCACCTTCTGTTCTATGGCAATAGCTGGCGGAATTCCTTTAATAAAGTCACATTCCGGCTTGCTCATACGTCCCAGGAACTGGCGGGCATAACTGCTCAGGCTTTCTACATAACGACGTTGTCCTTCTGCATATAGCGTGTCGAATGCCAGGGATGATTTACCGGAACCGGATAGCCCGGTGATGACGACAAGTTTGTTTCTGGGTATTTCTACGTCTATATTTTTTAGGTTGTTGACGCGTGCGCCTTTGATAAGTATGGAGTTGTTTTTTATCATAATCAGAGTCACTATAGTGAATATCAGTTTGCAAAGATAATCACTGCGGTTCAAATATGTATAATGATTGGCAGGTTAAGATTTGTTATACTTTTAAATAGTTGCTGATATACCAGCAGGAAAAGAGCTATTTTTATGCGCATTTTTAAACGAATCATCCCTATGCGATACCCTCGGATATGCTTGTGTGCCATTTTGGTATGCTTGTTCTCTTGTGTCGAGACAATTACAGGACAAGAGACTGTTGATCTGAAATCACTTGCCGATAGTGTGCGGAAAGCTAATGGCAAGCCGAATTTTCTACCTTTGGGCATGCACTTTCTGGAACTGGCAAAAGAACGGAAAGATACGGCAAATATCAGTGATGCTTATGCCATCATTACAAATCATTATTATGAGTTGGGTGATACGGATAGCCTGCGTCTGATGACTTATGAATATATGGATTGGGCGGACCGTTGTCATCGCAATACGGATCGCTATCAGGCATGGAGGCAATATATTCAGCGGATGACTGAAAAGGGCATGCAGGAAGAGGCGATGAAAGAGACAGAATTGCTATGTAAAGATGCCGAACAGAGGAAAGATAAATATGGCATGGCATCCGGGGAGATGTGTATAGGCTATAACCACCGTGTGTTCGGCCAGAATATAAAGCTCTGTATTGAATATTATGATAATGCCTTAAAACATTTTGAGGAAGGAAAATACTACCGTGACGCTTACGTCGTTTCTCTTAATATCATTCAAACTCATCTGGCACGTCAGTCGTATAATGAGGCTTTGCCTTATTTGGATCGTTTGGAACAGTTGGGAAAAACAATAGAAGAGAAAAAAATATCTATAGGAGAAGCGCTATATATGCGTTTTTATCAGTTTCGTGTTATCGCTGTCTTAGGGGTGAAAGGAGCGAAGGCGGCGGAACCTTACATCCGTGAGACGAATGCTTATTACCTCAAACATAAAGAAGACATATCACAAGAAGGATGGTTCGGTTACAGAATAATGTGCAACCAGATTCTGGGAGATATAAGTAATGCTGTGGTTTATATGGATTCTTTAATTGATTACCAACGTTCGATCGGTAATTATTACCCTGGAAATTATAGGCAGAAAGCCATTATGCTGGAACAAGTAGGTCACTATAAGGAGGCATGTCGTGCTTTTGCAGAATACTCTCAATTGAATGATTCTGTACGTACGGCAGAAATGGATGAACAACTGAACAAATACACTGCCCAGTTTGAAGTGGACCGCCTGAAGATGGAAAAATTGGAATTGAGTGAAAGAATGAGTCGTGAACGGCTTATTACGGTATCTATTGCCGGTTGCTTGATATTTATATTACTTCTGCTGGTTACTTACCTCTATGTTCGCACTTTATCTATGAACCGGAAATTGGATGTTGCCCGTAAGGAATTGCAGAAGATGAGCCGTATCAAGAGTTCATTTATCCAGCATGTTACGCATGAGTTGCGTACACCGCTTAATTCTGTAGTAGGCTTTTCTGCTTTGCTTGCCGAGGAAGGACTGGATGTGGAAGATGCTCGTGAATACTCCGGTCAGGTGGAGAAGAACAGTGCTTATTTGCTGGGATTGATTGATAATATTATTGATATAGCTGACATGGACTCTCAGACGGCAGATATGCCTAAAGAAGTTGTGGATGTCAACGCTTGCTGTCTTGAATGTATAGATGAATTTGGAGGCAAGCAAAATGACGGTGTGGAATTGCAGTGGATTCCGTCTCCTGATGATCCTGTAATCCTGACTGTGCGTGCCTGGATGAAGCGTGTCCTGTCTTTGTTGCTGGACAATGCCGAGAAGTTTACCGAACAAGGGGTCATTCGTCTACTGTGTGAGGAAGATAAAGCGAATAGTATCATTCGTTTTATTATAGAGGATACAGGTATAGGTATCGACCCGCAATATCAGGATACTATTTTCGAGCGTTTCTTTAAAATAGATACCTTTAGGCCTGGTACAGGATTGGGACTTTCCATAGCCCGCCAGGTAATGGACATTGTTGATGGTAAAATTTATCTGGATACATCTTACACAGGCGGTACCCGTATGGTAGTAGAATGGCCTGCATAATTAATAAACAACCCTTAATCAGATTTATAAAGAATGAAAGTAAAAACTCTTTTGTGCATATGCGCCCTGCTCTTTTCTTTAGCAGTGGCGGCACAATCTCCGCAACCCGAAAGATATCCCAAACGTGAATTTCGCGCAGCCTGGATTCAGGCTGTCAACGGACAGTTTCGTGGAATTCCTACCGAGAAGTTAAAACAAACCTTGATTAACCAGTTGAATTCTTTGCAAGAGGCAGGTATCAATGCAATCATTTTTCAGGTACGTCCTGAGGCTGATGCTCTTTATGCCTCCAAACTGGAACCGTGGAGCCGTTTTCTGACCGGTGTACAGGGAAAAGCTCCTAATCCTTATTGGGACCCTATGGAGTTTATGATTGAAGAATGTCATAAACGAGGCATGGAATTTCATGCGTGGATCAATCCCTATCGCGTGAAGACCTCGCTAAAGAATGAATTGGCCCCGAATCATGTTTATAATATCCATCCCGAGTGGTTTGTGACCTATGGTGACCAATTGTATTTTGATCCGGCATTACCGGAAAGCCGTCGTCATATCTGTATGGTGGTAATGGATATTGTTTCCCGCTATGATGTGGATGCTATCCATATGGATGATTATTTCTACCCTTATCCTAAACCGGGAGTGGACTTTCCGGATGATGCAAGCTTTGCCCGTTACGGTGGTGGCTTTTCCAATAAAGCAGACTGGCGGCGCAGCAATGTCAATGTGTTGATAAAGAAAATACATGAGACGGTACGCGAGGTGAAACCCTGGGTTAAATTTGGTGTATCTCCTTTCGGTATCTATCGTAATGAGAAGAGTGATCCGCTGGGTAGCAAAACCAATGGATTACAGAACTATGATGACCTTTATGCCGATGTGCTTCTTTGGGCTCGTGAAGGCTGGGTGGACTATAACATTCCGCAAATATATTGGCATATTGGCCATCCGGCAGCTGATTATGAAACATTGGTGAAATGGTGGGCAAAGCATACGGAGAACCGTCCTTTGTTTATCGGGCAATCAGTGATGAATACAGTACAGAATGCTGATCCGCAAAATCCCTCTATGAACCAACTTCCCCGCAAGATGGCATTGCAGCGTGCTTATCAGACAATTGGCGGAAGCTGTCAGTGGCCTGCCAGCGCAGTGGTGGAAAATGCCGGGAAATATCGCGATGCTTTGATTGCTGAATATCATAAATATCCTGCTTTACCGCCGGTATTCGATTTCATGGATAATGAAGCACCTGACAAAGTGCGTAAGGTAAAACCAGTGTGGACAGCAGATGGGTATCTTTTGTTCTGGACAGCCCCGAAGTACAAAGATGAAATGAACCGTGCTGTTCAATATGTGATTTACCGCTTCGGTGCAAAAGAGAAAGTGGATATCAGTGATCCTTCCCATATCGTAGCTATTACGCGCGATAATTTTTATAAATTGCCGTATGAGAATGGGAAAACAAAATATCGTTATGTGGTGACGGCACTCGACCGACTGCATAATGAATCGAAAACAGTTGCAAAAAAGGTGAAGCTATAAGCTTCACCTTTTTTTATTGATATAATATAAGCCCTGCTATTCCGCAAGCTACAATCATTAGTATCGGATTGATTTTATATTTTCTGGTTCCTATAAAAGCTACCAGGAAAATGAGGCAGCTAATAATAAACGAGTACATATCTTCTTTAGGTGAACTGAAGTTTTCTGCGTTCATCAAGACCAATGCTGCTGATGCCAGCAATCCGACCACTGCCGGGCGCAATCCACTGAATACGGCTTCTACAACCGGATGTTTCTGATATTTCAGGAAGAATTTACTGATGGCTAACATCAATATGAATGAGGGAAGCACCACTGCAAGAGTGGCAATGATAGAGCCCCATACACTTCCGGTAGCAGTGAAACCTACATACGTTGCCGAATTGATTCCGATAGGTCCGGGCGTCATTTGACTGATAGCCACAATATCTGTAAATTCTTGTGATGTCAACCAGCCATGGCGGGTGACCACTTCACCTTGTATCATAGAAAGCATGGCATATCCGCCACCAAAGCCAAACAAACCGATCTTGAAGAATGTATAGAATAACTGTAAATAAAGCATGGGAGAATTATGATTTATAATTTATGATTTATGATGCGCAGCCAATTTTTAATTATTAATTTTCGGACGGCGCAGCCGTCCGTACAAGTATCCTCCCACACCGGCAATGATAATTACCCAAATAGGGGAGAAGCCCAATAACCAGATGACCAATGCTGATACGATTGGTATCCAGATATTGTAACGGTTTACCTTGGCTGATTTTGCCATACTGAATGTAGGAGCGGCGATCAATGCAACCACTGCCGGACGAATACCTTTAAAGATGCGCTCAACAATGACATTGTCTTTGAAATTATGGAAGAATAACGCAATGGCAAGAATTATGAAGAATGACGGTAATATAGTACCTAAAGTGGTAACTATACTTCCGCGAATCCCTCTTAACTTATATCCGATGAAAATAGAAATGTTGACTGCAAGAATGCCGGGGGTTGATTGGGAAATGGCGAGTAAGTCAATGAAATCGTCTTTGGCAATCCATTTCCGTTTATCTACAATCTCTTCTTCTATTAATGGCACCATAGCATAGCCGCCTCCTATAGTAAAGAGTCCTATCTTAGAAAAGAGGCCAAATGCCTCGAGGTAAATATTCATGTTATTATATCATCTTACCATTATTATTTTCTTCTTTCTGTTTCGCATATTGGCTTGGGCTGACGTTGAAATGCTTTTTAAATACTTCGCGGAAGTACTTAGCATCACTAAATCCCGTCATTTCGGCAACCTCAGTTATACTGTGCTGTTGCTCTTTCAGTAACTGGGCGGCACGTTTCAGGCGTATCAGCCGGATATAATCTGCCGGGGCTTGGTCAGTCAGAGCCTTTATTTTATTATAAAAACTGGTGCGACTCATATTCAGTAAGTTACATAGTACATCAACTGTAAAGGAGCTATTATCCATATTGTCTTCCACGCTCTTCTTGACAGTAGAAATAAATTTCCAGTCAATATCGGTGGAACAGTTGATGCAAGCTGTATCGCTCTCTTCGTCGTTCAGTTCCAGATTGGCATATTTATGGCGTAATAAGGAACGGTTAGTAAGGATATTAGCTATCGTAGCACGAAGAATACCAATATTAAATGGTTTCACGATGTATTCGTCTGCTCCCGTCTTCAATCCTTCAATGATATTTCTATCATTATTCAGTGCTGTAAGCAATATGATGGGAATATGTGATGTCTCAATATCATTCTTCAATCTGTGACATAATTCATCTCCACGCATTTCGGGCATCATGATATCCGAAATGATCATGTTAGGCATGTACTCTTTTACTATGTCGAGTGCTTGCTTGCCGTCACTACATACCTGTATGGTATAATCATCCGACAGTGTATTGCGCAGATACTCTCTCAATTCGTCATTATCCTCTACAATTAAGATTTTCGGAAGATCGCCATTCTGCTGTTGTTTCTGCCTGGCAGCATCGTAAACAGTACTTAAAGAAATATTCTTAGGTACACCTGATTCTGTATAGACCACTTTTTCACTTCCTGGTTTGGGACTGTGAACGGCTTTGCGATAATATTTTTCTTTTTTCGGGAATATAACCTTAATGCAGGAGCCTTTGCCTTCCGTACTGCTGAAGTTAATTTTACCTTTATGCAGACGTACGAGTTTCCATACCAATAGCAGACCAATGCCACTACCTGTAACCTTTGAGTTTATGGCATTACTACCTCGGAAATGCATTCTGAAAAGCTTTTTTTGTTCGGAAGCCGGAATACCGATACCCGTATCCTTTACTTCAACGCTCCAGTTATCTTCAGTTTCAGCAGCAAAGATATGTACGCTACCACCTTCCGGTGTATATTTCAAAGCATTGGAAATCAAATTCTTCAAAATAGAGTCCATTTTATCTTTATCGAGCCAGACATTCATATAGCGGAAGTTACTTTCGTATGTCAAGCTCACACGTTTAACATCTGCATAAGCCCGGAAAGCATTGATCATTTCTTCCATATATGTACTCAGTTCGTATTCTGATACATACAAAGCACTGGAATAAGTATCTGCGCGTTCAAAGTTGATCAGGTTAGTTGTAAGACGCAGCAGGGCATTCACATTTCGTATGGCAGTATTCATATTACTACGTCCGCCTGGTGTCAGATCTTCCTTTTCGCTGAGTTCTTCCAAAGGAGCTTTGATCAATGTCAACGGAGTACGGATATCGTGCGCTGTATTGATAAAGAAGCGTATCTTTTCATCCGAAGTTTTTCGTTGTTTACGTAAGATGATGACACGTAAAGTTATAGTAACAATTGCTGCAATAACAATTGCATAAAGTAATAAAGCCCAGATACTAAGCCATATCGGCTGTTCTATTATAATATCCATATTACGTTCTTCAAGAACGATTCGCCTGTCTTCACTGGAAATGGCACGTACCCGTAGAGTATATTTTCCGGGACTGAGGTTAGTGAACCGGATCAGGCAATCCTTTTCGGGGCGACTCCATCCGTCGTAGAAACCATCCAACTTCCATGAATACAGAATCAGTGATGGATAATCATAGTTGATGGCAGAAATCCGTAAAGAGAATATATTCTGATTGTATTTCAATTTCAACGTTTTAGTCTCATCTATATCCACTTCCAGCGGTGAACCTTCATCACCCGGGTAAACGGTTTGATAGAATACACGCAAATCACTGAATATCATTTGGAACTTATAGTTGCGTGGAATCATCATATCTTTATGGAATTCTATCGCTCCGTCCGTACTTCCAAGAATGAAGTCTCCATTCTTGCGCAATATGCCCGATGTTGCATTGAAGTGGTCACTCTTTAACCCCTGCTCTTTAGTCCAGTTATGGAATACCTTTTCTTCCGGATAATAACTTGTCAGACTGTTTTCCGTACTCAACAAGACACTTTTGTCTCCATCCGAAAGAATACTGTATATATTGTTGGAAATCAAGGGACAATTGTCTTTGTGGAAGTGCTCGAAGGACTTCTTCTCATGGTCATAAATGAGTAATCCGGAATTGCTGGTTCCTATGTACAGCAGGCCATTGTCCGACTGATAAAGTGCATTGATGTAGAAAGATTCTATCGGCATCGTGATGTACTCAAACTTACCGGTTTCTGTATCCAGTAAATGCAAACCTGTGGCAGTCCCTATCCACATGTGTTGCTCATCTTTTTCTTTTATATCCGTGATACCACTCAACCCCGGATAGGCACGTATGTTTTTACGGGCAAAGTCAATACGTTTTAAGTTATAATAACCGCCGGACCATATATTCCCGTCGGAAGATTTCATAATGGAGCGTATGTATTTGTCGGGACGGATGTCACAATCGCCAAATGTAGAAGGAGTGAAGAATCCTACACTCATCTGTTTTTTGTTGATTTGATAAATCCCCGAACTATATCCACCTGCCCAGATAATGCCTGGTGAAACTTCGCACAAAGAGATGAAAACGTGATTCTTGGTTACACTTCCATTGTCAAATACGCTAAGAAATGAATGCCATTGCTTGTTTTTAGTAGAATATAGGCTGATGCCATTGTTGGTTGCAAACCATAAATCTCCTTCATGATCTTCAATGATGGCATTAACCTGATCATTAATCAGTGATTGTTTATTGCCGATGGAATGTTTGATCCATTGGTAACTGGTGTATTGATTATTACGTACTGTAATGCCAATGGGATAGTTTGCCATCCAGATGCGGTCACCATCCACATAGAGATCATAAATGCTGTTGCCGTTCATGGAATTATAGCTGCTATAGTCGGCTACAATATAGGGCTCACATTTGTAAGTATCTATATTCAGCTTATATACTCCGGCACCATCTGTGGCTATTAAGATTTCTTTATCGTTGAAAGCTTTGATACGTGTAATACTGACATCCTTCAAACCGACATTCAGTTCAATAGCTTGATGGATATTCATGTCATACAGATAAATACCTTTCTGGAAAGTTCCGATGAAGAGCTTACGACTTTCTTTATGGAGAAATAGTTCGTTAACCTGCATTTTCAGATTGTCTAGCCAGTTGCAGGGAGAAAGATTAAGAACATTATTTTTTAATTCGGCATGATGTATGCCGACATCTGTGCCGATGAAATAATGTTCAGAATCGATTTGTTCGATATCTGTAATACTTTCACCTATATGGTTTTTGATGATGGTCGTTTTCTCAGTTTTTGTATCGTAGAGGTATAGCGCCTCTTCATTACAGAGCCATATAACATTGTTGCTATCAATAAAACCGTAGCTGACAGGAGTCGGTGTTCCTTTTACCACTTCATCCGGTAGTTTGTATACTAACTGGAAGCGGTCATGCTTGGCATCATAGCGGAATACTCTTCCTTTTTTGCCTATTTCCCAAAGTGTTCCATCCGTGCCAACATAGAGCCAACTCAGATTTAACATAGAATTGACCTCTATCTCGCTGTCTATAAGTCGGTATTGTTTGAAATTTCTTCCGTCATAGCGGTCGATGCCATTATGCGTAAGAAACCACATATAACCTTTCGGCCCTTTCTGAATGGCGTATACCCTACGGTTACTTAAGCCATCTTCTACGCCGAGATATTTATATGTTTGGGCGATGCATAGGGCAGAAAAATATGTGAATATAAAGAAAAGGACGAGTTTTCTCATAACAGTTACAGGCGTTTGTTGTTGGGGGCTTTTGTGAAATTAACGCAAAAATATGCATTTTGTTTGATAAAAGCAAAATGAATGTAGAAGAATAGTGTTCGATACCTCGTATTGTTTAGATGAAAACAGGCGCAAGTTGTATATTATAACCTGCGCCTGTACATCACTTATAAATTGTAGTCAGAACTACTTTGTCTTTTCTTCTACCCATTTACGTGCATTGACGAAAGCTTCCATCCATGGAGTAATCTGGTCACTGTGCAGACGGTCAGCAGGATAACAACCGTTCTGCCATGGGAATATGGAACGCTCCAAGTGAGGCATGATAGCCAAATGACGCCCGTCGGAACTTGCTATTGCAGCAACGGAGTAGTCCGAACCATTCGGATTGGCAGGATATTCATCATAACTATATTTAGCCACTACGTTGTATTTATCTTCATCGTAAGGCAAAGAGAACTTTCCTTCTCCATGGGCTACCCAGATACCGAGTTTGCTTCCGCTTAGCGAACCGAACATTACACTGCGGTTTGTAGGAATAGTAAGTCCCAGGAATCTGGATTCGAATTTATGAGATTCGTTGTGAAGCATCTTGCCATTCTTCTTGTGTTCCGGGTTAATGAGGTTGAGTTCCATCATCAACTGACAGCCATTACAAACACCCAGTGAAAGTGTATCTTCACGAGCGTAATATTTGTCGAGAGCTTCCTTAGCTTTCGGGTTGAAGAGGAAAGCACCTGCCCAACCTTTGGCAGAACCCAGTACGTCGGAGTTAGAGAAACCACCGCAGTAAACAATCATGTTCACATCTTCCAGTGTCTCGCGTCCGCTGATAAGGTCGGTCATTGTAACGTCTTTCACATCGAATCCTGCCAGATACAGTGAGTAGGCCATTTCGCGTTCGCCATTCGTACCCTTCTCGCGGATAATTGCTGCACGGATACCTGTCGGGGTACGACGGTCCGGATCAATACCGTATTGAGAGAGTTTACCTTTGAAATCAGGCATGAAAGCGAATTCCATAGGTTGCATCTTATAGTTTTCGAAGCGTTTTTTAGCGCAGCCGTTCATAGATTGTTTGCGGTCGAGCAGGTAAGAAGTAGAATACCATACATCACGCATATAATCGATACCGAACTGGTAAGTAGCATCGTCTTTGGATACGAGGATGTGACGTTCGTCGGTCGGCTTACCGATTTTCACATAACCCACACCGGCATCTTCCAATATCTGTTTAACCTCTTCTTTGTGCTTGTCGCTTACCTGGATCACGATACCCGGATTCTCGGCAAACAAAATTTTCACAAGGTCGTGTTCCTTCATTTTGTCGAGGTTGATCTCCATACCACCTTCTACATTAGCGAAACACATTTCAAGCAGAGTTGTAATCAAACCACCGGCAGAAATATCATGTCCGGCAAGAATCAGTCCTTTGTTTACCAATTCTTGAACAGCAAGGAAAGCATCGCGGAAATATTCGGCATCTTGTACGGTAGGTACTTCGTCACCTACTTTGCCCAATGACTGTGCAAAAGCCGAACCGCCCAGTTTCAATGTATCGAAGCTGAAATCAATATGATAAATGGTTGTCTTTTCGTTGTTTACCAGTACAGGAGAAACAACTTTCTTCACGTCGGATACTTCACCGCCTGCCGAAACAATAACGGTTCCTGGAGCAATCACCTTGCTACCGTCGGGATATTTCTGAGTCATGGAGAGAGAGTCTTTTCCGGTAGGCACGTTGATTTGCAATGCACAGCAGAAATCACTTAATGCCTTTACGGCGGTGTAGAGGCGTGCATCTTCACCCTCTTGTGAGCGGCAAGGCCACATCCAGTTGGCAGAGAGGGAAATGCTGTCCATTCCTTCAGCCATAGGAGCCCATACAAGGTTGGTCAACGCTTCGCTTACAGAAAGTACCGAACCGGCTGCCGGATCTGCCAATGCAGCTTGTGGTGCATGTCCCAATGAGGTAGCGATACCTTTTTCGCCACGATAGTCGAGGGCAACCACACCGCAGTCACTCAGCGGTAACTGCAATTCGCCCTGGCATTGCTGGCGGGCAATCTTACCTGTTACGGAACGGTCTACTTTGTTAGTCAACCAGTCTTTGCAGGCAACAGCTTCCAATTGCAATACATTCGTCAGGTATTCGTGCAACTTGGACTGTTCGTATTTCGGCATTTCGTAGTGACGCTCTACGGTTTTGTCTATCATGTAAGTTTTGGGAGACGAACCGAACATCTGTTCCACGGCAAGGTCGAACGGACGTACACCGTCAGCTTGTTGGAAGGCAAAACGATGATCGCCGGTAGTTTCACCTACCACATACATCGGAGCACGTTCGCGTTCAGCTACTTTACGTACATGTTCGATAGCTTCTTCTTCAATCAGCAATCCCATGCGCTCCTGGCTTTCGTTGGCGATGATTTCTTTAGCTGACAAAGTCTGGTCGCCTACGGGTAACTTGCTCATGTCGATCAAACCACCACATTCTTCCACCAATTCGGAGAGACAGTTCACGTGTCCTGCCGAACCGTGATCGTGGATGGACACCACCGGGTTAGTTTCTTCTTCGCAGAGGGCACGTACTACGTTGTAGGCACGTTTCTGCATTTCGGCGTTGGCACGTTGTACGGCGTTCAGTTCAATACCACTGCTGTAACGTCCGGTATCTACTGAAGAAACGGAGCCACCGCCCAAACCGATACGATAATTATCACCACCGATCACAACGACTTTGTTTCCGGCTTCGGGAGCACCCTTCAGGCAGTCACGTTTTGTACCGTAACCTACACCACCGGCAAGCATGATTACTTTATCGTAACCATAAACTTCGTCGTTCTCTTTATGTTCAAAAGTAAGTACCGAACCACAAATCAGCGGCTGGCCAAACTTATTACCGAAGTCACTGGCGCCATTGGATGCCTTGATCAGAATCTGTTCCGGAGTCTGGTACAGCCATTGGCGTACCGGCAATATTTCTTCCCAGGGACGTCCTTCGTCCGTGCGGGGATAAGAAGTCATATAAACAGCAGTTCCGGCAATCGGCCAGGAACCTTTACCACCACCCATACGGTCGCGGATTTCACCACCTGTACCAGTAGATGCACCGTTGAACGGTTCAACTGTGGTAGGGAAGTTATGTGTTTCAGCTTTCAGTGAAATAACACTCTTTATATCTTTTACCTGGAAGAAATCAGGTTTGGAATGATCTGCCGGGGCAAACTGCTCAACTACCGGACCTTCTGCAAAAGCTACGTTGTCTTTGTAGGCTGAAATAATCTTATTCGGATTTTCCTGAGTGGTCTTTTTAATCATTTGGAAGAGGGAAGACTCTTGTTCTACCCCGTCGATGATAAACGTTCCACCAAAAATTTTGTGCCGGCAGTGCTCTGAGTTGATTTGAGCGAAACCAAACACTTCGGAGTCTGTCAACTTGCGTCCGAGATCTTGCTCTACTTTCTTGAGGTAGTCCATCTCTTCTTTAGAGAGTGCCAGACCTTCTTTCTCATTGTAAGCTTCCAGGTCTTCGATATGGACGATCGGTTCCGGCTTACGGTTTGTGGTGAATACATCCTGATCCAAACCTTTGTACATGCGTTGCAGCATCGGGTCACGGTCAGCATTTTCGTCCTTTACGGGGAAATACTCTTCAATACGGGTAATGCCATTCAATCCCATGTTCTGGGTGATTTCTACGGCATTCGTACTCCAAGGAGTAATCATTTCGCGGCGTGGACCAACGAAATGTCCTTTCAGGTTGTCTTCACTTTCGGGGGTGGCTTCTCCAAAAAGCCAGCAGAGTTTGTCGATGTCTGCCTGAGAGAGTACGTGGTCGCATTCTACGGCTATCACACTCTTGGATGGGGTCTTGAAAAAAAGAATCATACTTATATTTACGATTTATGATTTTACGATTAAAGCAACTCTTCTTGGCTGCAAAGATATACAAAATCAGCGGGGAGGAGAAAGAAATGGAAATAAAAAAGCGCATACAGTTTTGCTTGTATGCGCTTTTGTTTTAATCTCAATTGTTTTATTTGACCTTCTCGGGGATAAAATGGTTGTACCAATCGTATTCAGGTTTGGTTATCCAAGAGTCAAAATTCTCAAAAGACTGGCGGATATTATTGTTTTCCAGTGGGAAACGGAATTCACCGGGGATTTGCATTGCCCAGCAGAAGTTACCTTTAGCTCTGAATGGGGTGCTTGGTGAGAATACTACTCCTCCGACCAGCGATGTATCGAACAGGTCAGTTGCTTTTCCGTTGATCAGATGAATTTCCATGCGTTTACCTTGCTGTGCATTGCAAGTGATGAAAAAGTTCCAGTTATCCAATGTCAGTTTGACTTCTTCCACACTCTGTTCTTCCAAATAAATGGTTACAGTAAACTCTTTCGCGTCGAATGGAGTGTCTCTATAAGTACCCACAATAGGGGTACCATTGAAACCGGCAAAAGCATGTGCATTGTCGAATAATGGTACAACTGCTAAACTCTGTCCTTGTTCGGTGCCATTGGCATTAGTCTGGAACAGATTTTCTGTGAAATTAGTACGGGTGCTATATTCAATGCGGTTGATCGTGTTGGGAACGACCCTATCCAATTGCACTGCTGCTGCGATACGCCGGGTTGCCCCTATGGCTGCAAGTCTACATTTCAATACAGCCTTCGTTACAAAATTATTCTTAACGTGAAGTGAAGCTTCGGTAATCAATACAATGTCATTCATGTCATAATCACCAAAGTTGGGCCACAAATCTTCAAAAGCATAGGTGTATCTACCTAAAGAGTATTCTTTTTCGTCACTGGGCTTCTCTGCTTCGCCCTCATCTTCGGGAGCGTAAGCGGATGCGCAATCGGAGCCTGTTGTTTTAACTCCCGTATTGGCTGCCGCTTGGGTATTTCCCCAGATAGCACCATCATTCAATTTAATAGAAGGAGGTATGACTCCTTTGTTGTGGTCACATACAATAAATACATGATCTTCTATCTCAGGATTTTTTCCATTAGATTCATTTTCGACTGTTGCATTACCAATTTTTACTACAGCCCACTTATGGTCGTCATCTCCTTCTATTTTACAATTATTCTTGAATTCTAACGTTCCTTCTATTTCCAAAAGAGAGTTCTCTTCCATTTCTAATTCAGTCTTCTGCATCCACATTGTTTTTGCGAAGACATATCCCTTTTCTTTGATTTCAAGTAATGAATCATCTTTTCCGTTACCATCCAGTTCTATTCTTTTGGCAAAAATACAGCCATAATTGTCTACTTCACTACCGTTTTCAATGAAGAATGTTCCATTTACGTTGATAGTACCGTAATTGTTTATTTCAAATTCGTTTTTAGCAGTGAAGTTGCCTAAACATTGTAAAGAACCCGCTTCTTCTCCTTTTGATTGTTCTTTGCTCAAAATAATAAATTTGGCTTCTTTGTGGTTCTGGAATGAGTTCTTTTCAGAAATAACCAATGTTCCCGCTATATAAATTTTAGCCTCTTGCATGATATTGATGTTATCATTCAGATTAACTATTTTTCCGACAGGAACTTTATAGATTTCGTTTTTCTCTATTTTGGTTATATCGGCAGTAAGTTCTTTCGCTTTATCCCAGTCTTTAATATCATCGCCACGGGTAGATGTGGCAGAAGAACGAGTGGACATTGCTCTGCTATTCGTCTCTCCTAAATTCAATGCCACTCTTTTATTAACAATAGGAGCGCTGCATTGCAAAGTCATTTGGCTACCATCGGTATACTGTAAAGTTTGGGTTACAGTTACGATTGTGTCACTGGCTGGTACTATGATTTCGCCACTAAAGGGATTGTTTTTACTGGCTGTCCCGATGGCTAAGGGTAAAGCTTCTTCGCTTGCTCCTTGTGGATAGATGGAAATTGTATAAATATGATTGGATTTATTACCGGTAGTTACATTTACGGCGACCTTTGAGGTGGTAGACCATGGAAAATCGGAAGGGATTACAAGATCGGTTACTTCTCCATTGTCCTTTTTGCTGTCAGGATTATATACATCCTTTTCCATACAACTGGCAAATACTAGCAGTGTAATAAACAGTAGACTGTTTGTGATGTGCTTGATTTTCATGTCGTTAATAATAATAGATTCTATATTTGTTTTGCTGCTACAAAGGTACTATAAATGCATGGGTTATGCAATGAAAAACTTGTAATAATTATATTTAATCGTTGAAATTTTGTTTATGGTTGAATAATCTGCTGGCTATTGCTACCGCGAGCAAAAAATAGTGGAGAAAACATGGCTCAGGCATGGAGCGGAAGAGTTTCTGACTAACACCGGATATCCAAAAGTCACTAAAAAAAGCCTCTCTCGGTTCTTACTGTCGAAAAAACGTTAACATAATTCGTTCGTCTCATAAAAAAGTCCGATATTTGCAGCCATGATTGAGATAAGGACCATATTCGATATATTATGGAAAGGGTTCATTATCGGGGTAGTTGTGTCTGCTCCGTTGGGACCTGTGGGGGTGTTGTGCATCCAGCGTACATTGAATAAAGGACGCTGGTATGGCTTCATAACAGGTCTGGGAGCATCATTAAGTGACATTGCCTACGCTTTATTAACAGGATATGGAATGAGTTTTGTATTCGATTACGTCAATAAAAATATCTTTTATTTGCAGTTGTTCGGAAGTATCATGTTGCTGGCATTTGGTATCTATACATTCCGCAGCAATCCAGTCCAGTCCATTCGTCCTATTTCTACTAATAAAGGCTCTTATTTTCATAACTTCATTACCGCTTTTGCCGTCACATTATCCAATCCGCTTATAATCTTCCTGTTTATCGGACTCTTTGCCCGCTTTGCATTTGTCAGTGAGGGCGTACTGGTCTTTGAGGCGGTTACCGGATATCTGGCTATTGCGTTGGGAGCCTTGGCGTGGTGGTTTGGCATCACTTACTTTGTGAATAAAGTCCGTACGCAATTCAACCTGCGCGGCATCTGGATATTGAACCGTATAATCGGGGGCATTGTCATTGTTGTGTCTGTGTTCGGGTTGGTGTTTACGCTGATGGGCGAGTCACTTTACTGATAAGAAACATAGAATCATGAAGATAGCGCAACAATTGAAAGCGAAAAATATCGCGGAATACCTTATATATATGTGGCAAGTAGAAGATCTGATACGTGCCAACGGATGTGATATCGATAAAATACGCGAAAACATAATCTCCCGTTATCCGGCAGAAGAACATACGGCTTTGGAAGAATGGTACGGCAATCTGATTGAGATGATGCGTACCGAGGGAGTGAAAGAAAATGGTCACTTACAAATCAATCGTAATATTATAATTAACCTGACGGAGTTGCACGGCGAATTGCTGGCATCCCCGAAGTATCCTTATTATAGTGCAGCTTATTTCAAAGCACTGCCTTTCATTGTAGAACTTCGACAGAAAAGTGGAAAGAAAGACGAGCCGGAACTGGAAACGTGTTTCGAAGCCTTATATGGGGTTTTGTTGCTGCGTTTGCAGAAGAAAGAAATTACTACGGGAACTGCGAAAGCAATAGAAGCTATCAGTAGTTTCATTTCCTTGCTTGCCAACTATTATGAGAAAGAAAAGAAGGGTGAACTGGAAATTGAATAATAAGTGATGAACCGGAAAGTATCAATAATGTAATTTCAATCGTAATTCGTAAATCGTCAAATCGTACATATAAAGATGAGAATATTAGTAACCGGGGCCAACGGACAGCTTGGTAACGAAATGCAAGTCCTTGCAAAAGAGAATCCACAACACACGTATTTTTTTACGGATGTACAAGAACTGGACATCTGCGACGAGCAGGCAGTGCAGAAATGTATCGCTGAGAATGGCATTGAAGTGGTTGTGAATTGTGCTGCTTATACGGCAGTTGATAAAGCGGAAGATAACGAAGAGTTGTGCCGCAAATTGAATCAGGAAGCTCCGGGTATACTGGCACGTGCTGCACAGGCCAATGGTGCTGCTATGATACAGGTTTCTACGGATTATGTCTTTGATGGAACAGCGCATATACCTTATAAAGAAGATTGTCCGCCTTGTCCTAATTCGGTTTACGGTTTTACTAAGCTGGGTGGGGAGAAAGAAGTGATGCAGAATTGCGAGAAAGCAATGGTGATCCGTACCGCCTGGTTGTATTCTATCTATGGAAACAATTTTGTGAAAACAATGATACGGTTGGGGCGTGAGCGTGAGTCTTTGGGGGTGGTTTTCGATCAGATTGGCACACCGACCTATGCAAATGACCTGGCACTGGCTATCTATGCAGCTATTAATCAGGGAATTGTTCCGGGTGTTTACCATTTCAGCGATGAGGGCGTATGTTCCTGGTATGATTTTACGGTGGCTATTCATCGCATTGCGGGTATCACGACTTGTAAAGTAAACCCGCTGCATACGGATGAGTATCCGGCAAAGGCACCACGCCCGCATTATTCCGTATTGGATAAGACGAAAATAAAAAAGACTTTCGGCATTGAAGTACCTCATTGGGAAGAGAGCCTGAAAGTGTGTATTGATAAACTGAATGCCCAATCATAATATTATACCTATTTATATATATGGCAAATAATAATGAAATAGAAAGAAGACGAACCTTTGCGATTATCGCGCATCCGGATGCCGGTAAAACGTCATTGACTGAAAAACTGTTGCTTTTTGGTGGACAGATTCAGGTAGCGGGTGCTGTAAAGAGCAATAAGATAAAGAAGACCGCTACATCCGACTGGATGGATATAGAGAAACAGCGTGGTATCTCTGTAACTACCTCTGTGATGGAGTTTGACTATAAAGATTATAAGATTAATATCCTCGATACTCCCGGTCACCAGGACTTTGCCGAAGATACATACCGCACGCTGACTGCTGTAGATAGCGTTATCATTGTTGTGGATGGTGCAAAAGGTGTGGAAACGCAGACGCGTAAGTTGATGGAGGTGTGCCGTATGCGTAATACGCCGGTTATTATATTTATCAACAAAATGGACCGTGAGGCCAAAGATCCTTTTGATTTGCTGGATGAGTTGGAGGAAGAACTTGCCATTCATGTACGCCCGTTGACGTGGCCTATCGAAAGTGGTATCCGCTTCAAGGGTGTTTATAACATCTATGAAAACAATCTGAATCTTTTCCAGCCTTCCAAGCAAGTGGTGACGGAAAAGGTAGAAGTAGATATCAATACCGAAGAGCTGGATAAGCAAATCGGTACACAACTGGCTGATAAACTGCGTGGTGAGTTGGAACTGATAGATGGAGTATATTCTGAATTTGATAAGGAAGAATACCTGAAAGGGGAAGTGGCACCTGTATTCTTTGGCTCGGCCCTGAATAACTTCGGTGTGCAGGAATTGCTGGATTGCTTTGTGGAGATAGCCCCAAGCCCTCGTCCGGTGCAGGCGGAAGAGCGTGAAGTGGAGCCGGAAGAGCCTAAATTCACCGGTTTTGTCTTCAAGATTACGGCGAATATCGACCCGAATCATCGTTCTTGTATTGCATTCTGTAAAATTTGCTCAGGTAAGTTTACGCGTAATGCTCCATATATGCATGTACGTCATGGAAAGACGATGCGTTTTTCTTCGCCCACACAGTTCATGGCACAGCGTAAGACGACTGTTGATGAGGCTTGGGCAGGCGATATTATCGGTTTGCCGGATAACGGTACTTTTAAGATTGGTGATACGCTGACGGAAGGGGAGATGCTTCATTTCCGCGGTTTGCCGAGCTTCTCACCGGAGATGTTCAAGTACATCGAGAATGCTGACCCGATGAAGCAGAAACAACTAGCTAAGGGTATCGACCAGTTGATGGACGAAGGTGTGGCGCAATTGTTTGTTAATCAGTTCAACGGGCGTAAGATTATCGGTACGGTAGGACAGTTGCAGTTCGAGGTTATCCAGTATCGCTTGGAGAATGAATACAGTGCGAAGTGTCGTTGGGAGCCGTTGAGCTTGTATAAGGCTTGCTGGATAGAGAGTGATAATCCGGAAGAACTGGAAGCTTTCAAGAAGCGTAAGTACCAGTATATGGCAAAGGACCGTGAGGGTAGGGATGTATTTCTGGCTGATAGCGGTTATGTGTTGCAAATGGCGCAGATGGACTTTAAAAATATAAAATTCCATTTTACAAGCGAGTTCTGATTTTTCTTGTTTTTAAGATAGATAGGGAGGCATAAAGTAACGAAAAACTTTGTGCCTTTTTGTTTATTATGGAAAGAAAGCATTACCTTTGTGTATATAAGATTGATATATGTTGATTATAAAAACAACGACAAAACATTGATTATGAAAAGCGGATATATATTATTCTTTTTGTCCTTTCTTTTTTTTCTGGGGTTGACAGCTTGCACTGCCCCTGTCAATAAAACGATGCTCGATTATGAACAATCTCTCGTCCGTGCCGACTCTTTAGTACAAGCCGGTGTTACCGATAGTGCCCAAACCGCCCGTCTACTTTCCGAACTGCATCGTGAATATAACAGGGTGAAAGAACTTTCCGATGGAAAGCGTGTCCGCCTGATGCCTGCCGATAAGCGGAAGCAATTCTTCTGGGGAGCATTTACTGCACTGATGATAGGCCTGAACGTATGGCTTTCCATAAGCAATATTAAGTTTTCGACCGACCGTAAGCATCGTCGTTATCTCATTGATTTGAGCGAGAATGAGCAACGTCTGCGCAACAATGAATTGGAAAAAAATGAATTGCAGGAGTGCCTGCAGGAGATGTCACTGACGGATGAGGAACGGGAAGAAGTACACCGGTCATTGATGAACCTTATGGAGCATGGCAATCATTTGTGCGAAGAGAACGTATCCCTCCGTGCCCGCCTCAAGGATTATGAAAAGCGTCCTTTCCCCCGCGAACTGGAATTGTTGCGGAAGGAGGGGGAGCGTGCACACGTGCTGGATGGCCAGGTACAGGCGCTCACTTCTGCTTTGATAGACCGCGATGAGGTAGTGGGGCAACTGCGCAGTCATCCCAAGTTCCTCACGGACGAACAGTGGAAATACCTGCAAACACTTACGGATCGTGTGTACGAAGGATTTACCATCCGCCTTGCCGGACGTTTTCCGAAACTTACGCCTGCCGATCTTCAGCTTTGTCTGCTCATCCGGTTGCGCTTTACTAACGCGCAGGTTGCTACGTTGACGGCCGTGTCGCCCGCTTCGGTATCTCAGCAGAAGTTCCGGTTGAAGAAGAGACTGTTGCAGATGGATGAGGCGTTGTTTGCCAACGGTGAAACGGTGGATGCAGTAGTGGAAGGGTGCTGATGCGTGTTCATTAAGATATTTTAAATCCGTAATTTTTTTACGGTTTCTATTTTTCGTATCTTTGTCTCTTGAAAATTAAACCAATAGGAATATGATAGTAAAATTTGCCGTTACCAACTATCGTGGATTTGCAGACCGCCTAGAGTGGGATTTGTCAACTCCTGCAAATTATGAGTTCAATAAGAATGCCATAAAAGACGGTATAATAAAGAATGGTATCATATATGGTCCCAATGGTTCGGGCAAAACGAATTTCAGTTTGGCCTTGTTTGACATAGAAAACCATCTATCTCCCAAGTGGAAAAAGATGGATTATTATATAAACTTCATTTATGCCGGAAAGAAAGAGGGGGTAGTTGAGTTCGAATATACATTTAGATTTGGCAACGAGATAGTTGTCTATGTTTATTCCAAAAATGCCGATGGTATATTAGTGTCTGAATCACTTCGGGTTGACGATAACTTGGTTTTTGAACGGAAGAATGGCTCTTTTTGCATAGACAAACAACAGTTTCCTATGGAAGAAACCATAGAGAATAACCTCGGAAGCAATGCAAATAATGTGTCAATAGTCAATTTCTTATTGACTTCCTACCCGTTGGCCAAAGAACACTACTTAATAAAACTCAGTAAGTTTGTCAACTCGATGCTTTGGTTCCGGAATCTTGATATAAGGGAATTTATCGGTCTGGAAACAACTGTAATGAATCTTGATGAGTTTATCATTGCAAACGGATTGCTCGAAGAGTTCTCAAATTTCCTGCAGAGAGTCAGTGGACAAACGTTTCGGTTTGTTGCACATACGTCTGCCGATAAACAAATACTTTGTGATATAGGCGGTTCGGAAATTCCTTTCTACTTGGTTGCATCTACGGGAACCAAGTCACTGCAGTTACTTTATTTTTGGATGAAGCGAATGAGTGAAGCGTCATTTGTTTTTATTGACGAATTTGATGCATTCTATCATTTCCGTTTAGCCTTTGAAGTGTGCAAAATGCTGTTCAATATGGATTGCCAGGTATTTACGTCTTCACATAATACTTATTTGATGACCAATGACCTATTACGTCCGGACTGTAATTTTATCTTAAATGAAAATAAGATTAAACCTTTGTGTGATTGTACGGATAAAGAATTGAGATTTGGGCACAATATCGAAAAGCTTTTTCGGGGTAATACTTTTAAAGTATGATACTATTTATTTTTGAAGGTAAGAAATGTGAGCCTCGTCTTTTTGAGACTTTGAAACATTTGTTTTTCACCAAAGAAACAGAACCGTTCGTATGTACTTATAACAGTAATATTTATTCTTTATATTCAAAGTTAAAGGGGTATGATGTCTTTGAAAATGTTACAGCAAGCGGAAATACGGTAACTATACTTAATGACATATTGCAAGAGAATGGGGATGATACTCTTGTTGACATTCTGGAAGTGAATGTTTCTGAAATATTCTTGTTTTTCGATTATGATTTTCAAGAATCCCGATTGACATTGGAAGAGAATAACCGACATATCGGTGAAATGCTGGAGTATTTTAACGATGAAACCGAGAATGGAAAATTGTATATCAATTACCCCATGGTAGAATCTGTATTCTATACCAAGCAACTGCCGGATAAGGATTATCTGAGTTATTACGTTACTCGTGAGGAATGTCATAATTTTAAAGCCTTGGCTCGTGATTTTTCTTTTTATGAGTCTTTTGAGCATCTGCTTATATCAGGTAATAAAAATGAAAAAGAGGAAAAGAAGTTGCTGAAACGGCAGACAGCTAAAGAAAATTGGCTGCATTTGACCGATATGAATATCCGAAAGGCAAACTTTATTTGTATGGATGTGGCTGCCATACCGACTTCCAAAGAAAATGTTGCTCAGAGCACCATATATGAAAATCAACTGGCTAAGTATGTAAATACGCAAGATTGTAGAGTGGCTGTCTTGAACTCATTTCCAATATTTTTATATGATTATTTTAGGGATATAGTCAATTTGTGTTGATTTATTAGGACAAAAAGTCGGTGATTCCCCTCTGTTCCCAATCCTGTTTTGCTACTAATATAACCTCAGTCTTATACTGAACCCTATTCAGTCGTATACTGAATGCTATTCAGTCGTATATTGAATCCTATTCAGTCGTATACTGAATTACCCCCGCTTCAGAAGGTGTTCTGGTAGGGGATGGATTGTGTCGATTTGATGGTTTGAACTGAGGAATTTTTGGTTTTGAAATATTGTTACAAAATGGAATTCAGGGGATTGGTAACTTAAAAACATTGCTATTCATAGTTCTCTTTCTCTTTTGTATTTACGTTTAATAGGAGAATATCAGATGATTATTTTGCAAGCCTTGCAAAACTTGCTGTTATTTGTTATATTATGGTACCTTTGTTACATTAAAATAAGTAAAAGATATGATTCTGCTTCATTGTACTGCTTGTAAGGTAGTACAATGAAGATGTGTAGCAGTTCTTTAATTAATGGTATAGGTAGAAATGAGTATGATGTTGCTGATAATAGGTGCATGGACACTTCTTATGATAATAGCTTTGTGTTTTGAAGATTGTCGAGCGTATTTGAAGGATATGAGCGAATCCTTGATATGCGATCGGCACTCGCTATATAAAAAAACAAAAGATGAAAAAGGAGCGGGTTTGACGTATTTATTGATATTGTTTATAGATCTGATCTTTTCATTTAGTTATCTGTTATTCATTCTGTTGTCTCCTCTCCTTTCTATATACTTTGTTTTTAGGATTTTTAAAAACAATGATACGGATGATACATGGTTAAGGGAGCAACAAGAAAAGGAAGAAGACTATCAGCGAAAATCGAATAAGTTCAAGAGGTTTCATTATTCAGGGAAAGTTTCTTTTGATTTTGATGCGGACACTTACATTTATGTAGAAAATCGTTATGACGAGAATCTGAACCGGTGTATCCAAGAAAATTTAGATGAAATTGAAGCCATTTTTCATCAAAACGGTTTTCGTTTTATTTATTTGCCTCAATGGAAGCCTGATACTTCTTTGAATAGCTTGGCCCATTTGACAGAAGAGAGGAATAAAGAGGTTGAGAATTTTCTTGGCTCAATAAGCACGATGGAATATACAAAATTGCTTTGTAAGGTACTGCATCTTGATTTGGCAGAGATGGAAAGCGGTATTTTTCATTTTGCTTGTTTCATATATGACTCCACACCTGGTATGTGGAACATCGTACGAGAGAGCCATTTCACACTTTATCCAATGCGAGGAGTGACAGAGGACAGTTGGAAGGCTTTTTTCTTGGATTATTGTGCTTTCATAAAGGAGGATCGTCGAAGGCCTCATGGAGGTCTTTGCATGTCTGTGATGTCGAACTTGCAGGGAGGAGAATTTTATGAAAGTATAGGAGTACCACAACAAGAATTTGCAGACCATGAATTTCCCATTGTTATGAAAAGTATTGCAGAAAATATTAAGAAGGAGATTGAAATTCTGAAAGGTGCAGGGTATTATGAGTTATTGTTGCACACATTAGGAACTGAGACTTTAGATGAGTTGAAGAATGTAAAGGTGATTCCGGAGCTGAGCAGGCTTCAGATTACGGATAAATTCAAAATTTGTTTGCTTGATTATAATAAGGAGGTGCGGATGACCCCTTTGCAAAAGACGCTGTACATATTCTATCTGCGCCATCCCGAGGGAGTAGAGTTTAAAATGTTATCGGCCTACTATGATGAGTTGTTGGCTATCTATAAAGTGCTCTCCAATAGAGAGGATGCTGAAAAACAGAAAGAGTCCATCTGTCGTTTGGTAGATGTGACGGATAATGCGATAAATGAGAAATGTTCACGGATTAAGGAAGCTTTCTTGAAAGTAGCGGATGATTTCATTGCCAAGAATTACTATATCGTATTAGATAGACATGAATATAGAGGAGAAGGGGATAAGAAGAGTTATATATATGTGGAACTTCTGAAGAAAATAATGCTTCCACGCGATTTGATTATTTATCCAAAGGAAATTTCTGATATTGAAGTTTTAGTACCGGAGGAGAGAAAGAAAGTTATAAAAGAGGAATTGGAAGAAATGGAGGAGCGGTATCGCGCATTAAACAGGCTGTTCTTCGATAAATCCTATCCTAAAGGTGTATTGATAGAAAAATATACAGCATTTATCAATCTCAATCCAAAATATTATGCCGCTTATCGTGACCGTGCCATCCTTTATACGCATATCGGTAAGTATCGTGAGGCGGTTGCTGATAATCAGTTATTGGTAACGCATAATGAAAGAGTATGGTCGGATGCTATTATCAATAAGGCGGAAGCACTGTTTTTCCTGAAAGATTATGATGAAGCTTTGAAAGTAGCCAATCATTATTTTGCAATCTGTGAAAAGCCGACAGCGGAATGTCATCGTATCAGAGCGGAGATATTCAGAAAGCTGAAAATGAGTGATGAATATGAGGCGGATATGAGGGAGTCTAAACGTTTGCGAAAAGAAAAATAGAATTTGGTAAGATTGAATGCTGTGTAAGAATGTTTGCATTGGGCGTTGATGTATAGGTGGCGGGAGTAGTATATAAATAGTTATCAATAAATAGATTGGGCGGTGGCTGTGATTGTTGTCTCAAGAAAATATTTGTAGGAGCTAAAAACTTTCTCTAATTTTCTTTTTTGTGAAAGAAAATGGTTAAGTTTGCGGATGAAGTACATGGTGATGTCCTTCAATGTTTTTTAGAGATAAAATTGTAAGAAGCGTTGTGCTTGTTCTTGTGACTGAAAACCTGAGAAATTTTCAAGAAAACATAAGAATGGCACAGTATGTTTCCTACGCTGATTCAGCGTGGGACTGCTGTCCATCTATTTATGTTTTCGGGTTTTCTCAGGACCTTCAGTTACAGATAGTGGGCACGTAGTTCCACGTTTTTGTTTGTATAAATGTCTTCTTTGGGGCTGAGGAGATATGATGAAGGTATGGCTATATTACTGTCGATAAAAAGTTTGGTTACTGCCGATTGGAAACAATTAAAAGGCACGGAAGCTACTTATGTAGGTATTGATTTTGGTACATCTACCACAGTTGTCTCTTATTCGTATTATGACGAACAGTCGGATTCTGTAAAATGTGATGTGATTCCTATAAGACAAAAAGAGTATGATGGGGCTATGTCTAAAAGCGAAAAGCTACCTACCGTCATAGCTCTTTATGATAATCAGATTCTTGTAGGAACTGGTGCATCCAGTTTAAAATATGAATTAGAAAAGAACAAAGATATTTGGTATTCTTTTAAAATGGAATTGGGAGAAGATTTAGGTCCTAAATATTATAATAGTACATTGAATCGGGAAAAGCCTATCCAGATTCAAAATGCCAAAGATGCTACTTCTGTATTTTTTAGATTCTTAAAAAAAGAAATAGAAAATTTGGTCCATACTAAAGGGCTGAATGATAATATCAAATATGCAGTCAGTATTCCAGCATCATTTGAAGCAAATCAAAGACGGGACTTGATTGAAGCCTTGTCGATCAATCAAATTGATGTAAGTAAACAAGCTCTTATAGATGAACCAAATGCTGCTTTTTTAAGTTACATACTTGATTCCGAATCATTTGGTGAGACTATTACAATTCCTGATGGGGTTAATCCTAAAATGTTGGTGTTTGATTTTGGGGCAGGTACTTGTGACATTTCAATATTGGAAATCGGTGTAAATCGTAAAGGAGTTTATTCGAAAAATCTGTCAATATCTAAATTTGAGAAATTGGGAGGAGATGATATTGATAGATACATTGCTTGTAATATCCTTTATCCGGAATTGTTGGTTCAGAATGGATTAGATTCAGACGATTTTATAATGTCTGAAAAAAGAAGGATAGTTAATAATCTGCTAGTATTTGCAGAAAAACTGAAAATTGGCATGTGTAAGGCCATTAATCTGATATGGGAAAAATATGACCTTTCCACTATTGATCAGGAATACACAATTGTAGTTAAAGATATTCATATAGAATCCTCTAAAGGGCTACTGTCATCCAGTGAAATGCAAATGACATCTACCCAATTTGCGGAAGTAATGAAAGTTTTTACACGGAAAACCGGGGGTGTTATTAAGGATGGTCAGGAGTACAATAGTATTTATCAATCTATTAAATCCTCTGTAAAAAAATCCGGGTTGTCCACTTTTGATATTGATTATGTTTTATTCATAGGCGGAAGTAGTATGAATCCTTATGTACAAGCTTCGTTAAAGAAATGGTTACCAAATTCAAAATTGTTATTGCCTCGTGACACTCAAGAACATGTTTCAAAAGGTGCATCTATTCATTCACTTATTTATAATGCTTTAGGTTTAAATATTGTACATCCTATAACAAGTGAACCAATTTGTGTGGTGACTCAAAATAATGAGTTGTTGACGTTGGTCCCGGCTGGAATGACAATGCCGACTGATATAATAGAGATTGATAATTTAGCTGTAGCAAAAAATGGACAGCAGATTATTGAAATCCCTATTTGTATAAGTAATGAGAATAAGTTATTGACAAACCTAGTTATTACCTCAGAGAATCCTGATGGATTTAGTATGGATAGTCCGGTTAAGTTGGTTCTGGAACTTACGGCAGATAAATTGTTGACAGTAAGAGCCGAGGTCGAAAAGCAAATTTGTTGGATAAATGCTATAAATCCTTTTGCAAATAAGGAATTGACAACACAAGAACGAATTGCGTTAAAAGCAGAAAAGGACGCTTATAGTAAGGCTGTAGAAAACCACGGAATATTGCCTAAAAAAAGTTTGATGGAATTGGCAAAAGCTTATGAGGAAGCTAAAATGAATATCAACGCAGCAGAAGCTTATGAAGACTGTAATGAGCTTTATCCAAAGTCTGTAAGTTCCAATAGGATAGGTATCTGCTATTCTAATGCTCAAAATTTGAGGAAAGCATTGTATTACGGGGAAATGGATTATGAGGAAAATAGAAATAGTACTTCAGCTTTTAATCTAGGCTATAGGTATAGAAATGTTGATATATCTAAGTATTTGAAATATATAAATGAAGCGTTGGATTTGTCTCCGGATAATCCGCATGCTTTATTTGAGTTAGGGAGATATGAAAAGACTCATGGAAAAGAAGCGGAAGGAGAAGCTAAGATTCGCAAGGCATATAATGTATGGAAAAACCAGTATGATGCAGGAACTTTAAGCAAAGTTGATTATACTTGGTTACCAAGTGCTGCTACGGAATTGGGATATTTAGCATTTGCAGAGGAAGTTAGGGAAAAAAGTAATAAAATGTTGAATAATAGCTTTTATAATTCTGAAAATACAACCGTTATAAAGGAAAGTGACTTATGAATCGAATGCCGACGGAGGAGATGCTGGATCCTCAACAAAAAGAATTTCTGAAAAAAATGAAGGAGAATAACTATGTAGGTTTCAATTCTTGGATAAAGGGGTTTCCTGGAAGTGGGAAATCTGTATTGCTGGTTTATGCTGTTAAACGGTTGTTAGCTGAAAAGGTAAAAAAAAATGCAAAGATTGTAGTTGTGGTATTTACCCATTCTTTGGTAGAACTTTGTGAATCGGAATTTGCTGAATTGCAATTAGATGGAATAGATGTTCTTACAATGTATCAGTTTTATAAGTCGACTAAAAAATGGGACTATATATTATGTGATGAAGTTCAAGACTTGACACCGCGCATTCTTCAGGCAATGAAACAAAGAGCGAAATCAATGCTGATTGTGGCGGGAGACACTAATCAATCTATTTATGATAAGGATCCTCAATTTGGTGAAGCAGTTCTTACTCCAGAAGAAACATCTCAGATTGTACAAGGAGAAGACTTTTCATTACTATATATTCATAGGTTGTCACCTTCGATTATTAGAGCTGTACAATATATGATGCCTCAGATGAAAATTTTTGAGGCGAGAAGAGACTTAACAAAAAAAGATGTTCAGATACGTGTATGCAGAGCAGTGTCTGAGGGGCAGGAAGTGGAATGGGTTTATCAAGATGCCCGTAGACGTTTAAAAACAGGAAGTTGCTCGATATTGTTTCCTACGCAAGAAACTATTGTGTTATTTTGTAACAAAATATTGGGGTTGAAAGGGAAGCCGATTTGGGAGAGAATTAACGATTTATATTATAAACCTTGGTTTTATAAATTGAATAGATATTTGGCTGAGTGCCAAATTCCAATAGAATGCATTGTAGGGGAATATGGTTCTTTGAACTCTGCTGAAAAAGGACAACGTATTGTGTTAATGACATATCATGGTTCCAAAGGATTGGATTTCGATAATATCTTCATTCCTTTTGCTAATTCTTCTTTCGATAAATTAGTGGCTCCAAATTTGTTTATGGTAGCGATGACGCGAAGCAAACTTAATTTGTTTATTACTTATACTGGAATCCCATTGAAGTATATTCCGATGTTTAGCTCTGATGAATCAATTTGTGCAAGTATGAAATTAGAATGTAGGAAAAGTAATATAGACATAGAATTTTGAATATGGAGTATTTGGGTCTTATATATAGGAATGATTTGAATATAATGTATGTAAAAGGATACATGAAAATCAATTTGGAACGTATAGTTGGAGTTGATGAAGTTGAAGGTAATCAAATCAGTGAATTATTGAAGTTAGTATCTCCTTTCCAATATACAAGTGAGTATTTATTTATTGTATTTGAGTCTCTAAAGCCTATTCGTGCAAAAAAGGGGGTGAAAAGTGTAGATTTTGTTGATGTACGGGCTGTAATACCTCTTGATAAAGTGGCAATGGAAGAACTAAAAATTAGCTTTAATCATAATATAAGACTCGTGGAACCGCGATGGGCTTCTGAAGTAGAAGACTTTTCCCAGGAGCTTTTTATGGAGAATATGAGAAGGGGAGCTATCTGTTGTCTCCAAATGTTGAATAAGTTGAATAAAAGAATCTCAATAGATGTTTTTTTGGAGAAATGGACGAATGATGAAAACTTAATTGTTCGGTTTATAAACTTTCAGTATCGGAAAGAAAAATTAGATGATGGAAATAGCACAATTTGGCAATACTTATTGATGTATGAACGGCATGAACCTTATCCGGACACTTGTTTGGGTTATTTTTTTGATTCTGTTCATGTATTTGCTAACTGGCACTATAAAAAAGTGTATTTAACTATGCCTGATTCTGGAGTGTTAAGGGTGCTTAATAGATTGGAACTGTTTGGATCTGATGAATGGAAAAGTGTCATATCGGAATTAGAAAAGGATAGTGATGCTCAAAAATATGTGCGAGAATGCATACATCAGAAATCTAAATTGCGACAATACATCGTAATGCCGATTTATTTTTTCTTATTGGACTATTTTCTAGGAAAAAAAGAATGGAAAGATATTCCTGATGATTTGTTGTTTTTGCAAAAGAAATACAAAGATGAATATAGAATAGCCGCATGTTTAGTTGGTTTACGATTGGGTTTTGATTCGATTCATGAACTGTACTATGACTACGTGAAGAAAAAGCAGTGAGCATATATCAAATGAAAATCTGATTTCAGAGATTTTATAGTATTAATAAAATAGGAGATATAAAAATGGAAAAAAAGAAGTTAACTATGGATGATGAAATGACAATGCATGAGATTATTGCTAATCAGGTTTCTATTAGTGAACAAGAAGATGCATACGCAGCACTTGAAGCAAAGTATAATAATGTAGAAGAAACAGTTAAACAGGATTTGCTAAGAGCGCGAATTGATAGGGTAGATGAGGATTTTGAAGGACAGGATATGCTTGCTGCTCAATTAGATGGGGTAGAAGATAGGGTAGAAAGTGGTTCTGAATTTGTAGAAGAATTTGACGATAATGTAATAGAGGAAAATAATATTGAAGAGGATGATTTTGATAGTTGGGGGAGTATTGATGATAATTCTTATTATAATGATAATTTGGATATGGATCAACAATCTCCGGAGTTCTGGGATAATCTTTGAACGTATGTATTTAATATGGATGGACACTGGTGATGTTATAACTTAATGTGAATTAGAGGTAAATCAAATCCTTTGGAATCATTACTTTTGTTGATGGAATTCTGAAAATACATTTTGCACAGTGTGTCGGTAGAGGAGATGATTCTTGGTTTTATATTGATACTGGTCATTCAACAAAAGCATTAAAAAAGAGACTTTTAATTGAGGAAGTGGGTGCTATATGTTCAGAAATGAGTGCATGGCAATTATAGGAACAAGCAATATGTTTTCTCAAAATTAGATATTTCTAACTTTTTAGGCTTTTGTTGGGAAAATATGTTCTCAAAGGTTGATGTCTCGAATATAATCGGTGATATTCTACCAGGGGGTGAATTAATAGGAAACATGGCTAAAGTCAGGTGTTGTTATTGGAATGAATGGGAAGGATTAGTTCGAGAAACAGTGTACATAAACTTCAATGACAGGAAAAACATTTGTATTAATAAAGAATTTGAATCAGAAATCTTGTACAAATATAATTGCAGTATATGCTTTTGGTTGTTACTGTTGTTGTAGAGGCGAGAAGAAATAGGTGACTTCATTATCAGTAACTTACGTCTTTTACTTGTAGAGATTGTCGTTCTATTCTTCTTGTTTTATGCTTCTATTCTACATTCTCTTGTAGAGATGCTATTTTTGTAATCCTTTGTTTTTAAGTGACTTATGTGAATTGGTTGTAGATGTCATTTTCTTGTTTTCTCTTGTTTCTCACCCTAACTTTGCAACATCGAATTTGAGAAAAGCAGATAGCTGAATCGTTGAGGCCTCACGCTGAAAACTTCTGCTTCTTGGATGAGATAAAAGAGTATAGAATATACATTATTAAATTAATCATTTAAAACATTACGATTATGGCATTTTTTAGAAGAATTCAGAAGAAAGTAAACAATTTATGGTATCCTCAATCAGTAACCTGGGGTAAGGCGGTTACTACCCGTGAAGTGGCAGACGAGCTGTCTGTCATCTCTACCGTGACTCGTGGTGACACGTATGCGGTGATGGAAAATCTTGGACGGGTATTAAGTAGTTATATGGGACAGGGACGTACAGTGAAAATAGACGGTGTGGGCACTTTCTATTACACGGCTGCTTCCGCTAAAAGAGGAGTACCGACGGCTGCGGAGGTGAGTGCTTCGCTGATTAACGGGGTACGCGTTCGCTTTCTTCCCGAAGTGGAACGTAACAGTGGTCGTCAGGTGACTACCCGTAGCATGGTGAATACGAAGATTGTTTGGGAAGAGTGGGGCAAAAGTACTACTAGCAGTGGTAGCGGCGATTCTGGCAACCAAGGTGGCAGTGGCGACGGCGGCATCGAGGACGATCCGCTGGGCTAATCTCCCGGTTCCGGCAAGTTGGTAATTTCTGATATTTCATGACTTGTGACAGATGGTTTCCATGCTATCTCTCCGCTTGGAGGGAAAACATGGAAACTTTCGTTTTAGCATCTTTTAGTGTTATTTTTCTATTTTATTTCATTGAGAATCCGTAATTTCGGACGATTTTTTGTAAAACAGACCGAATAACTAATAATTTATAATATGGAAAATCTCAACACAGCGCTTCTGCTGATGGCGGTAGGTATGACGACAGTGTTCGCTATCCTGCTGATTGTAATCTACTTAGGTAAAGGACTTATTCTTCTGGTAAACAAGTACGCCCCTGAAGAGGTGGTGCCGGATAAGAAAGGTGCGCAAGGTCCTGCCGCAATTCCCGGAAACATTTTGGCTGCTATCAGTGCTGCTGTAACAGTGGTGACACAAGGCAAGGGTAAAGTAGCCAAGGTCGAGAAAATAAAATGATAATCTTTAATAAAAAACACACACCTATTTATTTAGTATGAAAAAGGAAATTAAGTTCAGCCTGGTGTTCAGGGACATGTGGCAGAGTGCCGGAAAATATGTGCCCCGCGTAGACCAGCTGGTAAAGGTTGCTCCGGCTATCGTTGAAATGGGCTGTTTTGCCCGCGTAGAAACCAATGGCGGAGGTTTTGAACAGGTAAATTTATTGTTTGGTGAAAATCCTAATAAAGCTGTACGTGCATGGACGAAACCGTTCCACGAAGCCGGTATACAAACTCATATGTTGGACCGCGCATTGAATGGTCTTCGCATGAGTCCCGTGCCTGCCGATGTGCGTAAGCTGTTTTATAAAGTAAAGAAAGTTCAGGGAACAGATATCACACGTACATTCTGCGGATTGAATGATGTTCGCAATATTGCTCCCTCCATCACTTATGCAAAGGAAGCGGGAATGATTTCCCAGTGTTCACTTTGTATCACTCATTCTCCCATCCATACGGTGGAGTATTACACCAATATGGCATTGGAACTGATTAAGCTGGGTGCTGATGAAATCTGTATTAAGGATATGGCAGGTATCGGACGCCCGGTATCATTGGGCAAGATCGTAGCCAATATCAAGGCTGCACATCCCGAAATTCCTATTCAGTATCATAGTCATGCAGGTCCCGGTTTCAATATGGCAAGCATCCTCGAAGTTTGCGAGGCAGGTTGCGATTATATTGACGTGGGTATGGAACCATTGTCGTGGGGTACGGGACACGCTGACTTGCTGAGTGTGCAGGCTATGCTGAAAGATGCAGGTTTCCAGGTTCCTGAGGTGAATATGGAAGCATACATGAAAGTGCGTGCATTGATTCAGGAATTTATGGATGACTTCCTCGGTTTGTATATCAGTCCGAAGAACCGCTTGATGAACTCCCTGCTGATCGGTCCGGGACTTCCGGGTGGTATGATGGGTAGCTTGATGGCCGACTTGGAGTCTAATCTGGAATCTATCAATAAATATAAGGCAAAACGTAATTTGCCGTTTATGACGCAGGATCAGTTGCTTATTAAGCTATTCAATGAAGTGGCTTATGTATGGCCGCGTGTAGGTTATCCTCCGTTGGTAACTCCATTCAGCCAGTATGTTAAGAATCTGGCGATGATGAACGTGATTGCCATGGAAAAAGGCAAGGAACGTTGGGGTATGATTGCTGATGATATCTGGGACATGCTGTTGGGTAAAGCAGGTAAATTGCCGGGTACATTGGCTCCCGAACTCGTAGAGAAAGCTGAACGTGAAGGTCGTAAGTTCTTCACCGGAAATCCACAGGATAATTATCCGGATGCGCTCGATAAGTATCGTAAGATGATGAAAGAGAACAAATGGGATTTGGGTGAAGATGATGAAGAACTCTTCGAATATGCCATGCATCCGGCGCAATATGAGGCATACAAGAGTGGCAAGGCAAAAGAAGACTTTCTGGCAGATGTGGAAAAACGGAAGGCGGAACTTAATAAGTCTCCGTTGGATGACGCCAAACCGAAAACACTTACCGTACAGGTGGATGGACAGGCTTATCGCGTGACAGTGGCTTATGGTGATATTGATTTGCCAGCAGATGCTACAGCGAAAGTGGAAGCCCCCGTAGGTGAAGGACAAGATGTACCTGCTCCGTTGGAAGGCAAGTTCTTCCTGACGAAGAATGCCCAGGAGACCCCGATAAAGGTAGGTGATAAAGTAAAGAAAGGTGATTTGCTTTGCTACATTGAAGCTATGAAGACATACAATGCCATTCGTGCCGATTTTGACGGTACTGTGACGGCTATTTGTGCTACTTCGGGTGACTCTGTTGCAGAAGATGATGTATTAATGAAGATAGGATAAACAGCGATGGAAGAAATATTTGCAAGACTCTACGATATGACGGCCTTCAGCAACATCATTGCTGACCCGTCGTTTCTGGTGATGTATGCCATTGCTTTCATTCTGCTGTATCTGGGTATCAAGAAGCATTACGAACCTTTGCTGTTGGTACCTATTGCTTTCGGTGTGCTCATAGCTAACTTTCCCGGTGGAGAGATGGGTGTCATCCAGGCAGATCAGAATGGAATGGTTTTGGTAAATGGAGTAATGAAGAACATTTGGGAAATGCCGTTGCATGAAATTGCACACGACTTGGGACTGATGAACTTCATCTATTATATGTTGATTAAGACGGGCTTCTTGCCGCCTATCATCTTCATGGGTGTGGGTGCTTTAACCGACTTCGGACCGATGCTTCGTAACCTGCGTCTCTCTATCTTTGGGGCGGCAGCGCAATTGGGTATCTTTACTGTATTGTTGGTGGCTGTGTTGATTGGTTTCACACCGCAAGAAGCGGCTGCATTGGGTATTATCGGTGGTGCCGATGGTCCTACGGCTATCTTTACCACTATTAAGTTGGCTCCGCATTTGCTGGGTCCGATTGCTATTGCAGCATATTCCTACATGGCATTGGTACCGGTAATTATTCCGTTAGTGGTGAAATTACTCTGTTCGAAGAAGGAATTGATGATCAATATGAAGGAGCAAGAGAAACTCTATCCTTCGAAAACCGAAATCAAGAACCTGCGTGTACTGAAGATTATTTTCCCGATTGCAGTAACTACGGTCGTTGCTCTCTTTGTGCCGACGGCAGTGCCTTTGATTGGTATGTTGATGTTCGGTAACTTGATAAAAGAAATCGGTACGGATACCAGTCGTTTATTCGATGCGGCAGCGAACAGCATTATGAATGCGGCAACTATTTTCTTAGGATTGAGTGTAGGTGCCACAATGACGAGTGAAGCGTTCCTGAACTGGACGACTATCGGCATTGTAGTGGGTGGTTTCCTTGCATTTGCACTTTCTATTTCAGGTGGTATCTTCTTTGTGAAGCTGTTCAACCTGTTCAGCAAGAAGAAGATCAATCCGCTGATCGGTGCAACAGGACTGAGCGCTGTGCCTATGGCAAGCCGTGTGTGCAATGAGATTGCTACGAAGTATGATCCGAAGAACCATGTGTTGAATTACTGCATGTCCAGTAATATCTCCGGTGTTATCGGTTCGGCGGTGGCTGCGGGTGTGCTGATCTCGTTCTTGGGATAAGGTAGGCTTAAATATATTTATTCCCCCTTACTATTCAAAAAAATGAATAGTGAGGGGGATTTTTATGGGAGAATAAGTAACTTTGCATAGTTGGAACTATAAATGTTATTTCTATGATAAGACAAGAACTGAAAGAGGCTTACATCAATGAAGCCATGAGCCTTGTAAATGATGAGGCCATGATGCAACAGGCACTTCGTGCGCTTCGTAGCATTAAGATGCAACGAAGTAAAATGCCTTGCAACTATACAATAGAAGAGTTGGAAGAACGGCTCGAACTATCGGAGGACTCTATTCGTGCAGGGAGAACCTATACGACGGAGGAATTACGTAAGCGCCATCCGCTATGCGATTAGAATGGTCGGAAGAGGCTGCCGAAGATTTGGAAACCTTATATTATTATTATTCGCAATGGAACTCGCAGGGGGCTTTGAGAATATATAATGAGATATTGGACGGTGCAGATGTGTTGTTGACGTTTCCTAAGGCAGGGAAAGTTGATTATCGGTTGATGGGGAAAATGCATAGTTATCGTTCATATGTGGTGTATAAAAACTTTGAACTCATTTACTATTTAGAAAATGAAGTGATATATATTGCTGCAGTATGGAGTTGTCAACGGAATCCGGAAAGATTGACACAAATATTATGCGAGGAATCTGTTCCATATGAAAAGGTGAGTAAGGAATAATATCGTAAAGTTCTTCATTCCTCAAATAAAAATAGCGTCCGCAAGATACATATAGAAATGTATTTTGCGGACGTTTTGCATATATATGGTCTGCTATAATGAGGTTAATTTAGCTTTTATGGGATTTCTTATTCACTAATCACCTTCCTGTATTCTGCCACTGCCATTTTCTCTGCCAGATGCGCATTGATCAGGTTCGTATGTGCCTGTGTCCACGACAATTGTGCGGACAATACATCTGCCATACTGGATTTTCCTTCATTATAAGAGAAAGTGACAAGGTCCAGGTTCTCTTCGGCAAGAGCCATATTTTCTTTTGCTGTCTTTACTTGTTGCTCTGTTTCCGTCAGTTTTGTAGTGGCGGCGGAGAGTTCTTCAAGAATATTATCAGTGATATAACTTTGTTGCAGCTTCTGGATACCAATGAATGCTTTCTGTTGCCGGTTTGTCTTGAAACGCGCCCCCCAACGGAAGATGGGGATACTAACGTTTACTCCGGCTACAGGCGTATGGGGGATTTCCTGTCCCATGTACGTGATACCGGTATCCCAACCTGTGGCAAGGAACATGCTTACCTGAGGATTGTACTTGCTGAGGGCGGCATGGCGTTGTGCTTCACTCCGGACAATGTTTACCGTTGTGCTGGCATAATCGGCACGGCGTGGGAGTACATCGTCAAGTCCAAGAATGTCGACGGGTTCACTGGCTATACTGATTTCACTTAGGCTATCTACAGGGGTATTGGGGGCTACTCCCATCAGAATGTTCAGTTGTTGCAGAGCAAGGGTATAGTTCTGGCGGGCCTTGATATACTGCAATTCAGCTTCTTTCTGGCGGGTGGAAATCATCAGCAGGTCTGTACGGCTGATAGCGCCATCGGTGAAACGATCCTGAATAATATCGTGCTGCTTCTTTATGATATCCTGAAATGTAGCAGCAACCTCAAGACTGGCATAGGCGGCTGAGGCATTCCAGTAAACGGCATCGCTTTGATAATGAATTTGGTCGAGAGTTAGTTCAGTAGTGAGTTGGCTTAACTCTTCGTCAGCCTGTGCCATGCGCTTCTGAGCTATTAGAGAACCACCCGTATAGAGGGGCTGTGCCAAAGTTGCAAGTGCCTGATAGGTGTAGGGGCGGTATTCACCTTTCGGACTGTTCCACTTATCCAGGTGGTTGAGGTTGGCGGTACCTTCGGCAGTGATGTCTATTTGTGGCAAGAAACCGGTATTTGCTATTTTTCGCGCTTCGGTGCTTGCCATGGTTTTCAGGCGCTGCTGTTTCAACACCTGGCTGTAGGCTTCTACTTTGTCACGATATGCTTCGCGACTTAAGTACTGCTGTGCTCCGGCTTTCAGGCCGAAGCAACAGAGTAGGGTGATTATAAATATCTTCTTCTTCATGATTACTTGTATTTCTTCTTTTTATATATTTACGGATAAATGACAGTTATCATGCCGAAAGGCACTTGTAGCTTGTAGCTCGTATCTTATCACTTAGTTTATCCTTTGATCTTATGTATCGCGCAATATGCAACCGGAAGCACGAACAGCGTCAATGCTGAGGCTACCAGCAGACCACCCATGATGGTTGCCGCCATACCACCGAACATAGCGTCGAATAGCAACGGTAACATACCCAGAATCGTAGTTCCGGACGCCATGGCTACAGGTATGATACGGCTGGTTGTAGCACTGATTACCGCATTTAGGGGGGCTTTTCCGGAAGCAGCTTCTATATCGATCTGGTCGACCAATACAATTGCATTTTTGATATTCATACCAATCAATCCCAGTAGGCCGAGAACAGAGAAAAAGTCGAATGATTTACCAAGCAAGATTAATCCCAGTACGATGCCGATAAAGATAAGCGGCAACATCAATAGGATGACAATTGGCTTGCGGTAGGTCCTGAATAGAAACAACAGAGTAATGAACATTAAGAAAAACGTCAATGGCATATTAGCTGCCAATGCTGCATTACTTTCTGCCTGACTTTCCTGTTCACCAAAATACTTCATGGTGTATCCTTCCGGTACCTGAATTTCTTCTTGTACTTCTTTCCATATCTTATTGAATGCTGCTATGGCATTTACTCCCCGGCGTGGATCGGCTTGCGCCATCATTACCATCTGACGGTTATAGTCTTTCACATTCGAGAACTTATATTGGAAATCAAATTCACTGACTACTTGTTCCAGGGTAGTGGTTTCTTGTGTTGTACCGAATACGGGTAGTGTACGCAGGTCGTTGATGCGGAAAGAATCGACCGTGTTATCCTTTAGCAGGATGGGCAACACCTGATCGCCTTCACGATATTCGCCTAATGTCATACCGCTTGTACCGATCTGAATACTCTGTGCCATACTTTGCCGGGAGACACCTAACGGTTGGGCACGTTCCGGACTGTAAACGGGTTTCCATACAGGAATCTTATTCCCCCATGAATTGCGTACGTTGATGAGATCATCATCCCGATGCATGATTTCCAGAACTTTGTTGGTCAGCATCACCAGTGAATCGACATTATTACCGATAAAGCCGATTTCAATGGCGGCATCTACCGCAGGCGATAGCTTAAACAAAGTGGTACGGGTTATAGCATTCGGATAGTTTGCCTTCATATACTGGTCGAAGTTCTCTTCGTATTCCTTTGTATATTTACTGTCGGTCAGTTCGATAAGTATATTAGCAAAGTTGGGCTTGGGACCGACGGAAGTAGATGCCAGATAGTAACGTAACGGCGTACTTCCGAATGTGGTGGATATTCGTTTCACTTCCGGTTGTTGCAGGAGGTGCGCTTCCACCTGTTTCATTTCCTTTTCCACGTCACGGATGCTGTAACCGTCCGGATAGAATATATCGGCACGGAAATAGGGCTTATCCAGTGAAGGGAAGAAGTTTTGAGGCATCATTCCCATGATGACCAGTGAGATGATAAACAGGACTACCATACTACCCAGTGTTAGAGTCTTCTTCTTGATAAGTACTCCGAGGATAGAGGCGAACTTGTGATAGAAAGGTTTATCATACGGGTCTTTATTGGCATCGTCGGATTTGGCTTTCAGAATAAAGTTACCGAAAGTGGTGGTTTGTGTGAGTGCCAGTATCCAGCTTAATCCCAAAGAAATGGCAAGTACGACAAACAGGGGTTTTACGATTTCCGCTACGGCAGAAGGGGCGAGGTACAACGGCAGAAATGAACAAATGGCGATGAACGTAGCGCCAAGTAATCCCCATTGCGGTCCGGTAGCTCCATCTATCAATGCTTTTCGCCGGTCTATACCTCGGGCAATGGCTATTTGCGCATTGTCTGTCACTACGATAGCATTATCCACCAGCATACCCATGGCAATGATGAAACCTGCCAGTGAAGTACGGTTCAATCCTACTCCCATGAAAGACATGATGAGCAGCGTACCGCCAATGGTGAATATCAACGAACTGCCGATAAGTATACCTGCACGCAACCCCATCACCAGCATGATGATAACGATTACAATGAGGAGCGATTCTATCAGGTTAATGATGAAACCATTATTTGCTTCCTGAGCTATGACATTTTCCGGATACAGACTTTCCAATTCCAACCCTACCGGAATAAGGGGAAGAAGTTCAGCCAGTTTCTGATCTACCAGTTCTCCAGTCTTTACTACATCTTTTGTCGGGTCGGTGGAAACACCGATACCTATGGCACGCTTTCCGTTGACGTGCATGATATTGCCGGGAGGATCCATATATCCTTTTTCAATGACGGCGATATCGCCCAGTTTCACCTGTCCGCCCGGAGTGGTAATCACTTGGTTCCGGATGTCATTAACGGTAGTATAGGTTCCGTTGGCAACAATGCGCAGTTGTTGCTCACCGGCATTGATTTCACCTGTATTGATAATTTGGTTTTGCGATTGCAACAGGCTTGCTACTTGTTTCGGATCTATACCCATACCGGCCAGTTTATTGACGGATATATAGATATTCACCACCTCGGTTTGTGTACCGAACAAGGCTACTTTCATTACCCCGTCAGCAGTGATAACCTGGGTTTTGATACGTTCTGCCCAGTTGCGCATTTCTTCGTAAGAGAAACCGTCATCGCCAACCAAGCCATAGTATATACCGAATACATCGCCGAAATCATCCGATACCGTGGGAACGGAGGTGCCGGCGGGTAGTTGCGGTTGTATGTTGAGCACCTTGCGGCGCAATTCGTCCCACTTCTGCGGAATGGATTCTGCGGAAAGGGAAGGTTGAAGCTCGAATGTTATCTTGGATAGTCCGTACATGGACTCCGACTTAATTTTATATACACCACTCATCGACTGTATCTCGCGGGAGATCGGTTCGGTGATCAGTCGTTCTACTTCTGCTGGTTCTGCCCCCGGGTAGCGGGTCATTATGACCGCTGACTTGATGACGAAGGGTGCATCCTCTTTCTTTCCCAACCGGCCGAATGATAGTATACCGCCGATTAGCAACACAGCCAGGAAGAAATAAACAATCTTGGTGTTGTCTAATGCATATTTAGCTAAATTCATATGATTTATATTTATGTTTTAGATTCTATAAATGATAAGTTAGCGGGCTGAATTTTAAGCCTGAAAGGCTTGCATTATATAGCGTAGGGCATCGCCCTACGTAATGTGCATCCCTTTTTCTGAGTCCTGAAAGGGCGATATAAAGGTTGATGCTTAATTGCGCCCTTTCAGGGCTTAAATAGAGATATACATAATCACGTAGGGCGTTGCCCTACGCTATGTAATATCAGGCTTTCAGCCTGTCTTGGTCTCAGCTATTCTCACCGCTAAATTATCATTTAATTGATAACTTTCACCGTCTGTCCGTCCACCAGTTGGTGCACTCCGGCAATCACAATAGTTTCTCCCGGCTGTATACCGGCAGAGATAAGAGCATTAGCTTCTCCGGTAGGAGAATATACGGTTACCTCCCGCTTGCTTACCTTATTATCCTTTACTACCCACACGTAGGTCTTCTGGTTCTCGCTTTCACCGAATATGGCACTGAGCGGAATATTCACAAGCTTTTCTTCCAGGAAGGGGGCTACGTCCGAAGCCAGCTTGATTTTACATGTAAATCCCGGTTTTACATCGTATAGGGAACGATTAAAAGCAGGATCTTCAATCGTAATAGTTACCGGGATACCTGTTCCGGCTGTAGAAATGTCTAGATATTCTTCCAGTCTTGCATTGAATACCGTGCCCGGATAGGTATCGAATACCACTTTGAATGTTACGTCCTTTGCCCGGAGTAGATAGAGATAATCATCCGGTACGGTGAATTTGATACGGAGCTTTTGTGTATTCACTAATTGTACAATGCCTTCCCCAGAATTCACGCGCTGATAGTTTTCTACCAGACGTTTTTCAATAGAACCGTCGAAGGGAGCGGTAAGTTTGGTATCCCGCATATTATTGCTGGATAATTCATAAGCAGACTTTGCCTTTTGATAATTGGCAACGCTGATTTCATATTCCTGCACGGAGATAGCTTGGCGTCTCAACAGGCGTTTGTTACGTTCTACCTGTGCTGCAGCAGTCTCGTAAGCGGCTTTGTCGGCAGCGTATTGCAGGGAAATGTCACGCGGATCAATGGAGGCGATCAGCTGTCCTTTCTTTACCCGCTGGCCTTCTACCACAGGCAGATTTATGACCTGACCGCTGACGCGGAAGGCCAATTTTACGTATTCTACGGCTTCTACAATACCGGAGAAGTCTTTCCGGATGACCGATTGGGAGCTGGCAGTAGCTGTCTTGACAGGTCGGATCAGCGTGGCATCGCCCTCTTTCTTGTGCCCGCATGATGTGGCAAGCAGCATCATGCCGATGGCGAACAAATAGATTTTCTTCATACTAATGTATAGTTGTTCGTTTAGGTATAAAAACATAAAACCGGAAAAACAGATAATTGTTCTCCCGGTTTATTTTGTTACGCGTTGTTAATGATACAGGCTTCTACTCCTCTATCCTGAGCAACAAATCGGTGCCCAATTTGAGCTTATAAACGTTTTTATATACTTGTATGTTCAGTTCTTCTCCGGTAATAAGTGAAATATTTATTTCTTTGCCTACATGCATATGAAGTGTACGTCCCTGATAATTTATCTGGAAAGAGTAACTGTTCCACTTCTCTGGAATGACTGGGAAGAAAGAGAGTATGCCCTCCAGAATCTGCATCCCGGCAAAGCCTCGTACAATGGCAAGCCAGCTGCCCGGCATACTTGTGATATGCAGTCCTTGATGAGTTTCGTTGTTGTAGTCATCCAGGTCGAGACGGGTGGCATGCAGAAAGAGTTGGTAAGCCTTTTCCACTTCGCCAATTCGGGCGGCAAGAATGGAGTGGATGTGCGGGGAAAGTGAAGATTCATGCACCGTCATTGTTTCGTAGAAATCAAAGTTACGGCGGACAGTTTCCTTATCGAAATTGAAGTAATACAGATATAGGCCCAACAATACATCGCTTTGCTTGATGTAGCATGAACGAAGAATACGATCCCAGGACCAATGCTGATTGATGGGACGTTCTTCGGGTGGGATGGCATCGGTACTGTTCAGTTCCTTATCCAAGAAACCGTCATTTTGTACAAAGATTCCCAGTTCTTTATCTTCCGGCAGATACATACGGTTGATGATGTCGCGCCAACGTTCAGCTTCTTCTTGTTGGCGGAGGTTGGTGACACGGCGTACACGCGCATATTCATCGGGGTATTCTCCGGCAATAATTTCAAGATAGTTAAGTGTCATCTGCAGGCACTGCACGCACGAGTAGTTGGTGTACCAGTTATTATCCACATTGTTCTCGTACTCATCGGGTCCGGTGACACCCAGTATCACATATTTCTGCTTCGGTTTGGAGAAGGATACGCGCTGGCTCCAGAAACGGGAGACGGCGATCATTACTTCCAGTCCGTATTTGGCTACATAATCTTTGCTACCGGTAAGTGCGGCATGTTGTGCAATAGCATAGACGATGATATTGTTGCGATGTATTTCTTCAAAAGTGATCTCCCATTCGCTGTGACACTCCTCGCCGCTGTAAGTGACTTGCGGAAAGAGTGCGGCACCTTCCTTGAATCCCAGTTTACGGGCGTTCTCTATTGCTTTCGGTAGTTGGTTATAGCGGTATATCAACAGATTTTTTACAATCTCCCTCGGAGTAGAAAGCAGGAAGAACGGTACACAACAAAGTTCCGTATTCCAGTATGTGTTTCCACCGTATTTTTCACCAGTGAATCCTTTCGGACCGATATTCAGGCGCGGATCATCACCGCGGTACGTCTGGCATAGTTGAAAGATGTTGTACCGGATGCCCTGTTGTGCTTCCGGATCGCCTTCGATAACCACATCCATTTCTTTCCATATATTGGCCCAGGCTTGCTGATGATCGTTTTCCAGCTTATCCCAGCCGTCTATTTTAGTCTGACGGGCTTTGGCTATGGAATGTTCTATCAATTCCTGGCGTTCATCATAGAGTGACGAACTTATAACGGTATATTTGATGAGCATTACATTGTCTCCCGGTTTCACATCTGCCCCGATGCTGAACCCGGTTTGTTTCTCCTTTTCAATGCGTATCGGGTTCGAGGTAGCTTCTTTGCCGTTCTTGAAGAACTGATAGGTCATGGCATAGCACACTTGCGCATCTTCCCGCCGGGTTTGCGTCCATAGATAAGCACAATCCTTTGTGACACCGGAACGGAGGATATTCCATATCTTCTCGTTCGGATCATCGTCCTTATTGACTATGACTGCATCCAGGGAGGGAATCAATGATATTCTTCCCGTATAATTGATAGAGGTGACGCTGTATTTTATCAGACATAAATCAGGATGAGCCATATTGTTGATATGCTCCACATGTACCCGTATTTGGTGTCCTTTGGGAGAGGTGATTTCGAAGTCCCGGTAGGAGATACCTGCTTTCATATCGAGCCTGCGGCTGAAGCTGTTCACGTCCCATTGTGCCAGATCCAGTTCTTCGTCGATGAGGCGCAGGCTGACACGACTCCAGTCTGCTGCATTGGGAATACGGGTATAGAAATGAGGGAAACCGTTTTTCCACCAGCCTACACGCGTTTTATCAAGAAAGGTGATACCGGCAACGAATGAACCACGGTATGAGTCGCTTGAATAAGGCTCCTCGAAATTGCCCCGTTGGCCGAAGCGACCGTTTCCAAGACTGAATATACTTTCTGACATTCGCAGGTTATCGGCGTGAAAGTTATCTTCAATAATATTCCATTCATCGGTTTTAAGGTATCTTTTCATGGTGTGTATCTCAATGGTGATTATGGCGGTAAAGATAAACAAATAAACGGATAAACGGCAAGAAAGTATGACAAAAGTAGATGAAGGGGGGAGTGATAAGGTGATAAAGTGGTAAGGTGATGAAGTGATAGAGTGTTATCCCACTATCACTCTATCACTCTATCACTTCATCACCCTTTTTATGAGAATTATGCTTTTGCTTCTTCTCCTTTGGTCTCTTTGATTAAATATACACAAACGGCACCGATAATCAACATCACGCCTGCCATGACAAGCATATTTATTTCAGGCGGTAACATGCCTTTCGGGGTGAACAGAGCCAGAATACTACCACCCAGCGTAGCAGCTACAATCTGTGGAATACAGATCGTTCCATTGAACAGCCCCAGGTAGGTACCCATGTGTCCGCCACTCAGAGCATTGGTCAGGATGGTGAAAGGCAATGCCAGCATAGCTGCCCATGCGCAACCGATAAGCAAAAAGGAGATGAATAATACATATTGATTGTGAACGAAATACGTGGAGATGAAACCTATACCACCCAAAACAAGACTGAGTGAGTAGATCTGTTTGCGATTCTTGAACAGCGGGATACATACAGCCCAGAGTACAGAACCGATGGCCTGTACGGCAAACAATACGCCTACCCAGTCGGCAGCATTCTGATATTGGATACTCTTAGTGTCCAGCACTACTTTGCTTGCGCCGTTCACCACTGTTTCAACGGTAGGAGCATCGAATACATTAGCAGCTACACTACCATTGGTATAGGTCCACATGAACATGAAAGCAAACCAGCAGAAGAACTGGACCAAACCTACTGTCCAGAAAGCTTTCGGTGCTTTCACCAGTAGTTTCACCATATTGATTTTTTCCTTTTTTTCCTCTTCGGTGATGCCATGGTATTCTGCATATTCGGCAGGTGGCATTTCTTTCACCTTTACCGTGGTGTAGATGACACAAAGTATCAGAATGGCTGCTCCGATATAGAAGGAATAGATAACCGAGTCGGGAACTACACCTTGGGGAGCTATGTTGCTGATACCTATCCATGTAAAGATGAACGGGAACAGGAAACCTACCAAGCTGCCGGCATTGCACAGGAAACTCTGGATAGAGTAGGCAAGGCCTTTCTGCTTTTCGTTTACCATGTCGCCCACCATCATCTTGAATGGCTGCATCGCCATATTGATGGATGTATCCAGAAACATCAATGATACTAATCCGAATATCATTGCCGTGCTGACTGCCATACCGAAGCTACCGGCATTCGGTAGCAGGCACATTACCAGTACGGCTACCAGTGAACCGACAAACAAGTAAGGAATACGTCGTCCGAAGCGTGTCCACGTTTTGTCGCTTGCAGCACCTACGATGGGCTGCACGATGATACCTGCCAACGGTGGCAATATCCAGAAATAACTTAAACTATGCGGGTCTGCACCCAATGTTGCGAAAATACGGCTGATGTTCGCACTCTGCAAAGCATATGCGATCTGTACGCCAAAGAAGCCGAAGCTGATATTCCACAGCTTCCAAAAGCTCAAATCAGGTTTTACTTTCATTCTTAATTTTATGTATTAGATATTTATTCAGTTATTTCGTTGTTCCCCTCACTACAAGATTCGTTCTCACAATTTTGTTGCTACTCTTGTCATCACCCCCTTCCAGCTTGCCTGTCAGAATGCTGAAAGCACTTTTTCCAACTTCTTCTCCATGCTGTTCCACGGTGGTCAGTTTAGGATCCGTGCTTTGGGCAATGGCACCGTCGGTAAATCCGCAGATCGATACTTCGTCGGGCACTTTCTTTCCAACCAGTTTGCAGGCATACAGAATGCCTGAAGCTGTTTCGTCATTGATGGCGAAGAAACCATCGGGATGGCCGGGACCTTCCAGTATGTCAGGGGTGATGGATATGGCGCGTTCTCGTGTATCACACAGCATAATCATGCTGTCGTCTACGGGAATTTTGTATTTCTTCATGGCATCCAGATAGCCATTCCGGCGATTCTTGGTGATTTCCAGATGCGGGGCTGCTCCATAAAACAGGATACGCTTGCAACCTGTCTGTATCATATACTCCACGGCGGCAAAAGAACCGGCATAGTCGTCCACTACCACCCGTTCCGTTTTCAATCCGGTACAGATGCGGTCGTAGAACACAATGGGGATATTATTATTCAGCAGGTCCTGATAATGGTCGTATTGGGAAGTATCTTTTGCCAGAGAGGCAATCACACCACAGACGCGGGCGGCAAGGAATGAATGTACGATTTTTACTTCCTGCTCGTAAGACTCGTTGCTTTGGGCTACAAGAATATTGTATCCTGCTTCGGCAGCAGCCTTTTCAATGCCACTCAGCACGCACGAGAAAAAGTGATGTACCAGTTGCGGCACAATTACACCGATTGTATTCGAACGGCTGGCTCGAAGATTTACTGCAAGTACGTTAGGCTTATAATTATGCTCGCGGGCGTAGGCATGTATAAGGTCACGGGTTTCCTGGCTGATATCCGGGTTGTCCTTCAACGCTCTTGACACGGTAGAGGGCGAGACGTTCAACGCCCGTGCTATGTCCTTGATGGTAATCTGCGGTTTATTCATGGTATTCTCTAAGTATTCCTTTATCCAAAGGTAGTGCAAACCGAAAACAATACAAAATAAGCTTGCTTGTTTTTTATTGCTGAGGTGCAGCTTATCTTATTGAACTGACCTATCCGGTTGCAAAAATAGCTGAATACATGAAATATCGCTTCTTCATTGACAGTTATCGGGTTAGAGATTTGTGCAAACGTTTGCATGTATTCTAAAGAGTTGGTAAGCATGAGGCAGAATGTATTGGGCTAGGTGTTACATAGAAGGAGTGAAAAGTCTCAGAGTATAACAAACGATTAGATAGGTTACTTTAAAGGATTCCCTCATAAGATTTAGGCAATTTTTTAGAAAGGTGCAGGGCGTTTGTGACAGATTAATTTTATCTTTGTCCCCGACCTTTAACAAACCGAAGTGTATGCGCAGACCTGTTTTTCTTCTTCTACTTATACTTTTGCAGATAACGCTTCCCGTCAAGCTGTCCGGACAGAAACCGGATTATCGCTTGTTCGATAATATCAGTCTGGGGACGGAAGCTTCTGTAATCAATTGCTTTCTGCAAGATACACAGGGACTGATATGGATTGGTTCCAATAAAGGCTTGTTCAGTTATGACGGCTATTCCACGCAGCCACATTTCACTTTTGCCAAGCGTAACAATACACAGATTTATTGCGGTACAGTGGTAGACAGTACCTATCTTTATCTGGGTGCTGACAATGGTCTGCTGATTTACAACTATCGTACAGATACCTATGAAGAACCGGAAACGCAGCTTCCGACTGATATCCGGGCATTACTTGTACACGACGGTGTGCTATGGTTAGGAACATTGAACGGCCTCTATACCTATTCGCTGAACGACCATCAACTCTCTGCCGTTACCGAAGGTATTCCACACCCGACCATCTATTCACTGATCCGCTCTTCGGATGGGCTTCTTTATATCGGCACCTATAATGGCTTCTGCCGTTATATCCCCGCTACCCGGCATTTTGAAGAAATAAACCTGCCTCGCAGTGGCAACCGGAGCAATCAGTTTATCAATTCCCTACTGGAAGATACGGCACGCGGCTGCATCTGGATCGGTACGGAAGGGTGTCTTTTCAGATATACACCTGCTGACGGGCGTACTCAGCGGATTGATGCTTTCCATGATAATTCCGTCAAGTCGTTGGCACTGGATGGAAGTGGGCAGTTGCTGGTGGGTACTGACAATGGTTTGTATGTATATCAGGAAGGAGAACCTTTGCTGCACGTGGTTCACGACTCCAGAAATCTGCAATCACTCTCCAATAATATCATCTGGACCATCTTTGCCGACCGGGAACATAACATCTGGCTGGGCACGGATTACGGAATTTCCATGTCACGGAATAATAATGCGTTGCGTTATATCCCTATTTCACAAATCACCGGGACGGGAGAGGGGAACCAGTTCTATTCCATGCTTCGCGATACACACGGAACCTACTGGTTTGGCGGAACCAACGGACTGATTCGTTTCACCCAGCCCCTGGGTGAAGAACAAGATGTGGCCTGGTATAAAATGGGTGATCGGAAATATCCCTTGTCGCACAACCGGGTGCGCCATCTTTATGAAGACCGGGAGCGGCAACTCTGGGTGGCTACCGATGGTAGCATCAGCCGTTACGATCCGAAGAACCGTCAGTTTATTCATTATAGCATTGTGGACAGCACCCGTCGCTACAATGCCAACTGGGCGTATCATTTATTTGAAGACCGGGAAGGGAAACTCTGGATAGCCACTTGTCTCGGTGGAATCTTTGTGGTAGACAAACAGAATCTTATACGCTCTTCCGGTGGCACCTATATGGCAGAGAAGACGTACTCCATCCACAACGGCCTCTCGGGTATGTTCATCAACCAGCTAATCCCCGACCGTGAGGGGAATGTATGGGCATTGCTGTACAACAGTGCCAACAGCATCGAGAAGATAAATCCCCGCACAGGCGAGATAATCCATATCGCCCCGGACGAGTTGACAGGCGAAAGAACCCCCAACTTCATCCTCTCTGCCCAAGACGGTCATATCTGGATAGGTTTTCCTGGTGGTGTGATGCGTGTACAGCCTGATAACGATAGTATCCGCATGCTTCCTTTCGATGAGTACAATCACTATGCAATACTTTCCATGGCTGAGGCTGACGGAAAAATCTGGATATCTACTACCGACGGTTTCTGGGTGGCAGACCAGCAGACGCTGGAAATCCGTCGGCTGAATATCACTGATAAACGTTTCACCAGTATGTTCTTCGACCGGACAAGCGGAGAATTTTACTTGGGTACGGCAGATGGCTTTGCCATATCTTCACCGGAAGCTCTGCTGGCGGAACACACCGAAAAGCCTCTTATCCTGACTGCCATTTACATCAACAACCAACAGTATCAGCCCAATGCCTCACAAACTAATGTTTCACATTCCGATACCGGACGCTCCGGTACTTCCTCATTGCCCGGACAAAGCATCCGTTACTCGCAACGGATAGAACTGGCTTATGACCAGAATAACCTTGCCTTTGAACTTTCTGACCTGCCTTATTCTCTTGAAGAAAAAAGTAAACTAGTCTATCGTCTGGAAGGCGTGGATCGTGAGTGGAATTTACTGAAAGCGAATACAAACCGTATCACTTATAATAATCTGAGTTATGGAGACTATCGTCTGCGGGTGAGTAAGTTGGACGCTTATGGAAAACCATCGGACCGGGCTTATACACTGGAGGTTCATATCATTCCGTCCTGGTACTATACTCCGTGGGCAAAGGCGCTCTATGTCTTGCTCTGTCTGGTACTGGTGGTCTGGACCATCAACTTCTTCCGCGTTAAGAATCGCTTGAAGCTGGAACGTATGGAGAAAGAGAAAATTTTGGAACAATCGCAGGCGAAAATGGAGTTCTTCACCAACCTTTCCCATGACTTGAAAACTCCGTTGAGCATGATTATCGCTCCTATCAGTAAACTGTTGCCAGGTATCAAGGACCAGCAGGAGAAGAAACAACTGGAGCAGGTGCATCGTAATGCCATGAAGCTGAATTCACTCATTCATCAGGGATTGGACTTCAACCGGGTGGATAGTGGCAACAATACGTTGCTGATACTTTCTCAAATCGAACTAGTATCTTTTGCACGTGGTTTATTTGCCATGTATGCAGAGGAGAAGACGAAAGAGAAGAAGCTGACTTTCCATTTCTATACCGATCGTGAAAAGATATACATACAGATGGATGCCATAAAATTGGAATCTATCTTGGATAATCTTTTGTCTAATGCTGTGAAGTATACTCCGGAGGAGGGTGAGGTAACGCTTCGTTTACAGGCTTCTGATAAAAAGGTGAATATCTCTGTATCAGATACAGGTATCGGTGTTCCCCACCAGGATCAACCGTATGTCTTCCAGCGTTTCTTTCAATCTTCCAAGACGGCAGGCAAAAAGGAGGGAACGGGTATCGGACTATATTTGGTAAAGACTTATACTGAACTGCATGGCGGTAATGTTCACCTTTCTTCAGAAGAGAATAAAGGTACTACTATTATGCTGACCCTTCCGCTGATTGCTATGGAACAGCCTGTCGTAGAAATTTCTCCGGAAACTGTATCTTCTGATATTGAACCTGTTGCTGCCGGAGTTGAAGTTGTGGTTCCAGATACAAATATGCCTGCTCCGGATGTTCCATTGCTTTTGATTGTGGATGATACTCCGGAAGTTGCAGAGTTTATCTATCAGATACTGCATACCAAATATCGTTGCCGTTTGGCGGATAATGGTAAGATAGGTATGGAACTCACTATGGAATTAATGCCCGATCTGATTATAGCTGATGTCATGATGCCCGTAATGGATGGGCTTGAAATGGTGCGTCATATTAAGAAGAATATTCCCACATCCACTATTCCCATTATCTTGCTGACGGCGAAAAGCGATAAGGAAACAGAGCTTGAAAGTATCCAGTTACATATAGATGCTTTCATTCCTAAACCCTTTGAACCGGATATTTTACTTTCGCGCGTGGAGCAGTTATTACATAGCCGGGAGACGCATGAGGCGAAAGCCCGTATGGAAGTTCTTTCCACCCCGAAAGAGATAGAGGCGGTTTCTTATGATGAGAAGTTCCTGGCAAGTGTAATTCATCTGATTGAAGAACACATCTCAGACTCCGAACTGAATGTGAATGCCCTTTGCGAATGGACCGGAATCAATAACAAGCAGATGTATCGCAAGATAAAGCAACTGACGGGCATGACACCTGTGGAATACATTAAGTCCATCCGCATGAAAAAGGCGGCTATGCTACTGAAACAGCAGAAGTTTACTGTGGCTGAAGTGATGTATATGGTCGGTTTCTCCAATCATTCCTATTTCTCTAAATGCTTCCAGGCAGAGTTTGGGGTGACGCCGAAGCAGTATGTCTGAGGGAGGTTCTTTTATAAGAAGACTTCCGCGCCAAGCAGGTTGTTGAAATAGGTTGCATTGCGTTCATCCTCCAATCCGCCATCGAGGGTGAATAGTAGCTGGTATCTGGTCTGTGTATTTGCCATTCCCACAACTACGGAGACCACCGCTTCTCGTTTGGGGAACTGAACTAAGGTGACTCCCTGCACCATTCCATCGGAATATTCGCTTGCTGCAAAAGCATTGTACACGGCATTGGGCACTTCATCCATTGTTCCCCAATCAATCTGTCTCATTTCCCATTGTGCTTCGGAGTTGAACCAGACCTTTGTGTCGAAACCATTCTGTATAAAGTCCGCTACATAATAAGTCTCATCCCGTGACCAGGCAACATCTTTGGCGGCGGGATACATTTTTTTCAGTGCTGTCTGCACATTGACAGGCGCATAATCGGCAAGAACCGGAGCTGATGTCAGGAGCATCAGAAGCAAGAAAGAATACGTCAACTTTTTCATTGTTCCTTCATTAGATTGTTATCGTTTCGAAAAGAACAACGAGTGGTGAGTTTTGTTTAGCAGGACTTTATTTATCAGGAATACTATCCAGTGGAAGTATAAATAGGAAACGTGCTCCTTTGGTGTAACTCTTATCCAACTTCACTTCCCCTTTCAGGCGTCCGGCAATGATGGAACAGATATTCAATCCGAGTCCTGTGCCCTGTTTGAATTCATCCAGCTTGCTGAACCGGTCGAAAACGCAATCTGCCTGGTCTGCCGGAATCCCCGGACCAGTATCTGCAACGGAGAAGGTTATTTTTCCCGGATTCTCCGCAAGAGAGCAATGAAGATGAATCTCACCCCGTTCCGTGTGTTTCTCCGCATTGGTCAGGAAATTGATAAGTACCTGTTGCAAGCGTTCTTTATCCGTTACAAACAGGAAGTCATTCGGCACATCGGAAGTGAAATAAGACTTCACTTCTTTTGGATTACGATGCACAACGGAAATCATTGCTACCTGGCATAATTCATTGCAACGGTGGGGTGCCAAATGCATTCTGTATTTACCACTTTCCAGACTGGCAAGGTCGAGGACATCATTGATCAGTGTAGTCAGCAACTCGGAATTCTGCTGGATAAGCATACTGAACTCTTCCTTTTCTTCGTCGTCAACTTCCATGTCCGGAGTAGATAATACTTGTGAGAATCCGACTATGGCATTGAGCGGTGTGCGAATTTCGTGACTCATGTTCTGTATAAAGAAGCTTTTCATCCGGTCCGATTCCTCAGCATGATCGCGTGCAACGGTGAGTTCTTCGTTTTTCTCCTGTAAGATAGCCATTGTTTTACGGCGTCTGTACAGGTAGAATATCAGGAAGCAGGTGAAAAGAAACAAGAATGAGAGCACAAGACTGAGGGTTACGATGTAATGTTGGGAGGCACTTTGTTGCTCTTTTAAAATGGCCTTTTGCTTTTCCGCTTCTACATTGAGGCGTGCCAGATCCAGGTTCCGGTTTTCCAGTACTAACTTACTATTCTCGATATTCATCATTTCCAGTTCAGACTGTGATTTGGTTCGGTCCAGTTCCAACTGGGTATTCTTCAGGTTGAGTGCTGTATTCTGATATTCCAGGGCTTTGGCATCTAGTTTTATACGTTCAGTGCCTATACGTGCGTTTAGTTCGGCAATGTCTGACGACTGTACCTGGCGATTGACGGAATCTTGATAATTATGGAGCCAATTATTATAGAAATAAGCTTTTTCATAATTTCCTGACTTCAGATATATTTCATGGTGCATCTGGTAAACCGATAGTAAATTGCGCAAGGAATCCGCTTCAGTATGTGCTTGATCGTAATTTTTATCTAGAATAAGTTTATAGATGTGCAAGCGTTGTACTGCTGTCTTGCGAATAGAACCATATTGTTCTATTACCTGCATACATTCATCATAGCAGGTTTTAAAGTCATCTATATGCTTTATGGAATATAATGTTTCGCATTTGTTTAGCAGGGCGGCTACACGACTTTCATTGGTCTTAGCAGCTTTAGCTGCTTTTTCTGCATATTCTAAAGCCACATCTCCTTCACCTTTGTCTCGATAATATTCAGAAAGATTTATATACATATAGGTAGCCTCCTGGTCAGGTAGGTTCTTCAACATATATTCCAACGCATTTTTGTAGTACTCTGTGGCTACCTCCCTGTTTTGACGCATGTAGTAGATATTCCCTAAAGTGTAGATACACGAAAAGATCCCATATTCGTGCTGATCTTTGAAAGCCTGTATTTTCATTTCTTCAGCTTTTTGCAGGGCTCGCAATGAATGTCCGTTATTCAATAGACAGTTTATTTCGTTGGTACAAGCTGAATAATAATATTGAAGATAATTGTTCTTTCTTGCTTCCTCTTTAGCTCGGGTTGCTGCCTGTTCCAGTTTCTCATAATTATTGGTACTCAGATAAAAACTGACAGGGATTGTTAGCGCCAGACATTGTGCTTTCTTATCTTTCTTTTGCGTGGCTTCCGCATAAAGTGTATCAGCAATAAGCAATCCTTGGGGGGTAGTGCGCCATTTGATGGCACGTTGGAAGATGGGATATAATGAGTCGTCTATCTTATAGGGATTATTTTGCGCTCCTGCAGGAATAAAGAGTCCTGTAAGGAACAACAAAATTAGTATGCTGATGTATTTTCTCATTTAATCTCTTGTATAAAGAATGCGTCAAAGATACTTCTTTATGCTTAATTATTACAAGAATCTGGAGAAAAAATACCAGTTCGTCCGATTAATACTTCTTGGCTGTTATTATATTCTAATTCAGAAATTATCTATAGATATCGCTGATAATCAAGGCATGTCCTTTTTGTTTCGTTTTATGTCCGATATCTGCTTTGACGAATAATCGCCCTCCATTACTTTTGTCGTCAAGAAAAAACAACTTGAATTTGATGACATGCAGAGACACATTCTTATCTTGATTACTTGTTTGCTGGCAGTAGTTGCTCCGGCACAGAACAAAGTACAAAAAAGCGTTCCTACTATCTATGTAGATGCCGGCGGCATCATGCGTTGGTCGGATACGAAGAAAGAAGCTTCTTTCTTTGGTGTGAACTATACCTTACCCTTTGCGCATGCCTACCGGGCGATGGGCTATCTGGGAGTGGATCGTAAAGCAGCTATCGATCGTGATGTCTATCATATGGCACGCTTGGGACTGAATGCTTACCGTATTCACATCTGGGACGTAGAGATTTCCGATGCAGAAGGTAACTTGCTGGAAAATGAGCACCTGGAACTATTGGACTACCTTATTCATAAATTACAGGAACGTGGTATCCGTACCGTTATTACGGCACAGACAAATTTTGGCAACGGTTATCCGGAACGCAATCAGCCTACCGATGGCTTCTCATCCCATTATGATAAATGTGCTGTTCATAGTGATGTAGAAGCTATTGCTGCACAGGAAAAGTATATTGCTGCTCTTGTACGTCATGTGAATCCTTATACAGGTTATGCTTACAAAGACGATCCTTATATCGTAGGCTTTGAAATAAACAATGAGCCTTGCCATCCCGGCACTGTTGCTGAGACGCGTAATTACATAAATAAAATGCTGTCCGCCCTGAAACGTGCAGGCAACCGCAAACCGGTGTTCTACAATGTCAGTCATAACCAGCATGTGGTAGAGGCTTACTATTCTACAGCCATACAAGGTACTACCTATCAATGGTATCCTATTGGTCTTGTATCCGGATATACCCGCAAGGGGAACTTTCTGCCTTCCGTAGACCGTTACGACATTCCTTTCTCCAATCTGAAAGGTTTCAATAAGAAGGCTCGTATGGTTTATGAATTTGATCCCGCTGATATTCTTTATTCTTATATGTATCCGGCCACTGTACGCACTTTCCGCACTGCCGGTTTCCAGTGGATTACTCAGTTTGCCTATGATCCTATCGACATGGCGGCCTACAATACCGAATACCAGACTCATTACCTGAATGTAGCATACACCCCGAATAAGGCTATCGGATTGATGATTGCCGCAGAAGTGGCACAGAAAGTGGGCAGGGGAGAGAGTTTTGGCAGTTATCCGGCAGATACATTATTCAATGACTTTCGTGTCAGCTACGTGCAGGATTTAAGTGAACTGAATGACGGAGAAAAATTCTACTATTCCAATACAACTCAAACCCGTCCGAAAGATGTTTCTCAGCTTCGCGCAATTGCAGGTTGTGGCAAATCTACGGTGGTGAATTATGAAGGTACGGGCGTTTACTGGCTGGATCGTTTGGAAGAGGGTGTTTGGCGCTTGGAAGTAATGCCCGATGCGGTACAGGTTAGTGATCCGTTTACAAAGCCTTCTTTGGATAAAGAAGTAATACGCATTGTCTCCGGTGCATGGGATATGACTCTGAATTTACCTGATTTAGGTAAGCAATTCCGGGTGAACGGCTTGAATAATGGAAATACATTCAGTACACAAGCTGCGAATGGTAAGATTTCTACCCTTCGTCCGGGTGTCTATCTGTTACAGCGTGAAGGTATATCTGCTTCCGGTAAATGGACTGCTGATGCCCATTGGCAGAATATTACTCTTGGTGAATATGTACATCCATCCATTTCTGATAATAAAGGTTTTACTGTTACTCATTCTCCTGCCAAGACAGTAGATGCCGGTAAGGAACTACAGATAGAGGCCATTGTGGCAGGCCATGAAATGCCCGATTCCGTTATTATTTATACAGATAAGATATCCTTCTGGAATGAAAAGAATCCTTATCTGAAAATGAATCATGCAGGCGGTTACACTTATCGTGCTACCGTACCTGCTACAGAGATAAAAGAGGGTTGTTTTAGGTATAACATCGTCGTTTGTCAAGGCGAAAAGCGACAAACGTTTCCTTCGGGAGTAGCCAGGAGTCCACTGGATTGGGACTATACTTCGGCTACCCTGTGGGAAACCAACGTAGTTGCTCCTGAAAAATCACTGCCTCTGCTGGAAATAGTGGATGCTGATAGTAAGTTGGAAACATATACTATGCCCGAATGGAGCCGCACGAATCGCCAGTTAATACAAAATGCACCGACAGATAAGCCGACCTTGCGCATCACTTTCGAGTCTAAAGATAAGGCGTCTGTCTTCGTTCTTCGTCGTTACATTAAAGATGATATCGATGGACGCCCTGATCGGCTCGCTTCCTGCCGCACTTTGTGTATCCATGCAAAGAAGATCCCCGAAGGACTAAAAGCCGGCTTCATTACTTCTGACGGATATACCTATCTTGCTTCGTGTGCCGCTGCGATTAATGGTATCATTCGTGTACCCTTGCAGGATTTGAAGCAAACAAATACAGCTTTACTTCCCCACGTCTATCCGGTCTTCCTTGATCATTATTTCCGTCCGCAGACTGAAATACCTTTCAAGGTAGAAGGGGTTGAAACTCTCGAACTCTCTTTTGATGGAGTTGCTGAAAAGGCTACGGAAATAGAGATAGGGAGTATCTGGCTTGAATGATTATGCTTTTATTTATTATATTTGTATCATTGATAACTATATTTGCCATGAAACACATGAAATTTTTGTCTTTCTTTTTGGGTATTACTTTTTCTATAGTAGCGTGTAGCAGTAATAACGAAATAATTCCTGTGCCCGATGTCGATCCCGATGGTGACGATGGAACTACAGAGGTAGAATTTGCCAAAGGTGCCGACATAGGATGGGTCACCGAATACGAATCCAAAGGCTACAACTTCTATAATGCCAAAGGTGAGCAGCGTGAGTGCACGGCTCTGATGAAGGAACTGGGGCTTAATGCCATCCGTATTCGCGTATGGGTAGACCCGAGTAAACATGGCAATTGGTGTAACACTGCCGATGTGGTGGAGAAGGCCAAAAGAGCCAAAGAGTTGGGGATGGATGTAATGATAGACTTTCATTACAGTGATTGGTGGGCCGACCCCGCCCAGCAAAACAAACCCGCGTCATGGGTAGGAAAAAATCTGGCAAACTTGAAAAGTGCCATTAAAGACCATACAGTGAGTGTACTTCAGGCCTTGAAGGCGATAGGGGTTATTCCTAAATGGGTGCAAGTGGGGAATGAAATTCGCCCGGGCATGTTGTGGGATGAAGACGTGGCTTTGAGCGGTGCATCTTATAATGTGACGGAGAAGGATTTGAAAGATGCACCGGCAAGTGCGACCGACAAAGTGGTATATCCCATGAATTGGGCTAATCTTGGTGCTTTCGTCACTACCGGATATGATGCTGTGAAGTCAGTTTTTCCCGATGCTATTGTGATTGTTCACTTGGACAATGGATGGGACAGCGGCTTGTTCACCTGGTTCTTCGATGAATTGAAGAAGAATGGCGGCAAGTGGGACATGATAGGTATGTCGCTTTACCCTTATTGGTCGCGTGATTCCAAAGAAGGCTATTCATCTGCCGATGCCGTAATTACGGACTGTATCAGCAACATCAAGGCTTTGAGCACCAAGTACAATTGTGATGTAATGGTGGTAGAAACCGGTATGGAATGTGCCGATGACAATGGTAGATTGGCAAGTAACTCTGTTTTGAACGAGGGAAAGAGGCAGCTTGCCCGTATCTTGAAGGAGTGCAAGGAAAATACTAATGGCCGTTGTAAAGGAGTGTTCTATTGGGAGCCGGAGTGCAGGCCGAGTCAATATAGATTGGGAGCATTTACAGAAGAGGGGCGTCCTACTGTTATAATGGATGCTTTTAAATAACATTAATTAAATACTTTGATTGAAAATGAAGAAGATACTATTCATCTCTTTTTCCTGCTGTATTCTTTTTTCTTTGATGGCAAAAGCTCAGCGTATAGAAACACTGTTGGAGAAGAACTGGAAGTTTACAAAAGGTGAAGTAGCGGAAGCCATGAAGCCTGAATTTGATGATCGCAAATGGGAAACCGTAACTGTACCTCACGACTGGGCCATCTTCGGTCCTTTCGATCGCAGCAACGACTTGCAGGAAGTAGCAGTAACGCAGAACTTCGAAAAGAAGGCTTCTGTCAAGACCGGACGTACAGGTGGACTCCCTTACGTAGGAATAGGTTGGTATCGTACTACGTTCGATGCTCCCGCTGATCAGCAGACGACACTTGTCTTTGATGGTGCAATGAGTGAAGCCCATGTATACGTCAATGGGCAAGAAGCATGTTTCTGGCCATTTGGTTATAATTCTTTCCATTGCGATGTCACTGGACTTTTGAATAAAGATGGTAAAAACAATACCCTTGCTGTACGTCTGGAGAATAAGCCTCAATCTTCCCGTTGGTATCCTGGCGCAGGACTTTATCGCAATGTGCGTGTAGTGAGTACTGATAAAGTGCATGTTCCTGTATGGGGTACTCAGCTGACTACTCCTCATGTTTCTGATGAGTATGCCTCAGTACGTCTGTTGACGACTATTGCTAATGATGAAGGAAAAGATATCCGTATCGTAACAGAAATTATCTCTCCCGATGGGAAAGTTGTTGCAACGAAGGATAATACCCGTAAGATTAATCATGGTCAACCTTTTGAACAAAACTTCCTGGTGAATGCTCCTTGTTTGTGGTCGCCGGAGACACCTTATTTATATAAGGCTGTTTCCAAAGTCTATGCCGATGGCAAGCAAACGGATGAATATACTACTCGTTTCGGTATCCGTAGCATAAAAATCATTGCCGACAAAGGATTCTTCCTGAATGGTAAGCACCGTAAGTTCCAGGGGGTATGTAATCATCACGATCTCGGTCCGTTGGGCGCTGCCATCAATGTTGCTGCATTACGTCGCCAACTCACACTGTTGAAAGATATGGGTTGCGATGCTATTCGTACCGCTCACAATATGCCTGCGCCGGAGTTAGTGCAACTCTGTGATGAAATGGGCTTTATGATGATGGTGGAACCTTTCGACGAATGGGACATTGCCAAATGTGAGAATGGCTATCACCGTTATTTCAACGAGTGGGCAGAACGCGATATGATAAATATGCTGCATCAGTTCCGCAATAATCCTTGTGTCGTGATGTGGAGCATCGGTAATGAAGTTCCTACCCAATGTAGCCCGGTAGGCTATAAAGTTGCTTCTTTCTTACAGGATATCTGTCATCGTGAAGACCCGACACGTCCTGTTACTTGCGGTATGGATCAGGTTTCCTGTGTTTTGAAGAATGGCTTTGCAGCAATGATTGATGTACCCGGTTTTAATTATCGTGCACACCGTTATCTGGAAGCTTATGAACTGCTGCCGCAGAATATAGTGCTTGGTTCCGAAACTTCTTCTACCGTTAGTTCCCGTGGCGTATATAAATTTCCTGTAGAGAAACGCGGAGATGCAAAGTATGACGATCACCAGTCTTCCGGTTATGATTTAGAGCATTGTTCTTGGTCTAATGTTCCCGATGAGGATTTTGCTTTAGCAGATGATTACGACTGGACTATCGGTCAATTCGTTTGGACAGGATTCGATTATCTGGGTGAACCTTCTCCCTATGATACGGATGCATGGCCGAGTCATAGTTCTTTGTTTGGTATTATTGACCTTGCCAGTCTCCCTAAAGACCGTTACTATTTGTATCGTAGTCTTTGGAATAAGAATGTGAATACACTCCATGTACTTCCTCACTGGACATGGCCGGGTAGGGAAGGAGAGAATACTCCTGTTTTCGTTTACACAAACTATCCGGCTGCCGAACTTTTCGTTAATGGGAAAAGTTATGGTAAACAGCATAAACTGGCAGCTGAAGAAAGTAAAGCTATTCAAGGCAAAGATGCGCTGGCTCTCCAACGTCGTTACCGCTTGATGTGGATGGATGTTCCTTATGAGCCAGGTGAAGTGAAAGTCGTAGCTTATGATGCTTCAGGTAAAATAGCAGAGGAGAAAGTGGTACGTACTGCCGGTAAACCTCATCATTTGGAAGTAGTGGCTGATCGTTCGCACCTTACTGCCGATGGCAAAGACTTGGCCTATGTCACAGTTCGCGTGGTTGATAAAGATGGAAACCTCTGTCCTTCGGATAGTCGTCTTGTTAACTTTACGGTGAAAGGTGCGGGGCATTATCGTGCTGCTGCTAATGGAGATGCTACTTCACTCGATTTGTTCCACTTGCCGAAGATGCCTGCTTTCAGCGGTCAGTTGACGGCAATTGTTCAGACTGCCGAGCAAGCCGGTGAGATAGTATTTGAAGCTAAAGCCAAAGGGGTAAAGTCCGGTAAACTTACACTTTATTCTTCAAAATAATAAGGTATTGTACAACCCATAATGGTTGCTTTATATAGGAGGCTGAATTAGTGAGGACGAGGATATGCCTAATTGTCATTGTGACAAATTGTATTTTAGGTTAGCTGAGAGTGCGCTATTTCTGGCCGTAGACCTATAGAGTTGGAAATATGACAATGAAAAGAAACAAATGCCAGATTAATAGTTGAATAGCGAAATGTTTACATTCGTTTTAGAATGAAATATTCATGGAAAATAGCTCTTATAGGTGAGAGACGTGATGCAAATAAGTGTATTGGCTGTAAGTAGTAACCCTTTTGCTTGTAAGTAGTAACTCTTTTACCTGTAAGTAGTAACCTTATCACCTGTAAGTAGTAACCCTTTTCTGTATAAATAGCTATCAAAGCTGCAATAATATGCGGTTTTAGTGCATTCTTATTCTTCATTTATTCGAAGAATGTGCTGGTTTGCGGATTTATAAAATGAGGTATGTCATGAAAATAGGGAATGGGCTAACATTATGGATGTAAAATAAGTATTTCTATTGTTGTTTTGACATTTTGTAATTCTTTGTTCCTTGAAAATGATTATGTATTTGTCTATCTCAAAGACTAATCCTTTTCTTGTGTAATGGCGCAACTTCCTGCAATCGTTTGCACTGTTGCAATTGCATATTTCTCATATTTCTTATATTTTAATATTTTAATAAAGCATATTTTTGTTGCGTCGTGTTATAGATACCTTATAAAAGAAAAAGCAATCGAAAGATAATTTCGAATATATAATATAGGTAATTAATATTGTTAACTTTAATTTTTTAAATGCATGAAGCAAGTTAATCTTAGAATCTATCGAATGATTCTTCCCCTATTGATGGGGTTATTCTTGTCTGTTAGCGTTTATGCACAGAACATCACCGTGAAAGGGCATGTAAAAGATGCCATGGGTGAGGTGATTGGCGCTAATGTCGTGGAAAAAGGTAATACCTCGAATGGTACAATCACCGACCTTGACGGTAATTTTACACTGAGTGTTCCCAAAGGGGCAACGCTTGTGGTTTCTTTCATTGGATATCAGACTCAGGAAGTGACTGCGGCTCCTTCGGTAATTATTACCTTGAAGGACGATGCCGAGTTGTTGAGTGAAGTTGTCGTAATTGGTTATGGTCGCGCTAAGAAAAACGATTTAACCGGATCGGTGACAGCTATCAAACCTGATGAAATGAACAAAGGTTTGCAGGTTAGTGCGCAAGACATGATTACCGGTAAGATTGCTGGTGTTAATGTTCAGAACAGTGGCGGTGAACCGGGTGGCGGAGCTTCAATTCGTATTCGTGGTGGTTCATCATTGAATGCCAGCAATGATCCGTTGATTGTAATCGATGGTCTGGCTATGGATAATTACGGTATGCAAGGTATGTCCAACCCTTTAAATCTTGTAAATCCTAATGATATTGAAAGCTTTACAGTATTGAAAGATGCATCTGCTACAGCAATCTATGGTAGCCGTGCTTCTAATGGTGTTATTATTATTACCACAAAGAAAGGACGCAAAAATATGAAGCCGACTATTTCTTATAATGGAAATGTATCGGTGAGTACTGTGACTAATAAGTTGGATGTGCTGAGTGCTAATGAATTCATGAACTTTATAAAGAACAAGAGTGGATTGGAAGGTGCTGATTGGGAAGCCAGTGACTATTATAAGAATATGGGTTACTGGAGTGCATATAATGCTGATGGAACACCAGCTGATGGAGCTCAACATCTTTTTGCTGATACAGATTGGCAAGATGAGATTTACCGCACGGCCATTGCTACCGACCATAACATCACATTGACTGGTGCTTACAAGAATCTTCCTTATCGTGTTTCTTTGGGTTATACAAAACAGCAAGGTATTCTTAAAACCTCAGACTTTGAGCGTTATACAGCTAGTGTGAGCTTGAATCCTACTTTCTTGAACGATCATTTGACTGTGAATTTTAATGCCAAAGGAATGTATTCTAATACAACGTATGCTAATACCAGTGCTATTGGTGCGGCCAGTGAAATGGATCCAACAAAGCCTGTTATGATTGACAGTGAATTCTACAACAAAAACTTTGGTGGCTATTTCCAATACAGTTCACCTGTAGATCGTGGTGATGATGAATGGAAATATTCTATAAACTCTCTGTCTACGCGTAATCCTATGGCTTATTTGAATACAACTTCAGATAAGGGTAAAGGTAAGGAGCTGACTGGAAATATTGAGTTGGATTATAAAATTCATGGTCTTGAAGATCTCCATTTACATGTGAATGCCGGTATGGACTTGAAGAGTGGTAAGAGTGACAAATATTATAGCCGTTATAATTACGACAATTATTATTATGGCAGTCAGGGCTGGAATACTCAGGACACTTATAATCTTTCACTGAATATGTATGCCCAGTACACTAAGGATTTTGGCAAGAATCATCATTTCGATGTAATGGGTGGTTATGAATGGCAGCATTTCCATAAAGAAACTGATTATTACTATTACGGTACTTATCCTGATACCAACAAGGAACATCCCGGTGAAATAAAAGACCCGTCAGAGAATACTCTCTATAAGACTGAGAATTATTTGGTATCTTTCTTTGGTCGCTTGAACTATTCGTTGCTGGACCGTTATTTACTGACTGTTACGCTGCGTAATGACGGTTCTTCACGTTTCCATAAAGACAATCGTTGGGGATTGTTCCCTTCTGTTGCAGCTGCATGGAAAATCAATGAAGAAGCTTTCCTCAAAGATTCTAAAGTCGTTTCTGATTTGAAACTTCGTTTAGGTTGGGGTAAAACTGGTCAGCAGGAAGGTATTGGCGATTACACTTATTTTGCTTCTTATACGACTAATGGTTTGGGTGCATATTATCCAATTGTAGGCAACGGTATGACTTACCGTCCTGATGCTTATAATGCCGCCCTGACTTGGGAAAAGACTACTACCTACAATGCTGGTATTGATTTGAGTCTTTTAAATGATCGTTTTACTGTAAATTTAGATTATTATTACAGAAAGACTACTGACCTTATCAATACAGTGGCTGTTGCTGCAGGTTCTAACTTTAAGAATAAGGTTACAAGTAATATTGGTGAGTTACATAATCAGGGTGTCGAATTGTCGTTCACTTATCGGCCTATCCAAACGAAAGATTGGCGTTGGGAATTGGGCTATAATATAACTTATAATGATAATAAGATTGATAAACTGTTAGCAAGCGATGATGCTGATTATAAAATCCTGCATGGAGGTCTTGCTGTAGGTGATTCTGGCTCAGATGGTATTAAAGCTTGGGCTGTGGGACATCCGGTATCAGCTTTCTATACTTATCAACAGGTTTATGACCAGAATGGCCAACCTATTGAGGGACAGTTTGTTGATCGTAATGGAGATGGTACTATCAACTCGGCAGACCGTTATTTCTATAAAAAGGCTGATGCTGATGTGATAATGGGTATGACGTCTAAATTGATTTACAAGAATTGGGACTTTGGCTTTTCTCTTCGTGCAAGTCTTGGTAATTATGCTTATAACGGTGTAGAAGCCGGACGCTCGAATATTTCTGTAGAACGTTTGTTCAATGGTAATACATGGCACAATGTAACCAATATGGCAATGGCCAAGGATTGGAGTTATATTTCTACGGAAGATGCTTTGTCTGACTACTTCATTCAGAACGCTTCATTCTTGAAGTGCGATAATATCACTTTGGGATATAGCTTCGAAAAGTTATTCGGAATGAAAATTAGTGGTCGTGCTTATCTTACAGCTCAGAATGTCTTTACAATCTCTAAATACAAAGGCATTGATCCGGAAATCAATGGTGGCTATGATGGTAATATTTACCCCCGTCCATTCACTGGTGTATTTGGTGTAAGTCTTAATTTCTAAACCATATTATAGAAAAATAACATGAAAACAAAAATACTGAAATCAATAATACCTGCTGCGGCACTTGCGCTAACATTGAACTTTAGTTCTTGTATAGGCGACTTGGATGTCAGTCCAATTAATCCGCAGCAAACGATGGAGTTCGATAATGACGCCGTCTTCAACAAAATTTATGCAAGTTTTAGTCTGACAGGGCAATCAGGACCTAATGGCAATGGTGATATTGATGATGTTGATGAAGGACGTTCAGGTATGTTCCGTTCTCAGTGGTATCTCAACGAATTTACTGCTGACGAGGCACATTGGGTATGGGCAACAGATGCTGGTATACCGGAATTGCTTCACAACTCATGGGGAGAGAGTTGCGTATTCTCGGCTGCTCTTTATTATCGTCTTTATTTCACAATTACACTTTGTAATTTCTATTTAGGTCAAGAGGGTAATGCAGCAGACCAAGAGATACGTAATGCGGAAGTACGTTTTATACGTGCTTATAACTATGCGCTTGTTATGGACTTGTATGGAAATGCGGCCTTTACTGAAACTGTGTCTGCTGAAATGGCTTTAGGCTATTCAAGAAGCCAGTTTTTTGAATATGTTGAGAGAGAATTAAAAGAATGTGCTGATTTGATGGCAGAACCTGGTAAAAACACTTACGGCCGTGCTGACCGTGTGGCTGCTTGGAACCTCTTGGCACGTATTTATTTGAATGCAGAAGTCTATACAGGTACACCTCGTTGGGATGATGCCATGACTTATGCTGAAAAGGTTATCAATAATGGTTATTATCATCTTAATACAACGGGAGCTACTAATCCGGTAACTGGTGAGAAATATACAGGTTATCAAATGTTATTCTTGGCCGATAATAATCGTAATGGAGCACAATATGAAAATTTATTGGTAGGTCTTACTGATGGTGAAACTACCAAAAGTTATGAAGGAACCAATTTCCTTATCCAGGCGTCTTACTCTAACAAGGTACCGACAGACAATTATGCTCCTTCAGGTGCCGATAATAATTGGGGTAAATGTATTCGTTTGCGCAAGCAACTTATTGATAAGTTCTTTACGACTAAACCTGCTGAAGCTGCAACATTGCAGAATATGATTACTGCCGCAAATGACGACCGTGCATTGTTCTTCAATAAAGGAATGGATATTTCTGTTTCCGATGAAGGTACTGATGAAAATTTGGGATATAGCTGCGTGAAATTCCGCAATGTTAATTCAGATGGAAGTAATAATGCAGTTATTGAATTTGTCAATACAGACCTGCCCGTTATGCGTATAGCTGAGGCATATTTGACTTATGCGGAAGCTTCTGTTCGCAAGAATGGTGCTATTGGTAATAGTGATGCCAAAGCGAAAATAGACGAATTGCGTACACGTGCACATGCCCCTGTAAAGAGTACTTATACATTGGACGATATCTGTGATGAGTGGAGCCGTGAGTTCTGGCTTGAAGGACGCCGGCGTGTCGATCTTATTCGTTTTGGCAAATTTGCCGGACAGTCCAGCTATAAGTGGGAATGGATGGGAGGAGTTTATGAGGGTAATCAATTCCCCTCTTATATGAGTATTTTCCCTTTACCGGTAAATGAGATCTCAAATAATAAAAATCTGAAACAGAATACTGGTTATTAATCTCTAAATGAAAACAAGGAATATGAAAAAATATATTATTGCATCTTTGTTGGCAGGTGTTGCTCTTATGGGCTTTACATCGTGTGAAGATGACAGAGACTCCAATCCTACCTTGACGGTACCTGATAGTTTTGTGCTGAATACACCAGCATTGGCTGGTAATGTGTATGATTTGGCTAATTGTGAGGGGATTGAACTGTCTTGTAAACAACCGGAATTCGGTTATACGGCTGCTGTAAGCTATTATCCGCAACTTTCATTGACTGATGAATGGGAAAATGTGCTTGATGAGAACGGTGAAATAGTAGGCAATCCCAAATTTGTACAATTGGAAAGTTATAGTACGAAGGCTAAATTTGATGTTGCTGCTAAAGATTTCAATAAAGCCATTATGAAAATAGGCGGATATACGGCAGAAGAGCAAATACCAGATAATCTGGATGTATATATACGTCTTAATGGCGTTCTGAGTTCTAAGCAAAACACTTATTCAAACAGTATAACAGTGAAAGTTAAACCTTTCTTTCAAGCGTTGGTTGCTGCGGATACTGAATTGTGGTATCTTATCGGTGCTTGTGTAGGAGATGGTGCATGGGGTTCGGAAATCGGTGTTTCTGTTTATCCAATGTCTCCAGTAGAAGGTGGTAAGTTTGATGAGGCAACGGGTAAAGGACCGCTTACTTTTACAGGTTATTTCACGCCCGAACTTGGATTCAAGATTGTTCGTGTTCCTGGTGAGTGGGCCGATCAATGGGGAGCTGTTGATGGTGATATTAATCAGCCTCGTCTGAAAGATGATAGCGGTGAAGGTTCTGATTTTAAAGTTCCTTCGGCAGGCTACTATCGAATTGACCTTGATTGTTATACGAACACTTTGACATTCACTGCCCTTGACAAGGAGCCGGCTGAATACTCGCAGATGATGATTGCAGGTGACTTTACTAATTGGGGAGATGGAGCTGTGAGCATGTCTCCAGTAGATACTTATGCGGGTGCTCGTCCACATGTATGGATGTACGATATGAGCATAACTGAAAATACAGGGATGAAGTTCCTTGTTGATAGCAGCTGGAATCCTAACTGGGGCGGTGATAAGTTCCCGTTTGGTTGGGGTGTTGGCGGCGGTGATAATATTCCTGTAGAGGCTGGCGATTATCGAGTCATCTTTAATGATATTACCGGTTACTATCATTTTTACAGTAAATAATAATGAATAAACAAATAATTGATTAGTATGAGAAAATCATTCATATATGGTATAGTTCTTACAACCGCATTTCTTAGCGGTTGTAAGGGTGATTATGATGACTGGGCAGCTCCTCAAGGTTTTGATGCGGAGGAGGCTAAAAATATAAGTGTGAATATTACGCCTGCTGCGGCCATTGAAATGGAGAATGTTACTACTGAAACTATTCAGCTTTTTACAGCGTCGATAGATGCTCCGGAAGGTATGGAAGTTACTGCTTATGAAGCTGTACTGAGCAAAATAGATGAGAATGGAGTTGCACAGGGAAAAACTGTCTTGGCAGCTGATGCTTCAGGAAATGTATCTACTAAAGAAGTCGTAAGTGCAGTGGAGAATTATTATGGTAAGAATCCGATTGCACGTAAATTGGCTATAACTGTAATGGCATACATTAAACAAGCTGAACAAGCTTTTTGTGTAAGTTCCAATCAAGCAGAAATACAAGTAACACTTATTAAGCCTGACATCTCAGAATCTTATTATCTTGTTGGCGATATGGCTGGATGGGATGAGGCAAGTATGATAAAATTCACCCATAGTGATGTGAATGTTTATGATGATCCTGTGTTTACCATCTCCATAACTACAACAGTTGATGATCAATATTGGAAAATTATTCCTCAAAAGAATATTGACGCAGGTGACTTCTGGGCAAATCCTGGAGTTGTAGGTCCTAAAGTTGATGGAGATGATGCTATGAGCGGTCAACTCGTGAATGAGGGGGCTGGTGCAGGAAAGATAGCAAAAGCCGGTAAGTATAACATGACTATTAATATGATGGATTATACTTATGAAATTACGGAAGCTCCTACGGAACTTTATATGACGGGCAGTGAGTACTCTTGGGGTGGTGTATGGAAACAACTTACTCCGGTAAATGGTACAGGCACTGATTATTGGACGATTGTATATTTGAGTGTCGGCGAAAAGATTAAATTCGCTCCGCAGGCCGATTGGGGAAATGATTTTGGTGGTCAGGCAACGGTGAATGATGAAGCTGGTGCAGGTTTGGTTGCTGATACTGATAATAATTTGGAAGCCAAGAATGCCGGTTGGTATCTGCTTCATGTTGTTAATGGTGTAGAACGCATAGTTAATGTGTTGGCTCCGAACGTTTACTTGACAGGTGATACGGCTCCCGGAGGATGGAGCATTGATGAAACAGGAAAGTTTGTTGTTCCGGAAACAAAGGATGGCGAATTTGTGTCTCCTGCATTCGTGGCAAGTAAAGAAGTGCGTATGTGCGTCAATTTTGGTGGCTACGATTGGTGGAAGGTGGAATTTATTGTTCTTGATGGAAAGATTGTTTATCGTGGCAACGGTGGCGATCAAGAACGGGTAAGTGTTTCAGAAGGCCAGAAAGCCTATTTGAATTTCACTGACGGTACAGGAACTTTTAAGTGATCCAATTTTAGAATTTAAACTAAGCCCTCTTCCTTATTTTTCTAATATGGGGAAGAGGGCTTCGCTTATCTTCATGCATTACAAAAAACTGATATGTTTTTGTTTTGTGTTCATAAAAGAAATGCATTCTTTGGCTCATGCAACCGTTTGCATTACTTCTTTTCTTGCTTCTGTTTCAGGCACTTGATAATTTGAGATAACTACTGTACTTTTGAACTATTAACTCATAAATTGATACCGAATGAAAAGACTCTACGCTTTTTTTATTTGCTTGCTAGCTGTTTTAGCTATGCAAGCGCAAATACTAACTACTACTCCGGATTTCCCAACAGAAAATGATGAGGTAACCATTATCTTTGATGCAACGAAAGGTACTGCAGGACTGAAAGGCTTTACTGGTGATGTGTATGCACATACAGGAGTGATACTCAGTACGGGTACAAGTTGGCAATATGCTCCAACTTGGGGAGATAACTCGGCGAAGTATAAACTGACTTCATTAGGAAATGATAAATGGCAACTGAAAATAACCCCTAATATTCGTGAATATTATGGCGTTAAAGATGGAGAAACTGTAAAACAACTGGCTTTTGTTTTTCGTAGTGCAGATACATCAAAACAAGGTAAGGATACGGGTAATAAAGATATATTCGTAGATGTGCATACTGCCGGTTTAACCGTTCGTTTCGATCAGCCTGCTGAGAAAGAAAATTTGATTACAAATACTGCTCTTACAATTAAGGCTTCTGCTTCTGTAGCTTCAACTCTAAAACTCTATGTAGGTGCTACTGAGATAGCTACTGAAGCTAATGCCACTACAATTTCCCAATCTTATACATTTTCAGCTGCCGGAAGCTATACGTTGAAAGCAGAAGCTACCGCTAATGGTAAAACTGTTTCTGTTACACAAGAAGTAACAGTGCTGAATGGAACAAGTACCTCGGAGACAATGCCCAAAGGTGTGCGTCCCGGTATTAACTATATCAGTGATACAGAAGTAACTTTGGTACTACAAGCTCCGAAAAAAAAGTATGTATATGTAGTGGGTGATTTTAATGATTGGACACTTAAACCAGACTATCAGTTGAAACAAGATGGTGAATATTTCTGGATAACTCTTTCCGGATTGATAAAAGGTGAAGAATATGCTTTTCAATATTTGGTAGATGGCTCTATTTATATTGCAGATCCTTATACAGACAAAGTTCTGGATCCTTGGAACGACCAGTATATTGAAAGTACGACATATCCGAATTTGAAACCTTATCCAACCGGAAAAGCAGAAGGTATTGTTTCTGTATTACAAACAGGACAAACTGCATATAATTGGAAAGTGAAGAACTTCGAACGCCCGGCTTCTGAGCAATTGGTTATTTATGAAATGTTGATTCGTGATTTTACTGAAGAACATACGTTTAATGCTGCAAAAGAAAAGCTGGGATATCTAAAGAATCTGGGAGTAAATGCTATAGAGTTGATGCCTGTTAATGAGTTCGAAGGAAATACGAGTTGGGGATATAATCCTTCATTCTATTTTGCCGTAGATAAGTATTATGGTACAAAGAATGATTTAAGAGCTTTTGTGGATGAATGTCATAGTCAAGGAATGTCTGTTATTATCGATCTTGTGCTCAATCATAGTTTTGGTCAGTCTCCTTTCTATCTTTTGTATAAGGATGTGGATGGGAAGCCCTCTGCTGATAATCCGTGGTATAATCAAGAATCAAATATAAAGAATCCGAGCCTCTCATGGGGATATGATTTTAATCATGACAGTGAATATACCCGTGCTTTGGTAGATAGTGTAGCTGGTTTTTGGATGTCGGAATACAAAATAGATGGTTTCCGTTATGATTTTACGAAAGGTTTCTCCAATACTCCTTATGGAGTGAATGACTGGGCAAATGGTCCGGATAATGCACGTATTAATAACCTGAAGCGTATGTCGGCTGCCGTAAAAGAACGACAACCGGGTGCTTACGTTATTTTTGAACATTTGGCAGCAGCCAGTGAAGAAAAGCAGTTGGGAGATGCGGGCATCTTGCTATGGCGTAATAAAAATGAAGCATATTGTGAAACTGCTATGGGATGGAGTGGTTCAAAAACCGATTTTTCTGGTTTATTTGCGGGGACATCCAGTATGCCTGCTGGTAGTTTAGTGGGATATATGGAAAGTCACGATGAGGAACGTACAGGATTTAAAGCCTGGAAATGGGGAAATACCGGAGTAATAGCATCAACTACGAGTACAAATACCGGAATGAGTCCTGCAACAGGAAGTAATATTAATCTCTCTACCCGCACCAAACGTTTAGCCACAAATGCGGCTTTCTTTCTTACCGTACCCGGACCAAAGATGATCTGGCAATTTGGTGAGTTAGGGTATGATTTCTCTATAAACAACAATAGTGATGGTTCTAATTATGACGATCAGGGCGGTTATCGTACGGATCCTAAACCTATACGTTGGGACTATTTTGAAGATGCTGACCGAAAAGGATTGTATGAAACTTATGCTGCTCTTTTAGATTTTCGTCATTCATATTCTGAACTATTTGCTTCGAATACTACATTTAGCTGGAAGGTAGGTACTACAAACTGGGATAATGGACGTACCTTGTCAGCTACTTCTACCGATGGCAAGTCTTTTGTAGTGGTTGGAAACTTTACTTTGGCAGATAAAAACCTTTCTGTAACTTTCCCGGAAACAGGTACATGGTATGAATTTCTGAAAGATAATGAGCCATTGAGTGTGTCAGGTACTACACAGACTATTGCTGTCCCTGCTCATGAATTTCGTCTCTTTACTAACTTTAAACCGACTTTGACAGGGATTGAAACCACTACTCCTGATGCGGAAGTGCCTTTGATATATTATAATAAGGCAATAGATACTTTGGTGTTACCAACTGGAGAGGCTAAACGTGTAGAAGTATATTCTGTAAACGGAATGCTGGTGATGACGCAGGAAAAGTGTACTTCTGTAGGCTTGTCAGCCTTACCTGTTGGCTACTATATGGCACGGGTCTATATGGAAGATGGTAAAGTACAGGTTTGCAAAATAATGAAATAGGTTAGTTGTTGTAAATATGGTTGTAAATTGGTGTTTTTCAAAGAAAGCTGCGAGTGTATTGCTCGCAGCTACTTCTTTTTTAGTAATGTCTTGTAGTGATAATGTAAAAGAGTTATCTCCGTTAAATATAGATAAATTAGGTATCACCATACCTGATGAACAATCTCGTGAGTATTCTTATACAGATAAAAATGGTGGCTTCTACTATGGAATGACCTCTACTGATGATTGGGGAGACTGGTATGCAGGTTGGAATATCTATGCTAAACGTATTTTTGCTGATTACCGTTTGTATGTGGATGGTGAAAGATTGTATCGGAAAGATGCTCGCACATCGGTATATCCTGACAGATTAGTCCGCCATTATGGAAAGGCTGTGGAAACATTTTCTCTGGTGGATGAATCAAAGTTATTATATGTTCGTATGGATAGTGTGCAGGGAAAACATATCTCATTAATGTTGATAGGAGGAAATGTTGTAGATGCGCGGAAAGATGGAAATTCAATACTTTATACAGCGAAAGAATCGCCGGAGAATGTAATACGCATAGCACCTGTAAAAGAAGTGGGAATAGAATTTGCTGACAGTCTGATAACTGTTCCTGCTTCTGCCGATGGTTTCCTGATTGCTTTCAGTACCGAAGGAGAGAGCCGGAAAGTAATAGAAGATTTTCGTCAAGAAGGAGAAAAGTGGTTGAACACACGTAGCCAGCGTATTCAGTCGTTACTCGATCATAATCCTTTAAAAACCAATCAGGATTCTTTAGATCATGCCCTTGCCTGGATTATGCTCACTAACGACCAACTGATAACCCATCAACATGGTGGTTATGGCATGTATGCTGGTCTGCCTTGGTTTACGGATTTCTGGGGACGAGATATGTTTATCTCTATGCCGGGTGCAGTACTCTGTACAGGACAGTTTGATACGGCACGTGATATTTTAGCTTCTTTTGCACGTTACCAGGATACTATTTCTACTTCTCCTACTTACGGGCGTGTACCGAATCGCTTGAATCTGGAAGGTGTTCTCTATAATACTACCGATGGAACACCCCGCTTTGTTATGCAAGTGCACGATTATCTGAAATATACCGGTGATACCGCCTTTGTAAAAGAGATATATCCTTCCGTGAAGATTGCTACGGATGCATCTCTCCGTTTGTATACTGATGAGAAAGGTTATCTTACTCATGCAGATGCAGATACTTGGATGGATGCTAAGCGCCAGGGAAGATGTCCATGTTCGCCACGCGGCAATCGTGCTGTAGATGTGCAGGCATTATGGTATACCCAGTTGATGAATGCTGCAGACCTTGCCCGATACATGAATAAGGAAGAAGATGCACAATGTTGGAGTAAGGCGGCAGAGCATCTTCGTTCAAGCTTTGAACAAGACTTTGTTGATACTGCTACTACGTTTATTTATGATCATTTGAATACGGATGGAAGTGGAGATATGCAATTCCGCCCCAATGCTATCTATGCGTTGGATTTGATTTCTGATTCAGATTTAAAGATGCATGAAACAAAGGAAGTCTGGGAACGCCTGGTATATCCGTGGGGAGTATCTTCACTCAACCAGTATGACGAACAGTTTCATCCTTACCATGAGCAATGGTATCGTTATCATAAAGATGATGCGTACCACAACGGTACGATATGGCTTTGGAACAATGGTATGGCTATGCAACGGATGATAGAAAACGGTCAGCAGGATATAGCCTATGCGTTATTCAAAAATATGAATCGTCAGGCACTTGCTGAAGGTGCTGTTGGGAGTTTGTCGGAGAATGCAGATGCGTGGCCACGTGCCGGGCAGACATGGGTACGGCGTAGTGGAACTTTCCTGCAGGCATGGAGTAATAGTGAACATATCCGTGTATGGAATCAATATTTCTTGGGTATTCGTCCCGATATGCTTAACCATTCCATTACCATCGATCCTAAACTTCCTTTTGATTTGAAAGAGGTAGATGCACAAGTAAACGTTGGAGATGGTACCCTTCGTATGGTCTTCTCTAAGAATGGAGCTAACGGAATTTATCGTTATGAATGGACGGGTGCGCCTGCATCTCTTAAACTGAATATCGATTCTTATCAGGCATTGGAAGTTCCGGTTTCAACCAACAGTTCAGTGAATATCAAGACAGATGTAGCAAGTATGAAAGTAGAAGTATCGGATGCTTGCGGTAAACAAATCGCAAATTATACAGTGGAACCGGATGCTGCCAAACTGGAGAAGAAGCAACAACAGGATGCCTATTTCCACAATACTCATTTTGCAAAGCCGTCTTACAGAGAGAATCTGAAGAGTATGTCTCGTTACTTTGATCCGCCTCTGACATACCAAAGTGTGGAGTGAAGTCTATTCGTAGATTTTGTTTAGTATTCTATTCAGCCATTCCCAACGGAAACGGAACCAGCGGCGAGTACTACTTTGCTTGCCGCCGAAGCGTAGGACAAACTCGCGATAACCATGTTTGCGGAAGGGGAGGCCGACATCCATAAATTCAAGATGGCGGTAGCCGCGTTGCTTGGCATCAGATAGAGCATGCCATACGGCAAGTATGCCCGGATATTGGAGAGCATACGTCTTGCGCATGCCACCGGAGAACCAGAGATAGGCATTATCTTCGGAATAGATGCAGGCACTGCCACCTATAATTTTATCTTTGTAAGTGACAATGAATATTTTGCTTTGTTCCCCTTTCATCATTTCTTCTTCCATGCGTAGGAAGAAGACTCTGCTGGGGAAGTGGCGGCGTATTTTTGAGGAATAAACATGGTGTAGCATCTGTGAGAAAGCACGTACTTCTTCAGGAGTATGGGCTTCACGCACTTCTGCACCATTTTTTAATCCCTTTTTTATTTGACGGATACGCGAAGGGCTGAAACGACTTTCTACATGTTCGATACTATGTAGCGAATTGCGTACCCGTAGCCAGTTGATGGCAAAGTAACGATTCTTGCGGAAAGATTTATATCCGAACAGCGAATTTTCCAGATTGCGAAACTCAATAAGAAATGCTTCCCGTAATGCCTCGGCAGTTAACCGTTGTAGGATTTCGCCAAAGACAAATTCTTTATCGACTGTTTCATCGAAATATTCTCCTGTGCCATAGATTTCACATCTCTTGATGATAGAGGGTGGAAACAAACGAACACTCTTTCGTATTGTCGCCAATAGCTTGGCAACGGGCCTTCCTGCCTCTGATGCAACAATGAGAAGGGGTGTATAACCCGGGGTTGCTTCATAGATATGAAACAACTCAAGGGAGTGAAACGTATTTTTGCCCGGTAGTTCCGGGATGTTACTCCCGTGGTAATATGTGGTTAGTTTCAAAGGCATTGACTGCAAATTTAAAAAATAATCTCGTATCTTTGCGTTCTTAAACGATAAATTAGCTACAAGCTACCGGCTACGAGCTACAAGTGCCATTCGGCTATGTTAGCGCAGCCACTTGTAGTTCATAGTCGGTAGCTTGTTACTTAATAAATAATATTACGATATATGGAAAATTTCAGTGAATTACTAAAGGTTCGCCGCAGCATGCGGAAGTTTACAAATGAAGAGTTGACACAGGAACAGGTGGTTGCTTTGATGAAAGCTGCACTGATGTCGCCTACTTCCAAGCGTACAAATGCATGGCAATTTATCATGGTGGACGATAAGGAATTACTAGAAAAACTATCGCATTGTAAGGCACAATCATCGCAGTTTATTGCTGATGCCCCGCTGGCAATTGTGGTGACGGCCGATCCGTTGGTTAGTGATGTGTGGATTGAAGATGCTTCCATTGCTTCGATTATTATACAGTTACAGGCAGAAGATATGGGCTTAGGCAGTTGTTGGGTACAGGTGCGCGAACGTTCTACGGCTACTGGTATGCCTTCCGATGAATATGTGCGCGAGGTACTCGATATTCCTTTGCAGCTACAAGTCCTTAGTGTCATTGCTATCGGACACAAGGGAATGGAGCGCAAGCCCTTTAGTGAAGAACATTTGCAATGGGAAAAAGTTCATATCAATAAATTTGGAGGAAAGTAACGGTGAGCGCAGCAAAAGCAAACAATAATCGCGATACTTACAGGGCTACGGCTGTTACACTGATTGTTTTCGGCATACTTTATCTGGTGGATAAATTGATACATTTCTCCAATATCGGCCTGCCGTGGGTGATGAATAAAGATAACTTCTTGCTTTATACAGCAGTAATATTCCTCATTTTCAAGCGTGACAAGTCTGTAGGGCTGGTGTTGATCGGTTTATGGTTAATACTGAACTTCGGATTGATTACAGCACTACTCGGTACGATGTCTGCTTATCTGTTACCTGTAGCGCTGTTAGTTCTCGGAATTATTTTATATTGGCTGGCTACAAGATGAAAAGAAGTGTACAAGATACGCCGATAGTCTTTATCGGTGCCGGGAACCTCGCGACTAATCTGGCTAAGGCTTTATATCAGAATGGCTTTCGTATAGTACAGGTATATAGCCGTACAAAAGAAGCTGCATGTGCATTGGCGCAGACGGTGGAGGCTGGATATACAACCGAACTTTCTGAAGTGTCTAAGGATGCCCGATTATATATTGTCTCTTTAAAGGATGATGCTTTCGTGACATTATTACCTGAAATTGTTGCCGGAAAGGAAGATGCTTTACTGGTACATACAGCCGGAAGTATTCCTATGAATATCTGGGAAGGTAAAGCATCACGTTATGGAGTGTTTTATCCTATGCAGACTTTCAGCAAGCAGCGTGAAGTTGATTTTCGCGTAGTGCCTTTCTTTATAGAGAGTAATTCGTCTGAAGATACAGAGTTGCTAAAGGCAATTGCTTCTGTTCTTTCGGAAAATGTATACGAAGCAACTTCCGAGCAACGGAGGAGTCTGCATCTGGCGGCTGTGTTTACTTGTAATTTCACGAATCACATGTATGCCCTGGCGGCTGAATTATTGAAGATGTATGATCTTCCATTTAATGCCATGTTGCCTTTGATTGATGAGACAGCCCGTAAAGTGCACGAATTGGAACCGAAGCAAGCGCAGACGGGGCCGGCTGTACGTTATGATGAGAATGTGATTAATAAACATCTGGAGATGCTTGCGGGTGAACCGGAGATGCAGGAATTATATCGATTGGTTAGCGAGAGCATACATCGGTTGCATAACAAGTAATGTTCCGGTGTATAACAAGCAATGTTTTGAGGCATAACAAATATTGTTTTGCCACCTGACAAGCATTGTTGTTTCTGATAAATAACCCAACTAAAAACCGAATATAGTGAGTACTATCAATTACGATTTAAAGAAGATAAAGGCCCTTGTTTTTGATGTCGATGGCGTCTTAAGTGCTAATGTTATCCCGATGAGTCCGGATGGCGAACCGATGCGTACCGTGAACATTAAGGATGGATATGCCTTGCACCTTGCCGGTAAACAGGGGCTGCTATTGGGCATCATAACCGGTGGACGATCTGAGGCTGTTCGCAAACGTTTCGTGGCTTTGGGGATTCCTTCTGCGGATATTTATATGTCTTCTTCCGTAAAAATCCATGATTATCATGATTTCCGTGATCGTCATAGTCTTAAAAATGAAGAGATTCTTTATGTAGGAGATGATATTCCCGATATCGAGGTGATGCGTGAATGTGGATTGCCATGTTGCCCTAAAGATGCATCAGCAGAAGTGAAGGCTGTTTCCCGCTATATATCTTATGCCAACGGCGGCTATGGTTGTGGCCGGGATGTCGTGGAACAAGTCCTGAAAGTTCAGGGACTTTGGATGGATGATAAAGCCTTCGGATGGTAGGATGACGAGCAAATTAATAATTAGTAATTAAAAATTAAAGAGGCGGTGTTGGACAATTTGAAAAAGTATAAGGTGATACTTGCCAGTAATTCTCCGCGAAGAAAGGAATTGCTTGCAGGTTTAGGTGTGGACTATGAAGTGCGGACTTTGCCCGATGTGGATGAATCTTATCCTGAGACTTTGCAGGGTGCGGATATACCTTTGTATATCGCTAAAGAAAAGGCGGACGCTTATGTTGCCATGATGCAGCCCGGTGAATTGATGATTACTGCCGATACAATTGTATGGCTGGATGATAAGGTGCTGGGTAAACCCTGGGATAGGGAAGATGCTTTGCAGATGTTGCGAACTATGTCGGGACGTACCCATGAAGTTTTTACCGGTGTATGTATAACTACTACCGACTGGCAGCGTAGTTTTACTGCACAAACTGAGGTGCGTTTTGCCACTTTAAGTGAAGAGGAAATAGCCTACTATGTGGATAATTTCCAACCGATGGATAAAGCCGGTGCCTATGGAGTGCAGGAGTGGATCGGTTTTATCGGAGTGGAAAATATCTCGGGTAGTTACTATAATATCATGGGGCTTCCCGTACAGAAATTGTACAGGGAATTACTGAAAGTATAGTTCAATACTCTTTCTCGTTCGCCAGATTCCAAGCATTCAGAAAGGATGCTTTGGTTATCTCCACTATCTTCTCCCAATTCAGTTTGTCTGTATGATCGGAGGGCTGATGGTAATCTGGGTGCCCATCTGTATGATACCAGATAATAGGAACTCCCGCTTTGGCAAAAGAACCGTTATCACTACCGCCTATGGGATTATCCCATGGACGATAGTCGGGTTCCAGCCGGAGGTTGTATTTCTTTATATCTTCTTTTAGCCATTTTCCAAAAGCCGGATTAGCCTCCGTATAGAAATAAACTACATGCATGGGTTGTTGTGGCTTATTATTACGGCCTATCATGTCGAAGTTCAGATATCCTTTGATCTGCGAAATGAACGGACAGGTTTGTACAAAGTATCTGGAACCCAGCAATCCTTTCTCCTCACCGTCCCAGAAGGCAAAAATAATATTCCGTTCCGGTTGCTTGCCGCTGACAATGAATGCCCTGGCTATTTGCAGAACGGCTGATACGCCGGAAGCATTATCATCAGCACCATTATAAATCTGATCGCCTTCAAGAGCAGGATCTATTCCCAAATGATCAAAGTGCGCACCGACAATAGCGTACTCACTGGTGTTTTTACCGGGGATTATTCCCAGTACATTTGTCATAGAGAGTTTCTGATGCACTTCCTTTTTGAATATGGTTATTGAATCGGGGTGTACTTCCAATCTTCCCCTTTTCTGGCGTTCTCTTCTGTATGCTTCAAAAGGTTGAAAATAGCTGTCTCCCAATGGTTGTATTCCCATTGCCTGAAGCAATGAAGCAATATATTGGGCAGCTACCTTCGAACCATGGTATCCGGCTTCCCGCCCTTGTAATTCATCGTGAGCCAGAAAACCGATATATGCTTCGGCAGATGTCCGGTTTATGCTTTCCAGTCCTTTCTCTATAGGACTTTGTGCTGCTGCCAGATAGCTAAGGCAACAGAATACAGCCAGGATACAATATTTCCTCATCAGCTACTTATTTATGTTTTTATTCAATCATATCCAGCATTAATGGAATTTCTTCTCCTGCAATACCTTGTTTGAGAAGACTGCTCCGGTCTCTGTCGAATATTTCAAGGAAAGCATCTTTACTTCCGCTTTCTGCCATGGCCTTGCCATATAGCCCGACTGCTTTTTCTATGTTTCCCAGTACCCAAGCCACGTGTCCGGCATTGAGATAATCTGTAGCAAGTGGCTTGGCGGCAAGGAGTTTATCATAATACTTCATAGCCTGTTCATGCTTACCACTGACAAATGAACACCAGCCAATGCCGCGCCATGCCTTCATACAGTCGTTTTCCAGGAAGTCTAACTTGAAGAAATATTGCAGGGCATCGTCATACCTTTTTTGTTCTGCCAGGCAACTACCGGTATAGAACAATACATTGCGATTTTCCGGTTGGATAGCTTCTACGCGGTGATAGTATTCCAAAGCTGCATCGAAATTCTTCATCTGGCGGTAACAAGTAGCCAGGTGGCGAAGTGTCCACAGGTGATCGGGCTTCAGCATATCGGCTTTCAGATAAGCGTCCACAGCTTCCTGATAGCGTTTCTCCTTTTGCAGGCAGAAACCTGTCTTTTGGAAAATGTCTGCATTGGCCTGTTTCCGGTCTATTAATATCCGGTAGAGTTCCAATGCTTCTGCAGGATGTTCCTTGCTGAAGTGGAAGTCGGCAACGGCTACTAATAATTCGGGAGCACTCAACAGTTCTTTCAGTACCGGATTGCGGTGCAATGCAATCTCTTCCTGGAAGATATTATGAAACTCGAATCTGCGTTGGCTAAGTTTGAAGAAACGGTATAAATCGTGAATGTACTGGTTACTGATAACATCAGGCCGTTCAGCATATTGTTTCAGACTGGCACTATTCTTTTCTTCCATAAAGTCGCTTTGATCCTGAGGGGTCATCTGGTTTAACATCATGTCACGTTGTCCCTGCGGAAGTTGTGCAATAGTGAAGCAAAATGAATACTTATCACTGTTGCAGAAGAATCCTGATTGTAGGATGATAGAGAGGACAGAACTCTCACCACTCTGGTTCAAACCCACCTGATGGATAATGCTGGAATGCATCCGGTCGAAAGGGTAGAACCAGTTATGTGGTTCGCGGAAAAAAGGATACCCTTTGAGTTGTGCGAACGTGCTCATATATACATCTGCTCCTTCCAGTTGCAGATCGTTCATCTCGCGTATTTTATCTCCCAAACCCGATTGCTCGAAAGCTTGTTCCCAGTCGGGATTACGGTCGTTTTCATCTGTTTCTTCAAAACCGAATTTCATGTTGCGCATGATATTCACGTTCTTCATCATTTCGGGAATGATTTCTTCCCGCATCTTTCTGTCGATCTTCTCCGTTTCCTGGCTACGAAGTAGCTGGATATAAATACGGTTCACCTGCTTGCTGAAGTTCGGGTCTTCCCTGAAAAGAGAAATACGTGCTTCCAATTCTGGATAAAGTGCAATGCGTGAAGAGTAGAGATGCAAGGTAATAACAAGTCCTACCAATGCCCTTTGATTGATTTGTGGATTGGTATGGCGAAGTCCGTCGAGCAACCAGTTTACTTTGCGTTCATCGAAACACTCCATTAAACTGAGTGTGACAGCACTGACAAACAGGCATAAGTCATTGGTTGGCAATGTCTCCGAACGAAGCATATCTTCTGCTTGGGCAAATTCTTCCAGAGTCCAACTACTGTTGCTCCAGGTCGTAAGAAACATAACCTGGTGAGTTTCTTCATGTCGTCTTAGGATAGCGTCCAAGCCTTGGTAATTTGCTAACTGTGATACAGCCATTTCATCTGCAAAGCCTTCCAGGATCTTTTGCTGGCCGGAAAGGTCATAAGCCTTCGGAAGTTGGTTGGGATTCCTGCGCAGGGAGTGGTAATAGTGGGTGGATATTTCATCTAATAATGCAATACGTGTCTGATCAGCAATCTCCCAGGTATCAGCCAATAGTTGACGATACAGCTTCTGTCGTTCCGGGTCTTTCATACCCAGTTTCATATATTGCAACATATATTGATAGGAAGTCTGGATTTGTTCCAGTCGGTTACGCAGACTCCAGTCGTTACCATTATATAAGAAAGCATCCAGTTGAACGAGAGCTTCTTTCAGCCGTTTATCTTCCAATAAACTGACTATTTGGTTATATTGTTTTTGGATGGATTGTTCATTCATATTCAGTCCTTTCTTTAATACTTTATTAATATAAGGTACAAAAATGATGCCAAAAAGTTCGGGGGCTTAGAAAATACTGATAGCTGTTTTGGTTGTCAGCAATTCAAGAGCTTTCATGCCCATTACAGAGTTGCCTTTAGGGTTAAGTCGCGGACTCCATACTGCTACTGCATACTTGCGTGGGCAGACAGCTGCAATGCCACCACCAACACCGCTTTTTCCGGGTAGCCCCACCAGATAAGAGAATTCTCCGGCTTCATCGTAGAAACCGCAGGTCTGCATAATGGCATTGATACGTTTCACTTGTGAAGTCGTCAGTTCGATTCCATCAAAACTGAACGGTCTTGTATGATCGGCGAAAGGAAGGAAAGAACGTGCCAGTTCCCGGCAACTCATGCCTATGGAACATTGGAGGAAATAAAAGTGAAGTACCCGCTCAATATCGTTTCCTATATTTCCATGATATTTCAGCATATTGGCAATGGCGGCATTCAGATAGCCATGTTTCCGTTCGGAAGTTGCCATACCTTCATTATATTCAATCTGGTCGTTGCCGCAAAGTTTCCGTACAAAAGTGAGATAATCCTTTTCCGGATTATCGAGTACTGAAAGCAGGATGTCTGCCATTACTAATGCTCCCGCATTGATGAGAGGATTGCGGGGAATCCCTTTCTCCATTTCTAACTGGAAAATGGAGTTAAATGCATTACCGGATGGTTCTACACCTATACGTTTCCAGAGTTCATTGCCCATCCGGCTGAAGCTTATCGCAAGAGAGAATACTTTCGAAATACTTTGTACGGCGAAACGCTCGTCACTATCTCCCTGGGCATATTCTTTTCCTTCAATAGTACGCAGGCAAATGCCATAGCGGTCAGGGTTGACTTTCAGCAATTCAGGAATATAGCTTGCAGGTTTACCCATTTGGGCGTATGGCTGTATCTCCTCGTATATTTCTTTCAGAATTTCGGTGTAGTCCATGGTATATAAGGTTTTTCTTTAGAAGCGCACCTGCAATTGTGCTTGCAGCAGGTTACTGTTATCTCCGATATGGCGGTTGCAGTATGTATACTGTGCCTGTATCCTGCATTTAGGATAGAACCAATATTGTAAACCTACTACATAATTACTTTGCTTATCATCGAGTACTTTGCTCTTATTAAGATAATCATAAGATGCTATTACATCTACTTTCGGGAATACATGTGCAGATGCTGTTACATAATAACCGTCACTTTTGATGCGTCCGTCTTTTCCGGCCAGGTATTCCGTGCGCACATCTACCGGCTTGGTTTTAATGACTGCACCTGCCGACCACCGGTTACGGGTATAGTTTTCGCCTACCTGTATATCGGGATTGAGGCTGGAAACGGACACAGCACATCCTTTCCCTTTTACAAAAGAACCGCCTACAGACAGCCAGTCGAGTGGATGGACCATCAGGCTACCTACAATATCTTTCTGATTGTTTTTATCTTTCAGGTTGATACCTTGCCCATTCATTACCGCAAGATTATAGTTCACCAGTTTTCCAAACAGATCACCATAGATCAGGAGTCCCATATCGCGTCCGCTACTCGAGCCATACAAAGGATCACTACCATTGATACCAGCCAGATAATTGACAGATTGCGAGTAGCAATTAATCAGTTCCACATAGCAGGGAGACATTGGGTTTTCAATGGTATACATGGTTTTGAATTGCCCGATGCGGGCAGTCAGTTGCGGAAGGAATTTATATTCGGTATATGCTTCAAGGATTTTTCCAGTATTGGCAAAGCTGTACATGAAGTAGCACAACCAACGGTCGGTAATTTTACCTTGTGCCATGAAGATAACCCGCTTGATGTCGAATGTGTTACTACTGCCATCGGCGTCATCATAAGTATAACCCACCTGTGCATAACCGGAGAGGCTGATACGATCTTTGAGCGTATTTACTACGTCATTCAAACATGCATCTTGTGCTGTTGCTATCAGTGCAGAAAGTAGGAAAGCAAAGGATAACAAAGTTCGTTTCATTTCTATGATAAATGTGTTAGGGAAGATAATTAATGGTGTACTATAAAAATATAAGATTAAAAAAGGCAACCCTTCTTTTCAAAGAGCTGCCTTTTGGTATGATAATGTTTATTCTTATTCGTTGATAGCAGCGATACCCGGAAGAACTTTTCCTTCGATTGCTTCGAGCAATGCACCACCACCTGTTGAAACGTAAGAAACACCGCTTGCCAAGCCGAACTTGTTAACGCAAGCTACAGAGTCACCACCACCTACAAGTGAAAATGCACCGTTCTTAGTAGCCTCTACGATAGCTTCGCCTACTGCACGTGAGCCGTGAGTGAAGTTTTCGAATTCGAATACACCTGTCGGGCCATTCCACAAGATAGTCTTGGAGTTTTTGATAACGTCTGTGAAGATTTTCTCAGTTTCAGGACCGATATCCAGACCTTCCCAACCATCAGGAATTTGGTCAACCGGACAGAACTTAGTGTTAGCGTCGTTAGAGAAAGCGTCAGCAATCTTTGCATCAACAGCCAATACCAGGTTTACACCTTTTGCTTTAGCCTTTTCTATCAGTTCGAGAGCCAGATCCAGTTTGTCATCTTCGCAGATAGAAATACCGATCTTACCACCCATAGCCTTGGTGAAAGTATAAGTCATACCACCTGCAATGATCAGGTTATCAACCTTGCTCAGCAGATTTTCGATAATTTCAATTTTAGAAGAAACTTTAGAACCACCCATAATAGCAGTGAATGGACGTTTGATGTCATTCAATACTTTATCGACAGCCTTCACCTCTTTCTCCATCAGGTAACCGAACATTTTGCTGTCTTTGTCGAAATATTTAGCGATCAAAGCTGTAGAAGCGTGTGCGCGGTGAGCGGTACCGAAAGCGTCATTTACATAGCAGTCAGCGTAAGAAGCCAATTTCTTGGTGAATTCTTTCTGGCTTTCTTTAACAGCTTTCTTAGCAGCAGCTTTTTCTTCGTCTGTAGCGTCTTCAGCCAAACCACGGGGTTTGCCTTCTTCTTCAGCATAGAAACGAAGGTTCTCGAGCAACAGCACTTCACCCGGTTGCAGAGCAGCAGCCTTAACAGCAGCTTCTTCGCCCATACAGTCGTTAGCGAATTGTACGTCAACACCCAACAATTCGGAAAGATGATTCAGAATGTGTTTCAGTGAGAATTTGTCAGCCGGACCTTTCGGACGACCGAGGTGAGAACCAATAATTATACTACCACCGTCAGCCAGAATTTTCTTCAACGTAGGAAGAGCAGCACGCATACGGTTATCATCTGTAATGTTGAAGTTTTCGTCCAGAGGCACATTGAAGTCCACACGAACGAATGCCTTTTTACCGGCAAAGTTGAATTGATCAATTGTCATAATACTCTATTTTATTTAAAAGTGTTATTAATTCGTTTTCGTGAGCGCAAAGTTAGCATTTATTTCTTTCTTTTGCTATGAATCCGTCGTTTATTCTTTATCTTTCGGCTTCTCTTTGCTAACTTTATACTTCTCGCAATAGTATTTGCACATCAATTGCAAACCGCACTTATCACATTGCGGTGTACGTGCCTGGCAGACGTATCTTCCATGTAAGATAAGCCAGTGATGTGCAATGGGAATATCCGCTTCCGGGATATTTTTCACCAGTTCTTTTTCTACACTGAACGGCGTGGTACACGCATCCGAAACCAGTCCGAGGCGGTGGCTTACACGGAATACATGAGTATCTACTGCCATTGCGGCTTTGTTAAATACAACGGATTGGATGACGTTTGCCGTCTTGCGTCCTACACCGGGTAATTTTATAAGTTCTTCCAGTGTATCGGGCACTTCACTGTTGAAGTCTTTCACCAACATTTGTGCCATACCCACCAGGTGTTTTGCTTTGTTATTGGGATAAGATACGCTACGGATATATTCGTATATTACTTCCGGTGTACTGGCAGCAAGGACTTCCGGGGTAGGGAAGTCGCGATACAACGGTGGAACAATCATATTCACCCGCTTGTCTGTACATTGGGCGGAGAGGATGACTGCTATCAGCAGTTGGAACGGAGTTTCATAATGCAGTTCCGTTTCGGCTACGGGACGATTCTCCCGAAACCAGGCAAGAATTTTTTCGTAACGTTCTTTTTTTCTCATCGCAATTTATTTTTATGGTAATGAGGAGCCACTTTTCCATTGAAGTAGAGCATAGAGACAATGGTGAGGCAAGCCCCGAACAAATAAGCTTTATCGAAGGTGCTGACCTCCGCAATATATCCTCCTGCCAACATACCGATACCGATGCCTACATCCCAGGAAGTCAGATAGGTAGAAGTGGCAGTACCACGTTGACTGTTGGGGGCGAGGTTGACGAACAGGGTGTTGTAAGCCGGAAACATAATACCGAAACCTACTCCCAGCAGCAGGGCTACGGCAAAGAAAACAATAGTACATAGCATGTTGTTCCAACTGATAAGATATACACACGCTGAAAGCAGGAAGAAACTGAATACTACGAGATACAGTCCGGCAGAGATAACCTGTGTTATCTTACCTCTGTCCACTATCTTTCCGGAGAAGATACGCGAGATAGCCATACCTATTGCCATAAAAGTAAAAAAGAATCCCGTAGTGGCATTGATCCCGATCTGTTTGGCATACATAGCCACATAGTTCGTTGTCATTCCATAAGGAATGGAAAGCAGTAACAGGCTGATACCCGCCGGAATACCTTTTAATAATATAAAGCGGTCGAGGGAGATCGGTTCTCGCCTCACAGGAGGCTTATAGGGTGTTTTGACAAGGGAAGCACAGACGAAGCCTGCCATACATGAACCCAGTGAACAACAGAATATAGTTGTGAAACTCATTCCTGCATCGTGTAGAAACAATCCGGACATCGGACCAACTGCCATTGCAATATTATTCGAAAGCCCATAGTATCCCAATCCTTCTCCGCGTCGTGAAGAAGGCATGATGTCGATGACCACTGTATTGCCGCCTACGGTCACCATTCCGAACGATACGCCCTGTATGATACGAAACAGGATGAATAACGTAAGTGAACCGGCAATGATGTATCCGGCAAACATGGTCATAAAGATAAAATAAGCCATCAGATACAGAGGCTTACGTGCAAAACTATCCAGGAAGTAACCGGAAAAAGGGCGGATGCATAAAGCTGCTACTGTATAACAGGAAAGAATAATGCCGATTGTTGAATTTCCGGTACTAAATACTTCGGACAGGTAGAATGGAAGTACCGGTATCAGCAACCAGAAGCCGAAGTACAGCAGGAAGTTGGCTGCAAGAATAAAACAATAGCTGGGAGTGACAAGTCTATCTTTCATAATGGGCAGCTTGAGTAAGAGCTAAGAAAATATATCCGGGCGAATGATTATATATCGCCTACTTGTTTTGTGATATCCGGAATGGTATATCATTGTAGGAGCGGATAATCATTCGCCCGGTATATGTCGGTTATTAGTAAGCGGCTTCAAATTCTTTCAGGAATCTCGTGTCGTTTTCAGAGAACATACGAAGGTCCTTCACCTGGTATTTCAGGTTCGTAATACGCTCGATACCCATGCCGAGGGCATATCCGCTATATACTTTACTATCGATACCGTTGCTTTCCAATACATTCGGATCTACCATACCGCAACCGAGGATTTCAACCCAGCCGGTATGCTTACAGAACGGGCAACCCTTTCCACCGCAAATGTTACAGCTGATGTCCATTTCCGCACTGGGTTCCGTGAATGGGAAGTAAGAAGGGCGTAAACGGATTTTAGTGTCTTCACCAAACATCTCTTTGGCAAAGAGTAACAATACCTGTTTCAAGTCGGTGAAAGATACATCTTTGTCTACATACAAAGCCTCTACCTGATGGAAGAAACAGTGTGCACGGTAGCTGATGGCCTCATTACGATATACACGTCCCGGACAAATGATGCGGATAGGAGGTTGTGAAACTTCCATTACGCGGGTTTGCACGGATGAGGTGTGTGTACGCAATACAATATCAGGATGAGCTTCGATGAAGAAAGTATCTTGCATATCGCGTGCAGGGTGATCTTCGGCGAAATTCAATGCAGAGAACACATGCCAGTCATCCTCTATTTCCGGGCCTTCGGCAATGCTGAATCCCAAACGGGCAAATATATCGATGATTTCGTTCTTTACGATGGTGAGCGGATGGCGTGTACCCAATTCTACCGGATAAGCGGAACGTGTAAGGTCAATATCATCACAACCCGTATCCTGACTTTCGAACTGTTCTTTCAAGGCAGCAATCTTTTCCTGTGCCTTGTTCTTCAGTTCATTCAGTCTCATGCCGACTTCTTTCTTCTGTTCGGCAGCCACGTTACGGAAATCCGCCATCAAGTCGTTGATTGCACCTTTTTTACTAAGGAATTTGATGCGGAGTGCTTCCAGTTCCTCGGCGTTGGCAGCTTTCAGTGCTTCCACTTCTTGCAGAAGCTGGTTGATTTTATCTATCATATCGTCGTTATTATTTATTTCCGAAATACATAAAACGGTGCAAAGATACAACTTTATCATGATTCCGGTTGCAATCTTTTTATAAAATTAATCGGATACAAGGAAAAAGCCTATGTGTGATATGAAAATGAATTTACTCCCGGAGGTTTTGCATACCTGATTCTTACCAATTCCCTGCCCATTCCCTACCAACTCCGGACCTTCTCCCTATCTTTAGACAAGGACTATGTAAGGAGTAGGTAAGGAGTAGGTAGGGAGTAGGTACGGACTTGGTGTATCCCAGGGCCTTTCCGTTTTTGTTATGTACTTCGTTATATCGGCAGTGGAGAAGGTTAGTTGGCTTCTTCTTTGTGCTTTTTTAGTGCTTCCTGATAAAGCTCTTCTTGCAGCACGCAGAATTCTGCCACCAGTTCAATAGAAATACATGCGTCATTTTCACCTTCTGCATTATTCATCAATTGCTCAATTTGTTTAGAGAGGGAAAGATAGCGTTGTACCTTCGAATCGTAAGGGCTCAGTGTACGCAAAATAACGTCACTTTTCCCTGATTTTGTTTGTTTCATCTTTAGAATTAATTTGTCTGGCAAAGGTAACTGTTTTTTTACTATTCTTAAGCATTCTGCCGTAAATAATCTTTTTGCTAAGCAATTTTGTCAAACAGATATTAAAAAAGCATATTTATGAATCTCTCCGATAACAACTTAACAGTTATTCAACTACCTTTAATACAGAAAATAGTGGCCACAAGTGTTTTCGTATTACTAACAACATCTGTATAATGTTGAATTTAAACAAATAAACATTATGCGGTAACTAATTTGTAAACTATGGAAACCAAAAAAACACCCAAAGCAAACCTGGAAAACAAGAGGCCAACGTGGCTGCTTGTCGGTTATGTAACTGTACTCGCCTTCATGTTCGTTGCATTCGAATGGACTCGTGACATCAGGGTTGATACGAGTGGTCGTATCGCCGAGAATGTATTTGAGCAGGACATGGAGATCCCTCTTACAAGGCAGCCTGAAGTAACTCCTCCGCCACCTCCTCAGGTAACTCCTATTAATGATGTTTTGACGATAATAGATGATGACGCTACTGCAGAAGAAACGAATTTTGCATCTTCGGAGGAAACAGGTGAAGATGTAGTAATTAAGCACATACCGGTTACAGTGGATGAAGAAGTGGTGGTAGAAGATGAAATTTTTGTGATTGTGGAAGAAAACCCGCAATTTCCTGATGGTGGCACAGCCGGTCTTTTACAGTACTTGGGCAAGAATATCAAATATCCTACTATTCCACAAGAGAATGGAACTCAGGGTCGTGTAACGGTGCAGTTCGTTGTCAATAAAGACGGAAGTATTGTAGATGTGAAAGTGATAAGAGGTGTCGATCCTTATCTGGACAAAGAAGCAGTCCGTGTAATTTCTACCATGCCGAAATGGATACCTGGTAAACAACGTGGTGTGCCTGTACGCTGCAAGTTTACAGTACCTGTGACGTTTAAACTACAGTGAAACAGTGATATAAAAATAAAAGCTGCATTCAAAACCGAATGCAGCTTTTGTTTTTTGTGGAGAGTATCGGACTCGAACCGATCACCTCGACACTGCCAGTGTCGCGCTCTAGCCAGATGAGCTAACCCCCCCTTTTCGATCTTTCGCTAACGTTTGCGAGCTTTCTCTCTTTTTGGTGGCGCAAATATAATGCATTATTCTGAAATAATTGCTATGTTTGCGAAACAATTTAAAAGAAAAAATATGCTGATCTATAATACAACCTATCAAGTAGAAGAAGGACAGGAAAATAACTTTCTGATCTGGATTAAAGAGTTCTACTTGCCCGAAGTAGAGAAAACCGGTGCATTGCATACACCGCGTATTGTCCGCGTACTAAGCCATCGTGAAGAGGGTAGCACATGCTATTCCCTTCAGTTTGAAGTGGAAAACTCTGGTATTCTGCATCGCTGGCACATGGAGCAAGGGGTGAAGTTGAACGAAGAACTGGTTAAAATATTCCAGGATAAGGTGGTTGGCTTTCCTACATTGATGGAGGTAATAGAGTGATACAACCGGTCAAAGAAAAGATAATTTTAGGTATCGACCCTGGTACTACCATTATGGGATATGGAGTGCTGCGTGTGGTGGGGACAAAGCCTGAGATGATTGCTATGGGGATCATTGACCTGCGTAAGCTCGGTGACCATTATCTTAAACTTCGCCATATACACGAAAGGGTGTTGAGTATCATCGAGAGTTATCTGCCTGATGAACTTGCTATCGAAGCTCCCTTTTTCGGTAAGAATGTACAATCTATGTTGAAGTTGGGGCGTGCTCAGGGAGTTGCTATGGCTGCTGCCCTCAGTCGTGATATCCCTATTACGGAATATGCCCCTCTTAAAATAAAAATGGCTATCACAGGAAATGGTCAGGCCTCCAAAGAGCAAGTAGCAGATATGCTGCAACGTATGCTTCATTTTGCAAAGGAAGATATGCCTACATTTATGGATGCTACGGACGGGTTGGCCGCTGCTTATTGCCATTTTCTGCAAATGGGGCGTCCCACAGTAGAGAAAGGATATCACGGATGGAAAGACTTTATAGCCAAGAATCCGGATAAAGTGAAGAAATAAGATATGATATTTAATACTTAAAACTTAAAATAACCACCATGAAACTGAATGAACTAGCCTTGATTGGAGTAGCTACGGCGACAGTTGTCAGCTGTGCCCCGACAAAGAATGAGTACGCGTCTTATGAGTTGTATCCCGTTCGTTCGGGCAGCTTGACGGAAATGGAGTATACTCCCGAAGTTACGAATTTTACATTGTGGGCGCCGACTGCTGATGAAGTACGCCTCATGCTGTTTGATGCAGGTGATGGCGGTCATGCTTATGAGACTGTTTCTATGGTATCTGATAAGGAAGGAACCTGGACGGCAAAGGTGGAAAATGACCTGATCGGGAAATTCTATACATTTAATGTGAAGATCAAGGATAAATGGTTGGGAGACACTCCGGGTATCAATGCGAAAGCGGTAGGGGTGAATGGAAAACGTGCTGCTATCATTGATATGAAAGCTACTGATCCTGAGGGTTGGGCACAAGATAAACGACCTGTTTTAGCTTCTCCGGCCGATGCTGTTATCTATGAAATGCATCACCGTGACTTCTCTATTGATTCTTCATCGGGCATTCAGCATAAAGGTAAATTCTTGGCACTGACGGAAGAAGGTACACTTAGCCCTGAGAAATTGGCAACCGGCATCGATCATTTGAAAGAACTGGGTGTGACACATGTTCACATTCTGCCGTCTTATGACTATGCTTCGGTGGATGAAACGAAATTGGATGAAAATAAATATAATTGGGGATATGACCCACAGAACTATAATGTACCTGATGGATCGTATTCCACCGATCCTTATAATCCTTCTATTCGTATTAAGGAATTCAAGCAAATGGTGCAGGCTTTGCATAGGGCTGGCATCCGGGTGGTGCTGGATGTAGTGTATAATCATACATTTAACACGGCTGAGAGTAATTTTGAACGTACGGTACCAGGGTATTTCTATCGCCAGATGCCGGATGGTAGCTTTGCTGATGGTTCTGCCTGTGGTAATGAAACGGCGAGTAACCGTCCTATGATGCGGAAATATATGGTAGAGTCTGTGTTGCACTGGCTTAACGAATACCATCTTGATGGATTCCGCTTTGACTTGATGGGGATTCATGATATTACAACGATGAATGAAATCCGTAAGGCTGCTACGACGGTTGATCCGAGTATCATTATTTATGGTGAAGGCTGGGCGGCTAAGGCTCCCCAGATGCCGGAGGACTCTCTGGCTATGAAGATGAATACGTATCGGATGCCCGGTATTGCTGCATTTTCCGATGAAATGCGCGATGCTCTGCGTGGTCCGTTCAATGACAACCACAAAGGTGCTTTCCTTGCCGGACTTCCTGGTGGAGAGGAGAGTATTAAGTTTGGTATTGTGGGAGCCATCAAGCATCCGCAGGTGGATAATGACTCAGTGAATTACAGTAAGGCTTCATGGGCTGAACAGCCGACGCAGATGATCAGCTATGTATCTTGTCATGATGATATGTGTCTGGTAGACAGGCTGAACGCGAGTATTCCAGGCATTACACCGCAGGAACTTGTCAAGTTGGATAAACTGGCACAGACGGCTGTATTTACTTCACAAGGCATACCGTTTATCTATGCGGGCGAAGAAGTGATGCGTGATAAGAAAGGGGTACATAACAGTTATCAGAGTCCTGATTCTATCAATGCGATCGATTGGAAACGCAAAGCTGAATATGCTGATGTATTTGCTTATTATAAAGGTTTGATACAGTTGCGTAAAAATCATCCTGCTTTCCGTATGGGAGATGCGGAACTGGTGCGCAAACATTTGGAATTCCTTCCGGTAGAGGGTAATAATCTGGTTGCATATCGCTTGAAGGAGAATGCTAATGGAGATGCTTGGGAAGATATTATCGTGGCACTGAATTCTCGTAAAGAGCCGGCAAAGCTGGTTGTGCCTGAAGGCAAATACACAGTGGTATGCAAGGATGGATTTATAAATGAAAATGGACTGGGTACACTTTATGGTTCGGAAGTGCTGGTTCCGGTACAATCTGCACTGATTATTTATAAGTAAGAATAGGTATCTATAAAAAATATCGCCCTTGTAAGTAAACATACTGGCAAGGGCGATATTTTTTATAGATATGATGCTATATTATCAGTTTTATTTTCAGATTGCTTGCTTAAAAATAGACAATTTGCGTAAACTGTCTGTTTGTTAGGGTAAGTAAAATCGGAAAACTTGGTATCTTTGTGGCATTATAAAACAAAATATGTCTCCAATGATGCAATCATATACTATATCTTTGAAGGGAGGGGTGGCCCGTAATCCGCTTGTGCGATTGGCTGCACCTGTTTCCATATCTTTTCCTGCAGATGAACACATTGCCATTGTAGGGCCTAACGGTTCAGGAAAGAGCCTTTTGGTAGATATGCTTATCGGAAAATATCCTTTGAAAGATGGGACGCTTACTTATGACTTTTCTCCTTCCGCATCACAAACGGTCTATGATAATATCAAATACATTGCTTTCCGTGATACATACGGTTCGGCGGATGCTAATTATTATTATCAACAACGTTGGAATACTCATGATCATGATGATGTACCATTAGTTAAAGATATGCTGGGAGCGGTTAAGGATGAGGCTCTGAAACAAGAACTTTTCGAATTATTTCGTATCGAACCTATGCTGGATAAGCCGATGATTCTTCTTTCCAGTGGCGAGTTACGTAAATTTCAGTTAGTGAAAGCACTGCTTACCGCTCCTCGTGTGCTTATCATGGATAATCCTTTCATTGGATTGGATGCACAGACCCGTGAGTTGCTGAATACTTTGTTGGAAGGATTAGCCAAACGGTCTGCCGTGCAACTTATCCTGATACTCTCTATGATGGATGATATTCCCGCATATATAGATAAAGTACTACCAATAGCAAATCGTACAGTAGGACAGATGATGCCACGTGATCAATACCTTACCATATTCCGGAATGCAGATGTACCTGTACCCGAAGATTTGCAACAACGCATTATCGACTTGCCATATGATAATACCAATTATGTTTCCGACGAAGTGGTAAAGCTGAATAAAATCAGTATCCGCTATGGTGACCGCACCATTTTGAAAGAACTGGACTGGACGGTGATGCGTGGACAAAAATGGGCATTGAGTGGAGAAAACGGGGCTGGTAAATCGACTTTATTGAGTCTTGTATGCGCCGATAATCCCCAATCATATGCTTGTGATATCAGTCTGTTCGGGAGAAAACGGGGAACAGGTGAAAGTATTTGGGAAATAAAGAAACACATCGGGTATGTCAGCCCTGAAATGCACCGTGCTTATTTGAAGAATCTTCCGGCTATTGAAATTGTTGCTTCCGGTCTGCATGACAGTATCGGATTGTATAAACGTCCGAAGGCAGAACAAATGTCTGTTTGTGAATGGTGGATGGATATTTTTGGTATTGCCGCCCTTAAAGATAAACCTTTCTTGCAATTATCCAGTGGTGAGCAACGCTTGGCACTACTGGCACGAGCTTTCGTAAAAGATCCGGAATTGCTGATACTGGATGAGCCTTTGCATGGTCTGGATACTTATAACCGTCGCCGGGTGAAGAAAATTATCGAAGCCTTTTGCCGTCGGCAGGATAAAACGATGATTATGGTTACTCACTATGAGAGGGAGTTACCTGCCACTATTTCAGATCGTATATTCCTGAAGCGTAATCGGTAATCGTTCAATACTATGAAGAAACTGTTACCCTTGCTTTTGATACTAATTGTCCTTCTTTCTTGCGGGAGAGGGGGAAAAGCATTGGATACTGCTCCTTCACGGGTAGTGCCAGATTCTTTTGCAATTGGTCTGAATCTGTTTAATAAAGGAAGAGCAGCTTCTCATAGCTCCGCCAATATGGATAGTGTCTTGTTTTACATGCAATTGGCTGAAAACTTTTTTAAACGTGAGGGGGACAAAGCGCAGGTGAATCGTTTCATTGCCTTTATTTATTCGTCAAGAGGGATGTTAGACGAGGCTGTGCCCTATTTTTTGAAAGCCAGTCGTATGGCAGATGAATGGCAATATAGCTCTATTTGCCAGGAAGTGGCCAAAGCTTATGCTGCTGCCGGACGTTTTCGGGAAGGAGTATTAGTATTGGATTTAATACGGAAGAATATGAATGATAGGAAGGTAGTTCCTTACTATCATTTGGCAAAAGGAAATCTTTGGGCAGGTGTCAATGAATACGATTCGGCTGTTACTTATTACCGTACAGCATCTATATCATTAAATCGATGGGTTGCTGCAGAGGCGTCCAGACGGCTGAAAATGTTGTATTCTTCGCAGGGAAAAGATAGCTGTTCTTTCTATGCAGCACTTGCTGCCAATGAGCATCTTGTAAATGAGTTGAGGAGAGAAGAAGGTTTTGAGAATCGGACACAATACGAAAAGGCTAAGCTCGAAAATGAGCTGAATCGTCTGAAAATAGATAAGCAGAAGCGTGAAATCTGGCTTTTGAGTTTAGGGCTTTGTTTTGTAGTAGCATTTGCGGTAGGTTATATTGTTTGGCAGCGTCGTAAACGCCAGATGTATAAGCAGCTTTGGCGTGAGCAATCTCTGCGTCTGAGCCAGACGGAGCAACTATTGCAGCAATCAGAGGAGTTGAATATGCTACGTGAAAAAGAGGGCATGCTTCGTGAGTCGCTTTTCCGACGAATGAAGTCATTTCATAAAATCCCTTCTTTGGAGAAAGAAGAAGAGGCTTCCGACGAAGAGAGCGACAGTCCAAATAGACGTATAGCCTTATCTGATGAAGAATGGGAAGACATACGTCAAACGGTAGATGGAAGCTATGATCGATTTACTGTGAGGTTATTAGAAGCGTTCCCGGGATTAAGTATGAAGGATATATATTTTTGTTGCCTGGTGAAAATAAATGTTAGTATCAAGGATTTATCTGATATCTATTGTATCAGTCGCACCTCGATTAGCCGTAAGAAACAACGTATGAGACGGGATAAGTTGGGGTTGACGGAAAACAATGAAACTCTGGATGATTTTTTGCGTCGTTTCTGAACTTTTGTCTATGCTTTTTTTTAGTGTAAAAGATGTATTCTATTTAAAATCAATAATTTATTCATTAATTGATCTGCCAGTTTTGTCTATAAGATAATTTGCTTCTCCTCCCCAAGGCAGCTATCTTTGTCTCATTGTTTCACATAAAAAATGAAAATATGAAAAACAAGCAATGGAAAAGTACTGGATGGCTGGCAAGCCTGATGTTTATTGGGGGACTGAGTTCCTGTTCAAATGAAGGGCAAAGTCAGAAGAGTTCAGCATTGGATACACAGCCGATAGCCGGTTCGGTGGAGGTTATAAATGGAGATTCCATGTGGGTTTGTAATCTGTCGGCATTGAAAGATACTGTGGTACTTCCATTGAGTTATTTTGCAGATGAATTGCAAATTGTGAAGTTGGACAATCGGGATGAAGCATTGGTGCCTGTACGAAATGTGATTGTTTCCGATAATTATATATTAGTGTGGGGTAAGGATCAGACTCCTTTTAAACTTTTTGATAAATCAGGGAAATTTCTTGCTAATGTGGGGGCTTTCGGTCAGGGCCCCGGGGAGTATCAACTAATTTATGATGCTCAGATAGATGAAGTTGGTGGACGTATATATTTACTTCCGTGGAATGCTAAATCTTTGTTGGCTTATGATTTGAAAGGACAGGCTGTACAGAGTATCCCATTGCCTGGTTTGGTACCGAAAGGCGTTTTCAAAGCAAATACGAAAGATTCTCTGTTGTCTGTATTTCTTTTGCCTTTTGAATATTTGCCGTATGTGGCATGGACTCAGAAGTTCAATGGAGAAATACAAGATACGATACGTTCACGCCATTTAGCCATAAAACCGGACTTTAGCAATGAAGTGTATAGCAATAAAAATGGTGCAGACTTTGATGTTTCTCTTTTTGTATTTTGGGAACGTCGTCCGGACAGTCTTTATCATTATGCCAACGGACGTTTGAATCCTCGTTTCACTATGGATTTTGCTAAGAAAGAAATTCCCATTCATGATTACAAGGAATTGCCGCGTCATTTCCTGGGAAGTACATCTGTGGAAAAACAGTTGGATGAAAATCATTTTACAACAGATGTGCCAGCTGATTTTATCATGGACAAAGAATCTTTGAAAGGTGCTTTCTATAAAGTAGAGAATGACTATCTGGGAAATATGCCTATTCCTTGGTTTTCGTACAGTTGTTCAAATGGATATTACACAGCTAATATGGAACCTGTGGCTTTGAAAGAAACATTGGAAAAATACCTGGAAAGTGCTAAAGATATTCCTTCTGCCGACCGGGAACGTATGCAGAAACTGGCAGATAGTATTCATGAGAATGATAATAACTATATTCTGTACGCTAAGTTGAAATAATAAATGAAACACTTACTTTACATTATATTGCTGTCTCTATTGTTTCTCTCTGCCTGCAAGTCGCGGGCAGAGCAGAAGCAACAAGAGGCGAACGATACGATTGTTGTAGAAACTCCAAAAATAATACAAGATGCTCCTCTGGTGGCTGGAAATGTGACGTTAAAAGATGAGGACTTCGGAGAACTAATAGAATTGGTAGCTACTCATCAGATACTGGATGAGGAAGGTCCCATTTTCAAAATGTCAGAACCGGAGATGCTGATTAAAGATGGATATTTCCTTTTGCAGAATCGCCCTGCTATGTCCTATACCCGTCGCCCGGATGGAACGGTTGAAGTAGTGAAACCGGCAGACGAAGGGCTGAACTGTTTCTTCCACTGGTACCGCTTACCGGATTTTCGTTATATCACTTCTTTCGGAATAGGAGGAAATGGACCTAATGAATTTAACTTTCCTCATTTGGTATCTTCTGGTGTGTCTGCTCCCGGTACATATGTTTATGAGACGGGTACTATGCAACTATTTGAAACTGATACGACGGGGGTATTGAAACCTTTTCCTTTTACCTTTAAATCGATCAAAGGTTCTTCTTATTCAGACCGGCAGGTATGTGCAGTTTCACGGGATACTTTCTATTATGCTGATAATGTGCCGAGAGGAAAAGCTATAATCCGTACTGTTTATCAGGGAGACAGTTTGCAGGTGGAACAAATATATAATCTTGCTTTTAGTAAGAAACATCGTTCCTGGAGTCCGTATATCGGTGATTTTATTGTCTCTCCTTCCGGTAATAGGATGGTATATGCTTATAAATATTTTCGTAAAATCCTGGTAATGGATATATCTGCCCAAACTGTACGGGATATTACTTTTGATGCTGACGGCGTGGAAGCCAAGAATGATGTACTTACATTGGGTCCGGATAATGTTACTTATTATTGGGGAATATCTGCTACTGACGATTACTTCTTTCTGACTTATAGCGGACGTACTCCACTTCAGGTATCGCGTGAAAACGGTAAAGGTGACGGATATATCTTTGTGGAACAATATGATTGGGGTGGTAATCCGGTAGCGCGTTATAAACTTGATCATTGGGGCAGGGTGATATCAGATGGGAAGATATTATATCAGTTGTGTTATATGTATGACGATCCGCTCTTTTTGTATACATTGCCCGGAAAAGAATAAAATCGGTTTGCAAGATAAAGGGCTAAAATGATTCATCTCTGAAAAATACTTTTTATATTTGCAGCCGTTATGGCGAAGTATATATTTTTATTTTGCATATTGTTAAGTGTATTCCTTGTATCGGGATTCGAGTCTGTATCCAATGATATGAAGGAGTACAAAGAACTTCGTGTAACAGAATTGCAACAGAGTAGACCGGAATGCAACTTATCCAATGCGAATGCAGAGCAATGTAAAAAGATTGTTTATGGAGGGGAATATGCAAGTAAGGCTATTGGCAATATAGCAACATCTGTTTCACGTAGTAATATTCCTTCTTCACAAGTCCTGAGATTCAATGCATTTTCTGTTGTAGCCAAGATTGTTAAATCTATAAAAGTTTTACTTCCTGAAGAAAAGAAGTTTTCTTTTCCATATCATCTTTCTCTTACTCAATATTCCAGTAGATATTATATCTATGCTTTAAGGCGTATTATTATTTAAATCTTCTTTCTCTTATAAGGCATTCTGTGCTTTATATTTTCATTAATTATATCAATTCATATATATTTCTGTCATAAGGAGTAGCGGGAGAGCTATTTTTATGTTGTGGAATATGTATATACTTTATTGTTAATAATCAATATGTAATGGAATTTATATTAGATTTTATTCTCCACATTGATCAATACATGATAGCTATTGTGCAGGAATATCATACCTGGACCTATGTAATATTGTTCATAATCATTTTTTGTGAAACAGGGTTGGTGGTTACGCCTTTTCTTCCGGGAGATTCATTACTTTTTGTGGCGGGAGCTATAGCTTCGTTACCTGGAACACCGCTTGAAGTAAATATCCTTGTTCTTATCTTGTTTTTCGCTGCTGTGTTGGGAGATTCTTGTAACTATATGATAGGGCATCTCTTTGGGCGAAAGCTGTTTAATAATCCCAATTCCAGAATATTCAAGCAAAGTCATTTGGATAAGACACATGAATTTTATAAAAAATATGGTGGCAAGACTATAATCATAGCAAGATTTGTTCCCATTGTGCGCACTTTTGCTCCTTTTGTAGCTGGAATGGGGAAGATGCATTATTACTATTTCATGGTGTACAATTTGATAGGGGGAGCTGCCTGGGTAGCGCTTTTCTGTTATGCCGGGTATTTCTTCGGAGACCTTCCGGTGGTGCAAGAAAATCTTAAATTGCTGATTGTAGCAATTATAGTAATTTCTATATTACCTGCCATAATAGAAGTGGTACGAGCAAAAATGAAATCAAAGAAACAGAAATAATTAGATACATTTATTCTTATGAAAAATTCCTTTTTTAGTAGGTTTACTCCCAAAGAACCTAAATTCTTTCCTTTGTTGAAACAATTGTCTGAGATTCTAACTGCATCATCGGCTCTTTTAGTTGAAAGTCTGCAACATGATACGCCGGAAGAGAGAGCTGATTATTATAAAAGAATAAAAGACCTGGAACGTGAAGGAGACAAATTGACCCACTTAATCCTTGACGAACTTGGAACCACTTTTATTACTCCTTTTGATCGTGAAGATATTCATGCCTTGGCTTCAACCATGGATGATGTTATAGATGGGATCAATAGCTGTGCCAAACGTATTCATATTTATAATCCCCGTCCGATCTCTGATAGTGGAAAGGAACTTAGTCGCTTGATTCAGCAAGAGGCTGTTTGCATTGGTAAAGCAATGGATGAATTGGAGACTTTTCGCAAGAAACCGGCGGCATTACGTGGATACTGCAATAAGTTACATGATATAGAAAATCAGGCGGACGATGTATATGAGCTTTTTATCACGAAACTTTTTGAAGAAGAAAAGGATTGCATTGAACTCATAAAGATTAAAGAGATCATGCATGAACTGGAAAAAACGACCGATGTGGCAGAGCAGGTGGGTAAGATATTAAAGAATTTGATTATAAAATACGCATAGAAGAAGCTGAGAACATGGAATTATTAGTAATAATTATTGTATTGGCTCTGATATTCGATTATATCAATGGCTTCCACGATGCAGCAAATTCAATAGCTACCATTGTATCAACCAAGGTTCTTACTCCTTTTCAAGCAGTAATATGGGCGGCTTTTTTTAATTTTGTTGCATTCTTTATTGCCAAATATCTGATTGGAGGTTTCGGTATAGCTAATACAGTGTCTAAGACTGTGGTGGAACAGTATATCACGCTACCGATTATTTTGTCGGGAGTGATCGCCGCCATTGCATGGAATCTGTTTACCTGGTGGAGAGGCATTCCTTCATCTTCTTCGCATACCCTTATCGGTGGATTTGCGGGAGCTGCTATTATGGCCCACGGTTTCGATGCCATTCAACTTAATATCATTCTGAAAATCGCAGCCTTTATTTTTCTGGCTCCTTTGATCGGAATGATTGTTGCTTTCGGATTTACTTTATTGGTTTTATATGCTTGCCGACGTGCACATCCCCATACGGCCGAGGTCTGGTTTAAGAAATTACAGCTGGTGTCTTCGGCAATGTTCAGTATAGGGCATGGTCTGAATGATTCACAGAAGGTAATGGGTATTATAGCGGCAGCTATGATAGCTGCTCATTCAGAGGGGCTGGGTATGGGCATAAACAGTATTGAGGATTTGCCGGATTGGGTGGCTTTTTCCTGCTTTACTGCTATCTCACTTGGTACGATGTCCGGTGGATGGAAGATTGTGAAAACAATGGGTACCAGAATAACCAAGGTAACTCCTTTGGAAGGTGTTGTGGCAGAAACTGCCGGTGCCTTTACCCTATATCTTACGGAATTTTTAAAAATCCCGGTAAGTACTACACATACAATTACCGGAGCTATTATTGGAGTAGGTGCCACTAAACGACTCTCTGCAGTACGTTGGGGAGTAACGAAAAGTCTGATGACTGCCTGGGTACTGACTATTCCGGTGAGTGGTCTTCTGGCAGCCGGAGTTTATTGGATTATTACCCTGTTTTTCTGAATCTAGTTCTGATAATTTGGCTTTTTCACTATAATATTACTCGTTAGAAACAATGTATAGAATACTGGATAGAATGATAAAATATTGTAAATCAGTTTATCTGGTATTCTTATGTTTTTTTTGAATAACTCAGTTTTCATAGGGAAATGTGAAATAAACATTAATTTCTCGATAAAAATGTATTCGTTTTAAAGATAATTACTACGTTTGCACTCGTTATGATGAAGTATGTCTTTTGCATATTGTTTGGTGTACTTTTAATGTTAGGATTCCATTATGCTCCTGATCAGAAAGTAAGAGAGGTTCAGCTTGAAACTGGAACTGTTGCCGTAGATATGCAATCCAGTACCAGATTGGAACAGAGATTTTCTGTGGCTGCTTCCGGACAAACATATGGAGGAAACCATGCTTTCGACAGCGAAGCGTCTGACTATACAATTAGTGATGGTTTGTTAGGTGGTTTGTTTTCCTTCAGAAATACGACTACTCCTTCTAAGGTTTTGAGATTTTGTTCTGCTACAATAGTGCAGATGCTATGTCTTTCGGATACTCAACTTCCGGAAAATAAGTGGAGTGGTCTTTCTCCAGATACGAATTATATTAAATATTCTAACGGATACTATGTCTATACTTTAGGGCATATTCTTATTTAAACTCCCATTTTTTTTCTAAATTCTTGATAGAGTGAAGGGCAATCTGTTCTTCTCTGTTTCTGCTCTATCTGTTGATTCAATCATTTTATTATTTCTTATTTAATTTCATGCTGACATGGAAAACAAAAAATGTATTTCCTATGGCTTGGAACATAAAACAGGTGTCATTGTATCACACTGTTATCAATGTGGTAAATGTACGGCAGGGTGTGTCTTAGCTGAAGAAATGGATTTTCCTCCCAGTCTATTGGTGCGTTTGCTTCAAACAAAGACTGCTGAAAATGACAATTGTGTGCTTGGCTCCAATGCTATTTGGATTTGTTTGAATTGTGAGAATTGTATTGCCCGGTGTCCTAAGGAAATTGATATTCCTAAGATCATGGATTATTTGCGGGAACAGTCTCGTCGCCGGAAATGTATAAATAAGCAATCCCGACCTGTGGTTGCTTTCCACAGTGCTTTTCTGCAATCTGTTAAATATACCGGAAGGTTGTATGAGATAGGTTTGGTTGCCGGATTCAAGGCGCGTACCTTTCGTTTGTTACAGGATGTAAATCTGGTTCCTAGTATGTTGGCTAAAGGAAAATTGAATATTTTGCCGGAATATATTGAGAATAAACAGAAGATGAAGAAAATATTTTCTCAAACCATTGACAAAAAAGAAAAATAGAAAAGTATGAGAATAGGTTTCTATCCGGGATGTTCACTGAATGGTACTTCCCGTGAATATAATGAGTCGGTTATGGCTATAGGAAAAGCTATGGGGATCGATTGGGTGGAGCTGAAAGACTGGAATTGTTGCGGTGCTACTGCTGCCCATTCTATGAATAAAGAATTGTCTTTAGCTTTACCTACCCGCATATTGGCATTGGCTGAGAAACAAGGTTTTCAGGAAATAGTGGTTCCCTGTGCTTCTTGCTATAATCGTCTTAGTGTGGCGCAATATGAATTGGAAAAAGACGAAACTTTAAAAGATGATGTGTTAACGGTGGTAGGTTTGCCTTATCTGGGAACGGTAAAGGTATTGAATGTCATTCAATTCATTGAGAAATATATCATGGATATATTACCGGATAAGATTATAAATCCATTCACTCATCAAGTGGCTTGTTATTATGGTTGTTTATTACTTCGTCCGCATAAAATATTAAAGTTTGATCGTTTGGAGGATCCCCAAAGTATGGATAAGATAATGTCTGTATTGGGTGCTACACCCATAGACTGGGCATTCAAAACAGAATGTTGCGGGGCTGGGCTGTCTGTATCACGTACAGATCTGGTTGGGCGTCTTTCCGGAAATATTCTGAAAGATGCCAGTGACAGAGGAGCGGAAGCTGTAATTGTAGCTTGTCCCATGTGTCATTCTAATTTGGATATGCGCCGTTCTGCCATTAACAAGTATTTGATGAATCCGATTACCATACCAGTGCTCTATGTGACTCAAGTATTAGGATTAGCAATCGGACTTTCTGCTAAAGAATTAGGATTGGAACGTCATTTTGTAAGCGTAAACTTAAAAGAGACTGAGCTATGTCAAGAATAGGTGTTTTTATATGCCATTGCGGAGAAAATATTGGAGCAACAGTTGATTGTGCGAAGGTTGCTGAGGCCGTTGCGAATATGGAAGGAGTGGTATATGCAATCGATTATAAATATATGTGTTCGGATCCGGGACAGACACTCATTAAGAATGCTATTAAGGAATATGGTTTGAATGGTGTGGTTGTAGGGGCATGTTCTCCTCGTATGCATGAACCTACTTTCCGTCGGGCATGTGCTGAAGCTGGTTTGAATCCTTATTTATGTGAAATAGCTAATATCCGCGAACATTGTTCTTGGGTACATGATAAGGGAGAAGCGACTACATATAAGGCTATCGACCTGGTGAAGAGTCTGGTTGAGAAGGTAAAACGGAATCGTCCATTGGAACCGATACAGGTTCCTATTACTAAAAAAGCCTTGGTGATAGGTGGTGGAATAGCTGGTATTCAGGCGAGTTTGGATATTGCTAACTGCGGATATAAGGTGATTTTGGTGGAGAAAGAACCTTCTATTGGTGGGCATATGTCACAACTCTCAGAAACTTTCCCAACTTTAGATTGCTCGCAATGTATTCTGACTCCGCGTATGGTCGAGGTGGCTCAACATCCCAATATAACACTGTATACTTATGCCGAACTGGAAAGTCTGGAGGGGTTTATAGGTAATTTCAAAGCCAACATTCGTCTGAAGGCAAAGAGCATTGACGAAAAGTTATGCACAGGTTGTGGACTTTGCACAACAAAATGTCCTACAAAGAAGATTCCGAGTGAATTTAATGTAGGGTTAGGAGTGCGGACTGCAATTTATGTTCCGTTTCCGCAGGCTGTTCCTAATAAACCAGTAATTGACAGAGTACATTGTACCCATTTTCGCACAGGAAAGTGTGGGGTATGTGAGAAAGTGTGTCCGACCGATGCTATTCATTTCGACCAACAAGATCATATTATTTCAGAAGAAGTGGGAGCTATTGTGGTTACTACGGGATTTAATGTATTGAATACGGACTTCTTTCCAGAATATGGTTATGGAAAATATAAAGATATTATTACCGGAATCCAGTTTGAACGATTGGCTTCAGCATCTGGACCTACTTTGGGAGAAATCCGCCGTCCTTCGGATGGTAAAATACCTAAGAAGATTGTGTTTGTAGCATGTGCCGGTTCACGTGATCCTGCTAAAGGAATTCCTTACTGCTCCAAAATATGTTGTATGTATACTGCCAAGCATGCTATGCTCTATCAACATAAAGTACACGATGGTGAATCTTATGTATTTTATATGGATATCCGTGCAGGTGGTAAGAATTATGAAGAATTTGTGCGCAGGGCTATTGAAGAAGATGGAGTAAACTATATACGAGGACGTGTTGCACGAATTTATGAAAAAGGTGACAAGTTGATAGTAAAAGGGGTAGATACTTTACTTAGTGCTTCTCCTGTAGAAATAGAAGCAGATATGGTTGTATTAGCTACGGCAGGGGTCGCAAATAAAGGAGCAGAAGAGTTGGCTCAGAAAATGCATATATCTTATAACCCATACCAGTTTTTTGCAGAAGCACATCCAAAGTTGAAGCCGGTAGAGACGAACACTGCTGGTATATTTTTGGCAGGAGCCTGCCAGGCTCCGAAAGATATTCCCGAAACAGTGGGAATGGCATCAGGAGCGGCAGTGAAGGTGGCAGCCTTATTTTCACAAGCTAATTTGGTGCGTGAGCCGGTGATTGCTGTAGTTAACCGGACTGCTCCTCCCTTATTCAGTACTTGTGTAGGGTGTTTTATGTGTCAGACAGCTTGTCCTTATCAGGCTATTGAACGTGAAGAAATAAGGGATAGAACAGGTAAAGTATTGAAAACAGTGGCTAAGGTAAACCCGGGGCTTTGCCAGGGATGCGGAACTTGTGTGGCTTTTTGCCGTTCTAAATCAATTGATATACAGGGATATTCAAATGAGCAGATGTATGCTGAGGTTATGGCCTTGTTGAACAATTAAAAGGAAGTAGGATATGAATGAAAATAAGTCTGGATTTGAACCGAAGATTGTTGCTTTTGTCTGTAACTGGTGTACTTATGCCGGGGCCGATCTAACAGGAACGAGTCGTTTGAAATATGCCACTAATGTGGAAATTGTACGTTTTCCCTGTACAGGCAGAATTGATTTTATGCTATTGCTGAAAGCCTTTGCAGGCGGGGCTGACGGTATTATAGTATCCGGTTGTCATCCGAATGATTGTCACTATACATCCGGAAATTTCCACGCCCGCCGTCGTTGGATTGTTTTTCGCGGACTACTTGATTTCCTGGGTATTGATGTTAGGAGAATTTGTTATTCTTGGGTATCAGCAGCTGAGGGAGCAAAGTGGGCAGAATTAGTAAATCAGACAGTTACCAGTATCCGGGAATTAGGACCTTATGAAGAATATAAGAAAGTAGCTGAATATCTGGAACAGGAGGTGGTTTATGAATAAATTAGCAGAAAAAGTTAAATCGCTTTTTGCGGAAGGTACTGTAAAACTTGCTATTGGTTTTGAGAACGGGAGCCATGGGGCACGTCCATTCTTTTGTAGAAATCAGGAGGATGCCGATAGATTGATTTGGGATGACTCTTGTACGAATAATATTGCAGTTTATTTGACTAAATCGGAATTATTCGATACGTCTACAACTGTATTGGTGGCTAATCTGCCTGCATTGCGTACTGTCTTGCAATTGGCTTCAGAAAATCAGTTAAAGCAAGAGCAATGGATAATTCTTACATTAGATGCCCAAGGTGAGGTTATTCAATTTGGTAATTTAGAAGAAATATCTGCTTATATGGCTGACTATCCGGTGCTGATCAGCGAAGAGGATCGTCAACTTATGGAGAAGATACAAAGCATGACACGTGAAGAACGTTGGCAATATTGGATTCTTGAAATGTCAAAGTGTATGAAGTGCTATGCTTGTCGTGCAGCCTGTCCGTTGTGCTATTGCAATCGGTGTATTGTTGAAGTCAACTGCCCTCAATGGATACAGGCTTGGTCAGCTCCGTTGACTAATATGGAATGGCAAATAAACCGGGTTATGCATATGGCCGGACGCTGTGTCGGATGTGGAGCATGTGCGAAAGCTTGTCCTGTGGGTATTCCTCTTCATCTGCTGACGCAAAATATGACGGAGATTATCCGGGAGAAGTTTGAAAAACAGCCGGGTAGTATGGGAAATACACTTGCCACTTTTAAAGTAGAAGATAAAGAAGACTTCATACATTAATGGAAACAATGACTAATTTACATATCAGCCAGTATGCTTTAGAGCAGTGGCTTTGCCAGATGGTAAGCAGTAAGATAAAAGTGTTTGCCCCTGTACATGATGGAGAGAAAATAGATTTCCGCTTATTGTCTTCTGGTGATGAAGTAGCTGCTGGTTATGTACAGACTACTCAATCAGCGAAGCGCTTTGCCTTTCCAAAGGCAGAAAGGTTATTCTCGTATAGAAAGGAAGGGAAAGACGTGACTTTACAGGAAAGAAACCTGAATGATTTTCCAGAGATTGTACTTTGGAAAGTCCGTCCTTGTGATGCAGTTGGTTTTGGACCTCTTACTGGCATTTTTAACTGGGATTATAAGGACAATCTATATAATGCGCGGCGTGCTAAGATGACCTTGGTTAGTTTCAGTTGTACCCAATGCGATGAATCTTGCTTTTGCACTTCTGTTCATGGAGGTCCGGGAAATACGGAAGGTAGCGATATACAAGTCACGGAGCTACCGGATCAGAGTGCTTTAGTGGAAGTATTGACTACTAAAGGCAGAGCTTTGGTTGAACGCTTTATAAAGGAACCTGTACCGGCCGACGGAATAGATAAAAGTGCATATTTAGCCTCTGTTCCGGTTCGTTTCCAGTTAGAGCAACTTCATGAGAAGTTGGAAGGAGCTTTTGATAGCTCTATATGGAAACAACAGTCAGAACGTTGTCTGGGGTGTGGCGCATGTGCATTTGTTTGTCCTACTTGTGCTTGTTTTGATATTCAGGAAGATGCCCGGGGAAGTTCTGGTAGCCGGATTCGTTGCTGGGATTCTTGTGGATTCTCTTTATTTACACAACATACTTCCGGTCATAATCCCCGACCTACTCAAAGCACTCGTTGGAGACAACGTATTCTTCATAAGTTTTCGTACATGCCTGATCGCATTAATGAGACCGGATGTACCGGATGTGGACGTTGTTCCCGTGCTTGTCCGGTAGATATGAATATTGTTGAACATTTAATGTCAATAACCAATCATGGATAAACAGAAAGAATCCATTTATCTTCCATATCGGATGGTAATTGAAAAAATAACAGATGAAGCGCCCGGAGTGAGGACATTCCGTCTGAAATTTAAGGAAGAGCAGGAGGGAGAAAACTTCCACTTTGAAGCTGGACAGTTTGGTGAATATTCTGCATTCGGCGATGGAGAATCGACTTTCTGTATAGCCTCTTCCCCTACACGTAAAGGATATATAGAATGTACTTTCCGACAGGCTGGAAGAGTAACTACAGGTTTGTCCAGGTTGGAAGCAGGTGCTACTGTCGGTTTTCGCGGTCCCTTCGGCAATACGTTTCCTTTAAATGAATGGAAAGGAAAGAACCTCTTGTTTATAGCTGGTGGAATTGCATTGCCCCCTATGCGGTGTGTGATCTGGAATGCTTTGGATTTGCGTGAGAACTTCAATGATATTACTATCATCTACGGAGCGAAGTCTGTAGCTGATCTGGTTTATAAAGAAGAATTAAAAGAATGGGAGAATCGTCCGGATGTTCGTCTGGTTACTACGGTTGATCCGGGAGGAGAAACCCCGGATTGGAAAGGGCAGGTAGGCTTTGTTCCTTCTGTACTGGAGGCAGTTGCACCAGACTGTACTAATACTATCGCCGTTGTTTGCGGTCCTCCGGTAATGATAAAATTCACTTTTCCTGTACTGGAAAAGCTTGGCTTTAAAGATGAAAACATTTACACGACTTTAGAAAATCGAATGAAATGTGGTATTGGAAAGTGTGGTCGATGTAATGTTGGGAAGTTGTATGTCTGTAAGGATGGACCTGTGTTTACAAAAGCGCAGTTGAACAACATGCCCCCTGAATATTGAATCCATAATTATAATATATTCTCTTCGTTGTGAAACGGGGAAAGCTGTATAGAAGAAATACATACCGAAGTGATTTCAGGCAAATTGTATTTACTTATTACTTCTATATAGGATGAGGAAAGCCCAATGGGAATAGTTTTCATGTGTGTGTCTAATAATGGTTTCGCCATTGGGCTCTTTTCCTCTTTTTATCGAGATAAAACGGTATAGACTGAAAACATTTAACTAAACTATCTGTTTCTAATTATATATGCCTCATAATTTGAGGTTTCATATCTTTTTATGTAACTTTATATTTTTAATCACAATAAACAGTTTATGCCATGAAATTCTTTATTGACACTGCAAATTTAGACCAGATCAAGGAAGCCTATGATATGGGCGTTCTCGATGGAGTAACCACGAACCCTTCGCTTATGGCGAAAGAGGGCATCAAAGGAGTAGATAATCAGCGAAAACATTATGTGGAGATCTGCAACATCGTACAAGGTGATGTCAGTGCCGAGGTTATTGCTACGGAGTATGAAGGTATGATTAAGGAAGGCGAAGAACTTGCTGCACTCAACCCGCATATCGTAGTAAAAGTTCCCTGTATCGCAGATGGTATCAAGGCTATCAAATATTTCACTTCCAAAGGTATCCGTACCAATTGTACATTGGTATTTTCTGTAGGACAAGCTTTGCTGGCTGCCAAAGCGGGAGCTACTTATGTATCTCCGTTTGTGGGACGTCTGGACGATATCTGTGAGGATGGTATTGCGCTGGTAGGTAAGATTGTGGAGATGTATCGGTATTACGGCTATACCACACAAGTTCTTGCGGCTTCTATTCGTCATACAGCACACATTATGCAATGCATTGAAGTGGGTGCCGATGTCGCAACTTGTCCATTGTCTGCCATTAAAGGTCTGCTTAATCATCCATTGACGGATTCCGGACTGAAAAAGTTCCTGGAAGACTATAAACGTGTAAACGGATAATAAAAATACTCTTATAAGCCTTTCTTTCACGGTTTTCTTGAACATTATTCGCGAAAAATAGAATAAAACAACTATTTTTGCGCTCAATATAAATATAAAACAAGAAAAAGCTGATGAAAGAAAGGCTTATAGGATTGATAAAGACGTACATCCTTTTCGTCTGTATCTTTATATTGCAGAAACCGTTATTTATACTTTACTACAGTTCTTTGTATGCAGGTACTTCCTGGACAGATCCCTTCCTGGTTATCTGGAATGGTTTACCCCTTGACCTCTCACTTGCCGGATATCTGACGGCTATCCCCGGATTACTTTTTATTGCGTCCGCCTGGACACTTTCCAAGACGCTCCGCAGTATCTGGAATGGTTATTATTTCTTCATTGCTATTTTACTCGCTGTCATTTTCATTGTTGATTTAGGTTTATATGAGTATTGGGGTTTCCGTCTGGATGCCACGCCGCTCTTCTATTTCTTCTCTTCTCCTAAAGATGCATTTGCAAGTATGAATATATGGCAGATGATAGGTGGAATAGTAGCCATGATCGTATATGCATCCTTACTTTACGTCATTTTCCTTTGGGTACAGAAGGGTATTTGGAAGGGGCTGAAGTTACCTTATCGCCGCCTGTCCGTATCGGGTGTCATGTTGTTACTGACTGCCCTGCTTTTTATTCCTATCCGCGGTGGATTTACCGTTTCTACAATGAATACCGGTAAAGCCTATTTCAGTTCTAACCAGCGACTGAATCATGCGGCTATCAATCCGGCGTTCAGCTTGATGGAATCTCTTTCCAAACAAAAAGATTTCAGTAAACAATACCGTTTTATGGAAACGGCACAGGCAGATGAACTGATGAAGAAGCTGGTAGATCCGCAGGTACTGGATAGTACTGCGGTAGTTCCTGATACTTTGCGTACAGCTTTATTCAAAACAGAACGTCCGAATGTTATTTTCGTCATACTGGAGAGTTTCTCGTCCAAGTTGATGACTACTCTGGGTGGCGAGCCGGATATTGCCGTGCAGATGGATAGCCTGGCAAGTGAAGGAGTGCTCTTTACGAACTTTTTTGCCAATAGCTTCCGTACAGATCGTGGATTGGTATCCATTCTGAGTGGTTATCCAGCACAGCCTACCACCAGTATTATGAAGTACCCCCGCAAGACCCAGAATCTTCCTGCTATTGCAGGCAGCCTGCGTGATGCCGGATACCGTACCAAATATTATTATGGGGGTGATGCCGACTTTACGAATATGCGTTCTTACCTGATGTCTTCCGGTTTTGAAGGTATTGTTTCAGATCAGGACTTCTCCGTATCAGAGCGTTTGAGTAAATGGGGCGCACACGATCATCTTGTTTTCAATCGTCTGTTGGAAGATATAAAGGCTGAAGCGGCGGATACAACTACGGCAGATAATGCCCGTCCGTTCTACCGGGTATTGCAGACCTCCAGCAGCCACGAGCCTTTTGAGGTTCCCTATCGTCGTCTGGCGAATGATCGTTTGAATGCTTTTGCCTATACTGATAGTTGTGTAGGTGACTTTGTGAAGCGTTTCCGTGAATTGCCGCAGTGGAAGAATACGGTAATAGTATTTGTGCCCGACCATCTGGGGGCATATCCCGAACAATTGAATAATCAGTCAGTAGACCGCTATCAGATACCTCTGTTATTGGTTGGCGGTGCAATTAGCGAACCAAGACGTATTGATGTGTACGGTTCACAACATGATATTGCTGCTACTCTGTTGGCACAATTATCCTTGCCTCATCAGAAGTTTGTATTCAGCAAAGACATGTTGAATCCTGCTTCTCCTCACTTTGCTTTTTTTGCAGTTCCAGACCTTTTCGGTATGGTAACACCGGAGAACCTGCTGATATTTAACTGTGAAGCAGATGCTGTAGCAGTAGATGAAGGCACTGCGAAAGGAGAGAACTTGCTGCCGGGCAAGGCTTATTTACAGAAATTGTATGATGACATTGCTAAAAGATAAAACAAGATGATGCTATTAGACATTTTGAATCAGGTAGTCGATATTGATACTGATATATTCCTTTCCATCAACCGGATGCACAGTCCGTTCTTTGATTATTTTATGAGTGCATATAGTGGTAAATGGATTTGGGTTCCTATGTATGCTGCTATCTGGTATGTCATGCTGCGCAATTTCCACTGGAAAGTGACTTTGTTCTGTATGATTGGGTTAGCACTCGTCATTACCATTGCCGACCAGACAGGTGCAACATTGATACGCCCTTATGTGGAGCGTCTTCGCCCGGCTAATCTGGAAAATCCGATATCCGATATGGTACACATCGTAAATGGTTATCGAGGTGGGCGTTATGGTTTTCCCTCTTGTCATGCTGCCAATACTTTCGGGCTGGCATTCTTTATCTGGTTCCTTTTCCGTAAGCGATGGCTCACTGTATTTATAATGGGATGGGCACTGCTGACTTGCTATTCGCGCATTTACCTGGGAGTACATTATCCGGGTGACCTTCTGGCAGGTACGCTTATCGGATTGATTGCAGCATACATTGTATATCGCCTCTTCCTGAAAGTCAGTGGATATAAGACCATGAAGAAAGTTCCCCATATTTATGCTCCGATATTGGTTGGAGGATTAACAATATTGGGGATACTCATCTATTCCACGGTAATGGTATTATAGATTAAAACTGATAATTTACCGTTACCATGGCTTCCCTCGGGCGTATATTCAGTCGCGAAGTATAACTTTGTGTGGCTGAATACGTCGTGTAAGCATACTCCTTCTTGTTGAAGAGATTGTTGAGACTTGCTTCCAATCTCCATTTTTTTCTTTTATAGATAAGGGATGCATCTGCAAACACTGTGTTGAGATGCGTATGCTCTCCTAAATCATTCCGGTAATGTTCGCCGGAAAGGCGCAGGTCTACTTGTCCGATGCTGAATGTGAGGTGTAGCCGTTGTACAAAGTCCAGCAGTGGGCTGAGGCGGGTATCGCTTCCTATCTTGCTACCACCATACCCCAATGTCGCATGATACTCTGCTTCAAAGAGATCTGCGGGAGACCATATAATCTTAGGTTCTGCTTTCAGATAATCATAACGGTAAGTTTGCAAAAGACTTTGTTGGTCGCTATTAGTCAGGCGCGTAAGTTGCTCCCCGTTGCTACGACTGAGCAGCAGGGTAAGAGAGGTTTTCAGATGCCAGTCGTATATGCCTTTGGACAAGGTACTGCTGAGGTTCCAACTATCGCTGTGATTCGGCAGCTCACGTCGGGTATAGACAATTGCATTTTCAGAAACACTTTGCTCAAAGAGGGTATTCCGGTTACTGCGACTGTAGGTCAGCGAGGCTGTGACAAAGAATTCCTGCACGGTATTTTTATATTCACCATAAAGATTATAAGTCTGCGTAGTGCTTGTTGGAAAAAGACCGTTACCGCTTCGCCAGGTGCGGTAGTCGGTTTGGTAAAGTCCCGGATATAGGTCGGAGAAATCTCCTGCCGAACGTTTCAGGCTGCCATAGAGAGAGAACGTCCAATGATAATCCAGTTTGTAACGCAAGTACGTGGACGGATTGAAGAACAGGAATGAACGTTGCTGTGAGAAGTATCGCTGGGCTTTTAGGGGTAGCGAAAGTGTAGCCAGCCATTTACCCCGTTGCAACTGGAAATAGGGGTTGAAATACAATGACAGGTTAGAGGCGTTGAAGTCATCAGGTTGTGTCAGCGGAATATACTTCATTGTAGCCCGTTCCCCTTGTATTCCTGCTTTGTATTGCTGGGTAAAGCCGTTGTACTTGCGCAGATATGCCATACTATTATCTGTATAGAAGCTGTGCTGATTGAATTTGCTTTTTCCTTCTTCAAGTAATAAAGATGCGGGCTGGTAAGCATACTGTGTTGCCGAGCGGAATTCCCAGGTACTATTTTCCCGGTTCCGGATGAGATTGAAATAATTTCCCGCACTCAGCCGGGAAGTTCGTAGAGTTTGTCCGAGTTCTTCCGAACGTCCATGGTTTATTTCTCCATCCATTGTGAAGCGGTTGGATATATAGTTGCGATTGCTGTTATCTTCATAACGAAGTTCCAGATTGGCGGCATCACTTCTCAGGCGATAATGATAAGTTTCATCTATTTGTATGGTATCTGTTGGCTGATAATAGATTTGCGTATTTCCCCGTTGTTGCCGGATCACGTCATGGGTGTATCCGGCTTGCATACGTAAACTGCGATCTTCATTCCATTTGTACATCCGGTTGCCATTCAGGGTGTGCGTCTCATTAAACAATAAGCGTTTTTTATCCAACGGTGCACTGATGCCCGGCTGTGATAGAAAACCGGAAAGTGGCACTTCCTGCCAACCGCTTCCTGTCAATATTGTCTGTTCGTCGCTGAGGTCCTTGCCATTGTTATTCGTCTTGTAATTATAGACACTCTGCTTACCTTTGCCCAGTTGAAGGGCATTCAGTCCTCCTTCCCATAAGAGTTTATCATTGTCATCGCTCCATCCGGTGCCCAGTGTAGTGTTAGCTATCCATTGATCCCGCGCTTTCGGATCGAGTTTCAGGTTCAGTGCCACTTCTTCAGAGTTGATCTTTCCTTTCAGAGCCTTTACGGACTGATAGTTTTCCATGATTTCGGCCGTTTTCACAGCTTTGGCATTCAGGTTATTGTTGATCTGGTTGTAGCGTCCGCCTGTGACGTCCATTCCCTCTACAAAGTAGTGGTCGATGGCTTTCCCTTTGTATTTAACTTGTCCATTTTCATCGACGTCCACGCCCGGAAGTTTCTTCAATACATCCTTGATATGCACATCTTTAGAGGAAGCAAACTGTGCCAGATCATATCTTACCGTATCTTTCCGGGTATTGATGCGCCCCGGACGTATCTGTACTTCTTTCAGCACAATAGCTTCCGCTTGTAGGCTGAGATTCAGGGTTCCTGCCGCATTGATATTTCGCATTTCCCTCTTATAACCTAATAAAGAAATATTGAGTTGCAGTGTCCCGCTATGCTTCCACGGCAAAGAAAATTGCCCTTTGGCATCGGTTAGTGCATAGTCTATCGTTGTGTTTCCGCGCAATACACTGATCATGACTGCTTCCAGCGGTTGATTGGTTTCTGCATCTGTTATTTTGCCGCTCAATGTCTGAGCGTAGGTAGACGACAAGAAACTAAAGAGAAACAGAAAAAATAGAATAATAAGTTTTTTATTCATAATGCTGAAATAATTGAATATTTAGTACCTGAGACTTGTCCTAATTTATGTATGATTCTTCGTCTTTTGTAATCTTCTGATTATCAATAGATAAGAAAGAGGGTATCTAAGTATAGGACTGAGGTACCCTAAGTATGATACTGAGATACCCTAAGTATAGGACTGAGGTACCCTAAATATACGACTGAGCTCAGAAGCAATCATGTGTGTAATGAAATAGAACCTTTTATGGGCCGATTGTTAGGTCTTATTTTTCTCGTTCCAACGGGTTATAAGGAACATTCTTCGGATTCTTGGTTGCATTACCCTGTTCATCGCTTACTTTAACAGTGACATTAGGCATGCTTCCGGTGATAAATCCTACCGGGTCGGCATAATAACGTTCGTGCACTTTGTTGTATGCTTTGCGGTTCATCGGTTCATGCTTCTTTCCGTCGAAGAGTATCGGTCTGTATGTATGGCACTGTTCCATACCGGCAGCGGTAAATGAATAATGCCCTTCACTGTCTTCCGCTTTCAGTATCAGTCCTGGTAGTCCACAAAGCTTCCAGGGACCTTCGCTGACGGGGATTTCTGCAGTAAACCATGCCGTCCATGTCCGGCCTTTGAATAGACATTCGGCTTTGCTGCAAAGGTAGGAGAGGACACTATCGTTTTCTGCCAGTATCTTCCATTGTGGACGTTCTTCCGCTTCTTCGCAACGCAGGCGCGTCATGCCTGCCACTTCATCGAGGGTCGTTACTTTTCCAGTGGGGTAGCCTTTGAAGGTACGTTCACCCAATTTGCTTTGCCCATATTGCTTCAGGTGTTCATTAATGGTTTCCTGTGAGGCTTTGTTAGCGAAATCCACTGCCAGTACGGAGTCGCATACATACTTGGTGTAACTGTAGAACTTGGAGAGATTTTTGCCTACTTCCAGCATCATGGTTTCTTCCGTAACATTTTCCGGTTTCTCCGGATTGATGATGCAGCGCGTTTCATATTGCACAAGGAGTTGTGCTTCGCCGATGGTATCATTCTGTATTTTCGTTCCATCAGAAACAATAATTTGTGCCTTTGCTTGTGATGCGCATAGCATGGCGAGACACAGATTGAGGAAAATAATTCTTGCACTCATAGTTTTTACTTTTTTAGAGGTTTGACATGCTGCTTCCAGCGATTATTGTACTGCAAAACTATGCGGATTTTGCTTTAGAAGAGGGCGAAAGTTATTACTGAAATATTACGCAGCATATAATATCTGCCTCGCACGTACTTATATTTGCAAGCTAACTTCTACCTTTGCCGGTACCAAATGAAGGTCCTTTTGAAAAAGGCCTTAAAAAGAGGAATAATTATGGAACGACGGATTAAGATAGTTTGGATATTTTCCATTGTAGCGATGCTGCTCATTACATGCGGACAGGCTTACTGGCTACGTAACCAATACGAGTACATGAATGATGAACAGATCAATGATATCTATGATCGCATCTTGCAGACTACCCAACAGTATGACTCTATCCGTGCTCCCCAGCCCAAGAAGGTGCTTAGTAACAGCAATATGTTTTTCTATCAACTAAGCAAATCTATTGATTTGGAAGCACGGACTACTATCGACGAATTAATTTTAGGGGTTCTGAAAGGACGGGAGCTGGAGAGCGTGGGACAGGTGAATATAGAAACCCTCAAAATAGAACAGCAGGATTCTGCCAGTACGGATGCTAAAGAGAAAGAGGCAAAGCGCAGGGAATGGGCATTGGCGTTAGACACCCTTTTGCCGGAAGAACGGATCATTGTGAAGGATTCATTCAAGATCAATATGTCCGATAAAGATGCTCCGAACTTGAACTCCATTATTAATCTTTATCGTTTGGAGTTGGATATACCTTTTGCATTGCAGCAATTTGATTCCTTGCTTGCCATACGTTTGGACGAACAAAGGTTTACTACGCATCTGGTAGTTTCTGAAGATTCCACTTACCAGTGGAATGCCGAACTGAAGCGGCAAGGCACTTTGTTCAATCCGTATATCGAAGTAAGCTATCCCTATAATCCCCTGAAACATCAGTTGCTTCTTGTTACTGTGAAGGTTTCGCCTCATGCAGTACTTGTGCGGATGGGTTGGCAGTTATTCGGCAGTATCTGTCTGATTTTCCTATTGGGGCTTTGCCTGCTGTTTCAGATAAAAACCATCCTGAAGCAACGCCGGATCGACGAATTGCGAAAAAGCTTTGTAAACACCATGATACATGAATTGAAACGGCCTGTACAAGCTCTGAAAATGTGTATTGCTTTCCTGAATGACAAGTCTTTGCGAACGGATGAGAAAGCAATGGACGAAGTGATCCATGATTCTATGTCCGAACTGGATAATCTGTCGGCTTATCTTTCGAAGTTGCGCGATATGACGCGTGCCGATGATGAACATACACAACTTTCCGTTCGTACGTTCGATATAAAAGCGAGTCTGGAAAAGCTTGTCCGCCTTTATCATATTCCAGAGGATAAAGATGTTTCTATTGAGACACATTTCAGTACGGAGACTTTGGTGACGGCAGATCCGGTACACGTTTCCAACATCATCAGTAATCTGATAGAGAATGCTGTGAAGTATTCAGGTACTTCTGTGCACGTCGTTGTAGATTGTCTTTTGCAGGATCATCAGTTGATAATACGGGTATCCGATGACGGTATCGGTATTCCGGTTTCCGAACAGAATCGTGTATTCGATAAATTCTACCGGGGCAGTAATCTTCCTGATCGCTCATTACCGGGTATCGGTCTGGGTCTGAGTTATGTGAAATTGCTGGTAGAGGCACACCATGGGACTATCTCTTTAAATAGTCAGGCGGGTAAGGGAACGACAATAGAAATTAATATACCTCAATAAGATGAAACCTTTGAAGATACTTTTTGCCGACGATGATTTGAAATACTCAATGCTGCTGAAGCGCTTTCTTGAAAAAGAAGGTTACGAGGTAACTTATGCCGGGAACGGAAGCATTGCTGTCGAGCAATTTCCTCTTGTGAAACCAGATTTGGTGTTACTCGACATTAATATGCCCGGTCACAATGGCTTTGAAGTTGCCGAACGTATCCGCGAGACGGATAAGCATGTACTCATATTCTTTCTTTCCGACCGTAGTGATAAGGCCGACCGTCTGCAAGGTTTTCAGCTCCGTGCGAATGATTATCTTGCCAAACCGTTTTATCCGGAAGAGCTTATAGCCCGTATTCGTGAACGTTTCGCTTCACAGCTTTCCGATACGGTGGAGGAGGAGACTTATCATTTCGGCCAGTCTGTCTTCAATTACAGTACCAATGAAATACGAACGGGAAATAATAAAGTGCTTATAACTTCCCGTCAGGCAGAGATTCTCCGTTTGTTGGTGAAGAACCTTAATTTGTCTGTAGACCGTGACTTGTTGTTGAATACAGTCTGGAGCAGTGCCTCTTATGCAAACTCTCTGGCGCTGAACGTGCAGATTACTTATTTGCGCAAGGCACTTCGTAACGACTCTTCGGTGAAGATAGAATCGTTGATGAAGAAAGGCTATGTATTGAAAGGCTGACATGAACATTGTTCATTGCAATAACTTTCATATTCTAATGTTTTTAAGTTGATGATGCAAAGATTTGTATAGAGGTGCACAATGTTTTTGCGCAGTGAGAATTATTTTTGAATTTTACTTCTTTTGCAGATTTCTTTGTATACTTTTGTCGGGCTATATAGATGAATGAGAGCAAACTTATATAGAACACTAAATAATATATGAAAATGAGATTGTTTATGAAGAACACATGGCAGTTATTTATCTGTCTGGTATTTCTGGCTGCTTGCAGTGATGATGCTGTAGAAGACCAAACTACTATTTCGTTGCCCCCTGAAACGGAGGCGCTGTTTGAGAAAGGACTGAACTTTACAAAAGATGCAGATACTCAGTCTTTAGAGTTCACAACTACGGAGGACTGGAGCATTACTGCTGCAGAAACTCGTAATGGTGAAAAGTGGTATCGGATTTATCCTACCAGTGGAAAAGCCGGAGAGAAAGCTGATGTTTCCATTAGTGTCGATAAAAATGAGACTTATGACGAGCGTAGTGTTGCCATTACTATCAATGCCGGTAAGGTAAAAAAGACATTAATGATTTCGCAGAAACAGAAAGATGATTTGCTTGTGTCGAGCGAACGAATGGAAGTGAAACAGGAGGGAGAAACGATAGATATAGAGGTCAAAGCGAATGTGGAATACAAAGCGGTAATTGCAGACGATTGCCAAAACTGGATAAAGCTTGCGCCTTCTACTACTCGTGGACTGAGTACTTCTATAGTCCGTTTCAAGATAGAGACAAATGGGGAACGGGATAAACGTGAAGGAACAATATACATCACTGATGGTAAACTGACAAAGCCGGTAAAAGTATACCAACATGGTGGCGACGTCATACTGTTGAATGAAAATGAGTATCCTGTTGGCGACCAGGGAGAAACTATTAAAGTAGAGTTGCGTAGTAATTGCACATATGGCATTCAGATGCCCGATGCAGACTGGATTAAAGAAGCGGTCATGAATCGCGGAATGTCCAGTCATACCATTTATTATACAATCAGCCCTAATGAGACGAATGAAAGTCGTCGGGCAAAAATAATCTTCTATAATAAAGAGAATACTGCAATAGCCGATACTTTGACTGTGATACAGGCACAGAAGGATGCTGTTGTGATTGATAATAAGAGTATCGAACTTAAAACTCCCAATGATACCATTATTGCTATAGATGTAAATGCTAATGTAGATGTAGAAGTACGTCCGGCAGATACTTGTCAGTGGATTATGGAAAGTGCCGCAGCGCGTGGTTTGCAACTTCGTAAAGTTTATCTGAAAGCTGCTAAAAATGAGAGCTTCTCACCTCGTCGCGGAAGAGTATTGATTAAAAGTAAGAATGGGAAAGACTGTGATACGCTGAAGATATGGCAGGCCGGGAAACCTACTACGGTGAAACTGGAAAAGTCGGAGTTGGACGTGCCTATGGCAGGTGGGACTTATCGCATCAAGATAGAAGCCAATGTGGCTGTAAAAATGAGTAAATGGAAGTTATTATGGCCGGAAGGGGAGCTTGGAGATGAACCAAGCAATGATATGACGGATGATTCTATTTGGAGTAAGGATTTGTTTGTGTATAAAAATAAGCCGGGAATTCCTTATCAGGCAACTCTGTCAGCCGATGGTCAATATCTGGAAGTTAAAGTAGATCCGGCAGTGAGTGAGAAAGCTACTTCTGTAGCAGTAAAGGTTTATGGTGAGTATGAAAATAGAGAAGCACAGCTGACTATCCGGCAGGATCCTGATCCTACCAAAGTGGTTCAGCTACAATTGGCAGAAAATGGTGCGACAATGTTCACAAGTATCTGCGTTTCTTCCTATCAGGCTTTGCAACAGATGTGTACACTCGAAGAACTTTATTCCCGCCAGTCCGAAAGGGAACAAGGCTATAATAGATATTTAGACTTTATCAATCATACTTTAAATCCTAATAATTCGTATGTATCAAATGCATGGAATGCTTGTTATACTGCGATAAACAGGAGCTTGATAATAAATATGGGGTTGGAGAATGCTGTAAATGATGACATAACTTCTTCTGATAGCACAGCTGTCGTAGCCTTGATGGAAATGCACCGCTTCTTGTTATATTACGAAATGGTAAATTTATGGGGAAAGGCAGTCTATATAAATAAGCTTCAAACAGATCCATACACAGGCATGCCTGCAACTTTAAAAGCGGAACTATTGAAATTGTTTGTAGAGCCATTATTGCGTTCACGTGACTATTTACCGGGAGAAAAGGTAACACAGACTACGGTAAATGATTGTTTCTTCCCTTCCCGTGATTTACCTTCTTTACTGCTGGCGCGTATTTATATGGAGCAAGGGGATTGGAGTAAGGCAAAGTCTATGTTGGCAGAAGTGACAAATAGTGGTAGGTATCAGTTGGGAGATTTGGTTTATCAACTACCTGCATTCCAGGCATCCTCTGGCAATCAAAATGATATGGTAGCCAATATTTGTTTTAGTTATACAGAAGTCTTGCTGAATTTAGCAGAGTGTGAATTCCGTTTAGGCAGTTCTACGCAGGCTGAGGAATATTTGAACAAGGTAATAGTAGCTAATATCGGTTCTCCGGCATATTCGTCAGAGAAGTTGTCTGCTGCAAAATCAGGTGATGGCTTTATGGAACGTTTAGCAAATACGTGGCAGTCGCAGTTGAAAGGTACAGGTACCTATTTTGCTTTTTTGAAACGTAATGGAATTGCTGAAAAATTCTTGGATGTACCTGCTTGGAGATTGAAATTTCCAATTCCTCAGAGAGAACTGGATATGAATAGGTATATGTCACAGAATGAGGGATATTAGAATTCTGTAATTTGTATATTTAAAGTATTTCGCGCCACTTCCTTCCGGTTATGGAGAAAGTGGCGCGAACTATGAAGAGATTAAAAGTTCAGCCACAGCTTGAAAGAAGATACTTTTTCTTCGCTCACCGTTATCTTATCTTTATGAGGCGGTTTCACATGAAGTATTATTTTTCCGTTAAAATAGGGCGCTGCATGCACTATGGCATCAATACAGACAATAACCTGACGGTTGGCACGGAAAAAACGTTGAGGATCCAATTGTTCTTCAAGTCGGGTGAGGGAAAGGTCTATGATATGTTCCTGTCCGCTTTTTGTAACGGCAAAGGTGATTTTATTTTCTGAATAGAAATAGGCAATATCACTGACTTGCAAAGCCCAGAATTTATCTACTCCGGCAATGAGGAAGCGGGTACGGTAGCTCTTTTCCTGCTTTTGCAGACTTTGAATCAAGTCTCCTATGTAATTCTCTTGTTTGTAGTCTTTTCCTTTCAGGGTTTCATATTTCACAATGGCATTCAGTAGGCGTTTCTCATCTACAGGTTTCAATATATAGTCTATGCTGTTCACGGTGAAGGCACGGATGGCATATTGATCATAGGCTGTTGTGAAGATAATCAATGAAGAAGGTTGTACGGCAGTGAGGAAGTCGAATGAATTGCCATCCGATAGCTGAATATCCAGAAACAGGATATCCGGATGAGGATGTGTCATGAACCAGGCAATGGCATCCTCCACACTTCCGGGTAATACGGTAACCTCCCAGTCGGGACGCAGCCGTGTGATGATGGAAGATAGCAGGCGGGCGGCGGGTACTTCATCTTCTATAATGGCAGCAGTCAGTTTACTCATAGATTAAAGGGACTTTTACAGTGAATATTTGATTCTCGTTATTGATAAGAATGTCGGTACCTATCATTAGTTTGCAACGGTTAGATAGATTCTGCAGGCCTACTCCCGAACTTGTGTCGCTCTTCTTGATATGTATCGGATTGCTGACCACCAGAAAGTGATCGGCAATGTATATCGTAATCTCCATCGGTTTATTACTGTTGATGGAATTGTGCTTAATGACGTTTTCCACTAATAGTTGCAGGGTGAGCGGAGGGAGTTGATACTCCATAGCTTCGGTTGGTATTGTGATGTTGCAGGTGATACAATTGCCTAATCTGACTTCGTGCAGGAAAAGATAGGACTGAATAAATTCTAATTCTTCACCTAATGTAATCAAGGTTTTATCCTGCGATTGAAGCACATAGCGATATACATCCGAAAGATTTCGTGTGAAGCGTACGGCATTTGCAGGATTATATTCTATCTCGGCTATCAGCGTATTCAGACTATTGAAGAGAAAGTGAGGATTCAGTTGATTTTGCAGGGCGGTATATCGGGCTGCGTTATTCTCTTTCTGTAATTGTGCTGCTTTTTGTTGTAGCCGGAGGGCATTCTTAATAGAACGGTTGGCAAGTAACAATCCCAGGATAACAAGTTCCACCAACCACACCACTAATAAAATACGTATTCCTCCTATCTGGAAAGTGAATGGATTTTCTGCTCTTCCTATTAACTTGGCAGCTACTAACAGACCATAATTCATCAGCAGAAACAATAGCATTACAGATATATATACCGCTATGAACTTCCACTTCCAACGTAAATTGTTGGAATATAGGCGGTTCATCCATGAACTGATACGAAGAGTACAATAACCCAATATATTGAAAGTGGCAACGACAAAAAAGAATGCGCCCGGTGTGTGGATTGTATTCGTAACTTGCGGAGTAAGATTCGTATAATTAGCCAGTAACAGGAATGAGAAAACTCCCAATCCTGAAAAGAGTAGGCTGTATAAAAGAGTGTTCCACTTCATAAGTACAAAGTTACGAATTTCCACTTATCATTTATATTGGTTCAATGCTTTTATTAATGCCGAATACTGTCCTTGTGCGGAAGCTTTGGCCTGTACATGGTTTATTTCGGCGTTTTGTCGGTAAGTCTGCGCTTCAATAACCTCTACAATGGATATTTCGCCTTCATTGTAGCGTTCCATGGCTTGGCGTTCGTTTTCATGAGCTTTCTCCAGCGACTGCTGGCTTAGCTGTACCTGACTTAATGCCTGTGACAGAGAGAGACGGGCAGTCTGTATTTCCAGATCGACTTTATCCTGAATCTGATTCAGGTTATCTCTTGCCATACCTATCTTTTGGTTGGAAGCCCGTTTCTCATTCCGTCGCTTTCCCCATTCAAACAAAGGTACGCTGACCTTGGCATACACTGCATAGTTAGGGTCCAGATCGGCACGCAAGTCATAACCCGGAGAAGAATAACTGCCATCTACTCCTACATATAGTTGCGGCTTATACTTTGAATCGTTTAGCTTTCGTGAACTCTCCGCCATCTTAATCTGGTCATGTGCTATCTTGATTTCGGGACGTGGAATAGCAAGTGCCAACCGCGAACTGTCCGAAGTATCCACTTGTGGAATAATTGTATCTATAGGAGTAGCTTCCTCCAGAGGTAAGCCGATCAGGGAATTGAAAGCCATTAGTCCGGTATCAAATTCTTTTTGTGCTTGCAGCAATTGAAACTCAGCATCGTTTAGTTTCACCTCAGCCATTAGCAGGTCCTGGGGATTAACCAGTGAGACTTCCACCCGTTCACGGATTGTTTGAGTCAGTGAGGCAATAGAGTTCCGATAGTCTGTAACAATGCCTACGATCTCCTGGCGGGCTACGGTATTCCAGTATTGAATATCCGTCTGAAAACAGACTTCGGATAAGAGCTGTTCCTTCTGGTGTGAGGCCAGAGAGTGTTGATGCTGTGCCATGCGGATGCTTTCAAGTAAGCGCCCGCCTGTATATATAGGTTGCAGTAGGGTGAGGGAAGCAGCATATTTGCTATCGCGCCCTTGTATATGGAGTGGGTTATCCATACCCGGCAGGTTCAGGTTGAGCTCCAACGGATTTCCGGTATATTGAAAATTGGCATCGCCTGATAGTTTTGGTTTCAAGTCTGCACGGGCAGATTTCTCCAGTTCAATGCTGGCTGCCAGATTTTTCTCCGCCGCTTTCAGGTCGTGGCTGTATTCAAGAGCCATCGACCTGTATTTCTCCAGCATCGCACTTTGCTGGCCAAAAGCGAACGGACCACACAACGATAGAATAAAAAGTATATATAATTTCTTCATAATCTATTTCTTCTTTACTTTATAAAACAATGAATAGAGCGCCGGAGTGACGAACAGAGTCAGCAACGTTGCAAACGTCAATCCGAAGATAATAGTAGCCGCCATACCACCGAAAGCCACATCGAACAATAGGGGAACCATACCCAGAATCGTAGTAGTGGCCGCCATCAGTACAGGCCGGGTACGCGATACGGTAGACTCGATAATGGCAGTATAGGCAGGCACTTCCGCCCGTCGTTGTACCTGTATCTCATCCAATAGCACAATCACATTTTTGATAATCATTCCCAGCAAACCCAGCCACCCGGCAATGGGGAAGAAGCCAAATTCAAACCCTGTCATCAGCATACCTACAGCAACACCGATCAGGGATAATGGTAGTACACACAGAATGATTAGCGGATCGCGGAAGTTACCGAATAAAGCAACAAGAATAACTACCAGTGCAAGGAATGCCAGCGGGAAGAATTTGGCTATGGCTTGCATGGCTTCGCGCTGGTCCTTGTATTGGGCGTCCCAGAAGAAAGTGTAGCCTTCGGGAAGCTGGATCGACTCTATTTCCTGACGAATTTCACCGTGTACTTCTGCCATGGTATGTCCGGCTTTTACCCCACACATAGCTGCCATGGAGAGTTGCCGGTTGTAGGTACGCATCTGCGGCCATTCCCAATCAGTTTCAATCTTTTCGGTGACTTGCGACAAAGGAGCAGAGTTCTGCCCGTTCCATACGGAAAAGTCTCCTAATCCCTGCGCATCGGTAATATCGGTACTTGCCGACTTAAGTTGTACGGGAACTTTCTTCTCATTGTCGCGGTAGATTCCTACAGTCAGCCCGTCATTGATAGATTTAACGGATTCCATCATGGCCGACTTTGTGATACCCAGTGCACCGGCTTTTACCGGATCATAGACAGGACGGATAATTGGTGTCATATTGCCCCACTCATTACGGGCATCCGCCACTTTGGGGTTTCTGCGCATAATCTCGATAGCCATACCTGCCAGTGAGTCGAGTACAGCAGGATCAGGACCCAGAAAACGGGCTTCGATGACAGCTTCCGTCAATGGACTCAGTTCAAACTTATTCACCTTGATAAGTGGTCCCGGGAAAAGCGTACGAATAGAATCCTGTAACCTGGAGCGTAGTGCTTTGGTTTCTTTGGAAGACCGTGCTTTTACCAGTAACTGTGCATAATTGGATTGTGGACCGAAAGATACATTAGACAGATAATATCTGGGCGGTGTCCGTCCTATGTAAGTGGATATCATTTCTGTTTCTTCCTGATTACGGATATAATCAGCCATTTCCGAAGCTAAGCGATCTGTTTCTGCAATATCCGTACCTTCGGGTAGCCATACGTCCAATGTGAAATAGGGTTTTTCCAGTGCAGGTACAAAGACTTTGGGGATGAACTTGAAACTCCAAGCGGAAACAACGAGCAATACAATCATCAGTCCCACTGTGGCATAACGGTGACGAATAACGAAATGCAGTGCTTTTCGGAAAGAATCGTATGCCCGACCTGAGAATAATTCGCTTTTTAATTCCGATGGTCGCGGACGACGTACAAATTCCTGAATAAAGAATGGCGTTTGTGTCAGCGCAAATACCCAACTGAACATGAGTGATACACCGATGACAATAACCAAAGAGGATAACAATTCACCTGTGATATGCGGTGAATAATAAATAGGCAGGAATGTCAGGATAGCTATGACTGTAGCTGCTAACAAAGGTAAAGCGGTAGCAGAACATGCTTTCATGATAGATGTACGTTTTCGCATCCCCCGTTGCATATTCACCAGTGCAGAATCGGAGACTACAATGGCATTATCTACCAGCATTCCCATAGCAATGATAATGGCTGCCAATGACATACGTTGCAGAGCAATTCCACCCGCCAGCATCACTATTAATGTAGCAAAAATAGAGAATACCAATCCGCTGCCTACTAATAAACCATTCTTGAAACCAATGAAGAAGAGCAGGATGGCTACTACAGTAATTACAGATACTATCAGATTGATAATAAAGCCTTGGTTGGCTATGGCAGACTCATGTCCCTGGTCATAGATAGAGGTGAGTCCGAAGCCTTCCGGCATATCTGTTTTCAGTTCCTCGATACGTGCTTCGATGGCTTTTGCCATATCTACCACATTACCGGTAGGTACAGTGGAGATGGCAATGCCTACGGCCGGTTTCCCATCTATGCGCATCAGGTTGCTGGCAGGAGTCTGGTAACTTTCGTTGATGTCGGCAATATCTCCCAGACGGAAATGCTCTCCACTACGTGAAACAATGGTGAGTTGACGTATCTCGTCCAGCGAATAGAAATTACCTGTGGACTCAATACGGATACGTCTTGTACCTGCCGTAATTCCACCTGCATCCACTACCTTGTTCTGGGCATTGAATGCATTGGCTATGTCCGCTGTAGTGATGCCACTGCGGGACATCACTGCCGGACTGACTACTACATCTATCGTAGGTGTTTGTGTTCCGTAGATTTCGATACGGGCAACATCTTTTACTTTTAGTAGCTCATTCTTAATCAGCTTTGCCTGATCTTCCAGTTCACGATAGCTGCGGCCTTCGCTTGTCAGTCCATAGAAAACGCCCAATACATCGCCGAAGTCATCATTCACAACTGATGGACCTGCACCGGCGGGGAGCTTGCTTTGGGCATCTCCTACTTTACGTCGCAGTTTGTCCCAAAGCTGTTGCATCTCATCGGCACGTGTCTCTTTCTTTACATATACGGTGATTTTAGAAAGCCCCGCGCGGTTTTCCGTTTTCAGGTAATACAGTTCGCCTAAAGACTGGATGGCTTCTTCCAATACATCCGTTACCTGGCTTTGTACCTCTGAGGGAGAGGCGCCGGGATAAGGAGTCAGTACCAATGCTTGCTTGATGGTGAAAGGAGCATCTTCCAGTTTCCCCATCTTGATGTATGAAAAGAGTCCGCCGGCAAGTACCAGTACCAACAGGAGAATGGTAACCGAGCGGCGTTGTAGGAAATATTTAATTAGTTTCATGATGCTTACTGTTTCATTGGGTTTTTACTTTCATACCATCCGACAGGAAACGCAGGCTGCTTGTGGCTACTATTTCACCGGGTTGCAATCCGGCGGTGATACCTGCATTGCCGTGTGGCAGTAAACTACCGACGGTTACTTTGCGTTGGCTGACTATGCCGCTTTCCGGATGGACTGCCCATACATAACTGCCCACTGTGGGACGGTTGCATAAGGCTGTTTGTGGAATACAAACCAATTGAGTGGCAGTACTATCTGATAATTCCGAAGAAGCTTCTTCAAAACGTACCTTGCCTGACATACCGGCCAGTAACCGGGCTTCCTTATTGGGCAACAGTGCCGTCACCAAATAAGAAAGATTGTTCTGTGTCGTTCCTTTGGAAACTTCTGCAATCTGCGCTTCTAACTTCATGTCCGGTTGTACGTCCAGTGTCAGTTGTATGTTTTGCCTGGGTTGAACACGGTAGGCAATATCTTGCGTCACGTAAGCTTCTATTTTAAGTTGGTCTATATCGATAAATGTTAATACGGGTTGACTGGCTTTAACCTCCTGGAATTTCTCTACATAGACTTCACCTACATATCCGTTGAAGGGGGCTATCAGTCGGGTATCTTCCAGTTCGTTGACCGCTGTATCAAAAGCTGCCTTGGCAGAAGTATATTCCGCCCGTGCTTTCTCGTAAGTACTGGCAGAAAGATTGTTTTTCTGGTAAAGCGCACTGATACGTTCGTACTCTGCCTTTGCCTGGCGGTAGACGGCTTCGGCGCGTTCACGCCGGATACGATAATCCCGCGGGTCGATTTCTGCAATAATATCTCCACGTCGGTAATAGTTTCCGGAATAGACATCCAGCCGGTCGATGGGGCCACTGACACGGAAAGAAAGTTCTGTGGTGCGGAACGGTTGGGTGATGATGGGGAACTCTTTGACAGTTTCGTTACTGTAGGTGCTGGCAGTAGCAGTTTTCACAAATAAAGTCTCTTCCTGTGAAGAAGAGTTGTTGCTACAAGCACCCAACATGATTCCGAGGCTAAGAATACTGATAAATGTTACGTTTCGGTTCATACTTTTTTCGTTTAATCCGGGAACGAAAGTAAACTGTTTCAGACAGATGCATCGGGACTTTTTTACCGAAGCCGGAAAACTAAAAGATGAAACCGGAAAAAGTTTCATTAAACAACCTGCCCCCTTTATCTGTTATTATCTTTATAAGCAACTAAAATCGGAGGAATATATGACGACATTAGGAGGGTGGATGAATAAAACCCTTGTAGGTTGGGGAGTAGATCCCAAATTTGCGAATACATTTGATGAAACTATCATCGCCATATTGATTATTGCTATAGCTGTAGGATTAGACTATCTATTCCAAGCAATATTTGTGGGCGGTATGAAGCATTATACAAATCGTTCACCCCATCGTTGGAATACCTTATTAATGAAGAGGAAGGTCGTTCCTCACCTGATACATACCTTGCCGGGTATTCTGATTTATTTCCTGTTGCCCCATACTTTTGTACATGGAGTAGAGTTGTTAGGCTTGGCTCAGAAGGTGTGTGCCGTGTACATTGTAGCTGCATTAGCCTTTGCGCTGAACGGACTATTACTGGTTTTTCTGGATTTTCATAATCAAAAAGACAATAGTAAGAATCACCCGATGAAAGGGTTTGTCCAGGTATTGCAAGTACTGCTGTTCTTTGTGGCTGCTATCATTGCCATATCTATTCTTATCGATAAATCTCCCGCAACCCTTTTTGCCGGATTGGGTGCTTCGGCAGCAGTATTGATGTTGGTATTTAAAGATAGTATTCTGGGATTTGTGGCCGGAGTTCAACTCTCTGCCAATGAAATGCTACGTATCGGCGACTGGATTGCTTTACCCAACGGATCTGCCAACGGTATTGTGAAAGAGATTACCCTCAACACCGTAAAGATACAGAACTGGGATAACACAATTTCTACCATTCCACCTTATACCTTAGTGAACGGTTCCTTTCAGAACTGGCGCGGCATGCAGGAGAGTGGTGGCCGTCGTGTGGATAAGAATATCTATCTGGACATGACCACATTGAAGTTTTGTACTCCTGAGATGTTGGATACCATTCGCAAGGAAGTTCCTTTAATGGCGGACTATCAGCCGGCGGAAGGAGAGGTGCCTACCAATGCACAACTCTACCGCATTTACATCGAACGCTATCTTTGTAGCCTACCTGTTGTAAATCAGGATCTGGACTTGATTATCAGTCAGAAGGAAATGACAACTTATGGAGTTCCTATTCAGGTCTATTTCTTTTCCCGGAACAAGGTATGGAAAGAATATGAGCGCATTCAGTCCGATATATTCGATCATTTGCTGGTAATGGTACAGAAGTTTGATTTGAAATTGTATCAGTATTCGGATTAATAAATGAGCCGGAAATCTGCCCATACAGGCAGGTGATCGCTGTAACCGTTCTGGTACTTCATTCCGTAGTAAGTGCGGAATGGCTGCACACCGCCATACTTTTTATCATCCGTCAATAGGAAAGAAGGACGAAAGATATCGGCTTTGCTTTCACTGGTGCAAAAGTCTGCATCCGGCTGGAGAAGCGTGCCGGAGACGATGATATGATCCAGTAATCCCCATTCGCCCTGATATTTATAACTGCCGAAGTTTTTTTGTGTAGCAGCCTTACGGGCAAGCAAGTGATAGAATCTTTGTGGTTGCAAACTATTTTTGTCTTGAGGGGGCGCTTTTGCTGAAACAATTTTGCTGACCGATGCATTATCGGGATAATCGTTAAAGTCTCCCATGATAAGAATTTGCGGATGATACCGATGGAGGTAGACGCTGTCTGCCGCAGCTTTTAATTGCCGGGCAGCATGTAGGCGGTAAGGCTCGCTTTCTTTGGCACCTCCTGAACGGGACGGAAGATGAACTACAAAAACATCCAGTGTATCGTGGTTTAATAACATCCCGCAAACGTGTAGTATATCCCGTGTAGGGCGAAATTTCTTTTTACCGGATATATAAGGTATGGAGATTCCCTGATAGGAAATCAGTTTGAAACGGTCCCGTTGGTAAAGCAATGCCACATCAATACCCCGCTGGTCGGGTGAGTTAGTCATTACATAGCGGTATCCGGCTTCCCGAAGAACCGAGCGCCGGGTCAGGTCGCGTAATACACTGTCGTTTTCCACTTCACAGAGGGCAACAAGTGCAGGTGGAATCCAACCGCCTACGGCTGTGATGGTGCGGGCTATGTTATCCAGCTTCTTTTTATATTTCGTATAATTCCAGTGGCGTACTGCGTCGGGCAGAAATTCATAGTCGTTTTTTAGCGTATCGTGGCGGCAGTCGAATAAGTTTTCAACGTTATAACTGACAACACGAAAAGAGAGGGTGTCCTTTTTCGTTTGTCCGCAAAGGAAGAAAAAAGGAGTGAACAGAAATGAAAAAGTAATATATAGTTTAATGTTCATTGAGAACCGTTTTTAGTATGATGGCAAGATCATAGATTCATAACATCCTGCATCCGGTGCTGCATCCTGTAGGCGGGAGTGTCCATTTCTGTCAATAGGGTAGGCGCTGGCATCTTCTTTTCTTCCCCAATTAATGGCTTTGGATTTTTCACCAAGATTAAAATTGTATTCTTGTGTATGGTTATCCATCAGCATGAAATTATCATCCTTCTCCCAGATAACATTGACTATCTTGTCATTCTCTTCTTCTATCGAGTTGATGAGGCAGTGTGAGAAGTAATAATTGAAAGCTATATTCTCATTTTTAGAGCGTCCTCCGTTAATTTCGTCCGTGCCCGAACCTGCAATAATGCAATTACGGAAAATAGCCGATGAAAGCGGATATGCAGTATCATCCAGTTCATTCCGCACTTGCAATGCCGTCCCTTTCCGCACATTCCAACTAAAGTAATTTGCCAGTGTGCAGTGGGTAAATGTATAATCTCCCCCTAACAGGCTGACGCAGTTTTCTCCCGCATTACTAATCTCACTATTTCCTACCACTACCTGACACGACGTCAACTCCAATCCATTGCCCGATACTTGTCGTATGAGAGAGGATTCCAATGTCAACTTCCTGCGGTCTGTCATCGAAGAATCGCAACGAATGCCGAAACTACCACCGTGAATATCTGCATAAACCAGATGATTCTCATAGCTGGTTTTGTAAAAACGTAAGCCTCCCCATTGTCCTGGTAACCGGTCATAAGGAAGATAGGGAAACATCCGGTCTGTACGATCCCCCTGGAAAACAACCGGAGCGGAAAGGGTACCTTCTACTGACAGGCGTCCGTGTACCTGCATTCCTGCCTTGCCGTGAAAATACAAACGAGTGCCTGCTACGAGGGTTAAGTGTGCATTCGGAGCAATACTGATACTGTCATAAATTAGTATCGGACGTTGAGATGTAATCAGTGTATCTTTTTCAATTACTTTTCCCCGGAAAGTAAAAGCATCTTGTGCGTATGCCTGTAGTTTTACTTCTTGTCGGATGCCATTCAGTTGAAAAAGAATGGAGTCTTTTATTAACCTGATGTCGGCATTGTCTTGCTGAGGCAGAGTCGCTTCTACAAAAATATACAGGCTGTCTTCTCCTGCAATTTCTATATCGGAGAATTGATTTCCCTTTATGCCATCCACATTGATACGAAAACCGGATTTCCCGGCATCAGCAAGGATTATGGAAGATATTAACAATGCTTTCTTATTCGGGTTGTATACTTTCAGTTGACGGGTGGATGTAGGAATACCGGTGAGAACGGTATCCATGCGTAGCGTGTCCTGCGAGAAACAAAGTGTATGCTTCGGGTCGGACGAATAATCGTCCATGTCGTCACAAGCGTTGAAGGACAACAGGAAGAATATAGGGAATAGATATATGAGACGCAGGGCTTTTAATTTCATGCCGTTATCGGGTTTTTACTAAATAACGGGGTTTCTGTCGCTTTATTATATCCTTTGGCTTTATCTTACTATCCTGATAGTGTAATGGTATATTGATAGGAATTACATCTCTATAAACTATCATGCAAAAGATGCCATCTTTCGTAACATAAGATGCCACCTTTTGCTGTAAAAGATGGCATCTTTTACATACTCTCCCTTAATTATCCATATAAAAGGGATGTAAGTTACTTCTTTACGGGAACATTAGCCAGAATATCCAGCAAGTGTCTCCAGAATTTATCCACTGTAGGAATCAGCATCCGTTCATCGGGAGAATGTACGCCTTGCAAAGTCGGACCAAAGGATATCATATCCAGTGAAGGATACTTATCAAGGAACAGACCGCATTCCAATCCGGCATGGATTGCTTTTACCTTAGCATCTACACCGAATAAACGTTTGTAAGATTCGACTGCAATTTCCAGTATTTCGGAGTGGGGATTGGGCTTCCAACCCGGATAGCCGTCACCAAAACTAACTTTGGCTCCACCCATATCGAATACGGTACGTACCATATTGGCAATGTCTTGTTTGGAAGAGGCGGTAGAACTGCGCTGGCTAGTTTCGATACGAATCACATTGCCCGGCTTCATCTTGATAGATGCAAGATTGGTGGAAGTTTCCACCAGTCCGGGGATGTCCTGACTCATGGCATAAACTCCGTGGGGACAAGCATAGAGGCTTTGCAGCAAACGTTTGGTGGTATCTTTATCGATAGCTTTCGCACAAGTATTTTCCGATTCTAAAACGAGTTGTAACGTCGGGTCGATTACGGCATACTCTGCCTGTACTTCGGCTGCAAATATATTCAGATCGGCACGCAGATCATGTTTATTGTCTTCCGGTATAGCGATAATGGCGTGTGCTTCGCGAGCGATGGCATTGCGCAGATTACCACCATCGATTTCGCACAGGTACATATCATACTTCTGGAAAGTCTGGCTAAGGAAGCGGTTCAGTATCTTATTGGCATTGCCAAGTCCCATGTGGATATCTCCACCGGAATGCCCGCCTTTTAAACCTTTCACTTGTACCTTGCAACAGAAATATCCGGCAGGTACATCCACTTCTTTATATGTAAACTCTGCAACGGAGTCTACTCCTCCTGCACAGCCGATAAAGAGTTCACCTTCATCTTCCGAGTCGAGGTTCAGCAAAATATCCCCGTTCATGAAACCTTCTTTCAGGGCAAAAGCACCGGTCAATCCGGTTTCTTCGTCCACTGTAAACAGGCATTCCAGAGGTCCGTGCTGAATACTGCCATCGGCGAGGATAGCCAGTTCAGTGGCTACGCCGATACCATTGTCGGCTCCCAGCGTTGTACCTTTGGCTTTCATCCATTCACCTTCAATCACGGTCTCTATCGGGTCGGTGAGGAAATCATGCTGCACATCGTTGTTCTTTTCGCACACCATGTCGATGTGAGATTGCAGTACAACGGTTTTCCGATTCTCCATGCCCGCTGTAGCGGGCTTTTTGATGAGGACGTTGCCGGCTTCATCGACCAGCGTTTCCAACTTATGTTTCTCACCGAATGCTTTCAGATAAGCAATCATTTTCTCTTCCTTCTTTGAAGGACGTGGCACTTGGCAGATTTCATCGAAATAATGAAAAATGCCTGCCGGTTTCAGTTCATTCTTTTCCATATTAATTCCTTTATGAATGTTCGTATTTAACCTCTTATTGCTAAATATGGTTAAAACAATTGGCTATTTTATAACCGCTTCTCTTTTTTTATGGTAAAAAAAGCGGGTTAGTCCATACAAAGCCCTATATTTGCACCCACAAAAATAGAGCAAATTGAATGCAAAAGAAAATTTTATTTTCATTTTGCTGAAATGCAGTCTGTTTTCGTATTACAAAAATAGTAGAAATGCTCGATACAGTATTGATAAGTTTGTTAATAGTTGCTATTTGCATTGCATTATTAGGTGTAAAAGTCTTTTTTGTGAAAGGCGGAAAGTTCCCTAACGGGCACGTCAGCGGTAATAAAGCAATGCGGGAGAGAGGTATTGGGTGTGCCCAATCGCAAGACAGGGAAGCACAGAAGAAGCCGCGTTTTTCTATTGATGAACTGGAAAAAGCCTTAAATGATAGTATGAATTAATAATTTTAAAACTATATTTTTTACAAGTTATGAAGAGATTGAACTACCTCGTAAACGGTTTGGCTGCCCTTGCACTTATCGTTTTATTTTCTCAGTGTACAGGTAAAGCTGAAAATCAAACGGCAACTACGTCAGGCCAAGCTTCAGGTGAACTTACTGGAATGAAGATTGCTTATGTTGAAATAGACACGCTTCTGGCACAATATAATTTCTGCATCGACCTGAATGAAGGTATGGTAAAGAAGAGTGAAAATGTTCGTTTGACGCTGAACCAGAAAGCTCGTGAGTTGGATAAGCAGAAACAGGATTTCCAGACGAAGTATCAGAATAATGCATACCTTTCTCAGGATAGAGCACAGCAGGAATACAACCGCATTGCCAAGCTGGAACAGGATTTGCAGACTTTGAGCAACAAACTGCAGTCAGAGTTGATGAGCGAAAACGAAAAGAATAGCCTGCAATTGCGCGATTCTATCAATGCTTTCCTGAAAGAGTATAATAAAACAAAAGGATACAGCATGATTATCAGTAATACAGGTTTCGACAATCTGTTGTATGCTGACAGCATCTATAACATTACGAGAGAAATCGTAGAAGGATTGAACGCAAGATATTCTTCTCCGGCTCCTAAGAAATAAAAAAAATCGATTTAGAATAGGGTCGTCCCCTTATGTTGTAATCACAATGTAAGGGGACGATTTTTTTATATCTGCACTTCAGGTTTATAAAAACGTACCATTCTTTTGAAGTATCTTCTCAAACTACTTCCAGAGGGAAGTTACCTATTTCTGTTCATGTTTTAATCATCTATATTTGCTCTGTGATTTTTAAACTCTAATTGGAAAAACATGATGAAAAAACTTTGTGTTCTTTTGCTCTTAACGGTGTCGCTCTTTGCCAATGCCAAGGAGTATACATTCTCACCGGGAGATGTGCAGGCAATGAAGCAGTTGCTGGGTAGTGGAAACTTGCAGCCGGGGGATGCCGTCGTACTGAAAGACGGAACGTATCATAATCTGGAAGAAATACATTTTACCGGTAAGGGTGTTTTCGGTAAACCGATTGTCTGGCGGGCTGAGAATCCCGGAAAGGCTGTTATTTCCGGTAAGTTAAGGCTGAAGATATATGGAGAGTATTTGCAACTGGAAGACTTGCTTTTTTATAAGGCATGGGCCATAGGGCATGATATGATTGATTTTCAAGGGGAAAAAGGTGTGTATGCTTCTTATTGCCGGATGACTCGTTGCGTGATTGATGAGTGCAACGATCCTCAGAAAGGTGAACGACCGAATGAAGGAGATGAATATTGGGTCGGATTACGGGGAACCAATAACCGGATAGACCATTGTTACTTTGCTAATAAAAGAGTAGGCGGACTGGTGTTGCAGGTGTGGCTGAGTGCTGATAACCACTTGAATAATCATTTGATAGATCATAATTTCTTTGGTGAACGTCAGCCTTACGGTGGCAATGGAGCAGAAATTATTCGTATCGGGCATTCCTGGTCTTCCCAATTGGAATCACGTACGATTGTCGAGGATAATGTCTTTTTCAGATGTAGTGGAGAAAATGAGATTATTTCTGTGAAATCTTGTCATAATGTATTGCGCAGGAACTTGTTTTATGAATCCGCCGGTGGATTGGTTTGTCGTCATGGGCATTATAATGTGATAGAGTCGAATACATTTATAGGACACAATCTGCGTGGAACCGCCGGTATTCGTATTATTAACCAGGGACATACGGTTTACGATAATTATATTAAAGATGTAAGGTCATTCGGATTGCTGGTACGTGTAGGAGTCTATGAACGTCCTACGGCAGAAACGGATGTGAAACAAGAACCGTTAACTTCATACCATCGGGTAGAGAATGTGGATATCGCTTATAATACCTTTCTGAATAGTTCATTGGAGTTGGGATCAGGCCGTGGAGAAAAGATGCCCCGCAATGTTCATTTTGCCCATAATCTGTTTGCAGGACAAACTCCTGATTTGAAAATAGTGAGGGCGGATGAAGTACTTCCCGGTTTCTTGTTTCTGGATAATGAGTGGGCATTTTCTGATAAGAATTCACTTTCGAGTGTCCCTTATGAACAGGTGAGAGAAGGTTTTAAGCCGGTTGATATGCCTGACGGTTTGAACCAAGAGGAAAAAGAACGGATAGATGCCTGTATCTTTACTGTCGGTCCGACATGGTATAAGGCGTTGAAAGAGAATGTTAACCATATCGATACGAATCGCTGATTTATGAGAAATACACTATTGGATATGAGGTCTATATTATCAAAAACTTTTCTTTTGTCTCTGTTGCTGGGAGTGGCAGGAGCAAGCATTCAGGCAGGGGAATTGTATCCCTGGCAACTGACTTGTGACTCTTTATTATTATTCGAAGGCTCTACTTATCGCTATACTGTAGATACTCCTGAGAATGAGGGCTTAAGTTCCACCTTGCCGTCAGTTGAAGCTCTGAAAGAGCAATTGGTTCATTCCGGTTCGGGCGTTTATCGTCTTTTTACTTCTGCCGGACAGGAGAAAACAGAAGGTTTTCCGGCTCATGGAGATTATTTGCAATCAACTTCTAAAAAGCGTTTGCTGGTAGGGGTACGTAAAGGGGCATTGCCGCCTGTGATAAAGTTGGACCGTACTGCATTCACGATAAAGACTGCGGGAAGCCTGACACTTGATTTTTATGCCGGACAACGTAGCCCGATGACTACTGTCACTATCCGTGTGCCGGAAGGGATTGATGTAACATTGGACAATACAACGGTAAATGTAATAGGTCGTGGAGAAGTGATTCTTCGTGATTTGCCCAAACAATCTATCGGAAGAACCGGAACCAATTATTCTTATAAAAAGGTTGGAGATGTGGAAATTCGTAAAGATGGGAAGAAAGGTACCCTGTTAATCTTTAAAGATTTAGATTTCCGTCCCTCTAATGGCCCTGATATCCGTCTTTGTTTCCGCGGAGTAGTAATACCGGAAAAAGGTAATTATGCATTTGAGGCTGATTATATAACCTCTCAACCGGAAGTTCTGCATAGTCCGGTTGCTACTGCAACTTTTGAAGGAGTGACGACTGTCTCCGATTTTACCCGTACTCCCTTACAGGCATTTACATATAAAAAGAATTGGGATTTATCTTTCACTTCTTTCTACTGGACAGCTCCTCGTAATGCGGAGTCTGTGACTTTGTTATTGTCTGAGGATAAGGGAAGAACCTGGAAACCTGTAAGAACAGCGATATTGCCGGACGATGATTTCGCTGCTGCCAGTCGGCTGAATCCTAATCAATTGTATGCTTTTAAACTGCTTGTAAAAGGAGGTGATAATCAGGGAGAATCAAATATTGCCTGGTTCTATTCCGGTTTGCAGGATATTAAGACGGCAGGAGTAAAAGGAGATGGAATAGCAGACGATACGGAAACCATAAACCAAGCTATTAAGGAAATGAATGAGTTGGGTGGGGGTATTCTACGATTTACGGCAGGTACCTATAATGTACGGACAGTTCATCTATTAAGCAATGTCTGGCTACATCTAGATGCAGATGCTACCATTCAGGGGCTTCCGGGTGGTGATGCGCCGGAAACAACTTGGTTTAGTGACCGGGCTTACCGTTCGGGACTTTCTCCTACCGATCCTCGCCCTTATGCTGATCCGGAGAACTATCTGACAAAGCAGGATGTGGGACATACATTTTTCCGTAATGCAATGTTCTTTGGAGAACGCATTGATAATGTGAAAATTGTGGGTACGGGCCGTATCACGGGCAATGGTAATCTGGTTACTTCTGATAAAGTAATGAATAATGCTCCCGAGAAACGCTGTGACAAAATGTTTTCTTTGAAACTTTGTACCAATATTGAGATTGGAGGCTGGAACATAGATAAAGATATGTGGTATGATCCGCAAAAGGATGAACCTTACTATATAGATGCGGATGGGCAGAAGAATTATGACGTCAGCAATATGCTGCATATAGATCAGGGAGGTCATTTTGTTTTGCTGGCTACAGGTACCGATGGCATCCATGTGCACGATACTTACTTTGCCAAACATAATACCCGGAATGCTCGTGATATCTACGACTTTATGGCGTGCAATGACGTAACGGTGACGAACATTTACTCGCGTGTCAGTTCGGATGACATTGTTAAACCGGGTTCGGATTGTTCATTAGGTTTTACCCGTCCGGCACGTAACTATATGGTACGCAATATAGTTGGAGATACCAATTGTAACCTGTTCCAGATAGGTTCGGAAACAGCGGATGATATTCAGGATTTATATGTGGATAATATTTATGTACTGGGTGCCAATAAAGCAGGTTTCTCCATATCTACCAATGATGGCGGACATATAAAAAATGTCTATCTGAATAGTGGAAAGACAGGGCCGATACACTCCCGTTCGGTGATGCATCGTACACGTGCTCCGTTCTTCATATCTATATCCAATAGAGGTCGTGTGTTGGGTGCCGATGTAGCTCCGTTTACTTTCACGGAAAATGGAAGCATACGTAAGGAATTGCTGGTAACTAACTCTGATATCGGGCAGGTGGAGAATATTGTGATTTGTGGTGTAGATATTGATGAGGTTTATGGTGGAAGTTCTTTCCGGGGAGATCGCTGGAAAGCATTCGATGGCTCTCAAAGTACGGCAACTCCCATCATTGCAGGTTTCAAACTGCCGGATACGGAGGTGGTAGAAGGTGGATTGACATTCCGTTTGCCAAATGGCCAGCATACAGGGTATATTAAGAATGTACAGTTCCATGATGTAAATTTACTTGTGAAAGGTGGTCATCCGTCGGAAGATGCAGAAGCGTATCCGCCTGAAATCGGGGTAGGACGTTATAATGTAGGTGATTTGAAAATACAACCTTCTTTTGGTTTCTGGGCGCGTCATGTGAAAGACTTCCTGTTAGATAACTGCAGTATTAGTGCTGAGCAGAAAGATGGGCGTTATGCAGTAGTACTGGACGATGTGATCGGTGGCGAGATTAAAAATCTGAAAGTGAAGGAAGGCATTACGGATAAAGAAAACGTAAAAGTACTTCGCAGTAAAGATATTGATATACAAAAATAAAGATGAAGCGTATCTATTTATATTTTAAAGAAAAGATCGAGAAAGAGGAATTTTCCTCCAGGGGGATGCGAATCTTCCTCTTCTGGGGACTCGGTCTTTTTTCTACTATCTGGTTTCTGGTACGGGTTATTCCGAAGCCTTCCCGTGCCAGCTATCCATGTATGCAGACAGCGGCGCCGCTGATGTCTGCATTTGTCATGTACTTGCTCTCGTTCACGGGAGTCTGGGTGAGTCTGCGTAAGTTGCGCGAAGCATTCCGTAACCGGAAAGTTGTGGTAGGAATCTTTGCTTTTGCAGGTCTTTGTTTCTTCGGTACTTTGATGTTGGTAGAAAATAGCACTGACTTGCTGGCACAGGCTTTTCTTCCGACGAGAGAACCGCGTATGGCATGGGGAAAGAATAATCCGGTAGGGGAGGCGAAAGGTATTTATCCGGGCCGGGTAGTATGGACTCATGCACCGGGTGCCGCTACATGGGAGAAGGGCGAGGGATTTTGGTTCGAAGATCGCTGGAATAATCAGGTAGATGCCGACTGGCTTCTAAACCAGTCCCTCTTGTCTTTGACCGGAGAGGAGAAAGGAAAGGCAGCCTGGAAATCCCTTTTTATTTATTTCAATCAACAGCATGGCAAAGGGCAGCGTGGATATAAGAAAGGAGAAAGAATTGCTATCAAGATTAATCAGAATAATACTTTCTCCCATGAAGATTGTGAGCAGTTGAATGCTTCTCCGCATCTGACGCTTGCCTTGCTTCGTAGTTTGGTGAATGACGGCGGAGTACCTCAGGAGCAAATCACAGTATTTGATGCCAGCCGTTTTATAACGAAAGCTCTTTATGATAAATGTCATGCCGAATTTCCCGGCGTTGTATATCTGGATAATGAAGGAGGAAACGGGCGTACCCAATCGACTTATACGGCAGATGCAATTCCGTATTCAGCTGATAATGGCCGTTTAGCGAGAGGATTGGCAAACTGTGCAATTGAGGCTGATTATTTGATAAATATGGCATTACTGAAAGGACATGGCGGGCAGGGGGTAACACTCTGTGCGAAAAACTGGTATGGAGTGACGGACATCAATCGGGACTTCCGTAAAAATCAGCATAACAATTTCAATCAGGATCGTGGTGGAAAACCGCGCTATATGACCTTTACCGATTATATCGCACATAAGGATCTGGGACAAAAGACAATGCTCTTTCTGATAGATGGCCTGTACGGTTCGGAAAAGGTAAATGGGGCGCCTTCAGGTAAATGGAAGATGTCACCGTTTAATGGAGACTGGCCTTGCTCATTGCTGGCTTCCCAGGATCCGGTAGCCATTGATGCGGTGGGTATTGATTTCCTGAGTGCAGAGTTTCCGCGTATGGCCGATGTGGATTATTGTGATATGTACCTGGTGGAAGCTGCTCTGGCAGACCGCCCGTTGTCCACTACTTTCTATGATCCGGAAAGAGATGGCACAGGAGTAGGCAGCCTCGGAGTCTTGGAACATTGGAACAATCCGGAAGAAAAGAAATATAGCCGTAATATGGAGAAAGACATTGGAATAGAGTTAATCTATTTACATAAATAAGATACTGTCTGCTTGGTTGAGACGATTTTTCAAGTATTTGATGGAATACTGATAATCGTCTCTTTTTTATCTCCCTATTTTTGTAACCATGAAAGATAATCCTTTATATCTAATGAAATGAATACAAAAATAAAAAGATGGTTCTTTAAGACTTGTCCGAAGAGTGGACGGATCGTTGGAATCAACAAGAAAAATGTTGTTTTGAAGATTTGCTTTCCTCTGTTCGGGTTAGCAGCTCTGATTTGGTTTCTGATACGTGTTGTGCCCAAACCTTCCAGAATAGACTATCCCTGTCAGCAAATTGCAGCTCCTATCGCTTTCTCTTTCGTAGCTTTTGTCAGTAGCACATTGGTTGGATTTGGTACGTGGAAACGTTTCAAACTTTTGTGGCATTCCCGTAGGTTCTATATGGGGTTGTCCGTATTGGCAGTTGGTATATTACTGTCGGGTACCTTATATATAATGTCAGTGGATAATTCTCTGATGGGGCAGGTCATTCGTAAGCAGATAGATAATGGTACTGATATGGGACGTTTTGTGCCTATTGATGCCCCCAACACTCCGATGGGAGTAGCCAGAGGAATTCATCCGGGGCGGGTGGCATGGGCACATGATCCGAAGGCGGCTGCCTGGGATGGAAAAAGAGGACTTTATTCGGATCCGGATAATAATAGCCAGACACGGGTTGATGATATGATGGAGGGAGTGATCATTGCACTGACCCGCCAGAATACGATTGATAAGGCATGGGATGAACTGTTCAGAACCTTTAATTATAAGAAAGGTAAGGGTGCAGTAAAGTATAAGAAAGGTGAGAAGATTGCTATCAAAATCAATCTGAATGACAATGGTGGAACTAATATCATTGATGCTACTCCACAGTCAGTATATTTTTTGTTGCATCAATTGGTAGATATCATGAAGGTTCCTCAGAACTGTATTACGGTATATGATGCACAGCGTCGGGGTATTTCGGCCGTTTACGATTATGTACAGCCGGTTTATCCAAATGTCAATTATCAGAATTGGGGAGGATTTGTTCCCGATGTAATTCGTTATTCCAGTGAGATTACCGATGCCGGTGCCAGAAGTTTGGCACGTGCGGCTTACGAAGCCGACTATATGATTAACATGGCATTGATGAAAAGGCACTCTGAGCCGACCGATAAATGGCGGGACAGTGCCGGACAGACAGCTATAACTGCTACCGGTAAGAATCAGTTCGGTTCAATAGGCAATGTACCGCCCTTGCATCTTTCCATTCGTGATTGGTCTTCTTTCCGTGGTATGGGCACTTATAATAGCATTGTCGATCTGATGGCTCACGAGCGTATAGGTGGCAATACCTTGGTATATCTGGTGGATGCTATGTACGTAAATCCCAAGCATAACGGGAAAGCGGTACGTTTCCAACTTCCTCCGTTCAATAATGGCTGGACTTCCAGTTTTCTGGCTTCCAATGATCAGGTCGCTATCGAATCAGTGGTACTTGATTTCATTTATTCGGAACTTCCTTTATGTGCCAATGCCGACAATTTTCTTCATGAGGCGGCAAATATAGGGAATCCTCCTTCGGGGATAGCTTATATCGGAAAAGAGCAAGGTAGCCTGGGTGTACATGAGCATTGGAATAATCCGACACACCGGATGTACAGCCGTAATCTGGGTACAGGTAAAGGAATCGAATTATACAGGGTTCCGTTGAATGAAAAACGTCCGGCAATAGAATATTTCTACGCAGATGAAAATGCTTTGCATTATAAAACATCCCATGCAGAGGAAGTGCGATTGAATGGTAAGCGTTTGGAAGTTGCAGAAGGTGTTATTCCTTTATCTATCTCTAAAACGACTGATTTTAATCTGGAGACTTTGACAAATGGAAAGGTAACATCGTCACAACGTGTAGTGGTACGTTGTTTGGAGAATATAGAGATATGCCAGGCTAAAGATATGGAAAGACAGGGATCTGCATCCCTGAATGAGGATGGTTCGGTAGAATTCAAAGGTGAAAAAGGCAGTTCTGAAGGAAGTGTGAGTTGGAAAGTAAATATTCCACATAAAGGTGAATATTATTTGATAGTATCTTATGCGGGTGGCAATCCGGTTCCCTCTTACTTATATATTAATGGGGAGAAAATCAGTGAGAATATCGGTTATTTGGCTACATTTGGTGAGAAACGCAGAGAGTTTGTGTTCCCTGTAGCGTTGGCAAAAGGTACCAATGAGTTGCGTTTAGAACACCCCGGGCGGCGAAGTAATAGGATATATACAGTGAATATTGCAAAGGAAATTAAATAGTTAACTTACATATACTAACCATGAAAACGAAAAAGAATTTATTACTGTTGCTACTGTTGCTTGTACTGCCATTTACGTTGCAGGCTGAAACATTTAATGTAAAGAAGTACGGTGCGCGGGGAAATGGCAAAAAGATGGACTCACCTGCCATCCAGAAAGCAATTGATGCTTGTCATAAAGCAGGTGGTGGAACGGTGCTTGTGCCTGCCGGAACCTATTTGTCGGCTACTATCGTGCTAAAGGATAATGTGACTTTGCATTTGGAGAAAGAGGCCCTTATTCTGGGTACTACCGATTATAAAGCTTATGATAACCTTGATCCTTTTACGGAAGGCCTGGGTATCGATGTCGGTTGGGCATTGCTGGTAGCGGTGGATGCTAAAAATGTGGCATTGGAGGGCGAAGGTGCTATCGATGGGCAAGGTTCGGCTTTGAAAGAACGGCATATAAAAGTAGATACCCGTCCGGAAGGACAGCGTTGGGGATTGCGTCCTTTCTTGCTTCGCTGGGTGCGTTGCGAAGGTGTACGCGTGGAAGGAGTTACTTTAAAATATGCAGGTGCCTGGACTTCCCATTATTTCCAATGTCGGAATGTGAATATCCATAATGTGACGATACGTAGCTTTGGAGTAGCTCACAACGATGGAATTAATATTGATGGTTGCCAACATGTACGCATTAGTAATTGTGATATTGTCAGTGGTGACGATGCTCTATGCTTTAAGACTACTGCCAGTAAAATGGGATGTGATGATATCATTGTTACGGACATGAAGTTGAAAAGTAATCAGGCAGGTATCAAGATGGGAACAGAATCTATGGCAGGATTTGAGAATATCAAGATCAGCAATTGTCATATTTACGACACCAAGAATGGAGGTATTAAGTTATTCTCCGTAGATGGAGCCCATTTGCGTAATGTGGAAATCTCTGATATCACAATGGATGAAGTACGTACGCCGATGCTATTTCGTTTGGGTGCCCGTCTGAGTGTATTTCGTAAACAGGAAGATACCCAGCAATCTATCGGTGTCTTTGAAAATGTGATAATCCGTAATGTAAAAGCGGTGGCTGCCGATAAGGCTCAACTGACGCCTCCTTCCGGTATCCTGATTACCGGCATTCCGGGACATTACATCACAAACCTGACTTTAGAAAATATTCATATTCGTTTATTGGGTACAGGAACTCCTGAAGATGCCTTGTCTCAGGTACCTGAAGCTATCGATAAATACCCGGAGGTAAAGACTTTCGGTCCTAAGATTCCGGCATATGGAGTATGGGCACGCCATGTGAAAGGGTTGAAACTGAAGAATGTTACGTTTGAGTTGAAGAACCCCGATGCTCGTCCGGAGATTATTTGTGAAGATGGGGATATACAAATATATAAATGATAAATACCATGAAAAAACTATTGAATACAGTACTGTTTCTGTTTGTAATATTAATGACTTCTTGTACGGCTCCTGATGCATGGGAGCTGGTATCTAAAGACAGTAACATCCGTTTTGCCTTGGAGAATAAACAAGAAAATGGCGGTACAACGCTTAGTTACTCTGTCTTTTATAAAGATGGAGTGGCGATGGAGAAATCTCTTTTAGGGCTGGTTATGGATAATTGTGAGTATGGAAAAGACGCACAATTTGTTTCCGCTTCTGCTGTGAAAGATATCTCTAATGCTTATCAGCTAAAATCCGGTAAGAAGATGAATACTACGGATGAGTGTCGTGAACAGACTTTTACTTTCCGTACCAAAGAGGATAAGCAGTTTAATTTGATCGTAAGGGTATATAATGACGGAGTGGCTTTCCGCTATGAACTACCTGGAGAGGATGGACAAACGCACACTATCCAGGCCGAACATACGGAATTTGCAGTACCCGTAAATGGAAAAGCGTGGATACATCCGTATGACTGGAACGATCGTCACAAACCGAGCTATGAACAATATTGCCGGAGTGAAATAGATATCCGTTCGGAATGTGGACATGGACGTGGTTGGGCATTCCCTATGCTGTTCAACACCAACGGAGTCTGGATGATGATAACGGAAGCCCATCTGGATGGCTCATATCCTGCTACTCATATTGATAATGCCGGAACCGATAAAGCTTATAAAATCCGTTTTCCGGAGGCGGATGAACCAATTGTGCCGGATGCGGTAGAACCGGTATCGGAATTGCCGTGGTTCACTCCTTGGCGTGCTATTATCATAGGAGATGATCTGAATACTATATTCCAGACACAAATGATTTCACACCTGAATCCTGCGTCTGTAGTGAATGATGAATCCTGGATAAAGGCAGGACGCGCATCCTGGAGTTGGTGGTCTAATGGCGGTACTCCCCGTGATTATAAAGCACAGCTGAAGTATGTGGATCTTAGCGCTGAAATGGGTTGGGAGTATATGTTGATTGATGCCGGCTGGCAAAACATGGGCAACGGTGGCACTATGGAAGATGTCGTGAAATACGCACAGCAAAAGGGAGTGGGTGTCTGGTTATGGTACCATTCCGGTGCAGGACGTGAAAAAGATTCTGTATCGACACATCGTCTGATGAGTGATCCTGAATTACGTCGTGCAGAAATGAAACGCATCAGTGAAGTAGGAGTGAAAGGAATCAAGGTTGATTTCTTTGATACAGACAAACAACGTATTATCCAACTTTATCCGGCTTTACTGAAAGATGCGGCAGACAATCATTTGCTGGTAGATCTTCATGGTGCCACTTTACCCCGTGGCTTTGAACGTACGTATCCGAATATGCTGACTACGGAAGCTATCCGGGGTGCAGAAACTCTGGGACGTCAGGAACGTTGCGACCAGGCGGCAAAACACAATGCTACTGTACCTTTCACACGCAATGTAGTCGGTTCTATGGACTATACTCCGGTGACTTTTTCTGATAAAGTACGCCAAGGGGTACCTGCTATACGTAAGACAACTATGGGGCATCAGTTGGCTCTGGCAGTAGTCTTTGAATCCGGTTTTCAATGTTTTGCTGATAAGGCGGAGTCTTATCTTTCTTTGCCGGAACAACCCAAACAATTTCTGAAAGAAGTACCCGCTGCCTGGGACGAGAGCGTCCTGTTGGCTGGCTATCCGGCTGATTATGCTGTTGTGGCACGTCGTTCCGGTGATGTATGGTATATCGGTGGTATCAGCGGTAAGGAAGAGGAACGTGAAATCGAATTTACTTTGCCCGCCGGATGTGAAGGTAAATCATTCACTATGATTATAGATGGAAAAGATAAAGATAGTTTTGACTATACGCCTGTAGAAAATACAATTGGGACGGTAAAAGTGAAAGTTCTTCCGAACGGTGGCTTTGCCGGTATGATTCGATGATAATAACGCTATTGTAACAAAATGGAAAGAATGAAGAAAATTTTGATTGTAGGGGCGATGGCCCTGTTGATGCTATGTCCTGCCAAAGCACAGATTGCATGGCAGCAAGTGGAGCCCGGCGTCTGGAAAGGCGTGGTAGGCACTCCTGAAGAATATTCATTATTGGGTGTGGCTGGTGTTACGCCGCAAAAGGAAGGTTTTGCCCGCTTGCCGGAGGTGACATTGCCTGAATTGGCGAATGAAATTGTGGGTTCCATACAAGATGGTAAAACAAGTCTCCGCATTCCTTTGCAACGCAAGGAACAGTTGTACGGCTTTGGACTGAACTTTCAGACAGTACATCAGCGTGGCAAGATCCTGAACCTGCATGTAGACCATTATGGTGGACGTGATAATGGGCGTACACATGCTCCTGTCCCCTTTTATATTTCCAGTTCCGGTTATGGAGTACTGATTAATTCGGCACGTTATCTGACAGTATATGCAGGTAGCGGTGCACGTAAGGACAGTCCGAATGCTCCGGTGGCTAAAGACCGTAATATGGATAAGACCTGGACATCGGCTCCTTATTCGGATGCCGTTTCTATCTTGGTTCCTGCCCCGGGTGCAGAAATTTATCTGTTCGCCGGACCTACTCCTATGGATGTTGTCCGTCGTTATAATCTGCTCTGTGGAGGAGGTACATTGCCTCCGCGTTGGGGGCTGGGCTTTACGCAACGTACAAAGAAGCTCTATACAGCTGAAGACGTAAAGAACGAAGCAGATGAGTTTGAACAACGTGGTTTTCCGTTGGACTTCATCGGACTGGAACCGGGTTGGCAAAGCAAAGCGTATCCTTGTACCTTTGAGTGGGATGCTACCCGCTATCCTGATCCCGCCGGCTTTGTGAAAGATATGTTGGCTAAAGGAGTACGCATCAACTTATGGACAAACCCATACGTATCTCCCGATTCAAAGATATATAAGGAAATGTATCCGGTAAGCGGCTCACACACCGTATGGTGTGGTATCGTACCCGACTTGGCAGGCGAGAAAGCCCGCAAAATCTGGATGGATAAGCTGGAACAGGAACACGTAAATATTGGTGTCAGCGGTTATAAAGTAGATGAAGTAGACGGATACGATCGTTATGTCTGGCCGGATGTAGCTACTTTCCCCAGTGGAATTGCTGCCGAGCAGATGCGCCAGACTTATGGTTTGTGGGTACAACGCACTACTGCGGAATTGTACAAGAAGCGTAATCAACGTACCTTCGGATTGGTTCGTGCATCGAATGCCGGTGCAACTTCTTTCCCCTATGTGATTTATAATGACTATTACAGCCATCCGGACTTTATCACTGCTTTGATTAATTCAGGTTTTAGTGGTGTATTGTGGACTCCGGAAGTACGTAGTTCCAGTTCATCGGAAGACTGGTTGCGTCGTTTCCAGTCTGTAGTATTCTCGCCGATGGCAATGATTAATGCCTGGGCAAGCGGTACGAAACCCTGGACTTTCCCCGAAGTAGAGAATCAGATAAAAGAGTATGCTATGCTGCGTATGCAGATGATGCCTTACTGGTATAGTGAATTTGCACGCTATCATTTTGATGGTATTCCTCCGTTCCGCGCCATGAATCTGGAACCGGGTTTCAACCCTGAACAAGGAACTACAGCGAAACTGTCGGATGCAAATCTGGAAGATAATCCTTATTTGGAAGCGGTTTCCAAGGAAATTAAGGATCAGTATATGGCTGGTGAATATCTGTTGGTAGCTCCCATGTTCAAAGGCCAGAAAGAGCGTACTGTGGTATTGCCTAAGGGAGACTGGTACGATTTCTACACAGGTAAATATGTGGGCAATGGCGAGAAGATTACTGTTACACCGGGCTTGGACCGTATTCCGGTATATGTAAAGGATGGAGCTATCCTGCCATTTATGGAGGCCCGCCTACATGCACCGAAAGCAGGAGAGAAGGTGAATTTGGAAATCCGTCATTATGGAAAAGCAGATGGTGCTTACCGGCTGTATGATGATGACGGTGAAACATTCGATTACGAGAAGGGCGCCTATTCCTGGCGTGATATCACTGTGACACGCGATAAGAAAGGCAAGCTGAAAGGTGCTATATCCAAAGCTGAAAAGGGGAAACCGAACAGTATTGCCAATGTTACCTGGAAGTTTATGACAGAAGAATGATAAGATTATGAAGAATATATTGACGACCTGTTTATTTCTCTGCCTTCTCCTCACGGTGCATGCAGCGGACAATCCAAATGTGAAGAAGCTTTTCACCGTTACATCCGGCGAACTGAAACTGACCTTCATGGTAGGTACGGACGATCGCCTTTACCAATTGGGCTTTGGAGATGCTGCCCGTGAAGTAGAGCCTCCTGCTAAGATGCCCTCACGTGAATGGGAATTTCTTCCTCCTTATGGAAACGGTGTCCTGACAGAACCGGCTATCCAGGCAACTCACGTAGATGGAAATACATCTACGGAGCTTCACTACGCCGGACATCGTACGGAAGCGCTGGCACCGGGTATCGAACAAACCGTTATTTCACTGAAAGATCCTGCCTATCCTTTTACCGTAGATATCTATATCAAATGCTATGCAGACAATAGCATGATGGAAATCTGGAATACCGTTACGCATAATGAGAAAGGTAAAGTCATTCTGCATCGTTTTGCTTCTGCTGCCCCGGTGGTAAAGGCGAAGGAATACTGGCTCACTCAATTCTCCGGTAACTATAAGCGCGAAGCAACCCTCAATGAAGAACGCCTTTCGGAAGGAGTCAAGATTCTGGATTCCAAATTAGGTATCCGTGCACATCAGATGCGTATTCCTTCTTTTATCCTCTCCCTGAACGGACCGGCTAAAGAGAATGAAGGGGAAGTATTGGCTGCTTCTTTGCGTTGGAGCGGCAGTTTCCAGTTTGCTTTCGACGTAGACTGGAACAAGAACCTGCGTTTGCTGACCGGTATGAATCCTTTGGGTTCACAGTACAATCTGGAGCGTGGCGGCACATTTACTACACCCGCCATTCTCTACACGTATAGTAAGCAGGGTAAGGGAGAAGCCAGCCGTCGTTTCCATCGTTGGGCCATGGCAAATGCCATCCGCGATGCAGAGAAAGACCGCCCTGTATTGTTGAACAACTGGGAAGCTACGCACTGCGATTTTGATGAAGACCGCTTGAAGCAACTCTTTGATGGTGCCCGCCAGGTGGGTGCTGAACTTTTCTTATTGGATGATGGCTGGTTCGGTAATGGACCTTACTCCCGTGACGATGACAAGCACGGTCTGGGAGATTGGGACCCTTCTACCAAGAAGTTACCCAAAGGTCTGTCATATATTGCCAAAGAAGCATTGAAGCGTAAAGTTGGCTTCGGTATCTGGCTGGAACCCGAGATGGTGAATCCTCAGAGTGAACTTTATCAGAAACATCCCGATTGGATCATTACTCAATCCAAACGTGAACCGATATTGGGTCGCCATCAGGAGATACTGGACCTCACCCGCCCCGAAGTACAGGCTTTTGAATGGGATATTATCGACAAAACCTTGCGACCTAACCCTGATATCACTTATGTGAAGTGGGACTGTAACCGTTACATCACCCAACCCGGATCTTCTTATTTGCAGCCTGCCGATCAAAGTCATCTCTGGATAGACTATAATTGGGCGCTTTACCGTCTGATGGATCGCTTTGCCAAAGGCTTCCCCAATGTGATGGCCATGCTTTGTGCCGGTGGATCGGGACGTGTGGACTATGGCGCAATGCCCTATTTCCATTCCTTCTGGCCCAGTGACAACACAGACCCGTTGGGACGTATCAAGATACAATGGGGCTTTTCGCATTTCTTCCCTGCAAATACGATCTCTGCTCATGTCACCCGTATGGGTAAACGTCATTTGAAGATGGCAATTGATGTGGCATTGAGCGGTGCATTCGGAATAGACCTGGCATTGGATAAGGCTACGGCTGAAGAACGTGCACAGATTGCCGATGCAGTGAAATTATATAAAGAACGCATCCGTCCGTTGGTGATGCATGGTGAACTTTATCGCCTGGTTTCTCCTTATGAGTCCCCATTGGCCTCTTTGAGTTATGTTTCGACAGATAAGCAAAAGGCAGTCGTTTACTTCTACCAGACTAAAGATGGCAATGAACCCCGGGTAATGCTGGGTGGCCTGGATGCCCAGAAAAAATATCGTGTGGAGGAAGTAAGTCTGGCAAAGGGAGTGGCTTCCCGTTTCCCTGCCAATGGCAAGGTATTTACGGGAGCGGAATTGATGGAAAAAGGTCTGGAGAATCCATTGAATACCCAGTTTGAGAGTGCAGTATTGATATTAGTAGCTAACAATTAAACACAATAACCTTATGAACTTGAGAAGAACCTTATTACTTTTCTCTTTCATCTTTGTCGGTTCGCTGGCCATTGCACAACCGAAGGATCGTTGGACTATTCAGGATGATGGATCCATTCGCTGGAATATCAATGATAATATTCCACATGACGACCATCTGGAAATGAGTGGGCAACAACTTTCCGTTGTCCTTCGTTACGGCGTGGATGCACAAAAGCGTTTCCATCTGAACCGAAGTCTTGTTTTCCCTATGCTTCGTATGCATCCAAATAAGACACAGAACAATCTGAAGCAACATTTCGATGTGAATATTCCCGCTTTGGTGACAGTGGATGATCAAACCCTGCTGAATGAAGAAGTGCGTGACGTTACCTTCAATGGCATTATGCGTGTGGAAAGTAGTTTCGGTTATATTTACCGGCGTAAGGAACTGAAAGATGCCGTGCAATTGACGCGTGTACTCTATCCCTCTACCAATGCCGCGCGCTATTGTGAGGAATATACTTTCAAGAATAGCAGTCCGAATCAGATAACGCTGCGAGTGCCTGAGTGGAACGTAACATATACTACTCCTGAGGAAGCCGGTGTATATGGTGCTTATTGCATCGAAGCCGGTCTTTCCAAAAGTGGTGTCTTTGTTTTGAAACCGGGAGAGACGCTTGAGTTCTATGCAGTCTTTTCCGGAAGTAAACTGGCGGATGCCTCGTCCGGACGAAACGATGCCGGCCTTTCGCACATCAATATCCTTAGTGAACGTGCCGCGCGTGAAGCGCTTATCAGTCAGTGGTGGAGCAATCTGGTTTTGGATACCCCCGATCCTGTGCTTAATCGCATGTTTGCCTTTGCCAAACTGCGTGGCGCTGAAAGTATCTACCGCACGAAAGGTGGATTGATGCATGGTCCCGGTGGTGAAGCCTATTATGCGGCTGTCTGGGCTAACGACCAGGCAGAGTATATCAACCCCTTCTTCCCTTTCCTGGGGTATGAGATTGGTGATGAGTCCGCATTGAATTCTTTCCGCCACTTTGCCCGCTATATGAATCCGGAGTATAAACCTATTCCGAGTTCCATCATCTCCGAAGGTGTTAGCTTCTGGCATGGTGCCAAAGATAGGGGAGATGGTGCGATGATTGCTTACGGTGCTGCACGCTATGCGTTGGCTCGTGGAGATAAGGCGGAAGCGCGTGAATTGTGGCCTCTGATTGAGTGGTGTCTGGAGTATTGCAACCGTAAACTAACTCCTGCCGGCGTGGTTGCATCGAATTCGGATGAATTGGAGAACCGCTTCCCGGCTGGTGATGCAAACCTCTGTACCTCTACGCTTTACTACGATGCTTTGCGTTCAGCCGTTATGCTGGGGCGTGAATTGGGAGTATCGGCAAAGCAGTTGAATACGTATCGTGATCAAGCAAATGCTTTAGAGAAAGCCATAGAAAAACATTTTGGTTATGAGATAGAAGGTTTCCACAGTTACCGCTATTATGAAGGTAATGATATCCTGCGTTCCTGGATTTGTATGCCTCTTGTTATGGGTATCTATACCCGTGCGCAAGGTACTATCGATGCTCTCTTTTCGCCCCGCCTCTGGACGGACGACGGATTATTGACGCAAGCCGGTACTGAAACCTTCTGGGACCGTAGTACCCTCTATGCTTTGCGTGGCACCATTGCTGCCGGAGAAGTGGAGAAAGGTATGAACTTCCTCAAGAAGTATTCACATCGCCGTTTGTTGGGCGATCATGTGCCTTATGCCATTGAAGCGTGGCCCGAAGGAGATCAGCGTCATCTTTCTGCTGAAAGCGGATTGTATTGCCGTATCTATACCGAAGGCCTGTTCGGTATTCGCCCCACAGGATTACGCAGTTTCGAGATGACTCCCCGTTTGCCACAGGAGTGGGAGTATATGAATCTGAATCGTGTATGTGCTTTCAATTCGGAGTTTGATATTCGGGTACGTCGTGCAGGAAAGAAGCTACATGTGGAAGTATTGAAAGGTGGCAAGTCAGTGCTGAAGAAGAGCGTGACGGAAGGGGCAACGATAAAGGTGAATTTGTAATCTATTTGTATAAATTTATATTCAATTTCGCTTTCCGAAAACGCGTTTTTTAATTACTTGTTTATCAAGAGCGTTAAGGTGACGTATAATGAGTATACGAGTGAATAGGGTTCAGTATACGACTGAACCCTATTCAGTATACGACTGAAATAGGATAAGATTACGACTGATTTGCACTATAAAATTATTCTGTAACTATTTAGTGACGCCGGACTAACCTTTCTTTTCTCCTTATATTGTTTATTTCACCTTAATATTCTATGTTATTTCCGGGCTTTTCTTATTTTTGTGTGCAAAACATATCTATACTGATGAAAACGAAAATATTGATGATCTTTCTAATTTGCTCATTTCCGGTCTTGTACTTATGGGCTGAGCATTCTAAATATTCATTCTACTATAGCCAGAAACTGAATGAAGGAATTTCCCAACTCTCCGTGATGACCATTTGCCAGGATACCCGGGGATACCTTTGGCTGGGGACACGTAATGGACTGAATCGTTATAATGGAAGTGAATATACCGTTTTTCGTCACCACCCGGGAGATTCTCTGAGTTTGGCAGACAATGAAGTCAATGAAATACGCGAAGATCATAGCAAGAATTTATGGATAGGTACCAGTCGCGGATTAAGCCGGATGTGCCTTCGTACCGAACGTATCCGTAACTATTTTAATGTAGATGGACTCTCCAGTGCAAGTATTCTTTCTCTTTTAGTTGATAGTTCCGGCAAAGTATGGGTAGGTACCCGCAGTGGGCTTTGTTGTTATATTCCCGAACAAGACAACTTTAAAAGGGTGGAATTTGTAGAGAACTTCAATAGTTCCGTCACTGCCTTGATGGAGGATAAGGCAGGCAATTTCTGGATAGGTACGGCAGTGAATGGTGTTTACCAGTGTAACAAACAGATGCAGGTGATTAATCACTATGACCATCGTGCTGGCTTACCGGACAATAGTATTTCCACTCTTTATGAAGATTCTTATCATCGCATCTGGGTAGGTTGTCAATTTGGAGGACTGAACCGTATTGATGTCCGTAATCATAAAATAACTTCTTATGTATCTGCCAACAGTGGTCTGAAAAATAATTATGTCCGTTGCCTTGCCGAATGGGATGGAGAGATGCTGATTGGTACTTTCGATGGTATTTATGCTTATGCACCGTTGAAGGATCAGATTCGTAAGGTGAGTAGTTATGACGAACCCGGGCGTGGCTTGGGGCATTTTTCTATTTATGCTTTTTGCCGTGATCATACCGGTACGTTGTGGATTGGTACTTTTGCCGGTGGTGTCACTTGGCTGAGCTCGCTTACCGACCGTTTCATTCATCATACTCCGGGGAAGACGGTGAATCAGCAAACGGGAATCTATGGTACGGCTTGTGTCGATAAACAGAAAAACTTATGGATAGCTACTGAGGGGTATGGATTACTGCGATATGAAATTTCGACAGGGGAAGGGCAGTTTTATCTGATTGATAAGGATAGCTATTCCGTGCATAATTCGAATGTTATCAAGACGGTATATGCTGAGGATGACTGTATCTGGTGTGGTACGGTATTGGGTGAGGTCTATCGTTTTGATCTTGCTACCCGGCGTTTTTCTTTATTCTATAAATATCCCATAGAACTTGCTATTTATGGTATTGTGCGTGATGCAGACGGTAATTTATGGGTAGGAACTTCAAAAGGCGGATATGCACTGACTTGCTTTACTCCTGCCGGTGAGCGGAAGACAGAGTTTACCGGACCGAAAGGGGAGAAATTGCATTTTTCCTCGGTCCGTTGCATGGAGGAAGAGAGTCCCGGTGTGCTACTGATAGGTATGCGTTCTGCCGGACTGTACCGTTTTAATACCCGTACAGGTGAAATGACCGTATTTCGTACATCGCGCCCGGAACAGGAAATGCAAATTCCAAGTAACTATATATCTTCTATATTATCAACCAGATCCGGGGATGTATGGGTATCTACCTATGGAGGCGGTATTTTCCAACTGGACAAACGTGGTGGTGTGCTTCGCCGGGTAACAGAGAAAGAAGGGCTGATGGGAGGGGATATTTGTAAATTGCTGGAAGGAGCGGACGGGAATCTATGGATGAGCTCGTTGCAGGGAATTTCCTCTTATTCTCCGTCCACCGGGGAGATTAAAAACTTTCCATTCAATAATGGTATTCATTTGCGTGAGTTTACATATCGGGGTGGGGTAGCCATGCCGGACGGTACATTGTGTTTTACCGGTAATGATGGCTTTATCACTTTTTACACACCGGAGATGCCGATGAATCGTTTTGTGCCGCCAATCGTATTGGAAGACCTGTTGGTGAATAATCGTGTGGTGCGTGCAGATAATGGAACAGGAATCTTAAGTGGGTTGCTTAATGAAGCGGAGGTTATCAATTTACGGTACAATCAGAACAATCTGGCTATAGGATATAAAGCGTTGAATTTCATCAATTCGGAGATGAACCGGTATGCCTATAAGTTGGAAGGATATGATAAAGACTGGAATCATGTGGGAGAACGCAGCACGGCTTACTATACCAATCTGCGTCCCGGCACCTATCTTTTTCATGTTAAGGCTTGTAATAACGATGGGGTATGGAATGAGGAAGGGAAGACCTTGAAGATTGTGATTGTACCGCCTTTATGGGCTACTTGGTATGCTTTCCTTATTTATGGACTATTGCTGATAGGTGTGTTTTACGCAATATTCCATTATTTCAATGCCCGTCGCCGCTTGAGGGAAAGGTTGCGAATGGAGCAGAAAGAGAAACAGCAACAGGAAGAGTTTCATCAGGCAAAGATGCATCTGTTCACGAATTTTGCCCATGAGTTACGTACTCCCTTGACGCTAATCATCACTCCTTTTGAGGAGTTGGTGAAGCGGATGGATATGACTTTGGAATTGCGGGATAAACTGATGATCATTTATAAAAATGCCCAACGGCTCCTTTTATTGGTCAATCAACTGATGGACTTGCAGAAAAACCAAAGTGGTACGATGGAATTGCAAGTCACGGAGAATAATGTATATGAATTTGTCACGGAGATCTATTGTGCGTTCAATCAGATAGCACAAACCAATGAAATCACTTTTACACTGGATTGCCGGGACCGGGAGTTCCAGGCTTGGTATGATAAAGTGCTGCTTGAGAAGGTCGTATTCAATTTATTATCCAATGCATTCAAGTATACTCCTTCCGGCAAAGACATACGTATGTTGGTGAAATGTATTCCGGCGGGAGAGTTGGAAGAATCGTATCGAGAAGAAGTAGCCCCTTCTGCCCTGTATATGATGTTGCAGGTTGTGGATGCCGGTTGTGGAATCCCACCGCAGGAACGGGATAAGGTGTTCACACCTTTCTACCGGGTACCTGAAACGGCAGGGGTAAATGTACCGGGTACAGGCATAGGGCTTAGTCTGGTGTATTCCATTGTGAAGCTGCATAAGGGAGTGATCCGTATTGAAGACCGGGAAGATGGGACGGAAGGAGTACGGTTCATTGTTTTGCTGCCTGTTTCCCGTGAAGCTTTCACTGAGGAAGAGACGGATTCTATGCCTGTGGAAACAATTGGCGATACGGCATTTGCACAGCCGGTAGAGAAACCGCAAACATCTCCTATTGGAGAAATTGCACCTAAAAAGCCGGTGGTTCTCTTGGTGGAAGACGACAAAGACGTACGGGATTACCTGCATAAGTCCTTGGAGAATGACTATGAAATCATTGAAGCGGCAAACGGTGTAAAAGGATATGATAAGGCGGTACAATTCTTCCCTGATTTAGTGCTGAGTGATATTATGATGCCTAAGCGGAATGGGCTTGAACTCTGCTCTATGATTAAAAATGATATTCGTATCGGACATATCCCGGTAATACTGATGACTGCACGCTCCATGGTGATGCATATCAGGGAAGGTTTTGAGGCAGGGGCGGATGATTACGTGATTAAGCCTTTCAGTATGGATGTGCTTCGGATACGTATTCAGAGCCTGTTGCAGTCGAGAGAGCAATTAAAGAAACTGTATGGCAAACGCTTCTCGCCCGAAGTGGTAGGTGTAAGTACTACCTCGGCGGATGAACGTTTCTCACAGAAATTGTATGAGATTATAGAGAAGAATATATCTGACCAGAATCTGGGTATAGAGATGCTTTGTGACCAGATCGGCATTAGTCGCGCCAATCTCTATCGCAAAATCAAAGCTATATCCGAGCTTTCGCCCACGGAACTGATACGTAATAAGCGCTTGGAGGTGGCATTGCGTTATCTAAAGGAAACGAATATGAGTGTTTCGGAAGTGGCAACTTTGTTGGGATTCAACAGTCATTCCTATTTCTCCAATTCGTTTAAAGCATTCTATGGGTTCACACCTACCGAGTTCGTACAGATGAACAGTGCGAACAAAGAGAAGATGTAAGACGAAAAATAAGATTTAAGGCGGAAAGGAGTTTCCGCCTTTTTTGTCTCAAACGGTTCTCACTACCGTCTCAAAATGCTTACTACATTTGTTTTGAGACATTATTGCAAGTCAATGATACACGATTTATAACCCTCAGACCGGTGATGCCCTATCTTTGTGATGTGAAAAACAAGCTTAATTCAATCACTATGAAGTATAAAAGTCGTAGCATCGCAAAGGTTATAGTACCTGTATTTTTAGTGGTATCTCTATTTGCATTTACTACTCATACCACGGAGCAGCCGGAAGGAACTCCATTGTTTATAACGGGTATCACTCCTTATAAATCCGGAATGATCGTATCTCAGAAGGGCGTTCAGAAGGTTTCTATTTATTCATCAGATTATAAAGAACGCTTGCAAGAGTGGGAACTGGATGAAGTCCCTACCGGAGTTGCTACAGATGGAGATCAGATTTATGCAACGGTGGCAGGTGAACATAAGAATGGTGTTTATTTCCTGTCTGCTTCCAATCCTTCGGAAAAAGTCTTTGTGGAAACGGCCTCCGGTGCTTGTGCTCCGTTGGTAAATGCGGGTAGCGGCAAGTTATATATTTGCAACCAGTTTGCCGGCACAGTATCAGAATTGGATAAGAATGGAAAGAATGTGCTAAGAACGGTGAAAGTATTGCGTGAACCGAAATCAGCTGTTTTTGATAAAGAAGGAAAACACTTGTTTGTTACCAATTTCCTGCCTATGCAACGGGCGGATGTGGATACTGTAGCAGCTTGCGTATCGGTGATTGATATGAACAGTTTCCGGAAGATAAAGGATATTCAACTGGCCAACGGAAGTAATGCCTTGCGTGGAATGTCGCTTTCTCCGGACGGGCGTTATTTGCTGGTTACTCATAATCTGGGCCGTTTCCAGGTTCCGACATCCCAGTTGCAACAAGGCTGGATGAATACCAGTGCCATCAGTATTGTTAATCTGGCTACTCTGAACTTTGAGGGTGCCGTGTTGCTGGATGAACCGGAACGGGGTGCAGCAGGTATATGGGACGTGAAGTGTACGGATGACAAGATTGTGGTCAGTCACTCCGGTACCCATGAGGTCAGTGTGATAGATTATCCTGCATTTATTCAGAAATTTGAGCAGTATCCTCAAAAGGATGCTTTGGCGTATGATTTACGCTTTTTATATGGTATGCGTAAACGTGTAGCGTTGGTAGGCAATGGACCGCGTTGCATGATGCTGAAGGACGGAACGGCTGTTGTTCCTACTTATTTCTCTGATACATTGAATATCGTGGACTTGAATACGGCAAATGTTCAGTCGGTTGCCATGGTGAAGAATCGTACAGAAAACAGAATACAGCGTGGTGAGAAATACTTTAATGATGCGGAACATTGTTTCCAGAACTGGCAGTCGTGTAACGGATGCCATCCGGGCGATGCACGTATGGATGCCATGAACTGGGATTTGATGAATGATGGCATTGGTAATTCGAAAAACTGCAAGAGTATGCTATTCTCCCATGTCACTCCACCGTGTATGATTTCCGGTATTCGTGCTAAAGCGGAAGTTGCCGTTCGTGCAGGATATAAGCTCATTCAGTTCAGTGATTTGCCGGAAGAATTTGCAGAGTGTGTGGATGAGTATCTGATGTCATTGAAACCGGTTCCCAGTCCGTATCTGGTAAATGGCGAACTTTCAGAGAAGGCTAAACGGGGACGTAAGGTTTATGAAAAGTTTAATTGCGACGAATGTCATTCCGGTCCCTATTATACGGATATGAAGATGCACCGTATCGGCGAAGATATCGAATTTGAGAATGGGTGGGACACTCCGACACTGCGTGAAGTCTGGCGTACGGCCCCTTATCTGTTTGACGGACGTGCTGCCACTATGGAAGAAGTGTTCACGGTACATAAGCATGGTATTGAAAAGAAAATATCAGCTAAAGAAGCGGAAGAACTTGCCGAATACGTGAATTCACTTTAATAGAATAAGAAGACCATGATTACACATGAAAATATAGAGATTATCCATTATTTCCTGCAAGTTGATAAAGCTCCCTTTGAGGAAATGTTGGCGCAACTTCTGGCGGAATATAAAGCTATTCATACTCCTGTACGTATAGTGATATTCGATGCGCCGGTGGATAATGAAGAATATGTAGCCCGTTTTGCTTGCATCAGGGAAGCGGTGAAAGAGCTTTTCAAAGAGAAACAACCTTCCGTAAGCTATGTGGCACAACCTCCTCAGAGTATGGGATTGGTGATGGAAGTGCATGAAGTGCAGCTGACAGAACAAGATCACATTGAATATCGGATGCTGGAAGATTTATCTTATATCATTATCGAAAGAGAAGGTTGTAAACGCTTATTCCTAAGTGGTGTGACGGGAGATGTACTGCATCAGAGCATCCGTGAACAATCTCATGAAGTATTCTCCAGGATAGCCAAGGTCTTGGAAACGGAAGGTATGCCGGTTTCCTCAATCATACGTCAATGGAACTATATTGAAAAAATAACAGCTTGCGATGCAACCGGTCATCAGCATTATCAGGATTTCAACGATGCGCGTTCGCTATTCTATAATGGTGTGGAGTGGACTACTGGTTATCCGGCTGCTACCGGTATCGGGACTCAGTGGGGCGGCATTATGATTGATGTGGATGCCTTACTCTGCAAAGATGGAAGTGTCCGGGTTCTTGGAGTGGATAATCCTTTGCAAGTTGCCGCTCATGCTTATTCACAGAATGTATTATTGGGAGAAAAGGATGCGGCTCTTCCTCAAAAGACCACTCCGAAGTTTGAACGTGCCAAGGCTGTATGGAAAGAGGATCATGGTTTCGTATACGTATCGGGCACAGCCGCTATTCGTGGTGAACAGAGTCTGGAAGGCGTTGGTATTGAACAGCAAACCCTGACTACCTTGGAGAATATAGAATATCTGGTATCCCGTGATAACCTCAATCGTTCCGGTATTCCTGCTACGGAGAATGCTACCCTTATCACCTTCCGCGTGTACGTGAAACGTTGGGAAGATATGGAAAAAGCAAAACAGGTAGTGACAAAACGATATCCCGATTTACCTGCCATCTATACTTTAACCGATGTATGCCGTTCGGAACTATTGATAGAGATAGAAGGAATGGGAGTGCTTTGTTGAGGCTGATTATTAACCATTAAAACAGATAAGTACATGAGATTAAAAAAAGTATTAACCCTGGCATTAATTGCCGCCTGCGGTATGGGACTCGCTTCTTGTACGGCAGAATCTAAAAAAACAGAACAAGTTATGACACAGGAAAAGGCAACGTATCAGAAGAAGTACACGAATGCTGACTTCTACAAAGACGGAAAGTTTGACCAGGAAGCTGCTAAAGAAGCATTCCTTGACATGTTTAAATTTTATGGCGTGCCTTACACTCCGCTGATGGAGAAAGATATCTGGTTTACAGATTTCGGTTTGGGCGACTTTGAGAATGTAGGTATGGGAGGCATCTTCTGGGTAAACGATCCGGAATATGGCTACTTTGCACATGCTATTTACTTGTTGCCGGGACAGATGATTCCGGAACATGCCCATGTAAAAACGGCATTCCCTGCGAAACATGAGTCGTGGATGGTAAATCACGGTTGGGTTTATAACTTCTCCGAAGTAGGAGATGAAACACCGAATGCTCCTGCGGTTCCGGCATCTCACGGTCCTATCAAGAGCAAGAATTTCGTGAAACAGAATGTGGGTGATGTTCTCCGGCTGAAAGAACTGGGTACTTTCCACTTTATGATGGCCGGTCCTGAGGGGGCCATTGTAGATGAGTGGGCATGTTACCATGATAATGATGGTCTGCGTTTTACTAATGGACAGGCTGCTTTGTAAATCATTCAATAATTAAGAATACCATGAGAAAGATTAATCATTTTGGAGTACCGACCACCACACCGCAACCGGGTGAGGTATATGCGGAAGGATTGAAGGTATGGCTGACTAACTTTAATGAAAGCCCCAATAAGATAGAATATTTGCGTTTTGAAGAAGGCAGTTGGATGCCTGAGCTGATTCAGAAAGTAGCACATATCGCTTACGAAGTAGATGATCTGGCGGCTGAACTGAAAGGTGCAAAAGTATTGGTTGAACCGATGCCGGGCGGAGAGAATCTGACAATTGCTTTCATTGAAGAAGAAGGTATTGCTTTGGAGTTAATGCAGTTTGATAAATAATCAATTAGTAGAAAGAAACTATGATGAATAAATTCATAAATGATCCGGATAATCTGACAACTGAATTGCTGGAAGGATATGTAATGGCTTATAGTAACCAGGTAGCCATTGGCGGAGAAAATATTATTGTGCGTGCACATGCGAAAGCTGAAGATAAAGTAGCTGTGATCACTTTGGGTGGTTCCGGTCATGAACCTGCATTAAGCGGCTTCGTGGGCGACGGAATGTTGGACTGCTCTGTAGTCGGTGATATTTTTGCTGCTCCGGGTGCACAACGGTTGTTCCAGGCTTTGCAGATGTTCAAACGTGAGGCCGGTATCTTGCTTGTGGTGTTGAACCACTCCGGTGATATCATGAGTGCAAACATGGCATGCCAGTTGGCTGAACGTACAGGCATTAAGGTAAAGACTATCCTGACACACGATGATATCAGTGCCGGACTGGATGCACCAGATGAAGATCGTCGCGGTCTGGCAGGTTGTGTTCCTTTGATTAAGATCGTTGGAGCTGCTGCTGAAGAAGGTAAGTCACTGGACGAGATTATTGAAATAGGTGAACGCTTCAATGCACGTTTGGCTACGTTGGCAGTGGCTATGAAGTCCTGTACCCATCCGCAAAACGGCATGACCATCTCCGATCTTCCGGACGGTGAAATTGAAATCGGTATGGGACAGCATGGAGAAGGCGGTGGCGGTCGCAAGCAACTCGTTTCTGCCAATGAAACAGCCGAAGAAATGATCGGTTTGTTGATGAAGAAGCTACAGCCGAAAGCCGGTAACAAGGCTTTATTAATCATTAACGGTGTAGGGGCAACTACGCACATGGAGATGAATATCGTTTATCGCAAAGCTCATCAGGTGTTGGAAAATGCCGGAATCGAAGTGGCTGCTGCACGTATCGGTGAGTTGCTGACCGTTCAGGAACAGGCAGGTTTCCAGATGATTCTTGGTTTGCTGGATGACGATCATATCGATTATCTGAACAATAAAATGTCTAATGCTCCTTATTGGACGACTATCGGTAAATAAAAGATGGATAAACTGACTATAGATGATTTCAAGAAGATGCTTCGTAATGCGCTGGTGTGCATTACGGAGCGCTCCGACGAATTCTCAAAACTGGATGCGGTATTGGGAGATGGCGACCATGGAACAGCTATCGTTCAATCCATGTCTGCCCTTGTTGCTACGGCTGATAAGGGCACTGAATTTAAGTCGATGCTGAATGACATGAGTTTTAACCTGATGCTTGAGATCAGCGGTTCGACCAGCACGTTACTGGGTGGATTCTTCTTGGGAATGAGCGACCATGCGGAAGGTACCGAACTGGATGTGGCGGGTGTAAAGGCTATGTTTGCAGGTGGACTTGAAGGTGTGAGGAAACAAACAAAAGCAAAACAGGGGGATAAAACAATGATGGATGCCCTGATACCGGCGGTGGAAGCCATTCAGGCTTGTGATTCTGCTGATGTGAAGGCTATCCTGACAGCGGGGGCCGAAGCTGCTGTGAAAGGTGCTGAAGCTACTAAAGATATGAAGGCAAACTTCGGACGTGCCCGTAATTACGGCGAACGCTCTATTGGTTATGCGGATTCAGGGGCTTCATCCTGGTCGTGCATGTTTGATGCGTTTGCAAAAGCTTTATAGTAAATAACTAATGAAAAGATAAGAAATGGCTGATTTAGATGATTTAAGAGAAGGCTGCAATTTCGGTTTGGGGGTAGCTTCTACTAATAATAGTTTTCATGTGAAGGGAGCGGAACATCTTCCGTGGGGTATGAAGGATCGTTTATCACGCATCTTCAATCCGAAGACAGGCAGAACCGTGATGCTGGCGTTTGACCATGGTTTCATTATGGGACCGACATCCGGTTTGGAACGTATCGATTTGAACATCGTTCCGTTGATAGAATATGCAGACTGTCTGATGTGTACACGCGGCATTCTTCGTACGGTGATACCGCCCAGCACCAATAAACCTATTTGCCTTCGTTCGGATGCCGGTACTTCTATTCTTACAGAACTGAATGACAATGTCTTGATTGACGTTGAAGATGCGATACGTATGAATGTATCGGCCATGGCAATCATGTTGTCTATCGGTGATGCAGCCCACGAAGCAAAAACGGTTGCCAACCTGTACAAGGCAGTGGATAAAGGTACCCGTTATGGAATACCAGTGATGGGAGTGACGGCTGTAGGTAAAGATATGGCACGTGATGCCCGTTATTTCGGTTTAGCTTCCCGTATCGCTGCCGAGAATGGGGCGAATATCGTGAAGACCTATTATTGTGATGGTTTTGAAAAGGTGGTGGCAGCATGTCCTGTTCCTGTAGTGATTGCAGGCGGAAAGAAACTTCCTGAACTGGAAGCGTTGGAATTGTGCTATAAGGCAATCAGCGAAGGTGCTTCCGGTGTGGATATGGGACGTAATGTGTTCCAGTCGGAAGCTCCTGCTGCTATGATACAGGCCGTTCATGCGGTAGTACATGAAAATCTGAAACCGGAACAGGCACTCGAACTGTTCAATGAACTGAAGAATAAGTAACACTGATTACAAGAAGAATGATGAGGGTTTATATAATTATTTGGATCATTCTTTCCATGGGATTTCGGGCGGCAGCACAAGATAAACTCTTGGTTGCCGGTTCCGGAAATCCGAATATCCTGCTGTTGGATAAACAAACGGGAAAAGTGGAATGGCAGCATGCTCTGGAGAAAGGGGAAGAATGTAATGCAGTTGCTTTGACTAAAAAGGGAGAAATCTTGTATTCGTATAAGCGGGGAGCAAAACTCGTGACATGGGACCATCAGGTGGTCTGGGATTACAAAACACCGGATAAGACGGAATTACAATCAGCCACCTTGTTGCAGAACGGTGGTGTACTATTGGGAATATGTGGTATTCCTGCCCAATTCATAGAATTGGATAAGAAAGGCAAAGAAGTAAACAAAGTAACATTGAATCTGGAAGTGGAAAGACCCCACAGCCAGTTTAGACAAGTATTCCAGCTCCGGAACAGCCATTATCTGATACCGGTAATGGCGAAACAGAAAGTGCTGGAAGTAAGCCGTAAAGGGAAGATCATCGCTGAACATCAGATTGAAGGCAAGGCATTCTCATCTCTTGAACTTCCTGACGGAAATCTGCTGTTGCCTTGTGGAGACAACCATTATTACATCGTAATCGACCGCAAGACAGGCAAAGAATTGAAACGGGTGAATGCACTGGATATTGAAGGAGTTGCTTTATTGTTTGTAGGGCAAATCCTGCAATTGAAGAATGGGAATCTATTGATTTGTAACTGGTACGGACATACGAAAGATACCACGGTGGATGAACCGCAATTGATAGAGATAGATAAAAACGGTAAAGTGGTGTGGAGCTTGCATGATAAGAAGAATGTCGGTAAGATATCCGCTGCCTGCTATATAGACAATTTCCGCTTACCGGACTTAAAATAAGAGATTAACTTTAGAACAAAGTATTATGAATAAGAAATTATTAGTAATGTCTGTATGCATTGCCTTGTCGCTTCCCACTATGGCACAGCGAAGGGCGAGTGCGAAGGTGAAAGCGCCTGCTACGTGGGCGGAAAGCATTGCTGCGGCTAAGAATCAGGCCCATGCGGAAATGCAAAAGACCTGTTTGCCGGTTGCATCGAAGGTGATTGAGGCAAAAGAGGCGGCAGTACCTTTTTCGGCGGATATAACCGGACTGGATGAAATGGTGCTTTATACCTGGGGTACTGTAGATGGTACAGGAGATGACCAGGCTGTATGGGCAAATGCTAAATTAGTGGCGGCAGATGGCTCTTCTGTTTGGTTGAACGACCTGAAAAGTACTTTCAAGAAAACAGGTAGCGGCAGTCTGCGTTTTAATGAGAATGCCAAGGGACAGGATGTAGTCATGAAAGGCAAAACCTATAAACGCACGATCATGGCGAATGCCAATGCGCAAATCGTGGTTCCTCTGGATAAGAAATATACCCGCTTTGAGGCGGAGATCGGATTGGAGAACCGTTCTTCTGCAGGTACGGTGATTTTCCGTCTCCAAGGGATTACCGGTGCGGAAGCTGCTTCGGATATCGTTGCTAAATACCCAACTGAGGCTACTTTGTTTCTGCCATTTGGCGGAAGCGATATGAAAGCATTGGTTACGACCTATGATGCCGCCATCGAAAAGCATATAGCGACGGAAGTTATTAATTTGCTGAATGATAAATCCTATTTTACAACCCAGGTTGCCCAGATTGCTTCTAAACCGACTTTGGACGATCAGGTTATCGGCTATTTGAATCTGGCAGAGGAGGCTATGAAAGTATATCAGTTGCAGGAGTCCCTGAGTTGGCTGAATATGCGTGCCATTGAAGAAGCTTATAATGATATGGCAAAGGATGCCGGTTATGATAAGAATGCGAACCAGGCTAAGCTTGCTGAACTGAAGCTACTGACCGGAAAAGGATTCTCCGGTATTTATAAGAATGAGGCTTCTGCCCTGGAAGCTGCCAACAAAGCTTTGCAACTGAAGCGTGATATCTTGCTGGCAAATACAGCGTTGGATATGGATAAGATCATTGTCGGTCGTTATAAGATAGGTACTTCTGCCCGTCAGGTGAATCCGCGTGCTTTGGGTACTCAGAATAACAACTGGTCCAACCAGACTTCTGCTTCACGCGGTGGTTTTAATGCTGAGATTGCAGAGTTATCCAACTTGCGTGGAGATGTTAAGACTCGTACTATCTTTAAACCCACCAACGGCTCTTCTGTTCCTGATTTGAAACTACATTGGGATGCTGAACGCTTGATGTTCTCTATGGTAGATACCGACCGTCGCTGGCAAGTATTTGAAGTGAAGCTGGACGGTACCGGTTTGAAGAAGCTCATAGAAACTCCGGAAAAAGACTTGGAATTCTTTGATGCCACTTATTTGCCTTCCGGTAAGCTTATCGCCGTATCCAATATCGGTTATAACGGTGTACCTTGCGTGAATGGTAATGATGAGGTAGGTAATATGTGCTTGTATGATCCGAAAGATGGTTCTTTGCGTCGTCTGACTTTTGACCAGGATGCTAACTGGGCGCCAACGGTTATGAATAATGGCCGTATCATGTACACACGTTGGGAATATACGGATTTGACTCACTATTTCTCCCGCTTTGTAATGCACATGAATCCGGACGGAACGGAACAGAAGTCTTTGTATGGTAGTGGTTCTTACTTCCCGAACAGTACGTTCGATGCCAAACCGCTGCCCGGTGGTTCATCACAGTTTATCGGTGTGATTTCTGGTCATCATGGTGTGACACGTTCCGGTCGTTTGATGTTGTTTGATCCTTCAAAGAGCCGTAAGTCAGAGAAAGGTATGTTGCAGGAATTGCCTTTCCGCGACCGTAAGATAGAACCGATTGTAAGAGACCGTTTGGTGGATGGCGTATGGCCTCAGTTTATCAAGCCTTATCCATTGACGGATAAATATTTTCTGGTTACTGCTAAACTGAATGAAAGTGCCCTGTGGGGAGTCTATCTGATCGATATATACGATAACCTCACGTTGATTGCCGAATTTGAAGGGGAAGGTCTTATTTGCCCGACTCCGGTTGTGCAGCGTCCGGTACCTCCGGTGATTCCTGAAAAGATTAATCTGGCCAGTAAAGAGGCTACCGTATTCATTCAGGATATATACGAGGGTGAAGGTCTGGAAGGTGTGCCTCGTGGCACAGTAAAAGCATTCCGTGTGCTTGCTTATGAATATGCTTATAACAGAACTCCGTCCGACCATTGGGCGCAAGGTGTTCAGAGTGGTTGGGATATCAAGCGTTTGTTGGGTACCGTTCCTGTAGAAGAAGACGGTTCTGCGATATTTAAGATTCCTGCCAATACCCCGATCTCATTGCAGCCGTTGGATTCGGAAGGACGTGCCATTCAGTGGATGCGTAGCTGGCTGACCGGTATGCCGGGAGAAACTGTTTCTTGTGTAGGTTGCCACGAAGACCAGAATCAATTGCCTATACCGAAACGTGTGAAAGCTTCGGCCATGGCGCCCCATGAAATTACGAAGCCGGAAGGTGGAGTACGTTCTTTCACTTTTGATTTGGAAGTACAGCCTGTGCTGGATCGTGCTTGTATCGCCTGCCACGATGGTTCCAATAAACTGGCTGACTTTACAGGTGGGAAGATAGATAAGTTCTCCGGTTTCGGAGTCAGTTACTTGAATCTGCATCCTTATGTGTACCGTCAAGGTCCGGAAGCAGAGATTGAAGTGCTCGATCCGTATGAATATCATGCTTCCGTGAGTCCGTTGATCAAGATATTAAAGACGGGACATCATGGAGTGGAACTGACTGACAAAGAATGGCAAGCTCTGTATAATTGGATTGACTTCAATGCTCCTTATCATGGCAAGTTTAAAGCCAATGAATTTAAGGGAGTGGAACAAATCAGCCGCCGTACGGAATTGACGGAAAAATATGCCCGCTCCGGTGTAGACTGGCAGGCTGAGATACGTTCGTATGCTAAATACCTGGAAGGACAAGAGAAACCGGCTCCAGTGAAACCGGAAAAGAAGGAGTATAAAGACAAGGATGTAAAAGTCAAAGGCTGGCCGTTTGATAAAGCCGCTGCCCAGACTATGCTTGCCAAAGAAGGAGAAACGAAAATAAGCATTGAATTAGCTCCGGGTGTAAAGATGAATTTTGTCCGTGTTCCTGCCGGTTCATTTGTGATGGGTAGTAACAGAGGTCATTCTGATTACTCTCCTGTTCATAAGCAAGTTGTGAAGAAAGGATTTTGGATGGGTGAGATCGAAGTCAGCAATGAACAGTTCCGCACAATCTTCCCGGAACATGACAGCCGCTTCATCCGCCAATTATGGAAAGATCATGTACACCAAGGCTATCCTGCCAATAACCCTGAACAGCCTGCTATCCGTGTGAGCTGGGAAGAGGCAATGGCATTCTGCAAGAAACTGAGTGAAAAGACCGGTAAGACTGTTACTCTTCCTACCGAGGTTCAGTGGGAGTGGGCCTGCCGTGCAGGTAGCGACGGTGAGTTCTGGTATGGTTCTTTAAACACAGACTTTGGTAAGTTTGAGAATCTGGCTGACAAGCACCTGAATCAGATGGCGGTGAAGGGAGTGAATCCGATGCCGATGCGTGAGAATGATCCCTGGTATAAGTACTATACTTATCAACCCAAGGAGAATGGCGTGGATGACGGCAATATGCTGATGGTGAAAGGCGGTGAATACCAGGCTAACGCGTGGGGACTCTATGATATGCAGGGTAATGTTGCCGAATGGACATCCTCTGATTATCTGCCTTATCCTTACAATGAAAAGACGCAAGGTACGGGTACGGAGAAAGTGGTTAGAGGCGGATCATGGAATGATCATCCGAAAGCGTCCACCACATACTACCGTAGATCGTATTTGCCTTGGCAGAAAGTATATAATGTAGGCTTCCGTGTGATTATCGAAGATTAATTTAGTGGTTAGGGTTTAGTGATTAGTGATTAACACTATGCGGTATGATAGCGCAGCCTATTAATCACTAAACCCTAATCACTAAATATTAAGTGGAGAATGGAAATATGAAAACTATAGGTTTAGTGGCCGGTCCGTGTAGTGCGGAAAGTCGTACACAAATGTTGGAAACAGCAAGAGGGCTGAAAGAGATGGGCGTTGGCATTCTGCGTGCCGGCTTGTGGAAGCCCCGTTCGCGCTGTGGAACATTTGAGGGAGTTGGCGAAGAAGGACTGGATTGGATGCGAGAGATACAACAGGAACTGGGACTTCGGGTTATGACTGAGGTGGCACTTCCCTGCCACGTGGAAGCTGTACAAAAAGCCGGTCTGGATATGATCTGGATTGGTGCACGTACTACGGTCAACCCTTTTATGATGCACGAACTGGCAGAATCCCTGCGCGGGTGCGATATGCCGGTATGGGTGAAGAATCCTGTATGTCCCGACGTAGACTTATGGATTGGTGCGGTAGAACGCCTTCAACAGGCCGGACTGAAAGACATCCGCATCATTCACCGTGGCTTCTGCACGGTAGATAGTTCTCCTTACCGCAATGCCCCCCTTTGGGAGTTGGCGGAACGTTTTCATGCTCATTTTCCTGAATTGCCTTTCTACTGTGATCCGAGCCATATCGGAGGAAAACGTGAATTATTAGCGGCTATTTGCGAGAAAACCATATCTTTGCACGCCGACGGTCTGTTTATCGAGTCGCATTGCTGTCCGCAGAAAGCTCTTTCTGATGCTGCCCAGCAACTGACGCCACCGGCACTGGCGGAATTGTTGGCTACGTTGAAGGTCTCAATAGAATAACAATGTTTCAATAGAATGACAGATAGATCATAAAACAATTGAAAGGATATATCCGCGCATGAAAAAAGTAAGCTCCCCCTTGAAAGCGATGTTCACCTCGTGGAAGATAACATTGATATTGCTGGTGCATTATGTGATCCTGCTGGCTGCCGCAACTTTTGTCGAGAAGGCGCAAGGGACGGCGATGGCAAGGGAAATAATCTATAACAATCCGCTTTTCTATCTTCTGCAATTTCTTTTGATTCTCAATTTCTGTGTTACTGCCTGGCAAGCCCGTCTGTGGAGCCAGCGCAAATATGGAGTCTTACTGTTGCATATCTCCTTTATTGTAATCTTGGTGGGAGCATTGGTGACCAATATGTTCGGTTTTGAGGGCATTGTGCATATCAGGGAAGGAGAAACCGTGTCCCATATGCGTACAACGGAAGACCAACGCCCGTTGCCTTTTTCCATCCGCCTGGATGATTTTAAGTTAGTTCGTTATCCCGGTTCTCACAGCCCTTCTTCTTTTGAGAGTTTCCTTACCATTCATACGGAAGAGGGAGAACGGATCGAACACATCTACATGAATAAGGTGATTTATGAGCAGGGATACCGGCTCTACCAGTCCTCCTATGATGCCGATGAACAGGGTACCATCTTGACCGTCAATAATGATACGGCAGGAACAGGTATTACGTATGCCGGATATCTGTTGCTGCTTGCCGGTATGCTGCTGACCCTGGCAGATAAAAAGTCTCGTTTCCGTCAACTGGCAAAACAATTGAAACGGGTGACTCCTCTTTTGTTACTGGCTTTTCTTCCCACCCTTTCCTTTGCGCAAAAGGCAGAAACGGAACATCTGCTGAAGAATACCATCCCTGCCGAACAGGCAGAACAATGGGGACGAATGCAGATACAATGTCCTACAGGTCGTATTGAACCTGTAGATACTTATACGGACAAACTCTTGCGCAAGATTTACCGTAGCGATACTTTCGAAGGACTTAGTTCCGAACAAGTCATTATCGGTTTTCTTATGAATCCGTCTTACTGGGGAAATATTCCTTTTATCCGCCAGACTAATAAAGAATTGCCGCAAGCCTATTCTCTGCCCGAAGGTAAATACATCCGTTTCTTTGATGTATTCAGTGAAGATGGCAGCTATCTGATTTCCGATGCCGTAGACAAGGCATATTCCCGTCCGGCAGCCGAACGTTCGCGGCTTGAAAAGGATCTGTTGAAGCTGGACGAAAAGATTAATATCCTGTATTCCCTGCAACAAGGAAAGATGTTTGCACTGTTCCCGTTGCCGGGAGATACGAGTGGCAAATGGTATTCTCCGGGAGATGATTTAAGTGTGTATTCCGGGAAAGACTCTCTGTTCGTATCGAAAATAATGCCGTGGTATCTGGGAGAGGCTTCTGATGCCTTGCGTACCGGTACATGGGAGAGCGCGGGAGAGGTGCTTTCCATGATGAACGTGTATCAACAGAAGCAGAGCGCCACACCTTTGCTGACGGAGAAGCAAGTGTTGTGGGAATTGTTTTATAATAAAGCACGTTTGTTCTTCTGGTCGGCTATGGGCTATATGGCGGTCGGACTGTTATTGTTGATATTCGTGGTAGGGCAGTTGCTGAAACCCAGACGCTGGGTTAAAACCGCTATCATTCCTTTGGTGGCATTGGTCGTGCTGATCTTCTTGTTGCATACTTCCGGAATCGGCATCCGTTGGTACATATCCGGGCGTGCTCCCTGGGCCAATGCTTATGAGTCCATGATATATGTGGCCTGGGCTACAGCGTTGGCGGGACTTTTGTTTATCAAGCGTTCCTCCATGACATTGGCTTTGGCGGCTTTCTTTGCAGGTATCATCCTGTTTGTTGCCAACCTGAACTTCATGGACCCCGAAATCACTCCCCTGGTTCCGGTGTTGAAGTCTTATTGGCTGATGATACATGTGGCTGTAATTACGGCAAGTTATGGCTTCTTCGGTATTAGTTTCCTGCTCGGTCTGCTTACCCTCGCATTTATGAGTGCCGGCAATCCCTCGAAAGTAGCCTTGTTGCAGCCCCATATCCGTGAACTCCGCATCATCAATGAAATGTCCTTGCATATAGGGCTTTATCTGCTGACGGCAGGCATCTTCCTCGGTGCTGTTTGGGCAAATGAGTCGTGGGGACGTTATTGGGGCTGGGACCCTAAAGAGACTTGGGCGTTGATTACGATGGTGGTTTATGCTTTTATCCTGCATGCACGCTTTCTTCCCGCTCTTCGTTCGGATTATGCATTTAGCGTCATGTCCGTACTGGGCCTTGCTTCGGTACTGATGACTTACTTCGGTGTGAACTACTACCTGTCCGGCCTTCATTCGTATGGCGGAGGTGATACACCGCCGGGACTGATTGCCGTCTTCATTACGTACGCCTGCGCTTTTGCGCTGATGATTTATGCAGGGTATAGTCAGCGTAGGCAGTAAGTTTCTTATTCTTTCTCACCCCTTTGAGAATATTTGCTCAATGCGATGAGAAAGAATACTCAATACGATGAGAAAAAACTCTCGCTATGGTGAGTATTTGATCTCAATAAAGCGAGAATTTGATGATTGTGGTGAATCTGTCTGCCAATCTCTAATTCTATCGCTGAACTATCCTGTCTGAGAGGTCTATATACGCTATTTTGAGCTAATAGTTCAAGCATTTGGAACGATCTTTCAAACCCTTCAGACCCAAATTCCCTAATTTTGCCATAGTTATTAATCTGCTAACAATACTATGGAATGAAGACGCACAAGATCTTACTTATCCTATTTGCCGCCTTTTCAGGCTGGTGTGGAACAATGAACGCCCAGGATGCCGATTTGAAGAAACGTATGAAAGATGCCGATCCGAAAGTGATAGGTACGCGCATAGTCAATAAGTTCTTGGTCACCCCTCATACCCGCTTTGGAAATCCGCGGGCGGAAAAAGCTCCCAATTATGTGACTTATCCTGATGCCTGCACCTGGTTGGGCGCCTTATGGTTCAGCAAAGCCGTGAAGAATAAAGATATGCAGCAGCGGCTGAAGGAACGCTTTGACCCCTTGTTTACTACAGAAAAGAATATGCTTCCCCGCATGGTGCACGTAGACTATAACGTGGTAGGCGCTGTTCCCCTCGAAATCTATATGCAGAAGTTGGGCGACCGGAAATATTTCGATCTCGGAATGAAATATGCCGATACCCAATGGGAAGTTCCTGCCGATGCCAAGCCGGAGGAGAAAGCGTATGCCGAGCAGGGTTATTCCTGGCAAACGCGTGTATGGATTGACGACATGTTTATGATAACCACCATACAGTCGCAAGCCTATCTGGCTACGGCTGACCGGAAGTATATAGACCGCGCCGCTGCTGAAATGGCGATGTACTTGGAGAAGATACAACGACCGAACGGTCTTTTCTATCACGCCCCCACAGCCCCTTTCTTCTGGGCACGTGGCAATGGTTGGATGGCTGCCGGAATGTCCCGTCTGCTTTCCGTACTTCCGAAGGATAATCCGAATCGTTCGGTTATTATGGAAGCCTATAAAAAGATGATGGCTACCTTACTCGAAAATCAGGACCTCGATGGCATGTGGCACCAGTTGATTGATGAACCCGCTTCGTACAAAGAGACTTCCGGCACGGCAATGTTCACCTATGCCATGCTGGTGGGTGTGAAACACGGTTGGCTCGATAAGAAAACCTATGCTCCTGCCGCCACAAAAGGATGGTTGGCGTTGGTCTCATATATCAATGATGAAGACGAGGTAACAAATGTATGTGAGGGAACCAATATTAAGAATGACAAGAACCATTACATGAACCGCAAACAAATCACTGGTGACCTGCACGCTCATGCTCCATTGTTATGGTGCGCTACGGAGTTGTTGACGAAATAAGCCTATCACATTTTTTTGACCTATGAGAAAACATATTCTTTTGCTGATAACCTTGTTAGCAACCCTGGAAGTAACCGCGCAGAACAGTGAGAACTTTTATTTCTCAAACCTGAATCTGAAAGATGGTTTGTCTCAGATATCTGTGCTTAAAATATTCCAGGATACCAAAGGTTTCATCTGGTTTGGTACGCGCAACGGATTGAATCGTTATGATGGCAGTGAGTTCGTGATCTATAAACATGATCCGAAGGACTCTCTGACACTGAGTGATAATCATATCTGGAGTTTGGCCGAAGATAACGACCGCAATTTGTGGATTGGTACGGCACGCGGATTGAATAAACTCGACCTGAAAACCAACCGTATCAAACCGTTTGTTGACGAACGATACGGTGCTTTTGCCAAAAGTGAAGTACGCTGCTTGACGGTAGACTCCCGTAATCGCCTTTGGATAGGAACTACCAAGGGGCTGTACCTGTATGTGCCTGCAATGGATGTATTTCAGCGTATAGACCTGAACGGGAAGATCAAAGATGAATTTATCTCTGTAGTCTACGAAACGAAGCAGCATCAGATTCTGATAGGTACTTCTACGAAAGGCCTGTTTGTCTGCGATATGAACATGAAAGTGCAACGGCAGCTGACTACCCGGACGCCGGGGCTCCATCTGCTTGGCAATAGTATCTCTACTATCTATGAAGATTCAAACGGAACGTTATGGGTGGGAAGCGGACTGAGCGGATTGTATCGCATAAACTTTGAGAAAGAGGAAATGGTGACCTATCATAAGGGTAACAGTATTCTGACGAGCAATAGCGTCAGAGCCATATCAGAGTTGCGCGGAATGTTGCTTATCGGTACATTCGACGGGCTATATACCATCGATCTTTCTACTAATTCTTTCTGGAAACATACGGATGCTTCCCTTGAAAAGGGGAATCTGAGCCACTTTTCCATTTATTCATTGTTTGTAGACAGGAGTCAGACGGTATGGGTGGGGACGTATGCCGGCGGAGTGAGTTTCTCCAGCCGCTTTAACAACCGCTTTGATTTCCATGATCCTGCTACGGTGTTTGATGCATTGTTTGGGATATACGGTTGTATGGTTTCCACTCCCGGCGGTTCTTTATATATGGCAACGGAGGGCAGGGGGCTGCTCGATTATAATCTGGAAAACAGGCAATATGCATATTATCCGATAGATAAAGCTTCAAAGTTGCAGTACAGTCAGAATATTATAAAAGGGCTTCTGTTGGAAGATGATATACTTTGGTGCGGAACGAATAAGGGATCTATCTATCAATTCAATACCCGTACTAAGAAATATACGTTCTATTATCAGCTGCCGGGGGAAATGTCCATTTACTCCATGCTTCGTGATAAGGATGATAGTCTGTGGATTATAACTTCCGATTCGCGTATGGGAGTGATGCGCCTGTCGGATAAAAAGGAACTTCAGAAACACTTTCCTATTAATGGCGGAAAGGACAGTTGTCTGTTTGCCAGTTCGCGCTGCATACTGAAGTTGCGTGATGGGGTAATGTTGATTGGCAGCCGTAATGATGGTCTGATAAAGTACGATGTAAATAGGGAAGAGGTGGTTTACTATGATACGGATGAGAAAGAGCCTCGTCGTTTGCTTAGTAATTACGTGACGGGTATTGTGCGTGATAGTTCCGGTCGTATCTGGATTGGTACGTTCGGCGGCGGTATTGCTTTGTACGAAGAAGAAAAAGGAATTGTAAAGACCATAACGAAGGAACAGGGATTGATAGAGAATGATATTTGCTCCATTGTGGAAGATAGCGACAATAACCTATGGATCAGTGCGAGCAATGGCATTTCGAAATACAATCTGGTGACAGAGGAGTTTACCAATTACAATTCTCTGAATGGAATCGGAGTCTATGAGTTTACTCCCCATAGTGGTTTATTACTGCCCAATGGTGGAATCTGCTTTAGCGGCAACAATGGCTTTGTGACCTTTAGTCCGCAGGAGTTGCAATTAAATTCTTTTGTACCGCCATTGGTATTCACGAAATTGGTAGTGAATAACCAAGTGATTGAACCGGAAGACGAAACCGGAATATTGGACACCGTGCTGGACGGTATGGAAGAAATAGAGCTGAGTTATAATCAGAATAATATCTCTATCGGTTACTGCGCACTGAACTTTGTTTTTGCCCGGCAGAATCAGTATGCCACTTTCCTGAAAGGTTATGATAAAGATTGGAATTATATTGGCAATCGTCGGGAAGCCTACTATACGAACTTAAGTCCGGGAACCTATGTATTTGAAGTGAAGGCTTCTAATAATGATGGAGTATGGAGTCAACAGACACGTAAGATACGCATCATTGTGCATCCACCCTTGTGGAAAACCTGGTATGCTTACCTGTTTTATGCCATTGCTTTTGTCTTTATAATGACACTCATCATGTATTATATATCGAAGAAGCAAAAGCTGGAGCGTGAATTGCAATTCAAACAGAAGGAGAAACTGCAACTGGAAGAGTTCCATCAGGCGAAGATACGTATGTTTACCAATTTCTCCCATGAACTCCGCACTCCGCTTACATTGATTATTGCACCTTTACAGGATCTGGTGTCTATGCCGGAATTCTCTTCCAGTGTGAAGAATAAGCTGAGCCTGATATTCAGTAATGCCCAACGCCTATTGCTGCTCGTGAATCAGTTGATGGATCTGCGCAAGAACCAGGAGGGTAAATTGAAATTGCATATTGCCAAAACGGATATGAATCTGTTCCTGCAAGAGATTTACTATGCCTTCAACCATCTTGCTGCAAAGAAATCCATAGAATTTACTTTTGAGAAGAGTGAGGAGAGAATGTCGGCATGGTTTGATAAGTCTATCGTGGAAAAGGTGGTTTTTAATCTCTTGTCCAATGCGATGAAGTTTACTCCGAATAATGGCAAAGTTGTGTTTGCATTGTCTCGGTGTACCTTTGCCGAACTTCCGTCGGAACAGCAGGCGGAATTGAATAAGATGCCTGCCGATACTAGGTTTGCCTGTCTCTCGGTTACCGATTCCGGGAAGGGTATTACGGAGGAAGATATGAAGAATATATTTGCACCTTTTTATCAGGGTGAAGATGACAATAAAGAGAATGTGGGTACGGGGATCGGTTTGAGTCTGACACGCTCTATCGTGCTTCTGCATAAAGGCACTATTTCCGTATCCCATAATCAGCCTACGGGTACGATCTTCAAGGTTTATATTCCGATCAGCAATTCTGTTTATGACAAGGAGCAATTGGTGGGGGATGATGAAGAGCAGGTAGTGGAGGACGTTATCCCGTCAGTCAAGGAAATGCATTTTGAGATAGAGAAGAAGTGGACTGTACTTCTGGCGGAAGATAATGATGAAGTAAGAGCTTACGTCAAAGAATGTCTGGATCCTTATTTCTATGTGCTGGATGTAAACAATGGTAAGGATGCACTGGAACTGAGTTTGGAGAAATATCCGGATTTGATACTGAGTGATATCATGATGCCGCAGATGGACGGACTGGAACTGTGCTCACGTGTGAAGCAGGATTTACAGCTTGGGCATATTCCGGTTGTACTGATGACGGCCAAGTCCATGGTGGTTCATATCAAGGAAGGCTTTTCGGTGGGTGCCGATGACTATATCGTGAAACCTTTCAGTATGGATGTACTGATTTGCCGTATCAACAGTTTGCTGGAATCCCGTGAGAAACTGAAGAAACTATATGGAAAGAAGTTCTCTCCGGAAGCGATGGGTATCGAGATTGTTTCGGGGGATGATCGGTTCACGCAGAGTTTCTTTGAGATTATAGAAAAGAATATTTCTAATCCGGAGCTTGGGGTAGACTTGTTGAGCCAGGAGTTAGGGCTGAGCCGTGCCAACCTGTATCGGAAACTGAAAGCGGTAACGGAGCTTTCTCCAACAGAGTTGATACGTAATAAACGTTTGGAGATAGCTGCCAAACTCTTGTTGGAATCCAGTTATACGGTTTCTGAAATATCGGTCTACACAGGCTTCAATAGTCATGCTTATTTCACCAACTGCTTCAAGTCATTTTATGGCTATTCACCTTCAGAGTGGGTACAAAGGCATAATGATAAGGGAGAAACTCCCAAATAGCTCCTGTTTTACATATCGTTTGGAATAGAATCTCAAATGAATAAGACAATATTGAAAGTTGCGCTAAGATAAATCGCCTATCTTAGCGCAATCTTTTTACGGAGAATTTTATCTTTAAATCAATATCAACATTAGTAAGAATAACTATTATGAAATTTAAAACAGGATTAGTATCATTATTGGTCGTATGTGGAGCATGCAGCCAAGCGACAAAAGAAACGGATGTCGTAAAAGACAGTTTTGATTTTGCCGGACAGCAGTTGAAGTATGCATTTACACAAATAGACTCTGCAAAAGCAAGTATGCCGGAGGAACAACTGAAAAGGAAACCGGTTTCTCCCCGCACGATAGAAGATAACGGTGCCTTGCGCTTGGTAGCATCAAGAGACTGGACCAGTGGTTTCTTTCCCGGTGAATTGTGGTATATGTATGAGTATACACAAGATGATTTCTGGAAGAAGCAGGCACAGGCATTTACCGCTAATATAGAAGACCAGAAAACGAATGGCGGAACGCATGACATGGGATTCAAAATGTATTGTAGTTTTGGTAACGGTTATCGCCTGACCAATGATGCAAACTACAAAAATATCCTGTTGGAATCTGCAGCTACATTGATTACCCGCTATAAGCCAACAATTGGTTGTATCCGTTCCTGGGATCACAGTCGTGACAAGTGGCAATGTCCGGTTATCATTGATAATATGATGAACCTTGAATTGCTGTACTGGGCATTTAAGGAAACCGGCGACTCTGTGTATTATAACATTGCAAATACGCATGCACGCACTACAATAAAAAATCATTTCCGCGATAATTATAGCTCTTATCATGTAGTAGATTATGATACAATCACCGGAGACGTGCTTCATAAACATACGCATCAGGGATACAATCACGAATCTGCCTGGTCAAGAGGTCAGGCATGGGGCTTGTATGGCTATACCATGTGTTATCGTGAAACGAAACTTCCGGAATTCTTGTCGCAGGCTGAGAACATAGCCAATTACATCTTTACCAATCCTACCATGCCGGAAGATATGGTTGCATATTGGGACTTTGATGCTCCGGGTATTCCGAACGAACCGAAAGATGCTTCTGCTGCAGCAGTGATGGCTTGTGCCATGTACGAATTGTCCATGTACAATCCGGAGAAAGCAGCATTATACAAGAAATGGGCGGATACGATTGTTGAGAGTTTAAGCAAGAACTATCGTGCGCAATTGGATGGTGACCGTGGATTCTTACTCTTGCACAGCACAGGTGCGCACAACTTTGAGAGAGACGTGCCTTTGGTTTATGCAGACTATTACTTCCTGGAAGCTTTGCTTAAGAAAGCTAAATTAGAGAAAGAAGGTACGGCTATTCTGTAAATGTGGAGAATCAATAGGTATGAGACGTATAATTGCATTGTTAGTGATGAGTTGCTTTGTTGCAGGTACCTTTGCGAAGGTACCTGTGATGGGCAATAAGATCCGGTTAACGGATAACTGGGATTTTCTCCGTCAGGATGTGGGCAATATCTGGGAACTGGTACGCCCTGTAAAGAAAGGCCAGCCGGAAGAACAACCTATATGGACAAAAGTTACGTTGCCCCATTGCTTTAATGCGGAGGATGCTGTCGATCCGGATTTGAATTACTATCAGGGACCGGGATGGTATAAAACACGCTTGAAGCTGGATAATCCATATCCTGACGGACGGGTGGTATTGGAATTCGAAGGAGCAGGACAGAAGACGGATGTGTATGTTTATATGACCAAAGTGGGTAGTCATGTCGGTGGATATGATAGTTGGAATGTAGATATAACAGATGCCGTGCGAGCTTTTCTGGCAAGCAAAGATGCTGAACGTTTTGGAGGTGAAATTCCATTAAGTATTCGTTGTGATAATACCAGGGATGCTGAAATGATACCTTCGGATTTATCGGACTTCAATTTGTATGGCGGTATTTACCGTTATCTGAATCTGGTGTATCTTCCGGAAGTCTCCGTGGCTTCTCTCCGGATAGAACCGGCATTGGACGCTAAATTGAAAAAAGGCACGTTAAAGGTATCCGGTACATTCTATAATCCTGCAGATGTGCGTGAAGCACTGGTGGAAGTTACTGTGAAGAATGCTAAAGGTGAAGTGGTATCTACCCGCACACTGGATAAAATAACTCCGTTGGGAGATTTGGATATGTTGGATATTCAGATTGATAAACCACAACTCTGGGATGTAGATCATCCGGTATTATATACTTGCGAGGTTACTGTAACTGCCAATGGACAGAAAATGACAGCGAGTGAACGTTTCGGTTTCCGTTCTTTTGAATTTATAGATAAGGGGCCTTTCATGCTGAATGGAAAGCGCCTCTTGTTGCGGGGAACACACCGGCACGAGGATCATGCAGGAGTAGCTGCTGCCATGACCGAGGAGCAGATGATACAGGAAATGAAAATGATGAAAGAGATGGGAGTGAATTTCATCCGTCTGGGACATTATCAGCAATCTGAAATCATTTTGAATCTTTGTGATGAACTGGGTATTCTGGTTTGGGAAGAAATTCCTTGGTGCCGTGGTGGTGTGGGGAATGAAACTTATCGCGGACAAGCGAAACGTATGTTGACGAATATGATAACCCAGCACTATAACCACCCTTCAGTGATAATCTGGGGATTGGGTAATGAGAATGACTGGCCGAATGATTTTCCTGAATTTGAACAACGCGAGATACGGAGCCTGATGAGTGAGTTGAATACACTGGCACATCATCTTGATGCCGAACGCAAGACGGCAATTCGCCGTTGTGCATTCTGTAGCGATATTGTAGATGTATATTCCCCTTCTATCTGGGCCGGTTGGTATCGTGGGGTTTATACAGATTATCAGCAGATGTCCAAAGAAGAAATGGAGAAGGTGAAACATTTTCTGCATGTAGAGTGGGGTGGTGATAGCCATGCCGGACGTCATGCGGAGGCTACTGCTCCTATACGAAAAGAAGGTGAAAGTGATGGCGATGCGGCTCTGAACGGTTCGGCTCTGGTGTTGAAGAAAGGAGACTGGTCGGAAAGTTATATCGTTAAACTGATAGATTGGCATTTGAAGGAACAGGAGAATATGCCTTGGCTGACCGGTGCTGCTTATTGGCCGTTTAAGGACTTTTCCACACCGGTGCGTCCGGATAATCCGGTACCATATATGAATCAGAAAGGAGTGGTGGAACGTGACTTTACGAAAAAGGAAAGTTATTATGTATTCCAATCCTATTGGACAGAAAAGCCTATGATTCATATCTATGGGCATGGTTGGCCTGTGAGATGGGGAGATGCCGATGAAGAAAAAGAGGTATTGGTTTACTCTAACTGTCCATCGGTGGAATTGTTTGTGAACGGACAAAGCCAGGGGATACACAAGCGTAATAGTCAGGACTTTCCCGCAGCAGGTTTGCGCTGGAATGTGAAGCTTGCTAAGGGGCAGAATACATTGCGTGCTGTGGCTGCTGGAAAAGAAGCTCTTGCTGATGAATTGAGCTTTGAATATCAGACCGAGAAGTGGGGGAAAGAACATGCATTCCGGGTAACTTCTACTCCTAAAGAAGATGGAATTGTTGAAGTTGAAGCCCAGCTGGTAGATAGTAATGGTATCAGGTGTCTTGATTCCAGAGTTTTTGTTTCTTTCGATATTGCCGGTGACGGAGAACTGATACAGAATCAGGGCACGGCAACCGGTTCCCGCAAAGTACAGGCACGTAACGGGCGGGCACAAATACGGGTTCGTACGCAAGGCGGTACTTCCTGTGTAGCTGTAAAAGCTGATAAAGTCCAAACATCATTTATAACGGTGCAGTAAGATTATGAAAAAGGTAGGTATGTTATTTTTAGGGATCTGTTCTTTTCTGGCTATTTCGTGTACATCGGATAAAGACGGTAAAGAGTTTGTGAAGTGCGTTTTAAAGCAGGGTATACTGGAACGTGCCGCTATGAATATAAAGGAGGAACCGGTAACGGTTACCGCCTTTATAGCGGAACGCAGTGCAGGGGATATACATGATTTTTATTCGGAGGGTGATTATTGGTGGCCGGATACTTTGAACCCTGACGGACCTTATGTGCGTCGGGATGGTGAGACCAATCCGGATAATTTTGTAGCTCATCGTCATGCTATGATACGTTTTAGTTCAATCGTAGGTAATCTGACCTCTGCTTATTTATTGACTCAGGATAAAGAATATGTAGATGCGATACTGGCGCATGTGCGTGCCTGGTTTGTGAATGAGTCTACGAAAATGAATCCTAACTTGCAGTATGCGCAAGCTATTAAGGGAATTGCTACAGGACGTGGTATTGGCATCATTGATACGGTACATCTTATGGAAGTAGCCCAATCGTTATGGCAGTTAGAAAAGCTTGGAGTATTGTCTAAGGATGATATAAAGTCTACTAAACAGTGGTTTGCTGATTATTTGAAATGGATGTTCACACATCAGTATGGCATAGACGAGATGAATGCTAAGAATAATCATGGAACTTGCTGGGTGATGCAGGCTGCTGTATTTGCCCGTTATGCCGGTGATAAGGATATGATGGATTTTTGTAAGCGGCGTTATAAAGAAGTACTTTTACCTAAGCAGATGGCAGAAGACGGTAGTTTTCCGTTGGAGACAGCACGTACGAAACCTTATGGTTATTCTTTATTTAATCTGGATGCCATGGCAACAATATGCCAGACGCTTTCGGATAAGAATGATAATTTATGGACTTATACGGCAGAGGGAGGTAAGAATATGGAGAAGGGTATTAATTTTATCTATCCCTATGTCGTTGATAAAGAAAGCTGGATTTATACGAAAGATGTAATGTATTGGGATGAATGGCCGGTAGCGCATCCTTTCCTGATATTCGGTGCGCTACAGACTCATAATAAAAACTGGCAGTCAACGTGGGAGAAGTTAGAACATTTTCCTGTAACCGACGAAGTGGTGCGTAATCTGCCTGTACGTAACCCGTTGATTTGGATTTAATCATTAATGACTATGGTAATAACATGGAAAATAATAGTAGGAATTTGTATCGTATGTGCAGTTGGTACAAGTCATTCTTCTATGGCTCAAAATCGGGTAGTAACTCAACATACAGCCGGTACGGTAGTGGAAGGAGAGGTTACTATGCTGGTTACTCAGGAGACTACTACCCGCTATCGGCGAACTACTTCCCAGGGAGTGCCGGAAGCTAAACTGGGATATACACCCGGAGTAACTCCGGAGTATTTAGCTATACCTTTGTCGGAAACAGTGATGACGAGATATCCGGATTATCGGATGGCTTACTGGAAAGACTATACATATGTGCAGGGATACATGTTTGAGGCTATGGACCGTTTGGGACAATTGACAGGTGATAGCAGGTATCTGGAATATATAAAGAAATATATGGATCATTTCGTTGATGAAGAGGGTAATTACAAAGGAGGCGGATTAACGAATCTCGATAATTTTATGACAGGTTCGGCCTTTTGTACATTATACGGACGTACGGGGGATGAGAAATACAAGAAAGCTGCCTTGCAAATATTGAAAGCTGTGGATCAGTATCCCAGTTCCGATGGACAGTTCTGGCACGGAAACAGGAGTCCTAATATGTGGATAGATGGTGTTTTTATGATGCAGATGTTCCTTATACGTTGTGCACAATATGTGGGGGAAGCCGATTATTGCTATGATGTGGCATGTAGGAATATTATTACTGCTGCCCGTCATTTGCAACGCCCGGATGGACTTATCCTTCATGCATGGACTACAGAACCTGAAAAGGCTGTGTGGGCGGATAAAACTACCGGACTGTCACCGGAGGTATGGAGTGAAGGTATGGGGTGGTACACTTTGGTGGTACCTGAACTACTGGCTTTACTACCCAAAACACATCCGAATTATCAGCAGGTCCTTGATATTTATCCTTAAATCCGCAACTCCATTCCCGAAGTGCTACCTACATAAAGAGGAATGGACTTTTGATTCGTAAGACAGCCATTAAGTCCTCGCATCCGTTTCAATGCGCATACTATCCCCTTACCCCACAAAGCGACTTGAGGCAATACGCAATCAGTGGCCATCAAGTGATGTAAATCATCCGGAA
>OLIW01000009.1_pt1 | contig 253183 bp, 237 predicted proteins | sample 1601321 | NCBI WGS metagenome assembly OLIW01 (sample SAMEA2452114, study PRJEB22498) | human gut metagenome
GCAAGAACATTTCCGTTTCCTACCTGCGTGCGAAAAAGAAAAAGGACACCGACCGGGTAATGGCTTTGTACGGCTCGGCGGATGAACGTTACTGGTAACTTCTAAAAACAGACAAGTATGTTATTAGCAATCGAATTTGATAACCTGCATCAGATTTTACGAAGTCTGTACACGGATATGATGCCGCTGTGCGGGAACATGGCGGGGGTAGCCAAAGGAATAGCGGGACTGGGGGCTTTGTTCTATGTGGCTGCCAAAGTATGGCAGTCGCTCGCCAGTGCCGAACCGATAGACGTTTACCCTTTGCTCCGTCCTTTTGTGATTGGTTTCTGTATTATGTTCTTTCCCACTTTTGTACTGGGTACGATTAACAGTGTCATGTCGCCAGTGGTAAGGGGGTGTAACAATATGCTCGAAACGCAAACTTTCGATATGAACGCCTACCGGGAACAAAAGGACAAACTGGAATATGAAGCGATGGTGCGCAATCCGGAAACGGCTTACCTTGTTTCGGATGAAGCCTTTGATAAACAGATTGACGAATTGGGATGGTCTGCCAAAGATATTGCCACAATGGGCGGTATGTACATGGATAGGGCAGCCCACAATATCAAGCAATCCGTCCGGGACTGGTTTAGGGAACTTTTGGAACTGCTCTTTCAATCGGCAGCCCTTGTGATAGACACTATCCGAACCTTTTTCTTGATTGTCCTTGCCATACTGGGTCCGATAGCCTTTGCCATCAGCGTGTATGATGGCTTTCAGGCGACACTGACCCAGTGGATAACAAGGTACATTTCCGTTTACCTGTGGCTACCCGTTTCAGACCTGTTCAGTTCCATTCTTGCCCGAATACAGGTGCTTATGTTGCAAAAGGATATTCAGGAGCTATCAGACCCCAATTTCATACCGGACGGAAGTAATAGTGTATATATAATTTTTATGATAATAGGTATCATCGGTTACTTCACCATCCCCACCGTATCAAACTGGATTATTCAAGCGGGCGGAATGGGTAACATGAGCCGGAACATAAACAGTGCAGCTAATAAAACGGGTAGTGGCGTTGGTGCGGTAGCCGGAGCAGCAGCCGGAAACGCTGGCGGCAGGGTTGGCGGTAAACTAATCAAAAGTAATCAATAAATAAAAATCAAGATGGAATTTAAAAGTTTAAAGAACATTGAAACCAGTTTCAAACAGATACGGCTTTTCGGTATCGTGTTTGTCGTTATGTGTACCCTGATAACAGGTTATGCCGTTTGGAACTCCTATACGTTTGCCGAAGCGCAACGGCAAAAGATTTATGTACTGGACGGTGGCAAATCGTTGATGCTTGCGCTTTCGCAAGACCTCTCGCAAAACCGTCCGGTCGAAGCAAGGGAACACGTGAAGCGTTTCCACGAACTCTTTTTTACATTGTCCCCTGATAAGAACGCTATCGAAAGCAATATCAAACGGTCGCTGTTCCTCGCCGACAAGAACGCATTTAATTATTACCGTGACCTCTCGGAAAAGGGATATTACAACCGTATCATTTCGGGCAATATCAGCCAGACCATACAGATAGACAGCGTTTCATGCAATTTCGATGTGTACCCGTATGCGGTGGCGACCTATGCCCGCCAAATGATTATCCGTGAAAGCAGCGTGACCGAAAGAAGCCTTGTCACCCGTTGCCGGTTGCTGAACGCCGTTAGAAGTGACAACAACCCGCACGGCTTTATCATGGAAAGTTTCGAGATAACGGAAAATAAGGATTTGAACACCATAAAGCGATAAGCCATGATACGGAAAATACTCTCTCCGGTTAATCGGGCGATTACCCATGTGCAGGACTGGGCGGATGAAAAGCTCCGCCACCTGTGCGGGCGCATGACACCGGAAATAAGGTTGGCGGTCATACTGCTTATGTTCCTGTTCTTCGGCGGGCTATCCATCTACTTTACGGTATCATCCATTTACCGGATAGGCAAAGAGGATGGCGAAACCATACGGATAGAGCATATCAGGCAGTTGCAGCTACAAAGTAAAGACAGTACGAACATTTTTAATCAGTCAGACAATGGAAGAAAAAGAAGTGAAGAATGAAGTTCCCGCACCGGAAACGGCAACGGGAAAAGAACCTGAAAAAAAGGGAAAGGAAAAAAAGGAACTGCCCCCACAGCAGATACAGCAACGAAAAAAGATGCTGGTTTACCCGCTTATGGGACTGGTTTTCTTAGGGTCTATGTACTTGATTTTTGCACCGTCCGATAAGGACGAAGCAAAGGTGGAAAGCGTGGGCGGATTTAACGCCGATATTCCGCAACCCAAAGGGGACGGGATAATCAGCGATAAAAAAACAGCCTACGAACAGGAACAAATGGAGAACAAACAGGCGGACAAGATGCGCTCCTTACAGGATTTTGCCTTTTCGCTGGGAGAGGGAAACGGGAACGGGGAAGATTTGACCCTGATAGATGATGTTCCGGCGGAAAAACCGAAAACCAATGTAATAGACTTCGGGGCGGGTGCGCCGAACAATAGCCGTTCCTCTATCCAGTCTTCGGCGGCAGCTTACCGGGACATGAACCGACAGTTAGGCAGTTTCTACGAAACGCCGAAAGAGGATAAGGAAAAAGAGGAACTCAAACGTCAGGTGGAAGAACTTACTGCCCGGCTCGATGCGAAAGAAAGCGGTGCGGGCAGCATGGATGAACAGGTGGCTCTTATGGAAAAGTCCTACGAACTGGCGGCAAAGTATATGAATGGCGGACAATCGGAACAAGTCGCACAGGTCACACCGTCCGCACCCGTTCAGGGCAAAGGAAATGCCACACCTGTAAAATCAGTATCAGACAGGACGGTTTCAGGATTGCAACAGCCCATGAGCAACAGCGAATTTATCGCCGAATACGGCAAGCCACGAAATTACGGGTTTAATACGGCGGTCGGCAGTAGCTATTCGATGGGAAAGAACACTATCCGGGCGTGTGTTCATAACGACCAAACACTTATGGACGGGCAGACCGTCAAACTGCGGCTGTTAGAACCGTTGCAAGCGGGCAATGTCATTGTTCCGAAAAACAGCCTTGTATCGGGAAGTGCCAAAGTTCAGGGTGAACGGCTCGAAATACTGGTGTCCTCGCTCGAATATGCGGGTAACATTATTCCGGTGGAACTTGCCGTTTACGACAGTGACGGGCAGAAGGGGCTTTCCGTTCCCTCGTCACTGGAACAGGAAGCGGCAAAAGAAGCGATGGCGAATATCGGTGCGGGACTGGGTACGAGTATTTCCTTTGCGCAAAGTGCCGGGCAGCAGGTCGCAATGGATATTACAAGGGGCTTGATGCAGGGCGGTTCGCAATACCTCGCTAAGAAGTTCAGAACGGTAAAAGTACACCTGAAAGCGAACTATCAGGTGATGCTTTACGCCAAACAACAGTAATATATTTATCAACCATAAAAATTTCAATCCAAATGAAAAAGTTAATGATTTTATTCGCTCTTGTTTTGGGCGTGGTTTCAGTAAAAGCACAAAGTAACGATTTGTATCAGGGCATAACTAAAAAGCTGCCTTACCGCCAAATGGTGACACCTTACGGCGTACAGGTGACATTCGCCAAAACGGTACACATCATTTTCCCGTCTGCCGTGAAGTATGTGGATTTAGGCAGTAACTACATTATTGCCGGAAAAGCGGACGGGGCGGAAAATGTTGTCAGGGTGAAAGCTACGACAGAGGGCTTTCCCGGTGAAACAAACTTTTCCGTTATCTGTGAAGATGGCAGTTTTTACAGTTTCAATGCAAAATACGCACATGAACCGGAAATGCTGAACATCGAAATGAAAGATTTCTTGGAGAATGAGGACACAACGGATTTCAGCCATACCCGGATGAACATCTATTTCCGTGAACTGGGTAACGAAAGCCCGCTTTTGGTAAAGCTGATTATGCAGTCCATCTACAAGAACAATGGCCGGAAAATAAAACATTTGGGATGCAAGCGTTTCGGGGTGCAGTTCTTGGTAAAGGGCATTTATTCGCATAACGGACTGTTCTACTTCCACACACAAACAAGGAACAGTTCAAACGTACCGTTTGATACCGATTTTATCCGTTTCAAGATTGTGGATAAGAAAGTAGCCAAAAGAACGGCTATTCAGGAAACGGTCATTGACCCGGTGCGGAGCTATAACGAGATACTGGTTATCGGTAGTAAAAGTACTGTCCGCACCGTGTACACCGTTCCACAGTTCACTATCCCTGACGATAAGATATTGGTTATCGAACTGGTGGAAAAGAACGGGGGCAGACACCAAACTATTCAGGTGGAAAATTCGGATATAGTGGCAGCCAAAGTGATTAATGAACTTAAAATCAAATGAACATGAAAAGGATATTCTGTATGATGTTCCTTTTTGCGCTGTGCCTGACTTTTAACCAGGCACACGCACAAAGATGTCTGCCGGGAATGAAAGGTTTGCAGGTCACGGGCGGCATGGCGGACGGTGTTCACTGGAACGGTAAAAGTGATTTTGCCTATTACTTCGGGGCGGCTCTTTCCACCTATACCAAAAACGGGAACAGGTGGGTTATCGGCGGGGAATACCTCGAAAAGCATTACCCCTATAAGGATTTACAGATACCCGTAAGCCAGTTCACAGGTGAGGGCGGTTACTATATGAACTTCCTTTCAGACCGGAAGAAAACCTTTTTCCTTTCGCTCGGATTGTCTGCCCTTGCCGGATACGAAACAAGCAACTGGGGTGACAAGCTGCTGCCCGATGGCTCGATGCTGACGGATAAGGACGGTTTTGTCTATGGCGGTGCGCTGACGCTGGAACTGGAAAGTTATATTACCGACCGGGTGGTGTTCCTGATTAACGCACGGGAAAGATGCCTGTTCGGTTCTTCAGTCGGAAAGTTCCATACACAGTTCGGTATCGGTCTAAAGATAATAATGTGATAAACTAACCTATTATATATAATGTATATGAGAAAGATTTTAAGCCGTATTTTGATGGGCTGCTATATAATGACCGCCATCTTATTTGTGGGTGCGTGTAATGACGATGTGGATATACAGCAGTCTTACCCGTTCAGTATTGAAACGATGCCTGTACCGAAGAAATTAAAGGTGGGTGAAACCGCCGAAATCAGGTGTCAGCTTCACCGGGACGGGCGATTTGAGGAAACAAAGTATTTCATCCGTTATTTCCAGCCGGACGGGACGGGAACGTTGAAAATGTCCGATGGGACGGTTTTACTGCCGAATGACCTGTACCCGCTTCCGGGTGAAACATTCCGGCTTTATTATACCTCTGCATCCACCGACCAACAAACGGTAGATGTGTATTTTCAGGATAGTTTCGGGCAGTTGCAGCAGCTTACGTTTTCATTTAATAATGACAACAGTAAATAGGAATAAACCTTTTTGAATGAATGTGTTAAGAAACACTTGACGAAATATCGTTAAGTGTTTTTTTATGAGTATTTTTGCATAGAAAAATTGCTAAGTATAACCTTAATAATAACTCAACATGAATATCTCGCATATTAGAATAGGAAACTGTCTTAGATTGAGAGGAGAAAATCTCGATGAATTTGTTATCGTTTCGGATGTAAACCCTAATGAAAACAAAATATCTGTTCATAACAGTAAAGATGAAATTATTCCAATAGACATGAATATCTCTAATAATTGCATTTTACCAATTCCCATTTCCGATATCATTTTACACAAGCTAGGATATGTCAATGAAGAAAAATCTATATATGGGCTATCACCTACAACTATTTATTCTCAATATTTTAAAGATTATCTCATTGAAATAATTATGGATAAAGAGAAAGGATGGTGTTTAGTAACATCTTCCCCTAAAGGTTATTTTGGATGCAAACTAAAACCTATTCCCTATTTATCAGATTTGCAAAATACACTTTCTCCATTATTTACATACAAAATAAATTTAAAGTCATTTGAAGAAAAGACTTTAAACTATCCATCAATATAAATATTAAGTAATAACATGAACTGGCATAGCCCTCATAGAAAAAATAAACGGAAGCGAAGAAATAGAAAAAGTGTATTTTCGTATAAAAAGAAAAACAGAAGACAACAGAAAAGGAAAGTCTACATAAACAAACCTAAATGTAAAAGAAAGAGAGACAAAATGAAAGTCAATTCTTTTGCAAGCAAGAAAGAAAAGATTACTATAGATTACACAAGTTTAAGAGAAAGTTCAATCCTGTTATATTCATATATGAACCCTAATTTGAATTTTGATACTGATTGGATATTTTATTATGACGAAACAAATAATTTTAAAAAATTGCATATAAAAGATAGAACTGATTTTAATGTAAATATAGAAAATAATTTTGTTTTGGGTGGGCTATGTCATGACTTATCTATCAATATAGATGAAAGTTTAATTTTCTCAAATATACCACTTCAAAAATCAGCAAAAGAAGTTAAATTAAAACATATTGCTAATGGAAGTTTTCTTGAAATATTAAAGTCTACAAAGTTGACTGTTTTTATGGAAAATATAATAAAAATGCCATTGTATATACATTATCAATCACTTAATCCTCTTTATTATTCTCTTGTGGATATAATAGATTCAAATAATAAAGAAAAATATATTCCTTACAATAGAATTTTAAAATCAACAATATATGATGTCCTAAAGAATAATATAAATAATACAACGGATATTATTAAAAACTATGGCTATCCAAATATCAACAAAAGTGATGTAAGAAAATTCATCTGTGATCTTATTAACTTGACAACAATAGAGCTAAGAAAATCACCTTTTATAGAAGAAAAAATCAAGTTGAATCTTTTATTAGATTTCTTAAGAGATACTGAGGGTATAGATGAACTTATCTTTTTGTCTGATGAAGATGAATGTGTGTTGATAAAACAGCTTAATGAATTTTATTCACAAAATGCCGTATTGTTTATTAATTCAAAGCATATTTTTGACAATGAGTCTGATGTCCAAAATAATTTTTCAAAAGTCAAAATGCTCTATCAAGACAGAGAGATTAGTAATTATTTATTCAGTGACTCAAAATCAAATATACTAATCCAAGCATCTGATGTCATTATTGGGGTATTTGGTAAGTTGTTTTCTTTCATAAAATCTATTGATATTTTATCACTTGATGATGTAATCAGTAAAATGAATGATACCCAAATAAAAAACTTAGATTTATTATTGACTTTATACAATAAATCCTTAGATAGAAATCCGAGTTTTATCAATAGTATAGAGAGTGACAGTGAACTGAAAAAATTAAATGCGCTTAATAGGATAAGAGGTTTTGCTTAAGGCTTTTTGCTACAAACTTTGAGAACTTCTCAGATCACAGGAAATTTATCTGTTATTGCGGTGTAGCCCCTTTTGAGCATTCTTCCGGTATCTGCATCAGAGGAAAAACACAAGTATCAAGTATGGCGAATCGCAAAATAAAGGTCGCTCTACCCCGTGCTGCTATGGCTGCCATTAATTTTAACCCTCAAACAAAGCCTATTATCAACGCAAACTGAAAGAAGAGAAAGATAAATCCTCTATTGCTAACGCTGTAAAAACCAAGATAATTGCTCGGTGTTTTGCTGTAGTGAAGCGGGGCTTACCTTATGTCGTTTTACAGCCAACTTCACAACCGACTTAGAAGTGTTTTTCCACATTATTAGAGGATAAAATATTCTTCATGACGTTTATTTTCAGTATCTTTGCCTTTGAAAGTCTAAATGTGGTAATCGCCATTAAAATACTTAGATCATGTCTAAAACAAGAATGTTGATCTCATACCATGGTGACAACATTCAAGTGGGGAGCAAGAGTAGCGAAGATACACTTCTCAGAATTTAGAATATTAACATCAGATAAAATAAATTCAAAAAATGAATTGGAAAATTTTTGGAGTAAAATACGACAAACAAGAGACATGGGCATTTGAACAAATGTCTTATTTGCTTTTTTGCGCAGAGTTCAATAATCGCGTTGGACTATTTCGATACAAAAATCAAACAGGAATTGAGACAGAACCAATTGAAAAAGACGGAAAATATTACGGTTTTCAATCCAAATACTACACTAACTCAATTGCGGACAACAAGGACGACATTATTGATTCAATCAAAAAAGCAAAGTCCAAAAACAAACAATTAGCGGAATTACTTCTTTACATCAACCAAGAACTTTCCGAAAGCACTACTAAAAGCAAAAAGAAACCGCAATATCAATTAGACATTGAGAAAGCCGCTAAGACTGCAGGAATAAGTATTCAATGGCGAGTTCCAAGTAATTTTGATCTACAGTTATCTCTACCTGAAAATAAATACATAAATGACGTTTTTTTCAGCCTTGACCCAAACGAAGGAGATTTACTTGATGAGATTTATAAACATAACGAAAATATTTTACAAGCAATTCAGACAGAAATAACATTCGGAGACAAACAAATTAAAATTGACCGAAGTTCTGTTGTTGAATCAATAGCAAATGCTTCTCAAAAGAAAAAAAACATAATTATTTCAGGCGAAGGAGGTTGCGGTAAAACCGCAATTTTCAAAGAGTTTTATAACTCTTGCTTTAAGAAAATGCCAATTTGTGTTTTTAAGGCAAATGAACTTAATGTAAATCACATTAACGATATATTTCACATAGACCACAAATTTACATTTGCACAGTTTCTCAATGCCTACAAGGACGAACCACTTAAAATATTTGTAATTGATTCCGCAGAAAAACTTGCAGAGATTTCTAGCAATGATATTCTTACTACGTTAATTCAAAAGTTAAAAGAGAATGCTTGGAATATCATCTTTATAACACGCTACGCTTATCTTAACGATTTAACTTTTCACATAAAAGAGAATTATCAGTTACCGTTTAGCGTGAACGATGTTTCTCTTATTGGTATTGAAGAGTTAAAATCAATAGCTGTCGAATTCAAATTCTCACTTCCCGATAATCAAAAATTCATAGAGCGACTAAGAAACTTGTTTTATCTAAGAGAATATGTACAGAACTATTCAAATATTGATAAACAAGGAAATTACAAGGGGTTTATTGACCTGCTTTGGAAAAAGCGAATACAAAATAATGCTATTCAAAAGGACAATCTGCATCTTGAACGAGAAAAATGCATTATCAGAATTTCAAAAAAAAGATGCGAAACAGGACGTTTTTATATTAGTTCGGATGATTTACCACAATCAGCATTGTTTCAGCTAAAGCAAGACGAAATACTTGGTTATGATGACATTCATAACGGTTATTTCATTACTCACGACATATATGAAGAATGGACGTTGGATAAAATTGTATCCCGTAGTTTTTCAAATTATTCAAATGTAAAAGAGTTTTTTGACGATTTAGGAAATTCATTACCCATTCGCAGAGCATTTAGATTCTGGCTATCCGACCATTTATCTGAAAAATCTAAAGAAATAGAAAGTTTTATTCAGGGAGCGTTTACCAATGCCGAGGTTATACAATTTTGGAAAGATGAAATTTTAGTTTCTGTTTTATTATCTGATTATTCGGAGGTCTTTTTTAAGTTTTTCGAGGAAGAAATAATTGCGAATGATTTCAAAATATTAAAACGAATTTTATTTCTATTAAGAATTGCCTGCACTGATATTTCAGCAAATCAAAATATAGAAATCATAAAACCTAAAGGCAAAGGTTGGGAAGAAGTAATCGCCCTTATTCACAAACATAAATCCGACTTTTTCGATAGCAATTTAAAACTTGTTTTACCGGTTTTATCTGATTGGTGCGAATTCAACAGAAACGGAGAAACAACTAAATTTTCAGGCTTATTAGCTTTAAGTTTAATACAAAAGACCGAAACCGAAAAAAACTTTTTTATTCATGATAAAGTAGAAGAAAATATTTTAAAAGTGGTATTCAATTCGGCCAATGAATTACAGAAAGAGTTAAAAGAAATATTTGATAAAGTTTCAGCTAATAAATGGACAGACCACAGAGACCCATACGAAGGACTTTGCTCTACAATCTTAGAGAAACCATACATAGCAACTGAATTAATAAAAACACTTCCGTTATCCATTATTCAATTGTGTGATTTATTTTGGAAAAAACAGTCGAGAAAAAATGATAGATTTGGGTACGACAGGGATACAATGGAAAACCGATATGGGATAGCAGAAAAACATGAATTCAACTATTTTCCTTCAAGTGCCAATCAAACACCAATAAAATGGTTATTACAAGCCGCATTCTATGATACGCTTGATTTTATCATTGAATTCACAAACAAGGCAGTTGAATTTTATAGTCAATCTGACTACGGAAAAGAAGATGTTATAAAAATTTCATTACATATAAACAAGACAGAAGTAACACAATATTTGAGTAATGCTATTTGGTGTATGTATCGTGGTAATGGTAGTCCTGTTGTTCCAAATGTATTACAATCAATACATATGGCATTAGAAAAAGTTCTTTTAGAATTTTCTCAAATACTAAAATCGGAAATAATCCAGACTATACTTCTAAGAATTCTTATTCAATCAAAATCAGCTTCTCTTACTTCTATTGTTTGTAGCGTTGTGCTTGCTAATCCTGATAAATTCTATGATGTCGCATTGATTTTATTCAAAACAATAGAATTATTTCATTTAGACACTTTCAGATGTACGAATGAGTTTCAAGCAAAATCGCTGTATTCAATAGGATATGGGATGGATAAAGTTAGAGATATTTTATATACAGATGAAAGGTTGAAAACTTGCGAAGACAAACATAGAAACTCAAATTTAGAATCATTGTTTTTGAATTATCAGTTTTTTGGTGTAAAAGGATTTACAGAAGAACAAAACTCTGAATTTATCGAAAAATTGCATAAAATAATCGATCAACATAAATCAAACGCTTCACTAAATAAATCGTATGGATTTTTGCTGGCAAGAATGGACAGACGAAATCTAATACCAAATGTATCAAAACATGACGACACCCATTTACGCATAGAATTTAGGCCCAAAGAGCTTTCTGATGAACTTAAAAAGGAAAGTGAAGAAGCATTAAATCAATTCCAAGATATTTTTAAATATTCTTCGCTAAGAGTGTGGGGCGATTTTTTAATTGGAGCAAGAGATCAAACTAAAACCACAAAACAAGAGGAATATGACAACAATCCTCTTTTAGCTTTATCCGAAACAAAACAACTTATTGAAGAACTGAAATCGGGACGAAACGGAATAAGTATGTTTGATTATTCCATACCTGCGTTTTCGTGTTCTAAACTTTTAATAGAATACAAAGACAAACTATCAAAAAAAGATAAAGCTTTTTGCAAAGAGATCGTTCTTTCAACAATATCTAATCTTTTTGCCGATGATTACGACTACCAAATAAGTGACGGAGTTGAAGCCTCTGTTCATGCGATTCCAACTTTAATAAATGAATATCCAGAAGAAGTAGAAAATTATGTTTCAATAATGGTTTTGACACTATTAGATGAAACACCTATTGGACATTACAAAAGAGTATGTGATTACGTCATTGAATCGATTCACAAATCAAAACTGTGGGAACAAAATACAAAAGTTGCACAATCAATTTTATTCGGATATGTAAAACTCAACCCTATTTATAGAAATATTGTTACGGAAGCAAGAAAAGAACATGGTTGGGGACGAATTCCTAAAAACTCGATTTTAGAAAAGTTAGACAAGATAAATCTTGATTTTGCTGTTGACAATATTTCATTTGACATTAATGATATTGACTTGCTTGACATTCATGCTTTAGAAATAGTTTTTCAATTAATTCCTTCTGACACGAAAGATAAAAATCACTTAAACATTTATGCAAAATCGTTACCACCATTGGCTTCACAGTTGCTGAAAGACAGAAGAAACGATGGCTCCAATATTTATTTATTACGCCAGCATATTTTCAAAAATTTTGCTTACTTCATTTTACAAAGAGAAAAAAGTGAAATTGATGTGTTCCTAAAACCATTTATCGATTCGTTTTCTTCAACGGAAGAAACTGCTTCATTCATCGGAGAATTAGTTAGTGCAGAAGATTCCCTAAACAATTGTGAACAATTTTGGTACATTTGGAACAAGCTATATCCAAAAATAAAAGAACTATGTGTAAATCCACGTGGTTATTATTTAGAAGAAATCATAATAAATTACTTATTAGCATGGCGTTGGTGGCGTGAAGGAATTGAAGAATGGCATAGCTTGAAAAAAGAAAATTTATCACTTTATATAAACGCTTCAGAGGATATAGGAAACATTCCTACTGTATTGTATTCTATTGTCAGAGTTTTAAATTCAATCGGAAGTAACTTTAAGAACGAAGGCATTGACTGGATTTATACAATTGTATCAACTAATAGTTCTTTAAATCTTGTTGATTTAGAGTCAAACACCTTATACTATATGGAATTTTTTTTAAGAAAATATATTTTCATTAATAAACAAAAAATCAAGAAAGAAATTAGATTGAAAAACAAAATTATTCCGATTCTTGATTTCATGATTGAACGAGGTTCTATACATGGGTATTTATTAAGAGAAAGTATTTTATGAAAACCATAACAACATGAAAACACCTGCTTCCAACAAGCATATAGGCATATGTGGTGCTATAGGCTCACGAAAGCAGCGGTGAAAATTTGCAAGTATTTTGCTTGTACAAACTACAGTTAACTATCCCTTGCACTAATATGCCGATCTATAGGAAAATAAATTGAAAATGATTTGGGTTTGTCTTAGAATTCTTTTTCTCCATATCAGTTCATGGAGAAAGTAGCCCGGCTGGATTTCTCCTGCCGGATTTCCTTTTTACTTTTGAGTTTTCAGCCATTCACCCCGCCGTCGGTGACATTCTTCAAGCGTTTTAGCCAAAGTAGAAAACGGATTTTCATTGAAATGATGATAATCATACTAAAAAAGAATGTCCTCTGAATGCTCCTAAACAGCATTGCAAATACTTTTCTTCTCCCAGTGTTTGGGTAATACTTACCCCGTTTTTGTTTAAACTTTCCATATTGTTATAATTAAAGTGAGTTATCAGATAATCAAAAGCGAAAACAATACAATGAATACAAGTGCCATACAACACAGGTAAACGGCAGAGATAAACAGCCGGAGAATGAACTGGATGATAAAAAAGCCGATGATTAAAGCTATCCATATCCCGGCGGTGCTGGTGGCTACCTGATAAATGATAAAAGCAAGTATAGCCCATTGCAAAAGGATTGTTATGTTCTTGTATATCTTCATTTCTTGGTGTGTTGTGGGTGGATTGCTCCACCCGGTTAGTAATCAATCAGACAGTGCAGAAAACATAACCGTCCTCCATCCAGTTATCAGTCATAAACAGGTCACGGGCAAAAGCAGAATAATCAAAGTAGATCTTTGCGAACTCCGGTAGGTCATAACATTGCTCTACAACTTTATAGGCGTAATCTTCTTTGTCTTTATATTCTCCTACATATTCGTTTCTGAAAGAAGAAATAAGGTCGTTCACATCTTCTTCGCTTATATCGTGGCTCTTATGGTCGCACCAAACAAAAAAGGCTTCCTGCTGCGTTTCGCTTAATTCCTCGATGGCATCCCGTACCTCAAAGAACTTTTCCGATAGCCAGCTTTCAGAAATGAACGCTTCGGGGATATTCTCGTAATCCTGAAACATCAGTTCCGGGTCTTCCTCATCCCTGTGTAGCTCCTGACAGGCTTCGATAAACTCGTCCTTATCCGAATAGTCGGACAGGTCTAACCACTTGCCGAAAATCGAACCGTTGTTATACTTGGCATAAGTACCTACATAAATCTGTGCCTCTGATAATGTTACTGCTTCCATGACTTTTGAATTTTTCTTTGTTACACATCGCTTGTCGCCCACCACATAAATTTTTCCTTTAACTGAATGGGAACATTGTCTTTTCAAAGGTTCGGGACTGGTACAGGGCAAATTATTATTTATGAAATACTACCCGTAGGTGTGGAGATTTCTAACAAATAATTTGAACAGTAACAGGCACGAATATACCTTTGACAATGTTCCAATCAGTTTTAGGGAAAATTTTTCTCTTGTTTGAGAGGATAGAAACAAAAGCCATCAGTTTTTTTGTATTGAGTAATGAGAGAGTAAAAAAAGGGCTTATAAAAGCCCCTCGTCTGCAAAACTGTAATAGCCTTCTTCTGTCAGGATAATATGGTCTAACAGGTGTAAATCCAATACCTTGCAGGCTTCTTTTATTTTTGAGGTGATTTGTTTGTCCGGTTCACTCGGACGCAGGTTGCCTGATGGGTGGTTATGTGAGAGGATAATCCTCGAAGCATGGACTTTTAAGGCTGTTTGCAGGATGATTTTCACGTCCATTACTGTTTCAGCCATGCCGCCTTTAGAGATAAGAGAAACACCTAAAGCCTTGTTAGCCCGATTGAGGAACATTACATAGCTTTCTTCGTGGTGTTCCATACATTCTACATAGAACGGTTTCAGGTAAGAGTAGGACGTTTCAGAAGAGAGGATTTTTATTCTTTCGGATGCTTTTACATTGTCCTTATAAGAGATAGTGATTTCCGGCATGGTAAATTCGATTGTTTTCATAACGCTTGAATTTTAAATTAAACAATAAGAAATTTTGCCGGACACCCACAGTTTGGCGGGGACTTCAACCATATCTTTTCAAAAAATACAACCCGTAGGTGTGGAGATTTTTTAGAAAACCGGAACGGCTCGGATTTGGTATTTGTCCCTGCCGGGCTGTAACTTTGCTAAAATTTGTGGTTGAGATACATTACTTTAAGGAACTGAAAAGGGGTATCACTGGTGACACCCCTTAGACAACTGAATACCTTAAACCGTTATTCGTCATAGGTTCTATATCCTATCGGCTTGCGTGGCTTCAGTTCAGGTTTACTTAGTAACTGGGTTAGTGTTTGGTAAATTTCGCTGAATTGTGCATCTGTACTTTCTTCCAGTTCTTCAATACGCTTTAGGAGTTCTTGGTAGCCTGTTATCATTTGACGCAAGGCTACAAATGCCCGCATGATAGAAATATTCACCTGTATGGCAATAGGACTGCGCAGTACACCGGATAGGGCAGCTACCCCCTCTTGCGTGAAAACATAGGGCAAATATTTAGTATGCTTACCACGTTTTGAACTGGTTTCTTCTTCCGTTTCATCGGGAGTATTCTTTAAGGTCACAATTTGTGACCTTAAACATTCGACTTCTTCCTTTGTCAGTTCAAACATAAAATCTTCTGGGAAACGTTCTATATTACGTTTCACAGCCTGTTTCAACGCTTTTGTTTCCACCTGATAAAGTGCCGCAAGGTCACTATCAAGCATAACCCGGCAACCTCTGATTTCATAAATCTTGTTTTGGATGATTTGTAAGTCCATAATGTTATTATTAAATGGTGAGTAATAAAGCATAAAGGGACTTATCACAATTTGTGATAAGTTTCCCTATATACCTATTTTATAGATACTTCTTTATAGATTTTTTCAATGCCGACAAACTTCTTGTCAAGCCCCTGCATATCGTTACTGATTTTATTATTGGTAATGCGGGCGTATATCTGTGTCGTTTCTATATTGGTGTGTCCCAACATCTTACTAACCGTTTCAATAGGTACACCCTTTGCAAGCGTGGTTGTCGTGGCAAATGTGTGCCTCGCAAGGTGAAATGTTAAATTCTTTTTAATACCGCAAACATCTGCGATTTCTTTCAAATACGCATTAAGTTTTTGATTGCTGATAATAGGAAGTACCTTTCCGTTCGGTAATTTACCTTTGTACTTTTCCAATATCATTTTAGGAATATCCAGCAAAGGAACGTTCACATCTGTATTTGTTTTTTGGCGTTTGGTAATTATCCACAAATTACCGTCAAAAGATTTGCGGATATTATCTTCCTTTAAGTTTGCTACATCCACATAAGCCAAACCACTGAAACAGGAAAAGATAAAAACATCACGCACCTGTTCCAACCGTTCGGAAACCATTTTCTTTTTGAGGATGACTTTTATTTCATCCTCTGTTAAATATCCCCTATCCACTTTTTCCAAACGTATTTTATAGTTGGCGAACGGGTCGCCTATCAAGATGCCGTTATTACGGGCTATCAGGATAATGCGTTTGAAGAACTGCATGAACTTGGCGGTCGTATTAAAGCCACATTTGCAGGTGGTACGCAAATATAACTCGAAGTCGGTAATGAACATCGGGGTTATTTCCTTTATAGAAATATCCGACAGGTTATATTTGCTTTGGATGAACTCGGAAAGATGGCGGCGGGTCACTTCATATTTGCGATAAGTGGCAATCGTTTTGGATATGCCGACCAACTGTTTCACATCGTCATTATGCTTTTGGAAAAGGTTAAGGATGGTATCGTGGTTCTCGCTATGCCCTAAAAATTCATTCTTCACCTTTTCGGCGGTAATATAATTGTCACGCCGTTGCAGTTCGTGATAGATTGTATTAAGGGATGCGTTTATATCATCCAGCAATCGGTTGATGCGGGTAGCTTCCGCAGAACGTCCGGCGGCTTTGCCTGCCTTACCGTCCCAAAGTTTGGGTTGAACGTCCAGCTTGGAATTAAAACGGCTTGCCACACCATCAATCGTGATGCGGACAAAGATAGGGTAACTGCCATTGATTTTTTGCTTGTCCTTTTTCACAAAGAAAAGAACGGAAAATGTACTCTTCATAAACTCACTTTTTTGGGTTACAAAACTACGTTAATTAGCTCAAAGTGAAGTTTATACAGGCTCGCCAAATAGCGACAGAAGTTCGCCAATTTTGGACTAAGTGTACCCCTTTTAGACTTTCAGTTGTCGGGGGTACGAGTTAGGTTACTAACTTTGTCTTTTAGGGTCTAAATGATGTCCGGCAGGGCAGACATAAGGGGATAAAAAAAGTCCCACAAATCGTTGAATTTGTGGGACTTGGCTGTTCATTGTCCGGTTTTGTCCGGTTAGTTCAGCGGAGAGACGGGGATTCGAACCCCGGATACCCTTTAGGGGTATACACGCTTTCCAGGCGTGCCTCTTCAACCACTCGAGCACCTCTCCTTGTATATTTCGACAAGTATTTTCCAATAAAAAAGCAGCCGTTATTTAGCTGCTTTCTGCGGAGAGACAGGGATTCGAACCCCGGGTACCTTTCAGTACAACGGTTTTCAAGACCGCCGCAATCGACCACTCTGCCACCTCTCCAAAACTCCCTTATAAGGAAGGCTTTTCGTTTAAAGCGGTGCAAAGGTACAAATCATTTTTAAATCTACAAACTTCCTGCCATTTTTTTCACGAATTAATCGTACTTTTGCGACATGATATATCCACAGAACTTTGAACCTAAAATAGGTTTCGACCAAATACGCCAGTTGTTGAGCGAAAAATGCCTCAGCACATTAGGCGCCGAACGCGTAGCCGATATGACGTTCTCCGACCATTTTGAAGAAGTGGAGGAACGCCTGAACCTCGTTACAGAATTCGTACGCATCATACAGGAGGAAGATAACTTCCCCGCACAATATTTCTTCGACGTCCGTCCGTCACTGAAACGAATACGCATAGAGGGAATGTACCTGGATGAGCAGGAACTTTTCGACCTGCGCCGTTCGTTGGAAACGATACGGGACATCGTGCGTTTTTTAGAAAAGGATGACATAGAAGGAGAAGACTCCCCCTACCCTTGCCTCCGGAATCTCGCCAAGGATATATTGGCATTTCCGCAACTGATTCAGAAAATAAATAATATACTTTCACCTTATGGAAAGATAAAAGATAATGCTTCTTCCGAGCTGGCACATATTCGTCGTGAATTGGCGAGCACCATGAACAGCATATCCCGTTCTCTGAACAGCATCTTACGCAATGCCCAGTCGGAAGGCGTAGTAGATAAAGACGTTACCCCGACCATGCGCGACGGCCGTCTGGTAATTCCGGTTGCTCCGGGATTAAAACGAAAGATTAAAGGTATCGTACATGACGAATCAGCAAGCGGAAAAACCGTATTTATAGAACCTGCCGAAGTAGTAGAGGCCAATAACCGTATCCGCGAACTGGAAGGAGATGAGCGTAGGGAAATTATCCGTATCCTGGTAGAATTCTCTAACCTGTTGCGCCCTTCCATTCCCGATGTATTGCAATCATATGAATTCCTTGCAGAGATAGACTTTATCCGTGCCAAGAGCTTGTTTTCCCTACAAATATCAGGTATAAAACCTGCATTGGAAAATACGCAGTTACTGGATTGGACTATGGCTGTACACCCATTGCTGCAACTTTCCCTTGCCAAACACGGTAAGAAAGTAGTTCCGCTCGACATTGAATTGACTGAAAAGCAGCGTATCCTTATTATATCCGGTCCCAATGCGGGTGGTAAGTCTGTTTGCCTCAAGACAGTGGGATTGTTGCAATATATGTTGCAATGCGGTATGCTCGTTCCTATGCACGAACGTAGCCATGCCGGTATCTTCAGCAGTATATTCATCGATATAGGTGACGAACAGTCCATTGAAGATGATCTGAGTACTTACTCTTCACATCTCACCAACATGAAGATAATGATGAAGAATTGCAATGAACGCAGTCTCATCCTTATAGATGAATTTGGTGGTGGAACCGAACCACAAATCGGTGGCGCCATCGCCGAAGCCGTACTGAAACGTTTCAACCAAAAGCTGACGTTCGGTGTTATTACTACTCACTACCAGAATCTGAAGCACTTTGCCGAAGACCATGAAGGAGTAGTGAATGGAGCCATGTTGTACGACCGCCACCTGATGCAGGCACTTTTCCAACTTCAGATAGGTAATCCCGGAAGTTCATTTGCCGTAGAGATAGCCCGGAAGATCGGTCTTCCGGAAGATGTAATTGCAGATGCATCCGAAATTGTGGGTAGCGAATATATTAATGCCGATAAGTATTTGCAAGATATTGTACGCGATAAACGATACTGGGAAGGCAAACGTCAAACTATCCGCCAGCGTGAAAAGCATATGGAAGATACCATCTCCCGCTATCAGGCAGAAATGGAAGACCTGCAGAAATCCCGCAAAGAGATTATCCGTAAAGCTAAAGAGGAAGCAGAACAGCTGGTACAGGAAGCCAATGCACGGATTGAAAACACCATCCGCACCATTAAGGAAGCACAGGCTGAAAAAGAGAAAACCCGCCAGGCACGTCAGGAACTGACCGAGTTCCGTGAATCGATGGAAGCTCTTGTCTCTAAAGAACAAGAGGAGAAGATAGCCCTCAAAATGCAAAAATTGCAGGAAAAGCAGAACCGAAAAAAAGAAAAGAAGAATAAAGAAACAAACAACAGTCCTTCAGCCCAGGAGCTGGCTGCCCAAAAAGCCAAACAGGAAGCTGAGCGCCTGGCAAGCATTGCTCCGGGAGCTATGGTAAAGATAAAGGGTCAGAGCTCGGTGGGCGAAGTACTGGAGGTAAATGGCAAAAATGCCATTATTGCTTTTGGCAGTATCAAAACCACTGTTAAGCTGGAACGTTTGGAACGCACAAACTCCGCCCCACAAAAGGTGGACACCTCTACTAAGAGTACCTTTGTCAGCAATCAAACCCAGGACAGCATGTACGAAAAGAAATTGCACTTCAAGCAAGACATCGATGTACGCGGCATGCGTGGTGACGAAGCTCTACAGGCAGTAACCTACTTTATTGATGATGCTATCCTTGTAGGTATGTCACGCGTACGTATCCTTCACGGAACAGGTACAGGTATCTTGCGTACCCTTATCCGGCAATACCTGCAAACAGTTCCCGGCATCAAGCATTTTGCCGACGAACATGTGCAGTTTGGTGGTGCAGGAATCACAGTCGTTGACCTATAAATAAAATAATTATGAAATCAATCAAAGAACTCTACCGTATCGGTACAGGGCCATCAAGCAGCCATACAATGGGGCCCCGCAAAGCTGCTGAGATCTTTCTGGAAAAACATCCGGAAGCTTCCTCATTTAAAGTGACTTTATACGGTAGCCTTGCTGCCACAGGAAAGGGACACATGACTAACATAGCCATTACCGACACCCTGCAGCCAGCCGCTCCGGTAGAAATTATTTGGGAACCCAAAATATTTCTACCTTTCCATCCCAATGGCATGAAATTCGTTTCATTGGATGCTTCGGGAAAAGAGACTGATGCATGGACAGTATTCAGTGTAGGCGGTGGTGCGCTGGCTGAAGAAAATGATGGTGCATCTTCTGTCAATACCCCGGATATCTATGGCATGAATCACATGATAGAGATCCTACAATGGTGCGAAAAGACCGGAAAAAGTTACTGGGAGTACGTCAAGGAGTGTGAGGAAGAAGATATATGGGATTACCTGCAAGAAGTATGGAAAACCATGCAAGCAGCCGTTCGCCGCGGATTGGAGCAAGAAGGTGTACTGCCCGGTCCATTGAACTTACGCCGCAAAGCCTCTACTTATTACATACGTGCCAGCGGGTACAAGCAGTCTTTGCAATCTCGCGGGTTGGTATTTTCCTATGCCCTTGCTGTAAGTGAAGAGAACGCCTCAGGGGGAACAATAGTTACCGCACCCACCTGCGGTTCTTGCGGTGTGATGCCGGCAGTATTATATCATCTTGCTAAAAGCCGTGATTTCAGTGACACCCGAATTCTTCGTGCGCTTGCCACAGCCGGTCTTGTAGGAAATATCGTAAAAACCAATGCATCCATTTCTGGAGCAGAAGTAGGATGTCAGGGAGAAGTAGGTGTAGCCTGTGCCATGGCCTCAGCTGCTGCTAACCAATTATTCGGTGGTAGCCCTGCACAAATAGAGTATGCAGCCGAAATGGGGCTGGAACATCACCTCGGCATGACTTGCGACCCGGTATGCGGATTAGTTCAAATACCTTGCATCGAACGCAATGCATACGCTGCCGCCCGCGCACTGGATGCCAACCTTTATTCTTCTTTTACTGATGGCATGCATCGTGTATCCTTCGACAAAGTTGTAGAAGTAATGAAAGAAACCGGAAACGATTTGCCATCACTCTACAAAGAAACCAGCGAAGGCGGATTGGCCAAGGACTATCGACCAATGGGAGAATAGTGATTAGTGATTAGGGGTTAGTGATTAGTGATTAGTGGGCTGCGCCATGTACTGCAAGAATACTAATCACTTATCACTAACCCCTAATCACTAATTTACCGGCGGATAAATCGTATCATCCTTTCCCGTCACATTCACCGTATTCATCAGTCCTCCATCTTCCGAGTAGAATAACTGATACTTCTGATTTCCCTGTTTTACTTCAATCACATATTGCATGGGCTGCAATGGATACAGCAGGAAATAATAATCATCTTGTACCCAGTTTGCATATTCTCCACTACCAAATGCAGTCTGTACAGCCTCAGGAACATCATTCCAGAATATTTCAGATTCCGTCATCAGCCAATTGGCATTGGGATCAAACCATATATTTGATTCTTTTCCATCCAACCAGCAATCGGCCACAAAATAGGTTCCTTTTTGTTCCCATTCTATTCCTGTTGCACTCGGATACTTCTGTTTCAGGGCTTGTACCACAGACTCAGGAACATTAATGCTCTTATCATCATCATCGTCGTCACTGCATGCACTGAACGTAACAGCAGCCATACACATCATCATCGCTAACATTAAAAATCTTGTCTTCATCTTTTTCCCCTCCATTAATCATCCATACTGACGAATTGTCCTTTTTTATTGAATTTCAATGAGAAATCATTAGCAAGCTCTACTTCTATACCTGTACCTTTACGTTCTATCTTGGTGATAATTTCATTCGGGAAATTCTTTTTCACATAATCCTTAATGGAAACAGGGATAAGGGCGGCAGGTACAGCACCTTTCTTGCAATCTACTTCCGTCCAGTTACCTTTCTTGTCGAAATCAATCTCTGTACGGTCAGTCAAAGTCACTTCATACTTCTTAGATAAGAATTCACTGTCTATCTTGATGTATGAGATCTGCGGTTTACTGAAATACTGATTGATAAAGTTACGCGCATTCAAAGGGAGCTCCTTTGCGTCTTTGGTAATCACATCACCTGCAAAAGCGAACTGAACGGCCACAATAGCCAATACGAGAATAGATAAAATCTTCTTCATAATCGTTATTCTTTTAAGTGTTACTAATTTATTTCTTGTTTTTATTCACACTGCAAATAACGACAGCGAATCGGGAAAGATTTGGGAATATTCGCCTTTAGCTTTTCTTTTCAGATTCTTTAACAAGCAAAAACAGATGCATTCCTTCCTGCCACTTATAAGTCAGACTGAGAGAAGCAGAAATTGCAATAGAACGGGCAATGGCAAGTCCCAGACCGGTAGAATCTTTTTTCCCATCGATACTGCGATAGAAACGCCGGAATAGCTTTTCTCCATCCAATGGATGTTCGCCACTATTTTTAATAATCAATGAAGAAGGCGTCGTTTCAATATGCAACTCTCCCCCCGCATGGTTGTGTACTAAGGAGTTTTTCACCAAATTGGAAACCAGAATCTGTGCCAGAGACAAGTTACACCGGATCACGAAAGGTTCTTCTCCCTTTATACGTACCAGATGTATCTTTTTCCCTTCATATATATCCATCAAATCGGGCAATAGTTCATCCAAAACTTCATCTACAGAAACATCTTCCGTTTCGGTATATTGCCCATTCTCAATACGGGACAACAACAATAAAGACTTATTCAGCCTGACCGCCCTACCCAATGTAGTGTATATTTCATCCAGTTCTTTCAACTGTTGCTCGGTCATCGACTCATTCTCAGCAAGCAGTTCTACCTTGCCGCGCACAATGGCAAGTGGGGTCTGCAACTCATGCGAAGCATTTTCTATAAACTGCTTCTGCTCTTCATAAGCTTTATAACTACGATTTCCCATATCCACAGCTGCCTCTCCCAACTGCTGGAATTCCCGTATCTTCGTAGGATTATCCAGCACCGGAAGCTCTTTCCCCGGTTGAATTTGTTGTAACCAGTCCAGCAAGCGCTGCAATGGGCGGAACACACTTTGTAATATCAGGCGCGTACCGATAGACGTACAAATCAGGAAAAGTAAAAACAGTGCTCCCAGATACCAAAGAATGGCTTCCACCATATCATCACGTTCCAGAATGGAAATCATCAGTTCCAATTCATAATACTGTCCGTCCGGCATGCGGAAAGCAGTTTTAAGCACCCGCACCGGTTCATCCTCATCTTCGCTTTCGATATAGACGGTAGAGTCATAGAACTCTTCATCATAGTCTTCTGCCTCTTCTTCGGATATAGGCCGGAATTTATAAAAAGACATCAGCGTCCCCTCTGTTTCAAGAACAGACGGGTCCATCAAGGCATTATTAATCAATATCTCACTATAGTTTTCAAGCGTGTCATCCGTTTCATCCATCACTTCATCAATAATGGCATAATAAAACAACACACCCCATGTAGCCATCAACAGAAGTAGCAATAACGAGAGCTTTCGGTAGGTATAATGGAGAAGTTTCATGACTCGGAAAGTTTATAGCCAAAACCATATACCGCTTTCAGTTCCACGGTAGCATCAGCTTGTTTCAATTTCCGGCGGAGATTTTTCACTTGAGAATAAATAAAGTCCAAAGAATCTGCCTGGTCAATATTATCGCCCCATACAGACTCTGCAAGGCTCATTTTATTAATTACACGATTAGGGTTGACTATAAAGTAATAAAGTAAATCGAATTCTTTCCGGTTAAGTTGCAAAGGCACTCCCCCGACCTCCACTTGCCGTTTATCAGGATAAAGCAACAGATTCCCCACCGTAATGGAAACATCCCCTTTTGCCTGCCTCCGACGAATAACAGATTTTACCCGCGCATTCAGTTCCGCCAGATGGAAAGGTTTGGTCAGATAATCATCAGCTCCCAATTCCAATCCTTCTACTTTGTCATCCAAGGAATCTTTTGCTGAAATGATTAATACACTGTCACTACGATGAAGTCGTTTAAGTTCGCGCAACAAATCCAGACCACTTCCACCGGGCAACATGATGTCCAGCAAAATGCAGTCATAATCGTAGTCATTCACTTTGTCCAGTGCCGAAAAATAATCGGCAGCAGTTTCCACTACGAAATGTTCTTTCAAAAGGGAAATGCGGATTGTTTCCCGCAAATCCGGTTCGTCTTCTACAATCAGGATTTTCATACCGGCAAAGGAAACTCATAAATTGGGAAACATTCTGGAATATCTTATCAAATACTGTCCGTTTCGTACACTTCTTCCAGTAATTCTTCTTTTGCTATAGAAATCTTGCCATCAGCAGATACAGTTATTGATAACGGAATATAAAGATCGGACTGCGGATAGCAGATGCTTGCTGCATAAACCATGCCTTTCGATGTGTTTTTATCGTACACCAATCCTTCAAGAATAGAGTGTTTCAAGAATTTAGCACCCACCAATGAGGCAAAACTCTCCTTTGTAAATTCTTTATTCACAATAGACTTACCACCGGAAGTTATACGTAGTGTAATACGGTTATCTACAAATTTTTCTCCCTGTTCATTCGTTACAACAGGCAAACTGTCATCCGGGCGGCGAATCACATTCGAGTGATACTCCTTACCATTATAAGTAAAACTCATTTTACTATCAGACACCTGCATACGTTGCAAACCGCTGGCATCCACACTGTCTTTCATCAATACCTGCACATCTTCCCCATCTCCTTTTTTCTGAGAAGAACAAGCTGACAACAGCCACACGGCCATACATATCCAGAAATAAAATACATTTTTCATTCTGCCATTTGTTTACAATTAACGGAGCAAAGGAACGAAAAGAGAGGCAAAAATACAAGGGAAAGCCGGAATAAATGAAAAACGGACGGATAATGCTCCGCCCGTTTTTTGAACTAATACCTTCTTTATTCTTTTATATTACCTATTGAATCCTGTTGTTTATAAGACAAAAATAAAAGCGAAAAGTTTAATGGAACTTTTCGCTTTAACATAAAACAATATTTCTGTTTGTTTTTTATAAGTCTCAGGCCTTCAAAGTTTAAGGCTCATCCAAATAGCGAACAATGATTGAAACCTGCTTAGGGAAAAACGTGCGTGCCCTGGGCGTATAGCCTGTATGAAGCAATGCTGCATAAAGTTCTTTATTTCTCCTTATCCAGCGAGTCAATGTCCGAATAGCACAACGTTCAGTTATATCAGGACAATACAGGTGAGCTAATTCTTTTTTCTTGTACGTCCGGATCTGAAACACAAAATCATCTTCTATCATCATAATGTTTAGGTTTATTGCTTGTAAAGATACAACATTCAAAAGGCGAAGTCAAGTATTCAGGCAAATAATTCAATACTATTTATCCTAACGGATCATCTTCGATGCCTCCGTCACCACCTTCGTCAGGATCAGGGGTTGTACCTCCGGAAATCGCAGTGTTTCCTGAAGCCATACGCGTCAGACTGGCGCTCTTCAACATATCCAGGAAAATAGTACCCGGAGTAAAGATTATCTTCCTGCGGCAAATTGTACTTGCCGTTACATCTTCTAACTTATCCTGACTTTTAGCCTGGATTCCGGGACGGAAACAACCAAAATCTCCTAATTGCACAGAGAATCCCTTGTTAATATTCAATTTCAAAGTATCAATCAATGCATCCAACACAAATTTCACTGCACCTCTTGGCACCAATCCCACTTTTGTCACCTCTTCACATAATTCATCAAACTCAATCATTCCAAGAGTACGCGACTCTGCAACAAACTTTTCTGCTTTCTTTTCATCAAAACCAAACACTCTTTTACTTACAACATAGCGAATAGACATAATTTTAAAAATTTAAATGATTAATAAATGTTCTTTGTTTGTGATCACGTTGCAAAGATACTATGCTGTAAAAGTGGAGTGGTGCTTTAACGGTGACCTAGGGGTAATTAAAAGGAAATAAAATCATCCCACACCCATATGAACCTTATATTCCCTTGATTATTACTCTTAATATAAGGATATTCTTATACCAAAACGTTAGCCAATAAAGATATTAGTTTCAACTCAGACTAAAAAGATAAGCCAGCGGGAAGTCATTTATCTTCTGGATGCATTTTCAAATAGTCATAGGCTGCTCTTGCCAATTTATAGCCCCAATACAACCCAAGTAAAAGGAAAAATAAATAAGACAATAAAACAGGAATATTTTTACTGATTATAAAACGATATAAAACCATAATCATAAAATAATTCCAGAAAACTCGATTTACTATTATGTTCGAATAATAATAAAATTTATATATCAGTTTCTTTATTTCCATTCTTTCTTTTATTTATTATTCTACAACTTATCAATACTAATAGTAATATAAAGTAAACTACACCATAGTGTTGATCTATCACTCCCAAATTGATAAAATCGTCAAAAAACATCATTTTGACAGAAAAAATAAATGTAGCATATACCGCTATACTATTTATATCATTTATATATTTCATCGGATAAATTATTTTTCTTACCACATTATTCAGTTGAGATTCTTACAGTTTTGCTTCTGGTTATTTTGAAGTCTGTCATAGCAATTTCTTCTTTAACTATCTTAATCAAAATCTTTATTTTGATGCTTATTCAAATAATCATAAGCATTATTGATCAGTTTAACCCCAAGAAACATACCAAGTAAAAGAAAAAACAAGTATGATAAAATAGGAGATATAGGTTTTTCCAAAATATAATGAATTATCATTATAATAGAAAAATATCCCCAGAATAGATAATAAACTATTACTCCAGAATAATAGTATAATTTATAAATGAACTTTTTCATAATAAAATGTACCTTTATTTTCATCTTAATAAAAAATAGCTATTGAATTTAAGACATCTGAGATTAAATTCATACTTCATTTTTCTTTATTTTTATATACAATTCACTTATTATCAGTAATACTAATAACACAAAAGCAATAATACCAGCATTACGATTAACTATATCTAACTTGGTGATATTATTAAAAAATATTCTTATAATTAGAAATATAGCTCCTAAAACCAATATAATTTTACTAAATACTTTCATCATTTTTACATAATTTAGTTACATAATAGAGTAAAAATAATACCTATAACACTATCAAAATCAAATAGACCCAGCTAATAGTGTAAAAAAACTTATATGAAAATTTCATAACAATTATACAACCAATCTGGTTGATAATTAGCATCTTTCAATCAAACCACCCCTTTATACGTTGCCACCAACTTTTTTTATCTTGATTATTAGAATTTTCTTGTTGAGAGTTAGAATTTCCATTTCCTTGCTGTGGATTATCTTTTGGCTTACTCCCTTCAACCACTTCTTTAGCAACTTCCATTCCAAGTCCTGTACTGACCAATCCTACTCCTAATTTTCCTTTAGGATTTCTTTTAGGAGCAGGATCGCCACTAGATGCTGTAATATTATCTTCTATACTATTCTACAAATTAGAATAATACATAAACCATTTAGATTCGTTACCTTGTAAATCATATAATGAGGATTTTGTTAATTCTAACAATTCTTCCAGATTCAAATTCTATTATTCCCAGATTGGGAGCAATAGACTTTTCAAAATAGAATACAATAAAACTATTAAATTTCTTATTATAATAATCAAGTTTACAGGTATATTTTGGAAAATTATTGCATAATTTATTTATACTAGGACCAATATCATTTACATTTCAATTTAGGAGGTTCATAATATCCTGTAGCCACATGCGTTACTACCCTTTTATAATTGGAGACATCATTCCTACAAAAATAATAGTCTGCAGCTTTTGCTGCATCATTAATTGGGTTATCAGGAAGTGCTCCTCTTTCCATCATCTCAGTCAGTATATTATACCTCTTAAAAACAGAAAGTATCTCTTCTGTAAGTGGATAATCGTCATCTTCCCAAAAGAAAAGTTTACCCTTTACTATAGCATACCTCGATGGAAGTTCACCCTTACTTCCTATTACAGCATCTGAAAAATACCATTCTTTAGTGTCCATTAAACCCAAAATTTCCACAACCAAAACATTTTGATACACAGTATCCAAAACCCATCTTGATTGTTCTGATTGAAAAGATAGTTTTACTAACGTGTCTTCAACTGAAACCTTAAATACTGAGTCCTTTTTAAACAAAGAACACTTGGATACAAAATCAGATATGGCCACATTAATAAAATCCTCGGTTTGATAAGTTTCCTTTTGAAGTATCACAATCGAAGATTTACAACCACTAAGTAAACAGCTGATAATAATAATCAAAAAAATATTTCTCATATGCTTCTAAAAATTAGAATAATACATAAACCATTTAGATTTGTTACCTTGTAAATCTTATAATGAGCCTTTTGCCAATTTTAAAATTCCTCCATATCTCAATTGTTATTGTCAATTTCACTTATAACCTTAAATGTAGAGTTACTTCTTTATAGATAGATTACATAATGTGACTTTATATTGATTATCTTTCTATAAAATTACATTAGCAACATCAATTAAATACCATAAATAGAACTATTAAATTTCTTATCATATTAATCAAGTTTGCGGGTATGCATTGGATAATTGTTGCATTATCTATACTAAAGCATCATTTACATTTCAGCTTGGGTGGTTTATAATAGCCTGTAGCTACATGTGTTACTACCCTTTTATAATTAGAAATATTATCCCTACAAAAATAATAGTGCGCAGCTTTTGCAGCATCATTAATTATAAAATCAGGAAGCATTCCTCTTTCCATTACCTCAGTTAATATATTATATCTTTTAAAAACAGAAAGAGTCTCTTCTGTAAGTGGATAATTGTCATCTTGCCAAAAGAAAAGTTTGCCCTTTACTATAACATACCTCGATGGAAGTTTACCCTTACTTCCTATTACAGCATCTGAAAAATACCACACTTTATTGATTAAACCAAAAACATTTACAACCAAAATATTTTGATACACAGTATCCAATATCCATCTCGATTGTTCTGATTGAAAAGATAGTTCTACTAACGTATCTTCAACTGAAATCTTAAATACTGAGTCCTTTTTAAACAAAGAACACTTGGATACAAAATCAGATATGGCCACATTAATAAAATCCTCGGTTTGATAAGTTTCCTTTTGAAGTATCACAATCGAAGATTTACAACCACTAAGTAAACAGCTAATAATAATCAAAAAAATATTTCTCATATGCTTCTACAAATTAGAATAATACATGAACCATTCCAGTATATTACTCTATGCAATGTAATATTATCAATAATTCATTATGCAAAGTGTTTACATATTATGTTATTATCTATTTTTTTATTTCTAGTTTCATGTATTCGATTGGAGGGAGGCTCTTTAAAAACTCATTAACATAATAATCAGCACTATCATTAATTTCCTCCAGTGAATAATCTGTTATTTGTATCAATCGATCCTGTTTTATCAGAAACTTTTGAGATTTATCATTCAAAGTATCCAGATAATAGATAGAATCAGAAGAATATCTAAATTTAGGAAAAACATATAAGGTGTCTTTTTCAACTGCATAAGTAGCAATAGTACCATAACCGAACTCAATGAAATCACATTGCTTTAATGGACCACCTTTTAATACTATATAGGAGGGAAAAGATTCTCCGACTCGTTCACATTCATAAATAGCTATACCTTCTAAGATTCTCGTACTACTACAAGATACTATAATAGTCATAGCAAGTAAATAGATTATCTTACTCATAGCATTATTGATTTGTGTTATAAATTCACAGGTAATAGAACCTCATAGTAGTCTATCGTAAATTGATAGTAGGGCCACAAACATTAATAAACTTCGGGAAAGTAGATGCTTAGAGGAAATTGATTAATGTCGTGGCAATGTAGTAATAAAAAATAAGAAGACAAAATAAAAACAAAGAATATTTACTCTGGATGAAACAATATTTTTCTTACCCAATAATATATACTACAGCTTTCCCCATCCCATGCTTTGCCAAAACACCTTCCTGTATGAAAGCATTCAATTCTACAATCGCCCGCTTGCGGCTGCGTCCGGTCAGTTGGGAATATTGCGTACGATTAATGCAAGGATATTTTTGCAAATACTCCTGCAAAAGATTCAAACATTCTTCTTTAGATAAAGTACCGGAAACATCGGACGATGCTTCCTGAGCAGGCCTGCGTTCAAACGTAATTTTCTCATTCAATTCCCGAAAGAACTGTTTACTAAGGCGGAAATTCAATCCACGCAAGGATACGGATGCCGAACGAATTTCTTTCTTATCCATCACTCTACGACTACTCAGCGAAGGAGTGAAATAGCCGAGATCACCAAATTCCACCGTCCAACCATTAGCCAGGGCATCACGCAGTTCATCCGTAAAGGCTTGCATTGCTCCCTGAAGCAAACTATGGCTAATACCCGTGAAACGATGGACACGGTCAATAAATTCTTCCTGCCCCATAGTACCTTTGGGGATAAAACGGGCATACAAAGGTTGAGGTTTACCCGTATTCTGTACGTCGGGACTTTCAAAAAGGTCATAATAAGCGCTCATAATCTTCTTTCTTTAATTGATTAATTAAGTTACCAGTGAAGGCTAAGGCGCTTTTCCGTAAGGACTAAAGACTAAGACAACGGAAGTTTATTCGTCCCCTTATAAGGAACATTGCGTCCCTCCATAAGGGGACGCAATGTTCCTTATAAGGGGACGTAATGTTCTCCATGGTGGAACGCATTAGTATTCGCAGGCAAAGGTACTAAATTCTTCTATGATCTATACTGCCCCAAGAAGCTATATCTCTTACAAACCTATAAAAAGGCAAAATCTGAGATATGAACGATACGACAAGCATAGATTATGAATGCAAAAAACGAATAAATAACTATCTTTGCCGGCTCATAAAAAAACACATACATAATGACAAATATTAAACTAACAGCTTTATTAATCATTCTCAGTCTCTTAGCCAGTTGTTCTGAAGAGACAATTATCAACTATATTGATCCTCCAGTTCCCGAACGTACACAAGGAGTCATAAAAGTCAAGGCGGAAGATTATACTCCGGAAGTTTCCATATTAATGTTACAGGATGGGGAATCAGAAGATATTCTGTTCGATGCCAACCAAAGAAGTTTCCGTGTCAATGCCCCACTACAAGTGTCTATCAACGAAAAACAGGAACTCTTCGTCCGCTTTTTCTGCCCCCGCCCGATTAAGGATATGAAAGTTTGGGCAAGCATTGTCGGTTACGATGAAGAATTTCTGCTGGCTGATTTTGAAACGGTACCCGGCTTCATTGAGTTTCATAAAGCGCTTCCCATGATTTCCGGAGACAAGGAATACACCACTGCTTCCGGAAAAACAATCGTGATCAAAGCTAATCCCCATATCAGTGCGGCAGATTTGACTTTACGCATCGACTGTGAAGATCCGCTTTATAAGAAAATGATCGGTGTAATACCTCAGTACAAAGTTTCTTTCTCTGCCTATAGCCGTCAAGGAAGTTGGGCTTATCCGATACGCCCCGCCCATTGTCGGGAAGGCGTGGCTCTGATGTTAAACCTGGCATACGCATTCTCTTCACAGGAATTCGCAGACGAACTGGAGAAATACAGAGGAAAGCTGCATAGCGATAATAATAAGACAGTCATCAATGTCGATCAACTGAAGCAGAAAGTACTAAACCACGGCGCATACCTTCTCGGACACGTCAGTGGTGTAAACGGCTTGGGTGGAGGCTACACTTTAGGTCTGGCAGAATGGTGCTTCCTACAACATTATCCCGATGATGAATACAACATACACACCGTTTTCCACGAAATAGGGCATTGCCTCGGATACGGACACGACGGTAACATGACCTATGAGCAGACAGGTCCCGGATGGATCACCCTGGGACGTGCTGTTTATCTGAAGTTAGGTCAGGAGAAACGTCTCCCTGTTTACTCACGGCGTTTTATGCATACCCGTAAAAATGCGACCACTCTATACGGCAGTTCTAAATATGTAGGTTCCACATTCGTCATAGAAGATCCGGAACTGGATGCAATAGACGGCGGCCTCGGTTTTCATCCGGTAGAAGACAACGAAAACATTGCAGACGGTACCCCATTATCGGTGTCATTAAAATGGTCGGACGTACCCGAAGCTACAGAAACGACCTTCAAGCCTAAGGATGTTACCGCCTATCAGGATCGCATTTACATAGTCAATAATGCTACCGGAAACTATAGTGTAGAAGTCTTCCAAGAAAAGAACGGGCAAGTAACCCATTGTGGAAGTATCAGGAACTGGACACGCACCGGCACATCCGAAACATTTGCCGGTGAGCCCAACGGCATTACAGCCGCCCACGGCAAAATATATGTAACCAATACAAGTAGCCGGACAGATGTTTTTGATGCCACGACACTTGAATTTATAACATGTATCGGAAACGGCCAATGGGGTGAAGGCAGCTATCAAACCGTACATGCTTTCGAAACTTTAGTAAAAGACGGTTGTGTATTCATCCGTGATAAAAGACGTGTTTGTGTCTTTATGGAAAAAGATGTCACAGCGGATAATTGTATGCGCGTACCGAACTATTGCCGTTTCAACAATGTAGGTGAAGTAATGGGAACATACGGAATGACGATAGATAAAGACAATATACTTTATACCACCCACATTGGTAAAAAAGAAATCTATGCCTATGATCTTACTACCATGCGTGAGCAGAAAGTATTAAATCCGGTCCGCACCCTGAAGTTACCAACGCAAGCTTATGATGTGGTTTCCTGGGACGGTCGTATGTTTGTGACTTTAAATCAAAAGACAGAATGTCTTGTAGAGATCAATCCCCAGGATGGAAGCATCTTAAAAGACTATTCTACCATAAACGGAAAGTCTTTTAGCAATCCGGAGAAAATAGCCCTGGCCCGCCAGACTCTTTTTGTGATAAACCGTGGAACAGGTACAGTGACAAGCATTCCATTAAATGAATTGAAATAAGAAGAAAGAAATGAAGATAATATATATACTATTAGCAGGTTTATGCCTGCTCTCATGCGAAAAGACAAAAATAGAAGACATAATCAGGGAAGTGGAACCGGAACAGCCTTCATCCATACATTATTACTACTCTTACAAAGCCGGAGAGGTGATTAATGCAGAAAAACTCGGATATGCTTCCGGTGAATTCATGCCCGGCAGTACATATATATACGGTGATACTCTCTTCATAGCCAATACTCAAAGCGGACATTTCAGTGTGGAATTATATAGCCTGTCCGCTCATCAGAAAATAGGTTCATTAAATACATGGACCTACAATGGTACAACGCAAACATTCAACAATTATGTAGAAGCCATTTCCGTAGCTAATGAGAGGCTTTATCTCGCCAATATAGGCTCGTGCATCGATGTATTCGATATACATACACTGAAATTTATCACCCGAATTGGGAACCGTAACTGGGGGCATGGAAATACGCAGTTGTTTCACACCCATGCAATGGCTATTGTGGACGATTACATAATAGTGCGCATGAAAAATGGCCTGCAAATAACCTTACAAAGTGATGTGAGTGCAGAAAAATATCAGAATATAAATTACTACTCACGTGGAAGTCTGGATGGTTTCGATGTAAACAACGGATTTTATCCGCACCAGATGGCAGTGGATACAACCGGATTGGTATTTCTCGCCGATTACGGACAATACGGCAACCGGAAAATACATGTGATCGATACTACCCTTATCCAAAAGGGAAGCAATATCACAATGACTACCAGTCAGACGCTTCCTCTGGAATTTAATCCCAGAGGAATAGCCCTATACAAAAATCTGATGTACATCTCAGCATCCGACGGTAGTATCCGGTGCTATGACAGAGAGAAAAAGAAATTCTTCCTGACTCTCAAATCAGTGCCGGGCTATACATTCAAAGGCGGACAGAAGTTGTTGGTTCATAACAACCGGCTATGGGTTACAGATGTCTCAACGAGAGAAATCGTCGGAGTAGATATATTCCGTAATGTGATTGAGGAATATGATTAATTACAGGACAAATGTTACCTCACAAAGCCATTTTTATAATAATCATAAGCAGCATCAATCTTTTCCGGAGTATCAGCATCCAAAAGAAGTAATAATTCACGGGTAAACTCCAAATGTCCGGTTCCGTTGGCAGTTACGATATTCTTATCGCTGACTGCCTGCTTTTCCTGGTATCCGGCTTCATTGGTATATGCGCTACCTGCAAATTGCTTCAGATATGGAAGCGTATTACTGGTATGCTTTACATCATTCAGGAAGCCATGCGCTCCCATAAAGGCAGAAGCATTGCAAATAGCTCCAACTATCTTGCCACGCTGTAATGCATCCTGCACAATTGGCACCACCAGTTCCGCTTCAGGCGATTGCCAGTGCATGCCACCAACCAGTACCAATGCCGCATAGTCAGCAGGCATCGTTTGAAAACTATAATCAGGCAAAGTACGAAAGCCGCCAACAGAACGCACTACATCCAATGTAGGGGCAACTACCTTCGGTACATATTTCACTTCACTGCCCGGTATTACCCCGGTATTCAGAGAAATGGCAAGGAAAGCACCTTCCCAGTCGGCATATTCATTTAAAAGCAGGAATAAGACTTCTTGTTTCATAAGATTCGTATTTAGAATGTTTTTAATATCTGCAGACAAAGTTACACCAATAGTCTACAAGTCTGCCATTTTGGGATAGGAAAAAACAAAAAAGCTGATATGACTGCCCTTATATAGCAATCATATCAGCCACCCACTATTATTACAGAGATGAAAATTCTATAACGGCATTACTTCTCCTATCTCAGGAATCACCATATTCAGCGAGTCTTGTTCCTGCATCTTCCTCTCATTCGCCAAAGGCTCATCCCAGGGATGCTTTGCCAATGCGTACTTCGAATGATGTACAGTCATTACTCTTTTTGCTTTCAGTTCTTTAGCTGCCTTTGCCATATTAGAAGGCATCAGATGAATATATTTCCAACCTTCATTATACTGGCCATTTTCCAGAATCGCAAGGTCTATATCCGGAAAACACTTCCCTATTTCCTCAAAGTGAGAGTCATAACCACCATCACCGGCCATATATATTTTCTGTGACGGAGTTTCTATCAGGAAAGATGCCCACAAGGTCTGATTGGCTTTCAAACCACGACCGGAGAAATGGCGTGTCGGAAGGCAATGGACCGCAAAACCATTTTCTAAAGCGGCATCTTCATACCAGTCCAATTCTACCAACTGGTCTTTATCATATCCCCAATGTTCGAAATGTTCGCCGACGCCCAGTCCGCAAATCACTTTTCCTACCCTGTCTTTCAAGCTTTTCACCGTCCGGTAATCCAGGTGATCCCAATGATCATGCGAAATCACCAGATAATCGATATCCGGCATATCTTCCGGTTTATAGACATCAGTTCCCTTAAATGGTTTGTTGACAAAAGATACAGGCGATGCCGTGCAAAAGACGGGATCAACGAGAAATCTCTTTCCATCTATCTGGATAAAATAGGAAGAATGTCCAAACCAAACCAGTATATTTTCATCCCGCCCCAGCTTATGCAAATCTGTTTTGATAACCGGGACGTCATTCTCCGGACGCTGATTCTCTTTCTTACCGAACAAATAAGAAAGCGTAGCGCTAAAAAGCCCTTCATCCGAGGTCATCATCTGTGTCGGATGCAGATTATTGAACTGACCGTCACGGTAATGAGGTGAGCCTTTGATTCGCTCTAAACGCGCTCCCTGTGGCAACCTGCCGAAACTCGGCTGATTAATAAAAATAAATACGGAAACGCATACTATGCCTATAACCGCCAACACAATCCAAAGCCACATACGTTTTTTATTTTTGCTCATTCTTAATAACAGATTCTAAGCTACAATGTTCCTTGTTTCAGTTGCTCCACGAACCCATCGATACGGCGCAACTCTCTGGGAATATTAATACTCTGCGGGCAATGAGGCGAACATTGATCGCAACCAATGCAATGATTTGCCTGTCGCAGGCGTGGCACACTACGGTCATAACCAACAAGAAAAGCCTGGCGTGCCTTTCTGTAATTCTCGTCTTGTTGGCTCTTCGGCACATTCCCCTCATTCACACATTTATTATAATGTATAAGCACAGCAGGAATATCAATGCCATACGGACAAGGCATACAGTATTTACAGTCATTGCACGGTACAGTAGGGTACTTCAACATCAATTGTGCCGTTTCTTCCAAAAACTCCTTATCATCATCTGTCAAAGGAATCAGCGGAGAATAGGTACGGATATTATCCTGAAGATGCTCCATATACGTCATGCCACTCAATACCGTTAACACCAGTTCCGGTGAGCCTGCAAAACGGAAAGCCCACGAAGCCACACTATCTTCCGGACGACGCTGCTTTAGGCGTGTCATAATATGAGTAGGTACATTAGACAATCTTCCACCCAGCAATGGCTCCATAATGATTGCCGGAATATTTCGTTTTACCAATTCATCATATAGGTAGTCCGCATTTACATTACGTCCCGAAGAATGTTTCCAGTCCACATAATTGAGCTGTATCTGTACAAAGTCCCATTTCACCTCATCATGCAGAGAAAGTGCATAGTCATAAGTATCCACTGTACCATGGAAAGAAAATCCCAGATTACGGATACGCCCAGCCTCCCGTTCCTTCAACAGAAACTCCATCATACCATTGTCTATATATCGCGCTTTGAATGCTTCTATTCCACCATTACCGATAGAGTGCAACAAATAGTAATCGATATAATCTGTCTGCAAATCTTCGAAAGACTTACGATACATAGCTATGGAGTTTTCACGGCTATAATTACTAAAGTTGGATAACTTTGTAGCAATAAACAGTTTCTCGCGCGGATGACGTTTTAATGCAATACCAGTAGATTTTTCCGACCACCCCTGTACATACACCGGAGATGTATCGAAATAATTCACGCCGTGCGCAATGGCATAATCTACTAATTCGTTCACTGCATCCTGATCAATTATATCTCCTTTCCCATCCGGTGAAGGAACAGTCGGCCAACGCATACAGCCATAACCCAGAAGTGAAACACGGTCTTTCTGAGCCACAGAAGTGCGGTAAGTCATTTTATCAGTAGGCACCGGAGTTGATGCACTACCTCCCGGAATCACCCCATCCTTCTGTTTGCAACTATAAAGAGTCGCAGCAGCCGTTGTCGTAGCGGCACTGATGCCCACAATTTTCAGAAAATCCCTACGGTTTATATTTTTATTATGTTCTTCCATATCTGTTCTTCTTACATTTATCACTTTATCACCCTATCACATTACCACCTTTATATCACCCTATGTCTCTCATGTCCCTCCACATAGATAGCACTGAAAGGGCGTGCCGGACAAAGATTTTCACAGGCACCACAACCGATACAACGCTCTACATTAACAACCGGAATCTTTGGAGAATCCGGATTATCTACCTCAGACGGAACCATCTCTATCGCCGCTACCGGACAATGGCGGGCACAATTGCCGCAATTTACTCCATCAGTCAACGGTACACAATTCTTCCTGATCCATACGGCATGACCGATCTGGATAGATGATTTATCAGCCAGACTGGTAAGATGAATCGCATCTGTCGGACATACTTCGGCACACTTCGCGCATTCCGGACGACAATAACCACGTTCGTATGACATCTCCGGCTGCATCAACGTCATCAAATTACCAGATGGGCGTAAAACCTGATTAGGGCACACTGATACACAAAGCTGGCAAGCCGTACAATGCTGTGCAAAATTACGAATACTCAATGAACCTGCCGGTACAATAGGTGTCGTCCGCTCCGGTATTTTCTTATCCTCAATGACAGCCAATCCGCCATCCACTTTTTTCTCCTGTGCCTTCAGCAATGTACTTGCAGCAAATACGGCACCGGCAGAAAAGAAAGCACGGCGTGCATTGTCCACCTGCTCCGGTGAAACACCTGTCACTTTTTCAGCCGCTAACGGTTTCTGCACTTCCTTATGAGGACGCTCATAACGAATAGCTCTTTTCTTACATTTACCGATGCAATCCATACAAGCCACACAACGGCTATAATCTATTTTATGATTTTTAGAATCAATGCATGCCGCCTTACAATTACGTGCGCACAAACCGCAACCATTACATTTACTCGTATCGATTACCGGTTTCAGCAAAGAAAAACGTGAAAAGAATCCCAATACTGTTCCTACCGGACAAATTGTATTGCAATATGTACGCCCGTTGCGCCAAGCCAGCACAGCCAGAATAACAAATGTCAGAACAGCTATCACAAAAGTTCCCATAGCCTTCATCCAGACGTCCACAGAATAAAACATATAGCTATCTGCCCGTTCGGCCAAAAGAGCAAGCAGATTGTTTCCCCACTGATAAACCGGAGCAAACAGATTAGAAGCGATTCGTCCGTACGAACTATAAGGTGCCAGTAAGGCAACCAACGAACCAACTCCTCCTATCAAAGCCAGAATAAATACTCCCAGCACTCCGTAACGCAACCAATTAAGTGCAGGTGAATACGAATAGCGATTCTTTTTCCGCTTTTTACCCAACCATGAAACTACATCCTGAAATACGCCCAACGGACAGATTACAGAACAATACACACGCCCAAAGAGCAGTGTCAATGCTATCAGGATTATCACAACCCCGACATTCAATGCCAACAAAGCGGGCAAAAATTGAATTTTAGCCATCCAACCGAACCAAGCATGCAATGTTCCCGTAAAATCGAGAAACAAAAGCGTGATCAGCACGAAAAAGAATATGGCAAACGTTAGTCTAATTTTTCGTAACATACTTTTATTTTATGGAATATCATTTATAAACCAAATATTTGATAAACAAATAACCGCCGAGAATCTGTAATCCCATTCCCGGTATACCGATGCGGAAATCCTGGAAAGCAAGCGCGAGGTTACCTACCATTGCCCACTCACCCAGCGTCCCGATAAACTGATAAGCCAGTACTACCAACGCTAAAACAGGAATAGAGATACGTTTAAAACGATTGGCTGCATATCCGGCAACCACTGCCAGTAAAACGGATTTTAAAAGGATGGCCGGCAATACTCCCGCAGGAGGCATACCGAAAAGCAAATGGTTCAAAACCGGTGAAAAGACGGCTGTCAGCAATCCGACTTTCCAGCCGTATTTATAAGCAGCAATAAGCGTAAAGAAATAAATCGGTAACAAAGTAAGACCACCCTGTGGAATAAGATGGCAAAGTTGTGGCAAAACCAGATTACCCAGAATGAAAAGGGCTGCAGCAAAATATGTCTTCACATTGCTGTAATCCAGTGAATAAAGTCTGATAGTTGTTGTTTTCATATAATATTCTTATTAAAAATTGATATTTACTCCACCCATAAAAGTCGCTTTCGGCATAGGATAGCCTGCATTGATCTCATAACGTTGTGCCAACAAGTTCTCACCACGCACATAGAATGATAGATAATTGGTCGCCTTAAAACTTCCCTGCATATCCCATAACACGAAGTTCTCTTTTGTCGCAGCATCCAGATCTGTATAAAGCCCTTTTACATACTGAATGCCCGTAGATGCACTCCAACGTCCTTTTCTGAAGTTCACTCCTCCATACAGTTTATGCTCTGGAGAAGCCAATACCGGATTTTCCATATGAAGCCAGCTGTAATTTGCCATCACGCTCCACACCGAATTAAACTGGTACCCTACATTAGCTTCCGCTCCCCAGTTTTCAATCTCGCCGGAATTCTGGTTCAACATACCGCTACCATTTGGATTTGGAAGACGTATAATGAGATTTTCACCATTGATATAGAACACATTGAGTCCATAGGACAAACGATTATCCATAAGACGTTGGGAAAAAGAAAGCTCATAATTCCAAAGTTTCTCAGGTTTCAAATCCGGATTCTGCGGAGGAAACATATACATTTCACGAATGGTAGGATTACGGAATCCCTTACTTGCCATTGCTTTGATTTCTGCATTCTCCGGAAGATGGAAAGCCAGCCCCACTTGCGGAATGAACTCTGTACCCGTTTGCGAATGATAATCTACTCGTGCTCCGGCATCCAGCGTAAGCCATGCAGCAATATCCTGACGAAAATCTACATAACCTGCTACTTCATTCAACGACTTATCCGCCGAAGTTTCACGATGCCCATCAAAGAATTGGTTCCATGCCTCACCGCCAAAGTGAAAATAATCAGCTCCTACAGTCAGTCTGTTGCCTTGGAAAAGTTGTATGCTCTGATACCATGATACTCCAAGCATCTGATCGTTAGAGTTGAAACGATACTGAAGCGGTTCTCCTCCTGGCTGATATCCGTCATTTATCCAGTGATCACCCCAATTATAAAAAAAGCTCAATGCACCGGAAGTCTTTTCGTAATGATTCTCCAATACAAAAGAAGTCATGCCACGTGTTATGCGCTGATCATTGTCTATATATGGTTTCATTACTGATCCCGGATTAGTAGCATTGAAACGAGTGACATTTACATCGCCCCAAACTTTCCAGTTATCCGTAAAGTCATAGCCTAATTTGGCATATCCGCCGTACTGTTCAAAAGCCATATCAGCGCGATGTCCATCTGTACGGTTATAAGAGGCAGTCACCGTACTACTGAAGCGCCCTTTCCTTATGCGGTTAGTAGCTTCGGTCTGTACACTTCCATAAGACCCGGCACCAATGTTGATGTTTGTACGTATTCCGTCTTCCTGCATCTTACGGGTAACAATGTTAATAACCCCACCCATGGCGTTAGAACCATAAAGCACGGATGCGGGGCCACGGAGCACTTCCACACGTTCTGCCATCATGGTCTGATATGCATCGGCAATGGGGTGTCCCATCAGTCCCATATACTGAGGATGTCCGTCAATCAAAACCAATAATCCTGTAGTGGGAAGTCCGGCCTGTGCGGGTCCTCCAATGCCTCTTAAAGACATTTGTCCTGATGCACCGGTAGCTACACCATACCCCATTACGCCACGTGAAGTAGAGAAAAAACCCGGCACTTGTGAATTCAACACCGGAAGTACGGAAGTCTGCTGGCTCGCTTCAAGTTGCGGACGTCCCACTACCGATACGGTCATGGGCAAATGGCGCACATCCGTTTCACTTCGTGTACCTGTTACTACTACTTCATTGATCGCATAACTTCTGGCTACCTTTGTGCTGTCCTTGCTGGTTTGTGCTTGTAGGCTTACCGCACTCATCAGGCAGCCTGTAAAGAATGCAAGTACAAATCTCTCTTTTTTCATCTTTAAAATAACTCTTTAATTTTATAATAGTTCCCGATTGCAAATATAGGGATTGTTACTGATAGAAACCGTAGATAAATTACGGTTGTAAATACCATAATTACTGATTAACGCATTCTAACTTACGTGTTATTCACTATCCAGGACTTGAACTCGGACGCTTTGTTCTTACTGATATAGATACGTTCGGGAGTTTCTACATCCAATGTTACCAGCAAACGGTTATCAAACCAGATCGTTATATCCGTCACGCTATTCCTTGCTATGATGAATTGCTTATTCGCCCGGATGAAATCTGCCGGATTCAGAGAAGCCATTATCTGTTCCAGTGTTTTGGAGTATGGATACATATTCCCATCTTTCAAGTAGATACAGGTGTTTTTATCCGCTGTATAAAAGCATGAAACTTCTTTCAAGCCAATAGGTAACAGCTTATCTTTATATGGAATTAATAACTTGTCTTTATATTTAGGAGTCGGCATCAGTTGAGTCAATTTGGATAAGTATTGAATCACATCCTGGCGCGTCAGTTTTTTGTATTTATCCAGCGCCTGTTTTACATCTTCCACCTTGACAGGTTTTAGCAAATAATCAATGCTATTCACCTTGAAAGCTTCTATGGCGTATCTGTCATAAGCCGTCGTGAAAATAATAGAAGTTTCCAACTCCATTTTATCAAAAATGGTAAATGCCGAACCGTCCGATAAATGAATATCCATAAATATCAAATCCGGTGCAGGATTCGATTGCAGCCAATGAATGGTTTGGGTTACGCTTTCCGTATTACCGGCTATTTGAATATCATAAGAGACTTCACCAAGAATATCCACCAGATTCTCATAAGCGGCAGTCTCGTCTTCTACAATCAACACTCTCATATCTCTATGCAATTTTGATGTCAGTTCTGTTTATTTAAAGGAAGATATACTCTGAATGTATTTTCATCACATTCTATCCGTATTTGCCTGTTCATCAACAAGGCAAAACGATTTTCCAGATTTTTCAGCCCGGTTCCGTTCGTATCAGGAGGAGACAATTTAGGATAAATGGGATTACTCACCACCAGTTCTTTTTGCTCGTTCAGCCTGATGGTAATTTCCATTTTATGCTCACTGTCTATCCTATTATGAACGGTCACATTCTCTACCAGCGGAAGCAGTGAAAGCACAGGCAACGTCAGTTCATCCTGCATAGCCTCATCCACTTGGATCAAGAAGACCAGTTTATTGGCAAAGCGTACTTCCATCACATAACGGAAAGATTGAATAAATTCCAGTTCTTCCCTCAAAGTAACCAGTCCTCTCTTATCACTTTGAAGAATATAACGGAAGATATCAGATAATTCATGCACATACATCAACGTTTTTTCATCATCCTTCTTCCGAATAAGCGATTGCACTCCATTCAAGGAGTTAAAGAAAAAATGTGGATTGATCTGATTAGCCAACGCATCACATCGGCTTTGCAGATTTTCTATACGTAGACGTTCTATCTCATGCTCTTTTTCACGCTGCGTGGAGTATAACATGGAAATATGCCCGATCAACGTACACAGAGAACACAGAATAAAGAATTGGGAGATCAATGTACTACCCAGAAAATCAGTACGGATACCATAAGAGTGAATCCAATAGGAAATAGACGCAAAGCCTGCATAGGCAGCCAATGAATATAAGAAGTTACGGCCAAAACGTTCCTTAAACTGCGCTGTTGACAGTTGTCGCAAATTATAACGTAACAACAGACAAATCAGTCCCCAGAAAAAAAAGAAACGATAAACAAAATACCAATAAAAACCCGTACAACTTGCTCCTTCCAGAAATTTTATATCCCAGGGCAGACAGGCTATATTAGGATATATGATAAAGACTGCACTAATCAGACCGACCAGTGGCAGTTTACGACTTATATAAGTATCAAATGAGAGCATAAAACATTTCTTCTTTTCTACAAAGAAAGATATTTTTTTTGAGACTTGACAGCACCAAAGAATCAAAACGAAAAAATAAGGTATAAAGACGAAACCACGCATGGAGAATTAAAACTCCGAATAAATTTGGTGGTTATAAAAACAATGCCCAAATTTGCACCCCGAAAATAAAGACAGGAATATAAAAATCCTCATCGGAGGGCATTATAATCAATAATTATAGTGCCGGATAAGATGAATGGTGAGAATCATTCATCCTGTCCGGCACTTTTTTTATGCCATATCTATAGCTTCTACTAAATTGATGAAAGAATAAATTGGATGAAAGAATTAGATTTGACACAGGGCAGCGTCCCTAAAGTACTATTACAATTTGCGGTTCCATTCCTGATAGCCAACGTGCTCCAGGCCCTTTACGGAGGTGCCGACCTTTTTGTTGTGGGACAATATGATGACTCCGCAAGCGTAGCGGCCGTAGCCATTGGTAGCCAAGTGATGCAAACCATTACAGGTATTATCCTGGGTATTACCACCGGAACAACCGTGCTGATTGCCATTGCAACCGGAGCGAAAGACGACAGGCAAGTGGCGTCTACAATCGGTTCTTCCGTTTGGTTGTTTTCAATTATCGGCATCGTACTTACTCTGGTCATGGTATTGTTCCATGACCGGATTTCCAGCTTGATGCACACTCCGGCAGAAGCTATAGAAGATACGAAAAGTTACATTCTGGTTTGCTCGGTCGGTATACTGTTTATTGTAGGCTATAATGTCGTGTGTGGTATCCTGCGCGGACTGGGTGATTCGAAAACACCACTCTATTTTGTGGGACTGGCCTGTATAATCAATATTGTCCTTGACTTTATATTAGTGGGAACTTTTCATCTCGGTCCTACCGGGGCAGCCATTGCTACTGTAACGGCACAAGGTGTCAGCTTTACGATAGCACTCTGGTTTTTATACCGGCGCGGATTTCATTTCGAGTTTACACGACGGGATATCCGATTGAATAGAGTTTTATCTAAAAGAGTACTGACCTTAGGCGCCCCCATAGCATTGCAGGATGCATTGATCAATGTTTCATTCCTGATAATCACTGTGATTGTGAATCAGATGGGAGTCATTGCATCAGCTTCTCTGGGTGTAGTCGAGAAAATTATTGTTTTTGCCATGTTACCTCCTATGGCTATATCATCGGCTGTAGCCACAATGACAGCACAAAATTACGGTGCAGGACTTATACAGAGAATGAATAAGTGCCTACTTTCCGGAATAGGATTTGCTCTTATTTTTGGCCTATCGGTTTGCCTGTATTCGCAATTCCTGCCGGAAACGCTCACGGCATTCTTCACTAAAGATCCTGCGGTGGTGGCAATGGCAGCAGAATATCTACGGGGATACAGCATAGACTGTGTTGTGGTCAGTTTCGTTTTCTGTATCAATTCTTATTTCAGTGGACAGGGAAATTCGCTATTCCCTATGATTCACAGTCTGATAGCGACCTTCCTGTTCCGTATCCCGTTATCCTACTGGTTCAGTCAGATAGACAGTTCTTCACTGTTTATCATGGGCTTCGCTCCACCCATTTCTACAGTAGTTTCCTTATTTATATGTATCTGGTATCTGAGATATACACGAAAACAAAATTACTAAAACACAATTTCCCTACTTTTAGGTATTGCCTCCCTTACTCAAGAACCGTAACTTTGGCAAAAAATAAAAGTAGCCTATGAACCCCGGAAGAAAATGTGAGGAACAGCAAAAAGAGAGAATTTATCAAAGTATAAGTTCTCTCTTTTTTTGAATGAATTTGAATATTGTTCTTTTTTGCCAGATCGTATTAATTCCAATAATTCCCAAATAAAAATGAAAAAGAAATATGAATTTAAGAGTGTAGTAGCTGAGACACTGCTGATACCTCTTTACATGAGAGCCAAAGAGAGTCGCCGGAAAGATGCTATTTTGCGTGATCGGCAAGCCGAACAACTGGTAGAAAGTATCGAGTATGATTACTCCCAATTTGATGGTGCCAAATTGAGTGCCATAGGATGTGTCGTACGTGGATTGTACTTTGATAATGCCATCCGGCGCTTCATTGCCACACGAAAAAATCCAATAGTAGTGAATGTAGGTTGCGGACTGGATACCCGCTATCAACGTATTGAAGAACACGACAAAGCCATATTTTATGAAATGGATTTACCCGAAGTAATCGACTTGCGACATGATTTACTACCGGAACCTGAGGGCGATCATTACATAGCCGGTTCTTTGTTAGAAACCCAATGGATGGATGATCTTCGTAAAAAGCATCCCGAAGGAGAGTTTATCATTGTTATCGAAGGTGTACTGATGTATTTCTATGAAAAGCAAGTACGACAATTACTCACCCGATTGGCCGACCGATTCAGTGGTGGTGAGGTATGGTTCGATGTATGCGGGCCTATGATGGCAAACTCCAAGTATATTAAACCCGACTCACTCCGGGGACACGAAGCCCAAATCCGCTCCGGCCTGAAAGACGGGCATGAGGTGGAAAACTGGGAACCACGCCTGCAACTTATCGACCAGGCACTCTACCAGAAATTCTTCCCCAAAAGATGGGGACTCGGCGGAAGGCTAATGGGGCTATTCCCGGGTATTTGCAGGAAGTTCAGTTCGCTGTTGGGGTACAAAATTAAATAACTATGCTCTGTACTCGTTTGGTGTCATCCCCACCACCTTTTTAAACAGACGGCTTAAATGATGTGGATACTTGAAGCCCAGTTCATAGGCAACTTCGCTGACAGTCTTATTCTCATCATAAAGCCGTTCTTTTGCTTTCTCTATCACAAAGAGCTGAATGGATTCCTGAGCTGATTTTCCTGTTTCTTTCTTTATCAGATCCCCAAAATAATTAGGAGAAAGATGCAATCGGTCTGCAGCATATTGCACGGATGGTAAACCGACAGTTTGCGGTTGGTCTGATTCAAAGTAATCACTGAGCAGGTTTTCAAAACGCACCAGAATATCTTTATTTATGTTTTCACGCGTAATAAACTGACGGTCATAGAAACGCTGGCAATGGTTCAGCAGAAGCTCAATCGTAGAGGCTATAATATCTTTACTATGCTTATCTATGGCACGCTCCAATTCTTCTTGTATTTCAACGAAACAATTAAGGATAATCTGCCGTTCACGTTCAGACATATGCAAAGCCTCATTGGCTTCATAAGAGAAGAAGCTGTAATCTTTCATTTTACGTCCTAATGAAGTACCCCGTAGCAAATCAGGATAAAAAGCCAACACCCACCCTTGAGGATTCAGTGTTTCGCCATCATCATCAACTCCCGCCACTTGACTCGGAGCCACAAATACCAGTGTACCTTCCTGATAATCGTACGTACTTCGCCCATAAGACAATTCTCCACACTTGAGCTGTTTCAGAAAAACACAGTAGAAACCAAAATTCTTACGTCCATGCTTTAAGGACTTCAACGTTGAGAAGTCCACCACACTAACAAGCGGATGCAAAGTCTCCACTCCCATTGCCATATTATACTCCTGAACAGTATTCAATTTTACGATTGTACCCATAATCTGATCATTTAATCTGATGACAAAAATAACAGTTTTCTTTCAGCATTCCATCACTTGTCTTGCAAAATCTGTAATATTGGTATAAGAAACTGTAACCTGTGTATACAGTTCATTATCAAGTATTCAATCAAGATTTTAAAACCGTAATAATGGTGTGTAATGCAGTAATTTGTCTATTTACAAACTTCATCCCACCACTTACCTTTGCAACATCAAAAAAAACTGCAAAAAGACAAGAGTTATGAAATACAGAGAATTAGGAAAGAGCGAACTTAAAGTTTCCGCATTGGGTTTGGGTTGTATGGGTATGAGTCACGGTTATGGTGCTGCCGCTGATAAGAAAGAAATGATTAACCTTATTCATCAGGCTATAGAAAAAGGAATCACCTTTTTTGATACTGCTGAAGTATATGGCCCATACACCAACGAGGAATTAGTAGGTGAAGCCTTAGAATCTTATCGGAAAGATGTAGTCATTGCTACCAAATGCGGCATTCAGATGGTCGACGGCAAACAAGTTGTCATTGGTAAACCGGAAATAATACGGAGTTCCATTGAAGGTTCCCTCAGACGTTTGCGGACAGATCATGTCGATCTGTACTATCTGCACCGTGTAGACCCGGATGTTCCTATAGAAGAAGTGGCAGAAACCATGAAAGAATTAAAACAAGAAGGCAAAATTCTACATTGGGGACTATCAGAAGCTGGCGTACAGACCATTCGTCGGGCACATCAGGTCTATCCGCTGACTGCCATTCAAAGCGAATACTCTATGTGGTGGCGCGAACCGGAAAAAGAATTATTACCCACTCTCGAAGAACTGGGTATCGGTTTCGTCCCCTTCAGCCCGCTGGGTAAAGGTTTCCTGACAGGAAACATCGGCAAAGACACACAATTCGGCAAAGACGATTTCCGCAGTATCGTTCCACGCTTTACTGCTGAGAATCTGAATGCCAATCAGGTTATAGTTGATTTTGTGAGAAAGCTGGCGGAAGAGAAAAATGTAACGCCTGCACAGGTTGCATTGGCCTGGGTACTTGCTGTAAAACCCTGGATCGCTCCCATTCCAGGAACCACCAAACTGAAACGCCTAGAAGAGAATATACAAAGTATAAATGTGGAAATAAGCCCGGAAGAGTTGACAAGGATAAATGATATGCTTAATTCTATTCCAGTGTCAGGCGAGCGCTATCCGGCAGAGTTAGCAAAAAGAGTAGGCAAATAAACAAAGGGCTTAAAATAATACAATAATCTGCAATGTCCGGGGATATTAAGGAAGTAAAGTGTTTTAATATAAAATCAATAAAGAAAAAGTAATTATGCAGAAAGTAAAATTAAATAATGGCATCGAAATGCCAATTCTCGGTTTCGGTGTATATCAAATCGAAGATCAAACTTTGTGTGAACAATGTGTATATGACGCTATTGAAGCAGGTTACCGTTCTATAGATACGGCTGCCGCTTATGGTAATGAAGAAGCTGTAGGAAGAGCCATCAAACGCAGTGGCATCCCCCGCGAAGACTTGTTTATCACTACCAAACTCTGGATATCAGATGCCGGTTATGACAAAGCAAAGAAAGCCTTCGAAGCATCCATGAAACGTTTGCAACTCGATTATCTGGACCTGTACCTTATTCATCAGCCATTCAATGACTATTACGGTGCTTGGCGTGCTATGGAAGAATTATACAAGGAAGGCAGTATTCGTTCCATCGGCGTCAGCAACTTTATGCCCGACCGTCTGGTAGATCTGATCCTTCATAATGAAATCATACCTGCCGTCAATCAGGTAGAAACTAATCCTTTCTATCAACAAATCGAAGCAGAGACATTCATGCAAGAGAAAGGCGTTCAGATTGAATCATGGGCTCCATTTGCCGAAGGAAAAAACAATATGTTCCAGAATGAGACATTAGCGGCCATTGCAGGCAAATACGGTAAATCCATTGCACAAGTTATATTGCGATGGTTGATACAAAGAAATATTGTCGTTATCCCGAAATCTATCCGTAAAGAACGAATTATTGAAAACTTCAATGTATTCGATTTTGAACTGACAAAAGAAGATATGAAAAAAATAGCAGCACTGGATACTAATACCAGTTGCTTCTTCTCTCATCGTGATCCGAAGATGGTAGAGTGGCTGAGCGGACTACATTAAAAACACTCCAAGTCTCAATACATTTCAATAAGATCATTTGCATACAATCGGCATATTAGTTACTTTTGTAGAGTGTTTTATAAATCAACCTAATATGAATAGAATAAATATACCCAATAACTCTTATGCCGATTGTCCTATTCGAATGATATTATCACGTATCAGCGATAAATGGTCAATACTGACTCTCTTCACTTTGACACAGGCTCCTGTTATGCGATTCAACGAACTGCAAAAGACAATACCGGATATATCTCAGAAAATGTTGACAGTTACCCTCCGTACATTAGAAGAAGACGGATTGGTAAAAAGACAAATCTATGCACAGGTTCCCCCAAAAGTAGAATATTCACTCACTAAAAGAGCTATGTCTCTACTACCACATATAGACTCTTTAATTTCGTGGGCACAGGAAAATATGGAAGCTATAATCAATGACAGAAAAAAGCATAAGAGCGAATAAAAAAATCGCCCTTATGCCTTTTCCAAAAATGGTATTATAAAGTTCCCAGAAAGACTCTCTTACATCGCTTTCCAAAACTTCTGGAAGTCCTTGTACCGTCCGTAACAAACCAGTTCGTCACCAGCTTGTACCTGATCATTTTCAGGTAATTCATTCATCACATCATGTTCTGTGAATGAAATGCCCAAACAGTTCTTTAAAGTCTTGGCACGCTTCAACGCTAATAACTTCAAACCAAATTCTTTGTCCAGATTCAATTCATTGGCATAGTATCCTATCATTTTTTCCGGCACAGTGAATTTCACTACATAATAATTTGAATCTACCCTGAATGTTTCCATATTGGCACCAAATTCCAGCAGATGTACCAAACCACGAGCAGCATCTTCCTCCGGAGTTAAAATCCGTTCCAAATCAAAAGCCTCAAGTACGGAACGATGGACATTATCAATAGCCCGCGCATAGATATGCTCCACTTTCTGTTGTTTCAGCAAAGCCACTACACGAATGGAAGCGCCAAAATTCTCACCAATAGCCACTACTACCACATCCACTCCACTTAAAGGAAGAACAGCAAGCGCCTGCTCGTCAGTTGCATCCAATACAAAAGCTGTAGCTATTTTTTCTTTTATACTATCTACGCGGCTTGCACTCACATCCGCACCAATCACCTCGTGCCCCAATGCCGACAACTCCTCGGCAAGCATGTGTCCGTAATTCCCTAAACCGATAATAATATACTTCATACTATTTATTTTACTACTAATTACTAATTTATAATGATCTGTCCACTTGGATACTGATACTTCGTATGTTTCTTTTGCTTAATGATACCCAACATCAATGTAATCAAGCCCACACGTCCGATAAACATCAAGAAAGCAACAAGTAGCTTACTATTATCACCCAAGGTCGGAGTCAGATTTAAACTAGAACCTACCGTACTCAGTGCCGACACACATTCAAACAAAAGTGCCATAACAGATGCCTGAGGTTCCCACATCGTCAGAATAAAAACAAAAACAAATAAAACACCAAGAGACATCACCACTGTAGCATTGGAACGACGGATTGAATCGTATGACAACTCACGGCCGAACACCTCTACCTTTTCCGTACCGCGCAACACAGCAACCAGATTCAACACAACTACCGCAAAGGCATTCACTTTGACACCACCGGCCGTAGATTGTGCTGCACCACCAACCCACATCAGGAAAATATAGATCAATACACTCTGTACTCCCAACGAAGTTAAATCCACACTGGTAAACCCAGCAGTACGCGGACAAGTTGCATTAAAAAATGCCTGTGTCCATTTATCAGCAACCGACATACCGGCAAAGGCATGGTTCCACTCAAAAATGGCAATAAAAACTGTGCCAAGCACCAGCAACAAAAAAGTCATAATCAGTACAATCCTCGTATTCAGGTTATACAGATGGTAAAAACGATGTCTGTCCCACTCCCATGTATGCAAGAACTTCCATATACGACGTAAATGATGGAGTACGATATCTTTAAAATTCACCAATATCGGGAAACCGATACCACCCAGAATAATCAGCAAGGATATATAAATAAGGAAAGGATTATGCCCCGTCATCACCAATGGATTACCCAGATTACCCGGTAATGTGGAAAAACCCGCATTACAAAATGCTGATATGGCATGGAAAGCTGAAAAGGCTACTTCCTCCTCAAAAGTCATTCCCATTGTACCATGAATATCACTCCAAATGGCAAGCATTCCCATCCCTTCTATAGCCAGTGTGAAGCCTAATATATACAGTAAAGTAGAAAGCAATGAATTCAATGAATTGGAACTAACCATATCACGAACCACCAACTGGTTATAGAATGATGTATTACCCATAAAGAACATCGCAAAAAAACTGGTCAGTGTCATCACCCCCAAACCACCAATCTGTATTAGTAGGATAATCACCACAAAACCAGATGTAGTAAAGGTGGAAGCCACATCCACCGAAGTCAGTCCTGTGACACACACTGCACTAGTGGAAATAAACAAAGAATCCACCCACGAAATTCCATTCATCGTACAGCGGGGCAGCATTAACAGGCCCGTTCCTATAAGAATAATAATAAAGAAACTACCAGCCAGGATTAAAGAAGGATTCGTTCTCCGTCCTAATAACCTGACCAAGCCATTGGACAGATTAAAGAAAGAAAAAATGAGCAAAAGTACAATGTGATAAGGTTTTCCGTTCAGGAATTCCCAAAAGTACAAAATAGCTCCTTCTTCCTCCGGTCGATGAAAAATAACCGGAATCAGAGTAAGATAGAGTAAGGCGATCAGTATCCAGGCCAGTTTCTTAAATGCACGCTTTGTATCTCTGTATTCCAACAAGAGACGCAAAGTCACTTCCGTCAGGAAAACACCCCACACAAACCGATAAAGAGTTTGCAGTTGAGAAGCCTCGTGTTCGGAAATAGTAAAGCCGTGTTCATATACTACACCTACAATTAACAGAATAGAAGCCAGGTAGGCTATATAAGTCACCCCTCCAAGAATGATCCGAGTGTACGGATGAATCCATTTATTCTGATATAACAAGAATTTATGATAAATCTTCATGGAGACACCAAATTAAATATCAGGCAAACATAAACAAAACAATGCGTATAGACAAAAAACAAAAGAAAAAAGAAATTGTTTTAAAAATAATAGTTACATTTGGCCTCGTAAAAATTTAATAGAATTAACCACTATGAGCAACAAGACAAAAAGATTTTTCCTTCCGGAAGAAGAAATTCCACACTATTGGTATAATATACAGGCAGATATGGTAAATAAACCGATGCCTCCGCTTCATCCCGGTACCAAACAACCACTGAAAGCAGAAGATTTATATCCTATCTTCGCTCAGGAACTGTGTAAGCAAGAACTTAACCAGACCGATAAGTGGATTGAGATTCCCGAAGAAGTACGCGAAATGTACAAATATTATCGCAGTACTCCGCTCGTCCGTGCCTATGGACTGGAGGAAGCATTGGGTACTCCGGCACACATCTATTTCAAGAATGAGAGTGTCAGTCCAATGGGATCACACAAGTTAAACTCTGCCATTCCCCAAGCTTACTATTGCAAAAAAGAAGGAGTAACCAACGTTACCACAGAAACCGGTGCCGGTCAATGGGGAGCTTCACTGGCCTATGCTGCCCGCTTGTTTGGCTTGGAAGCTGCCGTTTACCAAGTGAAAATCAGCTACGAACAAAAGCCTTACCGCCGCAGCATTATGCAGACTTTCGGTGCACAAGTTACACCGTCTCCATCTATGTCTACCCGCGCCGGAAAAGACATTCTGACAGCTCACCCCAACTATCAGGGTTCCTTAGGAACAGCTATTTCGGAAGCCATTGAACTGGCACAAACTACACCGAATTGCAAATATACATTAGGGTCCGTTTTGAGCCATGTGGCTTTGCACCAGACTGTAATCGGCCTGGAAGCCGAAAAGCAAATGGAAATGGCTGGAGAATATCCTGATATGATAATCGCTTGCTTCGGTGGTGGTTCCAACTTTGGCGGTATCGCATTCCCATTCATGCGCCATAAGATCCTGGAAGGTAAACAAACACGTTTTATCGCTGCCGAACCGGCTTCTTGCCCGAAGTTGACACGTGGTAAGTTCCAATATGATTTCGGCGATGAAGCCGGATATACCCCATTGCTACCTATGTATACACTGGGACACAACTTTGCTCCTGCCAATATTCATGCAGGTGGATTGCGTTACCACGGTGCAGGTGTTATCGTTTCGCAACTATTAAAAGATGGTCTGATGGAAGCTGTAGACATCAAACAACTGGAATCATTCGAAGCCGGTTGTCTGTTTGCCCAGGTTGAAGGTATCATTCCCGCACCCGAATCTTGTCACGCTATTGCTGCCGCCATCCGCGAAGCAAACAAATGCAAGGAAACAGGCGAAGAAAAAGTAATCCTGTTCAATCTCTCAGGTCACGGACTGATTGACATGACTTCATACGATAAATATCTCTCCGGCGATCTTGTGAATTATGAACTGACTGATCAGGATATTCAGAAGAACCTGGACGAAATAGGCAGTCTGACGTAAGACGCCTCATCAATAAATGTTTGCCAGACTAACGAGTGGCTCATAGAGCTTTTCAATATCCTGTGCATCCAGTTCAATATCAACTTGGTCCCCCGGAATCAACCGTATTCCGGGGGGCTTTGCGTCTTTACCATCCCGATGTATATTAATAATAGCACAGTTTTCGGGTAAAGAAAGCTCGTCCACAAGTTTACCGTCCAGATACGAACCTGTCATCACTTCGATGGATAGTTTATATCTTTTTTGTTCCTGAAAAGCAGGAGTATTGATCATATCCTCATAAAGCGTCACATTAAAAGGTTTTATCTGAAGAAGTTCCGTAAAATAATAAGTTAATCCGCCTACTACTACCGATGGGTAAAATACCTCAAAGTGCCCTGTTATCTCGGTAATCAGTACGATAGCCGTCAAAGGGGTACGTATCACAGCCACCAGAAAAGCCGACATGGAAATCAACATCACATAACTGACATTCTCCGGTTCAATAACTCCATATTCCACTCCCAGTAAACCGACAATCTGCCCCAGTAATCCACCAGTGACCAAGGTAGGGATAAAACTTCCGCCCGGCAAACCGGATGAAACACAGATTACGGAAAAGCCGAAATGTAATAGCATCATTGCCGTTACCCACATGATCTGTGCATGGCTGCCGGACTGTGCCTGCTCCAAAAGAAACTGTTCTCCCCCACCCGTCAGGTTAACCTGCATAAAGGAAATAATGTAAGCAACCAGCAGCAGATAGAACATCTTCATATATAACGAAGATTTCACCGTAGCATAAACTCGCTTAAAGGACACCATCATCATAGAATATAGCTTTCCGCAAACAGAAATAATCACTGCAAGCAATAAGAAGTACTTCACCTGAACTCCAAAAGAAAAACCGGGTTCGGCCACTTGTATCAGATGGTAGGAATTTATAGGAAAAACCATACTCGCCACCGCCCCCGCCACTACACCTGCCAGCAAGGTAGTAATAGCCGTTTTCGGAGCATCAAAACGTTCAATGGATTCGATGACAAGCAATGAAGAAGCCAGCGGTGCTGCAAACGCAGCGGCAAGACCGGCACCGGCACCGGCAGCAAGCAATTGTTTTCGTTCACCTCTCAAAATATGTGTCCAACGCGCTACAAGGCATCCGATATACGAACCTATTTGCACAGAAGGTCCTTCACGCCCCAGTGATAATCCGGCTGAAACCGAAAGAATACCACCGAAGAATTTAGAAACCAACTCTATAAAAGGGTGTTTGTAGGTAATGCGTCCATTAATAGCAGCACGTGTTTGAGGAATACCTCCCCCGGTGATAAGTGGCATTTTCATCACCAGCCAGGATACGAATATCAGTATCGCCCAAAAGAAAAGAAAAAGAGGAATATGCCAGTACCACTCCGGGCGGGAAGCAAAGAATTCACTTCGCAGGTTAAAAAAATAATAGAGGCAATAATGATAGGGAACGGCCACCAGCCCCGTCAGCAATCCTACGAAGATGCTGACGAAATACAGGCGTGCGTCAACCAGTTTCAGCTTCACGACATACCACTTCCTCAGTTTTCTAAAGTTTTTGAACCTTTGAAACATTCCCCAGAGTTTTCTTTTATTAATTTGAGTATCTACAACAAATTAACCCTGTTGAAGTTTCAAGACTTTGCGTTTTTTACTTTTTCCCCATCATATTCAATCGCAGGATAGCATGTACCATAAAATAACGTCCCAAAACATTATAATCCGCATCACGTATAGCAGTAGCCGAAATAGTACGCACCATGGAAATCTCCTGACGTAGAATATCATAAAACTTAAAACGTAGCAGTAATTGTTTCTTTTTCAAGAAAGCTTTCGATAGTTGGCAATTCCATATCAGATTCTTCCGCCCACTGCTATCATATCCATATCCGGTGCGAAGAAAATACGTGAGATCACTACTACACTCAAATCCCCAGGGAAGATAATACTGTAAATCTCCTCCTAATTGATAATCGAATGTTTCCGTACGCATATCTTTCACATTGTTATATGAATTATTATATAATACCTCTCCCCGTGCACTCAGTTCGAGTTGCCGGGTACGGAAAGTAAGTTGCAGACGTTCACGCGTCGTAAGATGCTGAACGGAACTTTTCATCGGTTCTTCTTTATTCTGAGTGGTGTACCCATTCTGATTCCTATATTGCAGATAAGAATAGGTGCGGAACAGCCAGTTGCGATTGTTGAAAGGCCCACTCAATGAAAGAGAGCCTGATGCTCGCCAGTTTCCATTCAAATTAACGGGCATGGTAGTTCTACCTCCTGTTTCACTGTCGTATGTGACCTGGTTTGTTACACTATTAAGTACATTCTCCACAAAAAGGGATACCACCATGTTGCGCTGATGCTTGACATTGTATGAATTATAATTCAATGTAAACGTATTGGTATAAGAAGGCTTTAGAGAAGGGTTACCAATACGGATATTCAATGGATTCGTCATATCGGCAACCGGCTGCAGATCACGAACGCTGGGTTGTCTTCCCTTTCCTCTATAAATGGCTTGCAACTGGGTACGTTTGGAAAACTTATAGCGAAAGTTCAATGTTGGCGAGAAGTTAAGAACCGTTTTGCTCATTTGATGTTTGGAACCTCATCCAGAAAAGAACGGCTGTCCAGTTTTTGAGGTTCCAGATCGACACCAATATTGTAGTTATACTTTTTCCGGGAAGTACGGACAGCCATATTGAAAAGATGGGTACTATATTGACTCTCAAAACTATTACTTGCCAAGGAATCGTAATCGACTACAAAATCCTCCATCGCCTCATCCCAGTTATAGACGAAACGGTCCGAATTAGTCACCCGGTATTGATAGCTGTAACGAAACTGAAGAAAATAACGGTTAGGCAACGGTTCTACATATACCAGTTGCAGGCGGTAATTATAACCGCCACCTTCATCATCCACACGCTGGTTGACTACTTTCTCCGTATCATTCTTGAAATAATGTGTAGTAGAAAAATTTTCCCTATCGGCCGAAGAAGCATTCGTTCCATAATCCACCTTCAAAGCCAGGTTTCGCCCTTTACGGCTGAACTTACGGTTGACCTGTAACATGAAAGTCAAATTATACTGGGAATTATCATAAAGATTAGAGGCAGTTCTCTCATTCAATAAGCTTTCATCCGACCAACTCTGTTGATAACTTCCATTCCTCCTGTCACTTGCCACATAGCGATACTGTGGGCGAAATACCAAGTTGGTTACCGAATCTATCTTCCATTCCAGATAAGCATTTGCCGTCAGATTGTGGCTTTTCGTATGATTATCGTTGGTGCTATGACTGATTGATTTATCTTGTCTCAGAAAGTTGTCTACTGTAGTACGACTATCCTCCGAACGATCAGTACCCGCATATTGAATATTAGAACGAAGTTTCACCCTGTCCCAGTCACGAGTGAAGTTCATGCCTAAGGAATGTGAAGTAACCAACCCTACCCTATTCAAAATATTCCCACTGGCAGCCGACGACTCTCGCTGCAACTCCGAGAAACCTTGATTGTTCGTATTATTCAGATTACCGATAATAGTTAGTTGGGAATTATCTCGAAAACGATTCAAAGTATTGGCAAGCTCATACCGTCCTTTATTGCCTGTACCTGCCATGAAGTTATCCATCCATCCCTTCTTCATGTCCTTCTTCACCGCCAGGTCAAGTATCATTTCTTCATCTCCGTCATCAATTCCCGTCAGGCGAGCCAAGTCAGATTTACGCTCATAAGCTTTCAGTTTCTCCACCATTTCTACCGGAAGATTCTTCAAAGCAGCCTTCGGATCATCCGTAAAGAACTCTTTACCGTCTACCAGTATTTTTTTAACTTCCTTTCCATGGATCAACAACTTTCCATCACCATCAATTTCCCCACCGGGCAATTGTTTCACAAGATCTTCCAGCATGGAACCTTCGGGAGTACGATAGGCTGAAGCATTAAAAACCGTTGTGTCCTGTTCGGTAACCGCTAATGGCGCTTTACCCACTATAACCGTTTCATTCAATAAAAAGCCATCAGGAAGTAACGCAATATCACCCAAATTCTGCGAAGAACCTCTGAATGAAGTGGGAATAGGCTTAGAAAAAGTAGTATAGCCAATGAAAGAAATTTCCAAAAATAACTTCTTATCTTTTGGCCAGACAACCGGCATTTTGAATTTGCCGTCGTCCGTCGTTGCTACACCGGTAACAAAAGCACTATCCGGTAAAGTTAGCAAACGCACCGCTGCATATCCTACCGGTTGCTTTGTATCTTTATCAACAACACGTCCGGCAAAGTTCCCTTTGCCGGACTGAGCATTAGCAGTCATACCTGACCACAATAAAACAACATAAAATAGTATGTTTCGGAAAGTCAAATATGTATGCCTGTGCCCCATTCGTGTCTATCAAGTAGTCTAATGAAAATGTATTATTTAGTGGCAGGAGCAGGTCTTCCATGCATCGGACGCTTTCCTTGTCCGTGCTTCTGACCTTTTCTTCTATCAAATTCTTTTCTGAATTTATTCGCATTACTCTTTTCTGTCTGATAGATCTTCATAATCTGTTTAGGAGACAGAATCTTACGAAATTCATTATAATACTTCTCACGAACATCCAGAATCTTACGGCTTTGTGCAAACTGATCCTTTATCTGTTTTTCTATTTCCGCATCCGTCGGTACAGGTTTCGCAGTTTGTTTAGCTTCTGCATTGTTTCCTCTATTTCTTTCGTGGCGGTTCATCATCCGGCACTCACGCAGTGCTTTCAGGTACCCCTCGTAAACAGGAGTAAATTTAGCAGCCGTAGCATCATCCAACATCAATGTTTTTACCATCTGGTTAGCTTGTCTCTGCATCATCTGCTCGGGAGTAGGGCGTTGTTTCTGATCCTTATTATCCTTATTCTGAGCAGAAATTGTTTGGCTACCAATCAAAAGAGCAGCCATCATTACATAAATAAACTTAGCCTTCATAATTTTCTTGTTTTTTATTAATACCTAATTTAAAAATATGTCATTATCAGAGAAGTCGACGAGCTCTTCCAACTCCTCATCCGACAGTTCATGAATCCATTTATCCACCGGATCGCTGCTGCTTCTATCCACAGCCAGCATATCCGAAGTTCCTGCAGGTACATCTCCCGTCTGTAAATAAGACGGAACAAATAATACCCCTGCCAGTATTGCAGCAGCTGCTACAGCAGTAGAGAACATTATCTGTAAACGGCGTTTCCTACATTGCCCGCCGTAAGTACGTTCCATAACCTTTTGCTGCATATCCTCAAAGAAATTATCAGGAGTGCGGTAAGGTGTCTTTTTACCTATATCATCAAAATCAAATTCTTTATTCATCGTCCTATCTATTTAAGATGTATTCTTTTATTTTTTCTTTCGCATAGTGATAATTCACTTTGAGAGTATCGACCTTGCTATCCAGTATCCGGCTGATCTCTTCGTAATCAAGCTCGTCATAATAGCGTAGGTTGAATATCAACCGTTGTTTTTCCGGTAAACTCAGTATGGCTTCCTGAAACTTGACTGCCAATTCATTTTCATAATCAATATAATCGGAAGCTTTCAGTTTACCAATCAGTTCTTCTTGTACTTCTTCCGCTGGAATCGCTTCTTCATCCTTTCGTGTATTCAGCAAGCGCAAACTCTCATTGGTTGCAATCCTGTATATCCAGGTACTCAGCGAGCTTTCACCACGAAACTGTCCCAGATTACGATATACCCGGATAAAGACTTCTTGGAGAACATCTTCTGCATCCTCATGTGATACCACCAAACGCCGTATATAATTATATATAGGTACCTGAAAGTTATCCATCAGCATTTTAAACCCCTTTTTCGGGTCGGAAGCATATACCTGCCAGATTTTATCCTCATTTATCATCCACTCAATTTCTTAGCTTTATTAGGTTAGAAACTGAAAAAAGGATGAAGTTAAATCAGTAAGTTCATATTTTGCATTTATTAAAGAAGTGGTTAAAAATAAAGTTTCTTATCTTTGTCGCCAACTCTCCTATTTCAGGCTAATTTAAAAAGAAAGATATGGAATGTAAAATCAGAGAATGGAAAATGGAAGATGCCGCTGAACTTGCAGCAACTTTAAATAACAAAAATATCCAAGATAACCTTCGGGATGGCCTGCCTTACCCTTATACTGAGGATGATGCTAAATTCTATATCAATGAAATGCTGAAAGCTGATAAGAATAGTGTTTTTGCTTTTGCTATCACTGCTGACCATAAAGTAGTGGGAAGCATTGGTGTGTTTCGCAAAGATAACATCCATTCGCGGACTGCGGAAATGGGGTATTATATAGCAGAATCTTTCTGGGGAAAAGGTCTGGGAACGTGTGCAATTAAACAAACCTGCCAATATGTGTTTAATAACACCGATATCCTCCGTATTTTTGCAGAGCCGTTTAGCTATAATATCGCTTCTTGCCGGATTCTTGAAAAGAGTGGATTTAAATGTGAAGGAGTACTCAGAAGCAATGCTGTAAAGAATGACCAGATTCTGGATATGAAAATATACTCGCTCCTCAAGAGTGATACCGAATAATAGATTCTGCATAAAAAATAGTTTATTATGAGAGATCAAGCAGTATTAGTGCGCAATGCAGTTAAAAATGAGATTCCTGCATTCGCCCTGATTGGAAAAGATAAGTTTGCATTACAAACTTTGGAATACTATTATTCCCTAGTAAAAGAAGAGTGTAGCGAAGAGTTTCTTAAAGATTTGAGAGACTTGATAGAGAATGATTTCAAAAGGTATCGGGAAGAAAATCCGGAAAAGATTAAGGTACCCGATATGTAGTTCACTTATAGCCATAAAAAAAGGCTATCTATCCCAGACAGCCAATCTTTTGTTAACCTTAAATCTAATACTATGAAAAACACATTGCAAAGATACGGACTTCCGGGATATCTCCAAATTTCCAGGGTGATCTACAACATATTACAACATGTTTTAATAGACATTGCGTATTCGTTAACCATATTGTCGCTTAAAGATATAATCACTTTAGATACAAAATATAAATAAAATGGAGTAAAACAGCAATATCTTGCCAGATTATTGGATATATGCAAAAGAACTGTTAAATTCGCAAATAGAACAAGTGCACTTTTTCTTTTGCTTTGTTTATAGCATAGAAACTTGAACTATTAATAAAAAAACAGGATTGATGCTGAAGAGATTTATCTTCTGTCTGTGGATGTTATTGCCATTCTCTTTGTTTGCCCAAAACGAAGGGACTAATTCCATTGCACACGATAGTCTTACCACCGAAAAGCGTCAAGGAACTTTTATTAAAGCAATGAAAAAGTTCCTCAACTTCAATGATTTCGATACAACTTATATAAGCCCTAATCGCTACAACTATGCCTTAATGCTCGACCATTTCACAAATTACGAGTATTACTCCGTAGGTACCGCTGTTCCCGAACCTCAACGACTCCGGTTCACCCCCAATCCTCGCAACAAAATAGGAGCTTACTTCGGCTGGCGCTGGATATTTTTAGGATGGTCTGTCGATACAGATGGACTCCTTGGGAAAAAAAGTGGGAAAAACAGAGGAACAGAATTCGACCTAAGTCTCTATAGTTCGAAATTTGGAGTAGATCTTTTCTATCGGCGTACAGGCAACGATTACAAGATACACCAGGTAACGGGCTTTTCCGATCGCATTCCTTCCAACTATTCAGAAGACTTCAATGGACTGAAAGTAAATATGAAAGGATTCAACTTATATTATATCTTCAACAACCGGCACTTCTCATATCCGGCAGCCTTCAGTCAGTCTACCAACCAACGACGAAATGCAGGTTCACTGATAGCCGGTCTTTCCGTGTCCACCCACAATCTAAAATTCGATTATACTAAACTACCTGAGCTTATTCAGGAAACAATGAATCCTGGAATGAAAGTCAGAAACATCAAATACACTAATATCAGTCTCAACTTTGGATACGCCTACAACTGGGTATTTGCGCGCAACTGCCTGGCTTGCCTGTCGCTCTGTCCGGCAATCGCCTACAAAACGTCACGTATAGAAAAGGATGCGGAAGAAGGTAACGACTGGTACAAGAACTTCAATATTGATTTCATATTGCGGGCAGGCGTGGTATACAATAATAGTAAGTACTTTGCAGGCGCTTCTTTTCTGGGCAGGACATACGACTATTATCGGGATAATTTCTCCTTAAACAACGGATTCGGTACGTTACAAATATATGCCGGCTTCAATTTCTATCTGAAAAAGGAACACCGGAAAAAGAAATAATGGCTATAAAATTACCAGAACTTATTATGCTCGACACTATATTCAAATCCTGCAGACTGCAATTTTCCTACAATCATCTCCTTATTTACATTCATATCATCGCAGAGTTCATCCAATGAAGAATAACAGTCACGCAATTTCATATTGATGAAGCTGAAAAGCATCATCGGGTCTTTAGGCAATTCCATCTTTCTACTAATACTTATTGATTCCGACTGCAAAATTACAATTATCCGGCTTATCCTATTCCTCCTGAGGACCTATTTTTTCTATCTTTAACGCAACCTTCTCTATAATTTTACTGAGTTCTTCTTCCAGTGGAATGATATTGAAATCTTCCCAGAAATGTTCGTCATACCTGAATTCTTCATCTGCAAGTACAGTACGTGTAGGCAGTCTTTCAGCACGAGGAAAGCGGGTCACATTCTCTTTATCCACCAGGCAAGTCACCATTTCAAACCAAGTATGCAAAGTCGGATTGCTGAAGAAAACACGTTTTCTCTTCATTTTGAAATATAAGTCACCACGAATATGATGGATATAGTAAGTACCATTCCACGGTTTATACGAAATGGTATATACCACCTTCTGTGTAGTCAGGTTCACCTTCTGCGCCTGCCGTACAACAAAGATCCGCGTAGCATCTTTGATGTACTTGGGCTGTATCTCAATGCGAGCCTGTACCAAAGCCCCATTCTCCGAATCAATATACAACGCTCCACAATAGAGAGGCCCCTTGACAGCCGGCTTTTGCTCAAAATAAACCACATTGACACATCGGTCGTCAATAAAGGTTATGTCACCCGAAGTATATACGTACTGATTATCTCTTGCATCAACCGACAGAAAATCCGGCAAGTCTTTAATAAAATCCAGTTGCAGACAAGCCTGAATACCGGCTCTCATCTTAGCTACCAGACTGTCCGTACTCTCCCGGTTATCAATCCGACTCATCTTTAATAGTTTTACCTGATCGGATGTATTAACCTCCTGTAAAGGAGCTTTATAAACCTTGAAAACAGCTTCTGTCAGACTTTGGAATTTGTTCTTTAACTGGACACCTTCCCGATAGAAGGTAGTCAAATAAACGGGAGCCAACGAATAGTTTTCTTTACGTCGCCCCACCATTTCCCGCAATAACTTCCTGGGTTCTACCAACCGAATCAACACTTCTTGTAAAGGAACTATTTTGGGTTCCAGACTCAGTACATTATCCCGTCCAATCAGCATAGTTGCTTCAATATTTTGTGCAACATACCCTAAATGGGAAAAAGAAAGATTGCCACTTTTCAGGGAGTCAGGCAAATGTAGCCTGAACTCCCCATTCTTATTTGTAATATTACCTATTGAAGTTCCTTGAAGAATGACCGATGCATTTACAACAGGGTCTCCCGTTTCTTTATCGCGCAAAGTACCGGTTATGGTGAAATAAGCCAGTGGTGGAGGTAGTTCTTCCGAAACAGTTTTCTTCCTCACAATCTTCTCCGCAGGAGGCAGAATTAGGATGTGATGCCCTATCACTTTAAGTTCTAATGACCTATCGCCTATAATTTCATAAATAGCTTGTCGAACCGTGCAGTTTTTCCTTTTTGTCTTTACCTCAATATCATTATTCACCACCTTACTGTCGTAAACGAAAAGGTAACCGGATTGCTCCGAAACTTTACCCAACAAGGAATATACGGTTCCTTTCATTCCGGGCAATCGTATCATACGTTCCAGCACATCTCCCCCATCCGCTCTCATACCACAGGTTATGAAGAGTAGCCCAAAGAGGAGAATGAAGAAACGATGAAGTTTCATGATTTATATTATTAAGTTATCATTCGGATAAAATCAGTTTATCGCCTTCGCGTGAACATTTCAGGCTCAACGCCCAACAAATGAGCTCTGCCACTGTTTCGGGGGAGTTGTTTTCAAATTCAATAGTCAGCTTTCGTTTATTCAAGACCGACGATGCCGCCTGTATCTGCAAAGTAGGAGCTTCAGCATTCACCACCCGCAGAATATCTTCCAGACATTCATCTTTGAAGCGTATATTCTTTGTATACTGTCTGAACTCATCGGAATCTCCTGTTTCACTCAATTGCAATTGCCGGGCTTGCAAGGTTACGGTTTCCCCGGCATTTACCAGCACACTCTGTCCTCCCTGCTTCAACGAGACCTTCACCCTGCCCCGCTGCACGGATAGCCGGAAAGAGTCATCCTCATGGCTGCGTACATTGAAAGCCGTACCCAGCACTTCTATCCGTACCTTCCCAGTCTCGATCAGAAAGGTTTGTTCGTGATTCTTCGCTACATCAAAGAACGCTTCTCCTTGCAAATTCACTTCCCGCTTGTCCGTAGCAAAATGTTCGGGGTACTGCAAGGTACTCTCTTGCGCCAGATATACCACAGAGCCATCTTCGAGCGTAGTAACCAGCATGGATGCTTCACGGTTTTCCTGCGTCACCAGATTAAGATTTTCCACCTCACCTCCCGGCGCGAACCATAAAAAAGATGCCAGATAGACAAAACCGGCAATTACGGCAGCCGCCAGTGTTCCCCATTTCAAAAGTAGTTTGCGACGCACTAGCCGTCCCTGCCCTACCTCTACGAGCAGGCGGTCTTTATCCAAACGAGCATACAACCGTTCCCATGCCTCATCCGTCTTCGTCCTATTTTTATTCACTTCAGTCATTTCGTAAGAATATAATTATCTATTTCGTTTCGTAAGGTACGGAGCGCTTTCGTCATTTCAGCCTCTACTGTCTTAATGGACAGAGATAATGAAGAAGCAATCTCCGCATATTTCTTTCCTTCCATACGATGCATTTCGAATATCTGCAGCCTGCGCACCGGTAGTTTATCCAGAGTATGGCGAATCAGTCCCTGCAACTCTTCATATTCCAATTGCCTGTGGGGATCAGAATCCTGTTCCAGGACATTACCTGCCAATACATACTCGCGATACCGCTCTTTGACTTCCTTATGCTGGCAATATTGTAGAGCTTCGTTGCGAACAGCTTTATACAGATAGCTCTTTACAGACTGGAAAATCTGTAAATGCTCCCGGTCCTTCCAAAACACGTAGAACAGTTCCTCCACTATTTCCTCGGCAGCTTCCATCTCCCCCGTAATGCCTGCGGCATACCAGCAAAGAGGGGAATAGTAACGGCGGAAGATCTCCTCGAACGCCTTTATATCGCCCTCTTTTATTTTTGTCAGTATGAAGAGTTCATTCAGCATATCCGGGAATTATTGTTGATCTCCAAATATAAGAAAAACTATCTGAAATCTAACGGGATTGTTTTTTCAATTTGCTCACTGCATGTTCCAGAGACTCTGTGGGTTCAATAATATTGTATGCCTTCCAGAAGTCCTCGTTCCAATATACGTCTACCATATCATAGAACACCTGTTTTTCTTTAAAAGCCTTCTTGTATGGAATAGCAGCGAAATCATTCTTTCTATCCGTCACCACCATTTCGGAGAATACTGTATAGCCGGAAGAGAATAAACGCTTTTTCCAGTCGCACTTAAAGCGGATTTCATTCCGTATATAATTCAGATAGGTTTTTCCATTCTGCTCTTTATATGTCACCAGATAGGAGACTTCCTGTGGTCTGAATCGTAACCCAAGGGGTTTCTTATGGAGAATAGCTTCTACCGCCTTCACCCTGTTCTGCATATCCAAAGAGAACTCTGCACGGGTGAATGCCAGCTTCTCAAAATCGATATAGAGCTTCCCATAGAACAAGGCATACATTAAACTGACTCTGGGACGGAAACTAACTACATATTGCATACGGTTATCCAGATTCACAGGATCCTCAATATGGAAATCATAGTAATTCAGATTCTCCTGACTCAGCAGTGCATCCCCATTCTTCACAACATCCAGATATACGGAGAGAGTAGGTCCGCCCACTACTTTGACAGCCAGCGTATCACTTGTCTTTTGACTTAGCAAACGACGTCCTTTCTGTATCTGTACTTTGTCATTGGAGGGTTCACGGTCACTATATGCTGTTTTAGCAACATCTATCACAGCTTCCGATACACTAATGTAACGGCGTCTTTTCTGCACAGTCTCCCGATAAAATGCGGTCAATAAACTCTTATCGGGCGAATAGTTCACCGGAATCTTCTTGATCGCTTCTTCCACAAGTGCACGGGCATTATTACCAAAGATTACAATCTCACTCAGCAGATTAGGAGCCGGTAGCATCCAAATGGTAAGGTCAGATATATCTTTGTTATCTTTCAGGGAAACCTGGGAATTCAAGTATCCGATATGTGAAACTTCCAATCCCTGAATAGTCTCCGTATCCTTTATCTTCAAAGAGAACACCCCATCTGCATTCGTAACGGTTCCGATGTTCGTACCTGGAACAGATACATTCACATTTTCCAGTTTTCTCTTATTATCCTTATTTTTCACCACTCCTGTGATAGTGAAATAGCTCTCGGCCTCTTCTTGTGCCCACAAAGGTGAAATACCCAATAGCAAAAATGCCATCAACCACCCAACTGTAATTCCAACTAACTTTTTCATCTTCGTATGATTTTAAAGGTGAACAATTCTTGTTTTCTACTTATAAGATCGTCCAGCAAAGAAAAACCCTACAGATTTTGGAAGAAAAAAGAAAGGAAAATATTTCCAATACAAAATATTTCTGACAGTACCACACGAATCCGTTTTATTATAAAAGACTACAAAAAGAAGAAATAAGTGACTGTTAATATGAACTTTAATCTTCTACTATTGTTCACATGCGATCAATAAGTAGATTATTCACCTTACAAAACATTTAACAGCTATGAGAACAGTTCATCTGATAGTTATTCATTGTTCCGCAACAAAGGAGAATGAAACTTTTACGGAAGTGGAGTTAGAGAAATCACATCGGCAACGTGGGCTCAATGGTATTGGTTATCATTATTACATCCGAAGGGATGGAAATATAAAAAGCACACGTCCAGTCCGAAAACCCGGAGCTCACGCCCGAGGGCACAACCTTGGCAGCATTGCTATATGTTACGAAGGTGGACTTAATCAACGTGGAGTTCCCAAAGATACACGCACGGAATGGCAAAAACACTCCATGATCGTTCTGATAAGGACGCTGCTCACCGACTTTCCCATGTGCCATATTTGTGGACACCGTGATTTACCCCAAATACCTGATGATAATTCACTGATAGAACCTGAGTCGTGGCTGGAAGAATGTCCCTGTTTTGATGCAGCAAGAGAATATGGTTATTTGAGAGAAGGTGTACCAAGTACTCCCTGATACACCTTCTCCTATCATTCGTTTCTTCTTAAAACGTATGTACGTTCAGCAACTTGTCTACCAAGTATCCATCTGTTGCTATCAGTTTGAAGGTGACTCTCCGTTTGGCCTTAAGCTTAATGACAAACAGGTCGCTGTCACCTTCAAGCGACTCGTGTTCCCCGATGTTTACGAACGTGGGGTACAATGACTTGGTACCGTTGGTATGAAGCCTGTCATTTGTAAGGTTTTCCATGTTTTTCATACCCAATGGTTGTATACCTACAAATTCATAGTCGGCAGGATCGTAAGCTAATGCAAAACTGAGGGCATTTACAAAACGCAGACCTGTACCTTTCACCAATACCTCAACGAGTTCATCCTTGGCATAGGTTTGTTTCGATGTACTAATGTCAAGCTTTCCTTCCACCTTCTCGCCTCTCACGGCGTCAGCACCACCATCCAGTTGCGTAGCAACAACAGAGATATCGTAGGCATCTATCAGACCGTTACGATTCAGGTCGCCATTGCTGATATATCCTTCAAAGTCGGCATCGCCACGCCTCAACCCTGTATAGTTGATGTAAGAAGTCAAGTCGTTTTCATCAACCAACTTATCATTGTTGATGTCGCCGGGCAGGTAACTTTCCGTTTCAGGTACCCGGAAGACATAAATCTCTTGTCCCGAACCATAATTACCTACAGCCTCGGTAATACTCATCTTGATATAACGAGCGGTAGGAGCTTCGGCGAAGGTGAATACTTTCACTTCATTATCGCGCTTCCAGTCGAAGGTTCCTGCTTCAGTCCAATTCTCCTTATCCATACTACAATAAACGGTACCTTTCAGCAACGTTCCGTTTCCTGCATTCTCACGAGGCAGGTAGTGGAACTTTTCAACCTGATTGATAGACTTCAAGTCCATAACCAAGTCGAAGGGAACTGCTTTTTCATTGTATTTGGTATGCCATAACTCTCCTTCTTCAAAATCGAACAGACGGCGAAGCGAACGGCCCTGGTTGTCAGCAGTAGTCTCACCCACAATGCCATGTATGGCAAACTCCAACGGATCTTTTTGGGTGGTAGCACTGAATGTTGACCAATCGGAATATCCATCTTTATTCACAGCACGTATCTTAAAGTCATAAGTAGTCTCCACATTCAGACCATCAAATAACAGTTCTGTGTCTTTGATAGTGCTGTAGGTCATGCCATTAAATTCTATCTCGTAATAGTCTGCATTTTGTACTGTATTCCAAGTAGGTTTCAGAGTGTAAGCAGCTGTATTTTCGTCAGTTACCTGTGCCTTTGGAGCAACCAGCGAACCCGAGGTTACCAGATCGTTATTCGCCGGTTTAAATACAAACCCGTTTATCTTCAATAGGGTCGAAGCTACTGTAATATCGGAAGCAGCCAACTTGACGAGAAGCTGTGGATTCTTTGTGATAACTTCTTTCTCAAACTCGCTGCCCTTGGTAGCAAACTTATTCAGATTGGGCTGGGCATCGTAAAAGTAAACATTTTCTTTCTGAAAATACTCATCCATACTGCTTGCTTCTGTAAGTTTAATCTTATTCTTGCCAATAGTTGCCGAAATCTTCTGAGGCTTTTCAGTAACATTGATCCTGAACTCAGTAGCCTTTTCTTTTATAAAACCATTAAAATCACCTTGAGCCGGATGAATAGTAACTATAGCCTCACCTTTAGCGTTGACATTAGATTCGATCAATGTACTTACCCCCTTACCTAAGCGGTATTCTTCAGTTACCCCATCATCGTCATACTCAGTGAATGCGCTCTGCCCACAGGGGTAGAGTTCATATATACGCAGTTTTTTGTCTACTTCGCTAACATTATTATTAGGGAGTGTCATAGGAATAATAGCTCCATTCTTCACAAATACAGGTAATTTCCAGAGTGGTGAAACATAGTTATTAATAACACGTCCTCCCTGATATACTTCACCGGAGAAGTAATCTACCCATTCTCCTTCAGGGAGATAAATACCATTACGAATATCATTGCCTTGCTCATCTGCCTTGGTAGCCTGATAAATAGGTGCCACCAGGAAATAGGGTCCATAGAGGAACTGATATTGCGTAGCCTTACCCAATGTGTAGGAATTGGGATATTGCAAAAACATAGCCCGTATCATAGGCAGGCCATCCACCGATTCTTTGGCAATGCTGTAAGCATAAGGCATGATCTCTGATTTCAGTTTCAAATACCATCGATTGATAGAAGTGACCGGTTCGCCCAAAGCATGAGGATACTTTTCATTGGCTCCCCACCCGTCCATATTCAACTGCATGGGCGTGAAGGTTTTCCACTGGAAGTCTCTGGTATTGACTACCGGATTCTTTCCTCCGAAGATACCGTCCATATCAGAACAGATATTAGGATTACCCGACAAACCTGAACCTATATAAGTAGGAATGTGGAAACGAATATATTCCCAGACTCCTCCTGTCTGGTCGCCCGACCATATACCGGCATAGCGCTGCGTACCCGCCCAGCCATCAAGGGAAATAATAAAGGGACGGGCATCATTACCATAGTAAGTCATAATCTGTGCCACGTCTGTGATACCATTCAATCCAAAGGAATATCCGGCACCTACCCAGGCAACATCGGTTTTCAGTACACGCACGCCTGCATCCCTCACTTCCTTTACAATGTCACGCTGCAACAAAGCACTGATACCTTCTTTGGGATGAAGATCGGACTGTGTCCATAAACCGATTTCCACACCATTCTTACGAGCATAGTCTGTCAGGTTCTTCAAGTTTTGAATGTTACCGTCCAGCGTTTCCGTCTGACCATAACCGGCTCCATAGCCATCATTAGGCAACAGCCACCCCAACGGCATATCATGATTCTTGTAGCGGTCTATTACAGCACGCGCCGAAAACTGATAATTATCTTTCTCTCCATTCAACGATTCTTTAATGCCACTATTATCTTTTTGACTTTCTTTGTAACGCTTCCCATCCTCAAACAGAATGCCATTTTCGTCCTCTTTCCAATAGTCACGATTATAGGCATTCAGGTGTCCTTGATAGAAACCGAATTTCGGCATCAGTACGGGGTTACCTGTCAACTGGTAATAATCGTTCAGCAAGGATATAGCACCATCATTAACCATAATGAAGATATCAAGATAGTTTGTTTGGTGGAACAATTTCACAATACCCTTTTCTTCTCTACCAAAATCGTAAACCCCTCTTTTAAAGGTATACCACATCAAACCATAACCATTTGTTGACCAATAATACGGATTGGGAGATGCTACTCCTCCATCTGTCCAGCTATTTTGGTTTTCAATAGAGATGGTCTTGCCTTTGTGTGAGAAACGGCCGTTTTGTACACCACCTCCATAGAAATACTCCTGAAGGTTTTCTTTCAGTTTCAAGGTAACTCTTTCTTTATCAAAAAGAACAGGCTCAGCCTCTTCCAGTACAGTAACACCAGTTTTGAGGTTTATGACTTTCATCAATGCGGTGCTCTTATCAAACTCTACTTTTATTTTTCCGCTGGTAATCGAGAAAAAGTCACCATTATTTTTAATATTCAATTGAGATACACCCCTACGTGGTTGGTCCACGAGAATTTTAGCTTCAGGCTTTGCTTCCGGGACACGAAGCATCCCACCCGAATTATCCTGGAACACTCTGAAAATGTTTTCTCCATAAAAGTCGAGCGTCATACGCTGATGATTGGAAAACAAGATGTCAACCGTAGTCGGATTGATTTTCACAACGTCCACAATTAAAGTTTCTTGTTGCGTTATTCCGGTGTAGTTTTCTTCTACTGCATACGCTGACAGACAAGGTAGCATAAAACATAGGAAGGAAGCAAACAATAATGCCTTCAACTTCCCAGAGTCATTGAGTAATTTCTTCATGTTTTTTTCTTTTTAAGGTTATGAATATTCTTTAAGTCAAAAGGATTCGCTACAAATATGAAAAAGAAGATACTTAAAAAGTAACCTTTCCAAACGTACTTTGCAAAGATACTTAGTTTTTAAAGTTAGCCGAAATTGTAGACCTAAAATATCTCGCATACTTTAAAAATATAATAAGTACCAAATTTCAATAAACAAATTACAACTTTTCAATCGAATATAGACAAAAAAAGAGTTGTAAGTAGTTAACTTACAACTCTTTTTTTACAATATATTATTCGTTTATCTACCGAACTTACTTAACTTCCTCGAAGTCTGCATCTTGCACGTTGTCGCCATGCTTAGCACTATCCTGAGCACCACCAGCTTGTCCGGCATTCATATCAGGACCAGCCTGAGCACCACCTTGAGCACCGCTCTGTGCATACATTTCAGCACTTGCAGCCTGGAATGCAGTATTCAGTTCTGCCATAGCAGTATCAACAGCAGCCAGATCCTGTGCCTTATGAGCATCTTTCAGTTTCTGCAAAGCAGCTTCAATCGGAGCTTTCTTATCAGCCGGCAACTTGTCACCCAATTCTTTCAACTGATTTTCAGTAGTGAAGATCATTGAGTCAGCCTGATTCAGCTTATCAATCTTTTCACGTTCTTTCTTATCAGCTTCTGCATTAGCTTCAGCTTCAGCCTTCATCTTTTCAATTTCTTCTTTGCTCAAACCACTGGAAGCTTCAATACGAATAGCTTGCTCCTTACCTGTAGCCTTATCCTTAGCAGATACCTTCAAGATACCGTTAGCATCGATATCGAACGTTACCTCAATCTGAGGAACACCACGACGAGCCGGAGCAATACCTGACAAGTTAAACTGACCGATTGACTTATTCTGAGCAGCCATCGGACGCTCTCCTTGCAATACATGGATCGTTACTTCGCTCTGGTTATCAGCAGCAGTAGAGAATGTTTCGCTCTTCTTGCACGGAATAGTAGTGTTAGCATCGATCAACTTGGTCATTACACCACCCAGAGTTTCGATACCCATAGACAGCGGAGTAACATCCAGCAATACCACACCCTTGATTTCGTCCGTCAGCACAGCACCCTGTACAGCAGCACCTACGGCTACTACTTCATCCGGATTTACACCTTTAGAAGGAGCTTTACCGAAGAAATCTTCAACCAACTTCTGTACAGCCGGTATACGTGAAGAACCACCCACAAGAATTACTTCGTCGATATCGGAGTTGCTCAAACCAGCATCAGACATAGCCTTCTTACACGGTTCCAGACAAGCCTGAATCAAAGTGTGAGCCAAAGCTTCGAACTTAGCACGAGTTAAAGTCTTAACCAAGTGCTTAGGTACACCACCTACCGGCATAATGTACGGCAAGTTAATTTCAGTACTTGTAGAAGAAGATAATTCAATCTTAGCCTTTTCAGCAGCTTCTTTCAGACGTTGCATAGCCATCGGATCCTGAGTCAGGTCGGCACCTTCGTCATTCTTGAATTCATCTACCAACCAAGTGATAATTACCTGGTCAAAGTCGTCACCACCCAAGTGAGTATCACCGTTTGTTGACAATACTTCGAATACACCGCCACCGAATTCAAGGATAGAGATATCGAATGTACCACCACCAAGGTCGAATACGGCAACCTTCATATCTTTGTTCGCTTTATCGATACCGTAAGCCAAAGCAGCAGCTGTCGGTTCGTTCACGATACGTTTCACTTCCAGACCGGCAATCTGACCGGCTTCTTTTGTTGCCTGACGCTGAGAATCGGAGAAGTAAGCCGGAACGGTAATTACAGCTTCCGTAACTTCTTGTCCCAAATAATCCTCAGCAGTTTTCTTCATTTTCTGAAGAATCATAGCTGAAATTTCCTGCGGAGTATAAAGACGTCCGTCAATATCTACACGCGGCATGTTGTTGTCACCCTTAACAACTTTATAAGGCATACGGGCAATTTCTTTCTGAACCTGATCCCAACTTTCACCCATGAAACGTTTGATTGAGGATACGGTTCTTGTCGGGTTCGTGATAGCCTGACGTTTTGCAGGGTCACCCACTTTACGCTCACCACCGTCAACGAATGCTACAATAGACGGAGTAGTACGCTTTCCTTCACTATTTGCAATTACTACAGGTTCGTTTCCTTCGAATACAGAAACGCAAGAGTTTGTAGTTCCTAAGTCAATACCAATAATTTTTCCCATGATCTTTAATATTTTATTTGTTATTATTCAAGTTTCAGTCGCCTGCCTCAGCAGCAGACGCCAATAAAAAGACAAACGTCGTGCCAAAATGTTCAGAGAGGTTGTAATTTTATAGGTTGGCAGAAAGGCTGTCAGTTTGGCAGAATATATCTCCTTTTTTCTGTCGAAAATTACCATTTGTTAATCGCTCCTTCAGGTAAAAGCACTACTTTTGTCGGTGAAAAAGGCTAAAATAGAATGGAAAGAGATAGCATTGATTTTAAAAACACAGACATCGCGGCACTGTTCCGCAAATTATTACTTCCTACCGTACTTGGAATGATATTTTCTGCATTATTTGTCATTACAGACGGGATATTCGTTGGAAAAGGCATTGGCAGTGATGCCCTGGCAGCAGTAAATATAGTAGCTCCACTCTGGTTATTCTCCACCGGCATCGGATTAATGTTTGGTGTAGGAGCATCTGTTGTGGCATCTATTCATTTATCACACGGAAAAGTAAAAGCTGCCCGCATCAATATCACCCAGTCTATTGCTGTATCTTCACTATTGCTGATATGTACCTCTACATTATTTTGCTCATTTGCTCCACAGGTAGTGCATTTTTTAGGTGGTTCCGAGCGTCTGACTCCACTGGCTGTAGAGTATATGCTTTGGTTTGTTCCCTTCTCGGTGTTCACCGCCCTGCTTAATTCGGGAATGTTTTTCCTGCGTCTGGATGGCTCACCCAACTTTGCCATGATGTGCAATGTGGTGGCTGCCGTTCTGAACATCATTCTTGATTACCTCTTTATCTTCCCTTTCGGATGGGGTATGTTCGGTGCAGCTATAGCCAGTGCTATCGGCACCACGGTGGGTGCATTGATGATAATCATCTACCTCTCCCGTCGTAAATGTGCCTTACGCTTTTACCCTGTAAAACTCACTCGTAAAAGTATGCAGCTGACCCGCCGCAACGTAGGATATATGTGCCGTCTGGGGTCTTCTGCATTCCTGTGCGAAGTTGCTATTGCCTGCATGATGTTCATCGGAAACATAGTATTTATCCATTATTTGCAAGAAGAAGGCGTAGCAGCGTTCAGTATCGCGTGTTACTTCTTTCCTATTATATTTATGGTGTACAATGCCATTGCACAGTCCGCCCAACCCATTATCAGCTATAACCACGGACTACATGAAACTGCTCGCGTCCGCCGTGCCTACTTGCTGGCGCTGAAAACAGCCATCGGTTGCGGTGCTATTTTTGCATTCATAACCGCCCTGTTCAGTTCAGAGATTGTTTCCATGTTCATCGACCGCAGTTACCCGGCTTATGAGATAGCCAACAAAGGACTTCCTTTGTATGCTACCGGCTTCGTTTTCTTTGCTATCAATATCGTATCTATCGGATATTTCCAAAGTGTGGAACGAGCACGCTATGCCACTATCATCACCTTATTACGTGGATTCGTTCTGCTAACGGCCTGTTTCTTTGGACTTCCCCTGCTCTTTGGCAACCCGGGCATTTGGCTGGCAACTCCCTTGGCAGAGTTACTAACTGCCCTTTTCATTCTTATTATTTATATAAAAGCGAAAAGGGAGCGCAAAAAAAATATACTATCTTTGCCACATGGAAACGATGATAAAGAAATTCTGCCAAAGATACAGACTTCCGGAAAAAAGCCTGCATGAACTTTTGTCACACATGACAGAATATCATTTCGGCAAAGGAGAGTTAATAGTGAAAGAGGGAGAACGGAATACCAACTTCTACATTCTTAAGAAAGGTATTTGGCGTGCTTATTATATGATAGACGGAACAGAAAGTTCTCTCTGGTTTGCCGGAACAGGTGAAATAGCCTTTTCATCCTGGGGATATGTCAATAATGAAATTTCACAGGTAAACATCGAATCTGTGAATGAAAGTACTGCTTACTGTATTGCCAAACCGGATTTAGAAGAGCTCTTCAATAGTTCCATAGAGTTATCCAACTTCGGTCGGAAAATCTTTGAACAGGAAATTCTATTCATTGACAGCTACACATTGTCATATGGTACTCCAAGTGCCACAGAGCGTTATCTAACCTTGATGGAAGAGAACCCGGAATTATTGCAATATGTTCCATTGAAACACCTGGCATCGTATCTATACATTACTCCACAGTCATTGAGCAGAATACGGGCAGGATTAAAAAGAAGAAGATAACCCCATAGGACCATTATAGGTTTAACCACTTCTTCACCCTATCAACTCCATACCCGAACCGTATCAAGTCCGTACCTGCTCCGTACATTCTCCACTCAGAGGTACCTTTATACGGAGAAGGTACGGAGCAGGTACGGACTTGATATGTTTCAGGTATGAATCGGACACCATGAAAAAAAGATATAAAACAGTACTCATATGGATATAAATCAGATTATTGATCATATAGGCAAACTCCCGGAAGCGTCAAAGAATACGTTGAAAGAGATTATTTCTGAGGTTACTTATCCCAAAGGACACATTTTATTTAAAGCAGATAAAGTGGAAACCAAGGTGTACTTCATCAAGAAAGGAATTGTCCGCGCCTATACTGAGTTAGCTGACAACGAGATTACATTCTGGTTCGGGCGCGAAGGCGACACAGTAGTTTCAATGAAAAGTTATGTATCCAACCAAAGAGGCTATGAGAATATAGAGCTTCTGGAGGAATGTGAACTATACGAGATGAAGAAACAATCCTTGCATGAACTATTCGGCAAAGACATACACATTGCTAATTGGGGAAGAGAATTTGCAGAACAGGAACTGCTAAAAACAGAGGAAAGATTTATCGGCAGACAATTCAAAACATCTCTGGAACGTTATAGGGACTTGATGAATCACACTCCTGATCTGCTGCAAAGAGTACAATTAGGCTATATAGCTTCTTATCTCGGCATCACCCAAGTCAGCTTAAGCCGCATCCGGGCCAAATTCAAGTAAATCACTTTTTATCATTTGTTAAATAACAAGTCAAAACAATTCATGAACTTTGCACACAAAAAATAAAAGTTATGAGTTGGATATATTTGATTGTAGCCGGGTTGTTCGAAGTAGCATTTACATCGTGCATGGGCAAGGTAAAAGAAACAACAGGCAGTGAAATGTACTGGTGGTTCACTGGTTTCTTAATATCTATGAGTATCAGTATGTTTTTACTGATAAAAGCAACCCAAGCCCTGCCTATTGGTACGGCTTATGCCGTATGGACAGGAATAGGTGCAGTGGGAACTGTATTAGCAGGCATACTGATATTCAAAGAGCCTGCTACCGTATGGAGATTACTTTTCATTGTAACGTTGATCGGTTCGATCATCGGTTTAAAAGTTGTTTCTCATTAAAATTAAAAAACGGGATGTCAATATCTAATTGACATCCCGTTTTGCTATATCCAGTTTTTACGGATTACTTCTTCACCAACACCATCACCAGCGTATTGTCTGCATCATAAAGCCCGATACCACCACCGGCCAGTTTACCGAAAGACTTTACTTCATTCAGCGCTTTCATCACACGGCCTTCTACTTCCATATCCGGACAAGCCATCATCGTACTGATAAGCTGCGGGAAAGAGATAGCAGAGGAATTCTCATTATCTGCAACAAATCCACCGTTAATAAGATTACAACCGGCATTACCGTGTATTCTCTTCTCCGAAAGATTAAATTCAATGAACGGTTGCTTCTCCATACCTTCGGGAATGGCCTGGCCACCGGCTTCAGAAATCATCCACTTACCACTCAAATCTGATAATTTCACTGTAGGGGCTTTCTTTTGTAATACAATAATAGGACGATTGGACGAACCGCACAAGGCTATGTTCTCCTTGCCCAACTTTTTATATTTCTTCACTTGTCCTAAAGCTGACAATACGTTTTGTTCCAGGGTCATATCCGGACAAGCCATGCGTGTGCTTGCCATGGCACCGAGATCAATCGTACCGGGTTTAGCATTCACATCAAACGACCCCATCATACGGTTGCAACCACTGTTACCGAATACTTTTCCGGTAGTTGTATCAAAACCGATAAAAGGGAATTCCTGATTAGGAGCAGGCACTACAGCAGCACCATTTATTTCAATAATATTCCATTCACCACTGATGGAAGATAATGTCGCAGCATCCTTGGACGAGCGACAAGATGACAGAGCTACCAAAGCCCCTGCCATACAGAGAGAAACTAAAACTTTCTTCATTGTTATTCGTTGTTTAAGTTAATTTTACGGGGCAAATATAGTGCAAACCGGGCGTATAAGCAAATTTATTTGCAGGATGCCGGGGTATAGCCTATATTCGTAATAAGAAAATATATGTAAAATAACCAAAAAACAAGCAGTTTGTTTAGAAATAGAAGCTTTTTCTGAAAAGTATTTAGTGGGATTTTAATGTTTATCTGCGAATTAAATCCTATATTTGCTCACCAATAAAAAAGAGGTTCCCTGATGAGGGAAACGTACTTTTTATCATGAAATAGAGACGAAAAGATTTCGTCCTTTAGTTTATAATTTGTAACTCGTAATTTGTTATTAAAAGAAATGGGTAAAGTTCTTATTATCGGTGCAGGCGGTGTAGGTACCGTCGTTGCGCACAAGGTGGCTCAAAATCCGGATGTATTCACTGAGATTATGATTGCCAGCCGCACAAAGTCCAAATGCGACGCTATCGTAAAAGCAATCGGTAACCCTAACATCCGAACCGCACAGGTGGATGCCGACAATGTGGATGAACTGGTAGCTCTCTTTAATAGCTTCAAACCCGAAATCGTCATAAACGTAGCACTCCCTTATCAGGATCTTACCATTATGGAAGCTTGCCTCAAAAGCGGAGTCAATTATCTGGACACTGCCAACTATGAACCGAAAGATGTGGCTCACTTTGAATACAGTTGGCAATGGGCATACAAGAAACGTTTTGAGGATGCCGGACTGACCGCTATCCTGGGTTGCGGTTTCGACCCGGGTGTAAGTGGCATTTATACTGCCTATGCCGCCAAGCATTATTTTGATGAAATGCAGTATCTGGATATTGTAGACTGTAATGCGGGCAATCATCACAAGGCATTTGCCACGAATTTCAATCCAGAAATCAACATCCGTGAGATCACACAGAACGGACGTTATTACGAAAATGGAGAATGGGTAACTACTCAACCTCTGGAAATCCATAAAGATCTGACGTACCCGAATATCGGACCACGTGACTCTTATCTTTTATATCACGAAGAACTGGAATCTTTGGTGAAAAACTTCCCAACCATTAAACGTGCACGTTTCTGGATGACTTTCGGTCAGGAATATCTGACTCACCTGCGAGTAATCCAAAATATTGGTATGGCACGCATCGACGAAGTGGATTATAACGGAGTGAAGATTGTTCCGTTGCAATTCCTGAAAGCCGTATTGCCCAACCCGCAAGACCTGGGTGAAAATTACGAAGGAGAAACTTCCATCGGTTGCCGTATCCGTGGTCTGAAAGATGGTAAAGAACGCACTTACTACGTTTATAATAATTGCAGCCACCAGGAAGCCTATAAGGAAACCGGTATGCAAGGGGTAAGCTATACCACAGGTGTTCCTGCCATGATAGGTGCCATGATGTTCCTCAAAGGATTATGGAAAAAACCGGGAGTATGGAACGTGGAAGAGTTTAATCCGGACCCGTTCATGGAACAATTAAACAAACAAGGATTGCCGTGGCATGAGGTGTTTGATAAAGATTTGGAAGTATAAATCTTCATTCTTATTTTTTTATTTTTAATTTAAATGCACTATGCAAGTCGGAGATAAAGCGCCCGAAGTACTGGGCATCAATGAAAAAGGCGAAGAAATCCGCCTCAGCGACTATAAAGGAAAAAAGATAGTTCTTTATTTCTATCCTAAAGATATGACTTCGGGATGTACGGCACAGGCCTGCAACCTGCGTGATAACTATTCTGAACTACGCAAAGCCGGTTACGAGGTAATTGGTGTAAGCGTGGATAATGAAAAGTCGCACCAGAAATTTATAGAGAAAAACAATCTACCCTTTCCACTGATTGCAGATACGGACAAGAAACTCGTAGAGCAATTCGGAGTATGGGGAGAAAAAAGTATGTATGGACGTAAGTATATGGGTACTTTCCGCACCACCTTCATTATTAATGAAGAAGGGGTGATAGAGCGAATTATCACGCCGAAGGAAGTAAAAACCAAAGACCACGCCGCACAAATCCTGTAAGGTACGATTTGAAGATTTACGATTGAAGTTAGATATTGTGAGGTAAACTAAAATCGTAAATCGCTAAATAAATACCGTAAAATAGTAGAATTGTAAATAAACTAATTTGAATCGTAATTCGTAAAATCGTAAACATAAAGATGGCAAAGAAAGACGAACTTAATTTTGAGAACGAAAATAAAATAGCACCAAGCGAAAAGCTGAAAGCTTTGCAGGCAGCTATGGACAAGATAGAAAAGAGCTTCGGCAAGGGTTCTATCATGAAAATGGGAGACGAAAGCGTCGAACAAGTAGAAGTAATCCCCTCGGGCTCTATCGGACTGAATGTAGCACTTGGCGTTGGCGGCTATCCCCGCGGACGTATCATTGAAATTTACGGTCCAGAATCTTCCGGTAAAACGACTCTGGCTATCCATGCCATTGCCGAAGCACAAAAAGCAGGTGGCATTGCCGCATTCATTGATGCAGAACATGCATTCGACCGTTTCTATGCTGCCAAGTTGGGTGTAGATGTAGACAACCTATTGATTTCTCAACCTGACAACGGGGAACAAGCTCTGGAAATTGCAGAACAGCTGATCCGTTCTTCTGCAATCGATATTATCGTTGTGGACTCTGTAGCTGCCCTGACTCCAAAAGCAGAAATCGAAGGTGACATGGGTGACAATAAGGTTGGTTTGCAGGCACGTCTGATGTCTCAGGCATTGCGTAAACTGACAGCAGCCGTAAGCAAGACACGTACCACATGTATCTTCATCAATCAGTTGCGTGAAAAGATTGGCGTTATGTTCGGTAATCCTGAAACGACTACCGGTGGGAATGCCTTGAAGTTCTACGCTTCAGTACGTCTGGATATTCGCGGAAGCCAAGCTATCAAGAATGGTGACGAAGTATTAGGTAAGCAGACTAAAGTAAAAGTAGTAAAGAACAAAGTGGCACCTCCTTTCCGTAGAGCAGAATTTGATATCATGTTCGGTGAAGGTATTTCCCGCGCCGGTGAAATCATTGATCTGGGTGCAGATTTGGGTATCATCAAGAAAAGCGGTTCCTGGTTCAGCTATAATGAAACGAAACTGGCACAGGGACGTGATGCAGCCAAACAAGTGGTTGCCGATAATCCAGAACTGGCAGAAGAACTGGAAGGATTGATTTTCGAGGCACTTAGAAAGGACAAGTAATCTCACAATAAAGGGGGAACCGGAATCGGCTCCCCCTTTTCAACAAACTATTTACACCTATCAGCAGATGGCCTCATTCCAGGTCTTCCAAACGCTTTTCAAGCATCTCCATGCTTTCCTCAAATCGTTTCCAAGTATCAGCATCCATCTGTTTCTTTAAATATTCGCTATCTTTCAACTTACCTAAGTCTTTCAAACTTTTCAATCCTTTCAGGCTTTCCAGACTCTTTAAACCTTCCAAGCCTTGTAAACCCTCTAATCCTTGCAAGCTCTCTAATCCTTGCAGACCATTCAAAACGCCCAAATCGGCCAAATCAAGAGTACCATCTACGATACGATATACATTCCCTCCCTCATTCATACTTGTATTCTGATACATCATGATATTCTGAATATCCTTTAAAGTCATTTCGCCTTCCAGATAAACAAACTTCAAGTTGGCAGCACCATCAATAATCATAATCAGCTCTTTTACTTTATCCCCTTTCCTATTGATATAAAATTCGGAACTGGATACGGTGCCTTTCTGCTTCATCAGCAACTCATATTTAGAGGACTGCACCAATGCACGCAAATCCTTACGCATGTCTTTCTTGATATTGCTATCCATCGTAGAAAGAATCTGCACACAATCCAATTTACCGGATACCTTTCCTATATAGATATCTTTCGTGAACAGGTTAGGATTCATTTCAATCATCGCCTTTGAGATATAAACGGAGGAGACGCCCTTCATATCATTGTAGGTGTTGAATATATTTTTCTGCGCCTGGCAGAGCAGGGGTAGCATCAGCAACACACCTGCCAATAAAATCTTGTTGAGTTTCATAATCATTTATCTTTGTATTTCTTTTTTTATTTCCTGATTTACTTTCTTCATATCAACCTGCGTCTCCTTCACCTGAGCAATGCCCTGGTTCAGATTGGTGGAAACTTCCATCAAAGTAGCTTGCAGCACCTGATAAGCTTCTTCCGGATCAGAGAATGTATCTTGCGGTGTAGGCGGACACACTCCTCTTCCGAGATTTTCGACTCCATATCCTATGCCGATAATCACCAATATGGTAGCTGCAACACTTCCAATCCAGCGCCAGTTGCGTTTGGACTTATTAGGACTGAAGAACCGTTGCTCTTCCTCAGCCTTTTCATCAATCAGCAGGCTTAGTTTATCCCCCAGCCCCGCAGGAACTTCCACATCTCTATCTGCGTCTTGGTAAAGGCTAAGAAAAATTTCTTTATCCTTCTGCAGATGTTCAGGTACTTCCGTTGTTCTGAAATAATCTCTCAACGCCTCTTCCTGGCTCTCGGTAGTGTTCCCCTCGTAAAACTCGGCGAGCAGCCTTTCAATTTCCTCGACTTTCATAGTTATTCCATTTATTAAATTCCTCACGTATTCTTTTCCTTGCCCGGGACAACAGTACACGGACATTTGTAGAATTCAACCCGGTCACTTGTTCTATCTCTTCGTAAGAACATCCTTTGACGTCACGCAGGTTCACAATCCGTTGCTGCTGTTCGGGCAAGTGGGCAATGATATCTTTTACTTGCCGTACTTCGTCGCGCACTTCCAGGTTATCACTTTGAGAAACATCCTGCGCAGCAGTCAATTCTACCGTCTGCCTGGATAAGACATATTTTCCTGAACGAAGCAAATCAAAGCACATATTCTTTACCAAAGTGACACTGAACGCTTCCGGATTGCTGATAACCGTCAATCCTTCTCGCTTATCCCATAGCTTCAGATAGGCTTCCTGAACCAGATCCTCCGCATCGGCCGCATTCTCCAGTAGCCGATAGGCTACACAGTACAGCTTGCGGTGGTAAGGCAGAAACTCATTTTTAAAACTTTCAGCATCCATGGGCTTTTTCTGTATCTCAATCCTGTTATTTTTTGTATCTATTTGTTAGACGTAAAGGAACGGAACTTTGTTACAAAGGAAATGAATTTTATAAAAAAAATGCGGCAAAAGAAAAAAACTTCTGCCGCACACCTTATTAACAAGTGGTTTCTTTAGAACCAATAAATATATGCCAGAGTACTTACGCTGATTGTAATCCATAGCAACACACCCTGAATAAGCGGTTTGATGCCCACTGCCTTTAATACATCACGTGAAAGGGAAGCTCCGATAAAAAACAGAGTGATAGTCAATGTCTTTCTGGCTAAACTATTAATTCCCTCTCCTATCATAATTCCGGTTTCCGAGGAACTCAGTACATACGTATTGAATACCATAGCCAGAATGAAGAAGAAAATAAACCAGGGAATACTGATTTTCTGTCCCTTACTTTTAAAGACGAAAGAAGTAATCAATGCCAGAGGAATAATCCACAAAGCACGTGTCAATTTAATAGTAGTAGCAATTTGAAGAGCTTCTTCGCCATAAGCAGCACCGGCACCCACTACAGAACTCGTATCATGTATAGCAATTGCTGCCCATGTTCCAAATTCCTGCTGGCTCATATCCAGGGCATGACCAATAACCGGAAAGATAAACAATGCGATAGCGTTCAGAATAAAGATAGTTCCTAATGCTACGGACATCTCCGTATCTTTCGCTCTCAGCACAGGACCTACTGCTGCAATGGCACTACCGCCACAGATAGCCGTGCCGGAACTGATAAGATAGGAAGTGTCACGATCTACCTTTAAAAATTTACGACCGATAAACCAACCGATAAGCATGGTACCCACAACTGAAATAACTGTGAACTCCATCCCTTCTTTACCAGAAGCCAGAGATGCCTGGAGATTCATTCCGAACCCCAGTCCTACCACTGAATATTGCAAGAGATATTTAGATACTTTCTTATTGAACTTTGGATGTGCCTGCCCACTCGACAAAGCAAATATTAAGCCCAGGAACAAAGCGACAGGAGGTGTCACCCAAGTAGAATAACCGGGAATATAATCCAATAATAAGAAAGCTGATAAAAGCACTACTAAAGACACATAAGTAATTTTGTTCTTCCGTTGAAGATACGCCAGAGTGCTTACACTCGCAGTTTGAATTGAAGCCATAATTTTTCTTGTATATCAATATTTATATTATTTCTGTTTCCGGGTGCAAAGGTAGGCTTCTTTACCTATATACACCAATTGTATCTATTTATGTGCTATAACTTGTTGTTATGGTGTGTAGCAAACTGCATAAAGACTTGGGAGAGCCCACTCTCCTGTCCCTGGGGTTGTGCAAAACTAAATTCACGAAGCATAGCCATATCTTTTATTTCGACAACACGCAACTGTCCGGCATAGAGTTCACGGGTAATGGAGCGAATGGAAACAATACCCATACAATCAGTATGTTCCAAAAAAAGTTTAATACTTTCCGTACTGCCCAGATACATTAAAACCTGAAGAGACGATAACTTTATATTATGTTGCAATAATGCCCTCTCAAAAACATCCAATGTACCCGATCCCCTTTCACGAAGCACCAAAGGAATATGAAGCAGTTCTTCGGGAGTAATTTCTTCGCCGACCTGCAGTTTACTTCCCGTGCGTATCACAGCTACCAGCTCATCTTCAAGAAAAGTGGTGTATTTCAAATTGGGTAAGCGGAAAACGCCTTCCACCAGTCCCAAATCAATGCGGTGTTCCTGTAAAGCAGCTTCTATCTCCCGCGAATTACCATTCATCAGCGAAAGGTTTACTTGCGGGAATTTCTTAATGAAACTGGCAAGTAATGGCGGCAAGACGTATTGAGCAATTGTAGTACTGGCCCCCAAACGCAGTTCTCCCGTATATTCGTTATGCAGCAGATGCATTTCATATTCCAGTCGCTTGTAATCTTCCAGGATACGGCCACAATGCTCCAACAGCAACTTACCAGCTTCCGTCAAGTTGATTTTACTACCTTGCCTATCAAACAGACGCGCCTGATAGGTACTCTCCAACTCTTGTATATGCTTTGTAATGGCAGGCTGACTGACAAACAACTCTTGCGAAGCCTTCGTGAAACTCAGATTCTTCGCCACAGATTGAAATACTTTTAATCGAAAATCAGACACGGAGTTAGTGATTAAGGATTAATAATAGGTGATTAATAACAAGACTATTCCAATTCTTCGGCTTTAATGCCTAACGCACGCATCATGGAATAACCCAATAAATCCCATTTGCAACCCAGAGGACGGGCCGGTTCATCCATATTGAAAAGGAATACTTCTTTCGATTTTTCCGGATCAGCTTCCCTTAGGTGCTCTTCAAGAACCTCCATAAGTTTAGCACCATAATCATCTATAAACGGAACCAGCATAAGACGCTTCACATCAGCAGAATCGAGTGCTATATTCAGCAGATCAAGATAGAGGTTCGCCCGGGAAACAAGTCCCTCAGAAGATACAGAAGTGAATGAAAACTCACCTAACTGATTTGTAAACCCTACCCCATTTAGATCTTTATTTAAATCTGCGGGATCACAATGAAGCAATTTATCAGTCTGCCCATCATGTACAAAAAGTACTCCGATATTGTTTTCTTTATCACGAACACCAGAATCGAGTGCCAGATAAGAAGCCCATTCTTCCACATAGATATTCTGTAAGGGGCGTCCCAACTGTAATTCAAAGTATCTCTTTAAGTCCTTAACCACATCATTGAAATATGCTACATCCACCAGTATCACATTCTCTGCGAACTTTACATCTTCTGCCATAATATATTCTATTCTATTTTTTGAGGGATAAAGATACGATAATCCTTTTAGCCCTGCATAAAATTTATTCAAAAATTAAACGATACAAGGAGAAGTTGGCAAGTTAACTTCCTTTCTTTCCCAGCATGGGCAAGACGATAATCTTGTACATTGGCGCCACATACGGATGATAAATATTTACACAACAATATATTTGTGAGATCAGTCGCATACTTAGGGTATCTCAGTATGATACTTAGGGTACCTCAGTATGATACTGAGACTACCTCAGTCGTATACTGAGATATCATCATTATAATATATCTGATAATCAGTTATTTAGCAAACGCCCTTTCAGTGTCAAGAAATTAAGACAAATAAGTTGTTTAAAATAATAAATTATTTCCTTTCTGTACAATTTTGAAGTAACCTTGCCACTATATCATCTTAGTTTCGGCAAAAGTTATATAGACAACACACATAGACATTTTGTCACTATTATTCACCTATTAACTGTAATTTTGTCATAAATAGGCTATTGGCAAATCTTTTGCGCCCGTTTAGGTGTTATTGAAAATGAAAAATAGAAAGGAGATATAAGATATGAACTTTAACAATTTTACCATTAAATCGCAAGAGGCTGTACAAGAAGCACTGAACCTGGCCAAAAGCCGTGGACAGCAAGCTATCGAACCGGTTCATGTGATGCAGGGAGTAATGAAGGTAGGCGAAAACGTCACTAACTTCATCTTCCAGAAGCTGGGCATGAATGGTCAACAGATTGCACTTGTACTTGACAAACAAACTGACTCTTTACCCAAAGTTTCGGGCGGAGAACCTTACTTGAGTCGCGAGACAAATGAGGTATTCCAGAAAGCAACCCAATATTCCAAAGAAATGGGTGACGAGTTTGTTTCACTGGAGCATCTGCTGCTGGCATTGCTCACTGTAAAAAGTACCGTTTCTACCATCCTGAAAGATGCAGGAATGACAGAACGTGAACTTCGTAATGCCATCACCGAGTTGCGTAAAGGAGAAAAAGTGACTTCACAATCCAGTGAAGACACCTATCAGTCACTTGAAAAGTATGCTATCAACCTGAACGAAGCCGCCCGAAGCGGTAAGCTCGACCCGGTTATCGGTCGTGACGAAGAAATCCGGCGTGTATTGCAGATCCTGAGCCGTCGTACCAAAAACAACCCTATATTAATAGGTGAACCGGGTACCGGTAAGACTGCCATTGTAGAAGGTCTTGCCCACCGTATTCTGCGTGGTGATGTACCTGAAAACCTGAAGAATAAACAAGTTTATTCACTGGATATGGGAGCATTGGTTGCCGGTGCTAAATATAAAGGTGAGTTCGAGGAACGCTTGAAAGCTGTTATTAATGAGGTGAAGAAATCAGAAGGAGACATAATTCTCTTTATTGATGAAATCCACACTTTGGTTGGTGCCGGAAAAGGTGAAGGTGCTATGGATGCCGCCAACATCCTGAAACCTGCACTGGCTCGTGGCGAACTGAGAAGTATCGGTGCAACTACCCTCGACGAGTATCAGAAGTACTTTGAAAAGGACAAAGCATTGGAACGCCGCTTCCAGATAGTGTATGTCAACGAACCGGATACGCTGAGTACCATCTCCATCCTGCGTGGCCTGAAGGAGCGTTATGAAAATCACCACCATGTACGGATTAAAGACGATGCCATCATTGCCGCCGTGGAGTTGAGTAACCGTTATATCACAGATCGTTTCTTACCGGATAAGGCTATCGACCTGATGGACGAAGCCGCTGCTAAGTTGCGTATGGAAGTAGATTCCGTACCGGAAGAGTTGGATGAAATTTCCCGCAAGATCAAACAGCTGGAGATTGAGCGCGAAGCCATTAAACGTGAAAACGATAAACCGAAACTGGAACAAATCGGTAAGGAACTTGCCGAACTGAAAGAACAGGAAAAATCGCACAAAGCGAAATGGCAAAGTGAAAAGACATTGGTCAACAAGATACAACAGAATAAGGTTGAAATCGAAAACCTTAAATTTGAAGCTGATAAGGCGGAACGTGAAGGTGACTACGGCAAAGTAGCCGAAATCCGTTACGGTAAGCTACAAGCTTTGAACAAGGAAATCGAAGATACTCAAAAAGAACTTCACATGATGCAAGGCGATAAAGCCATGATTAAGGAAGAAGTAGATGCTGAGGATATTGCAGATGTTGTATCCCGCTGGACAGGTATTCCGGTCAGCAAGATGTTGCAAAGTGAAAAAGACAAATTGTTGCATCTGGAAGATGAACTCCACCAGCGTGTGATTGGGCAGGACGAAGCTATCGAAGCTGTCGCTGATGCTGTACGCCGTAGCCGTGCCGGTCTGCAAGATCCAAAACGCCCGATTGGTTCGTTTATCTTCCTCGGTACTACCGGTGTTGGAAAGACGGAACTTGCCAAGGCTCTTGCCGAGTTCCTCTTCGATGATGAGTCCATGATGACGCGTATCGATATGAGTGAATATCAGGAAAAGCATAGCGTATCTCGTCTGGTCGGAGCGCCTCCGGGATATGTAGGTTACGATGAAGGTGGCCAGTTGACCGAAGCTATCCGCCGTAAGCCCTATTCAGTCGTACTGTTCGACGAAATAGAGAAAGCACATCCGGATGTATTCAATATCTTACTTCAGGTATTGGACGACGGACGCCTGACGGATAACAAAGGACGTGTGGTAAACTTCAAAAATACCATCATTATCATGACATCTAACATGGGTAGCGCTTATATCCAAAGTCAGATGGAAAAGCTGAATGGTTCCAACAAGGAGCAGGTAATTGAGGAAACGAAGAAGGAAGTGATGAATATGTTGAAGAAAACTATTCGCCCGGAATTCCTGAACCGTATCGATGAAACAATCATGTTCCTGCCGCTGACTGAAAGCGAAATCAAGCAGATTGTGGTACTCCAGATAAAAGGTGTACAAAAGATGCTTGCCCAAAATGGCGTGGAATTGATATTGACGGAAGGAGCTATAGAATTCCTGACGAAGGTAGGATATGATCCGGAGTTTGGTGCTCGTCCCGTAAAACGGGCTATCCAACATTACTTGCTGAATGACTTGTCGAAGAAACTATTATCTCAAGAAGTAGATCGTAGCAAGCCGATTACAGTAGATGCCAGTGGTGAAGAGTTGGTATTTAGAAATTAAACCTAAAAAAACGAAGATAAAAAAGGCTGTCTTGTTTCTGGATAAAATGTACTTCAGAACTAACAAGACAGCCTTTTCTTATTTTATAGCGAGTTGCTTAACAACTGGTGTGGATAAGGGATGCGTCACAACCAACACATAATCTCCTGCGCATGGCAAATCGAAAGAAATATTTTCTTCTTTCGCCTGCTTTACATCGATCACCTTTCCCCGGATATGGTATAAACAAAGCGTAGCGTTAGGCAACACTCCACCTACATATATCTTACCAGCAGTTTTATCTACCTGTACTGTTACGCTCTTATGCTCTTCCATCTTATCATTGCCAACCTCAAGTTCCCCCTCAAGGCAGTAAATTCATAATAAAAAAGCGTGGGAACTGTTGTTATTATTGTACCTGGGGCTCTGGACTGCCACTATTCAAATAATATACAACAACCCACGCTCCGAACTATATATACATGTGCATATACAACAGAGCATGAACGTTTGTTGTCTATTATCCTTGAATAGCGTGAAATTGTCCAGATTTCAAGTACAAGATAATATTAAACGCTTTTATCTATAATTATCCTTCAATTATTATAAAGGGAGGCCACTACCTACCCTGCATTTCAGGATGGCAACAAAGGTATAAAAAAAGTAATCAAAATTAAAACTACAGCATAAAAAAAAGCGAATTATTCAGGATGTCCCGCATAATTCGCTTTTCTATGAAAAGAATAGCTTATTTTTAAATTTATTCTTCTGTTTTTTCTTCAGTAGCTTCAACTTCTGCAGCCTCTTCGAAATCAGTCATTCCGCAAGCAACTAACAGGTTGTACCAGGAAATAAGTTTTTTGATATCCGTCACATATACACGGTCGCGATCGAAAGTAGGCAGAACCTCTCCCAAATAAGCGCGAAGGTCATCAGCAGTGGCTTTTTTCAGATCCATCACTACAGCTGCACCGTTTTCTTTCTTTTTCATGGCTAGTAATACATCTTTCAAAGGCACATCGTCCGTATCCGTATACATGGCAATATCGCCCAAAGATATTATTTTCTCGTTACCATAAGCAGGGAAACGTTTCTTGTCTGTAAGTGATTCTACAATCAACATATTTCTACCTTGTGAAATGAGCTTATACAATCCCGGTTTACCGGAGATAGACAAAATAGTCTTCAACATAGTATGTTCTATTTTTTATTAGTAATATTTTATTTTTTCGGTGGGCAAAGGTAAGCAATATTTTTAGATAGAGAAGTTATTAGTTCTAAAACCTGCGGAATTAACGGAGTTTCACCGTCGTTTACAATTACAAAATCAGCCTGGATACGCTTATCTTCATCACTCATCTGACTACGAACACGACGTTCCACCAATTCCCGCGGAGCAGTATCACGCTGCATGGCACGGGCTATACGGATTTCCTCGGGTGCATATACCATAATTACAGCATCTACTTCACCTGCAAATCCGGCTTCAATCAGAATTGCAGACTCCATCCCTACTATCGGATATGCATCGTATCGCTTTACCCATTGATGAAAATCATCCCGCACCCGTGGATGAATAATACCGTTTACAGTACGGATATGTTCGGGGTTACCAAATATATAGGAAGCAAGCAAGGTTTTATTCAACTCTCCATCGGTATAAATATCTTCTCCCAGTAAAGATATCAGTTCCCGGCGAATCAAAGAGTCCGAAACAGTCAGGCGCTTGGATTCAATATCCGAGATATAAACAGGGACACCCATCACTTCCAGTAGTCGGGAAACTACACTTTTTCCACTACCGATTCCACCAGTTATGCCTATCTTAATTGCCATAATCAGGAGATACTTGCTCAATTAGGAAATCTACCTGTTCCGGACTGATACGTATCTGGTTTACGCCTTTCGGCACTGATCTTAATTTCACCGTATACTTATCCGAACCTAATTTCAGAAGTTCTTCATAAGAAACATTGATATGAAAATCACTTGCTGTTATTTGGCGGAAATGACTCAAACCAACCTGGAAAGTAACATTCACTTTTGATGGAAATGCACGCAACACTTTACCTGCAGGAAAGTTAACACCCCGCAAAGGAACTTCCACAGTTTTCTCCGTATAAATATCCACAGGAAAAATCATCTCCACAGAAGCCGGCACAAATTTAACCCCCTTCTGGGCAAGCAAAGGAATTTGCCTCTTCAATGTATCAGAGACATCTTCAAATTTCACCTTCTGTGTATAGGCAATGGTTATTGTATCCAGTACACCTGCAGGTGCGTAGGCTAATACAGAATCAGGCGTACAAATTGTATCGGAAATATAATACTGGCGTCCGGCACTCACTGTTCCCTGTAACTTCACCGGAACTAATTTGGAGTCTCCGGTAGAATAGATATACTCTAACGTATCGGGTTTCACGGAAAGCAATTTTGTAGATACGTTCAACTGGTTGAGCAATCTTTTCTCAAACTGCGAAGAATAAATACGTACATGGTTATCCTTCCCTTTATAATCAGAAAAATCCAGAGTAATAGGGAAAAAGCTCTTTCCAAGCATATAGTTGAGTAACACCGTACCTTTATCTTTCACCCGGATATGCAGTTCGGAAGGAGGTTCAGAAGTTATAACAATATTATTAGGAACTCCTTTCAGACGTACCGGAATGGAGAATTCCGTTTCATAATCATTATTTAATGTCTGAAGCAGCCAGAAACCACTGGCAATGAAGAAGAAAAATAAAAAAATTAAGAACTCTCTGCTCTTATCACTGAGCAGAAAGTCCTTAATTTTTCTCGCTGTTTTTAAATATATGCGTTTTATGTTCCTACGATCAATCATAGGCTCACTATTCAAATTTATTTAGCAGCCTGATTGCTGTTAGCATCTGCAGCTGCTGCAAATATAGAATTCTTATCAATTCTAATCTTAACATTAGAAGCGATTTCAAGTACTATATCATTATCATTAATCTCTTTGATAACACCATGAATACCACCGGCAGTAATCACCTTTTGGTTTACCTGAAGCGATTTGCGGAAGTTTGCAATTTCTTTTTGCTTTTTGTTTTGTGGACGAATCATGAAAAAATACATGATAGCAAACATGGCAATCAGAAGAATCCACATCATGCTACCACCACCAGGGGCTGCGGCAGGAGCTTGCAAGAATACGGTCATTAAATTCATAAATTATTCGTTTTTAGTTTTTAATACTCAACAAAGATATCAGTTTTTAGCCAACTTACCTTCTTTTTTTAATTGATTAACTATTCCGTCTAATGTACCATTTACGAAACTTCCGCTCTTTATCGTACTATAGACTTTAGCAATCTCTACATACTCATTTAACGAAACACTCACAGGAATGTTCGGAAAACTTAGAATTTCTGCTAATGCACATTGCATTATTATCACATCCATAAAGGCTACACGATCCAAATCCCAATTACGAGTATTTTCACTGATCAGATGACGATAGTAATCACAATTCAAGATGGCACGACGGAACAAACGACGAGCAAACTCCTGATCCTCCTCATCTTTGAACTCAGGCAGCAAAGTCTGATTGGCACCATTCTTTTCCTCAAAGCGTTTGATTGTCTTCAGAACAAAAGTATCTACGATTTCTTTGTCATCATTCCAGTAAAGACTCTGGTCTTCTAACAAAGTATCCAATGCTTCGTTATTAAATATAAATGCTTTATAGAGCTTTCTCCATAATTCACGGTCTGTTTCATAAGACTTATCAGGCGAAGCCATATATTCCTTATATATATCAGAAGCTATAATCTTCTCATACAACCCCTTGATAAAGTCTTCGTCATTTGTCCACGACCGTTTTTGGTTGGCAGCAAAATCAAGCAACTGCTTATTCACTTCCAGTTGAGAAACGAACTTGTTTTCTACGAATTTCATGTTGGGATACAACTCCTCCGCGGTCGGAGCTAACTTGGCTTTTGCCGCATCAATGCGTTTTTGTGCGTAAGTCGTCAGAGCCACCATCAGCATCAGCAAATAATTATAAAGGTCATACGCTTTCGAAAGACTAAAGAATAATTCTTTCTCCGCTGAGTCTAAATTTTTACTGCCATTCTGATAATAAGCATATACAATCTGTATAATCTTAAGACGAATAAGAACTCTGTTAATCATAAATCTATTAATCAATACTGTTGTTAACGAGTTGCAAAAGTAGACATTTTTAATGAGTTTACGCAAATAAATCACATTTTTTAATGCAGATATTCATTATCCGGGCTTTTTCTTTTGACAGTTTAAAAAAAATCGTCATTTTTGAAGCCAATTACAACAAGAAACCTAAAATATGGAAGACTTAAAGAAAAAAGGAGCGGACATGAACGATAAGGAGATTGTATTCTCCAAATCCATTAAAGCAGGTAAACGAATCTACTATCTGGATGTAAAGAAGAACAGAAAAGACGAAATGTTTCTCGCAATCACCGAAAGCAAGAAAGTAGTGACCGGTGAAGGTGAAGATGCACAGGTAAGTTTTGAGAAACATAAGATCTTCTTATATAGGGAAGATTTTGAAAAGTTCATGAACGGTCTGAATGAAGCTATTAATTTCATTAATCAGAAAGAAATGCTGGAAGTTATAGGCGATATGAATGCAAAAGCAGATGCAGAGAATGTTATAGATGCAGATGCAAATATAGAAGGAGCACTGGAGGCTATAGCTGAAATGAATGAAAAAGGTATGGAATTGGACGGAGAAATCAAGATTGATATAGATTTTGAAGAGCCAACTCTTTGATAATTCAAAAAGAAGCTGTACTTTTGCACCGCTTTTTTGCAACATTGTGTGGTAACCCCACATCGTGCGATGGTGAATTAAGCAACAAAACAACTTAATTTAGAGTAACACAAAAAATTAAAGAAATGAAATCAATTGAAGTAAAAGGTACTGCAAGAACTATTGCAGAACGTTCTTCGGAACAAGCAAGAGCTTTGAAAGCTATTCGTAAAGACAACGGTGTACCCTGCGTACTCTACGGAGCAGGTGAAAACATTCACTTCACTGTACCCGCTGATGGTCTGCGCAACTTGGTTTATACTCCGCACATCTACGTAGTTGACCTCGTAATCGATGGCAAGAAAATAAACGCTATCATGAAGGATATTCAATTCCACCCGGTAAAAGATACTATCCTGCACGTTGACTTCTATCAGATTGACGAATCTAAACCCATCGTTATGGAAGTTCCGGTACAGATGGAAGGTTTGGCAGAAGGTGTTAAGGCCGGTGGTAAGCTGGTATTGCAGATGCGTAAACTGAAAGTGAAAGCTTTATATAACATTATTCCTGAGAAACTGACTATAAATGTTGCTCACTTGGGTCTGGGTAAGACTGTTAAAGTTGGTGAGTTGAGCTTCGAAGGTCTGGAATTGATGAACGCTAAAGAAGCTGTTGTATGCGCTGTTAAGCTGACTCGTGCTGCAAGAGGTGCCGCTGCTGCTGCAGGCAACTAATCAGCTCTTTCGTAAGAAGACATATTCCGGAACGCGGGTTAACGCAGAAGACGCAGATTACATTAATCCGCGAACGCTGCGATAATCCGCGTTCCTCGTTTACTATTATAACTATTTATAGCTTATAGTTTTCTAAAAACATTATTCAGAAACATGAAATATTTAATTGTTGGATTAGGAAATATAGGTCCCGAATATCACGAAACCCGCCATAACATAGGCTTTATGGTAGTAGATGCATTGGCAAAAGAAGCAGGTGCAACTTTCAACGACGGACGTTACGGCTTTACCACTACCCTATCCGTCAAAGGACGCCAATTGTTATTACTAAAGCCTTCTACATTCATGAACCTCAGCGGAAATGCTGTGCGCTACTGGATGCAGAAAGAAAACATTCCATTGGAAAATGTGTTAATAATAGTAGATGACCTTGCCCTACCTTTCGGAACTTTGCGCCTAAAAGGAAAAGGCAGCGATGCCGGACACAACGGTCTAAAACATATTGCTGCTATTCTGGGTACACAGAATTATGCCCGACTTCGTTTCGGTATCGGTAACGAATTTCCACGAGGCGGCCAGGTGGACTACGTGCTGGGACATTTTACCGAAGAAGATCAGAAAACGATGGATGAACGCCTGAAAACAGCAGGAGAGATCATCAAGAGTTTCTGTCTGGCAGGAATTGATATTACAATGAATCAATTTAATAAAAAGTAGTTGGCAGTTAATAACTAACTTTCTCCAAAAAAAATTATGAGTGAAGCAAGAATAGATAAATGGATGTGGGCTGTGCGCATTTTCAAGACACGCACCATTGCTGCCGAGGCGTGTAAGAAAAGCCGCATCAGCATCAATGGAGCATTGGCAAAGGCTGCTCGTACGGTAAAACCAGGCGATGTAATACAAGTACGTAAGCCACCTATTACCTACTCTTTCAAAGTACTGCAAGCCATAGAGAAACGCGTCGGAGCAAAGCTCGTTGCAGAGATGATGGAGAATGTAACGACTCCCGACCAGTATGAATTATTGGAAATGAGCCGCATCAGTGGCTTCGTAGACCGTGCTAAAGGTGCCGGCCGTCCTACAAAGAAAGATCGACGGAATCTGGAGGAGTTCACTACTCCCGAATTTATGGATGATTTTGACTTTGACTTTGATTTTGAAGAAGAGTAAAAGAGAACACATTATATATATGAGCGAAAAGAAGATAAAATGGGGATTTATTGGTTGCGGAGAAGTAACCAAACATAAAAGTGGTCCCGCCTTTCAAAAGGTAGAAGGTTCAGAAGTGATTGCCGTAATGAGTCGCGATGGAGCTAAAGCCAAAGCTTATGCTCAGGAAAGAGGTATTCCAAAGTGGTATAATGATGCTCAGGAACTGATTGATGACGAAGAAGTGAATGCCATCTATATCGCCACTCCACCTTCTTCACACGCCACCTATGCCATCATGGCAATGAAAGCAGGTAAACCTGTTTATATAGAAAAGCCTATGGCGGTAACATACGAGGAATGCTGCCGTATCAACCGTATCTCAAACGAAACGGGAGTTCCTTGCTTTGTAGCTTATTACCGCCGTTATCTTCCCTATTTTTTGAAAGTAAAGGAATTAGTAGATAATGGCACGATAGGTAATATTATCAATATACAAATCCGCTTTGCCCAACCTCCCCGGGACCTGGATTATAACAAAGAAAATCTTCCGTGGCGAGTACAACCGGACATTGCCGGAGGTGGCTATTTTTATGATTTGGCTCCCCACCAGATTGACTTATTACAAGATATGTTCGGCTGCATCCTGGAAGCTAATGGATACAAAAGTAATCGTGGCGGACTCTATCCAGCCGAAGATACTTTAAGTGCATGTTTCCAGTTCGACAGTGGATTAGTAGGCAGTGGCTCCTGGTGTTTTGTAGCACACGACTCTGCACGCGAAGACCGCATTGAAGTTATCGGAGATAAGGGAATGATTTGTTTCTCCGTATTTACTTACGATCCCATCGCCCTGCATACGGAAAAAGGAAGAGAAGAAATTCCGGTTGAAAACCCGGAGCATGTACAACAGCCACTCATCCAAGCCGTTGTCGATCATCTTTTAGGTAAGTCTATTTGTACCTGCGACGGAGCAAGCGCAACGCTTACAAACTGGGTAATGGACAAGATACTTAATAAACTTTAATTAGTGATTAGGGGTGAGTGATTAGTGATTAGTAGCTATACTATAACCGCATGGTGTTAATCACTAATCACTCACCCCTAATCACTATCAAAGTTCCTTCTTCACCGCCTCAATCAACTCATTATATTCAGCATCCGTCAAGTATACTTTTCCCGGATTCATCTGAAATGTAGCACCATAATCAGGACCATCTACATACTTCGGTGCAAGATGGAAATGCAAGTGTGACAATTTATCGGAATATGCACCGTAATTGATCTTTTCAGGATTAAAAGCTTTCTGCATAGCACGGGTTACACGAGTAACATCTTCCATAAAAGCATTACGGTCTTCATCACTCAATTCGTTCAAATCATTGACGTGGTCTTTATAAGATACAAGACAACGTCCTCTGTAGGTTTGTTCTTTGAACAAAAATACGCGGGATACACTCAATTCAGCAAACTCAATCATCAGATTGTGCAGAGTCTCATTATTCTGACAATACAAACATTCTTTCGGATCACTTTTCATGATATTCTTGATTTATTATTTATGTTTACGGAGCAAAGATAAACTTTCTATCCTTATTCCATGTCGACATTCTCATTCTTTTGTCCCACTAATTTATACACATCTGCATTTTCTCCTACTATCCAGACCACGTCATCTTCCATAAACGGTTCATGCGGATCGGGCGCGTGCAAAGTTTCCTCTCCCCTCTCCACGCCTACAATAAGACAATGATACTGCTCACGAATACCGGACTCACGCATCGTCTTACCTAAAAATATGGAGTGGGCATCTACACGGAACTGACGTAAAATCATCTCACTCTTTTCAACTACATCCGTTTCTAAGATTGCTGCTTTCTCCATCTCCGAGCTAAACTGGTTCAGCTCTTCATCCGTACCTATAACCTGTATTTTATCTTCCGGGAAAAGGCGCACGGAAGCTCCCGGTATATTAATTCTCTTCCTTCCACGGAGAATAGAGACTACATGTATGCCATATTTCTTTCCGAAATTGAGTTCTGCAAGTGTTTTCCCTGCCCATGCCGACTCACCAGGTACTTCAAAATCCGTCAGGTGCAGATCACGGGATAGCAGACGCCCGGCATACTCCGGCTTTTTCTCGCCCATATATTCAGCACGCATATCGCGATAACGAAGATTCTGAAAAAACTTCCGTTCTATCATGATAGACTGCTTCTTCAGTTGACGGGATAATATCATCATTGTAACCAGTAAAACCGCTACACCCAGCAACAGGCCGACAGAAACTTTAAACAAACCGGCTATCACAAACATTACAAATGAAACAGCTATCAGTATACGGATAACAATAGTTGCCACCAGCGGTGCACGATTTCCCCGGCTATCATTCCATAAAGTAACAAACTCAGCAGAATGATTCTTTTTAATCATAATAGCCCGCAAGAAAGGTGAAATAAACAAGATGATCACCACTGCTGCAAGCAATCTTCCCCAAATGCCGGGTATATGTTCCAGAAACAACGGAACAAGAAAGCGGAAAGCCAAAGCAACTACTGCAATGCTGACTATGGAATAAACAATCGTGATTCTCGTCAAAGCCAGAATAAATTTCTTCCATAAACTCTCATGATTCATGGTCTGAGAACCGGAAGAATAATGCAACAAAAAGTTTTTCCATTTGACTGGCAAATGCGTATCAACGAAATTAGAGGCCGGTTCGGCAAAACGAATCATATAAGGGGTGAGGAAAGTAGTAATAACCGAAACCGCCACTACAATGGGATATAGAAAATCACTCGTCACATGGAGGGATACACCCAAAGATGCTATAATAAAAGCAAACTCACCAATCTGAGTCAGACTGAAACCACACTGCATAGCCGTTTTCAAAGGTTGCCCTGCCAGCAGAACTCCCAATGTACCGAATAAGGATTGCCCCAAAATTACTGCCAAGGTGATCACTATAATCGGAAGCGCATACTCCACAATCATGGCAGGATCAACCATCATACCTACCGACACAAAGAATACAGCTCCAAAAAGATCCTTCACCGGCTTTACCAGTCGTTCAATACTCTCCGCCTCTACCGTTTCGGCCAAAATAGAACCCATAATAAAGGCACCGAAAGCTGCGGAAAACCCTGTACGGGCAGCCATTACCACCATTCCGAAACAGAGGCCCAGCGAAACGATAAGCAATGTTTCTTCACTCATCAATTTGCGACAACGTTTCAGTAATTCCGGTATCAGATAGATGCCTACCACAAACCAAAGTATCAGGAAAAAGAGAAGTTTTCCAATACTTTCCAGCATTTCCGATCCTTCGAAATTATGCCTCACCGCCATGGTAGACAGCATTACCATCAGCACAATGGCAAGAATATCTTCCAGTATCAGCACACTGAGCACTAACCCCGTGAATTGTTTCTTGCGCATTCCCAGATCATCAAATGCCTTATAAATAATAGTTGTAGAAGACATCGCAATCATACCACCCAGGAAGATGCTATCCATACGTTGCCAACCAAAGCCTGTACCTACAGTAATTCCCAAAAGGATCATACAAAATATAATGGTACAGGCAGCAATGATAGCTGCACCGCCCACTTTCACTATTTTCTTGAAGCTAAACTCCAGTCCCAATGCAAATAAAAGAAAGATTACACCAATATCTGCCCAGGTCTGAATATTTGCCGTATCCATTACAGAAGGGGTATATGGCATATGAGGACTTGCCAGGAAACCTGCCACTACATACCCCAAGACCAATGGTTGTTTCAGTTTCTTGAACAATAGCGTCATGACTCCTGCACAAATCAGTATCAACGCTAAATCATTTATCAAAGTAGCTAAATGTGACATATTATTTGTCCTTTCGTGTTTCTGCTGACAAAAGTAGCAATTTTTATAGCATAAATAATTGTTATGCCACAAACTTTTTTTCTTCCGATATTGTTGAATTAACAATGAATCATTCAAAACATATTATTATGGAAGAAAAGAAAGAAGTACGTGAAGAAAGAAATAAAGAGAAGTTAGCTAATGCAGATTGGGTTATGGCAGAATTTTATGCAAGCTGGTGTCCGCATTGCAAACGAATGCAACCCATTGTAGAGGAATTTAAGAAATCAGTGAAAGGAATCCTTGAAGTGGTGCAAATTGATATAGACCAAGAAAGTGCGCTTGCTGATTTGTATACTATCGAAACAGTTCCTACATTTATATTAATAAGGAAAGGTGAACAACTTTGGAGACAATCAGGAGAAATGCCTCTCGAAAAGTTAGAGAAAACAGTGAAAGATCTTAAACCCTAAAAATGATAGCGAGGGATATGTTCAAAAATCTCATATCCCTCCTTTTAGTAATACTTATTTCGGCCTGCTATCAGGCATTAAAGCTATTTCAATTTTATAAGCACCTGCCGATTCAGGCAGCAACACCTTTCCTATGAAAGTTTTAAATCCAGTCCTCCTGACAACGCAAGTATGCTCACCCGGAAATGTATGTAATGCATAAGATTCCGGTCCTAAATAAACAAAAGGTTCTCCATCTATTTCTACAACAGCATCCCTTAAAGCAATTCCACAGGGTGGTTTAATAGTACAGAGGGCAGTTTTCCCTATGACATTACAGGGTTCAAGCACTACTTTTGCCGGAGCATCCTTTCCTAAAACCACTTTCACCGTCTTTGTTTTCAATCCGCGAAGAATATATGTACCGGGAGATGCCCAGAAAGAACCGGACACACCTGCGGTATATGCGACTAATGACATCGTTTCATCAATCAGTTCTACCTGCCCACCGGCATCCTCCTTATTTTCTTTCTCAAATATGATTTGCTGAAGTTTGGACGCATCACAAACAAGCAGATTCTCTTTATCCTTCTCTACAGTAAACACACCTCTGACCTGATAATGAGAATCAACTGAACGATATTCGTAAGTGCCCACCGGCAGCATACCTGAAGCACGCATCCTCAACCTGTAACGGTTATCCCAGGAACCACCCGCATTCAATGGAATAAAATCCAGAAGAGGAATCCACATCTTCATATCCGGCGCCTTGCCTGTCACCCTGACCGGTGCACATTCAGAGTGAACGGCGTAGTCAAAATAAACCGTTTTAGGTTCTCCCTTTACATCAAATTTCTGAAAAGAAGTTTCTTTGTACATAGAATCTATCGTACAAGTATAGTCACCATCAGGCAAATATACTTTAGAACCAGGTGCATAGGAACCTATTTTCAATCCATTTTGATTAAGCTGTATATTATACTTTATCCTTCTGGGGGCATTCTTCATTCCCAAAGTTATCCGAGTGAACGAAGGTAATATAACCTTTACCTCTACATTCTCTCTCACCTCAAAAGTATCAGCTATTGCGTACACAGAATCTCCACCAAAACACCAGTAAGAAGCTCCTTTGGGAACATAAATCCTGGTTTTCCAAATACCGATTTTATTCTTGACAAGCGGTGAAGTATAAGTCAGCAAATGGCTAAGTTGCCCTGCAGAAGCAACAACCTGAGGTGAAACCCGGAAATCGACCTTTACATTTTTCGGAATATCAGAACAGGTTATTGATGCAGTAACGAGTTTAAACCCTTTAAAACTGATTTTTGTAGAAACATCCGTTTCATCCAAATTTATCAGGCCCCTACAATGGTAATGCCCATGAGAGATTATAAAGCTCCCAGTTCCATTTACAGGTAAAGCAACTTCCGCTACTCCTTTTTTATCAGTAATAATATCAGTAGTTATATTAATCCCTTCACGTCTTCTTTCAACGTATCTAATATGAATTGATGCACTCACCAGCGGATTTCCATCAATTCCCGTCAAATGAAAACTTTGGCATACTAGTTTTTCGTCGTTATCTCCAACCATAATGCGAATCTTAAAAAAGTGCTATTTTCGTGTTTTATAAAAAATATCCGGCCAAAGTTAAGGATATTTTCATTATCACAATTCGCCAACTCCCAAAAAAATTAATCTAATTGAAATTCTTCTTTATTCAGAGCAAGCTTTAAGCAACTCCCATCTAAGTTAAACGACTTTTTCTCGCTATAGAAAGAATATATTCTCACCGCATTGAGAAGAAATACTCATCGCTTTGAGTAAAGACTCTCACCGTATTGAGAAAATATTCTCAATACGGTGAGAATAGCTGAGAAAAAGCAGAGCTGTTACCACCTAATATAGTAGCAAGGATCTTACTCCCAATCATACTTCTCCACATACGTGTCATACACAGGTTCTTCCTTAATTCCATGATTAAGGAAAATCTGACGAATGTGTTCCTGCTGGGCAGGAGTAGCAAGACGTTCATGGTTTTTGATGCGATAATACATATTTCTGCCAAGGAAATTATAAATCTCACGTTTAATGACAAGAGCTTCGGCATGCGGAATCTTATCCAGCAGATGAGTGATACCTGAGGCATAGCGTTTCATACGATCAGGTATAAAAAAGGAACAGGGTTCAACTTCCTGAGAAGCTGTGAGAGCAGGATTCACAACACAAACAACGGTGAGCTGCAAAGGAATGTAGGAGGTTACCAAGTAACGCAGACATTTGGCGGCGCGTGGACATTTTGTGTTAAAGCAATGAGCGAAGGCATAAGGCACCTCGCTGTAGTCAAAATCGGGTTTCATATTCTATTATAATAAAAACATTATTCAAAGAAAGCTCTATGCATCTAAAACGCACATTAAAAAGCACTGACAAAGATAGAACTTGTTTTTCAAACTCTACAGTTGATTACTCAAATAATCCGTCAAGCTATCTTCACGCTCCAAACCAAACTTCTTACGCAGGCGGTAGCGAATGGTCTCGACACCACGAACGGAGATATTCAGCAAAGGAGCAATTTCCTTAGTGGAGAGATTCATCTTCAAATAGGCACACATCATGCGTTCATTATTAGAGAGATCAGGATGACGGGCATGAAGCCGCTTCATGAAATTATTATGAATCAAATCGAATTGATCTTCGATACGCTTCAAAACTTCATCGCTCTGGATATTGGAATCTATCTTGCTATTGATGACTAAAAGGAGTTGCTTGCCTTCGCGAGCCCCCTCTCCTCTCAACGAAGAAGCCACTTTGATGATCTCCGATTTAATCTCGGTCAACATCTCATTTTTGCGAACAAAGTTTATCATCAGGTTGGCCATCTCCTGGCTTTTGTGCTGAAGGTCATATTCCAACTTTTCTTTTTCCAACTGCACGATCTGCTTTTCACGGCGAGCTTTATCTGCTTCAAACTCCTTTTCCATTTCATGCAATTCCTTATCTTTTTCTACAACTGCCTGCTCTTTTTTACGCTTCACGCGAATATCATCCCAACGGTAGATATACCACAAACCTAAGAATGCAAGAATAATATAACAGACATAAGCAGCTACACTACGATACCACGGCGGGAGGATACGGAAAGAGAGTTCATCCGACGAGGTAGTACCATCCGGATAAATAACCTTCACCTCAAAAGTATAGTCACCTTCAGAAAGATTACTATACTCTTTAATACGCACAGTAGTATAGTCGGACCAGACTCCCTTATTTAAGCGATACTGAAAACGGATATCATCACCATCCAAATCAAAAAAGGCAAGTCCATATTCAAAACGAACGGAATTTGATGTGTAGTCAACCAGGAGGGAAGGCTTTTTTCCTAAAAAATTAGCTGTATACACCAGTGAATCCTTAGGATAAGTAAGATACATATTCCTTATATATACAGAATGAGTCAGATCTTGCCTATGCCTCACTTCGGGAACCGTAAACAAAGCAAAACCTTCTTCATTGGGAATTACCATGAGCGAATCGGACAAAGGAATGATTGCCTCATAATCCTGTCCCAGTTCAAGAAAAGACTGGCGGATAGGGTTGATACTGGTATTGGCTCCTCTTTTATAAGTTCCCAGATTAGCTATACAGATTTCATGGGGACTCAGACTGATAAGACGTTCGTGATACTCCAGCAATCGGGTATAGGGAACAGCGCCATTTAATAAATTATTCAGGTCACTACACGGTTCCATCATATCCTTATGGACATTATATTTATAGATGCCGTGAGGAGTAGTAAAATAAACACGCCCTTCTATTTTAGCAACGTAAATCTGGCGTTCCACCGGAAACCCTTCTTCCACACCATAAGATTTCACGCTGATTTGGCGGGTTAGGTCTTCACTTAATTCAACACGGGTAATGCTACCGGAATTATACACCCACAATACTTTTGCCGATTCTTGTTCAAACAGACGGCACGAGTCCTGAAAGCCATCTATCTTGCAAAGTACACGCCACTCTCCCGATTGCTTCTCCAAAAGATAAAGGCCGTTATAGACACCGACATACATACGATCAGGATATCCCATTACTTCCTGGCAATACCAGGCGCCCGTGATATCTGTGATCCGGTACATGTTCGTACCTTTTATTTGAAAAATGCCCCGGTCGTGCAGGCAAAAGAGATCATCTCCAATCTTACAAAGATTCCAGACCTGACCACTGGATTGGGGAATGGGATGGATATCCGGCAAATTACCGTTCAACCGCACCGGATAAGAGGTATAATAAAGACCACGATTAGTTCCCAGATACAAATAGCCGTCTTCCATAGCAGCCGTATAACCTGTACCATAAGAATAAGGATACGAATATAGATTGGTGAAAGAGGAACTTAAAGAAACATAGTCCACACCGCTATCCAACCCTGCCCACAAGTTACCCCGGCTATCAAAGGATACAGAAAGCACTGTATTATTACGTAATCCGTTATTCTCATTGAAGTATTTTACGTCCATCGTGGAACAATCTATCAATAACAGACCTTTATGAATAGTTCCCAGAGCAATTTTATCATCCTGAGCAGCCACACAGAAAACTTCATTTTCACGCATAAAATCTTCGGCACCAGTGATAAAAGGTACCGTGGTGCGCCCATTACAATAAAATAAACCATTGTAAGCAGTAACCACAATAACACCACCACCTTTATGAGGAATAATTCCACGGATACGATTGGAAGCCAGAATATCAGCCCCCTGTAAAGGGAAGAAAGTATTTCCAACCAATACCCACACACCATGATCAGTACCTATATAAAGAATGCCATTCACCATATTGGAACAATCTATTTTAGCATTCATTTCAATAGCGGTGTATTTACCATTCAGATATTTCACTACACGATCGTCGCCTTGTATATAAAGAATATTATCAGCTTCGTGGATTCCCCAGACATTACCAACAAAACGGCAATCTCTTTCCAGCGTATCGGACATACAATGATAGACCAACTCCCCATCTTCCGACGGTTCATAATACCCGAACTCATTAATACCACCTGCATAGATACGCTTTTGAGTGGTCGATGCCAGTACAGAACGTACATCAGAAAAGTTATTCATCGGAAATACCGTCCAGACGTTTCCATCAAACTGCACCATACCGTTCTTATTTGCAAAGTACACCCAATGATCATCATAAGGAGCTATTTTCCAAGTCTGAGCACCTTTACCATAAAGGCTTTTATCGAAATTAACAATGAAGCTATTCCAACCGGCAACTGCCTTGCCAAAAGGGAGTAAAAGAAGAAAAATTAGAGTTACATATAGGAAATAAGAGGGTATCCGCATCATAATATTAGGTTTTACAAAGCAAAGCTATCACTTTTTTTACAAAAAACAAATAAAAAAAAGAGATACATTCTTTGTAGAACGTATCTCTTTTCTTTTGAGCCTCTTGTCGGATTCGAACCAACGACCCCGAGATTACAAATCACGTGCTCTGGCCAGCTGAGCTAAAGAGGCGGGTGGGCAAGCTTACTATATCGCGCCGCTACAACCAACTACCTTTGCTGCGATCAAGCCCTGGAGGATTCGAAGGGAGCTGGCCGTATAGGACTTACCCGTTTTTCTTGTTTGCGGGTGCAAAGGTAGGCATTTTTATGAAACATGCAATACTTTGCCCAAACTTTTTTCAACTTTAACAAGAATACACGGGCTACAAACAATATTATTTATACCTTTGCGCCATTATTCCTAATGAAAGATGACAGAAAACAAAGGTTACTTGCAACGATATGCCATGTTGTTCGGCACTTACTTGGGCGGTTTTTGGATTTTGAAATTCATACTGTTCCCTCTGGGTATTACCGTACCATTTCTCTTTTCCATTTTTATAGGACTAACTTTATGTGTGCCCTTTATGGCGTATTATTACGTGCGCATGTACCGGAACGTGGTATGTGGCGGGACGATAAGTTTTCTTCATGCGTGGATTTTCACCGTATTTATGTATATGTTTGCCGCATTGCTTACAGCCGTGGCACATTATATATATATCCGCTTTATTGACCAAGGGTTTATATTGAATTCCTATGAAACGATGTTGAACTCCTGGGAAACCATGTTGAATAATCCTACATATAAAGCTGTGCCCGGCATTGACGCATATATTGAACAATTAAGGGAAGGTTTAAGCCAAGTGCGTTCACTGACTCCGATAGAAATCACGATGCAAATGATGTCGATGAATGTTTTTGTGGGATCATTACTTGCCATTCCCACCGCTTTGTTCGTTATGAAGCGCCCACCGGCAGATTATATCGGAGGAAGATAAAATAAAGGATAAAGAAATAGTGTATATAGAAAACAGTTTAATCGTAATATAGAAAGATGGATATTTCAGTTGTCGTTCCTTTGTATAATGAAGAAGAATCACTTCCGGAACTGTACGCATGGATTGAACGGGTGATGAAAGCCCACGGCTTTTCATACGAAGTTATTTTCGTGAATGACGGAAGTACCGACCGCTCCTGGCAAATTATCGAAGAACTGAGTCGAGAATCAGATGCAGTACATGGCATTAAGTTCCGCCGTAATTATGGCAAATCTCCGGCATTATATTGTGGCTTTGAAAAGGCACAAGGAGATGTTGTCATTACAATGGATGCAGATTTACAGGATAGCCCGGACGAAATACCCGAACTATACCGGATGATAACAGAGGATGATTACGACCTGGTATCCGGCTGGAAAAGGAAACGTTACGATCCGCTTTCAAAAACCATTCCTACAAAAATATTCAATGCAACGGCACGCAAAGTATCCGGTATCAAGAACCTTCACGACTTTAATTGCGGCCTGAAAGCCTACAAGAGAGATGTGGTGAAGAACATTGAAGTGTATGGCGAAATGCATCGTTATATCCCCTACCTTGCCAAGAATGCCGGTTTCAAAAAGATCGGAGAAAAGATTGTTCAACACCAGGCACGCAAATTCGGCAAGACGAAGTTCGGCGGTTTGAATCGTTTCTTTAATGGATACCTGGACTTGATCTCACTTTGGTTCCTGTCAGCCTTCGGAGTAAAACCGATGCACTTCTTCGGACTTCTCGGTTCACTTATGTTCATCTTCGGCTTTATTGCAGTAGTCATTGTAGGCGTTACAAAACTATACCATATGCATAGCGGGATGCCTTACCGTTTGGTTACCGACTCCCCCTACTTCTACTTATCGCTGACCGCCATGATTATCGGAACACAATTGTTCCTTGCCGGCTTCCTTGGCGAACTGATTTCACGCAATGCCCCTGAACGAAATAAATATCAAATAGAAAAAACAATATAAGACTATGAGAAAATTAGTAAAACTGATATTGCTTTGTCTGATTGCTTATCCTATTATCAGTATCGTTTCTTCCTGTTCGGAAGAAGAAGACTGCTCAATGAATGCACGTCCGATGATGCAATGCTATCTTTATAAAATAGACGGAGAGACAGAAAGAGTTGTGAATGATACTCTTGACTCGCTCACCATCACCGCATTCGGTACAGATTCTATCATCCTCAATAACCAGAAGAGAGTACACGAATTATCATTACCACTACGCTATACGGCAGACTCCACCGTACTGGTATTCCATTATAGCAAAGACGTTAAGATTAAAAAAGATACGATTGTCATCCGCCAGAAGAATACGCCTTATTTCCTTTCAATGGATTGCGGCTACCAGATGAAGCAAAGCATCACAGGCAGATCATATAGCCGTCATATACTTGACTCCATATATATTCAAACAGCAGAAGTAAGCATTTATGGAACGGAAAATCTTAAGCTCTTTTATCGTAATTAATCTGGTGCTTTGTTTGTTGGCCGGATTTCCGGTACAAGCACAAAACAGCAACCGTCCTCCTGCCTCTAATCCGCCGAAAGAGCAAAAGAAAGAAGTGGATGAGGAAGCTTTCCCGCTATACAATGGCGTGACCGTCAGTGTTGATTTATGGGGTATCGGAAGCAAAGCTTTCGGAAGTGATTTTTTAAGTTCGGAAGTAGCGGTGGATGTTAACCTCAAAAACCGTTTCTTCCCGATAGTAGAACTTGGATATGGCGGTACCGATGCATGGAATGACAATGGTACCCACTACAAGAGCAATGCGCCTTATTTCCGTATCGGAATGAATTACAACGCTCTTTTCAAAAAGAAATTCAAGAATTACCTGTTTGTGGGACTACGTTACGCCATGAGTAGTTTCAAGTATGATATAGCAACCCTATCGGTAGATGATCCTATCTATGGCGGAGGCATTGGTAATCCGAACCAGGTAGATGACATCTGGGGTGGAAGCTTACCCTTCAACCACAAAGGAATGAAAGGATCCATGCAATGGTTTGAATTTTGTGTCGGCATCCGTGCACATATATGGAAAGAACTTTATATGGGCTGGGGATTGCGCTTCAAATTCCGCACAAGTTCATCTACAGGAGAATACGGAGATCCCTGGTATGTACCCGGATTCGGCAAATATGGCTCAAACACAATGGGCGTAACTTATACAATCACTTATAAACTACCATTCTAAAACTATGACCGGATTAGAGATTTGGCTTCTTGCCGTGGGACTCGCGATGGATTGTTTCGCCGTCTCCATAGCCAGTGGCATTCTTCTGAAACGTACGCTATGGCGGCCTATGCTGACCATGGCTTTTTTCTTTGGATTATTTCAAGCCATCATGCCACTCCTCGGATGGATAGGCGCCAGCACATTCAGCCATCTGATAGAGAGTCTGGATCATTGGATCGCTTTCGCCATTCTTGCTTTTCTGGGCGGACGCATGGTCAGAGAGTCTTTCAAGGACGAAGATTGCAAAAAAGAATACGACCCGAAAAGCTTGAAAGTAGTGCTCGCATTAGCCGTTGCAACCAGTATCGATGCATTGGCCATTGGAGTCTCATTTGCATTTCTGGGTATGCGTGATTTCTCAGAAATACTCCCTCCTATTTCTATCATTGGCTTTGTATCTTTCGCCATGTCTCTTATAGGATTACTATTCGGCATCCGCTTTGGATGCGGCATTGCACGAAGACTACGGGCAGAACTCTGGGGAGGTATTATCCTGATTATCATCGGAACCAAAATATTAATAGAACACTTGTTCTTTAGTTAAACTTCACTTATGGAAAAGAAGGCACAGAGAAATTTCTTATGGATTGCCCTGCTTGTATTGGGAACAATCTGGATACTTGCACGTCACAACCGTACGCAACCTTATTATACAATAAACGGATTGATATTCGGCACGGTTTATAATATAACCTATCAGTATGATGGTGACTTGAAAGTTGAAATTGACGAAGAATTGAAGAGATTTGACGGCTCTCTGTCCCCCTTTAATGATACGGCCACAATTACGCGAATCAACCGCAACGAGGATATTGTACCGGACACTTTTTTCACGAATGTATTCCGTCGTAGTATGGAAATTTCCAAAGAAACGGATGGTGCATTCGACATTACGGTTGCCCCATTGGCCAATGCCTGGGGATTTGGTTTCAAGAAAGGCGCATTTCCTGATTCGGCCATGATAGATAGTCTGCTGGACATTACGGGATATACCAAAGTAGCCCTATCCAATGAGGGAAAGGTCGTGAAGCAGGATGAACGCATGATGCTATCATGTAGTGCCGTTGCTAAAGGGTATGCCGTAGATGTAATAGCACAATTTCTCGCAAAGAAAGGCATTAAGAATTTCATGGTAGATATAGGTGGAGAAATTGTAGCCCAGGGAGAAAATCCAAAGAAAGATTTGTGGCGCATCGGTATCAATAAACCGGTAGATGATTCGCTATCTATCAATCAGGAATTACAAACGGTACTGAATGTAACGGGTGTGGGTATTGCTACTTCAGGCAATTACCGTAATTTCTATTATAAGGATGGAAAGAAATATGCGCATACCATAGACCCAAGAACGGGATATCCGGTACAACACAACATCTTATCCGCCACGGTAATAGCCAAAGATTGCATGAGTGCTGATGCTTATGCTACCGCTTTCATGGTGATGGGATTGGAAGAAGCCGAACGATTTGCCGATGCCCACCCGGATATTGATGCCTGCTTTATCTATACGGATGAGAAGGGAGAACTTCAAACATACTATACGAAAGGGATGGAACGGTTTATAACAAAGAAATAATAATGTAGGGGCGAGAATTGGTACGCGGACGACGCAGATAAAGCGGATGAACGCGGACTTTAAAAGCTGCGCCATGTTTAAATCCTATACGGAAGATAAAGAATAAATCTGTGTTATCCGTGTCATCTGCGGATGAAAAATAAAAATCCGCGTTCATCCGCCCCCCTCCGCGTCGTCCGCGTATCTATTTATAGAATACAAAATACACCGCAAGTACCAGACAAATGAATGCCGCAAAATGATTCCAATGCAGACTTTCGCCCTTGAAAAGAACCGTAGTAAATACCGTGAAAATGATGAGTGTAATCACTTCCTGAATAATCTTTAATTGTATCAGCGAGAAAGGCCCACCATTACCAATAAACCCGATACGATTGGCTGGAACCAAACAAAAATATTCGCTTAACAAAACAGACTTGCCCATGTGAGAAATTAGACCTATATTTGCATCATAATCAACAAGTTACATTATGATAAAAATTATAGGATATGCACGAGTTTCTACTACAAAGCAGGACTTATCTCGCCAAAAATTGAAGATTAAAGAATTTTGCGAGAACAACAATTATGAGCTAAGTGAAATTATTGAGGATTTTGGAATCTCTGGAACTATCGCAGATAGAAAAGGCTATCTTGAATTACAAAGTAAGACCTATAAAGATGCAGACATGATAGTAATTTCAGAACTATCACGTTTAAGTAGACAAGAAGACGTAACAGAAACAGTTTATAACATTCAGCAGATAATCACTAAAGGGTTATCAGTTATTCTCTTAGATAGTCCTAATAAAATCTATGAAGCCAATAAACTCTTAGATATTACAGAAATCTTAATATTAACCATCAAAGCATGGGCAGCAGCACAAGAGAGGTTAGAAATAAAAAAGAAAAACCAAGATGGCAAACAAGCATTATTCCAAGAACACCCTTACGCTGTTGTAGACCAGAAAATCCCTTATGGATATAAACAGATTCCTAATCCTAATGGAAAACGTCCCAGATATATCTTAGAAGAAGTGCCAGAAGAGGTAGAAAAGATAAGGAAACTTTTTGCTTTAGTCATTTCTGGAAAATCATTAGGAGCAGTTGCCAGATATTTCAATGAGAGAGATATTACCTTTAGAGGATATTACAGCACTGTTGCCATTTTAAGTAATTACATCCATAGTGACATATATAGAGGGATTAGACGAAGAACGCAGAAATTAGGCAGAGAAGAACCATACACAGTAGAAGTGAAAATTAAGCCCATAATCAATGAGGAAGATTTTCTAAAAGCACAAGAACTAATTAAGAATAACCATAAAAACATCTCTACTGGAAAAGTAAACTACAATCCATTAAAAGGAATAATAAAATGTAGATGTGGTAGGTCTATGACTGTAAAAGACAAAAAGCCAACAGCAGGAATAACTAAACTCACATATAGATGTAGCTGTGTTGATAGAAAATCTCATCCAGACTTTTGTAAATATAATATCGATGAAGTTTCTTACGAGTTAACCAATGAGATATTATATAGTCTTTTCAAATCCATGCACACAGTAGAGTATTATAGTTATTTCAGAAACCAAACAGATAATAGGATTACAGAACTGCAAGAAGAAATAGCAGGAATAGACAAACGACTTTCTGCACTATATAATGACAAAAGTTCTTTATCAGATGAAAGTAAAGGAAATGCTAATAGATTTCTCATAACCACTAACCCTACCCTATTAAATCTCATACAAGAAAAGCAAAATGAATTAGACGAGAAAATCAAGCAAATAGATAATGAAATAGATAAACACAAAAGGTCTCAAAGCAAGAAAATGTCTGATATTGAAAGAATTAAAGACAGCAATGGAAAAGAAAAGCTACAAAATTTATCTATTGAAGAGCAGGGAGAACTATATCACAAATACTTAGAACGAGTTAATTACATCCCTGTAACCACAATGCAAGGATTTTACATAGTCAGATTCCTTAATGGCATAACTTTCAATATCGCCATTACTAAAGTTAGGAGTATAGCAATGGCATCACCACTACCAGATAAATGGGATATCGATGATAAAGGTATTATAACTACGCATTTTGACAAATTTATCTCATCAAACCTAAATAAATTCAGTTTGGAAACAGAAGTGGTTGAAAGTAAAATGAAATTACAAGATTATCTAAAATCAGAATTAGCAAAAGAAAGAGCGTTGAAAATTGATTTAAGTTATAGAGAGAAATACTTAGAAGAGTTACATAAAGTAGGCTTAGATGGCAGATTAAGACCTTTAAAACAACAAGATTAAATACAAAACAAAAAAATATTGTATCTTTAGCTATTATTTAATGCTATATGATACCAATAGATAAATTCACAGAAGATACATATATAGAATTAGAATATCAATTACTTAACTATGTAGAGCAAGTTGCCTTAAAGTTTAATCCAGACATGGGATTTGATGACAATGGTAATATGTCTCCATGCAGTACACAAGCAATCGAACGATTCAAAAGAAGATATAATATAGGCAGAATCAACGTCAATTTCAAGTTTGAGGATTATCTACATAATAAAGAGGTACAAGCTACCTTGCAAGAATTAGGAGTAGATATAGAAAAGTTCTGGTACTTGCTTCTATTTATTATGGATTACACAGAAGGTAGTTGTTGGAACGCAACAGAAATAAAGGAATCACCCAAAGAGCAATTAGAGAAGCTAATCAATTTGATAGCTGATAACTGTTCTGATATAAATAGAGTAACAGGTGCAACCTTCACAACTCCCATAACTATCACTATTAATGCCAAAGGTAAGCAAACACTTACTTTGGACAATCCAAATACAATAGCATATTTAGGACTATTATGTGCCAAAGGTATTAACAGCATTGAGGATGAAAGTATTCTATCATTGAAGTATAGTGATTTTAAAGATACGATAACAGAAGCTGATTCCATGCGTATATGCCTATTCGCTAAGATGTTCCTATACTTCTTTGAAGAAAATACGCAATTCAACAAAAGGCAGAAGAAAGGTAGTACTGTTTCCCTTAGTAAGAATCTACTCATATCCAGACTTGCCTATTTTGCCAAACTAACCACTAATAAGAGTTATTTAGAAGATGACGATAACCTTAAAAAAATCATTAAGCAATATGGTAATAAGGAGCTATCAACTATGAACAACGTCTATTTCTAAGCAACATATTCCACTGTAAATCAGCCATATTCTTATATTCCCAATTAAAAGGGAGTATGAGGATAGGGCTTTTTTCTTCCATTTTAATCCAAGTAAATCCCCTCATATTTGCAGTGTCAAAACGATGGCAGAAGAACTAAAGATTAAAAGGGAGCAAGACAAGCCTTACAAATTCATCCCTTTTAATCAGTTCAAAAGCCAGTAGTTTTGCAATATCAAAAAACAATAACACTGGAGCGCACCAGATTAAAAACTGCAAAGAAGATATGAGAACAAACATTATTTCAATCAACGAGTTAGGTAAGAAAGTAGCATTTGTAAATGGTAACAGAGCCATTAACAAAAAGAATCTGAAACAGAAGATGGATTCTATCAAAGAGTGTGGTCAACTTACCCCTATCATTATTGTGGATGGAGAAGAAGCTGCTAAGGAAGGATTGACTTTGGTAGATTGTGAAACAAAGAACGAAGTACCTGCCAATGAAGTTGCTAATTATGTTGTTGATATTGAAGGACAACACAGATACACAGCTATCATGGAACTAAGAAAACTGGATGAGAAGAACAACAGCTCATTTGCACCAGATGACATTATTGCAATGTACGCTCAAAATCCTAAAGGAGTAACTATTAAGAAACTTATTTCTGAATTAAACAGAACTTCAATCGTTTGGGATGGTAAAGATTATATAACAGGAGCAGCATTATGTAACCCCAACAATGAATTGTTACAATACGCAAAGGAATTGGCTGATATGAAATCTGCAAAATCGAATGACAGTTTACCTTCAAATGGCTATCCAGTTTCCACAATCAGCAAGTTAGTAACATTTGGCACAGGTTTGGATAAGGCAAAATTAGCTACTTGCATGGATGATGGAACAGACAGCTTACCATCTGCCAATATTGAGAGAGCAAAGATAATATTGGAAACTGCAACAAATGTGGGATTTGACCACAAATATCTTGCCCACAAATACTTTATTGACTGGTTTATTGACGAACAAACCAATAAAAGTGTGGATAAAGTTTGTGAAATGGTAAGAACCCTCACACCAACAGAAGTTAGAACTATTACTTTAATTAAAGGAGAGAATTATTTAGCTGAAATCAGAAAAGTTGTTAGACGAGAAGAAGTTGAAGAATAAGGATTATTAGGAGGGGTTGACCGAAGCGAAGCGAGGGAAACCTCTCCTTCTTCTTAAATGTGATACGAGAAATTACAGTCTATTGCTTTCTCAAATTGAATTTTAAAAGTTGTGGTCTTTTCATTTTGTAATCAATCAGAAACTAAGTATCTTTGCATTATATCAAATAGCTGATATTCAGACATTAGCCTACCCATCGAGATTCATCACAAATAACCTATCTAAAGTCAAATTTACTACAATGGAGGAATTTACCTATGAACAAATTAGAGAAAAGGCACTAAAAGTAGGAGTACCAGATACCAAACGACACGTAAGTCTGTGGGCTACTCTTAATAACTACATGAGATGCAGAAGAATGAAACAAGGGAAGAGATTTGTCACATATATGTTATTACAGAAACTTACATATTAAGAATCGTATGATAATTTACTTACCAACAGGAAAGACATTCAAAAATAGGAAAGAAGCCAAGATTTACTTTGGAACTGCTTATTATCTGAAGATTGAAAGAGAGAAGAAAGATTTACTATTTACTAATGATATTCAATTTGCTACCAATGAATATGAAGATATCTCTAAAGCAATTACAAAATAGGGGAAGTAAAAGACAGCAGTATGCAACTATCAATAAGTCAATGCTGAATAAACTTAATCCACCAGACCTATATAGGTTCTACTGTTTGTCCTTATTTAGAAATGATTATTACTATGTAAGGCTAAGGATAAAAGACATAGCAAAGCTTACTGGGGAAAAGGAAGGAGCATTACAAGACTTTAATGACAATATGGACAAGGTATTAACAAGAAAAAAGTACCCATCCCCAATAAACCATCCTATACGTGATTTTACAATGAGAAGCCTCTACTGCATACCACCAATAGAACACCCAGACTTTATAACACTGTCTTATCTCTTTATAAAATTGGATTTAAGTGTAAAGGCAAAAGGATATTATATAAAGCTCCTACTAATCGCAAAAGATAGTATTATCCTTCTCAATCCTAAAGAATTAGCTGAGAAATTAAAAATGGGTAAGAGCGCAATAGAAAATTACAATATAGAGTTATATAGTGCTGGATTACTGAAATATCTTTCTAAAGGACTTGAGCTTACCCCAAGCGAGTTGCTATTAGACAATGATATTGCAGCACAGCGTAAAGAAAGAGGAAATCCATTACCTAAGATTACTCTAAAGTCCCAATAATAGGTTTAGGGGATTATTTATACTGGTTATTAATATAATAAGAATCAGTACGAATAATCCCCATTAAGCAATAATCACACCTTAAGATGGTATAAAATCACAAATCCCCAGTATTGGCTATCCTTTACTGTAAAATAAAAGTAGAAAAACGATGACGCAAATATACCCCTCCCCTAAATAAACACCCCCTGCCATTTTAAATTAGAGTTGTCCCCTGTAAGGTTATTCTTATAGTGGATTGGATGAATTATAAAAATCTAGTGAGAGATACGCATAAACCTACTGTAACCAATAACGCCTCCTACCCAGCTTTGAAATAAAGTGAAATCTTTCGTGAAAGTCCACTGTACCAAATTGGCGAAGTAGTACCTTTTAGAATTCTTTAAACAGACCAATGTTTAAGGATTATCTAATGATATACACATTCCAATCTGATTGGTAGATTTTCATTTAAGAAATTCTCCTTTATTCAAAATTCACAGATTATTCATTATTAAAATTGGGCTTATGGACACAGGAGATTATCTATTATTTGGCTTTTTAGTCGTATTGGTTATAGTTGGGTTAATCATTAATCCAGCTATAGGAATTGGCATTATTTTCTTTCTATACCTACACAGCAGAGTGAAAAAGCAGAAATCTGAAACAGATAGATTAGCAGAGTATTACAAAGATATTCAGCTAAGGAAGCAAGATTACTACTATGATGCAGTGAATAAGAGAGTAGCAAGAAAAGAAGAAACTAAAAAGAATAGATTATGAGAACATTAGATTTACTACCTACAAGAAGAAGCGATTTACAAGAAATTGCTGAAACAGTTGATTTTATGGAAGTGGTGCAACCTAAAAAGGATAATCCACATTTCATAGAAGCAAATACCCAGGAAGTTACTTTGCAGCATCTTACAAATGACTGTATAATTCCCAGTTTTGCATCTATGGAAGAAACGATTAGTCACCAATCCTTTATAGGTGCGATTGTCGATGCAGCAAAGGACTATTTTCAAGGGGAAACTTTTGATTATCCAGAGATTAGAATTTCTCACCCTATAAATGGACGTATTAGTTCAGCGATGGGGAAGAAAGCAGCAGATTTGACAGAAGAAGAAAAAACGCTTTTCTATCAAAGAATGTGCTTTTGTTTTGAAATTCCTTCCATTGTTCACGATGAATATGGAAATCGTCTTGCATTGTCAATAGGTGGTGTTCGCAGTTATAATGAAATCAATCTCTATTCTAAAAAGTCTGTGGAAAAATTTAAAATTTTCATTGGATTCAGGAATAGAGTTTGCTCTAATTTAATGCTAACAACAGATGGTTTACAGGACAAAGCAGAAGTTTTGAATATTCAAGAACTGTATGCAGCAGCGTTGAATTTATTTCATGCGTACAATCCTTCTAAGGATTTGCATCTATTGAGAACATTAGGACAAATGGAAATTTCAACGAGTGAATTTTGTCAAATCATAGGCAGAATGCGTTTGTATCAAGCGTTACCACCTACCAAACAACGAGAACTACCCAAACTCTTAATAGGGGATAGTCAGATTAATGCAGCTTGCAGAGCTTTCATTTCTGACGATAACTTTAAGAATACAGGGGAAAGTATTACAGGTTGGCAATTACTTAATTTGCTTAATGGCTCTGTTAAATCCAGTTACATAGACAACTTCTTAGAAAAGAATTTGAATTGTACTGAATTTGTACAAGGCATACAAAGGGCAAAACAAGGTGATAGCGAATATTCGTGGTTCTTGGGTTAAGTAGGTTTCTTTATTGAGATTTGAAAGGGCATCATTTTGGTGTCCTTTTCAATAGACTACTTACATAAGCTAAACGAGCGTTTAGTATTTGTAACCTAACAATGAAAATGACGATGAAAACATTTGTAGCGTATCTAAGACAATCCACAATGAAGCAGCAAATTTCTGGTTTAGGTGTGGAAGCACAAAGGGAAATCATTCACCACCATTTGAAAGACAAAACGCCAATCGCTGAATTTGTTGAAACTGAAAGTGGAAAGAAATCTAACAGACCTCAACTTTTGGCAGCTTTGGCATTATGCAGGAAAACAAACTCTATTCTAATTGTCGCAAAATTAGATAGATTATCCAGAAATGTAGCTTTCACTTCTAAGTTATTGGAAAGTGATGTTGAGATTGTATTTTGCGATTTTCCACAGGCCAATAGGCTAATACTTCATATTATTGCATCAATCGCAGAATATGAAGCAAACTTAATCAGCAAAAGAACAAAACAATCTTTGCAAGCAAAGAAAGCAAGGGGCGTGAAATTGGGAAAATCAGAAAACTTGCTGAACAAATTAGAGCAAGCAATCTGCAATAGTTCTAAAACGAACAAAGCCAAAGCAGAAAGCAATCCTAATAATATGCGTGCAATCGCTTTATTACGTTCTTTATCGATGCAAGGGAAATCACTTTCAGAAATGACTAACCTATTGAACGAACAAGGCTTTGTCACCTCTAAGGGGTGCAAATTTCAGATAGTTCAAGTTAAGCGATTACTAATTAAAGATGGACTAACCATTTAATAAACAAAGTTCTTGCCAGTTCAAACGCTTTATGTATCTTTGTATTGTATTCTTCCATACCTAAATCGTAGGTCACTGAAAGAGGACATATTTAGATAACGAAGACGTTTGATATTCTGTAATGAAACTGGACATTTCAAAGCACAGGAATAGACAAGAACGCCTTCGCCTGCTATGTTGTTATATGCTTTTCGTTCAATGCGAAAGGACTATATATCTTCATAGGGGCGTGGGCTTGTTTATTACTTGTGCTTGGCAGTCCAGAACTCTTAGAAATAAGAGTGCCTCATTACAGTAATATTCATGTTCCACGCCTTTTTTTGTGTTTAATCGTTTACTAAGGGAACAGGTAAGCAACTTTAGATTTAATATTATGGGGTTGTTCACGTTTATAGACAGAATTTCCTTATTGTGTGATTGTAGAGCCATTATGAAGTTAATGGTAAAACTACAAAGGTGTTCCAAACATGACAAGGCAAGATTATGCCATGAAGTCGAAATAAGACTGCAAAATCTATCCAGTAAAGGCGCAAAGATGCCAGATGCAGCATTTAGTATTATCATACCAATTAGAGGTAAGGATAATAATCTATTCGCATTCATGCAGACCATTGAAACAGCTCTGCAACACTTCAAAAATCAGTAATCAGTCAAATATAACAACTTATAATATGAAAGTATTCTTTAGTGGATTGTTACTGTTAGTAATCGTAACATCTTGCAATTCTAAGAAAACCAGTTATACACAAGAGCAGTTATACGAGAAATTCGCTTCTGGTGTAGTTCTTATTCAAAACACCTACTATTATAAAATAATATTATCAGATGAAAATTTCTATTCATCCAGTTATATTATATCTGATGCAGATAATCTGAATTTCGAAGAAGATTACAAAGACACTAACTTCGATGAAATTAGCAATGATGCAAAAAGTATAACGTTTGGTACTGGTTTTCTAATATCGCAAAGAGGTACTATTGTTACTAATAGCCACGTAATCAATCCCCACATTGATAAAAAAGAAATTTATCTATCGTTAATAACACACCTTCAAAATGAATTAGATGATGCAAATAGAAATTTGAATATTCTTGAAAACTCAAATTCAGACAGTAAATTTATAAATATATATAAAGAGCGTATTAATTATCTGGAAAAGGAAATTTGTCTAAAGAAATATGAGATTAAATTGTATTCTAAAATAAAAGTCGCCTATAATGGCAGTAGAATAACTTCGAGTAAAGACTTAATAAACTGTTTTGTTATAAAAGACGTTCCAGATTATGATTTAGGGATAATTCAACTATCCACATACGATTGTTGGAATGAAGCAACTAATAATAATTGGATTAGAAAAAGTAAAAATATAAATCAAGGTCAAGGATGGACTGATGACAAGGAAGCATACGAAGAATATTGCTCCATTATAAAAGGAAATAACATCGTGCCAAATGATAAGCATATATTCGATTTACAGGGCATAAGCAGTGAGAGTAATAATGAAGAAAATAAATTATACATGATTGGCTTCAATGAAGGATTAGGATTGGCAATAACAAATGAAGGAATTAAAGCGCAAATAACACAAGGCAATATCAGCCAAAAAACTGATAGCCTTCAAATAATGTATTCTATCCCTGCACTACATGGTTCGAGTGGTAGCCCTGTAATTAATCAATATGGAGAGTTAATAGCGATAAATTTTGCAGGTCTTGACGATACTCAAGGGTTCAATTATGGGATTAGAGTTGAAAGGCTAAAAGAAATACTTAATGACAAATCAGTAAAAGAATTTATGAAAATTTACAAGAAAAAGCAAAACGCTAAAGTAAATGCAGACTCTTTGGATATGATAGAAGAAGCTACTGTTAAATAGTCGCACTATCTTTTAATAAGACATACTCAATATTAATAACTTACTAATTAAGAATTTATGAGAACATTAAAAATCTTAGCAGCCTTCGTAATGGCTGTTGTGTGTACGAGCTTATCATCATGTAGTAAAGACGATGATAACAGTGAGAAACCTGCCATTGAACAAGCTAATCTAATTGGCAAATGGCAATCTACATGGCAGAAAACCCACGAAATTAAAGATGGTAAAGAAGTCGTAACTTCTGATGAAGCCTATACTAATGGTTCGTGGGAGTTTAAGGCAGATGGCACTTGTATTGAGGATGGTAACAATGAAACAAGCAAGTGGTCTTTGAAGGACAACAAGCTAACTATTTCCTACTCTGATGGCTATTCTGATATTGTTACTGTAAACGAACTTACAGCCAACAAGTTAATCCTTGCATTTGAGGATTGGGATAATACAGACGATGGTGGTTTAGAACTGGATGATATTACCACGACTACTTATAAGAAAATAACAAAGTAGTACCCTATACTACTAACCAGATTACAAAAACAGCATTTGAGAATTAGTTCATTTGCTGTTTTTTCTTGTTATCCTTACCTTACCAGAGATTACTACACAATAGCCACATTTAGGGAATAGCACCCATGTAAGGTTATTTGGGACTGTTATTCAACACTTCCATTCTCATGATACCAACTATCAGTAAGAAGCAGAACTTTGTTCCTTGCGTACAATAGTGGTCAATTCAGATAATCCTAAATCCAGATTGCATCAACAAAAGTCAAACAATTAACATTTTACAGTACATTAAAATATAGCACTAAATAAAATCTTGCTAATTTTGCTATAATTTAACAATCAGCTAATAAAGAAAAACATGAAACTTTTAAAACTTCAAGATGCTATCCCTTTTGGTAAACTCAGGGGAAAGGTTATATCTGACATTTGGGTAGAGAATCCAGCATACTTTAAATATTTAGTAAAAAAAAACGAGAAATTTCTATTAGATAGAGATGTATTTGATGAACTAAGAAAATTATATCCAAATGATATAAATAAAATCAATATTCTAAGTAGTTTAAATATACGTAAAACTGCAAAAATATACGCTTATAGAATAGAAGTAGAACGAGCTGAATACTATAATGAGACTATTGATTACGAAGAACAAGAAAGAGAAGATGCTCGAAGAAGTAGGTATTACGAATTAGGAGGATTTGATTTTGATTTATGGCAAAGTGGTGAATTAGATGATATTGACTATTTATATTAAATAGATGAGTAACAAAAGAATTTCTATAACACAAGATGTGTATAAAGAGCTATATGTGCATTGTGGAAATCAATGTGCATTTGAAGGGTGTTGCAATCCTATCTTTGAAGACGATATGACCTTAACTGGAGAGTGCTGTCACATTGAAGCATATTCTCCATCTGGGCCAAGATATAGTCCCAACTCTAACAATAAAGAGAAAAATAGTGCCTGCAATTTGGTCTTTCTATGTTCAAGACACCATACTATTATTGATGCTCATCCAGAAATATATACTACCAATTTTCTAAAGCAGATGAAAGCTAAACATGAACAAAAATTCAGTGCTACATCACTACAAATGACAGGAACAATGATAGAATCTTTAAAAATACAATCAAAAAGATTTTGGAATTTAATAGAAAACATCAATATAGATAATAAATGCCCTGATTTAAAAATAGAAATACACAAAGATGCAAGTTTTGAAATAATTTTAAATAATACACATAAAGGTATAAACAATCTTATAGAGTTAGTAGAACAAAATATTTCATACAAAACAGATTATTTCGATTTTGAAATTTCATGTTTAGGTGCTCCTAATATATGCTCTAAGCTAATGTTAGACTTTCTGCAATTAAAAGTTAAAATATTAGAGTATTTAACAACAAATGGACATTATGAATATCAATGCCTATTAAGTCAAGCACAAATTGAGTTAGAAATTGTACATAAAGAGTCTTTTTACAACGACTAATTTTTAAACAGTATCATTTCATAAATACAAAATAGACAGCCAATATCAAGCAAACAAATGCAGCAATATGATTCCAGTGCAAAGCCTCTCCTTTAAAAAAGACAGTAGTAAATACAGTAAAGATAATAAGAGTAATCACTTCTTGAATAATTTTTAATTGCATTAATGAAAATGGACCACCATTCCCTATAAAACCTATTCGATTTGCTGGAATTTGACATGAGTACTCAAAAAAAGCAATTATCCAACTAAAAGTAATAACGCCTATTAGTGGAAGGGTGGCAAACCAAGAATATTCTTGTTTCATTTTTAAATGACCATACCACGCAAAGGTCATGAAAATATTTGATACTACAAGTAACAATATTGTGTAGAAGGTTTTCATACTATTCTATATCTACTATACATTATTATATATACCAACGTGAAGTGTTAAATTCCCAGTTGGGTTTTTCTGTTTTATTATACTCCGCAAGAGCGATGCTCCATGAAAATAAGATTATGGCGTAAAGCGGCCAATTAGTGATCACTTTCATATCTTGCAACTTCAGATGACCATACCATGCAAAAGTCATAAAGACATTAGACACTATTAAAAGCAGAATCGTATAAAGACCTTTCATTTCAGTGATGAATATTTAAGGGGTGATTAATCTAAATTATCAATTTTCTGAGGAAGAAGTTCCTCCTGAACATTTGCCATACTTCCCCAAAGACTATAGCGAGCTTCCGGGTTCATAGCTTCCAACTGATGTAGAATATCCTTCATATTACTACGATGGGATTGCGCCTCATAAGGACAATTCTTCACCTGCTTACGATACCCTCTTATTTGGGCCAGTTCCAGCAAATCAGCCTCATGTACCAAACACATCGGCCGAATAATCGTCATATCAAATTTCTTCATTACCAGACGGGGCGGCATAGAACTGAATGCTCCCTGAAAAGTGATATTCATCAATAGCGTTTCCAGAATATCATCCATATGATGTCCCAATGCTATCTTGTTGCATCCCTGCTCTTTAGCCACCGTGAACAAGGCCTTGCGCCTATTCCATGAACAAAGGAAACAAGGTGATTTGCGTGTATCTGTACTTGCATCAAATTCCGTTTCATATAATACAAAAGGGATTCCCCATGACTCTACATACTCACGAAGATATGCCAGGTCACTCTGATACGGAATATTCTTCATCACTACATGGACGGCAACCACCGCAAACCTGGGCTTAAAAATTCGGGCGCGTCTTGCCAATAGCTCCACTAATGCCAAAGAATCTTTGCCACCTGAAAGCCCGATAAGGATCTTATCCCCATCCTCTATCAGACCATATTCTACCAGTCCTTTACTAAACCGCTTTTCAATGCGGCGGACGGTTTTCTCTTCTTCGGTGAATTGAGCCATAATACTACATAAGATTTGCGGTTGCAAAAGTAAGAGAAAAGAATGATTTAAAGAAGAATTAACATAATAGAATAACGGAAATCAGCATTATTCCCGATTAATTTGTATTTTTGAACATTCGAATTTGTAAGTTGGATGACTAGCATGAAAAAGAGATATATTTTACTCCTTCTATTTTGTCTCACATTAGTCGGTGTATCGGCACAGACGTTGGAGGAAGCAAGAGCTTTCTACAATCAAGGGCAATACGAGAAAGCCAAACCGATTTTCCAGAAACTCGTAAAGACACAACCGGCAAATGGAAATTATAACTTATGGTACGGCGTATGTTGCCTGGAAACAGGAGAACCAGAAGTAGCTTTGAAATATCTGGAAACCGCCGTAAAAAGACGGGTGCCCAGCGGACAACTCTATCTGGCGCGAAATTACAATGACCTGTATCGCTTTGAAGATGCCATCAAATGCTACGAAGACTACATCAGCGACCTGGCCAAACGGAAAAGGCCGACCGCAGAAGCCGAAAAGCTATTGGAGAAAAGTAAAGCCAATTTCCGCATGTTGAAAGGGGTTGAAGAAGTTTGCATTATCGATAGCATCGTAATAGACAAAAGCCGTTTTCTGGAAGCTTATAAAATCAGCCCTGAGTCCGGTAAACTATTCATGTACAATGATTTCTTCCAGAATGAGGCAGAAGTTGAGGCTACCGTATATGAAACAGAACTCGGTAATAAGATTTATTATGGTGAGCGCCAACCGGATGGTAAACTCAGCATCCTCTCGCGTAACAAAATGCAGGGCGAATGGGGCAAAGGTAGCTTGCTACCCGGTAGTATAAATGATTCCATCAATGCCAACTATCCGTATGTATTGACAGATGGCATCACCATCTATTATGCCGCGGATAGTGAAAATTCGATAGGTGGTTACGACATATTCGTCACCCGTTACAATACCAACACGAACACCTACCTCACTCCGGAAAATGTGGGTATGCCGTTCAACTCTCCCTATAATGACTATATGTTCGTTATCGACGAATATAATAATCTCGGATGGTTTGCCTCCGACCGTTACCAGCCGGAAGGAAAAGTTTGCATTTATGTATTCATTCCAAATTCTTCCAAAAGGGTATATAATTATGAAGCAATGGACCCGAAAAAAGCAATCGGGCTTGCCCGGATTCATTCTCTGAAAGATACGTGGACAGATCAGGATGCCGTAGCCGATGCCAAACATCGACTACAAGCCGCATTCGATGAAAAGCCACAAACCACGAAAAGTCATGAGTTTGAGTTTGTAATCGATGACCAGAATACTTATTATCAACAAAGTGATTTCAAATCTCCTCAGGCCAAAAACCTGTTCGGCAAATACCTCCAATTAGAAAAGGCTTTCAAAGAGCAGCAAAACAAGTTGGAAGAGCAACGTTCCTTGTACTCCCGTGCCAAGGAAAGCGATAAAGCCAAACTGGCTCCCGCCATACTCGACCTGGAAAAGCAGATACAACAACTATCAGGTGAATTGGAGAAGGCCGCCATTGAAGTGCGTAATACAGAAAAACAATCCTTTAAATAGAAAACTATGGACATACTTATCATCATTGTACTCATTGTTGCGGCGGTTATCCTGTTCTTGGTAGAACTGTTCGTCATCCCGGGCATCAGCATAGCCGGAATTCTGGCCGGAGCTTGCATGATCTATGCCAACTACTATGCCTTTGCCTATCTGGGTACAACGGCTGGTTTTATCACGCTCGGTGTATCGGCAATAGCCTGCATAGGCTCATTGATACTCTTCATGCGCTCCAAGACCTTGGATAAAGTGGCGTTGAAAAAGAATATCACATCGAAGGTGGACCGTACGGCCGCGGATCAAGTAAAAGTAGGCGATACGGGTGTGGCCATTACACGCCTGGCACTGATCGGCAATGCCGAAATAGACGGCAACATCGTGGAAGTGAAATCCATGGACGGATTCCTGAATGAAAAAACCCCTATCATTGTAAACCGTATTGCGGACGGCGTTATCATGGTAGAAAAGAAAAAAGACTAATATTCACACTTAATATCTTATAAATCATGAACGTAGACACTATGTACCTAACTGCCTTTCTTGTGATAGGAGGCATTATCTTCATCGTACTGTTCTTCCACTATGTTCCTTTCTTCCTATGGTTGTCCGCCAAAGTTTCGGGAGTCAGGATTTCATTGGTGCAATTGTTTTTAATGCGTATCCGTAACGTACCTCCCTACATCATTGTACCGGGTATGATTGAAGCACACAAAGCCGGATTGAGCAACATTACCCGCGACGAGCTGGAAGCTCACTACCTGGCCGGTGGACATGTAGAAAGAGTGGTGCACGCCTTGGTATCCGCCTCTAAAGCTAATATTGAATTATCCTTCCAGATGGCTACCGCAATCGACCTTGCCGGGCGTGATGTGTTCGAAGCCGTTCAGATGTCGGTAAACCCGAAGGTGATCGATACTCCTCCGGTGACCGCCGTAGCAAAAGATGGTATCCAGTTGATAGCCAAAGCCCGTGTAACGGTACGCGCCAATATCCGCCAGTTGGTGGGTGGTGCCGGTGAAGACACTATTCTGGCCCGTGTAGGCGAAGGTATCGTATCTTCCATCGGTTCATCCGAAAACCACAAGTCAGTATTGGAAAACCCGGATTCAATCTCCAAACTTGTGCTCCGCAAGGGTCTGGATGCCGGTACGGCTTTCGAAATCCTGTCCATTGATATCGCTGATATCGATATAGGCAAGAACATCGGTGCGGCTTTGCAGATAGACCAGGCAAATGCAGATAAGAATATCGCCCAAGCCAAAGCTGAGGAACGCCGTGCAATGGCCGTGGCCAGCGAACAGGAAATGAAGGCGAAAGCTCAGGAAGCACGCGCCAAGGTGATCGAGGCAGAAGCTGAAGTACCTAAGGCCATGGCAGAAGCATTCCGTAACGGCAACTTGGGCATCATGGATTATTATCGGATGAAGAACATCGAAGCTGATACTTCCATGCGCGAAACCATAGCCAAACCATCGGGAAACAACTCAAACCAGCCGTTGAGTAAATAACCGGTAGAATTATTGCCCCAGAAAAACGTCGGAACCGGTGAACAGTAATCCCGTTCCGGCGTTTTCTATTTATAAACGTATCAACCAAAAAATCCAGAATATGAAAAAGTATTTTGCATCTTCCGAACTTATTATCAATGATGACGGTTCAGTTTTTCATCTGCACGTAAAGCCTGAGTGGCTGGCAGACAAAGTAATCCTGGTGGGCGACCCGGGCAGAGTGGCACTGGTAGGCTCACACCTTGAGAATAAAGAATGTGAAGTGGAAAGCCGCGAGTTCAAAACCATTACAGGTACCTACAAGGGCAAACGCATCACGGTGGTTTCTACGGGTATTGGTTGCGACAACATCGATATTGTGATGAACGAACTGGACGCCTTGGCCAACATCGACTTCAACACACGTGAAGAAAAGCCCCAACTTCGCCAGTTAGAACTGGTACGCATCGGTACTTGTGGCGGTTTGCAACCGAATACGCCCGTAGGTACATTTATCTGCTCGCAAAAGTCCATTGGTTTCGATGGCCTGCTGAACTTCTATTCAGGGCGCAATGAAGCGTGCGACTTGCCATTTGAACGTGCATTCCTGAACCACATGGGATGGTCAGGGAATATGTGCGCACCTGCTCCGTACGTGATCGACGCCAATGCCGAACTGATAGAGCGCATTGCCGGAGACGATATGGTACGCGGTGTAACGATTGCCGCCGGTGGTTTCTTTGGCCCACAAGGACGCGAACTACGCATTCCGCTGGCCGACCCGAAGCAAAATGAAAAGATCGAGAACTTTGAATACAATGGCTATCGCATTACAAACTTCGAGATGGAAAGTTCCGCACTGGCCGGTTTGAGCCGCCTGATGGGACATAAGGCGACCACGGTATGCATGGTCATAGCCAACCGGTTGATTAAAGAAGCCAATACGGGCTACAAGAATACGATTGACACTTTGATAAAAACCGTACTGGACAGAATTTAAGAAACACCCACTCAAATATACTTGATGATTGTTTCCTTCAATCTTTCGTAAGTATATGGTTTGGCAATAATATCATTGCATCCGGCGGCTAATGCTTGTTGTTGTTCTATCAGGAAAGCATTGGCCGTCACCGCAACGATAGGCAAATCGATGTCGATGGTACGTATCTTTTCCGTAGCCTGAATACCGTTCATCACCGGCATGCGGATGTCCATCAATATCAGGTCGGGACGCTCGCGCAAGAAACTATTTACGGCCTCTTCGCCATTGGTAACCCACGAAATGGTGTAGTCTTTCTTCAGCAAAATGTTTATCTGCATAAAGTTAGACTCCGTATCTTCGGCTATCAGAATTTTCTTCCTGCCGTCTGATCTTCGCTCTACGTGGGCATTGATTTCAACAGGTTCACCATCCGCTCCCAACACAAACTGGCGGTAAGGAAGGGTCATCACGAAAGTACTCCCCACTCCTACTTCGGACTCTACGGAAATTTTTCCTCCCAATCTCTCCACGATGCTCTGGCAGATGGGGAGCCCCAGACCCGTGCCCTGAACAAAATCGTTCAGCTTTTCAAAACGGTTGAAAATCAAGGGCAATTTCTCCTTTGCAATGCCGCAACCGGTATCCGTTACATACACCTTCAACCATTCTCCGCAGACCTCCAACCCCAGGGTGATGGCCCCTTCATGGGTATTCTTAATGGCATTGGAGAGGAAGTTGAATAGCACTTGTGTAATCCTGTTCCGGTCCACCATAATCCAGATTTCCTCATCGGGACGTATCACATTCAATCGGATGCCCGTTTTCATTTTCAGGCGATGCACTTTCTCCACTTCGTCAATCAGTCCGGTCATTTCGACCAACTGGAAGTTCATTTCCGATTTTCCCGACTCAATGCGGGAAAGGTCCAGAATGTCATTTATGAGTTGCAACAACAGGTTGCTATTCTTCTGGATGATGTTCAGGTATTCGGCTTTCTCCACTTCATCTTCCGTCAAAGCTATGATTTCAGAGAATCCCACGATAGCATTCAAAGGAGTGCGGATTTCGTGGCTCATATTGGCCAGGAACACCGATTTCATGCGGTCGGCCTCTTCTGCGCGTTGCTTCGCCTCGATGAGTTCATTGGAGCGTTGCACCCTGTCACCGATATCGTGTATCAATGCCATCACTTTATTATCTTCGAACGGAGCGATGCGTGCCTGGAAATAATGCCTTTCGCAATCATCCACATCCAGGGGATACTCTATCTCCTTCAACTCCCCGTCTTCGAGGCATTGACGTATGTTCCGTAGAAACAGGTCGCTGACTTCGGGAGAATAGATGGTGCGCCCGTCCGCTCCCCGTAGCTGTTCAACGGGATGGAGCAAAATGGTGTCAGAAGACATTAACACATCAGTGAGGAAGAAATTTTCATCAAAGATGAAGATGAATTCAGGCAATGCCTGTATTATCTTCCGGTTTCGCTCTTCCATGCGCGATATGCGCGTTTCGCGTTCGCACTGCCCGGTGACATTCACGGTATAGCATAAGAGGCTTTCCGGATTTCCACTTCTATCTTTCTCTACAGATAAGAGGTGGTCCTCCAACCAGACTATTTCGCCATGCGCACCTACGCAACGCACGCGTAAGACTTTGGACTCTTCAAAGCCATCCAATTTCTTTTGAAAGCCATCCAACGACACCAAATGCTTATCATCGGGATGCACAAAGCTACAGAACTCTTCCAAATTCTGATAACGGATGCCGACTTTATCCAAGCCTAAACTTTCGAAATATTCCTGAGTGAAAGTGCACTCCAGGGTATTGATATTTATCTCCCAGAGAGCAATTTGATGGGCAGCCAGAACGGAGTTGACCTTCAATAATTTCTCTTTCAGTAGTTCCGTGTTCTCGTCTTTCTCGGTAGTATGAGAAGCGGAATCATGCATTTTTATTTTGTCTTGCGCCATAATAACAAAGTGTATCATGTAAAGGCTACGAAAATTGAGCAAATGTAATAAAAAAGAGTAAGTAATATACAATCGCGTTCTTTTTTTTACCCCAAAAGGCTATCTTTGCAACTCAAATAACAATTTTTATGATGAATCAGGATACCATCTGTGCCATTGCCACGGCTCAAGGAGGAGCAATCGGAAGCATTCGCGTCTCAGGAGCGGACGCCATTCGTATCACCAGCCGCATTTTCACCCCGGCAAAATCCGGTAAAACACTGGCGGATTGCAAACCTTATACACTGACTTTCGGGAAGATACACGATGGAGAGGAAATCATCGACGAGGTTCTTGTCAGCCTGTTTCGCGCCCCGCACTCTTACACGGGCGAAGATAGTACGGAGATCACCTGCCACGGTTCGAGCTATATCTTGCAACAGGTTTTGCAATTGCTCATCAAGCACGGTTGCCGCCTGGCGGGACCGGGGGAATACACGCAACGCGCCTTTCTCAATGGAAAGATGGATTTGAGCCAGGCCGAAGCCGTGGCGGACCTGATTGCTTCTTCATCTGCCGCCACCCACCGCCTTGCCATGAGCCAGATGCGTGGCGGATTCAGCAAGGAGCTTACGGAGCTACGCAACCAGTTGCTACACTTCACTTCACTGATTGAGCTGGAACTGGATTTCAGCGACCATGAAGAGTTGGAGTTTGCGGACAGAACGGAGCTTTGCCGATTAGCGGATCATATCGAGGGGGTCATTTCCCGACTGGTACATTCGTTCAGTGTAGGAAATGCGATCAAAAACGGCGTACCGGTAGCCATCATCGGCGAAACGAATGCCGGGAAATCAACGCTCCTCAATGTATTGCTGAACGAGGACAAAGCTATCGTGAGCGATATTCACGGCACTACGCGCGACGTGATTGAAGATACGACCAATATCGGCGGCATTACTTTCCGTTTCATTGACACGGCAGGTATCCGCGAAACCAATGATACGATTGAGAGTCTGGGCATAGAGCGCACGTTCCAAAAACTGGAACAAGCGGAGATCGTGCTTTGGATGATTGATGCAACGGACGCAGCGTCGCAAATGAATCAGCTATCGGGGCAGATACTTCCGCGTCTGGAAAGAAAGCATTTGATATTGGTATTCAACAAAGCGGATTTGTTGGGCACGGCTCATTCTGGTGAGGTGCTGTCTGCGGCCTCTTCCATCATTCCTGACGCCGAATGTATTTTTATTTCCGCCAAGAAAAGGCAAAATACGGATGTGCTTCAGAAGAAACTTATAGCCGCCGCCAATCTGCCTACGATAACCCAGAACGACGTGATAGTGACCAATGCCCGCCATTACGAAGCCCTTACGCATGCTTTAGAAGCCATCGGACGCGTACAACAGGGATTGGCAAACAATCTTTCCGGGGACTTCGTGGCCCAGGACATCAGGGAGTGCATCTTCCATTTGAGCGACATCGCGGGGGAGGTGACGAATGATATGGTGCTACAAAATATATTTCAACATTTTTGTGTGGGTAAGTAACCTATAATAAAATATCAATAAAAAAAACAAGAATTCCCAACATTACGCACTGAATAACAAAATACCATTTCACGCTTATAGAAAGAGCGAGGAATGGTATTTTAATCTATTGGCTCATTCTTTGATAATGCACCAAGTTTCTCTTTTATATTCCTTACGGCCATACTCTTCCTCTCTACACATCCAACAGCCACATGGAATTCCTTCCTTAGGAATATTTATCCACAAGTAATTCTTTATACATCCGAAGATTATCCATATCGAAATTAAAACAAGAATAGTTTTAATCCGTAGCCCTAAGTTGCCAGAACGCCACGGCCGCCGCCGCCGCCACATTGAGCGAATCGACCCCATGTGCCATCGGGATACGGACTACATAGTCCGCCGCCGCAATCGTATCGGGTGGAAGCCCCTCTCCCTCCGTCCCCATCACGATGGCCAGCCGGGGTTCGGACGTCAAGACAGGATCGGCAATGGAGATAGAATCGTCCGTAAGTGCCATGGCGGCGGTGCGGAAACCGTGGCGGGCCAGATCACTGAGAGTGCCGTCCAGCCACGTCCAGGGAACCAAAAAGACCGAACCCATGGACACCCTGACCGCACGACGGTTCAACGGATCGCAAGAGTTACGCGTCAGCAACACGGCATCCATCCCGAGGGCGGCCGCCGAACGAAAAATGGCACCAATGTTCGTGGTGTCCACCACACCGTCGATGACGACGATGCGCCGGGCATCCCGACATGTATCTTCCACCGTGCGGGGCGCGGGGCGACGCATGGCGCACAACACTCCGCGCGTCAGGACATAGCCCGTCAGCGTGGCGAGCAACTCCCGCCCGCCCGTATAGACGGGCACGTCGCCGCAACGACTGATGATGTCGGCGGCATCACCGGTGATGTGTTTTTGCTCGCACAAGAGGGCCAGAGGTTCATATCCGGCATCCAATGCTACACGGATCACCTTCGGGCTTTCGGCTATGAACAGGCCTTTATCGGGCTCGATGCGGTTGCGCAACTGGGCCTCGGTGAGGGTGGAGAACACCTCGATTCCGGGGTGCGACAAGGAGGATATTTCAATAATGGGCATAAGGCTGTATTCTTTTTAATAAGGGTATGAACAAAATGTAATAAGGTGGTAGGGCGTTAGGGTGATAAGAGTGGTAAGGTGATAGCGGGATAACGCTCTGTGATATATAGCGCAGCTACTTTATCGCCCTATCACCTTATCACCCTATCACTCTCTTATTCCTTTCTTTCTCTTTCGGATACCGCAACTTTCATCACCCCCTCCAGCTTATTTTCAAAAATCCGGTAAGCCTCCTCAATCTCATTCAACGGGAAGCGGTGTGTGATAAGCGGCGTGGTGTCTATCTTGCCTTCTTCGATCAGGCGAAGTATCTCGGCGCAATCGCACCCGTCCACGCCACCGGTCTTGAAGGTCAGGTTTTTTCCGTACATATCGGGCAGGGGAAGCACCTGGGGGCGGTCGTAGAGAGCCACCACGGTGACGATGGCATTGGGGCGCGCACACTCCCACGCCAGACGGAAGGTGTCGTCGGTTCCTGCCACCTCGAGCACGACGTCGGCTCCGCCATGATCGCTACTCCGCAACACAATCTCCCGGCAATCCTCCGGCTTCACCACCTGTACGTCCGGATAGTGCTCCTGCACAAAACGAATTCTCCCGGGCGCCGCCTCACAAACAATGATGCGGCGGGGGTGCTTGAGCATCACGCAAAGCAGGGTACAGATTCCGGTAGGGCCGGCGCCGATGATGAGCACCGTATCCTTTTCGGTAATCTCCGATATGCGAGCCGCCCAAAAGCCCGTGGCAAGCACGTCGCCCACAAAGAGCGCTTGTTCGTCGCTCACCGCATCCGGAATGCGGTTCAATCCCTGGTCGGCATAAGGCACGCGGACGTACTCGGCCTGACCTCCGTCGATGCGGCAACCCAGTGCCCAACCACCATTGGCATCGGTGCAATTGTTCACATATCCGTGTCGGCAAAAGAAGCATTCGCCACAAAAGGTTTCTACGTTCACCGTAACCCTGTCGCCGGGCCTGATGGAAGTGACGTCCGCGCCCACTTGCTCCACGATGCCTACCATTTCGTGCCCCACTGTGGTTCCGGGCAAAGCACGCGGTACGCTACCGTGCTTGATGTGCAAATCGCTGGTGCAGATGCTACCGAGCGTCACGCGGACAATGGCGTCGCGGGGGTCTTTCAACCTGGGTTTCGGTTTTTCTATAAGTTCAAATTTTCCGTGTTCAATATAGGTATATGCAAGCATTGTTTTTCTCTTTTTTAATACTTCTCTTTCCGTTCAAACTCTCCCTCCTCCGTATAGTACTTCCATGTGCCTTTGGGTATGTTATTTCCGTATTTTCCGCGGAGTTTCAGTTTGCCGTTCTCATAATATTCGCGATAGCGTCCGTGGCGCTTTCCCTCTTTCACTTCCGCTTCACTCTTCAGCGCTCCTTCGGGATAAAACTCCCGCAAGACGTTGCCCTCAAATTTCTCAACATAGAAGCGTTGCAATTCACTCATTTGCTCTTTCTCCGTTTCGGCATCTTCGTTCATTACTTCGTCGGCTTCATCGTCCACTACCACCGCTTCGGCCGCTTCTTCCGGTTGATAAGGTTTATAGTCCATCACGCATTGCAACGAGGCGGACTGGCCGTCTCCCGTAATCTGCATGGTCCAATAGGGAAATGAGTAGACAATCTCCTTGTCCGATTGTATCTCTCCCCACGTAACGGCATTCATCATAGGCTTCAACTGGTAATAAAACTTATGCACATCCGTATATAAGAAAACGGTAGAGCTCGAATTCAGGTACGAGAAGGCATTTTTAAAGCCCGGATCATCCTTCAACAGGTTCTTCTGATCGTAATCTTCTACAAATGAGAGCAGAGACGAGGCTTTGTTGCTAAACACCACATAATCGTCCACGTACGTGTAATAGGGTTTTTCGAACTTGTCGAACAGCCCTCCGAAGAACAAACGGAAGAAGCCTTTCATTTCCACATAATTGATTTCAAATCCCTTATAATCAACCGTCTTTATCCGGAGCGGGGTGCGCCGCCTGATCTTCTTTTCTATAAACTCCATATTCTTACGGGCGTCCTTGATGCTTTTGGTACCGATGGCCAGAATCAGTTCCGGATCGTGCCCCAACAGCCCCGGCTCGGATTGGGTGATGGCAAATTCTCCCGACATCCAGCTCAGGAAGTTTTCTTCCAGAGAGATGTCGAACAGGCTTTCAATCTTCTTCCGGGAACTCCTATAAGATTCGCACCATTGCGGGTCGTGGATCGCGAGTGCATTCTCCAATTCCTTTACAAACGTCACCGGATTGTTGAAACCGATGTTGGTATAGAGTGCCGTCCGTCCGGACAGGATTTCGTGGGCTTTCATCCGATGCTTACCCGAGTTCAGCAAGGCCATGATGTACGGATCGGCGGTATCTTTCCGCAAGGTATATCCTTTCACCTCCATCCGTTTGTGGTCGGTATTGAAATAGAGTCCGGCAAAATCCATGGAATTGCTGAACATATCGATGTACTCATTTCCGGTCCCCAGATAAATATTCAGGAATTGGGGCAGGCGTGCATAATTGATAAAAACGCGGACAAGTCCTTTGCCGGACACCAGTTTTTCGGCTTCGATAAAAGAATGATCGAGACCGATTTTGGGCTTGTTGCGTGAATCAATGGCCGATTCTACAAGTTTGGAGGTATAGGAACCTACAAAATGGTTGTCCACGAAGGCGCAATAAAAAATATCGCGTGTATCCGGATCGCGCATTTCGAGGATGTTAATCCCGTTGTGTATCCGGTTGGTTACGGAACTGCCCGCCATGGTGAGCACCGTTTCAAGCTGATCCTTCAACAAGTCCATCTTGGAGGCCTTTTGCATGTCCAGCACAATCAGGAAATCCCAATCGCGAGCACGGACTTTATGGATTAAGATGAGCATATCCCGTTTGCCCACAAGCGATAACAACATTTTATTGCTTCGGACCACGGTGTCGAGCGTTTCCACATTCCGGGTGACGTCCTCGAAGGCTTTCGCCCGCTTCAGGCATTGCCAGGTTGCGCTTCCGCTGAACTTTGCCCAATCGTCGATGGGCGCCGAGGACTGGATGATAAATGCCGCGTCTTCGGGCACCAGGTAGATTTGCTGAATGTTGCGGTCGGGCGAAACAAACAGGTGAACGATGGAGTACAAAAAATATACAACCAAGGCTAAACCGGCAATCGCAAGTGTTCTTTTTACGAGGGTCCGGGTATTGTTCTTCTTAGCGGATTCAACGGATGGTTCTTGTGGCCCGTTGTCCAATTCATTTTCGATCATCCCTTTTTCAGTATGCTATTGACTACACGCACCGAAGACACCAGCTTGGCCGTGGAAGTAAACACATCCACATTCCACACATGCGAGGAGCGGCCTTTATGCACGATGGTCGCCACCGCCCTTACCGTATCCCCCTCATGGGCGGAGGAGATATGGTTTCCGCTGACTTGCATGCCGACCACTATTTCGTCCGGCTTGCAAAGTATCATGGAACCCAGTCCGGCCACGGTTTCGGCCAATGCCAGGCTGGCACCTCCGTGCAGGATGCCAAAAGGTTGGCGGGTACGTTCGTCCACGGGCATAGTGGCCTCTACCCTGTCTTCGGAGGCGTAAGTGTATTGTATGCCCAGATTTCCCATCAATGCATGGCGGGCACGCTGGTTGAGTTGATCCAGGGGCACGTCGGTGGGGCGGATTTCGGCAAGTATCGCCTTCTCCACGGCTTCGGCCACGCCGTCTTCATCGTTGGAGGCGGTGATGCGGTCGGCACAGACCTTCACCGAGTCTTGGGCGTTTCCCATGGCGATGCCCAGTCCGGCGGATTGTATCATGGAGACATCGCAAACTCCGTCGCCAATGGCGATGACTTCTTCGGAGTTGATGCCCAACTTCTCAAGCAAGGCGCCCAGCGTATTGGATTTATCAATGGAGCAGGGCACCACTTCCAGAAAATAGGGTTCCGAACGAAATACATCCAGCGCTCCGTTCAATCTCCGGCGCCAGTGGTCTTCCAGTCCCACGAGAGCTTCTTCGTCATCGCTTACCAGCATGCACTTGCAAGGGGCAAAGTCCACCGCTATCGAAAATTCGGTTTCGGCAATTATCTTCAGGCCATTCAGCTCGGCTTCGCGGCGTATGTGCTCGTTTTCGGGCGAGTCGGTGATGATGGTATCTTCGTGATACGTAAAAATGGCGAACCCGTTCTTACGAGATTTCTTTTCAAGATAGGGCAGCATTTCAGGGTTTATCCTACGCTCAAAGAGTAGTTCGCCACTTTGAGCATTGATAATTTGCCCGCCATTGTAGGAGAGGATGAAGCCTCCGTAATTGCCCAGTTCCAGAGCCTTGGCAATGGGCATAAGGCCATAGGTGGGCCTGCCGGAAGCTAATACGATGCGTACGCCCATCTGTTGCACTTTCAACAAGGCGGCCAGTGTGCGCTTGCTGATTTTCTTCTCACTATCGAGCAGAGTTCCGTCTACATCAAGAACTAATAGTTTGTATTTCATGACTTACCGGTTTTTTAGGTTTATGAAAACAAAGGTAGAGTTATTCAGGCGAAAACACAATTAAGTAACGAGTTTTTTCTTACGCATTTTCATTCGTTATTTACACATAGTTCTTTTGCTCATCAATACAACAAGCACAGTATTGACTCCACAGAATAGCTTTTTTACAATCTTTACTTTACGGAATGGTTCATTAAAAATATAGGGAAGTGCCTGAATTCCGACACTCCCCTATCTATTATTTAACTCAGATCTTATATCTCCTCGTCATCACTTCATTGCATTGTTCCCCAGTGCTCCCAGCGCAGCCGAAACAATAGCCATCACTACTTTCAGTATTTTTTTCAAAACAGACTTCTTCATAAATACAATCGTTTAATTTTTAATTCTTCATTTTTTTAATTTCCAAGTTCCTCAGCTTTAGACTTTACCCAAGCGGGTTTTCCACTATTCCTCCATCAGGTGACGACGGGCCACCACCTTCTGTAGGAAGTTCGTCATTGATGCGATCCACGTCTTTGAGGCTAAGTCCTTCGGAGCGGGTGCTTCCGTTAGCCGTAATACGAATTTCCTTGTTGGCACGGAAACAAACGCGCAAGCCAGTGATGTCATTCGCCGTAAACGCCTCTGCCGTATCCGCCCCCTTGCTACGGGCAGCAAGATAAAAAAATCCCAGTCCGTCAATGTTCACCGACCGCCCCAAAAGCAACTCTTCTTTCAACTCCGTGCGAAAATCTTTCAGCACAGAGTTCACCACACCTTCACTTACACCGGAAAGTCGGCTGATCTTTTTCGCAATCTGCTTCAGATCCATCGCCACACCATACTTATAGGTGATAACCGGATATACCTTCTTTGCTGATTTCTTATCGAGGGGATTTAGTAATCTCCAAACCTTCTTATACAAAATACTCATAGTTCTTTTTCTTTTTAAATTAAATAAATCATGTTCAAAATCTCTTCGCTAACGTTAACGTTGCAAAGGTGCAGCAACTTCTATAAAGCTCAAATGAACACTTACTATGGTACTTCAAAGCTATACACTTATACAATATAAGACCTATACGCCTTGTAAGAGCGAATCATCATTTACTCGTATGTACATATCACATACCTACTCAAAAAAACAGGAAGAAAACACGGTAGTATATCCGGAGAATTCAATGACCGCCTTTATAAATTTTCTTTTATCTACGTCAAGAACTGATAAATTGTTTTATAAAAGTTTCATACTCAGTCCCGGGTCATATACTCGGGAACACTTCCTTGTTACAGAAACAAAGTGAAAATCTATTATTACCGTTGGGATGTCCCTCTTGGAGTATTATAAAAAATAGACATTATGAGAAAGATAGTTAAGCTTGAAAACAGTTCTTTTTACAGATAAAGGCACGATGTGCAAAGTCGGATTTATCCGTGTGTTCGCCGTACCTTTGCCTTTCCTGGGAAGTGGCTTTTTGCTATATTTACGGTAGTGGAGACTACGAAGTTTCTGGGGGAGACAGCTTATCCTGAAGTTAAGAAAATACTTTTATTCAAACTCAAATATTATCACCAATCTGAAGCTCAAGCAATTTATACTTAAGATTTAAATATTTTTAGAGTTGCGATATTTTTCTGTAATCTTTACGGGAACTAAGTATTTACACTCAGTTTCCGTACTAACAATTAATTCTCAACTTATACAGAATTAGATTATCCGTTTATAGAATCCGTGAATATTTTATTTCTCAATTTGGCGCGTTTAAGTAAATCTGAGAATTTAATAATTTCAGTGTATAAAGACGCTGCTCCTCTTCCAAAAAGATCCGGAATCCCTTTATGCGGTCTTACAATATAACCTAGACTCTGAGAAAATTGGAAATCGCCATCTGAATCTATTACAGAGTAAATATCAGCGTTCTCCCCAATCAAGTATCCGTAAAAAGAATTAAATTTAAAACTTTCATCAGACAAATTGTGTATTAAGGAAGCATATTGATTGATTTGATGTAGATGTTTTGAAACATCTACACCGGGTGCCTTAAATTCTATTATAATACAACGACCTTCTTCAGGAAACAATAAGACATCAGGTCTACGCATTCCTACATCAAGAGTTCCCTGATTTCGTAGTTTATAAGCCTCTTCTTCAGATGAAAGATTTTCCTTAAATAATTTCTTGCCGCCGATAATGACATCATTTAATTCCGTTTCAGACAAGCCTTCGAAATGAATATACTCATCATTAAGCATCCATAAATTACTCTCTATTGGAGAAGATGAATGTTTAGGGAAAAGAATATTATGTAAGATTGCTTCAGGTTGACTTTTACTATTACCTTTTTTACCAGATTTTTTCCCTGTTTTCTCCTTTAGTTGTATTTTTAATCGTTCGTTTATGGCTTGTTCCATTAATGATAAAACAAGCGTTCGACGAGCTATGTAATTTGAGAGTTCTTCTTTAACAGAAATTGGCAGGGCTTTATTTAATTCGGATACCTTTTTATTTAACTGACTTTGGAATCGCTTATCATTGGGATCCAAATTAGAAATAGAGTCAACGATGATCTTTATTTTGGTGTCGTTTTCCGCTTTCCTATTTGCAGAATGAGTGTACACCTTGCGTAAAATTACAGAATCGCTGTCACTGCTTTTTACGCCTGCGTCTTCCATTGTCTTCCTATTTATGGAAAACATTTTTGCCAGAGCATCCAAATTTTTATCTGCTTTATCCTTAGCTTGGCGGAACGACGGATAACGAGCGATGATTTTATCTTCAGCTTTTGTTTCTATATCATCAATTAGAATCTCTTTCCTGCCCATAAAGAGATTCCTATTTTCCAAAAAATGTGAACGAGTGTAAATATCAAGATTACCTCTGACATCAGAGTCCTTTTGAGTTAGATAGTTACTTGATATTAAAAACAAGAAGCAAATGTGGGATTCAATTCGAGGAGCTTCCGTAATCAAAGCAAAATCACAGCCTGGTGTCGCAAAAGATTCTCCTTTACTCGTTAATCGAACTTCATTTTTTGAAAGTATGGATGATGGTAGCTTATAACCGCGAATTTCAAATTTCTCGGTGTCCATACAAACATCTATACTTTTCCCTTTTTCTCCAAGAATTGAGTAATGTATATCAAAAGAGTCTTCATAATCAGGAGTTGGAATATCATCAATAGTAATAGCCGCAGAGCCTTCATTATCGAAGGCTTCATTTACATAATGGTTAATCTGAATCTTATTAAGATGTTCCCTCTCAAGACAAAATTTATTAAGATATCGCTTTAATACGATATCCTTAATCTCAACGCAAGAGAGCTTATTTATTTTTTTCCTATCCTCATCATCTAATACTGAAAAGAAAGCTACTATCGTTTGTATTTCACTATCATATTCCACCTTTGTAGGGGTTGTAGCACAAATAACAGCTTTGTGCTTATCTTCGAATGACAAAGATAATAAAATTCGACGTCTATACTTACACCCATCACTTTCCAAATAGATTGAGTCTATCTGAGTGTATTGAAATGAATGTAAAAACTGAACACGTCCAGTTCCTAAATTATTCTTATTCTTGGTTTTATCAAACAAACGAGAAAAGCGTTCAAAACTTTCATCCGTAAATCCATAACCGTGGTCAACAATCTGAAGTGACGAAAATGAGCATTCTTCGCCAAATAGAGTTTGTGCTTTATTGTGACATAACTCAATCGTTATATCGTAATCATTGTCACAAACAGCCTCCCATGAATTACTAAAAGCTTCAAATAAAGGTTGTAGAAAAGAACTTGATTTTTTGATACGACTCGCCATAAGACCAGGATAGGATATTCCTTGTCTTATAAACTTTCCATTTTTGAGTATTCCTAAATCAAGTTCTTGCATGGTTAGAATTCTATGATTGCAAAATTACGAAATATTTTTTAGTAATATGGATTAATGTATTGAAATCACCTCAAAATTATATTATTCCTTAAATTGGAATAAGCAGAATTACGAATTAAACACCTTAACTCGTCCAAAATCAAAGTTCAAATAAATAAGCAAGACGTTTCTGAGAATAACAGAATGCTATTTCATTAATTAAGGTAGAGAATTTGGTGAGACTGCATTGATGGAGTTGCTTGTGGAACTTGCCCTTATAGCGGTAGTAGACTATATAGTCTTTGAAAATATTATTACTTTTTCAAGATTGAGGATTTGCTTACAATTCCGAGACTGCCATTGCAAGAGGGTTCACTGAGAAAGAAAATCATCTTTGTATATTGGGAATAGATAGAAAGTATAAAACTTCTTCAAGAGTTCTCAAAACGATGTATCTACCTAAACCTCAGTCAGTAGACAACTTTGGCGATAAGACTACTCTGGTTGAACGTAGTATCGTAGAAAACATTAGGATATCTTTTTCAGTCCCCTTGGAGAATTTAAGATTTCCATTGATGGAACATATCTTGCTCTACTGGATAATAGTAAATTTCATCTATTGGCATATTACGAATAGTCGATTAATCAAAGATGAATTACAACTAAATTCCATTGTTTTTCCATTGCGTCCGGATAGGCTGATGTATGGTCTCCTGAACTTGCCTAGCTACTCTTTGAAGTAGAAACCACATTTCCAATGCACATCTTTACCGTCATCCGTATTTATGTTTACTTAGATGTTTCTTTAACACAACGTACTGGAAATCCATGTCCTCTACCTGCAGCACTCGTAGGTCCTAATCCTTCATTTATTGCACCTAAATAGTGGGCAAAAGATGAAGAACTATTATATGGAGATGATGACCATACGCAACAATAATAGCCGATATTATAGATTTGCCCATTCCCACCATATCGATAACCAACTGCCGGATAAAAAGCTTGTTCGCCTGATGTGGAAGAAATGAAAAATCGGCGGCCATAAAGCAGTGTATTAAAATAACCTCCACCCTCAACTGTTACATTTATCTTATCCTCAATAGGTGAATTATAGTAGGTAGGAATCGTTGTATTATAATCCAGCATAGGAGGTATCTCACCTGTATTCGTTGTTGTAAAGTTAGTCCAGACATCTTGGGGAGGCATATGCCAGCCCAAAGGACAAGGATCATAAATCGTTTTTTGGGTAAATTTTGTATCGAGTACCAAACTGTTTGTACCATTTACATCACTACCCCACAAATTATTAGAGGCTTTCCAAGCTGTTGTCGGTGGGAAACCGCCATAAATCCAGTTATATGATGGTATATACTCCGCATTGATGTCAGCCATGTCATATAAAATAAATGTAAGAGGATGAGCAATAGCATAAGCTATGATATTTGCAGTTGCTGTAGAAATCAAACTGTTCATTTTTATATAATTATCTCTTCGTAACGCAGGCTCATCAAGATGATTCCCATCTTTATCATAAATACTAATCTCACCCCTCTTATTTTTTCCTGAAGGAAACGGATCTTTCCTTCCAAACTGGTAAAATAGCCCCAAAGCTTTTTCTTCTGTATCTGAATTATAAAGTATTTCAGCTTCAGCGCCTACATTGCGATCCATCATAATCAAATTACGGGAAACTAAGCCATTGTAATAGGACGACACATCCATTATCCTAGGATTCGTCTTATATGTCTGCATAGGTATCTCTGCCAAACTAAAATGGGTTTTCCAAATATGCCAGCTCCACAGTACATTACCACTTCCGTCTTTTACCGCAATCACTGCATTCCCTTCAGCTTTCGGGCCAGTTTTGAAATAAACATATCCATCTTTCAGAATCACACCTTGTATTATTTGCCCATGACCATTGGTTTCCCAAACGAGTTCTGCACTTGTAGGACTGATAGCAGCATTAGCAGCCAAAGCACTTCCGGTCGGAGAAATCAATGCAGCAGTGGCAGCTCCATTTCCTCTCACTGTAGCTTTAAACTTATACCACGTATTTACCTTCTTGGCAAGATAACAATTTGCCGTACCTGCACTACTCAAATCTTCTGTTCCCGTAAAATCTACAACAACCCTTGTATCTGTTGCCGCAACATCATTCAGAGTAATGTTATACGTATAATTGCCATTCCGCTTGATATTGAAATCACTTGTATTATTTTCTCCAAGATACACTGTCCACTTTGCAGTAACAGTGCCTATTGTGCCGTTAATTTCTACATATGTAGCATGTGCAGGCGCATTTGCAGTCGTTTTATCCTTTTGGGCAGAAATCGTTTTGGTTCCTCTACGGTTTTCAAACATATAGAATATTGTACCGGCAGTGGTTGTACTACTTAGACTTATACCGCCACTGTTCAACCAAGTAGTATTTGTCGCATCTGCTGTACCGGATACATAGTAAGAGCTTTTAGGAAGATTATAAATTTTCAAATTAGTAATGTTAATCCCACTATTTTCTTTCACTTTAATCTTTAACTCAACTTTTGCGACCATACGAGTTAATACCAGTGTTCCCGACAATGTGTTTGCCCCCACCTTGATATTCACACTTTTCATGCTTCCCGTCATTGGCAGATTGGTGCCTTTATTCAAGTCATCCCAATTGGTCAGGCTGTATACCATACTTTTCAGATAAGACTCCTTATGCATGGTATATCCCTTAAACAAGTCAGCTTTACCCGTATTGGCAACGGCATATATGGTACATCCGGTAGCACTGCGCGTATTAATGGTAACCGTAGAACTACCCGTCTGGTATTTCTGTCCGATCAGTTCACCCGTACTGTTATAGACCAAAATGTGCAGGTCACTGATCACACTCTCATTGACTGTCCGGGTAACGAAATTCACCTGTTCTTCCCCCTGCACTTCCAGCCGAATGGTAGCGGGTAACCCTTCCTTCATGTCCACAGCCTCCATACCCTCTTCTTCCGGTTGGCAAGAACTGCACACAGCCGCCATTGCTAACAGTGTGCCCAGCATGAACAGCACGAAAAGTACCTTCCAACAAAACGGTATGGGTTCTTCCGTTTTCGGGTATACCCTGTATTCAAATAACCTATTCATACATTTCTTACTTACATTTCTACATCCTGACCGACCGTTCCCCAGGGAACCACACTCACAAAAACCTTAACCTCCGCATAACGAAAGTCTATATCAATGTTGGTCTGTTGCCCCACAGGGGCATACAAAGGACGAAGTTCATTATCTTTAGTGATAGTAAATAATTTCTCATCTTTCCGGTAGACGTCTATTTCCAACGGTTTTCCCTCCCCGGTAGGGAATATATGAAAAAGCGGTGCATAGACATCCCCCTCGGCATCGGTAACGGAAACCGGTTCGTATCCGGCTCCGTCCCCCGAAGCCTCACCCATAAAATCCATTTCCGTACCGATGCAGTGTACGATGAAACGATATGCTTCACCGTTATAAGGATAACGTTCGGCAAGATAACGCGTGCGTATACTGAGGCCCGCCACCATACGTTCCATTACGAGCGTAATATCCGTTCCTTCCACACCCCGCGTGCTTATCTCCCCTATTTCTCTGCGACAATAGAACAGGTCTGTTAGCGGAATGTGCGTGCCGTGGGTATATTGCCGAAGCTGGAGTTTCGCATCTTTCAGGGATGTTCCCGGTGCTATCTCCGTAGTAATCAGAGTATCTTCTTTCAGATTACCCCAAGCTACGAGCGTGAGCCGTTCGTCCCTATCCTCTCCAAAGAAAAAGTCCGAGAATCCCTCAGAAGGAATCATTCTGACGAAACCTTGTTCATTAAAAAGGTAGATATCCGATTTCTGCAAAACTCCATTTCCGGTAAGGTCGTTCCCATCCGCATCCACCGCACGGACATGCAGTTCATACCGGACACAACCTTCCATATCCTCACGTACGCACGAAACGCAACAGAGAAGAATAAAAAGAAGCGGAAAGATGGGAAATATTCCGAGAACTCGCATAGGCTGGTACGGATTGGTTTATAATATCATATTCTGTCTCATAGAAATATCACTCGAAAGTCACATTCTGATTGATGGTAAGCGCCCAATCGGCAACAGTAACCGTAAGTTTCAAAGTAGCAGGATCTATTTCCTTGCTATCATCATCCACCCCCTCTCCTTTGATAACGGCGGTAAGTACGTATCGGATGTTAGCCACTATGCTGCCTTTGTCTGTGCCCTCTCCTCCTGTAATAGTGGTGTTCGCCTGTTTCTTATTAATAGTGATGGGATAATACCGGGTCACGGGAGCACTGGTTGAACCGGTTCCATCCGCATCAAACGTTCCTTTAATTATGAGTTTAGTTGGCGTAGTCGAAACATTCGGAAATGTATAGAAGTAGTACGGAGTGGTGAGTTCCGTATTAGCTGTATGGGAAGCCACCGCTTCATACAGGTATTTATTGGCCTTGTCACTCCCACTGATAGAGACACTGCCAGTCTTTTCCGCATTGACGGAACTGTTCGCATTCTTCAGATAGATACCGGTCACGTTGAATGTGGCATCTTTAAATTGCCCCGCTTTGTCGAAAGCGGTCTTGATGCTGCTTATGGATACCCTCGCAACAAGACGGGTTAGCTCCGCGGTAGCCGTGGCTTCTGCGCCCGCCGTGAGATTCTGTTTGTTCACAATTCCCAACATCGGGAGGTTGCTGGGCTTTTGCGCATCCGTTGCATCACCTGATCCAGCAGCCTTGGTTGTTTCCGAAAGAAGCATCAGCTTGGCTTTGAACCCGGCAAGGTTGGTTACTCCCGCAAAAAGCGCCGGGGAAGCATTGGCTACCACATAAATCATTTGCTCGTCGCCGGGTTCGCAAAGTATCGAAATCGTCTTTCCACTACCAGTCTCTGCATCTTTGATATCCTTGCCTGTGAATTCCCGCAAGGCATTGACAGGATTACCCGTTGCTCCGGTGAATACAGCCACCGTCAGGCGGTTGATCTGGGATTCATCGGTGGTGGGTAGAGTCCCCGTAGCACGGCTGTCCGCTGGTGCTCCCACTAATGTAAGTTCAAGTTTTGCAGTCTTTTCTTTCGGCTGCATTCCATTCTCGTTTTCATCACTGCTGCATGCAGACAGCGAAAGGGTTGCTGTTGCCAGCGCAGCCCACAAATAATTACTCGTTTTCATATATTATACCGTTTATGGTTATTATTTATTGCTTAATCTTTAATTTTCAATTTTTCTAATGCCTTAATCGCCTGTTCCACTCCGGCGGCGGCCGCCATCGTGAGGTACACCTCCGCCTTATCCCGGTTACCTTCAAGCAGACAGAGAATCCCCCATGTTATTATAGGCTATCGGAAGGGTGGCAAAAGGTTCCAGATACCCACGTGCCTTAGACAGTTCCTTTTTGCTCAAAGCCACTGCCGCCGCATTGATGTTGGCTTCCGGACTCTCCGGGAAAAGCCTTGCAGCAAGGTCCAGTATATCATTATATTCAGTAGAACCCACCGGATAGCTACCTGCCACAGCAAAGAATTCATTCAGATGAAGAGCGCGCTGTTTTCCACTTCGTAGCAACAGAAGACTTTCAGTAGCGCCCAGAGGCTTGCGGGTGTATTCTATCCGATAGTCCACACGCATTACTTCAGGAAATATCTTCTCCATAAGATACTTGTAAGGCTTGCCGTCCGCAAACGACATCAGTATACGTTCGCGACCTTTAACAATCTCTATATTATTAATAAGATCGAGGGTAGCCTCTTTCAGTAGCATATCACTTTTTCTCACCAGGCTAGTGATGGAGTCCCAATCTTCAGAAATCCAACTCACATCCAGCAAGGCTCTTCCCGCCAGGCGGTTTTCACGTAAATACTCCTTTAACTTAAGAGCACGTATCAGGGCATTTGTCTCGTTTTTCTTCAGGTTTCCCACAGGGACACCGTAACCGGTTACACTGATTTTCGCCAATTCTGTACCCATCTCCTGACGTACATCATGCAGTGCGTCGCGAAGACGGCAGTAAATCTCGAAGTTCTGCTTTTCCTCGGAGAGTTCGCCAAGCTGCTTCCCGTCTTTCTGTCCTTCCTTCCGTTTGAAGTATGGGATAGATCCCGTTATGCAATGCAACGTGTCCTTGTCCGGTGCAGGCTGAATAAAGTTCACCAATGAAAGAAAATCGGCATCGATATCCGCATCCAACCGGGATACCTGCATCTTCGGCAGGCGGATTCCATCCGCTATCTTATCTTCATAAACATCCCCTTTCTTACCATGACAGGCACATTCCTGTGAACGCAACAAGAGTATAGCCCTCTCCATCCACTGCTCATAGGGCACCGACACTTTATAGGTAAACGCGCGGGAGGCCGCATGATCGTTGCGTATCACCACTGCCGGAATTGGCGAAATGCGTACCTTAGCATCATTGCGTTTACCAGCCGCCAAAGCCTGTGTCCGCTGATATACTTTTTGTTTCTCCGTCCCGTTGATAAGTACGGCAGGAAGCTCCTGCTCGTATTCACCGTTTTTAAGTACGGGGGTCACGGTCAGCGACTCATCCGAAGGCATTTTCAGTCCTTCGAAGTCAACAGACAATTCCACATTCAGGTGCCCATTCGTCAGCGAAAAATGTTGTCCGGTAACAAATAGTTCTCCCCGGTAAAACTCCTGCCCAAGACAGAGACAGCACGTAGCGAACAGGAGTGTCAATGTCAAAGGAATACGGATTAAGTTTTTCATGCTCTATGTTTAATTACAAATTACTAAATTATAAACAACTCTCAATTTATCAGATATACCAGTGATACCGCAACCCGGGTTGGCGCAATGAAGTTTTTATGTTCGCCGCCAGTCTGTTCACCGCAATGCAAACAACGGTAGCGTTCATATCCGGTATGCAGAAATCCTACGCCGACGCTTGTCTCGATACTCCAGCGGGGGGCGAGAATAAAGTGGTAGCCGTATGATACTCCAAGCCCCATAAAGTCCCCTTCATATCTTGAAGAACGTACTCCCCTAAAGAGCCCCAGAGGGATTTTCATACCTCCCACATTATATACTCCGTACAACAAATGCGCACCGAAGAAGTGCCCGCCAAAGGGCTGGCACATCCAGTAGCGCAGTTCAGGCTGCACAAACCAATGTTTCCAACGCTTGTCTCCGCCTGCCGGAAAAGGATTGTAATGAAAACCAGCTTCTAATGTGAGCCGATTGGAAAGCTTCACTTCCACCCCGAAATTGGGCGAAGAAAGTGCTCCCGTCAGCAGATCACTCTTCACTGCAAGAATCTGAGAATGCAAGTCTGCAAGACAGAACAGCAGTATAATCAGGGACAATATGAAAGTATTTCTTTTCAAAAGGTTTCGCGGATTACGTTTACAACTCAAACAGCTTTATCTCTTTCAGATATTCCCTTGTGATATAGTTCACTATACCGAGTTTCTGCGCAGCTTTCCCATATCGCATGTGAAATTCTTCAGTAGTGGGGTGATTGCAATCCAGATGCTCACCAGTAGCTTCGAGGATATCGAGAAGGGAAACATCAGAAGAGTCACGTGCAGGACTGTACACCTGTATATCACGGGAATCTCCCTTGTCAGACAGTTTTATGAGTCCGGCACTTAAAAGTTTTGAAAGCAGGATATCCATATCTTGCTCTGTAAGCTGGCAAGCATCCGCACGGATTATGTCTCCTCCCGCATAGATGTCGTTAAGTACTGCGATGGCAGCTTGTGTTTTGGATGTTATCATGATAATTGTTCTGTTTTATCCATTATATACACTGGCATTACCTTGTAGGTAACGGATATACACATATATAGCAAGACACAAGACTCATACAAGCCCGATATATACAAAAATTTATATGTACATACGTTTCACGGTGTACAATAATCCTTTTCCCGTCTTCAGCTTCCAGAAACGGGTAAGGGAAGTAGTATACAAATTTGCACGATGCAGGAGAAAATAATCATTCGCCAGACCTGTACACAGGAAGAGAAACTTGTAAAATCTGTAGTATTTGTTTTCTAATATAAATCACCAGTTGATAAATGCATGTAAACAAGCAAATAAAATATCTTTCTCTTGGGATTTAGAAATATATTATCTACTTTTGCGCCATAACAACATCTATGTTACCTACAAGGTAATTTATTCACATTAAACTATAAATCAAGCATTTAATCTTCAAATTTCATATTAGACCAGCTCTCAAATATGTAATTCATTATAACCTTATTCGCCCGATCCATCCGACTATTTCCAAATCCCTTCATGTACCCCTCGGTAGTAGTTACGGAAGCGTGTCCCAGCCCTTCGGAAATGATTTCAATGGGAACGTGACAGTACTTGCCCGCAGTGGCCCATGTATGTCGGGCCGTGTACGATGTCACTTTACCCGGTACTTTCCTCCACAGAGCAAGCGCACGCAGTTTACTGTTAAGCAAGCGTAAAATCCGCAAGTAATCCCTGTAAGCAGCCATTCCTTCCAGACTTCCATCCAGAAAACAAAGTAAATAAGGCGAAGTGTCGTCCCGGTTCCGGTAGCGCTCCAACAACTGCATAGCTCGACTATCCACACGCGCAGAAAGCGGCATCCCCGTCTTTCTGCGGCGCAAGGTCAGATAGCCATCCTTCAAATCAGACTTCCGAAGATGGGCAAGATCAACAAAAGGCATCCCATGAAAGCGAAACATAAGCTCCAAGCATGCACGTGCCCACTCCATACCAGGAGAGATAATATCCAAATCCTTTTCTGCCAGTAATTGCCGCATATCATCCCGTTCCAGTACCCTCCGATGGTCTGCCTTGCGCCCTGTGAACACTTCCCTGAACAAATGGGGAACGAAAGGCACCAGTTTACGCACTACTGCCCGGTTATAAATCGCCCGAAGCATACGCATATAGGTAGAGATTGTATTCCACTCCAAGCCTTTTTCGCCCTTATGGAGCAGGTAATGCTCATATGCCTTCAACCACAGGGGCGTAATGCCCGACAGAAGCAAACCGTCGCCATCAAAGGTCATCACGGACCGCAGCACGCTACCACATACATGGGCGGTACTGTACTGCCCGTTTCTTTCAAGTTCAGTGACCACCGAACTCATAAAATTGTTTAAATAGACTGTCTTCATATTCATTCATTTTTTCTCACGTTATTGCACGCGCATATACTACGTCACAAACAGGCATTAAAGACAAATGTTTCATTACAATACTATCTTTAACCACCGTCTTTAAGTTTTGCCAGAGATGTTAATTTGACAGATATTTGCACCAAAGGTCAGAGGCGGGTAATTGAGAGTCCCGTAGAGAAGCCATGCGTTCCTCTACGGGCAAAGCACCCTTCCTCGTAGAGAAACGACCTATTGGTCGTAGAGCAACATCGACATACCGTAATCATTTGATTTTCCATCGTTTGCCGGAGTAACACATCTACCTTCTTCCACTGCTCCGAGGAACGCTCCCCGCCACAGGAACACAAACGTATGGAAATATTTTTCACTTCAAAACAATATACAAAATGATTACAGTTATCATTCAGGTAAAGCCCTATCTCGCGGCTTACCTGCAAAGCGCATACGCGCATTGTACCATAGAGGGTGCCATCCGTTTCACAAAAAATCAGAATCTTTACAGTTGCCTACTACAGCTCACCACTCCCCGCCCCAAAGGTGTGTCATGGCGGGATCAGGGAAATATCACCTTTTCCCTACCCTGCCCCAGTGTAGGGAAAGATCCACAAACCTACAATTATTTAGGAGAAGAAGCCGTGAAAATCTTGGAACAGGAAATCAACTATGAAATGAGAATGGATTATTACCGCTTCCTACGCAGAAACAAGTTCAAAAACGGGATGATGTTTACAAAGGCTACGGAGTTGTATCTGGAAGAGCACGGAATGACGGAGCTTATACCGGAAGAGACGCTGCTGAAGAGTTATTTTTTGTGGGTGAAGAAGGTGGAAAGAAAATAGAATTGTATTTTCTTTATGCAACAGAAAACATCATTACTCATACCACTTATACAATTTCTTTTTCTAACTTTGTGAAATAAAAACATTGAGTATGATAGAACAAATCTTCATAGAAAACTATAAATCCATCCGCAACGCAAAGATTAGACTGAACAGCCTGAACGTGTTGATAGGTTCCAATGGTGTAGGAAAAAGTAATTTCATCTCTTTCTTTGAACTGGTTCAAGCTATGTTAAACCAACGTTTGGGTAGCTATATTCTCAGTAGAGGAGGAATAGAGCGTATGTTATACCAAGGAAGAAAACAATCAGATTTCATCCGAAGCCTCATTGATTTCAAGAATACCAATGCTTTCTTTTTTGAGATAAAACCGACTATTGGAGAAAAAGCCTTTATTGAATATTCAGGCGACTACTTCAATACAAAAGGAGAAAAGAGCAAAGACTATGAAGGTCAATGGAATAGAACATGGTGGGACAAATCTGTGGAAGAATCAGAAATCCTGCATAGCCCCAAATGGCATGGTGGATATTTACGTGCATTCCTAAAAAGTTTCACTGTCTATCACTTCCATGATACCAGCATAAACTCTCCAATGAGACAAGCATGTAAAATTGGAGACAACGAAAGATTAAGGCACGATGCTTCCAATTTAGCAGCCTATTTATACCGATTACAAGAGAACGAACCACGGACATTCAGGCTGATAGAGGGAGTAATACGCTCCATCGCCCCCTACTTCAAAAGTTTCAAGCTGAGACCCAACCCTTTATCTCCGGACACTATAACTTTGGAATGGGAAGAAGTTGAATCGGACATGTATTTAGATGCCAACAGTTTCTCCGACGGAACACTCCGCTTTATAGCCTTAGCGACCTTGCTTTTACAACCGGAATTACCAGAAACGGTCATCATAGATGAACCTGAATTAGGATTGCACCCCACAGCCATCAACAAACTAGCAGCCTTAGTGCGGAAAGCTTCTCTAAAAAAACAAATCATCTTGGCAACTCAGTCAGTGAATTTTGTCAACTGCTTTGAACCGCAAGACATCATTGTAGTAGATAGGGAAAATAAACAAACTGTATTCCACAGACTTAATACAGAAGACTTAGCAGCATGGATTGACGAGTACAGCATCGGTGATATATGGGAAAAAAATGTGATAGGAGGTCAACCATGAAAAGACTTTATATCATCGTTGAAGGACAAACTGAGCAAGAGTTTGTCAAAACACTGATTGCTCCCTATTTACAAAAGCATGAAATTTTCGAGGTAACTCCCATCCTGATACGTACAAGCAAAACAGGACGGGGTGGCTTTGTAAACTATCAACATCTGAAAAAAGATGCAGAACGGTTATTGAAATCAGAAAAAAAAGATTTCATAGTATCCATGTTTGTTGATTTCTTCCGTTGTCCGGAAGTTCCACACAAAGAAAAATGGAGTGTAAAAAGCAGCCATATAGGACAGGTTGAAGAAATGGAGCGATGCATAAAAGATGATATTAAAGATGTACGTTTCATTCCCTACATACAATTACATGAATTCGAAGCTTTACTCTTTGCTTCAAATGAAGGATTTAATTCATTCTTTGATGAAATACAAAAAGAGAAAGCCCAACGAATCATCAATTCTTATGATAATCCGGAAGATATTAATACAACCCCGGAAGGTGCACCTTCCAAACGGATATTAGCTATCAAAGAAGATTATGACAAAGTATTGGAAGGTAACTTGATTGCATTGGAAATCGGTTTTTCTAAAATTATGGAAAAATGTACCCGATTTAGGGCATGGATAGAAAAACTCATAGAACTGTGTAAAGAGTCATAAGAGAAAAGTTCTACTATTATTACGATAAAGTTTTGATTGTAGATTCCTAAATACATCTATAACGAGTAAAGGATATGAGAAGTCCTAACAAACATAAAATAATAGAATCAACGAAAAAGCGACCACACTTATTTATATTGGGAGCAGGTGCCACAAAAGCCACCATTCCCAATGGGGATAAAAATGGCCGGCAAAGTCCTGTTATGGATAACTTTCTACAGGAAATCGGGTTGAGCGATTTATTGAAAGAAGTGATACTGAAAACACAAAGTAATAACATTGAAAATATTTTAGCAAAAAAATGGGAACCATTTGTCCAAGAAACAAACTATCACCTAAATATTCATCGATCATTATTAGATACTTTACTTTCAGAATTTCCACGCAGAAGTATTGAAGAATACACTAAGCGTTATATTGAAGGTTGGTGGGGTAATTCTAGATTAACTTTAAAAGAATGTACATCGTTTAGCATGTTACGCCAATTATTTGAGCCTCTTATAGTCAACGAAAAAAACAACAATTATAATGTCATATAATCATGTCCCGATTAAGCGATCTATACAAAGCAATGGAAACATTGCGTAAAGAAGGCCTTTCATTGAATGAAGACCTTGAAAAGCAAGTGAGTGATTTGGAAGAAAATATCATTAAGAAAGAAATTCTTCCGATTGTAACAGAAACAATTGCACCCGCATTAAAACAAGTACAACGTGAATTGGTACTTGTAGTTGATTATGTACCGGGAATTCCTATCAGTGTACATCTATCACGCAAACGCAATTTTACAGCTGATATTACTGATGCCAAAGAAATCCTTCCTGACCCTCAAGTTGAGCATAAGGAGATCGGCAAGACGGGACCCAAAGGAAAAATATCTGCCGCCACACGATTGAAGATTACTTTTGCCAATGGCAATGTTATTCAAGAGTCGCAAGCATCTGAAACCTTCCGTAAATTCGTGATGGAAATAGGCGCTGAACGTGTACGCTCCTTAGGTCTGAAACAAAATAAAGTACCTTTGATCTCCAATACACTTGATAAAAAATACAAAAGTTCACAAAAGGCAGTTGGCAATGGTTGGTATTTAATGACGTGTAGCAATACATTAACTAAAAAACGTGATATAGAACGTATAGCCAATGCATTTAAAGTCAAGATTAAGGTTGAAATTATATAAATTATTATTTATAAAAATATTCCAGTTCTAATACAAGGAATAGTAACAGAAAATCCTATAGAATAAATAGATAATAGATTGATTGTTTTACCTACTTACAAATAGAGTTTACATGCTAATTCAGTTACTTTCAATAGATACAAGTAAATCTAATATGAAACACAAAGAACATTTTTATCTCCACTCTTTGTCACATAATATTTTTTTTATAAATTGCCATCATTTATTCGTTTAACTACTATAGAAAATATTATGAAACAATACAATAGAATAATGCTCGGCAGAGGTGGAATGTATGTCGAAGAGTGCGTAAGGGACGGATATATAGGCGTAGATTTCAATATATATGAGGATTTATCTGCCGCATTACCGGAAAATTGGAGAGAGTTTAATAAACGATACATACCCGTTTTCATGGAGGCCAATCCAGACAAAAGCAAAGTGGCTGCTGGATTATCTTGTAGTATGTTATGGACTATATGCAAAGGGCTGCAAATAGATGATGTTGTAATCAGTCCTGATGGTAGTGGGCAATATTATGTTGGACAAATTACAGGTGGATATTACTATGTACCTAATTCTACATTACCGCACCGCCGAAGAATAAAATGGCAATCACAAAAAATATCCCGCTCAGATATGAGTGTTGAATTACGCAATTCTTCCGGTTCCGTCGGCACATGTTGCAATATTACTAAATATGCAACAGAAATAGAAGCGCTCATCAATGTACATTCGGATAACATTGTTTGTGGAAACCCTGAAGTAGAAGATCTTATCGAATTTGCAATGGAGAAACATTTGGAAGATTTTCTAATTAAAAATTGGAAAAACACTCCACTAGGTGCTAAATACAACATTTATGAAGTAGACGGTGAGTTAGTTGGAGAACAATATCCAAGTGACACAGGTCCCATTGATATCCTGGCAATCAGCAAAGACAAAAGAACGTTACTGGTCATTGAACTTAAAAAAGGACGAGCATCTGATGTAGTGGTTGGCCAGATTCAACGGTATATGGGATATGTGAAAGAAGAATTAGCCGAAGCAAACCAAGTAGTAAAAGGAGTAATTATAGGACTTGAAGCTGATGCACGCCTTAAGCGTGCCTTAGCTGTAACCCATAACATCGAATTTTATCGTTATCAAATTGACTTCAAATTATTAAAGTAAATATGATACAGCACAATCATGATCTAGAAATACTGAAGCAAATGGCAATGGCTGACGGTATTCTAACGGAAAATGAAAAAGAACTGTTCCGTTCCTATTTTCAATTGACAGACAAAGAAGCAGAAGATTTATTTCAATCTATTGAAGCCGAATTAGAATGTGTACAATCTGAAACAGAAGTAATTAATTGGAAACGAAAAAATGGCATTGATTTTGAAAAATGTATTGTAAAGATGCTTAATCCTCAATATTATACTTTGCAAGAGTGGACTGGAGACAAATTTATAGATGGAAGGTTCTGTGAAGCAAATTGCAACCCTGATATTACTGTAAAAGTCAACCTTGACAAATTGGACGTTAAATTTGCCATCGAATGTAAATGGAGGATGAACTTCTTTAATGGATACACCCGCATTGCTACGGAACAGCAACTGAATCACTATCGAAGATTTCAAGAGGAACGAAATATAACCGTGTTTTTTGCATTGGGTGTGGGAGGTACCGGAGAACAACCTCAAGACATCTATCTTTTTCCATTAAACAAAATTAAATACCCTATTTTGAGAGAAGATTATATAGCCAAGTATTTGAAAAAAGGAAGAGATCTTTATTTCGATGTAAAAACACAGAAATTGACATAAGAAAACTCTTTTCATCATAAAATCCTATAATAAAAAATGTCAATCTATTAATGTACATTTTACTTGTTTCTATTAGCAAGTATCTATAGCAGATGCACTATCAATAGTGCAAAAATAAACAAAAATTGCACTATCAACAGTGCAAAATAACGTATTTTGCGCACTGTTTACAATTCAAATTCATTTTTTGCCGAGAACATATACAATATGGAAAAACTAGATAGAAATGCCCTTTCAAAGTTATACACCTAACCTGAAAGGGCATTCTAAAATAATATTTTTATATGATCTTCTGTACAAATAATCGTTTTTCAATTAAAACTCATAATGAAACCCGAACGACAGGTCCTCACTCGTGAAAGCGAATCCATAACCATTATTAGCGCTGCTTCCATTATAGTCATCTCTATATCCCATAAATCCACATTTAGCAACCAAGTTAAAGTTCTTATTCAATTTAATGGAAATGCCCGGTTTGAATCCAATTTCAAAACCACTAACTGAATCAGAACCATCAACTTTATAAGTAGAAAAGCCCAGACCACCATCAACAAACAAGCGAATTAACTTATTCTCATAATAAGAATAGCGTGCATAAGGAGCAAGAGCGAAAGCATTTCCTTTCAAACTTAAATCATCTTTAGAAACTTTGCTATGTGCAAACTCCAAAACAGCTCCTACCGCCCATTTTTCACTAAAATTATAACCGACTTCAGGTGCTAATGTAAAAGTCGTCGCATCTGCATCATCATTGTGCCAGAAGCCAACCGTTCCACCTACATACACCTGTGCTTTTACTGATAAAGCAACCATTACCACAAATAAAAACATTACAATCTTCTTCATCTTTTTTACCTTTTTAATTATATAGTTCGTGTTAATTACCCATGCAGAAAACCTCCTGCATTTATCGGGGCGCAAAAGTATACCGGATATTTGATTTAGACAAATTTTTAGTTAGTTTTTTATAAAATAAAGAAGCGGTATATTACACAATACCTTATCAGTGAAATAATTAAGATAGTATTTCAGCAAACGAGAAATTATCCCTACCTTTACAGTACTTAATGCAGATATACTCAAAACTGAATTCAGATATGAAGAAACGAATTACTACATATTTCATAGGAATATTAGCATTGGCCATGCTATGTAGCGGATGTAGCACTAATCGTATGGCGGCAGGTGACCCGGGCGCGGTATTGGCCGGAGCATCCATCGGAGGAAATGTGGGAGGCGCCATCGGAGGCCTCATTGGCGAAAGCAACAGGGGATGGAGAGGTGGCTACCGGGGTTCCGCCATTGGTACCATCGTCGGAACCATCGCCGGAGCAGCCATCGCAAATGCCGCTACCGCCCCCAAGCAGACAGAAGAACATAGCTACCGGGTAGAAAGGACTCAACCTTCCAGACCCCAACCCCAATATTCATCAGCTATCGAAAATCTGAGAATACATAATATACGTTTCATTGACGCCAATCGCGACCATACAATCAACTCAGGCGAAAATTGTAAAGTGATCTTCGAAATCATAAACGAAGGAAACAGAACAGCTTTCAACGTAGTACCGGTAGTGGCCGAAATCACGGGCATGAAGCGTATCTATATTTCACCCTCGGTCATGATAGAGCAGATTAAGCCTCATGAAGGTGTGAAATATACCGCCAGCATCAATGCCGGAGAACGGATAAAGACGGGAGAAGTCATCATACGCGTTGCCGTAGCCGATGAAACCGGACAGGAGTACGACTGGCAAGAGTTCTCATTGCCTACCCAACGATAAGCATCTTTATTTTAAACGATTACATTATGGCCGACAATTATTTAGAAAAACAATACGAAGCATACCAAGCCCGGAAAGCCGCTTGGGAAAAAGAACGTAAATACGGAAAGAAGCCCTCGCCTATGAAGCGTCCGAAAACTTTGGAAAAATCAAAAGAGGGTGAAGAAACACCCCCTGTTAATACCAATTTGGAAAATACTATTTGAATGCCGGAGCCGGCAAATGCATACCTGCCATCGTCAAACCATTGTCTTTGGCATATTGAAGGAAATACTTACGTGATTTCACCGCCTTCTCCCTATCCATATCATATGTAGCGCAGATTTCGGGATGCTCCAACTGAAGGGCAGCTCCATGGATAAGATCGGCAATCACCAACAATTTGTTCGCCTGGAACACGGTATGCCCGGGAGTATGTCCCTCAGCATTCATCGCAACGACATTGCCCGGCAATGTTTCTCCGAACTCAAACAGATGCAAACGGTCTTTATAAGCATTCATCGTTTTCAACACTTGCGCATTCCTGTCGGCAGGCATCTTGAGCCAGGCATCATATTCCACTTTCGATGCATACACTTCAGCATCAGGAAACACAACACTATCCCCTCTCATCATTCCACCGATGTGATCGCCATGGAAATGGGTGAGATACAAATATTTAATATCGGAAGGGGTAACTCCCAAAGAAGCCAAGCCCGATAGCAAACGGCTATCCGGTGCTCCCATACCCGTATCGAACAGGATTCGGATTCCACCCGTTTCTACCAGAAAAGCACTCATGGACGAAGGTATTCCGCCTTGTAGTTTCAAACTCTCTATCAGACTATCGTCAGCATCCGCAAAAAGCGTTCTTTCCATCAGGCGCTCTTTCGCATTATCCTGTATCCAGGTAACTTTCACTTCATCCAGTTGCAATGTCTTCAGGCCATCGCACACCACATTTACACTATCCATACTTACATCCTCATTTACTTGCTTTTTTGTGCCTCCGCCACAAGCTGATAACACGAATATTGCAGATGTAACAACCAGATACTTCCACGTTTTGTTTCTCATTAGCTTATAAATTTAGTTTATAAATAATAGACTACTCCATAATCAGGCCGATTCCGCACAAGGATGCGTAAACCAGAAACGACTCCCGACCCCTACTTCCGATTCGGCGCCAATCGTACCACCAAGGTGCTCCACGATACTCCGGCAGATGGACAACCCTAAGCCGGTGCCCTTGGAGAATGTGTTCAGCTTCACAAATCGGTCGAAAACCTGACCCACCGCATCCGGTGCGATGCCGATACCTGTATCCGTAACCGAGAACTCTATTTCATTAGTCCCCTCTTTAAAATGATACTCCAGAGTGATCTGTCCCTTACTGGTGAATTTCAGAGCATTATTTATAAAGTTGGTGATGACCTGCATCAAGCGTTTCTTATCCGTATAGATACGATAATCGGGCAGACCGGAAGCCAACACAACCGGTACAGGCTTATCTTCCTTAATTTCATAACCACGCAATATATCTTCACAGAAGTCCCTGATATTCAAATATCCCATGTTGAAATCGAGCGTTCCCGCCTCTATCTTGGATAAATCGAGAATGTCGGATATCAATTGTAAGAGCAATTCCGTATTCTCTTGCATGATTTCAATATAGCCCTGACGCTCTTCTTTATCTTCCTCCTCAACAAGCATACTTGCGAAACCGACTATGGAATTCAACGGAGTACGAATCTCATGACTCATGTTAGCCAGAAAGGCGGACTTCAAGCGATCCAGATTTTCGGCCTTATCTTTGGCTATCCTTAATTCCTCTTCTATCTTTTTCTGATGATCGATATCGACGCTAGTAATGACATGTGCCATCTGACCGTCTATCCAAGGAAATGCCGCACTGAATACACGAAACCAACATTGATCGAACGGGCGTTGGTAGTCCCAGGAATAAACTTTAGTAGGTAGACCGTTTTCGTCGATCAGATGTCTTTTAGGACAAAACTCACATTCGCCCGTTTTATCGGTATAAAGGGCCTGCCAGCACTTCTTTCCTTCAAAATGCTTAATGCCACCATACGGAGCCGCCATAGACGCATTGGCATACAACATATCATGAGAGTCAAAAGAGTTCACATAAATGTCGACTCCCATATTGTTCATGATGCTACCCAGCGTGTTGCTTGCCCGCACTTCCCGTTCTTTATACTCACGAACGGCCACTTCTTTAGAAAGTGCCCCCAGCAGAAGATAAATGGCTTGCAATTCCTCATCCGTGAAAGGAGTTGTGTCCTCCCTATCAGCAAATCCAACAAACCCGATAATCTTTCCTTCACTATCTTCAAATTGACGGACCAGCAAGGAATCTGTTTTATGAAAATCAAGAACGTCAATATCGACTAAGGAATTGTCATCGTTTCTACTGGCATAAAAAGGACGGTTCTTGACCTTCATACGATCGGAATGTATTTTGGTCATTTCACTCATCTCAAAGCGACGCTTCAGAGAATGGTCTTCATTTCCAACCGTTTCTTTCAGAAAGAAATAACGAAAACCATCGGTCTGATAGACAAATCCTTTTTTAAACTTATAGAAAGTACAAATATCCGTCAATGATTCCGTGATTTTCTTTTCAATGGATTCACATCCATTTAAACGCTCTAAGAAATGAAGGAGAAATACACTTAAACTCTTGTTCTTTTCGATCATATTACTTTTTACACCTTAGGGTTAGAGACACTTAAAACAAAAATAAAATACATGTTCGAGTATCTTCAAGGCGCTAATATACAAACTTTTAAAAGAATAAAAAAGATTTTCTATGTACTTAACTATCACTTTTTTTCTTCTTTTCGAACAAAACAAGAAGCATAAAAGCTAATTTATTTTACAAGTTCATTTATTAAGAAATACAACTTTAAGCGTTTAGATAAACTATAGCCAATCATTCATAATTTTCATAACGCGAACGCAACTTTGCCGAACGACTGGATGCTTGTTCCGGTTTATCCGCCGATTGCTTTTGTTGCGGTTCGCGGACCAATTTCGGTTTCGCCGGACGATTATGACGTTTGGGCTTTTCAGCAACAACCGTTGCTTGCTGAGTATTCTTCAAGGCTTCGGCAGGCTTTCTGCCCTCCCGCCTCTTATTGTTCTGCTTGCCTTGCTGCTTCTCTGTCGGTGCTTTCGCTTGTACCTTTCGTGCAACATTGGCAACCGGAGTTGTTTTCGTCTCCTCCAAAGGCGGTAAATCATGTTTCCGTTGCTCCAGTTTGATACCTGTAAGTTTCTCTATTTCACGCAACATCGGCACTTCCTCACCCGAACAAAAGGCAATGGCACGTCCTTCGCAACCTGCACGTCCCGTACGTCCGATACGATGGACATAGGTTTCCGGCACATCGGGCAAATCGTAGTTGAGAACCAAATCCAAACCTTTGATATCAATACCGCGTGCCGCAATATCCGTAGCGATAATTACATTGGAACGACCTTCCTTGAAATTACTCAATGCACGCTGGCGGGAATTTTGCGACTTATCTCCATGGATACTTTCACAAGTGATGCCACGACGTGATAAATAGCGTGCTATATTATCCGCCCCATGTTTGGTACGCGAAAATACAAGTACCTGGTGTCCGGCCTCTCCGAGTAATAGTTGTGCCAGCAATTCCTTCTTCTGAGGCTTTTCCACACGATAGACGGACTGGCTGATGATTTCCACTACGCTGGATGCCGGAGTGACTTCCACCCTCGCCGGATTGCGCAATAAACTTTTAGCCAGGCGGTCAATACTATCAGGCATGGTAGCCGAAAAGAACAAGGTTTGCTTCTTGGGCGGGAGCTTAGGCAACAAGCGCTTCACATCATGGATGAATCCCATATCGAGCATACGGTCAGCTTCGTCAAGCACGAAGTGCCGCACATGGTCGAGGCGGATAAATCCTTGTGACATCAGATCGAGCAAACGACCGGGAGTAGCCGTCAGGATATCCGTTCCGGCACGCAATTCATCGGTTTGCGACTTCTGCTTTACCCCACCGAAAATAACGGTATGGCGCAACGTGGTATATCGTGTATAGTCTGCCAGCGATTCATCAATCTGAATTGCCAACTCACGCGTTGGAGTAAGGATAAGAGCACGAATCTTACGTGGAGCACCTTTCTGCTGAGATGTGGGGTCGGCAAGCAATTGTTCTATGATAGGTATGGCAAATGCCGCCGTTTTACCGGTTCCGGTTTGAGCCAGTCCTAATAGATCACGCCCAGTCAGGGCTTCCGGTATGGCTTGTTCTTGTATAAGAGTAGGAGTAGAATAGTTTTTTTCAAGGAGCGCACGGCACACCGGCTCCGAAATATTCATCTGTTTAAATGTCATCATTTCTTTTAATTAGGGCGCAAAGGTAGGCTTTTATAAGGAATAATCATTATATTTGCATAAAAAGTAGTTTTTAATTAACTACAAAGAACAGATATTCAAACTATTATATCGCATGAAAATACATCATATCGCCATCTGGACTTTTCACCTGGAAGAATTGAGAGAGTTTTATATCCGCTACTTTAACGGAACAAGCAATGAAAAATACATCAATCCGAAAAAGGGTTTCGAGTCCTATTTCATTTATTTTGATGATGGCGCGGCATTAGAATTAATGAGCCGCACAGATGTGCAAAACACTCCGATAGAAGAGAACAAGTTGGGACTCACGCACTTTGCTCTCTCCTTCCCAAGCAAAGAAGACGTTCTCCGCACTACCGAACAACTCCGTAGCGATGGGTATACCATAGCCGGCGAACCGCGGACTTCGGGCGATGGATATTTCGAAAGCGTCATACTCGATCCGGATGGCAATCGAGTGGAATGTGTATACAGGAAGGAAGAAACCGGTAATGAACCGGATGCTCCGATTGAAACGGAACGGCTACTATTACGCCCCTTCCGGGAAAGTGATGCGGAAGCCTTCTTTAAATGCTGCCAAAACCCAAATATAGGAAACAATGCCGGCTGGAAACCTCATGGTTCCTTAGAAGAATCACAAGAAATCCTTCGTTCCGTATTTATATCCCAGTCCGGGATATGGGCTATCATCCTAAAAGAAGACGGACGTTTGATCGGTTCAGTCGGCATCATCCCAGATCCCAAGCGTGAAAACCCTCAAGCACGCATGCTGGGATACTGGCTCGATGAATCCCATTGGGGAAAGGGCTACATGACGGAAGCGGTGCAATCTGTTCTCGATTACGGATTCAACACCCTCCAACTAAACCTCATCACCGCAAATTGCTATCCCCATAACGAGCGCTCGCAACAGGTTTTGAAACGCCACGGTTTTATCTATGAAGGCACTCTCCATCAGGCCGAGTTAACCTACGATGGACATTTATACGACCACCAATGTTACTATCTGGCTAAGCCGTGAATTGCGAAAAATCAGTATATAAAATAAAAAAATAAGATTTACATTAAAATAGTCTTTTTTTAAGATGAACAGAATCTGCTATTCGGACATAAAACGAGTTAATTCTCACATTTTTATTTATTTGTGCAAGAATTAAAAATATTCATGTACATTTGCAAAATGAGTTATTCTTCAGCTATGAAAAAACGCTATCAGCTACTGAAAAGAGTTTCGATTATTCTGATCTTCTTTGTCCTATTTACAAAGATGCATGCGGTAGAACCCCAGTACGCTGAACCCCAAGATATTCAGAAAACAGAAACCAATGTTGAAGTTGAAGAACATCCACAAGATTATATTGTAATCAAGATACCTTTCCAAGCCAAGTACAAGTCTCTTTTTATTTGTATCATTGTCCTGGCTCTCTCTTCCATTTGTTTTTTCATCATCTATCCGCTACTTCTCTATGTCAGAGAGTCTAAAAGAAAGCGCATCGCCCAAAGGGAACTAACCAGGGAAAAGGAATTATTATCGCTATCACTCGAAAAAAGCAATATCTATGCCTGGAAATACATAGAAAAAACAAATGCTTTCATCTGTGATAAAGAATTCTTTGAGCATCTGGATATGCCTTTTCGTGCTTTCACCCTACAAGAAATGGCCGAAGCGATACATCCGGAAGACAGAGTAGATGCGTTGAATACGTTTTATCATGTGAAAAACCAACCGGATTCCAAAACGCACACCCAATGCCGGTGCAACTTTAATGGTAAAGGGTATATCTGGTATGAACTCCGTTATGTCAATCCCACGGAGGCAATGGCGGAAACGGCCTCCATTATAGGCTTAATCACCAATGTGCAACACTTCAAGGACAAAGAAGAAGAACTCATGAGAGCAAAAGACCTGGCGATAGAGGCAGAACTGAAGCAATCTTTCCTCGCCAATATGAGCCATGAAATACGTACTCCACTGAATGCAATTGTGGGGTTCTCCAACTTACTTGTCAGCGAAGACGACCTCCCCGATGAAGAGAAAGCTGACTTCATCAATACGATCAATACGAATTGCGAATTGCTTCTGAAACTCATCAATGATATACTGGAACTCTCCCGTATCGAATCGGGCAACATGACTTTCTCCTATTCAACGTGTAATCTGAATAATTGGGTGGATAGTATGTATTTGACACATTCCTTATTGATACCCAAGGAAATAGAGTTCATCAAAGAAGTGCCCGATGCCGCATTCTTCATCAATACGGACGTGAACCGCCTCAGCCAGATAATGACTAACTTCCTGAATAATGCCACTAAATTTACCAAATCAGGATACATCAAACTGGGCTATGAAATTGATTTTTCAACATACGAAGTCTCCATTTACGTAGAAGATACCGGCAAAGGTATTCCGAAAGAAGAGCAACGAATGATATTCGAACGCTTCTACAAACAAGATGAATTTGTTCAAGGCACGGGTCTGGGACTTTCCATCAGCATGGTAATTGCGGAAAAACTCGGTGGGAAGATTAGTGTGGCTTCAGAGATTGGAAAAGGAAGCCGTTTCACTTTCCTCCTACCCTACCATAATGAAAGCGAGGAATTCTTTTCTGCCGGATAACTTCACAGATACCCAAAGAATGTAGTATCTTTGCACCATTATGTTGCACCGTTTTACTACTTCAATCAGCGATATTCCACTTCCGGAAAGGTTTACTTACCCTTTCTGTTATACTCCTCATCCATTGTGTGTAATGGCGGCGGAAGAGGTACAACACTACCTCAGCAAGCAAAGCGACTGGCAAGAGGAATTAAGCCAGGGGAAAATGTTCGGAGTGCTGATTGTGCAAACCGAAGATGGAAGCATAGGTTATTTAACCGCCTTTTCGGGCATATTAGCCGGGAAGAATATACATCCGTATTTTGTACCTCCCGTGTACGATTTATTGCAACCTCAAGGCTTCTTCAAAATAGAAGAAGAAAACATATCCGCTATCAACCGCCGTATTCGCCGGTTGGAAGAGGATAAGAAATATATTGACCTACGATCAAATCTTACCCAAACCACCCAATCTGCACAAGATGCATTGTCAATTGCCAAAACACAATTGAAGGAAGCAAAAGATAAAAGAGAATTGCTCAGAAAAACAGGTCAGCTTAATGCAAAGGAAGAAGCAGAGCTGATACGAGAGAGCCAGTTCCAGAAGGCAGAATATAAGCGGCTGGAACGTTCCTGGAAAGATAAGATAGCCTCCTTGCAGGTAGAAGCTGGTAATTGGGAAAAACAAATACAGGAGCTGAAAACAGAACGTAAAGTCCGCTCTGCCGCCTTGCAACAACAACTATTCGAACAATTCAGAATGTTGAACTACCGGGGAGAAGTGATAACTTTATGCGACATATTCGAGCAAACCGTACATAAGACTCCTCCCGCCGGTGCAGGTGAATGTGCCGCTCCTAAATTGTTACAACAAGCCTATCTGCATCATTGGAAACCGATAGCCATGGCCGAATTCTGGTGGGGTAATTCTCCCAAAAACGAAGTACGGCATCACGGTTACTACTATCCAGCCTGTAAGGGCAAATGCGAACCAATTCTCCGGCACATGTTACAGGGATTGGAGGTAGAAGCAAATCCTATGCAACAGGAGGCGGAACGAGGCAATGAAAAATTGAATATAGTTTATGAAGACCAATGGCTATTGATTATTAATAAGCCTGCCGGAATGCTTTCAGTACCCGGAAAAGAGAGACAAACGTCTATATACGACCTGGCAAGAAAGGCTTATCCGGAAGCAGAGGGTCCCATGATCGTACATCGGCTGGATATGGCTACATCGGGACTTTTAATCATTGCCAAAGATAAGAAGACGCACCAACACTTACAGGCACAATTCAAGAATCGTAGTATCCGAAAGAAGTACATAGCCTTGCTCGATGGCATCGTCCCGGAAGATGAAGGCACTATTGAACTACCGCTTTGCCCCAATCCATTGGACCGCCCCCGGCAAATGGTAGACACACAATATGGCAAGCCTGCCATCACTTATTATCAGGTTCTCGAACGTACAGATAAATATACACGTATAGCCTTTTATCCCCATACCGGACGTACTCACCAACTTCGCGTACATGCGGCACATCCGTCAGGACTGCATTGTCCCATCATAGGCGACGAGCTTTATGGAAAGAAAGACAAAAGGCTCTATCTGCACGCTGAATCCATAGAGTTCACCCATCCCGTCAACGGACAGTCCATGTGTATTACGGAAAAAGCAGACTTCTGATTATTGCTTTTTCCAAAAGTTCGGATAGAGGAAAAGTTGACGAGTTAACTTCCTTTCTGTATGGAAAGGAAGAATCAAAAAGCCTATATAAACCAACAAATAACTTAGGAAATGGGCTTATCCGCATGAGCAGTATGTAGATTTTAATCTCTATTTTTGCAAACGGATAAATCGATCCGATCAAGACACTATTAACTCAATTAATGATAAAGACCATGAAATTCGTAACTTTAATATGTAGTTTGCTTTTCTGCCTGCCATCTTTTGGACAAGAGAAATTTCCCGATGGTACCCTTATTCCCGACTGGTTCAGACAGAACGAAATTGTAAATATCGAAACCCTTGGCGGTAAATATAAGATTACTGATCATGGTGTGGTGAATGACAGCACCTTACTTCAAACAAAGAAAATTCAGACGGTTATCGACCAGGCATCATCCAAAGGTGGCGGTGTGATCATCATCCCGAAAGGTACCTATCTGAGCGGTGCACTCTTTTTCAAGCCTAAAACACACCTTTATCTGGAAGAAGGAGCTGTTTTGAAGGGTAGCGATGATATCAGCAACTTCCCTATAATCAATACCCGCATCGAGGGGCAATCACTTAAATACTTTGCCGCACTGGTTAATGCCGACAAAGTAGATGGTTTCACCATTTCCGGTAAGGGAACCATCAATGGCAACGGATTACGCTATTGGAAATCTTTCTGGTTGCGCCGCACCGTTATTCCGAAATGCACGAATATGGATGAGTTGCGTCCGCGCCTGGTGCACATTTCTAATAGCAATGATGTACAGCTTTCCGGTGTACGCCTCATCAACTCTCCTTTCTGGACGACACACATTTACAAATGTAACAATGTGAAGCTATTAGGCCTATATATTTTCTCTCCGGCTGCTCCTGTTAAGGCACCCAGCACGGATGCCATAGATATTGATGTATGCAACAATGTGTTGGTTAAGAACTGCTATCTCTCTGTAAACGATGATGCTATTGCTCTTAAAGGTGGAAAAGGCCCCTGGGCTGATAAGGATTCTAACAACGGAAGTAACACTAATATTATTATAGAAGATTGTACGTACGGTTTCTGCCATAGTGCACTGACTTGCGGTAGCGAGTCTATCCATAACCGTAATATCATTCTCCGTCGTTGTACCATCAATCAGGCAAGCCGTCTGTTGTGGTTGAAGATGCGTGCCGATACTCCCCAAAATTATGAATATATCCTTGTGGAGGATATTAAAGGAAATGCCAAAAGCTTCCTATACATCAAACCATGGACTCAGTTCTTTGATCTGAAAGACCGTAAAGATATTCCGATGTCTTACTCGGACCATGTAACAATGCGTAATATAGACTTTGAATGTGACGTATTTTTCAACGTAAGTGCATCCGAGCAGTACAAACTGACGAATTTCAAATTTGAGAATCTGAATATTAAAGCGAAAGATGGTGAGTATGACAAGTCAATTATCCCGTCATCTGAATGGAATAATGTGAAGGTAAATCAATAAGGATACGCGGACGACGCGGACTAAACGGACGAACACGGACTTTCTTAATTCATAACAAGAAATCCGTGTTCGTCCGTTTAGTCCGCGTCGTCCGCGTATCTACTCTTCGAAGCTACGCAACAACTTTATCTCGTCCGCCCATAAACTCTCATCCGGCGTTTCAAGAATAACAGGCATATCATTAAACCGTTCATCTTTCATAAAACGCTTAAAGAAGTCTATGCCTAACAGGCCTTTCCCTATGCTGTCATGGCGGTCTACATGGCTACCCAATTCTTTTTTAGTATCATTCAGGTGGATACCCCGCAAATAGTTAAATCCAACTACTTCATCAAACTCCTGAAACACTTTATCATATTCCTTTACGATATCATATCCTGCCGAGTAAGTATGACAAGTATCCAAGCATACACCTACACGGGATTTATCATCCACACGATCAATGATATGCTTTAGTTGCCAGAACTCATTACCAACATTACTTCCTTGTCCGGCTGTATTCTCAATAACAGCAGTCACTCCTTTCGTTTTACTCAATGTGATATTGATAGATTCTGCCACCTTATCCAGACATTCCTCTATTGAAATTTTATTCAGATGACTGCCCGGATGGAAATTCAGAAGCTTCAGACCTAATTGCTCACAACGTTGCATTTCATCCAGAAATGCGGCACGGCTTTTCTCTAATCCTTCTTCTTCAGGATGTCCCAGATTGATTAAATAACTATCATGAGGCAGGATATAGCGGGCATCAAAAGAGTATTTCTCACAATTGTCTTTAAATCCGCGAATACTTTCTTCGGTCAGAGGTTTGGCCACCCATTGCCGTTGGTTCTTTGTAAACAAAGCAAATGCATCCGCACCTATCTCATGCGCATTAACAGGAGCTATCTCAACTCCCCCACTCGCACTTACGTGCGCTCCTATATATTTCTTCATATTCTGTTTTTCTTTAGTGAATGATTAAAAACGGAAGCAAGATAGAGAAAAATCCGAAGGCAACAAAGAAGAAAATGCTTACCTTTACAAATTCGTATTTAAAAAGAATAAAAAATGAACGACAAAGGAAATATTATCATCTACCAGACTAAGGATGGACAAACTTTGATAGATGTGAGACTGGAAAATGAAACGGTATGGATTAATCGCCAACAAATGGCTGAACTGTTTGACCGTGATATAAAAACTATTGGCAAGCATATCACTAATGCACTAAAGGAAGAACTAAAAGAAATTCCAGTTGTCGCAAAATTTGCGACAACTGCTACCGATGGAAAAACTTATCAGGTAGAATATTACAATCTCGAAATGATTACCTCTATTGGCTACCGCGTAAAATCACAACAAGGTATCCAGTTTCGTATTTGGGCTAATAAAGTTCTGAAAGAATACCTAATCAAAGGTTATGCTATTAATAAACAGGCTAAAGCACAACAATTAGCTGATTTGAAGAATACTGTTAGATTACTATCCAATGTAATCGAACACAAAGAATTAACCTTGAATGAAGCCAATGGGTTATTACATGTTATTACCGATTACACATACGGTTTAGATACTTTGGATAAGTATGACTATCAGAGATTAGAAGTAGAAGCAACTACACGAACCACCTCTTTCCGGGCTACATACGAAGAGGCAATGGCGGCAATACACATTCTGCAAAAGAAATTTGGAAGTAGCGGCTTATTCGGAAATGAAAAGGACCAATCATTTCATAGCTCCATCAATACTATCTATCAGACATTTGATGGAAAAGAACTTTATCCCAGCATTGAAGAAAAAGCAGCCATGCTTTTCTATTTAGTTGTAAAAAACCATTCATTTAGCGATGGAAACAAACGTATTGCTGCTTTTCTCTTCCTATGGTTTCTCGAGAAAAACAGAATTTTATATAAACCTGATGGTTCCCGGTTAATAAGCAACAACACATTAGTCGCCCTTACATTAATGATTGCAGAAAGCAGAACAGAAGAAAAAGATATAATGGTAAAGGTTGTGATAAACCTTATCAATCAGAATAATTAAGTGAATAAACTTTGAGCAGTCATATATAGATAATATATGGCTGCCCAAAGTTTTAAGGAGTTTCTATAATGCACAAGTCCCCTCCCCCGCATAATCCTTTCCCGTCTTTCCATTATATTCAGGATGCCTTTCCAGCCACTTCACGGCATAGGAACAGGTTGCCACAGGCACCAGTTCATTAGCCAATGCATAATCATAGGCTGCCTTTACTAAAGCAGAGGCAATTCCCCTACCACCTATTTCACTGGGTACAATCGTGTGGCGCACATCCAAAGCACCGTCAGCTACATGATACATCAGGCGGGCAGTCTCTCCATCGACTATGGTCTGAAAAACTTTTTTCTCCGGAAAATGTTCTATATTCATAATCTGTTTCATTTATTGGGTTAATATACAATTTTAATAATAAGCCTCTCTTATATTTAATAACAGATTTCAGTAACTTTGTATCGAACAATTCTAAAAAAAATCTTATGGACAATCATCTTCTCTCACATGCCATCGCTATTGCCACCGAAGCTCACAAAGGACAAAAAGACAAATACGGACAGGAATATCTGCATCATCCCATCCGCGTAATGAATATGGGACGGAATCTGAAAGAAAGGGTTGTCGGTATTCTACACGACGTTGTAGAAGATACGGAATGGACATTCGAAGACCTGGAAAAGGAAGGATTCTCTGCCGAAATCATTGAAGCCGTGCGGTGTGTCACAAAGACCTCCGATGAGGAAGATTACGAAGAATACGTCGAAAGATGTGCCTCCAATCCCATAGCCGTTGCCGTTAAGATTCACGACCTGACGGATAATATGGATGTGCGCCGCATGCCCTGCATCGGAGAAAAAGAAGTCACCAGACTCAGGAAATATCTGAAAGCCTACCATCGCCTGATGCCCCTGTATATGAATCATTGATCATTATGCATGTTTCTTTTTCATGAAATTACTACCTTTGCGGCATGAAATTGGAACTAAAAGAAAATCAAGGAGTACCCTCGTCCCTGCTTTGGACGCTGGCCATCATCTCAGGCGTAACGGTAGCCAACATATACTACAACCAACCACTACTGAACCGTATCAGCCGTGACCTGAACATCAGTGAGTTCACCGCCAATCTGATAGCCATGTGCTCGCAGATAGGATATGCCATCGGACTATTGTTCATCATTCCACTGGGCGATTTATACCGCAGAAGAAATATTATCCTCGTAAATATTTCCATTCTGGTAGTCTCACTGCTCACCATTGCTTTAGCTCCCAATATCCACCTGATACTGTTCGCTTCTCTGCTGACGGGTGCCTGTTCGGTTATCCCCCAGATATTCATGCCCCTTGCAGCACAATATTCCACTCCCGAAACCAAAGGAAAGAACGTAGGTATTATCCTTTCGGGACTACTGACGGGTATTCTTGCTTCGCGTGTAGTAAGCGGCATTGTAGGCGAATACATGGGCTGGCGGTTTATTTACTTTATTGCCGCGGGATTGATGATCGTTTGTTTGCTTATTATAATAAGGATACTCCCGGACCTTCCTTCCAATTATCAGGGAAGTTATGCCGGACTGATGAAATCCTTGTTTTCCATCGTCAAGAAGTACCCCCAACTCCGTATAGCTTCGTTACGTGCAGGTTTCTCGTTCGGATCATTCCTTGCCATGTGGAGTTGTCTGGCTTTCAAGATGGAACAGGCGCCTTTCTTTGCAGGAAACAATATCATAGGAATGTTGGGACTTTGCGGCATAGCCGGGGCACTGACCGCCTCTTCCATCGGAAGATTCATCAATACGGTCGGGGTGAAACGGCTTACTTATATAGGATGTTCGCTGATAATCAGCGCATGGATAGTACTCTATGCGGGACAATATAGTTATGCAGGTATCATAGCCGGTATTCTGTTGATAGATATAGGGATGCAATGCATCCAACTCAGCAATCAGACAAGTGCGTTTGCCCTTTGTCCGCAGGCATCCAATCGCATCAATACTATTTTCATGACTACCTATTTCATTGGCGGTTCCACCGGAACTTTCCTTGCCGGAACCTTCTGGCAATGGTTCGGCTGGACGGGAGTGGTGGGAACAGGTATCTTGCTGACAAGTTGCTCGCTGCTCATCAATATATTCGCTAAGAAATAACCTCCTTCAGTATTTCCCAACCGGATGCCTTGATATCTACGCATCCGTTCTTCTTAAAGACGGTACCCTCTTTTTCCAGCAACTCCCGTTGTTCGGGCCAGAAAGGGGCCAGTCGTCCCTGACTATTCACTACCCGGTGGCAAGGCAGATTTTGTTCCTCAGGTGCGTTATGCATGGCCTGCCCCACCATACGTGAACACTGGGGCTTACCTATAAGATAAGCAATCTGTCCATACGTCAGCACCCGTCCCGGAGGGATAGAGGCGACAACGCTATATACTTCTTCTCCAAAGGATGTTTTATCCATAACCTATATTACTTTGCAATACAATACTTATCAGTCGGAAACAGGATGCCTATAATGAAGATTTTCTCAACATAAAGAGAAAGTATTCTCAATACGATGAGAAGAACTTCTCAATGCGATGAGAATAAATACTCATCACAGTGAGACAAGATTCTCAATATAGTGAGAACAACTGAGAATCATAATCTACTGATATTGAGCACATAGTCTTCTTACATAGGTTGACTACTTTTAATCTCATCCCCCCAATGAATTGACTTGGAAAACTCGCTCTCCCTAAAAAGCATAGACCATTATCGGGCAACCATAAATTCCCGTACGAAAGAACAGAAATTAATTATAAGTAGCAAATTTCGGAATAATGTTTTTCAACTTGGTAGCAGAATTTGTCTTTCTCATACCAATTGCCTACCTTTGAGGTGATTCAAGAACAATTAAATCTACACGAATGGTAAACATCGTCCCTATTTTAAAGAACAAAAAGGAGTTCCTCGAACTACTGCTACTTGCCGACGAACAAGAGTCCATGATAGATCTCTACCTGGAACGGGGAGAAATGTATGCTCTCTACGACGGCGACTTAAAGGCAGCGTGTGTGATAACAGATGAAGGAAACGGAGTCTATGAAATCAAGAACATCGCCACTTATCCCCATTACCAACGAAAAGGATATGGAAAACGGCTGATAGAATTTCTATTAGAGCACTACAAAGATCGTTATCATACGCTATTGGTAGGTACAGCAGAAGATACGTACACAGAGGATTTCTACAAACAATGCGGATTTACCTACTCGCACCGCATACCCAACTTTTTTACTGATAACTACGATCATCCCATGTATGAAGATGGAAAGCTTCTGAAAGATATGGTTTATCTTAAAATTAGCAAGAATGGATAAAAGTATGGCATTCATCACACTGACCCCTGAGAACGTAATGAGCGAACACCTATGTTGCGCCATTGCAGACAAAAAACACCAGACCGGCGTAAACGATAAACGCAACTGGCTGGCAGAGCGTATCAAAGAAGGACACGTCTTCCGCAAACTGGATGCGCAGGGAAAGGTGTTCATTGAGTATGCCCCGTTGGAAAAAGCTTGGGTTCCCGTAACTGGTGATAATTATTTCTATATTTATTGCCTGTGGGTATCCGGCAGTTACAAAGGAAAGGGATACGGAAAGGAATTGTTACAATCGTGCATCGACGACGCAAAAGCGCAAGGAAAATCCGGCATCTGCCTCCTTTCTTCCAAAAAGAAGAAACCTTTCTTATCAGAAAAGAAGTTCATGTTGAAATATGGCTTCAAAGTAGTGGATACCATCAATGACGAATATGAATTATTAGCTCTTTCCTTTGACGGCACCCAGCCGAAATTCACATCAAACGTGCGGAAACAGAGCATTGAGGGCAAAGAACTGACCATCTATTACGGTGTGCAATGTCCCTATATTCCCAATTGTATCGAACAGATATACAATTATTGCGAGAACAATCAAATACCTCTCCGGTTGGTAGAGATAGATACTTTGGAGAAAGCTAAACAACTGCCTTGCATCTTTAATAATTGGGCTGTATTCTATAATGGAAAGTTCGAAACAGTGCACCTGTTGAATGAAGGTTTACTGAAAAAATTGCTGCTACGATAATTAAGGAAAGAACAAAAACAGTATCTTTGCATTATATGTATAATAAAAACAAACAATATGGAAAAACTGAATCAATATCATCGCCAAGCCATAGCGAAGAAAATGAAATCCATTGCTTATTGGAGGAAGCATCCAATGTCGCGCGAGGAGTGCTTGAATCAATTCAAGCAATTGCGGGAACAACGGTCGTTAAGGGAGTCCAGATTGCAAACCTCGAAAGATTCGCAAGAGACAAAGGGTATTGGATAGAAGATATTAATACAATAGGAATATTTTCTGATAGAGGATCTGAAAATGAAGTATATCTATCAATAGAGAATAGCACTACTGTTTACAAATTAAATGATTTTCGCTACTCAGATGACAATCTCTCTCAGTTTTTTGAGCGTATAAGGATTCACAACATTTATTTTCCAGATTGTTCTTATAAACTAATAGGTTTTGCATATAATAAAGCCGAAAAAGTTTGTGCCGTACTTTCACAACCATTTATTGTAGCTATGCGTGAAGCTACTGAACCCGAAATAGAAGAAGAGCTTAATAAAATGGGATTCAGTTCTGAATTAGATGGTGATTTTTTCTCAAATGGCAATTATGATATATTCGATGCTCTTCCTAATAATGTATTAGTAGGAAATGACGGGCATCTTTATTTTATCGATACAATCATTTATAAAAGTCAGGATAATGGCTTTGAAAAATATAAAAGCTTATCTCCCAGATATAATCAATAAATTAATATTATTAAAATAAAATTATTATGGAAATGAAATTTTGCCAAAGTTGCGGAATGCCGCTCACATCCGATGAAGTATGCGGAACAAATGCTGACGGTAGCCTCAGCGCAGATTATTGCACTTATTGCTATCAACAAGGTAAATTCGCACAAGACTGCACCATGGATGAAATGATAGAACATTGTGCCCAGTTTGTAGAAGAATTCAATAAAGACTCGGAACAGAAAGTTACTAAAGAAGAAGCTATTGCGATGATGAAGCAAGAGTTTCCGAAATTGAAACGCTGGCAAGCATAAATAATGTCCCGCATCGAACAGGAAAAACAAACCGTGGAACAAATGATCCGCCTCTACTGCCGGAAGAAAGAGGGGAACGAAACTTTGTGCCCGCAATGCAGGGAAGTGTTGGAATATGCACATGCACGGTTGCCACGTTGTCCATTCGGAGAAAAGAAAGGTACTTGCCGACTCTGTACCATACATTGTTACAAACCGGAGATGCGGGAACGGATGAGAGAAATCATGAGATGGGCAGGGCCAAGAATGTTGTTATATCATCCGGTAGCGGCTATCCGGCATTTGTGGCAGGAGTATATTAGGAAGCAATAAAGAATACATCACAGATTACATGGATATTCACAAATTTAATAATGAAGCTTCAGTAAAGCTCTTCTTCTTAATCTGCGAATATCCATGTAATTTATAATGAAAGAATTTTAATTGAAATAATACAAGAACACTGCAATTCCATCAAGTGCCTTCTTCGGTTGGTCTTTTATCTCAATCGTAAATTTAATCTCAGCCTTTGCCACACCGCGCAAGTTTGTCAATGAGTGCAGTTTCGCAACCAAACGAATACTTTGTCCCGACAATACCGCCTGACCGAACTTCATCTGATCCATACCATAATTAACCATCATCTTCAGGTTGTTCACCTCAATAATCTGGTTCCACAGATACGGCAACATAGACAAAGTGAGATAGCCATGCGCAATAGTAGTTTTGAAATGGCTCTCTGTTTTAGCACGTTCCGTATCTACATGTATCCACTGATGATCCAACGTAGCATCAGCAAACAGATTGATACGTTCCTGCGAAAGTTCCACATAATCGGAAACCCCAATTTGCTGACCTACCAGCTTTTCAAAATCCTCATACGAGTTGATAATTACTTTTTCCATTATTCTCTTTTTATATTTAATAGTTTCTACGGTTGATAATCCCAACCATAATCATTATGATAAATCATTAGTTTACTCATGCCTCCGTCAATCGTAATATGCTCCCCGTTGATAAAGGAATTCCGTTCGTCACAAAGGAAAAGAACAGCACGGGCTATATCAGCCGGTTCTCCTACCCGTTGCGAAGGATGCTGCATGATATCTCCTTCCGTATATGCCGGCACATAATCCTCTTCATGATAGCTTCCCGTATCAATCCAACCGGGAGCAATAGAATTCACGCGGGCAATTCCCGAAAGACTGACCGCAAGTGCATGAGTCAGAGCCGTTATTCCACCTTTGGCTGCCGTATAACTTTCCGTATTGGCCTGCGACTGGAAAGCACGGGTAGAAGAAATATTCACAATAGCACCTGCACCACTGAAATAGTCTTTAAACGACAAAGCCAGGAAATAAGGAGCCGCTACTCCCACACGTTGCACATACAGGAAGTCTTCATACGAACAATTGCTCAATATTCCTCCATTTGTCAGGCAAGCATTATTTATCAGACAGTCAATCTGATCTTCTATGGATAAGACAAAGTCTACAAAATCCCGCAGCGTCTGTTCCTCGGCAATATCTCCGACAAAGCCTGTAACCGAAAGCCCTCTTTCCGACATCTTTCCTTCCGCCAGTTCCACCGCCTCGGGTGTCTTATCAATGAAATACACCGTATATCCCGATTCTGCAAACATCTCGACAATGCAACGACCGATACCGGCGGCACCACCTGTTACTACACATACTTTATTCATACGCTCTTTATTTTAAGTATGATGAACAAAACCCCGATAACGAAGGTTATTATTCGATTCATGGTTGTTTACTTTTAAATCGTGAAAACAGGTAACAAATATACTCCATATTCCAGCAAGTTACAAAAAGTCAAGTACCCTTTTTCTCATTCGGAAAGGTTTTCCTACTTTTGTAACAAACATTGTGAAACATGAAACTGAAAGATAAATTCACAGAACTGATGCATAATCAGGCTTTGAAGCGAAAACTATATGTCATCATATTCGAAGCTGACACACCTGCCGGGAAGCTATTCGACGTTACCCTGATCTGGTGCATATTGCTTAGCGTGGGACTTGTTATCCTGGAAAGCCTGCAAGGATTACCGGTATGGCTGAAAACTCCATTTATTGTTATGGAATATTTACTGACCGCTTTCTTTACTTTCGAATATATCACTCGGTTGTATTGTTCGCCCAAACCTTCCAAATACGCTTTCAGTGCTTTCGGCATCATCGACTTGCTGGCTACACTGCCGCTTTATCTCGCTTTCCTATTTCCCGGAGCACGCTATCTGCTTATTATACGGGCATTCCGCCTGATACGGATATTCCGCGTTTTCAAATTATTCAATTTCTGGATGGAAGGTCAAATGCTACTGACAGCACTACGAGACAGTAGCAAGAAAATCGCAGTTTTCTTTATGTTTGTGGTGATTCTGGTGATATCTATCGGAACACTGATGTACATGATTGAAGGAGGAAAACCCAATACGCAGTTCAGCAATATTCCCAACAGTATTTATTGGGCCTGTGTCACGCTTACCACGGTAGGTTACGGAGATATAACTCCTGTCACCGCCCTGGGGAAATTCCTTTCGGGTTGTGTCATGCTGATAGGTTACACTATTATTGCAGTACCTACCGGCATCGTTTCCGTATCGCTGATGAAAAGACATGAAAAGAATGTAGCAAGAGAGTGCCCCAACTGTCACAGGCGAGGACACGAAGAAAGTGCACAGTTCTGTAAGTATTGCGGATCATCACTTGATAAAGCCCCTAAAGAATAGAAAGACTTTCATACTAAATCATATCGGCAAATAATAACGCATAGAAATATATAAAATGGAACAAAGTTTTGTTACTCAAAGAGAATTTACCCTACGTCCCCGCGCACGTGGTTTTCACCTGATAACGGATGAAATAATACGTAACCTGCCGCGTCTGCCGCAAGCCGGACTTTTACATCTGTTCATCAAGCATACCTCTGCCGGACTTAGCATCAATGAAAATGCTGATCCGGATGTCCAGACGGACATGGAATCCATCTTCAACCACCTGGTGAAAGAACGGGAACCCTACTATATGCATACCTGTGAAGGAGATGATGACATGCCCGCCCATGCCAAATCGACCCTGACAGGTAATAGTCTCAGCATACCTATCACTGACGGTAGACTGAATATGGGTATCTGGCAAGGTATATACCTCTGTGAATTCCGCAATCGTGGCGGTGGAAGAAAAATAGTAGCAACCGTCATCGGACAATAGAATATATGAAAATGAACAATCTTCCTACAAATATCTTCGTCGCCACGGAGAAAGATTATCCCGAACTCTCTGAGCTTTGGGAAGCATCCGTACGCAGTACGCATCACTTCTTGAGTGCAGAAGATATTCAATACTACAAACCTCTGGTACAGAACGTTTATTTCCCCGCAGTGCAACTCTATATTATAAAGAATAAAGACAACCGCATCAGTGGTTTTCTGGGACTAAGCGACGATTTAATAGAAATGCTGTTTATCCACCCCGACGAACAGGGAAAAGGATATGGCAAGACATTATTAGAGTTTGCCGTAAACGAACGAGATTTCCGTAAAGTGGATGTCAACGAACAAAACGAACAGGCTTTCCGCTTCTACCGTAACAGGGGCTTTGAAGTAATAAGCCGGGATGAAACAGATGCGCAAGGCAAGCCCTTTCCCATCCTGCACATGCAATTAACAAACTACTAATACAGCAATTATGAAACGAGCCATTATTATAGGAGCCACCTCCGGCATAGGAGAAGAAGTTGCCAAACTGCTAATTCAGCAAGGTTGGCACATCGGTATTGCCGGAAGACGGGAAGAAGAATTGGAGAAACTGCAAGCCACCGCCCCGGGACAAATCGAAATTCAACGTCTGGACGTAACAGATTCGGATGCCTCCACCCTGCTGGAAACACTCATCCGGAAGTTAGGCGGCATGAATTTGTTCTTTCTCAGCTCCGGCATAGGTAGCCAGAACCCGGACCTAAAGCCGGAAATAGAACTAAATACCGCCCGTACCAACGTAGAAGGATTCACCCGCATGGTGACCGCCGCCTTCAATCACTTCAAAACCCAAGGAGGTGGGCACATCGCTGTCATCAGTTCCATTGCAGGCACCAAAGGATTGGGCATCGCCCCGGCCTATTCCGCAACGAAACGCTTCCAGAATACTTACATCGAAGCCTTGGCACAACTCTCCCGGATGCAACACTTGAATATCCATTTCACAGACATACGCCCGGGTTTCGTCGCTACCGACTTACTGAAAAGTGGTAAGTTCCCTATGTTGATGCAAGCCAATCAGGTAGCGAAGAGTATCGTCCGTGCCCTGAACAGGAAAAAACGAGTCATTGTGATCGACGGCAGATACCGTGTAGTTGTCTTTTTCTGGCGAATGATCCCCCGGTGGTTATGGGAAAGATTGCCTATAAAGAACTAAGATTCGTTGTAAAGACACCATAGTTCTTGCCTCATTCCCGTAAATATTGTATATTCGACCTCGAACCAAACAAACTTTTGAAAATGAAAAAAAACTCAATACATATCCTGATAGTTACCTCAGTTGCTCTATGCGCCGGTGCCACACTTCCATTTCTGTTTGGGCACAGCACGATAGACCCTGAACAGCAATCCGTTAAATCCGAAGTTCCCTATTGTGTCACCTCGCCTTCCGTACCGGATAAAATCACCTTTGCCGGACAGGAAATTGATCTGACGCGCTACGATCATCGTGAACGCATGGACCGTGAACAAATGTCGTTCACCTATATGCACTCCACCACCATGCTCACCATCAAGCGTGCGAACCGCTTCTTCCCCATCATAGAACCTATATTGAAGGAAAACGGTGTACCCGATGATTTCAAATACCTCGCCGTAATAGAGAGTAACCTCAATACCCTTGCCCGTAGTCCGGCAGGAGCAGCCGGAATGTGGCAGTTCATGCAAACTACCGGACGCGAATTCGGTCTTGAAGTAAACCCCAATATCGACGAACGTTATCACGTGGAGAAAGCCACCCGTGCCGCATGCAAGTATCTGAAAGATGCCTACCAAAGATATGGTAACTGGCTTTGCGTAGCCGCTGCCTACAATGGTGGACAAGGCCGCATCTCCTCTGAACTGAAAAAACAACTCGTAGATCAAGCCGTAGACCTTTGGCTTGTAGAAGAAACTTCCCGTTACATGTTCCGCCTGCTTGCCGCTAAAGCCGTCATCAGTAATCCGCAGCGCTATGGCTTTTTACTAAAACGGGAACATCTTTACCCTGTCATTCCCCATACAGAGATCAATGTAACAACAAGTATCGACAATCTGGCACAATTTGCCAAGAGTAAAGGTATTACCTACGCCCAACTGAAGGATGCCAACCCATGGCTGCGCGATAGTTCTTTACAAAACAAAAGCGGACGTACATACGTTCTTAAAATACCGACACAGGCGGGAATGCACTATGATCCGAAGAAGACGGTGCCGCATAATAGGGCATGGGTTATAAATTAAGTACTTTTCTTTTGTCTTGAGCCGAAAGAAAAGGTACAGTAGCTTAAAACACAGAAAGGAGCCAATATGACATTAGATTTCGATTTCGTACTCAGACTATTAGTAGCCGGCATCTTAGGTGCCATCATCGGCTTGGACAGAGAATACCGTGCCAAAGAAGCAGGATACCGTACTCACTTTTTAGTATCATTGGGCAGTGCCCTCATCATGATTGTTTCCCAATATGGCTTTCAGGACATTATCAAAGAAAACAGCGTCTCGCTGGACCCGAGCCGTGTAGCGGCCCAGGTAGTCAGCGGTATCGGTTTTATCGGTGCCGGTACCATCATATTACAAAAACAAATTGTCAGGGGGCTGACCACTGCTGCCGGAATATGGGCTACAGCTGGCATCGGTCTGGCGGTTGGAGCCGGAATGTATGTAATAAGTATAGCCGCTACCCTGCTCACTCTGGCAGGATTGGAACTGCTCAGCATCCTGTTCAAAAGTGTAGGGATGAAAAGCTCCATGATAACATTCTCTACCGAAAATAAGGATATCCTTAAGGAAGTATCCGATCGCTTTAACTCCCGCAATTATATGTTAGTCTCCTACAAAATGGAAAGATTAGGTTCCGGAGATACAGAAAGATATATAGTGACTATGGTCATCAAATCCAAGCGGAGTAATGACGAAGGGCACATGCTGTCACTGATGCAGGAATGGCCGGATGTAACAGTAGAACAAATCGAATGATCTTGTTACTGCTTCTCTGTCATGTGTTTCCAGTAACGTACAGGCATATCTTGTTTATGCTTCCGCGGATTTAGCCGTTCTTTGATACAGATGGCTTTAAAGTATGTCTTCCAGAGTTGCTGAAAAAGTTTCTCGTCTTTATCCATCAAGCTTTCGTCCAGCATACCCGTGACCAAATGTCCCTCGCGTGAACCTTCTTCAAAGGTAACCTGACGTACTTCTTTCAAATCATAATAGAAGCCATACGCTCGTTTTATGTCGTATATCAGCCAGGGCTGATCGGCAAAACGATCTTTAAAATGATCGATAGCCAGTGGTAGAGCATTCTTTTCCGGCTCTACCGCAGCAAAGAAGGTGCCGTCGGCAGCTTTCTGAAAACGGATAAACTGGAGCATACGAAGACGTTCCCAATCCACCCGCTTCCACATACGTGAGAATTCCAGCACATCCGGATCGGCAAAATTGGTTTCAATGGAACGAGGAGCATCAATCGCCTTACGAATATAGCGGAACAAAAGCATCGGAGTTTCCTGTTCCTCTGCCAGCCAACATTGGGCAAGGCAAGACAGAGCACCGGAAGAGAGTTTCTTTTGCAAACCACGCCATACTCGCTTCGCCTTTTCTTCTCCGGTGATTACCGTGAAGACTTCATCATGAAATAAGGGTAATGGCTCTCCTTCCGGAAACAATGCATCAGGAAAAACACGACGGGAATAAGCTTCAAAAACAGAAGTCAGCAAGCCCTCGAAAGTATTATCAAAAACAAATATATTCATGGAAAAGAACTCTCTTAGTCGTGGAAATCAAGCAACAACTGCCTTTCGTCCACTTTCTTCTTGTTCGGTTTCGTTATCAGCAAACTGCGCACTGTTTGCGGAGTCATTTCATTCACTGTCTTCATGGGGAGTTCATGGCAAGTAATAAAGTACTGCGCTTTCTTCATCACTACTCCTATCTTCTTCAACTCATAGAAACCTAACTTAGAAAAACGACGGGATGCCACAATCAATCTTGCCGACTTCACTCCGACACCCGGGATACGCAATAACATCTCATAATCCGCCCGATTAATATCTACCGGAAACTGCTCGGGATGGCGCAAAGCCCATGACAGTTTAGGATCAATCTCCAGGTCCAGGTCAGGATATGCATCATCCACAATTTCTTCCACCTTAAACTGATAAAAGCGCATGAGCCAATCTGCCTGATACAGGCGATTTTCACGCATCAGTGGTGGTTGCTTCAGGGCCGGCAAACGCGTATCATACGTATTCACAGAGATATAACCGGAATAATAGACACGCCGCATTGTAGGTCCTTTGTAAAGAGCAGATGAAAGAAAAAGGATATCTTTGTCCGTTTCCGCCGTAGCCCCTACAATCATTTGCGTACTCTGTCCGGCAGGGGCAAAACGTGGTGCATGGCGGTGTTTCTTCCGTTCCTCCGAACTTTCCAATACGCCTTGCTGAATATAACGCATCGGTGCATATACACTTTTATGATCTTTCTCGGGGGCAAGAAGTTTCAGATTCTCCTCTTTCGGTATTTCTACATTAACGCTGAGGCGGTCGGCATACAATCCCGCTTCGTTCACCAGTTCACGACTGGCACCGGGGATACTTTTCAAATGAATATAGCCATTGAAACGATGCACTGTGCGCAAGTCTTTTGCCACGCGCACCAAGCGTTCCATGGTATAATCCGGACTCCGCACCACACCACTGCTCAGAAATAATCCTTCTATATAATTGCGGCGATAGAACTCCATCGTCAGATCTACCAACTCGCTGACAGAAAGCGTAGCACGCGGCAAATCATTAGAGCGACGATTGATGCAATATGCACAGTCGTAGATGCAATAGTTCGTCAACATCACTTTCAGTAGTGAAATGCAACGTCCGTCCTCAGCAAAACTATGGCAAATGCCCCAGCCGCCGACAGTATTACCCAACATACCGGGTTTGTTGGAACGCACGGTACCGCTGGACGAGCATGAGACATCATATTTGGCCGACTCCGCCAGTATTTTCAGTTTATTGAGGACGTTTTCATTCATATCCACTACACAACTTATAATTCGGTCAAAATTAGCAATTCGAAGAGAAGGAAACAAATAATGGGAAGTTAAATAATGAATAACTATTCAGAGTGTCTTCATACCTGTAAAACAAAAAAGACCGTTCTCATTGAGACGGTCTTTCAATTCTTTCAGTAAGCGTGCTTATTATTTAGCAGCTTCCAAAGATGCTTTGCGGAATGCTTTCATTGATTTTTCGATTTCCAAAGAAGCCTTACGTGCACGAGTACCGGCAGCTTTGTTACCATTTTCAATCTGAGCTTTTGCATCTTTCTCGAATGCTGCATACAATTCAGCAACTTTTTCAACTAATTCTTTCATAATCCTTTTCTTATTAATATTACTTCGTTAATAATGTCTGGCAAAAATACACTCTTTCTTGAAATAAATGCAGAAAAACAATATTTTTTTTGAAATAATCCGCAAAAATTGCACAAAAAAACGTCCTCTGGCGTTTTTTACCTACTTTTGCAGGCATGAAACCCCTTACAGATACGGAATACATACACTTGCTCATAGCCGAAGGCGAACACCAAAGGCAGGACTTTAAGTTTGAGATTTCCGATGCCCGTAAGATCGCAAAAACGCTCTCCGCCTTTGCCAATACGGACGGCGGGCGGTTGCTGATCGGGGTAAAAGATAACGGAAAGATTGCCGGAGTTCGCTCCGATGAGGAACAATATATGATAGAGGCGGCAGCACAAATGTACTGTCAGCCGGAAGTGAATTATACCATGCAGACCTTTCAGGCGGAAGGACGCAGCGTGCTGGTAGTGCAGATTGAAGAAAGTTTGCAAAAACCCGTATATGCCAAGGATGAAACAGGAAAACCGCTGGCTTATCTGCGCATCAAGGATGAGAATATACTCGCCACACCGGTTCATCTGCGTGTATGGCAGCAAAGTGGTAGTCCGCGGGGAGAACTGATAACTTATACTGAGCGCGAACAGTTGTTGCTTGACTTGTTGGAAGAAAATGACAGTCTATCGCTGAACAGGTATTGTAGGCTGGCACGCCTTTCCCGACGTGCAGCGGAACATTTACTTGCCAAGTTCATCCGGTTTGATATTGTAGAACCGGTATTTGAAGGTCATAAGTTTCACTTCAGACTAAAATAAATGATTATTCTTCTATCCTGACTTTTACTTTTGGGTTATGAGGAAAAAGTTATTTACAGAAAAACAAAAAACCAAAACAGTTGTTATTTTAGGGTATCTCAGTATGATACTTAGGGTACCTCAGTCCCATACTTAGGGTATCTCAGTCGTATACTTAGGGTACCTCAGTCGCAGTCTTAGAATACCTCAACACAACACAGTAATATTCAATCAGTTACAAAATATATCTTTTGCGACCTTTATAATCAATAAATTCAGACAGAAGAACTGACAGTTTATCATTAAACAAGTAAATATTAAACAATATAGCATGAATATAATCAATTCAATCAACGATATTCTCTGGACCTATATCCTCATCGCTCTGCTTTTGGGATGTGCCTTTTGGTTCACGCTGAAAACCCGCTTCGTACAGTTCCGCATGATAGGTGAAATGGTACGTTTACTGGGTGATTCGGCAGGAACGAACGGAAAGCCGGGTGAAAAGCATATCTCTTCATTCCAGGCATTTGCCATCTCCATTGCCAGCCGTGTAGGTACGGGCAATCTGGCGGGTGTGGCCACTGCCATCGCTGTAGGCGGGCCGGGAGCAGTGTTCTGGATGTGGGTCATTGCCCTGTTTGGTGCTGCCAGTTCATTCGTAGAGTCCACATTGGCACAATTATATAAGGTAAGAGGCAAAGACTCTTTCATTGGCGGTCCCGCTTATTATATGCGAAAAGGATTGAAACAACCGTGGATGGGTACTGTGTTTGCCGTACTCATTACGATCACTTTCGGCTTCGCCTTCAACTCCGTACAAAGCAATACGCTGTGTGCAGCTTTTGAACATGCATTCGGTTTCGACCACGCCATCGTAGGAGGGGTTATTACCATAGCCACGCTGCTTATTATCTTCGGTGGTGTACAGCGCATTGCTAAAGTAAGCAGCATTATTGTTCCCGTTATGGCATTGGGATATATTGCTTTGGCACTGATCATTGTAGCTATCAATATCACTGAACTTCCTGCCGTTATCAAACTCATCGTTAGCCATGCCTTCGGCTGGCAACAGGCATTGGGTGGTGGTGTAGGTATTGCATTGATGCAAGGTATCAAGCGGGGATTGTTCAGCAATGAAGCCGGTATGGGTTCCGCTCCCAATGTGGCAGCCACCGCACACGTCACACATCCCGTAAAGCAGGGGCTGATACAGACCTTGGGCGTTTTCACCGATACATTAATTATATGTACCTGCACCGCGTTCATTATACTTTTCAGCGGTGCGCCACTGGACGGCTCTACCAATGGAGTACAACTTACGCAACAGGCGCTGACGAACGAGATTGGTTCGGCAGGAAGTATTTTTGTTGCTATTGCTTTGTTTTTCTTCGCCTTCAGCAGCATTCTGGGTAATTATTATTATGGAGAAGCCAATGTACGTTATCTTACCCGTAAGAAATGGATATTGAACATCTACCGTATTCTGGTAGGTGGTATGGTGCTATTTGGTGCACTCGCTGCACTGGATGTGGCCTGGAGTCTGGCAGATGTCACCATGGGATTGATGGCGCTCTGTAACCTGATTGCCATCAGCCTGCTCGGTAAATACGCTTTCAAACTGCTGGAAGACTACCGTGCACAGAAACGGGCGGGTATCAAAGACCCTGTTTTCACAAAAGACCGTCTCAAAGAGGTAGAAAATGACGTGGAGTGCTGGTAAGAGATTTATGATTTATAAATTATGATTTATACAATTGTTGGTGTAAATCAACTTATTTCGTACTTTTGCAATCGCAATTGCCCCGGCAATTATAAATCATAAATCATAAAACATAAATAAGATGGGTATATTTACCAAACTATTTAAAAAGAATTCCGAGGGTACTTCCTCCAAAAACGTGGAAGATTTCGTGTCACTGACACGCGTTTATTTCCAGTCCGTGATTGCCGCTAATCTGGGAATTACGAACATTCGTTTCGTGCCGGATGTAGCCAACTTCAAACGCCTGTTCAAAATACCGACTCAGGGCGGACGACTGGGACAAGCTGAAAAGACTGCTTCACGCAAAATGCTGATGCAGGACTATGGACTGAGTGAAAACTTCTTCAAGGAAATCGACGCTTCCGTAAAGAAGCATTGCCGCACGCAGAATGATGTGCAGGCATACTTGTTTATGTATCAAGGCTTCTCACAAGACCTGATGATGTTGATGGGTAACTTGATGCAATGGAAGTTTCGCGTGCCCTCTGTTTTTAAAGGTGCACTGCGCAGTATGACCGAAAAGACCGTACATGACGTCTGCACCAAAACCGTATGGAAAAAGGACGATGTACATAAGACGGCTATGGCAGTCCGCCAATACAAAGAGCGTCTGGGATACTCCGAGCAGTGGATGACAGAATACGTGTACAACGTTGTATTACTGGCTAAAAAAGAACCCAAAAACAAAGCCACGGAAGAGAAATAAGTTTGAAATATCTATCAGACAAAAACTGTTATCAAAAGAAAAAGTTTTCTAAAGAAACAATCAATAGAAAGGGCGAGAAATGATTTCCTCGCCTTTTTTTGTTATTTTTATGCAACTTTTTTGCTCGAAGGAGCAACAACACTTTATGCAAAGAGATTGTTGTAAGATATAGCGGGCTTTATCCGCTAAGCTACAGACTACAAGCTATCAGTGACAAACTATTGCACTGGGTAAGTTAAAAAACTCTGATAAGTTGATAGTTCAAAACCTATTAGTTCAAGTAATCTGATTATTCAGAAGATTTCATAATTCAGAAGATTTGATAATTCAAATAGCTTGATTTAGGCTCAATAAGTCAGGCAGCCTGAAAGGCTTTCATTATATAGCGTAGGGCATCGCCCTACGGATTGAATTGCCTGTCTCTGAGCCCTGAAAGGGCGAAATAAAGGCAACTAACTCGATTTCGCCCTTTCAGGGCTTATTGAGAAATATATACTATTTACGTAGGGCGATGCCCTACGCTATATAATGGAAGCCTTTCAGGCTATCAGAGTTATCTGTAGCTTATAATTTGTAACTCGTAGCTCGTAATTTATAGCTTGCAGTTCGCAGCTCGCAACTATTTCAGTATTAATCATTAAAAAATAACCGCTTATGAAACAAAAGAAAATGCTTGCACTCACTTTATCCCAGTTGAAGCAACTTTATCGAAATGAACTTCCCGAAATTGTACGCATCGCCGAACAGAGCGACGGTACGGAAAGCTTCAAGCAAGGTATTTCGGAATTCATTACCAGTCAGGCTGATACGGAAAGTGAAGTTGTCAGGCAAATTCGACTTCTGATTGAATATGACGGCCAGGAAGTCCATGAACTTTCTACCGATGAACAAATGATTGTTTCTACCCTGTCACTTCTATACGCGTTTCTTACCGGAAATCTGGAAGAAGATGTGGAAACAGACGTGTTCCTGGATATTTTCCAGCAATTCAAACGCTTACAGCATCCTGCTGCCCTACTCCCCGCACCCCAACGCGTCAAAGCGTGGACCGAGCGCTGGCCCAGCGGACTGGACGAAGACGTACAACTGATCCATGCCAAAAATAAAGAGCGTATTCTGCACGCATTGATACAGAAGATAGAGCACCGTACCGCTGTTTCCCGCTACCACTTTGAAGAGGGCATCAGCTACGAAGAGAAATACCGTCTTGTCAGCGAATGGTGGAATGACTTCCGTTTCCATCTGGCCATGGCTGCCAAAAGCCCTACAGAACTGAATCGCTTTCTGGGCAATTCACTTTCTGCCGAAACCATGTATCTGTTATCTCGTGCCCGCAAGAAAGGAATGCCTTTCTTCGTTACGCCTTACTATCTGCACTTGTTAAATCCCGGCAGCACAGGGTACAACGATGAATCTCTGCGCAGCTACATCCTCTACTCCCCGCAACTGGTGGAAACTTATGGGCAAATCCGCGCCTGGGAACGTGAAGACATAGTAGAAGCCAGGAAACCCAATGCGGCCGGCTGGCTCCTGCCCGACGGACACAATATTCACCGTCGTTATCCGGAAGTAGCCATCCTCATTCCCGACACCATGGGACGCGCTTGTGGCGGGCTTTGTGCTTCATGCCAGCGCATGTATGACTTCCAGAGCAAACGACTCAATTTTGAGTTTGACTCCCTGCGTCCTAAAGAAACATGGGAGAAGAAATTACGCCGTCTGATGACTTACTTCGAGGAAGATACCCAATTGCGTGACATCCTCATCACAGGTGGAGATGCCCTCATGAGTCAGAACAAGACGCTGAACACAATTCTGGAAGCCGTTTACCGTATGGCTGCCCGTAAACGGAAAGCCAATCAGGAACGCCCGGAAGGAGAAAAGTATGCCGAATTACAGCGTATCCGCCTCGGATCGCGTTTGCCAGCTTATCTGCCAATGCGTATCAACAATGAATTGGTAGAAATTCTGCGAACTTTCAAGGAGAAAGCATCCGTCATCGGTATCCGTCAGTTCATTATTCAAACGCATTTCCAAACTCCACTGGAGGTTACTCCCGAGGCAAAGGAAGGTATTCGCAAATTATTATCGGCAGGCTGGCTGATTACCAACCAACTTGTATATAACGTAGCTGCCTCACGTCGGGGACATACCACCCGCCTACGCCAGGTACTTAACGAACTGGGAGTTGTCTGTTACTATACATTCTCCGTAAAAGGTTTCGAAGAAAACAACGCAGTCTTTACACCAAACAGTCGTTCCATGCAGGAACAGCAAGAAGAAAAGCGTTTCGGCAAACTGAATAAAGAAGATGCCTTCAACCTGTCTGCATCGCTCGAAACCGCACTTGATCCTGCATCCTGTATCCGCCACTTCCTGAAGATACATCATCTTCCGTTTCTTGCCACAGACCGCAGCGTGTTAAACCTACCCGCCATTGGTAAGAGCATGACGTTCAATCTGGTGGGAATGACCGAAGACGGAAAGCGCATCCTTCGTTTCGACCACGACGGAACACGTCGCCACAGCCCGATAATCAATCAACTCGGACAGGTCTATATCGTAGAGAATAAGTCCATAGCCGCCTACCTGCGACAACTGCGTGCCATGGGAGAAGATGTGGAAGACTATGCAAGTATCTGGAATTATACGGAAGGCAAAACCGAATCACGGTTCAGCCTGTACGAATATCCGGACTTCCCTTTCCGCATCACAGAAAAGATGAGTAATTTGGAAATAGCAGAGTAACTTCCGGAAATAATCTATACTTTTGCATAAGAAAATCACAGAGTCGTCTGAGAAGTCTGAATCATATTCCGGGCTTTTCAGACATTTTTTATCCTAAAAATAGTAAGTATGGAAATCGAACGGCACCCTTTAGAACCCTTTCTTCCTGCTAACGCCCGTTTGCTGATGCTGGGAAGTTTTCCACCTCAAAAGAAAAGGTGGTCGATGGAGTTTTATTACCCGAACTGGAACAATGATATGTGGCGGATTGTAGGACTCCTGTTTTTCAATGATAAAAACCATTTTCTGAACGAAGCGGCAAAAGCTTTCGACAAAGATTGCATTATTCCTTTCCTGCAAGAAAAAGGCATTGCCCTATTTGATACAGCTACCGCCATACGACGGTTGCAGGACAATGCATCCGACAAATTTCTGGAAGTTGTAGAACCTACGGATATCGAGGGTATGCTCCGTCGCTTACCGGAATGTAAAGCCATAGTTACCACAGGTGAAAAAGCAACAGAAACTTTATGCGAACAGTTCTCTCTTGAAAAGCCGAAAGTGGGAGATTTTACAGAGTTTGTTTTTGATGGCAGACCTATGCGACTCTATCGGATGCCCTCTTCTTCGCGTGCTTATCCGCTTGCTTTAGAAAAAAAAGCAGCAGCCTACCGCATTATGTATCAGGACTTACAGATGTTATAAGACGAGAGAGCGTTAAAATAATCGCTCATCCCTCTTGCATATTTAAAAGTTTACATTACCTTTGCAGCCGCAAACACGGGAGTAGCTCAGTTGGTAGAGCACTGGTCTCCAAAACCAGGTGTCGGGAGTTCGAGCCTCTCCTCCCGTGCAAGATGAAAATAGCTGCAAGTTTTTACTTGCAGCTATTTTTGTTTATTCCCTCTGTCCTCCTATAACACTACCCGATTCATTAACGAATGTCAATCAGTTTATGTGTTTGCAGACTTAACCGCCATTTAGGATGTTGCATGACGCACGCCACTGTTTCCGCAGTATTACTACATGAACAGGGTTGCAGAAAGAAATATTCAGCAGGAAGCAACTCGTAGACTCCAATGTCCTGACCTTCGTAAACAACCTTCACCTCATCCATGCGGGTAATCCCCAACTTCACCCCTTGCTTGGGAGAACAAGTCACCCAATCAATATTTTGGGGCAATGGATTCGTTCCATTCGTTTCGATACAGACATACTTTCCCGCCTGGTGCAAACGGTCGATAAAAGCCTCATCAATCCAGAGAGAAGGTTCTCCACCCGTCAAGATAACCGTAACAGCCGGATACTTTCCTACTTCGGCAATAATTTCATCATCGGACATCAGCACACCTTCTTCATGCCGTGTATCACAAAAAGAGCATTTCAGATTACAACCGGAAAAACGGATAAAGACAGCAGGCGTGCCGGTGTGATAGCCTTCACCCTGCAAGCTATAAAAAATCTCATTAATCTTTCTCATAAAAAATATTTGTGCTGGCTTTCAGTAGGGTTATTCTTTCTCATAAGTGGCTACATTGGATTCAGATTCCTGCACCTCGACTTTAAAGCAAGTAGGTATCTGCTCGCATATCCAGCGGGCTATATTCTCTGCGGTAGGATTGAATGGAAGAACTTCATTCAAATTACGGTGATCTAGCTTTCCTTTCACCGTTTCTTTGATGTGACTGAAATCAACTACCATTCCATCGGCATTGAGTTCCCGGGAACGGCAGTAGACTGTGATAATCCAATTGTGACCATGCAGATCCTCACATTTGCTGCGATAGGAAAGTTTCAGGCTATGGGCAGCTGATATTTCCATGCGTTTGATAACTGTATACATATTCTTGTTAATACGCTAATTAAGAAAATACTTTGTCTGTTGTCGCACCTAATGTCACCTCGGCACGGCACAAAAGTACAAAAATTCTAAGGATTACAGTTTAAATCTTCCGCTTTTATTCGTAAATACAAAGTGAATTGGCAACCTTACGCTCCCCTTTATTATCATAAAGTTTATTGTCAGTAAGCTTGTTTACAATTCCATTATCCGGTGCAGAAGCACTCCAAAGTGTAGTAGAGCCACCACCATCCAGATTCAAAGCTTTCTTTGCACCCAATACACGGAGAAGATGTGTCAACTCAGGGATATTGATACCTTCCGCCTTACCTTCGAAACGGCCCGCAACCGCAATCAGAAACACCGTTCCGTCCTTCATCAGAGCCACGGCACTCCGTGGATGTTTAGTCTGAACGAATGACCGGTTACAAGCAGACAAGTCACAAGCTTTTCCATCCAGCAGCATCAACGGACCGGAAACGAGAATACTCCCTTCTTTCTGTTCGCAGGTTTTCTCATCCTGTTTCTTCCAGGCTATGATGTCCAGTTTCCCTTTATCTATTTTCACGGCACCATTGGATACAGTGCTGAGTACACCGGTCGCAGTAGTATCTACCACCACCCCGTCTTTCCGCAAATAGCAGATAGAAGTTCCTTGCTTGATATTGAAATATGAACCGTTAATAGCCGCCACTGCACCGGAACGACGGGCAGCACTACTGGTTTCTTCTTTAGGAGAATGAATTAAAATGTCAAACCGATGTTGTTCCGGTTTGATTTCAAGAATAGCAACATGCTGCGGAACACCATACAAAGAAACGAACTCCGCTTCGCGACAAAGTACACCTTTTCCCATAGAAGTTACATTCCAATGAGCAGTAACAAGTGCCAAAGAGTCTGCAGTGGTCTGTGCCACCACAACAAATACATTGCACAGTATCAGCAATAGCGTGAAGACGGATTTTCTCAAATACATGTTTTGACTTTATTGAAAATTCTTCGCAAACATAAGCATTTAAAGCGAATGTCAGACAACAAAGCAAACAGAACTTTCTCCGTAAACAAAAAAAGAGTACTTTTGCGGCATGAAAACCCTTTATATAGCACTTGGTACACTCTCTTTGGCACTTGGTATCCTCGGCATTTTTCTGCCGTTGTTACCCACTACTCCATTTCTGCTACTCACAGCAGCACTCTACTTTAAAAGCTCGCCCCGCCTATATAACTGGTTATTAAATCATAAGCATCTCGGCCCTTATATCCGCAACTTTCGTGAAAACAAAGCCATCCCTCTACGCGCAAAGATAATTTCCATCTCGCTGATGTGGATCACTATGCTCTACTGCGTGTTTTTTATCGTTCCATATATATGGGTAAAAGTAATACTCCTGATTATTGCAGCAGGAGTAACTTATCATATCCTTTCATTTAAAACACTGAAGTAGATGCTTATTTAACCGCTCCACCTATCTGTTCAAAGAATTCTCCCAACCCCTTACGTGCATCAGCCAGTTTATCCTCCCAATGCTTTACAGAATTCTGTCCTATGATATCCGTCACATACTTCACAGCAATAAAAGGCACGTTCTTGGCACGGCAAACAAAGGCTTGCGCAAAAGCTTCCATATCGACCACATCGCCTTTCACATCCGAAAGTTCCGTCAGAAAAGTATCACCTGTATTACAAATACCTTCTCCTGCCCAATGCATACAGTATCCCTTCTCTGCCAGCAAGGCAGAAGAATCAATCTCATATTCCAAACCCATATCGGCTAATTTCTGCATATCACGGTCTATAAAATGACGGCACACCAGAATATCTCCTATCTGGCAATCAATGCTTCCCGCCGTACCTACGTTGATCACCAAGTCCGGCTTAGCCTGATTGAGCACTTCAGAAACATAATAAGCTGACTTCACTTTGCCTACTCCCGTACGAATATAGCCGATGTGAACTTCTTCCTCTCCTATCAATCCGGGAAACTTTAACTCCGTAAACTCGCCCTGTACGGCGTAAGTAACTAAAATTTTCATACTGCATCTTTTTATTTTGAGCGAGTAAATGTACAACTTTTTTTTAGAAACTAAAATTCATCCACTTGCGACTTTATCTTTTCGATCTGCCTAATCAAGCAATCCATCTTCCGCCTATTCTTTTTAATCATTACAGGACGTAGAATAAACCAATTAAGGGCAATCCATAAAAACAAAACAGAATACGCTATCAGTCTGAACATAAAAGATGAATTAAGAGTATATTCATACATATAAAGAAGGATACCGGAGGATAGCAAAATGAAATATAAATTCATTACCTTAGTCTGCATGAAAGTTTCTTTCCCTTTCAGCATAAGCAAATTATTCAGATAATCGATATTCGACTGTTTCTCGTCCAATGACCTATACAAAGAAGTTATCTTCCGATTGACCGCCACCACAATACACATCGGCAGGATTCCCACAATGATTCCAATCTTAGTACTCAAGAATTGCGGTTTGAAATAGATCCAGATAAATATCATAAAAAGGATAGTCAACACTAAGATAACATCAAGAAATATCCCCTTTTTAAGACCGTTTTTTCTGAAATGGCTGATCTTATTCAATATTTCAGATTGATCGGCAGCCGGAACAGTCTGCCTGTTCCACAATTCTTTTATATCAATATTACTCTCCATATTCTTTGAATTTTCTTGTTAACCGAACTTTTATACGATGAATTCTTACACGGACATTACTCTCCGACAATCCAATGATTTGCGCTATATCCGTTTGCCTGACATCTTCCAGTTCCAGCGAAATGATAATGCGGTCTATCTCCGAAAGTTCTGCAATAAACTTGTATAGTAACTGAATCTGCGGCTCAATATCCGTCTTTTCATCTTCAAACAAATCGGCAGGAAACTGCGTAGATAAGATTTGCTTCTTCCGTTCCAGCTGACGCAGGCAGTTATTGGTTGCAATACGAAATATCCAGGTATCAATATTGGCTTCATTCCTGAAGGTGGGCAGATATTGCCAGACTTTAATAAAAGTTTCCTGAGCCATGTCCTGAGCTAAGCTGTAGTCATTTACATACCCCATGCATAAGCGGAATATTTTATTCCAATACCTCCTATATATATCTTCAAATTCCACTTAACGCTCTTTTATAAATTCACAAATTTGATGGATGAACCATTCCCTATCATCAAACATCACAAAATGCAAGCCTTTATCTGCATATCTGATTTGCGCTACTGACAAATTCTTATATTGATTCTTAATGACCGTATCTATATGTTTGAAATAAGGCTCCAAAAGTACGAGAGAAGGGACAACTATATTCTTTATACATTCCCTTAAATCTGTATTCGAGAAATCACAGAATAGTTTAGCATACGTCTTTCTGTCAGATGCCAATCCCCAGTTTACTATTTCGGCAAATCTCAATGAATCAGTGGTAAGCGTTGCCGCACTCATTCTTTGCATCTGCGCAAATTGTTCCTCATCCATAGCTGTAATCCTGTCAATTAAATCTGTGCAGTCATTATCAGGAGCAGATTTAAAATCAGGAACTGTCAAAGCCATCAGACAAGGCAAGGCATCTACAATCACAATCTTTCCTGTAAGCTCCGGGAATTCAGCCGCAATTGCAAGTGCCAAACCACCTCCCATACTATGCCCCACGAGAATAGGTTTCTCTATCCGCTCCTCTTTGATAAACTTTGCAATCTGTATTTTCCATCTTTCGAATGATGGACAATCTTCAGGTGCAACGCCCGAAAAGCCCGCCATTGTCAGCACATAGCAGGTATAGCTGTCTTTCAGTACGCTGACTGTTTCCACCCAGACATCACCTGAGCATGCAAAACCGGGTATAAATATAACCACTTGTTTTCCTCTTCCCGATTTTACTACCGAAAAAGGATAATCCTGTGCAAAAATCAAAAGAGAAGTTCCCAATAACATCAGGGTCAAAAGTAATCTTTTCATCGTCATATATTCTAAAGTTTTTCCTTTAGATACGGGGCACTCCGAAATGTTACAAGAAAAAGAGAATAGTATCGGAAAACTTCAATCTGATTGCTGTCTATTCTATAAGCTTTTTGGACATATCACCTGTTTGGCCATCCAGAAATTAGTAAGAGAAAGCTGATTAGCCTTGCGCTTTTGCTCTTCCTCCACTATATAACCTTTTTTTTCAAAGAAAGGGCAGGCTGTTAAACTCACTTCAGATGTAATCCGCATAATTCCATTTGTAATTGCATACTGTTCTATTTCATTCAAAAGCATTGTAGCAATGCCTTCACCCTGAAAATCCTTGTGAACAAACATAGAGTGTAAATAACCCTGGGGAGTGATAGATGAAAAACCTACGATTTCCGACTGTTGATTAACAGCTACAATAAAGTAATGGGTCTTTATCATATCTTCTATATTAGAAAGATCATCCCCACATGATGCCCAGTCTTCAACTTCCGCCTGTGAGTAATCACGCCTATTTATCGCGAGAACGGTATTCTGAAATAAATTTTTCAGCTCAACAGCATCTGACTGCAAAGCTGCTCTAATTATAAAGTTTGCTTTCATTATTTTATAATATACGTTTTCAGTGCTTCCACATATTCCTCAAAAGCGTCTACTCCCTGTGGCGTAATCTTACAGATAGTGCAAGGCATCTTTCCCTTGAACGTCTTCGTCACCTCCACATACCCTGCTTTATTGAGTTTATCAATCTGCACGCTGAGGTTGCCCGCCGTTGCCCCCGTCTGTTGCCGGATAAAGACAAAGTCTGCCTCTTCGACACCAATAAGCAACGACATCACCGCCAGACGCAGTTCGGAATGCAGTAATGGGTTCAGTTCTTTAAACATGCTTTCTTTCTATTTTTATAGTGCAAAGATAATACATTAAACTCTTCGTTTTGACATTATGTTCAAATAGTGTCCCGGGATGACCATCATGAAAACAAAGGCTAAAGCGAAAAGCAATATCTGATCAAACTTGTCTATATACAGACAACCCAATGATGCAAATATACCCAGCACACCGCTTACCGTAACCAGTTTCATATTTATAATTAGTCCGGTTAAAGTAGTTCCCATCCCCATCATCAACAGGATCACAAAGAGTATAGGCAGACTCCAATAGATCATAGATACACATGAAATCAGTAATCCGCATAGTCCGAAAACTACCCATACATATCCTACTATCCGGTCAATATACGTTCTTGCCATCCTTTGCTTTTTCCTCTGGCTGTAGATAGTAACCGGGTAAGAAACAGCCGGCATCAGAAGCCATAAAAACTGCCAGTAATAATTGCCGGTTTCTTTCAAAAGATACCAAACCAGCAAAGAGGTCACCACAGTCATGTATCCCCATACTAAAAAAGGAGTTCCGGCGTTTTTCACCATCTTGAACTTTGTATTCTGTATCATTTGAGTGATGAGTTCTAAACTCTCCTGCTCATTCAATTTCTTATTGTCCATATTCAATACAAATTATTTTAATCATACACATTCCGGATTCTGTCTCTTCTGTCTGCTGCTCAACAAAGCATAAATGGACATGCCCAGCAGAGGCAAGTGGTACAATCCGACATAAAATCCGGTCTCAGAAGCAAAATTACCCATATTATAACATCCGATAATAACTCCTACCATTGCCGTCACCCGCAACACTACCCTGTTCACTCCCCGTTTACTCAGTACAAGCAAAGTTAGAAACACAGGAGTCATCGGGCAGAAAGCCAATGCCGAACCGCCATCATACAAATAATGCAGCTGAAAATCCGGCAATGCCGTTTTCAGACTCATCGGCCACCACAAACAAAACAGAGCAACAGGTATCGTCCAACCGGTTTTCCAGGTAACATTATCAAAAGAAAACTCATTGTTGCCCTTCCATGCAGCCCACAGCCAGACTAATGCAACGAAACCAATCATTGCAACGTTCACTGTTACCATACTGAAACCATGCTGTTCTGTTACTGCCATATTCTGTATCACAGCATAAAGCAGGTAAAAACAACCTGCAATAGCAGTAAAAACTCTGCTAAACTTTCCCTTCCAGACTACAACAGCTATCAAAGCCAGGATCATCACCACCTGAAAATAAAAGCTGTATGAATACATATCCATAATAAAGGCATGCTGCAACGTATAGAATACGATGTCTCCCGCTACCTCAAACCTAAAATCTTTCGTCGCTACAGGCATCAAAATGAATTGCAATACTACCAGCAATGAAAAGAATTTCCAAGAAGTTAAAAAACTCTCCCAACGATTCGCTTTCATGATTGATTCCCTTTCTTTAATATATCACTTTTCCCAATCATATACATTTAGTATTAAATAGAGCATCAAAGCCCAATTACCCGCAAGCACATATATCACCCAAGTTCCCATTTTTTCATTCTGCTAATAGGTAAGACAAAGACAGCAATAACACTAATAGGAAAACGCCCAATACAAAAAACAGTCTTTTCGTTACGGGATACTGTTTAGCCATCAATTTTTTCTTTAATAAGAGCGCCTCCCCAAAAGCCAATACAGCTAACCAGGCATAACCATAGAATGTGGTAATGTGCCATACGTCCTTCGACTTCATGTATACTGCAAAAAACAAATAGTCGGATAGCAAAGATATTCCTACCGCAATCAAGGCTAACAGAAGAGCTTTCTTCATCAGATTTCCTACTCCACTTTCGCAAGCCAGACAAACATATATGCCTACTCCCCAAAAGACGGGATTTACAGTCAGCATCAGAATGATACCCAATTGCGGACTATGACTCCAAGGCACCCATAACACCACATTAGAAAGCCAATACAGGCAAAATACCATTAGTGAGGTAACTGCCAGCCAAAGCTGATTTTTCTTGCGATTTTGCATCATTCGGGTAATAGCCTCTATATTGCCTTCTTCAAACATATCAGCTTTTTCTGCTGTTAACGATTCGGTGTTCATCGTTTATTATCCTTTCTTGCACAATAATTCAGGATATGCCCGGGAATAATCAATGCAAAAACAATCACCAATACAAATTCTAACAATGACAAATAGGAAGAAGTCTTATCCAGAATGCTGAATAACATATTCAGTCCCAATGCAATTCCAAAAGCAGGGAAACCGGAAAAGAGTGTATAGCGAATTATGCTCCCGGTTATAATGCTACTTAGAGAAATAAGGATTGCGCATATCGGCAGAATTATCTCATAATGATTGGTAAACGTTGCTCCAAGTACAATCGCAATACAAAGTAGCCCCATGATTTGCCACATTTCATTCAAGACCTTATCGCCATACGACTTTGCGAGCTTACGTTGCTTACGTACCAGTATGAAGCTAAAGAGATAACCTAAAACCGGAACTCCCCAAAAGCCCCACATCCAAACTGGATTTCGCGTCCAATAGATTCCTGCAAAAACTACCAACGTCACTATTGCAGAAACATATCCCCATAACAAAAACATATTTCCACTACCCGTATCTAAATTACGTCGGGTATTCTGTATCATTTGAGTAATGAGTTTCAAACTCTCTTGCTCGTTCAATTCTTTGTCTTCCATAATAATGTCTTTCTCTTCCATAAAATTATTTTTTAGCTTTATTCCGCAGATCGGTCAACTCGACATCAATTGTTTTTGCTCCAGCTGTCATGTCTAAATCCACAATCGCACAATTCTCCGTCGGTACACCGTCTACTCTGTCCAATTGATAATTACCGTTTTCATCGTGGTACACATACAATTTGCATTTCCCTTCGGGTACTTCTTTCAACACAAGCGTCACTGTATCACCAGTAGCGTCCGCCATCGCATACTGCCCTTTATCAGCAGCAATCATCACCTTCCCTTTCGCCGAACGGATATTCTTCACCTTCACCGTCAAGTCACTCTGAGCAGAAACAGATACTGCACAAAAGACTAACACTAACAATGTAACCCATTTAATACCAGCTGTTTTCATAATCATACACAATTTAGATTTTCACAATAAAAACATATTTCGGGTTCGAACTCCGCTACAAATATAAGTAGTTTATTTTATAAACCAAATTATTATATAAATTATTTTATGTATTACAGATACGACAGCCAAATTACTGAATAAAAATCAGCCAAATTACTGAATTTATTTAAGCCAAATTACTGAATTAAAAAATAAAAGCTATCTTTGCCTATGTAAATCAAAGTATTACATAATGGAAGAATATAAATATAAGCCAAGAGTTATAGACTCACTTTTAAGTCGGAAGTTACGAGGTAAAGGTGCAGTATTGATAGAAGGTGCCAAATGGTGTGGCAAAACTTCTACGGCAGAGCAGCAAGCAAAAAGCATCATTTATATGTCCGATCCTAAATTTCGCGACCAATACAGTCTTTTTGTAGACACCCATCCGGAAATGATACTTGATGGTGAGACTCCCCGACTGATTGATGAATGGCAGCAAACGCCTAAACTTTGGGATCAAATTCGTTTTGAGGTTGACCACCGAAAAGGAATGGGACATTTTATTCTTACAGGTTCTGCCATACCGGCCAAACGTGATGAAATTTTTCACACAGGTACCGGACGTTTCGCCTGGCTGACTATGCGCCCTATGAGCCTTTGGGAATCAGGTGATTCAAATGGTAAAGTGAGCTTGCGTGAACTATTCACTGCACCGGAAAGCATAGCTGCCACTTGTGATACCGATTTGAGAAAGATCGCTTTCCTAACTTGTCGTGGTGGTTGGCCTCAGGCAGCTTTGATGAGTGATGATGAAGAAATTGCATTGGATCAAGCTATTGATTATTATGACGCCGTAGTCAATTCCGATATCCAGAGAGTGGATGATGTAAACAGAGATCCTGAACGAGTGAAGCGGTTAATGCGTTCTTATGCTCGTTTTCAAGGTAGTCAATCGTCATTCACGGAAATATGCAAAGATATGGAAGCCAATGAAAAGAGCGGGTTGGACGAAAATACCATTAGCTCTTATCTGAACGCTCTTCGACAGATTTTTGTGGTAGAAGACATGCACGCCTGGAATCCAAACTTGCGCTCCAAAACAGCCATCCGTTCCACCGATACCCGCTATTTTGTTGACCCATCTATTGCCACAGCCGCTCTTGGTTTGGGACCTGAAGATTTGATGAATGATCTGGAGACATTCGGTTTACTATTTGAAACGCTCTCTGTTCGTGACCTTCGCGTCTTCTCCCAAGCACTGGACGGAGAAGTTTATCACTATCGGGATAAGTCCGGACTGGAATGCGATGCCGTTGTTCATCTTCGCAACGGTTCTTATGGCCTTATTGAAATTAAACTTGGCGGAGATCGTCTGATAGAAGAAGGTTCAAAGACTTTAAGTACACTTGCGGCAAAAATTGATACTACAAGAATGAAGAATCCTGCGTTTTTAATGATACTCACAGCTACCGGAGGTTTTGCCTATCGCCGAAAAGACGGTGTGTACGTTGTGCCTATTGGATGTTTAAAGGATTAAATTACTAAGCTATGGCATTACCCTACCGCAAGAAACTAATTCCGCACTTCCTAAACACTAATCGCGCCACCACGACAAACTAATAATAAAGATTAATAAAACTATTCATACAACAACTACATTATTTTTTTACTACATCTGTGCTTCTTTCTTACAATAGTTATTGTAAGAAAGAAGCACAGATGTAGTAAGAATAATAATATGCAAGAAAAATATTAGTTTGCTGCGGTGCTGCGATTAGTTTCTTGCAAGAACAGAAATAGTTTTCAGGCACTCGCCAGACAAAGCTATTTCAGACTATACAACTCCATTTTCATGTTATTTCGATACTCCTACAACATTTTTCCCTGAAAAGTTTTTGTAATCTCCAAGTTAATTGTATTTTTGTGTACAATTTTGGTATAGTAATGACTGACGAAGAAAAGAAGCGATTAAGTACCTTTGAAGCGAGACTGCGCCATTTGATCTTTTTGCATGATGAATTGAGGCGTGAAAATGCTGAATTAAAGCAACTTCTAAAAACTAAACAAGAAGAATGCGAGCAGGTACATGCCGAATATGAAGCTTTGGAAGATGACTATACGAACCTAAAAACAGCAATGACAATCAGCCTTAACGGCAGCGACGTAAAAGAGACGAAACTGCGATTGTCCAAATTAGTGCGTGAAGTCGATAAATGCATCGCTTTGTTGAATGAATAACGAGATGTATGAACGATAAAATAAAGATAAACCTGCAAATGGCAGGCTCAACCTACCCCCTCACCATACTGCGCGAGGAGGAAGAAATGGTAAGAGAAGCCGCCAAACAGGTGGATATACGGCTCAATGCGTATCGAGAACATTACCAGAATGTGACTCCCGAAAAGATTATAGCCATGGTGGCCTATCAATTTGCTTTGGAGAACCTGAAAATGAAAAACCGAAACGATACTCGTCCGTATGCCGACAAGATAGAAGAACTGACAGAGGTGTTGGAAACATACTTCAAAGGACTGTAAACGTCCGGAAGCCTTTCCTTAGAACACCAGAGCCAGCAAAAGAATTAGAAAATCCACGCACTGTGTGAAAGTGTCCCTCTTAAAAAGAATGAGGGTGGCTTTCCTGCAGTGCGTTTTTTATTTATATACTTAAAACAAATTGAAATGACAGTAACAATACTAGTATCCATTGCCTGTTTCATTATCGGTGGATTTCTGTCGTACATGTTCTTCAAGCACGGTTTGAAGTCCAAATATGACAACATTCTGAAAGAAGCCGAGGCTGAAGCGGAAGTGATTAAAAAGAATAAGTTGCTCGAAGTAAAGGAGAAGTTCCTGAACAAAAAAGCAGACTTGGAGAAAGAAGTAGCGATCCGCAACCAGAAAATTCAGCAAGCGGAGAACAAGTTGAAACAACGTGAGTTGGTGCTGAACCAACGCCAAGAAGAGATACAGCGTAAGAAATCAGAAGCTGAAGCGGTGAAAGAAAACCTGGAAGCCCAGCTGGTTATTATCGACAAGAAGAAAGACGAACTGGATAAACTGCAACAGCAGGAAATCGAAAAACTGGAAACCATTTCCGGTCTCTCGGCCGACGAAGCCAAAGAACGTATGATCGAGTCTTTGAAAGAAGAGGCCAAGACGCAGGCCCAATCTTTCATCAACGACATCATGGACGATGCCAAGCTGACTGCCAGCAAAGAAGCAAAACGTATCGTAATACAATCCATACAGCGTGTAGCTACGGAAACTGCCATCGAAAATTCAGTGACCGTATTCCACATTGAATCAGACGAAATCAAGGGACGTATTATCGGTCGCGAAGGCCGCAATATCCGTGCACTTGAAGCCGCAACAGGTGTGGAAATTGTGGTAGATGATACGCCCGAAGCTATCGTATTATCAGCTTTCGACCCTGTACGTCGTGAAATAGCCCGCCTGGCACTGCATCAATTGGTGACTGACGGACGTATCCACCCGGCACGTATCGAAGAAGTTGTATCTAAAGTACGCAAGCAAGTGGAAGAAGAAATCATCGAAACCGGTAAACGTACTACGATTGACCTCGGTATCCATGGTTTGCATCCTGAACTGATCCGTATTATCGGTAAGATGAAATATCGTTCTTCTTATGGTCAGAACCTGTTGCAGCATGCCCGCGAAACAGCCAACCTTTGTGCTGTGATGGCATCGGAACTGGGTCTGAACCCCAAGAAAGCAAAACGTGCCGGATTGCTACATGATATCGGTAAAGTGCCCGATGAAGAGCCGGAATTGCCGCATGCACTCTATGGTATGAAGCTGGCTGAGAAATTCAAAGAAAAACCAGATATCTGCAACGCTATCGGTGCCCACCACGATGAAGTGGAAATGACGAGCCTTCTGGCACCCATCGTACAGGTATGTGATGCTATCTCTGGTGCCCGTCCGGGAGCACGTCGCGAAATTGTTGAGGCTTACATCAAGCGTCTGAACGATCTGGAACAGTTGGCAATGGCCTATCCGGGTGTAACGAAGACGTATGCTATCCAGGCAGGTCGCGAGTTGCGTGTAATCGTTGGTGCTGATAAGATTGACGATAAGCAGACTGAAAACCTTTCTGGTGAAATTGCGAAGAAGATACAGGATGAGATGACTTATCCGGGACAGGTGAAGATCACAGTAATCCGTGAGACACGCGCAGTAAGCTATGCGAAATAAATTGTAAAGATTGAAACTAGTGATAAAGAGGTGGGGAAACAAAAAATCCCTGCCTCTTTTTGTTTTCTTTGTCATTCACGAAACTGTTTCTTATTTTTGCATCTACAAACCAAGTAATCCTGATTATCAATTATGGAGCAATATCAATTTGAAGTTTGTGCCAACTCCGTGGAGAGTTGCCTTGCTGCACAGGCAGGAGGAGCAAACCGGGTGGAATTATGCGCCGGAATACCGGAAGGGGGTACTACCCCATCCTACGGAGATATCGTCATTGCCCGGGAGGCCTTAACAAAGACTCTTCTGCACGTCATCATCCGTCCCCGTGGCGGAGATTTTCTGTACTCCCCCATCGAGCAACGCATTATGCTGAAGGATATCGACAACGCCCGTCGATTGGGAGCAGACGGAGTTGTATTCGGTTGTCTTACCGCTAAAGGAGATGTAGACCTGTCCTTAATGAGGCAGCTGATCGAAGTTTCACAAGGTATGTCCGTTACGTTCCATCGTGCTTTCGACGTATGCCGCAATCCACAGGAAGCGCTGGAGCAAATCATAGAGTTAGGGTGTAACCGTATTCTTACTTCCGGTGCACAGGCCACGGCCGAACAGGGCATCCCTTTATTAAAGAAATTGCAGCAGCAGGCAGACGGGCGCATTATCCTGTTGGCAGGTTGCGGAGTAAATGAAAATAATATCGCTCACATCGCCACGGAAACCGGTATCCGGGAGTTCCACTTCTCAGCAAGAGAAACCATTGAAAGCAAGATGCTGCACAGGAACGGAACAGTTTCGATGGGAGGTACTGTGAACATAGAAGAGTATCGTCGCCCCATCACTACCGCAGAACGCGTAAAAAAAACAATAAAGGCGTTGACCGGTCCCATTAAGAATTAATTTTAAACAATCAATATGAAGGCATTAAGTGTAATCACTTTATTAACGATCCTCAGCATATCATGTGCGCATGAAGCTAAAAATCAAAGTTCCTCAAACTCCACTTCCGACAGCATTGTCCCTACTTTCCTGAAACAGGAAGAAGCCGCACTCCTACTTCAGAAAGAGGACGAGCATATCCGCAGATGGAGCTCATTTGACTTGGCTTCACACACTGTTGGCATCGAAGGCGGAGAACAGGGATATTTGCAGTTTGCCGGCGCACAGACCCGTAATTGGAATGATGAGGAAACGGCTCTGCTTCAGAAGTCATCTCAATCCATCAATCAAATTATCCGTGAAAAAGAGCTGAAACTTCCTTTCCCGGAAGAAGTCAGACTGATAAAGTCAACGATAAAAGAAGAAGGTGGTGCGGGAGGATATACCCGGGACACTTACATCGTACTTATCGACAGGTTGCTCGAACATCCTGAATATGTAACCAAATTGTTGGCACATGAAGCATTTCACGTCCTTACCCGGAACAATCCGGATTTCCGCAAGAAGATGTACAGCATCATCGGTTTTAATATTCTTCCGAAAGAAATAGAATTTCCCGAAGAGTTGAAAGAACGGTTTATCTCCAATCCGGATGTTATCCGCCACGACAGCTATGCTACTTTTACCATCAACGGTGAAAAGAAAGATTGCTGCATGGTAATTTATTCAACCAGACCTTATGAGGGAGGCAGCTTCTTTCAATACCTCAACATTGGCCTCGTTCCCATCGACAAGAATACCTGCAAAGCGATTGAGAAAGAAGGTAAGGCAGTGGTTTACTCTATTAACGAAGCCTCTGATTTTTATGACAGAATGGGACGTAATACTCAGTACATCATTGACCCGGAAGAAGTGTTAGCCGATAACTTCAGTTTATTGCTGACAGGAATGACAGAGGGGTTGTCCTCACCGGAAGTGATACAAAAAATGGAAGAGGCTTGCAAATAAGCCTCTCCCACTCTATTGTTGCTTTTCTTATAGTCCTTTCACCGTTTTCATCAACTGCTCACCCAAGCCGATAGTATAACCCTGTGAAACAAATACCACGCGATTGAAGGTATCGGCAATGATAAATATGGGCAATGTATCTTTACGTTTCAGCTTCATATTCTTCACAATCTGCTGAGCTATGTCTTCTGTGTCAATTCCATAAATCACAGTATTGGGTAAACCGGAGAAGTCAGCAGCACGATATTTGCCGGCCTGTTCCTGATTCGGGAAGAGTAATACAAGCTTTCTACCCCATTTCTCCAGATCGGCTTTCAAAGCAGAGATATCCCGTAAGGCATGGTTGGTAGGCTCCTGGTTCACTCCAAGAATACCGACAACGAAGTATCCACGGCCACAGGCTTGAAGCAGACTTTGCTTGTTGCCGCCTTCCAATGTTGTGAACAAGCTCTCCGAATTGAAGTTTCCGATAACCTGTACTTCATCTTTATTTTCACGCATCACCAGTTTCGTTTCTGTACGTCCACCCGCTTTCACATTCAATGATGTCATTTGCGCCAATACACCACCACTTGCCAGGCGGGTACCGGTTACCAGAATATAATCTCCGGCATCCAGAGACGTTCCCTCCTTCAGCAAACTGCTCCATGTAACGCCGCCACCAATGTCTGCGTCACCCTCGTCGTAAGACAATAACTGCAAATTACCTTGCGGAGTTACTTTGGAAATAGTGAAATGAGAATAATATTTCGGATTATCCAGTGACTGAATCGGTGTATATGTAGCTGCAAGCCTGCCCCTCTGCGCAGGTGCCTGTCCGGCTGCTTCGAAGTTCACATCTATGGCTCCGTCGTCAGTTATCAGCTGTACTTTACCCGTCACCTCATCAATGCGTGCAGGAACTCCCATGCTGCGTGCCATGGACACGAAGAAAATATCACGACTGTGGGCATCGGCCAGACGTGCTTTCCACACACCTTCGGGAGATACAGGAGGTGCTCCCAGATTACATTCCTTGTTCACCTGAATGTTCTTTGCCACCCATGCAACCATCTTCATAGGCTCTGCCACATAAGCCTCAACATCTTCTTTCGAAATCACTTTACCAAAGAAAGTTTTATACGGAGTCAACATCTCATTGCTTACGCGCGGATTGCGCACATATTTACGAAAATATCCGGCATTCGTCGTACGTACACGAGACTGCATGTGATCTATCAACACATCCAGACGAACATCGCGAAGGTCTTTTGCCGAAATCTGCTGCAAGAGGTCTATCCCTCCTTTCCTGGAGTTATCAGAACGCAAACGAGTCATGAACTCACGAATTACTCTGTAATTTCCACGGGCGGCAACCAGAATCTTGGCTACTGCATCCCGGTCTAACTTATAATCTCTCGCAAAATTGCGTGCTGCCTCTTCCGAGATGAACTTACCGACATAGGCATTACGGATAGAGTCTTCTATCGCCAGTCTGCGGTCATTTTCCGCCCGCTGTTCCGGCGCCACTTCGGGTAAGTTGGCACTTTCTGCAGGAGGCACAATATCAACATCTACCGTGAAGCTGTCACCCGCTTTCTTATCAAGGGTTACAGTCAGTTCCGATTGCTTGCCAAAAGAAAGTTTGGAAAAACCGAAACGGCCATCTTTGGAGGCCCAGACAAGCATATCCCCTTTTCCGGCAGTCAGTCCGCACATACCGCTGTCGTCGGTATATTTCGTTGCTACGGTATAGAATTCCGCATAATTGTAGAGTTTGAACTCCACGCAGGCGTCAGGAACCGGATTTCCCGCTTCATCTTTCACCATAACCTTGGCTTGCGCTGTAGGCGCATAATTATCAATCACATTGATTTCCGTATACGTGGGGTTAACGGACATTACTTCTTCTTTTCCTTCATAACGTCCGAAAACCTTTGTATGCATCAACATTCCGCGACTGGCAGGTGCATTGAACCAACCAAGATCCAGTACGGGTTCCGGTTCGCAAGCACCCAGGAAATGCCATTTACCATCTGCCCAGGCTTCCACCCATGCATGGTTATCGTCCGTATGTGCCCATCGTGGTGTATAAACCTGCCGTGCCGGAATACCTACCGAGCGAAGTGCCGCCACCAGCAAGGTAGATTCTTCGCCACAACGCCCGTAAGCAGTACTCACTGTTGCCAGTGGTGAACTGGTACGGGCATCGGAAGGCATATAGACGGCTTTCTCATGACACCAATGGTTCACTTCCAAGATGGCATCGTATAAAGAAAGGGACTTCACACGGTCTTTCAACTCCTTATAGAACACTACCCGCGCACTATCCAATTGTTCGTTGTTCACCCGCACCGGAAGCACAAAGTGTCGGAACAAATCTTCGGGAATGGTCTTCCCCCAAGGCATTTCCTCTGCGGCACGCTGGGATGCGCGGATATTCATTAAGTGAAATTCACCGGAATAATCAGTAATATCCGCCAGTGGCATATAGGCATAAAGGAATTCCAGGGCTTCCTGCTCATAAGTGCTCAGCGAAGCATCATCCAGTATCGTAAATAGTTCTCCCTGCGGCATCAGAGCCTTCTTTTGCTGAAAGTCCTGCTCCACGCGCGAACGATACGAGGCATCGGTCATAAAATGGGATTCTCCACAGGCAGCAAGCAGACAAAGTAGCCAGCATATTCCGAAAAGTTGTGTAGCTCGTCTCATAATACTTACATTAATTAAGGTGTGAGCTACAAAGTTAAAGAATTATCTGAAGTTTATTTCAGATGTACCACTAAAGTTGTATCCTCAGAGAAAGTAATACTGCATTTTTCGTAGGAAGGGGGGCCCATAACACCTTCAGCATCATTGCTGAAACCAAACTTCTCCACAGGAATACCGAAAGCACCGGTATCCAATTTACCATTTCCATTCTCATCCTGATACATGGAGAAGGCATAAGTTCCTGCCGGAAGCCCTTTACAGGGGATAGACACAACTTTATCCTTCACCTCTACAGCAAAACCGGCAAGCGGCTTCTTCATGAATGTCTCCTGAGAGTTGTAGATGGCGACATAGAGTTTACCAGCCACATTTTCAATACCACGTACTTCCAGAGTAAGATTTTGTGCAGACAGACTTTGAGTTGCAAAAGTCAAAACACATACGAAACTAATAATCATTGCTTTCATTTGAATTGTTTTTAAAGAGTTTATAAATAGATACGCGGACAACACGGATTAGGCGGACGAACGCGGACCTTTCTTTGATTAATATAGTTTTTAATCCGCGTTCGTCCGCCTTATCCGCGTCGTCCGCGTATCAATATTAGAAATTAGAAACATCATAAGCCGCCTTCTTCCCAAGTGTGATAAATACCCCGATATAGAAGAAATGATCGTTTGAAGCCAGAATAGCTTTATTATTCACCCGCCCAAATTCATTTTTCCGACAAAGGATATTGGTAGCAGAGGCATGGATAATCACTTTCTTACTGGGCAGGAATGTCAGTCCGAGATCAAGACTGTTATAAGGCTTCACATGATCATTCATCAAACCCGGTAAATCCGGATTATGATAAGGACGCCCACTGCTGAAACGGTTCGTCAAACCGACTATCGTGCCGATTCGCGGAATGGAATACTTCAGCACTACGGATGCATTGTGCCGAGTGGCATATTGCAGAGTAGTCAGTTCCGTATATTCCTGAAACTTCCGCTTGGCAATATTATATGTATAGGAAAGTTGGTATTCCAGATTCTTCAGCAGGACACGGTCATTAAAGAACAAGTCGAAACCTTTACTGTAGCCATAACCACCGGAAGTCAGTACTTCCGCTGCATCTACCGTTCCCTTTTCCACCAATGCCAGACGATCATATTTCTTATAATAAAGTTCAGCTTTGTAGAAACGTCCATCACCCTCATACTGTGCACCCACATTATACTGAATGCATGATTCCGATTTCAACTTGTTCTCCTGAGCCAGCAATCTGCTAACCGGCAACTGTGTATATCGTCCCGCCGTAGCAGAGAGTACTACATCTCCCAAATAGTAATTAACAGCCAGGCGGGGTGAGAAATTCACCTTTTCATTCAATGAAGTATATTCTGTGCGGACAGAAAGTTCCGCCTTCAGTTGCTCCACTGGATAGTAAGTTGCCGAAAGAAAGCCTGCACTGATCGTCGGATTCATTTTATAATGGCTATCTATTCCCTCCGCCTCTTTCATCTGATATTGATAACGATTCTCATACCGGCGGATAAAACTCTCCACTCCCATATCCAGACGAAAAGCCGGAGAAATACGCTTGAACACTTTTGCCTTTGCATGAAGTTCCTGTTGTTGTTCCATCCAATGATCTGCCGAAAGTGATACATTACCTATCTTCTGTTCAAAGAAAGAGAATGCTGCACCTGCAAACCAGTTCCATCCACCAGAAGTACGCTTACGGAAAGTTGTATTGAGATAGAAATTATTCTCATTCAAATCGAACAATCTACGTTCAGCGCCTTCATAATTGGAAAAGTCAGTATGATCATAGCCGCCATAAATCTTGAAAAGCGTAGCATCATCGGGATGATAGCGGAATTGTGCCGATCCGGTCATCATCCGGTAGGGATCTTCAAAATCCGTACGTCCTGAATAGATATGATCATAGACACACAAGTCCTGATAATCCAGGTTCACCGAAAGCGAACCTTTATCGAAAGCCCGTGTACCTCCTCCACCGAAGCCTACCGTAGAGGCATTGATGCCTAACTTATTGATAGGGCTCTTATCCTTTGTTTCCAATGGTAACACAGCCGAGAGTGCATCCCCGTATTCCAACGGAGCCCCGCCCGATTCCAGATTGACACCACTGAACATAAAAGTGGAATAACGCCCGCGTGCCGGTGAGTTTATACCTGTAGCCGTATAAGGATTCAAGACGTGCATTCCGTCAATGTATGTCTGTGTTTCATCACTACTTCCGCCGCGCACCAGCAGCCGGCCACTTTCTCCTTGTACCTGTGTGCCCGGCAGTGTCTGCAATGCCTGATACAAATCACCGTTTGCACCTCCCACGGTCACCAGTTCCACCGGACTCATATCACTCCAACGACTGTTGGCAACAGGTGTTCTTTTACCTTTCACAACTACTTCCTTTAAATCTACACTATCATTGTATAGTTGCAAGAAAACGGTATCCGTCACAGCTGTCTGCGCTTCCAAGTGCTGCACTATCAGCAATACACTTACACTAAAAAGTAGAATCAATCTTTTCATTTAATCTATGTTCTTTACGATTTCCGTCAGCAAACATAGACTAAGAATTTCAGGCAAAAAAATATCCGGGACAGACTGCCCGGATATGTGACAAACAGCACTCCTCCTGTGACGAATGGCTGTATTTTTCTTTATTCTGTGACGAATGACTACCCTTCCGCACCCCCTTCTATCAGCGTTTTTATCTCTTTTGCATAGCCTCTGGAAACCGGAACTTCTTCCGTACATCCTTCCAGTCGCAAACGGTATCCTTGTGAGTTTCCATCTACTTTTACCACAGTGCGTATGTTCACCAGAAAGGCCCGGTGACAACGGACAATGAACGAACAGGCAGCAACTGCTTCTTCTGCCTGCTTCATAGTAGCCCGCACTAACTTTTGCTGCATCTTATCCGCACTACTGTAAGCTACTCTTATATAATTCCCTTCTGCTTCTACATAAAATAAGGTATGGGCATCCACTTCCAGCATTTCTTTCGTTCCGCCGGAGAAAACCAATTGCATAGGAGTTTCTTCTTCTGCTACTTCTTCTGCTGCCCTACCCTCTTCTATCTGTTCCTCATTCCTTGTCCGAATCTTCTCCTTCTGGGTATTCTCTCTTTTCGCAAGAGCGTAGTTGATCTCCGTTGCCTCCTTCAGATTACGTACCAGCTGCAAATTACGATTCCACATCAAAAAGAAGACAATAGGGAAAGGAGCAAGAACTGCCACCCAAGCCAAACTTATCAGAAATCCTTTCCAACTCAATATGAATGAACCAAATACCCAAGCCGTATAGAAACAGTTACCTATCGCAATCAGCAAACAAGCTCCTAAAGTTCCTAACAATTCGCGGCCTAATGTCCAGTTCTTCTCACTATGATAACGGGGAAACAAAGCAGGAAACAAATACGTGGAGATACTCAGTGCCAATGAAGAAACCACTCCATAACCTAACACTACCCAGAATTTATAGCCTCCCATCATAGAAATGCCAAAAGGCTGCAACACAAAAAGGATCAGAAACACTATAAGTGAAGGTATTATCACGCTTTTCCATCTCTTCACCAATGATGGATAAGGGCTTCGTAAAAGTGTCAACAGTTTATTTATCATTATGACTTCCTGTTTGTAAGGGTTGATTATGTGTAAGATGCTACAAAGGTATATAAATTATTAATAGATCGTACATAGGTCATTTATTCCATTTTTAGTCACACTTTTGTAATATGCATATAGCAAAACCGGGCGTTTCTAAAGAAAAACGAGGAGAAAGTGCATTATTTTATGTTTTAAAACATATTTATCGTGAACAATTCGTATCTTTGCAGCGTTAATAAGATAAAAGAAAAGATGTAAAACCCGCTTTCCGAAACGCGGAAAGCACAAAAAGATGACAATTATGAAAAAGAATGCAAATGAAATTTTTATGTTACAGTACCGTATTAAACGCTATCAAGCAATGGGAAACGGAACTATGTGCCAGGCTTTAAATGGCAAACTTCAAAAACTGCTCGCAAAGCAGGCTACCATGTAAAATAACACCTTTAAATAAAATGAATGAGGGCGGAAAACCGAAAAGTTTTTCGCCCTCTTCTTTTATCAGTCGCTTATGATGTCTTTTCCAAAAGGCGTCAAAGCCAATCCTGCCAGTTTGAAATGCTGTAACCCGAAGGGGATACCAATAATGGTGATACACAGCACGACACCGAATGCCAGATGAGAAAGGCAAATCCAGATACCGCCCAGAAGTATCCACAACACATTCATCAGTATATACAGACAACCACCCGAACGTTCGCCACTCCGCACCGTTTTACCGAAAGGCCATAATGCAAGTGAAGCCATTTTCAGAGTTTGCATACCGAACGGAATACCGATAATGGTAATCATCATCAATAAACTGGCAACAAGGTATTCTATAGCGGTAAAAATACCTCCGAACACCAGCCATAATAAATTCATAAAACATCCCATAATTTTGCGTTTCTTGTATTCTAATACGCAAATATAGTTTTTTTATTTAATAACAAACTTATACTTACCTGTTAATCGCGCATCTTTATCTTTCAAGGCAATACGGTAAATCTCCGTTCCCCAAACATTAGAAAGACGTGTATCAGGCAAATTGATCGTTTCAACGGTTGCTATGAATTCACCGGGATATTCCAAAGTTACTTTCTGTCCCTGTACATCTATCGTCACCTTTCCGGGCACGGAAATATCCACCTTTCCCCAAGTGAGGAAGTTCACCTGATTAGGTTCTTTCGCTGATTTCAGGGAGAAATTATCGATAATCGTCAGTTGCTTATCGCCTAATGAATAGGCACGTGTCCAGTTATTTACCTCGGCCTCTTTCGGATAAGCAGTCGCAATGTTCGCTGAGAAAAAACGTTTCTTCGGTTGGCAGACGACATCCGTAGCCTTATAATTCTGACCGAAACTTTGGGGTACTCCGTTAATCATTGGCAGGTTATGGTAATTACTTTGCATGGTCCAGATGGTATAACGTTCGCTACTGAACGTCTGACGTGTATAAGTTCCTACCCCCGCATCAATCAGCACAGGTATCGTATTGATGTACAATGAAAATGTACCTACATCATTATGATTATGACTTTCATTATTGAATCCGCCTTTCGTAGCCAGGAACCAACCGGACTTATTGGTCAGATAGCAGAATTCCGTTTCAGAATACCAAGTACAAGCAGGTATGGTATGGGCAGCGGCCGTCTTTTCCAGTTCTCCATTCCATAATATGGACTGCAAGGAGCGGAAAGTATCATTACCCAAAGGCACAGAAGGACGTTTACCATCCAGTAGATAGGCTGCAAACTGCATCATTTCCTCACTGCCGACTGCACGGCCATAACGGTAAATCAGCGGTGCATCGCCTCCACCCTTGGCAGAAGCATCCGCAAAGTTCACTACCCAACCGTTTCCTACATACGTACGACTGATATATTCTCCCATCCGGCGAATCATCGGTTCCTTGAAAAGAGATACTTTCCCATCTGTTCCATCCGAAAGTATCTGGAGATAATCATACATTTTCCCGGCTGCATGTCCCCAATAAGAAGGACCTTCTTCACAAGCACCATCAGCCTTTACAAAATTGATGAACTTGTCTACCGACTGCATGCTGCGCCAAACAGCCTTTGCCAGACGATCACGGTCATTCTCTAATAAAAGATAGCATTGCAATACATTGGAGTTACACCAGGGATTCCAGTTATTGATAATCATTCCCGGTTTCCATTGGAAAGCCATCCACCATTCCCGGTCATTGTTCATATAAGGATCGAGAATACGTTCCTGCAAAGTATGACGCAAGCGCTGAGAGATTACAGGATCTATTTTATCGAAAGAATCATGGAAGAAGTAATATACCCACGACAACATGGAACCGAAATTTCCCGAACCCAGATCAATCACCTGTTCGCGATAATCGGGCAAAGAGCGTTTGGTGCTCTGGCGTACCAGATGGGCAGAAAGTACCCAGGAAGTCATCTCGCAACTGTAAAATGCTCCATTTATCAACTGGTCGATAAACCGTCCTTTTCCTTCGGCAAGTTCGGCAAGCATCAGGGCATTGATTGCTTTCCGGTTGGCCTCATAGGGATTTTGCATAATGTTCCGTTCACCGCTGCGTTCATACTCTAAGTAATCGGTAGCACGGATTACTTTCCATTCGTAATTAAGCATTTTCTCTCCGGCACGAATCAGGCTTTCTTTATTGGTACCCAGCAATTCGTCCCAACTGGCACGGTCGTTATAAGCAGGATAAGGTACCCACTTCTGATTCATCACCAATGCTTCTTTCAGTTGTTCTTCACTACCGGCAGCTTTTTGCAAAAGATTTCGTTCAGTATATGCATGTGCGGAAATACCTGCCATGAAAAGCAGGCAGAAGGAAATAAAAATACGGTAAAACGTGTTTCTCTTCATGATATTAAAAAGTTAGATTTCTTTTTTGTGATGAGGCAAAGATACGCAAGCTACGGTAAAACGGAGGTATTCAATTATCCGTAGTTGGGTACAAAATCATCCATTTGTATCTTGTTTTATTCATAAAAAGAAAGTACTTTTGTATTAACGCAACAGACGTTACAGTAACCACTGTTGCGTTACATCACTAAACATTTACTAAATATCAGAAAGTTATGAAATTCTACAATAGAAAAAGTGAATTAGAAGAATTACACCTAATTGAAAATCTATCCAATGAAAGTGCCCAACTGGCAGTTGTCGTGGGCAGACGACGGGTAGGTAAGACAACCCTGCTTCGCCATGCTTTCACACAAATTCCAGTCCTCTATTTCTTTATAGGAAAAAAGAATGAAATTCTTCTTTGTGAGGAATTCACAACGGAAGTTTCAGAGAAGTTGAACGAAAATTTAGGGCATTTTGAAAAATTCTCTGAACTGTTCCGCACTTTAATGGAAATTTCCCAAAGGAAAAATTTCACTCTAATTATTGATGAATTTCAGGAGTTCCTTAACATCAATCCATCCGTCTTCTCAGACATGCAACACATATGGGACAGTCATAAAGAAAATAGTAAAATGAATCTGGCTATCTGTGGCTCTATATATTCGTTAATGAAACGTATCTTTGAAAATGCCAAAGAGCCTCTCTATGGCCGTGCTACATCAAGAATGCTCATCAAGCCTTTTCGTATACACACTATCAAAGAAATTCTATCTGATTATAATCCCAGCTACTCGCCAGAAGATTTATTAGCCTTTTATATGATAACGGGAGGCGTCGCTAAATACATAGAACAATTAGTGATACGAAAAGCATTCACCAAACAAGCCATTTTTAAAACCATTTTCAGAGAAGGCTCCTACTTTCTGGAAGAAGGAAAAAGTGTATTGGTAGATGAATTTGGTAAAGACTATGGCAACTATTTCTCTGTACTATCATTAATTGCTAATTCAAAAACAGAAAGGGGAGCAATTGAGAGTACCTTGAATATGCCAGTCGGTGGTTTTCTGGACAAACTGGAAAAAGAATATAATCTTATAAAGAAAGTACGTCCATATATGGCTAAAGAAGGGAGCCGTTCAAATCGCTACCGAATAGAAGATAATTTTCTGAATTTCTGGTTCCGCTTTATTTATAAATACAGAAGCGCAGTAGAAATAGGAAATATGGAATATCTTTATAAAGTAGTAGAACGGGATTATGACACTTATAGTGGCATTATTCTGGAGAAATATTTCCGTCAGTTATTCGCTGAAAGCAATGAATATTCGGATATTCAAGGATATTGGGATAACAAAGGAGAGAATGAAATTGATCTCATTGCTGTAAATGACATGGAAAAACGAATAGTAATTGGAGAAGTCAAGAGAAACGCTAAACGTATCAGTTTACCACTTCTCGAAAGAAAAGCAGAAAACATTATAAAGAAGCATTCCTCGTACCAGATTGAATTTAGAGGGTTCTCATTAGAGGACATGTAATTTAATGCCCACCTACTTCCAATCACTAAATTCAAAGCTCAACTGTTCCCAAACGCCTTTTTCCTCGGTATCTTCCCGTGGATTGGAAACGGAAAGCCCTATCAACCGGATGGGATGATGTTCATAATCCACCTCCTTCAGCAGTTGTTTAGCCAAAGGCAGAATCACATCAAGAGTAATTAGTTCTTTGGATTGGGTTATACTCCGGGTTATCTGACTAAAATCATGGAATTTGATTTTCAACGTCAGTGTATTTCCCTTGAAATCATTATGTTCCAGACGCCCTACCAGTTCCACTGCCGCATGATACAGTTCGATAATAACCGATGAGCGTTGCGAAATATCCTTCTCCAAGGTATGTTCGCAACCAATGGACTTACGGATACGTACCGCCTCTACCGGACGAAGATCGATTCCCCAGGCACAATCATAATACAATGCTCCTACCTTGCCGAACTCACGCAGCAGCATAGCCTGCGAACATGCACGCAACTGTTCGCCGTTATGAATACCCAATGAGTGCATTTTCTTTGCCGTCACCGGACCTACCCCCCAGAAACTCTCGATAGGCAGACGCGCAATAAAATCCATCGCCTGATCGGGATGGATGGTACACAGCCCGTCCGGCTTACGATAATCGGACGCTATTTTTGCTAAAAACTTATTGTAGGATATACCGGCAGATGCCACCAAGTTCAGTTCATTCCGTATTTTCTGCTTGATTTCCTTGGCAATATCTACAGCCAACAAAATACCGGGCTTATTCTCTGTCACATCCAGAAAAGCCTCATCCAGTGACAATGGCTCAATGATATCTGTATATTCGTGGAAAATTTCATGGATTTGCCGGGAGACTTCATGATACACTTCCATCCGTCCGTGAACAAAGATAAGTTGCGGACACATCCGTTTTGCTTTCGTCGACGCCATGGCCGAACGTACTCCATAGCGACGTGCCTCATAACTGGCAGCCGCCACTACTCCCCGTTCTTCCGCATACCCCACTGCAATAGGTTTTCCGCGCAACTCAGGATTGTCACGCTGCTCTACGGATGCGTAAAACGCATCCATATCTATATGTATGATTTTTCGTTCAGTGCCTTCGCAACACATCATGCATGATCACCTTTCCATTTTACGATTCATTTCCTCACATAGTGGGGCATCTCTCCGGGTATCTCCATCGAAATCTCTACCAAGCCTCCCACCACACCATCTTGTTTCCATGCCGTCTGATAAATCATCTTCCTGACTCCGTTTTTCTCAATGGTATAAGCATTGACACCTCCCGTTTCAAGCAGTTCACGTATCTTGTCCTGCGATTGCGGGTTATGACAATCAAATAGATTCTTGCCTATCAGACTGCCATGTTTGGCAAACGTACAACATGCTTTCTCATTCATATAAAGGATGACTCCCTCTGTGTCACATACGGTTACGGCACAGTTCATTTCATTAGCCCATTCGTACATAGTTATTGCTCTTAAGTTACGACTCATACCTTTTACTTTTATGATCCAAAGATAACGTTTTTCCCAATGACACGCCTATTGCCTATAACAAAATTATATATTCACGCTATTTTGTACATACGTATCTCCCATTCAAACCATTAACAAAAAACATCCAAACACTTAACAGAAAACTTTCTTATTACTTACTGAAAAAATTGTAAGTGTTAGGAATAAATTTTATCTTCGCACTTGGAACATTTGTTCCAAGCTTTGGAACTGACATCCGCAAAATAAGGACACACATCCGCAGTCTTGAAACAAACTTTGGCAAACAATATCCCAATAACTTAATTATCTTATCATCTCATGGCAGAATACAACATGCAGGAACTCAACCTGCCCAACGAAGAAGGCAAAAGAATCTTCTATCCACGCATAAAATTATACGGACAGGTGGACTTAGAAGCCATCGCCGATAAAGTGTCCTATGCCTCATCTTTCACCAAAGGCGATATCGTAGGACTGATACAAGCCATCACCGATGAAATTGCCTACCAGATGGGACAAGGTTACTCGGTAAAGATTGAAAACTTAGGCATCTTTACCCCTGCCTTAGGACTAATGAAAGGGCGCGAACGGGAAAGTGGCGAAGAAGGTGGCACCAAGCGAAATGCCGTAAGCATCTGCCTAAAAGACATCCATTTCAAAGTAGATAAAGAATTACTACACAGAACATCCCGCCATTGTCAGCTGAAGCGTTCTTCCGAGAAGTTCCGGCAATCATCGCAAATGTTCTCACCGCAAGAACGATTGGAACGAGCTAAAGAGTATCTACGCCAGAATGCTTTCATGACACTCTCCGACTATTGCCAACTGACCGGATTGCTGAAGACCAGTGCTTCACGCGAATTGAAAGAGTGGATTGCGCAGCCCGAAACCGGTATTGATTACAAAGGAAGAGGAACACACAAAATATACATTTTGCGAAAAACATAATGCAAATAGCACAGGCACCGGGAGGAGGTACGGGAATTATACTCACTGTTCTCTCCTCATCCGGAGCAACCTCCGATATACAAAAATAAATGCCGGCACCAGGAACAGGACAGCCGCAATCCATGCCGTCGGATCACCGAAGCAGACCGCAAGATAGCCGAAAGCAGGCACTGCATAAAGACTGACCAACACACGTGCTATCATTTCGGAAACTCCGGAAAGCATAGCAAGATTGGTATATCCCGCTCCCTGGATGGTATATCGCAGAATACAGAGCAATCCCAAAACCGGGAAGAAGGACACGGAAATATGCAGGAACAACTCCGTGTCCTTCAATATTTCCAGTTCAGACGCTTCCACAAAAAGCAAGGCAAACGTACGTGCCCCCACCATCAATACGCAGAACGTAAATGCCCAGTAAATAATCATCATTAACGCACTTACCTTTACTCCCATCCAAATGCGTTCGGGCTTGCCCGCACCATAATTCTGTCCGGTATAAGTAGCCATAGCAATGCCCAGACTTTCAAGTGGACACATAAAGAACATCTTAATGCGCATGGCAGCCGTAAAAGCCGCAACACAAGCAGTTCCCAATGCATTATTGGCGCTTTGCAACATGATGCTTCCAATAGCGGTAATCGAAAATTGTAATCCCATAGGTACACCGATATACATCAATCTCCGTGCCAGAGCACCGTTGAACTTCCGTTCATCCGGTGTTCCCCGCAATATATCAAAACGGCGCATCATGTATCCATAACACAACACAGCCGACACACCTTGTGAAAAGACCGTAGCGATGGCAGCTCCCGCCACTCCCCAATCCAGCACCAGGATACAGAACAAATCAAGCAAAATATTAAGCACAGCAGAGAACAGCAGAAACCAGAAAGGCGTCTTACTATCGCCCAAAGCACGAATGATGCTGGACAACAAATTATAAAAGAAAGTACAGGGAACTCCGATAAACGTTATCAATAAATAATAGTAAGCATCCTGGAATATGATATCCGGTGTACGCATCATCAGCAGGATATCCCCACACAGAATACTCGTAACCACCGCAATCACCACCGACATCACCGCCGCCAGTTGCAAACTGACCGATATATAACGACGCATCGTGCTATAATCCCGCGCTCCGAATTTCTGTGCCACAGGAATACCGAAACCTCCACAACATCCATTGCAGAAACCAAGAATAAGGAAAACTACCGAAGTACTTGCTCCAACCGAAGCCAGTGCATTAATGCCCAAGAATTTTCCTACGATTGCCGCGTCGACCAGAGAGTATGTCTGTTGTAGCAGGTTTCCCATCAACAGAGGCATAGTGAAATTGAATATCAACGGCAATGCGCGTCCTGCCGTCATTTCTCTTGATGTTGCCATAAATTAATCCTCTGAAAATTGCACGCAAAGGTAGAAAAAGATAAGATTAAAGGAATTGACAAACATCAAAAATATGCTTCGCCATGAAAAGAATTAAACTACAGTCCGTCCGCACCTTTCAAAACTGAACTATGTGCCAGGTATTCGGGAGTTTCAGCATAGATATACATCACACTTCCTCCTTTGATGGCATCAATGATAGGACGGGAAAGTTTTTGCGGAACAGCCGGACAACCAAAGCTTCTTCCCAAACGTCCTCCTCGGCTGACTACCGAAGAATCGGCATAAGCCGCCCCATGCATCACAATGGCACGCTCACGAGCCCGGTCATTGATTCCTTTTTCCAAACCATTCAAAATAAGCGAATACCCATTCTTTCCCTGATAAGTAGATTCTGTAAGATAGAACCCCAGTGAACTTTTGTAGGAACCATATTCGTTGGAGAAGGAAGTGGCATAGTTATCACCGCTATTCTTTCCGTGTGAAACAACCGATGAAAAAAGTACTTTACGCTCCCTCATATCAAATACAAAAAGACGTTTTGCGGTAGAAGGACGGGAAAAGTCTATCAATGTCAACACCTCCCGTTTGCGATTGTCTATTTTATAATAACCTGCTACAGCCTGCCGGAAAGCTTTCCAGTTAACGACTCCTTCCAACTGCATGGAACGGTATAAGCTCGCATAAGCCTCAACATCAGATGCAGCAGCCCTTTCAGCAGAATCAGGAGTGCTATCTGACGACTTGCCGCCCAGAAATAAGGTACAAGGAAGAAACAAGAATAAAATGAATACAATAAATCGCAACATAAAACTTTAGCCAGAGAAATAACGGCAGCTAAATTACATTTTTTTCTCCAGACACCTATCACACAGATAGTTAAAAATGAGGATTCACTATTCAATCACCACAACCAAAGAGCGCTCGGTAGGTGCCCAATCGAAAACGAACTTGGAATGTGAAGTGGCATTGCGTACACACATATGCGAACGTGGAGTAGTCCCTAACGACCAGCTATACTCAATCATACTTGTACGCGGTGCATTCACCGGCACTCCGTGAATATAAGCTCCGTTCGTAAAACGACTGGCATAGGGGGCATAGCCTCCTGTCTCCGCCGAACCGTCTTTCAGGAACACCATACGCGTTTTCTTCTGTTGAAGCAGATACATTCCCAATGGGGTTTCCTGAGCATAAGGTGGAGCATGCATTCCGGTAGTGGCAGGATTCATGCTGCGTATCTTCCACTCACCTTCCGAGACATGTTCCAAGGTAGTAATATTCTGATCCAGGCGGTCGACAAAAATCACATGATTAAAGACGGTGCTATCCGGCAATTGTTTCAGATAACTGCGTGGCGCCAGCCATTCTTCTTCAAAAGTAGCGGGTAATATCCGGTAAAAACTTCCTTCTTCGCCTTTCAGATAAGCGATAGTACCGTCTCTGCCATAACGTTCGGGCACCAACGTATCAGCGGGCAGATACAGCGGCACCGATTGATAGCGCTCCACGCCCAATGTATCAGATACACGGCGGTACACATTCCGCACGAACTTACGTACCAGGGGAGCTTCTTTATTCAGATTCTTATAATTCTGTAACACCACCCACCTTGCGGTAGTATCGCGCTGCATATTCTCAATATAGGCCAGACAGTTCCGGATGACATCCCATTTGAAAGAGCGTACCGTATCCTTATATGGATAGCTATCTTCGAGGGTATACTGGTCATAGAGCAATTCTTTGGTAAGAGAAATATCGGCAGCGGTCAACTGTTTTTCTTTAGGATGAGGAAATTCCAGCACAGCCGTATCCTTAGGTTCAGCCTCCTGCACAACTACCGGCACAGGTGGTTCCTGCCGGTTACGACATCCGGCAAAAATCAAACCAACAGCCACGCAGGCAAAAAGAACGAAATGTTTCATAAAATGAAATTTAACTATAACCTAATAACGACTACCCGCCTGTTATTGTTGACTCTTTATACTACTTTCCATAAATAGAATCAAATATCCCCAACAAGAATTCACTGAAAGGAATAGTACTTCCATTGACACTCACAGCTATCGATATATCTTCCTGTTCATTATATACGCCAATGGAATGAACTCCAAAAGTGTCCCCGGTATGTCCATAGTATTTATGTTCATGATAAGGCATATACATCATTCCCCTTCCATGTCGGTCATCTCCATAAGGTTTCATGATTTGCAGGTGTTCTTTTGAAATCAATTTTCCGGTAAATAATGCATGCAAGAAAAGATTAATATTTTCCGGTGACGAAAGAATATCTCCTACTCCCATGACATTCAGAAAATAAAAGTCCGGTACTTCCGCCCATTCTCCGGCAGCATTCTTCTCATAAGGAAGGGCTTCATCGCTATCACTGATTATTCCGGAAGCAGAAACAAACAATCCTAAAGGACGGATAATTTCCTCATCCAGAATTTCAAAATAAGCCTTTTTATGAATCTTTCTGAGAATGTTAGCCAACAGATAGTAACCGCTATTGGAATATTTGAAATCCGTTCCCGGTTCATACAAGATACCTTGACAGATAATCTCTTCCATAATATCAGAGTTCGGAACATATGAAAGCATCCAGCTATATGTACCGTTCTTCATAACATAGTCTCCCAGTCCGGCCGTATGTTCCAGCAACTGGTAGATCGTAATGTCCCCGGCACGTGGTATTTCCGGAAAATAATCAGATAATTTATCTTCCAGTTTCAATCGTCCCTTTTCAATCTCCTGATAGATAAGAACTGCCGTAAACATCTTGGTGATCGACCCCACCCGGTAAAGCGGATATTCGATCTCCTGTTTATTCCGGAGAAGATCTTTTCCTAGCCTACGAGTATAAATGTTTTTTCCATCTTTCATTATAGCAAGGGAACCTATACATTGCCCATTCTGCTCTATTGTAGAAAGATAATCGGACAGCCGCAGAGTATCTATATTTGATTGGGCTTTCAGATAAACAAAAGACAGGCATAAACACAACAACAACAGATATCGTTTCATTTTATCCAATAATGATTTCCGCAAAGATAGTGTTTACCAAGCAAAATCAAGGTATATGCCTCAATCTAAATCAATCTGTGCGTCCGCTATGATAGAAACAAGCGGATAAATATCAATTGAATCCCCGAGCCCCAAGTCCTGCGGAGTAGGAGGTAAAAAATCTGCTTGCGTACCTTTAATATCAATTCTATCTTTTGCCAATGTTACAATAGCATACAAAGGTTTATCATAAGTAATCGAATAACGCAATAAGCGATATTTTTCATTAATAGCTTGGGGATAGCGCTTCTCAGTCATTGTCGGCTTGCCAACCCATACATAAGATGCACTATTAATCTGTATATAGGTAATCCCATTTATTTCTTTCGTATAGTTACTATGATTATGTCCGCTAAAAGCCAATACCACCTTTTTAAAACCTGCATGTTTGTTTGCATTTTCCAATACTGCACGCACTTCATCACCATTATTCATAAAACTGTCTATACTTTGATGAGAAAACAGAATGCACTTTTTATCAGTTGCAGCCAAATCATTTATTAACCATTCCAATTGTTCCGGATCAACAAAGGCACGCATATCGGACTTAGCCTTTAAATAGTTAGATTTAGCATAATGGCTATACTCTTTACCATCGTAAAGGTTATTACCATCCAACACGATAAAATGAAAATCACCTTTATCAAATGAGTAATAACGGTTAGGGATTCCAAATCCTTTCAAGAATTCTTCTTTTGTATAAGCATCCAGATCATGATTGCCCAGTACGTGATACTTTTCTCCCTCGTACTCATTCCAAATAGAATCTAAAGACCTGCTTATGCTATCAAGACGTATAAAATCCCCTAATTGAATCAGGAAATCCACATTTTCTTTATTTGCAGCATCCACAACAGCTTGCACACGCTCCTTTCCATCGGGCATAGCAGAAGCATGCAAATCTGATACTATTGCAAACTTCAGCGGTTTATCAGAAGAATTGCAAGATACCAAACTTAATAATGTACATAGAAATACTATGCAAGAATATATAACTGACTTCATAGTTTCACTTATTTGTATTCAAATTTATATCTATGAGACTCTTTTATTTTACAGAAGAGCAACCATTTGATGCCTTCCTTTTCAATTTTAAATAAAGTGGTTCTCCTTCAGAAAGTACCGCCTTGATTGTGGTAGCAGCAGACTTTGATTCGATTAAAAGCACTTTCTCCGAGCACTCCCCGTCAGCTAATGCCCATTCTCCGTTCAAGACAAATGATACATAAGTAGGGGTAGCTATCCATCCGTATACTTCAGATGGTTGAGGCCGGAGATCAGGATTACATAAAGCAATATCAAGCATATTTTCTTTCTTATCCATCCTTTCCATAAACAACAGTTCTGTATCAGAAGAACGCAAACATCCGTAAGCCAGATGCGACGCCGGAGCAAATAAAGAATAAGTGATAGTACCGGAAGAATGGTGTTTCAATACATGAATAGAATCCTGCGTCGACAAGACCTCAAACAATCCTTCTTTCTTTTGTAATTGCTTCACTAACATTGCCATTTTTTGCGATGTAGTATTAGGAACAACCACAAAACAATATCCCTTATCTTTAGGTTTAATTCCATGATTGATATAAGCTTTGGTTGCCTTCATACTCTTCAATCCATTCTGGAGTCCTGATGACGCAGGAACATATTGCTCTACAGATTGCACTATCAGCGAGTCATTACCGGCAGGGATGTAGTAACCTGTAGTATTAGGAGCAATCAGCCATGCATCTTTTTTCTTCAAATTCAAAGATTCCACTCTATCTCCTTTAACCTCTTTTCCATTGATTATCAACGGACAGTTTTCTTTTCCACCTACTACCTGAAAAAGATTGGTTGCCGTTAAACGGTTATCGGCGTAATCGCCGACAGCAGAAATATCACTGCCCAGACTAATCAACATACCATCGATAGCAAAAACAGATTTGCAAAATCTCAGGTTGGTAGGTTCAAAACGCTGCTTGCCCCAACTATCTCCCTGATCGAATGCAGCAGCAAACAAACCACAATTCCCCCATGAAAGGGCTCCGGAAAAATTTGTAGTCAGAGACTTCTGATCAAAACGATCTGTTTCATTAGCCCCCGGCATCATTTCTTTCCAAGATGTATAATGCACAGTAGTACTCCCTGGGATTACATTCCAGTCCCATCCCTTATGCCCTTTGGTCGGATACCCGGAACGCTCCAAAGGTCCATCATACAGAACCTCCAGCGTCCCATGACTTTGATACCTGCCAAAACGATTTGTTTCTGCATATATTTCAGCACCCCAGAAATTCGTTGTCGGGCAACGCATAGCGGCGATCCAATTATCAAATCGGTAGATTCCCAACGGGCTATAATTAAACTGGTAAAAGCCTTCTAAATTCATATCGGGAGCGTTCGCATACTTCTTTGTCATAAAGAAGTAATTATAATAGGAAGCCAAATCCAAATCGACAGTTTCCCCCTTTATATCTCCACCTATTTCTATAAGTTGTTCAAAAAGTTGTTGCGTAAAACTGATCCCAATGCCCGTAAACGGATGACGTCCTGCCAAGCTGTTAGCATAATAATGGTTATCATCTGATACAGAACGGGTAGCCATTAGATAGAACGAGATTATTGCTTTCCGGATACGTTGATAAGCACCACTATCTATCCGGAAAGAAGTACCTTTCAGTCGGGATGCATATTCAACCAAGGTTTTATAGGAATACATATATCCATTATAATGTGTCCGATGATGAAAGCCAGTGCCATCAGATTTCAACCAGTCATTCCCCCCAGGAACATACTGGGTGCAGGCAGAAAGGAAATGAGAGAAAGCTTCCAAATCAATTAATGCCTGACGGTCATCCGGATTATACAATGTACAAATAAGCAAATGAGGAAGTACATTATAAATATAATCCGAGTTTATCCTGGGAGCTAAGCAGGAAGAAGAAAGATACACTTGACCAAACTCTACCAAGCTTTTTACTCCCTCAATCAATTGAGATTTCCGAATGTCGTCACAAGCCGATAAAGCAGTCAGGAAGTCAGCAGGTATTTTACGGACAGCCTGATAATTGCTATAGCGAAAGACAATGCGCTCAATGGCTTTTTGTGCAATCAAATAATCTATAAATAGAGCAAACTCATTTTCTGCACCGGGATATTTTTCTAATGCGGCATAAGCTAAAGCACGGGTTGCCATACTCAATTCCTGAGCTTGTGCCAAAGTAAGCTTTTCTTCATTGGACAATGGCAATCCTGCTACCTGCCCATCCTGCATGCGCTTCAACTGATATCGCTCTATCAATTTCCGCGCATCTTGCAATTCTTCGGAAGTAGCCTGCGGTAATGGCAATGGATTTGATTTGCGTAAACCTTGCAAATCATTCAATTTACGATTGTAGTCTTCCCGATTTCTTTTTATCAGTTCTATCCGCATGACGCGAACATTATTTTCGCTTTCATTCTGAATATCTTCACCGAAAAATCCAAGTCGGCTATATGTACCAATCGTATCTATTGAAAGTTCCAATATCTTATTTCCTACCTTTTCAAAAGCCACCGTTCCAATATAGCTCCACGTCTCAGGATAAGAATTCTGCCTGACGTTTACCAGTTCCTCATCTTTACTCAACAAACAGGCTTTGAATTGTTTTTCATCCCCTACCTTCAAAGAGACTTTGGTACCTTCCGTGAATGACCGCCTCCAATGTCTGCTGGTATATAACCTCACTTCATATTCTCCAGGATCATCAACTACACATTCCAACAATAGCTTTCCCGTTTGAGGATTGAAATTTTCCGTATTTCCTCCTTCAGCTATTCTAAAACAGCCCTTCTTCCCGGGCACTTTCCGTCCGGATGCGGCAGGCATACTTATAATTCCTTCATTTGAAAAATTCAAACTACTCATATTCAAAGGAGTCCGGCAAGTAAGTTTAAATACTGGTACACACTCATAATCCAATCCTTCAGGAACAGATATCTTATTATTGCTTACCACCAGTTCCTGACCAGATGACAATACTTCTGCCGATGAAATAATGGACTGTAGCCCTTTCAGCACAATCTGATTCTTGTATGGCTGACGAACCAAATGCAGATACAGATTATTCTTCTTTTGAGTGACATATCCCCATGGAAAGTTATCATTGAACGGATTTCCGGTTGCACCATAAATAGACTCCGAATTTGCCCTTAACCAGTTTCCTATAAAGCTCAATACATCAACACTCGGCTGAGGAACCAGCCCATCTGCACGCGGCCCGATATTAATCATGTAATTGATATTCCGGTTCACTGCTTCAATCAGCGAACAAAGAATTTCTTTCTTCCCTTTCCAAGCATGATCATTCTTTTTGTATCCCCAAGTGTGATTCAGCGTAGCCACCATTTCCAAATCCGTTGAAGCATAGGCACAGGGCATCTCATTATCACCCAAAGCTCCATAGTCACCCAGATTATATCCCACACGACCATTAATTAAACAATCCGGCTGCAACTCTCTAACTACATCGACAAAAAGCTGACTTTGCTCCTTCGATAGATCAAAAGGGGTATCATACCACAGTAAATCAATCTTTCCATAATTTGTAAGCAACTCACGCACCTGTGGCAAGGCTTTACTTTGAATATACCGGTTCAAATCCGGTTTTACCTCTGACTTAGCTTTTCCATAATGCCCATCATACTCATTTTTCATCACGGCAGCATCTTCCTCCCTCCAATCCTGACGATGTGAATAATAGATTCCTACTTTCAGGCCATATTTATGACAGGCTTCTATTAATTCTTTCAGCGGATCACCTTTGTAAGGTGTATTCTCAATATCAAAATCAGTCACATCACTCGGATAAAGGCAAAAACCTTCGTGATGCTTAGCCGTAAAGACAATGTATTTTGCACCGGCTTGCTTTGCTATCTGCACCCAGGTTTCAGGCTTGCATTTACTCAAAGTAAAATCCGATAATAACTTTTCATATTCACTATTGGGCACTTTTGCAAAATTCTGTATCCACTCCCCAATTCCTTCCACCTCTTTTTCATTCCATTCTCCGGCAGCTGCAGAATATAATCCTAAATGGATAAACATTCCGAAACGAGCCTCACGCCACCAGTCCATACGTGAAGCATTACTCTGTGCCTGAACTGATATAGCAACCCAGCCGAATAACAAAACATAAACTATCCTTCTCCAAATCTTCCAAGCTAAAAGCTGAAATGGCATCAGATGACTCAGCACATATATAAGAAATAATCTATAATAAATTCTCATCATTTTATCCATAAAATTATAATATTATTCAATCTCAAAACAGATACTACCATATACATTCTGCAAAGTACATTTTTATTCGGTAACATGTAAGCAACAGCATGGTAACTTAAAAAAATAATTAGATCCAGACACAGTTAATCCGGTCTGGATCTAATAAGAACTACATGTTATCCGTTCTTTCTACCATCCTGTATTTTGTTTCAAGTTAGAATTTTTAAAAACCTCTTCCTGAGATATGGGATATAGGTACATCTTATCCTCCCATTTACGCTCTTGTACTTTGCTCTTCGTGTACAAGAAACCATCTGCCACCTTCTGTATGGTTACTCCATAAATATTTTTAACCACTTCTCCTATCTTCCACCGGCGGATGTCCCAGAAACGATGATCCTCAAATGCCAGTTCTACACGGCGCTCACTACGAATACGTTGTGTAAAAGCCTCTCCTTGCTCCGTTACAGATGGCATATTAGCTGCAAAACGTATTTGATTAAGAGCTTCACGAGCTGATATCGGATGTGTGCCGTCTGTATAATCAGGACCTTGCCATTCATTCATGGCCTCGGCATAATTAAGCAATATTTCAGCATAGCGGAATATAACAAAATGATGGGGTTGTGAAATCGGTTTGGCAGGTGACAGCGACACAGTCTCATTCATATACTTTCGTAGATAATATCCGGTCAAGGAAGCACCTTCGATAGGATAGGCATTCTTTCCACCTACAAAAGTTTCTATCGCATTCTTCATGAAAACGGCACCATTGTGTAGTACAGTAGTATACAAACGAGGATCACGGGTATGCTTCCCTTCCCCATTGACATACATATTCTGAACATGCTCTGGATTGTTCCAATCAAAAGTTGTCCCATCCGCCATTTCAAATGCATCTACCAAATTCTGTGTCGGGGTATTTCCACTGTTTCCACCTTCAAAGCCAATGGGTAGATTGTAGCCTTCAAAAGAACTGGTGTTTCCATTACGTTTCACGAATATAAGTTGCTTGGACTTAAGTACATCATGCCCACCTCTGGCATCATATAAGGGATCATCGTCTATATTCGGCAATGAATACCAATTCTCCTTGACAATGGCATAAGCAGCAGTAGCGGCTTTCTCCCACTTCCCTTTGTCACCTTCAGGATTGTGCAATTTACTTGCCGCATACAAAAGAGCACGTGATTTCAAAGCCATTACCATACCACGAGTTACACGACCGGTTTCCCCCAGCCCGTAGTCATTCCATTCGGATTCAGGAACAGTAGTTCCGGGAGCATCCTGTGTAATAGGAAGCCGGGGAGCAACATCATCACATTCCTTAACAATGAAATCAATCACATCTGCAAATTTCGCCTTTTCAACCGAGTTGATTTCCTCAATCGTATAAGTACGAGTCAGGAGAGGAATATCCCCATACCTCTTACATAACTCAAAAAAGTAAAAAGCACGAAGTGCACGTACCTCATATACATAGCGTTTGGCACGTCTCAGGTTTTCTTCATAATCTTCATTCCATTTAAAGTATTCCAGCTTCTCCAAGGAGTAGTTTTCCAAAAACGAATTCGCAGACCGGATAGCTGTATAAGAATTACCCCACACATCATCTATAGTGTTAAGTGGTCCCCATGCGTTTTCATAGATATCGTAAATCTTACTATTACTCCATGTAAACACAGCATTGTCCGTTGCCGCTTCGCGTAAAGCACCACCTCCCATTACTCCAAAGTCTTGTGGCAAAAACGAATAAACGTAAGCCACCAATTTATTCACATTATTAAAATCATACGCATAAGCTCCTTCCTTCGTTATGTCCGTAGCTTCTTCCAAATCTAAGAAATCACAGGCGGACAGCGAAAGTGATATACATATAAAAGCAATATATCTCTTAAACATAGTCATATACTTTTTAGAATTTTACATTAAAACCGAAATAGACAGAAAGCATATCCGGATAGTTAACACTCAGATCCTCACAATTTGAATATTTCACATGATCCAATGAAAACACATTGTTAGCACGCACAAATACCTGACAGGCTTCCATCTTCGCCTTCTTTATCCACTGTTGAGGCAAGTTATAATATACATTCAAATTGCGTAGTTTCAGGTATGAACCATTGACCAGCCACTGGGTACTATTCTGAAAGTTATTACTCGTATTCAGAGTTGTCAGACGTGGAAGATTGGCTATATCTTTCGTTTCTTCCGTCCAACGTATATTATCATCCATATACCAAGTGGAAATATTTGTATTATTGCGCAGAGGCCAATACACATTCGCCACATTCAGCATTTTGCTGTATCCGCCAACGCCCTGAAACAACATATCCACTCCAAAACCTTTATATTCGAAGCCTAAATTAATGCCATAATATAATTTAGGAATCGTAGAAGAATGCCCGATAGCAACTCGGTCATTATCATCTATCTTCTGATCATTGTTCTGATCTTTATACTTGATGTCACCGGGTCGCACATCTGAGAATGTTTGTGTGGGACTTTTTGCTATATCCTCTGCATCGCGAAAGTATCCGATCGCCTCCAAGCCAAATATCTGGCCGACAGGATACCCCTTAGCAGATAAATAAGAATAGGGCTTATATTCTTCTCCGTTTTCCACTATTTTTGTTTTGACATAAGATAAGTTAGCTCCTGCATGATAGCTGAAATCTTTCTTTTCACCATTCCAGTTCAGAGCCAGTTCAAATCCTTTGGTATCAACGGCACCCATAAAAGTTTTAGCAACTTCTATGCCCAATGCCGAAGATACCATATTGGCACCATCAACCAGAATATTTCTTCTGCGGTCCATAAAGTAATCAGCAGTGAAAGTCAAGTTCTTGAACAGACGCGTGTCCAATCCTACATTATATTTGTCGGAAATCTCGCATGACATATCGGAAATGGCCAGTCGTCCCTCTTTCAAACCACTTAGTGTGCCTCCTGCATCATTCGTCACAAAACCGGCACCACCTACCCAGTACTGACGGTCCAAATAATAATCAAAGCCATCATAACCGGAACGTCCCCACGATGCACGGAGTTTCAGTAAATCAATGAAAGACACAGACTCCATAAATGATTCGTTTGAAAGAACCCAACCTGCTGAAACTGCCGGATAAGTACGAAAGCGATCTCCTTTAGGCAATACACTGGTTCCACTATGATTTACTACCACATCCAATAAGTAACGATTATCATAGCTATAACCGGCAGTGGCTGTTATATACTGGCGATAACGTGATTGCGCCTTGCCTGTAGGAGTCAATGATTCCTGACGATACAATCCTGATGCTATAAAAGTATGTTTCCCGAAAGTACGGTCATAAGCAACTTTAGCTTCCAGATTAGCACGTATATACTGGTCAGCCAAATCTTTATTATCAACAGTCAAAGCCTTATCATCGCCGAAACGTTCCGTGTTCACCTGATATTCACCAGTCTCCGGATTCAATACCGAAGAATTAATCTCGTACAGAAAATTCTTGCTTCCGGTTTCCTGATAAGTTGCACTATTATCATAAGATACAGCCATCTCTGCACTCAAACCTTTCGTTATTACTGATAAATTCTGTATAATCCGCAAATCAGCCTGCAACATACGCTGATTCTCCTTATAATATCCGACATCAGCAATACGGGCAATCGGATTATCATTATACACAGTGTTGCTACCCCAGTAGCCATTACTCGTTCTGACGGGGAAAGCGGCGGAAGGAGTCTTATATAAACCTGTAAAAATCTTATCTTCTGCTGTATTCGGACGTTTTCGCTCATATAGCATTCCCAGCATGGTCAGCTTAGCCATTGTTGTAGAAGTGAGTTCTACATCCAAATTCATCCGGAAATTCAGACTATACTTTTTCATCTGTGCATTATAACGGTCAGAATAATCGGTATAAGCAGAATTCAGTATGCCATAATCGTTTTTATAGCTCAACATGGTAAAATACCGGAGACGCTTACCTCCACCCTGAAATGTAAAGTCTGCCTGATTGTTATAAGACTGGTTTCTTAGACCCTCATTCAGCCAATCCGTATCAGCATAAAGATCACGGTTACTCCCATTTCTAAAAGCTTCTAAATGGGCATTGGTATACTGCGGCTGTAACCCATCCAGCAACAGCGCTTCATTCTTAGCTTGGGCGTAAGTATAGGCATCGACAAACTTGGGCTGATTTATAGGAAGTCCCATACCAAATCGATAGTTGACATCAATACTCATTTTAGCTTCTTTCCCACGTTTTGTGGTAATAACAATCACGCCATTTGCTCCACGAGGTCCCCATACGGCTGTAGCCGCACCGTCTTTCAATACGGAAACAGACTCTATTTCCGCTACATTCAGGTACTCTAACGGACGGGGAAATCCATCAACTATAATCAATGGCTCTGCCCCGTTCAGCGATCCTCTGCCACGTACTATCAGTTTCGCATTATCAGTCCACCCCGTCTGTTGCAGTACACTCAATCCCGGCAATAAACCATATAATGTATTATAAGGATTAGGAGTGGAATTCTTTTCCAACTCTTCCGATGTCACAGTAGAAACAGCTGAGGTCTGACGTTCATTAATCTTTGATTTTGTCTTAGTATCCCCATCAGCTATTGCCGAAATAGAACACAATAATGCTATTCCGACTATATATGCATTTTTCCTATTCATAAGTTTTCAATGTTTCTAATTAGATTTGTTCTTATTCCCACCCTGGATTTTGCACGAGTCCATACTTTTTATTTATTTCCCCTTGAGGAATAGGAATCAGAAAATAACGATTATCCCAGCGTTCTATATATACACGTTTATGCAACATATCATACCTTACCTCATACGAAAGCTTATCGTTTTCTTTGGTGATTCTTAACCTATGGAGTTTTGCTTTTAAATAATCATCTCTTTTCCAACGGTTAATATCAAAATATCGCACTTCTTCAAACCCAAATTCAACAGCACGCTCATGTAATATAGCCTCACGTAATTTTTCACCCGGAGTTATGATACTTTCATCCAATCCCGGCATTTCTACACGATTACGTACCAGATTCACATAATCATAAGCATTTCTTCCGAACTTATCCCGGATGGTAGCGATCCCTAATTCATTCATAGCCTCAGCTATATTCAAATAAATTTCAGGCAAACGCAATAAAGGACAAGAGTAAAATTTCTTCCTCATCTCAGCACCTAAATCACGTTGGAACTTGCGCATACCATAACCATTATATGCATTTTTCTGAAAGGAGGATACTTTAGAACCTTCACACGACTCGCGACCACCCAACCATATCTCAGCAGTACGTGCCCCCCATTTATCACCATTTACAATCAGAGTTTCATACATGCGGATATCACGAACCGGATTACCGTTATCATCAAAAAAAGGATTAGCTTTATGTACCGGGTTATCCCAGCTAAATGGAGTTCCATCAGCCATCTCAAACATATCTGCATAGTTTCCGGTAACGCCGCTCGTCCCAAACTTTATCTGCTGAAAAGACTTACTGTTAGCATCATACGTAACGAAACGATGAGAAACAATAATGCACTCTCTATTACAACGGTTAAAATATGCTGCAGCAAAATCATCTCTTGGATTACCTGTATTAACTAAACGATAGTAATCCCCATTATCCTGATTAGCTTCCAGGAAAGCTAAACCAGCATCTAAAGCATCTTTCCAGCGTGATACGTCATAATTACCATACCAAGTAAATAATTTATCAGAAGCCTCTCCTACTCTAAAAGGAGCTTCAGAGTTAAATAACGGACTTGCAGCGAACAAACGGACTCTTGACTTAAGAGCCAATGCGGCGGCGGCAGTCATGCGTCCTTCATCCGCATCGTCCACATTCCACGGCAACACTTTGGAAGTGGCATCTGCTATCGAATCAATTTTAGCGACCGTTTCCTTCACTGTCATTCGAGTGCATGTCATGTCATCATCCGGTTTATAAGCATGGTCAATCCATGGCATTCCACCATAATGACGTAACATCTGTGAATAATGAAATGCTATAATCAAAGCTGCCTCCGCTTTACGAACTTCTTTTTCCTCAGTAGACATATCAGGGACTTTATCTACATTTTCCAGAAAAATCCATGCTTTACGAATTCCATACATGGGTGAGCAAGCTCCTGCTTCTTCACTACCGGTAGGATCTAAACGATAAGGAAATTGTCCGGTATCCACTGCAGTAAGCGTACCGGTATAATATCCTTGCGCACCGGCAGCTTTAGTGTTCTCACCCAAATCTGTTATTGTTTCCAATGTGCCCCACGACAATTTTCCATCTGTAGGCAAATAATCCGGCAGTGAATGATACACTTCGGCCAAAGCTTGTTCCGCATATTTTTTTTGAGAAAAGACGGTATCAATAGTTACATCCGTACTAACGGGCTTTTCAAGAAAAGCATTACCAAATTTCAAATCTTCACACCCCACCAATATAAACAGAAAACAGGCAGGAAGAAATCCTATATATTTATTTTTTAGTTTCATGGCTATTCATTTATTAGAAAGTAATATTAACACCTAAATTATAAGTCTTAGTGATAGGATATGTATCTTGATTATTAGGTTTACATTCCGGATCCATAATTCCAAATTTATCAAAAGTCAATAAATTATATCCCGACAATTTAATTCCTAATTTACTGATTCCTATCTTTTTTAATAATTTCTTATCTGCAAACTCATATCCTATCGTCAATGACTTCAATCTCAAATAAGATCCATCCTTAACCCATAAACTGGATTGTTTTGCATTATGTGCTCCGCTGTTTTCTGACAATCGAGGCATAGTTGCTGTTTCAGCTGTTTCGGGTGTCCAACGTTCATCAACATGATATGAGAACAATCCCAGCGATTGCCCGCCACCATTACCAAAAGCAGTTCTGAACTCATTAGCCAATACTAATGAACGGTCTGTAACCCCCAACCAATTCATAGTAAGAAACCATCCTTTATAATTCAGACCATAATTCAAGCCAAATGTATAAGCCGGTCTGGTAGGATATCCAATTTCACATTGATCATCCGTATCAATCACATGATCACCATTTAAGTCTTTATATTTCACATCACCCGGATATACAGGCACTTTAGGATCAGGCAATCCATCTATCAATTTTCCATCTTCTTTAAAATCCGCCTCCGAATAAAAACCTTCTGCTACATAACCAAATATGGCACCAACCGATTTTCCAGTACGCCATAAATAGGGCTCATTGGGTTCCACTTCATCCTGCTCTATAATTTTATTCTTTGAATAAGATACATTCGCATTTGCCCAATAACGTACGTCCTGAACCATATCTTCCCACTTCACCTCTATTTCATATCCATGATTTTTTACCCGTCCCATATTCACTACCGGCAAAACACTTGATGTCAAACTGGAAATCATGGGGATGGTACCTCTACTTATCAGAATATCTTTGCGGTCTTCAAAGAAAACATCAGCTGTTATTTTCAGACGACTCTTCAGGAAATGAACATCAATACCATAGTTTTGCTTTAAAGCTGTTTCCCATGTAACATTCCGATTTCCAAGACGGCTTTCAAGTGCCGCCGGTGTCCAATAAGTTGAATTATAACCGAAGTTATACCCATGAGGATATCCTTTCCATGCAGTTTGATTACCTTGTTGATCCACCAAATATGCATCTGACAAGTAAAGAAAACGATTATCATTCATATTATCATTTCCGACCAAGCCAATAGAAGCACGCAACTTTAAGTAGTCGACAACTTTTTGTTTCTTCATAAACGGCTCCTCTGAAATAATATAACCGATCGAACCTGCCGGAAAAGCACCAAAACGTTTGTCGGGGGCAAAGTTTTCAGAACCATTATACCCGAAATTAAATTCAGCCATATAACGGGATTTATAATCATAGGTCAAGCGTCCCACAAGCCCTACATAGGCAGCCGGAACATCTGTGTATTGTTTCGGATAATATTTCTTGCTTTGATTGTACAATAATAGTCCACCTACATTGTGATCACCGAACTTACGATTATAGCGTAGGCTTGCTTCAAGATACCAATTACGCCCTCGTGTTGTTTCTTCGTCAAATGTCAAAAACGGAGTAGCATAGTCGTTCAAGACCCTGTAGACTACATTTTTATTATAATTGGGATCATCAGTCAAAGGATGATCAGCTTCTGGTTGATACCCCTCCAACTCCGATTGATAGTGAGGCTCGTATCTGATTGTCTGAGATCGTGTTCTATTTTTCGAATAAGAATAGGATGTATTATAAGCCCCCTTTATTTCTACAGAAAGTCCTTTAGTTATCACATCTAATTTTTGAACTAAAGACAAATCCATGTTCATTGTATTTGCAGTCTTATTCTTATAACCTAAATCATAAAAACCTTTTAACACATTGTTATTCATCAAAACCCCCTCATATTTTTGAGGATTCATTACCACTAATTTTCCATCAATTATTCCCGGACTGCAGAATGGCTGTGACCCATTACCAAAACCGGCACCTTTGGGTTCATGTGTCAAGCCAACAATTCCACCAAGACCTAATTTTAAAATAGTGGATTTCGTCAGGTTCAAATCTAAATTAGATAAGTAATTATATCGACTATAAGTATAATTACTTTTATAATCCAGGTCCTCAAATTGGCGGAATAATCCGTTTTGATATAAGAATCCCAATGAAATAAAATAGCGTACCTTTTCGGTACCCCCGGATATGTTCAGATTATGCTGCGTCTGAATAGATGTTTTTTTGAGTAAATAATCTCTCCAGTTCATATTGGGATACATTATAGGCTCGTCATTCAAACGAAATCTTTCTAAAACATAATCATCAAATGAATGTGCCTTTCCATCGTTATCTTTCATTTCATTATGGCACAAAGCGTACGTATAGCTATCTGCCATTTCCAGTAAACGTGTAGGTTGCGTCAAACCAAAAGAAGAAGAAAGAGAAATTTTAGCTTTTCCCTCTACACCTCGTTTGGTAGTGACAAGGACAACCCCGTTGGCACCACGTACGCCAAATACAGCGGTAGCCGAAGCATCTTTCAGCACACTAATACTCTCTATTTCATTAGGGTCCATCTGAAAAAAAGAACGTTCCACTCCATCTACCAAAACCAAAGGTTGGGAACCTCCTTCTGTTAAAGATCCAACCCCACGGACATAAATAGTGGGATCCTCTGCACCAGGTTGTCCACTCGTCGTCACAGAAGATAAACCGGTAATCTGCCCGGCCAACGCATTTGCAACACTTGCATTGGGCGAACGTAGCAAAGCTTCATTTTTCACTGATGAAATGGCCCCCGTTAACGTTTCTTTCTTTTGTACACCGTAAGCAACCACTGTTACTTCACTCAATTCATTCGCAATCTCAACCAGCGTCACTTTCACTTCTTTTCTACCTTTCAAAGCAACTTCCTGTGTCTGATAGCCAATAAAAGAAATAATCAAGACAGCTTTGCCCGAATCAGGCACATCCAATTTGAACACTCCATCAAGGTCTGTAATAACTCCTGTAGAAGAATCCTTCAATTTCACATTTGCCCCAATTACTTCTATACCACTTTCATCGTATACAGTACCTCGTACTGTAGTAACCTGAGCATGTCCCACAAGTCCGGTACTGAGTAAAATCAATAACCAGACCCATTTAAGAATCACTTTTTGTATCATAAATAATTAGATTATGTACCCTACGATTGTAAACATAGGTACGGGTTAGTATTAGTTTATTGTATCATTTTTCCAAATCACGTTTCCTTATCAATGCTTCAAGAAAATAATAGTCTGCATAGTTTAAGGGGACATCTACTTCCTGCTTGTGTGGAATGCTTCCTACAGAATGTTCCAATATAAAATAGCCATTTGTTCCTTCTTCCGCCCTACATACTGGAGAACTTAATGATTCCATTATCATATCAGCCGTTTCTTTGTATTTTGTTCCAGGAAGAAAAGTATCCAGCTCATAGAGAGCTGACGCTGTTATGGCTGCTGCTGAAACATCCCGAGGTTCATTAGGTATATTCAACGCATCATAATCCCAATATGGAATCAAGTCTGTAGGCAAATTCTTATTAGTAAAAATATAGTTATAAATATTCTGAGCTTGCATCAAGTACTCTGCCTTATGCGTATATCGATAGCACATCGTATATCCATAAAGGGCCCAAGCTTGTCCTCTGGCCCAAGCCGATTCATCAGCATATCCCTGTATGGTCTGCTTACTTCTTATTTCTCCAGTATCCGGATCGTAATCAACAAGGTGGTAGCAACTATAATCCATACGAAAATGATTCTGCAGAGTTTTATCAGCATGGCTGACTGCCATATTATGATAGCTATAATCTCCGGACAACTGTGAAGCCTCAAAAAGAATCTCCAAGCTCATCATATTTTCGATTGTTACCGGACATTTCCAGCCTTTGGAAGATTGACAGTCTTTGTTCAAATCCAATAACTGAATGACTCCCGCTACCGGATGAAAATGAGTAGAAAGTAATTTGGCCGCTCGTAATATCACAGAACGATACCCCCTTCCCCCTATCCTCATACCATTCAAGAAACTACTTCCTACCATAAATCCAACATCATCATGATGAGTCAAATATGAAATAGAATCTAAAGACTCTGTGTACTTTGCTGCCCAATTCTCCCATTTGGTGTCTTTTGTTAAGTCATATATATACCACAAGCTTCCTGAAAAGAAAGCACTACTCCAGTCATTACAAGGCATATATACAATCTCGCCATGCTCATCCAAAGTTCGGGGAATCATAATCTTATCATTATTTCCAATCAGCCTGACCTGAGAAGAATACTGTGTTATTGCATTCTTTATATTATCAGATAGAATATCTCCTGTAGAAACAGATATTTTCGATCTGCATCCTGACATCATCAATAGCAGAGCCCCTGACAGAATTGTTAATAAAGTACTTTTCATATACGTATTAGTAGCTAATTAAAAAGAATAATGCAAAAGTAGATTACCACTAAAAAACAAAGCCACAATGTACGTACAACAAATATACACTACCAGTACATCACGTTTTTCAATAATCGATGTACTAATGATACACCTATTTTGTACTTAAACGATAGGTACCATATTACCACTTTTATCAAAAAAGAAATATCTTTGCCGTATTATCTAACTATTACCACTATGGAATACACAACAAAATATAAAAGCCTTTTTTTCCTAATTTGCTATTGCATTCTGGGATTACCCAACAGTATGGCACAAAATATCTCTTTCAATCACCTGACTACCGATAACGGACTGGCACATAATTCCGTAATGGCAATCTACCAAGATTCGGCAGGATTCATTTGGGCAGGAACACGCAATGGGGTTTGCTTATATAACGGTAAAGAATTTATAACTTACAAATATCAGAAGGATAATCCGAACAGTCTAATTTATAATAATATACTCAAAATTACAGGCAACAGCAAAGATGAAATCTACTTCATGACTTCCAAAGGGATCTCAACTTTGCAGGTATCAAAAAATAAGATTTCAACTCTGATTCAAGGTAGCACACGTTCCATGTTTTACCACAAGCAACTCTACATTACCATAGGAAATACGATTTATCGTTATGATGGTAAACAATTCAAAGAGTATTATAAAGTCAAAGAATTAGATATGTATATTACTTCTATATACATTTGCGATGAGTATATACTGATAGGAACCCAAAACCAAGGGCTTTTCCGTTTGATGACCCACGATCATACACTTTACAATCTTCTACCGGATACTGACATTATTGACATATTTAAAGACTCCACCGGCAAATTCTGGATAGGTACAATGAATCATGGGATCTATGTAATGAATGAAGATTCTATAACTAATTTCCGTTATGACAATCTGGACCCTTCCAGCATTAGTTCCAATTTCATTCGTTGCTTCTGTGAAGATAAACAAGGAAATATCTGGATTGGAACATTCAATGGACTCAACCGGTATAATACTACCAATCAAACTTTCACAAGCTATCATAAAAGTAATAAAGAAAATAGCCTTACCCACTCTTCTATTTGGACTTTACTATGTGACCAACAAGGTACCCTTTGGATCGGAACCTATTTTGGAGGGATTAATTATTTCCATCCGGAGAACCAGAACTACTGCTATTATCAGACATCATCTTTGGAAAAGGAGGGGCTTAGCTCACCCATCATAGGTTGTATCACTGAAGATAATCAACATAATTTGTGGATATCAACAGAAGGAGGAGGAATAAATAAACTGAATCCCCAAAATGGTAAATTTAAATGGTATAAACATATCAAGCACGGTAACAGCATATCTCACGACAATATAAAATCAACCTACTACGATAAAGACAAAGAAATATTATGGATAGGCACCCACATGGGAGGGCTCAATAAATTAGATACTAAAAATGACCATTTCACCCATTACCCATTCAATAGAAATAATGACGTATTTTCCCATTCAAATACAATTCGGGATATTGTACCTTATAAAAACGAACTTATTTTGGCTACGCATAGAGGGGTAAGTATATTTAGTCCAAACACAGGTCAATACAAAATCCTTTTCCAAGACGAGCACCAGAATATTTCCTATGCAACTTCTGTTTATATAGATCACCACAACTCTCTTTGGATCGGTGGTGATGGAAAAGGTGTATATAAATATTCATTTGACAGTAATGAATTAAAGAATTACAGGCACAATCACGCCCTGAAACAAAGTATCAGTAGTAATAGCATCAATAGGATATATGAGGACAGCCAAAAACGCCTTTGGTTCTGTACGAATGAAAGTGGAATAGACTTATACCGATATGAGACGGATGATTTTGAAAACTTTGACGAACAGAATAATGGATTAGGAAGTAATTATGTCTATGACGTATGCGAACTTTCGCCGAATAAAATATTATTCATAACCGATTCCGGTTTTTCCATACTAGATTACTCAACACGCAGATTTCAAAACTATAACAAAGAAAACGGAGTACCATTATCAGCTCCCAACGAGCGTTCTGTATACAAAACAACCAATGGTGATATATATATCGGAGGAGTAGACGGTATGATATCATTTAAAGCTGAAAGCATTGACTACATACCACAAAGCTACAATATCTATCCTTTCCGTTTATTAGTAAATGGCGAAATTATTCAACCTGGTGATAAGAGCCAGATACTCAATAATTCTTTAAGTTACTCCCATCGAATTACATTGAAACCCAATCAATCCATGTTTAGTATTGAGTATACCACCACCAATTATATCCCCTTTAATCAAGATGAAATAGAATATTTTCTAAAAGGATTCTCACAAAACTGGACAAGCATACGCAAACAACAAGCCGTCACATATACAAACCTAAATCCGGGAAAATATACACTCAGTGTACGTGCAAAAAACAACCCACTTGTACCCGTGAGTGAACTGGAAATTGAAATTCTTCCCCCAGTTTACCGCACCGTATGGGCTTACATAATATACGTCCTATGTATTTGCAGTGTCCTCTACTATTTATTCCGCATGTATAATAACCGGATTAAGCTACAGGAATCACTAAAATATGAAAAGAAACACTTAGAGGATATAGAGCAACTTAATCAAACTAAACTACGTTTCTTTACCAACATTTCACATGAGTTCCGAACACCACTGACTCTGATCATCGGACAAATGGAAATGTTACTGCAGATGCGTTCTTTCGCCCCAACCGCCTATAATAAAATTCTAAAAGTTTATAAAAGCAGTCTGCAATTACGGGAATTGATTTCTGAGTTACTGGACTTCCGTAAGCAAGAACAAGGTTATATGCACATAAAAGCAAGTGAAAATAATCTTGTAGATTTTGTATACGAAACCTACCTGCTTTTTCAAGAGTACGCCATACAACATCAGATATCATTCAATTTCCACAAAACACATGATAACATTTCCATCTGGTTTGATCCAAAGCAAATGCAGAAGGTAGTAAATAACCTTCTCTCAAATGCTTTCAAACATGTAAAGGAAGGAGGGAATATTTCCGTGTCGGTACGAAAAGAAAAACATGGAGCTATAATAGAAGTAACCGATGATGGAAGTGGCATTTCCCCTCAGGATATTGATAAAATCTTCGACCGTTTTTATCAGACAGAGCAGATTGATTCATTAGCCCATCCAGGAACCGGAATAGGTTTATCACTCACCAAAGGTATTGTTGAATTACATCATGGCACGATTGATGTATATAGTACCCCCGGAGAATCAACAACCTTTAGCGTACATTTACCCTGCGGTAAAGAGCATCTGAAACCTGAACAGATTAATGAATTAAAAAATGAAATACAGATAGTCACATCTGAATATCAGAATCCGGCAATTTTTCTGGATGAATACGAATCAGATATACTAAAAACAGAGTCGGCTATTGAAAAAAACAAAGAAGCTAAAATACTCATTATAGAGGATAATCCTTCCCTACTTGACATGTTAACCAAGATATTTGAAACTTTCTACACTGTAATAACAGCTTCCAATGGAGCTGAAGGTTGGGAAAAAGTCCAGTCCGAACATCCTAACCTTATATTAAGTGACGTGATAATGCCCAAATTATCAGGAACAGAACTCTGTAAACTTATCAAAGAAAATTTAGATACATGCCATATTCCTGTTATCTTACTGACAGCCCAAACAGCCATTGAACACAATTTAGAAGGACTTCGCATAGGAGCTGATGACTATATTACCAAACCATTCAATATTAACATATTATTATCACGTTGCAATAATCTGGTTAACAACCGTATCATGCTACAAGAGAAGTTCAGCAAACAACCTCAGGCTACCCCACAAATATTAGCAACAAATATCTTGGATAAGGCGTTTATAGATCAAGCCATGAAAATTATAGAGCAGCATCTTGATGACACAAACTTCAATGTGGATATTTTTGCTCGTGAAATGAGTATTGCCCGTACTAAACTATTCAATAAATTGAAAGATATAACCGGACAGACTCCTTATGAGTTTATAATTACCGTACGCCTAAAACGGGCAGCCTTCATGTTAAAAAACAATCCAGAATTGAATATATCTGAAATCGCAGATCATCTGGGATTCTCTTCGCCCAGACAGTTTACTAAAAGCTTCAAAGCTAAATTCCATGTTATTCCACAAGTTTACCGCAAAGGCGAAATTTACAATAATAAGGAAGATGAAGCAGCGGAAGAAGAATAGAATGTATGCAAAAGGTAGGTATTATGTATACAGCATATACCTATCTTTGATTAAATTCCCATTCCTTTGCCAGCAAAAAACTAACTATCATGAGAACATTTCATCTATTAGCTTTATTGCTGTGTATATCTCTTGCCAACGCGCAAAGTATGCGCGAGAAGATATCACTTAACCCCAACTGGCGCTTTGCTAAAGGGCATGCAGCAAATCCCGGAAAAGACTTCAATTACGGACTTGCGCTTTCTTTCTCTAAAATTAATTTTCTACAAGAGGCAACAATGCTTCAGGACGATCAAAAATCGAGCCTCGAAGTTCCTCACACAGAGGTCTATAACGATAGCCTGTGGGAACAAGTATCCATACCTCATGACTGGGGAATGGCTTTAAACTTTGACATAAATCAACTTAAAGTAAAAGGTTACCGCAAACTGGGCGGGCGCTCACCGGAAAATAGTATAGGATGGTACCGTAAGAAGTTCAAACTGACGGCAATCAAAGGATGCCGATACACATTGGAATTTGAAGGTATTTTCAGAGATGCACAAATATGGATGAATGGCATCTATCTGGGAAGAAACGAAAGCGGATATGTTCCCTTAACTCTTGATGTAACCGAGTGCTTGAATTATGAACCAGAAAAAGAAAATGTGATAACTGTACGGGTAGACGCTACACAATCGGAACTATGGTCATATGAAGGAGCAGGTATTTATCGCAATGTATGGCTACACCGTACTTCTCCGGTACACATTCCGCAATGGGGCACATTTGTAACTACCGACGTAAATATTACTCAAAAAGAGGCAAATGTAAAAGCTTTGATAGAAATAGCTAATGAAACTGACAAAACAGTAAACGTCACCTTAAAAAACACGATTATAGACATGCAGGGAAATCAAATAGATTACATTGAAAACAATCTAAAAGTCAATCCGTTTGACCAAAATGATATAGAAACTTCTATGCAGGTGAAGAATGCAATGTTATGGTCACCAGAAACACCTTATCTATATAAATTGCATACAGATGTAGAAGTGAATAAAAAGGTGGTTGATAGTTACATCACTCGTTTTGGGATCCGTACTATAGCATTTACACCTGATCAAGGATTTCTCCTGAATGGAAAACGAGTACAGATACAAGGAGTATGTTGTCATCAAGATCATGCAGGAGTAGGAGTAGCAGTGCCTGACCGTCTAAACTTCTGGCGCGTACAAAAATTGAAAGAGTTCGGAGCCAACGCCTATCGTGCATCGCACAATCCTCCCACTGTCTCTATTCTGGAAGCATGTGATAGTTTAGGAATGCTGGTGGTAGATGAAATGCGTATGATGAGTTCCAGTGATGAAGGGCTTAGCCAGATGAAGACCATTATCCGACGCGACAGAAATCACCCTTCCATTATTCTTTGGTGCTTAGGCAATGAAGAACCAGCCATTCAAAAAACAGAAAAAGGAAGAATGATAGCTGAGCGGATGAAAAACATACAGCATAAACTGGATCCCACCCGCATGTGCACAGCAGCAATGAACGGAGGATGGGGAACCGGCTTTTCATTAGCTGTAGATGTACAAGGATCTAACTATTTCAGAATAGGGAATATGGATAATGTGCATAAAAAACTTCCCCACCTTCCCTGTATTCTGACGGAAGAAGCCAGTACACTTACTACCCGGGGAATTTATACCACTATAAAAGAAAAAGATTATCATCAATCCTACGATCATGATCGTCCTAACTGGGGAGCTACCGCACAAGAATGGATGCGTTATGTTGATACTCGCAAATATATTGGTGGAGCATTTGTCTGGACCGGATTTGATTATGGTGGAGAAGCTTTGATGCATTACTGGCCGGGAGTAGTCTCAAACTTTGGCATTTTAGATTATTGTGGCTACCCGAAAGATGCATATTGGTACTATAAGGCTTGGTGGACTGATGAGCCTGTATTACACATTTTACCTCACTGGAATGGTATAGGAACAGATTCCGTCGATGTACAGCTATACACAAACCTGGATGAAGTAGAACTTTTCCTTAATAATAAGAGTTTAGGCAAAAAGAAAGTGAATAAGTATGACATACCCACCTGGCGCGTCAAATATATCCCGGGGAAATTGACAGCTAAAGGTAAAAAAGAGAATCAAAAATATACAGAGAGTATAGAAACAACCGGAGAGCCAGCATTAATACAATTAAGTAGCGAAAACGGAGATTCAATAAATGGAGATGGTAATGACATTGCCATTATCACCGCCCGAATACTTGACTCTAAAAAACGTATAGTTCCCACTGCCGATAATTATATTAGTTTCAAAGTAGAAAATGGTACAGTGTTAGGAATAGGTAATGGCAATCCTTCGTGTCATGAACCTGATGTGTTTCCACAAAATGCTCCTATAGGAAGGAGTGCTTTCTCCGGCTATGCACAACTTATTATAAAAAGTAATGGTTCAAGAAAACCCATTCAAATAACCGCAACAGCCGAGTCTCTAATAACAAGCCATTTAACTATTAATGTTCGATAATTTATTATTTACAATCTTTACTTGCAGAAAGACAAGTTTATTTACACATTAAAACAAAAGACAACTGAAAAGTCTTTCATAAAAAGAGCGTTGAAAATCAACATATTGCAAGAGACTAAATCCTTGCATACAAAAAGTTAACTTCCTGTTGACAAGAAGTTGAGACCTTGTCGACAGGAAGTTAATACCTTGTAAGCGGAAAATTTATTCCCTTATCAAATCATCGAAACCGATAGCTTTCTCTGATTACTCCAACACTTTCTTTTTCAGATTAAATGTTGACAATACTTTTTTGCCGGAAGAGAGTATCACTATCAAATCATATTCCTTTCCTTCCTCAAACCTATCTTTAGCAGAAAGCAATATGTCTGTTTTTTCATAAGGCTTCAATGCCGGAACCATACCGGAAGCTACTTTTATTGTTTTCCCTTCCTGTTTGTACCCAACTTCCACCAACGCTTTCTTCGAGCTTACCTGACCGAAATTCTGTACTTCCACTGTACATTCCAGTCCCTTTCCGGATTTGGTAAAGACTGGGGCACGAGCTGAAAGAATCGGTTCTATATAATCAATGTATGGCAAACGCGCATACCCGTAAAGTATTCTTCCGTCTTTGTATTTTCCAATCAACTTCGGGGCAAATTCATCTTTAGTGATACCATTTCCTTTGCCATTGAAAGTTACAATCAAATCCTTGCCCGCATTTTCTGTGGTCAATACCTGACAGCCTCTGCCATAATTCACTTCTTCAGAAGCACCGAAACGCAAGGAATTCACATCTATATCCGTCTGGGGATTGAAGCCTTCTTCCGCCTGTATCTTCACACGAATTGTTTTTGTACTCGAGGTGATAGGTTTCTCGTCCAGTATGGTAAGCAACAATCCCGGATTCAAAGGAATACTAATATTCTTTGAGCTATGGTGATCAAAAGGTTTATCTTCGTTTTTAAGCGTATCGATTACCGCAAAATTAGCCTGAATGGCACGTCCGTATTTATCCTGATACACTTTAAGGCGTTCATATTTGAACCAGTCTTCCGCTTGTCCGTCTGCATGTACAGCAACTCCCGGCATATAAGCTTCACCCGGATCGACCACCCAGTTCACTCCATCCTTCGAACGAAGATAGAAAGCAATACGTCCCAGCCAATCATTAACAATCAGATGATACTGAATATGATCGCGCCAGATTACCGGATCTTCAAACCGACCGTCCACATCCGGATAAACCCGTTTGTCGGTCAGTTGATTGTATTCCGATAATCCATCTCTGCTGACCCAGATACCACCACCACGACAAACCATCACATAAGAGCTGTCTTCACGCTGGGCAAATGAAAGATTAGACAGGCCTTCGATAATACGGCGGTCGCGTGCATTGAAATCAAACTTTCCATATTCCCATTTTCCATTCAGATCATCGGATACATAACGTCCATCAATCACATAGACAACATACCGACCATCTTTAGCACGGAACATTTCAGGATTATGCCCTTTACCTATGATACGAACAGGCTTGAAAGGCCCTGTCAGATTATCGCTTACGGTATGAAATACGTATGAGTTAGGCCATTCCATGTGTCCTTTAGGTGAACATTCCAGCCAGGCACAGACAAATAGATGATATTTACCGTCTTCGCCTTTTCGGATATTTCCGCCCCAATAGGACCAGATACCGTCTTCAATGCCATTATCTACATAACGTGGAAGCACACAGTCAGCACCCCATGTATCGGAGGAAAGTACATTTCCCTTCATCGGCAGGAAGCGATCCATAAAGCGAGCGCCTTTCACTAATTGTTTCCATTCCGCAGGACGTTCCCGTTCCGTTATTTGTGAAAAAGAGGAATGACTGATCAGGAGCATGACTCCCAGTAGAGCAAATTTAAAGAGGCTTCTTTCCATAAATATAATATTAGAATTGGTTTTAAATAGATTTACGTGGCCAAAAGTAGGAGAATTGCATGTAAAAGGAAAAGGAAAGAAAGCAAAAAGGTACGTAAACCTTTACGTAAACAGAGATTACAGCTTTACAATCGACAGCTATTACCTACTGTGGCAGTTTAAACACTACAGGTAGTGTGTATCTCACTTTCACAACTCTGCCTTGTTGTTTACCGGGAATCCATTTCGGCATGGACTGGACTACGCGAAGTGCTTCCCTATCCAACCTAGGGTCAACGCTACGTATCAGTTGTGCCTGAGCAGGGCTTCCATCTTCCAAGATAACAACCTGGACGATAACTCTTCCCTGAACGCTGTCCTGCAAAGCAGTTTTCGGATAACGAATATTTGTACGGAGGTACTCTACCGCAGCCGGTAGTCCTCCGGGAAATTCAGGCATTTCTTCCACCACCTGATAAATATAGTTATCTTCTAATGGATCTTCCTGAACAGGAATATATCGAACTCCATAACCCGCCGGTTCTTCGGGTATCTTCATTTTAATAGCCTGCTCCAACTCCTGTTGGTTATCTGTCAAACGAAATTCGGTCATCATCGTAAAGTTAGTATGTGTGGCAGTCAAGCTCACATCATAGAAAAAGCGATAGCGTCCCGGCTTATTAGGATGGATATGCGGATATAGACGGGCTGTAAACTGTCTATGTCCACCGGGACAAATTATATATCCTATATCTACAGCCGCATCATTGATAGGCAATTCACGCCAGGTTCCGTCTTCATCCTCAAAGGTAACGGAATAATGTTCACCACACATAACTTCTTTATCACCTTGATTCAATAATACAAAAGAGGCTGTGGATGCGCTATTGGAATAGACAGAATATTCCGGACGCAGAGAGATGCCGAATGTATCCGTAACACCGATACGTCCATTCGGTCTTGGCCGTTCCGGTCCTTCGAAACGGATAGCGGGAGAATCCATAAGTTTCTTACGAAAGGCTTGACGGGCTTCAGGAGTATTAAGAATGAAACGGACTTCAATATATCGCAACCCCATGCCCCAGCTTATCATGTTACTTTTCAGATTCTTATCAGTCAGCGCATCATATCGACGGTTCAATTCATCTAAAATATTATTGAGTTGTTGTTGTGAGTAATTGCCTTCGGTTATTTCTTCCAAACGGAAAGCCCTACTACCTGCAGCTTTCTCTAATATATGCCGAGCTTGCAGCGTATCTCCACGCACTTGAAAATACAGTGTAGAACCTTCAAAAAACAGACCTTCCAGAAAAGCAGGACAACGTGGAGCACCAATGAAATCTCCTATGACATTCGGCTCCTCTCCATATATTTTACTTAAATTTTTAATGATCTCCCATCCAGCTGATTGATCAACAGCAGCTTCATAAACTTTTTCATCCAAGATAGTTATGTTCGTAGCAGAGTCCGCTTTATCTGCAACGGTTGTTTTGTGTGTCTTATTTACACACCCCATGAGAAAACACAACAGAATTCCGACCAATGTTTTCGTTTTCATAACCTTATCTGCTTATTATATCTTCCCAAAAATAAAAAAAGATAGTCTAAAAAGAAAACTTTATACTGTCCGATTACTTTTGTTTAACAGAACTGAATTCAAAAGAGAATACAAACTGGATATTTCAATTAAGAGGGACTAAAAAGTTGGAAAGTAAGAGAGAATATCAGGTAAAACAAAAGTCCCTGAACTTTAGCAGTTCAAGGACTTACCATTTTTTATTGGTGGAGCTGGAGGGAGTCTCTCGAACCTTTTTATAAAATATCATAATCTATCAAACATCAGATTATTAAATAGTTATATTTAGCTATCATCTATCTAAATATCTCTTAATATCATTGCATATCTCAATTATTGGGTGTACTTTTGGGTGTAACTTTTCAAATACACCCAGTTTATGAACATCAAGAGAAATATCATCTTCGCACTGGAAAACCGTAAAAAAGATGGCATTCCTATCACTCAAAATGTACCCATCCGTATGCGTGTCGTTTTTGCAAGCCAACGGATTGAGTTTACAACAGGCTATCGGATTGATATGGAGAAATGGGATGCAGACAAGCAACGGGTAAGAAACGGCTGTACCAATAAGCTGAAACAAAGCGCATCAGAAATCAACACCGAACTACTGCGTCAATACACCGAGATACAGAATGTGTTCAAGGAGTTCGAAGTACAAGACATAATGCCCACCCCTGCACAAATCAAAGAGGCTTTCAATCTAAAAATGAAAGGAGAAAAGGAAGAGAGCCATCATGAGAAAGAGGAAGTGAAATTAGACTTCATGAAAATCTTTGATGAGTTTGTTGCCGAATGCAGCAAACAAAATGACTGGTCATCCTCTACTCTAAAGAAGTTTGCAACAGTAAAAAAGCACATCGCAACTTTTGATCCGAACACGACATTTGAGAGCTGGACGGAAAGACACTTCAATGAGTATATAGATTACTTACGCAGTGATAAAGATATGCGCAACACTTCCATAGCCAAGCAAATCAAGTTCTTGAAATGGTTTTTACGTTGGACTAACCGAAAAGGGTATCATCAAAACACCGCTTATGACAAATTCATGCCCAAAATGAAAAGTGCACCGAAAAAAGTAATATTCCTTACCCGGAATGAATTGGACAAAATCAGAGCCTGCCAGATACCTGCTGCCAAACAATACCTTGAAAGAGTAAGGGATGTTTTATTATTTTGTTGCTTCACAGGTCTTCGGCATTCTGATGTGTATAACTTGAAACGCAGCGACGTGAAAGAGGAACACATAGAAATTACCACCATCAAAACGGCTGACAGCCTTATTATTGAGCTGAATGACCACAGCAAAGCTATTCTTGAAAAATATAAAGATATTCCTTTCCAAAACAATAAAGCATTGCCAGTGGTAAGTAATCAGAAGATGAACGAGTATTTGAAAGAGTTAGGAGAACTGGCAGAAATAGACGAACCTGTACGGGAAACCTACTACAAGGGAAATGAACGAATAGACGAAGTCACACCTAAATATGCCTTGTTGAGCACCCATACTGGCAGACGCACATTTATTTGTAATGCTTTGGCTCTGGGCATTCCGGTGCAAGTGGTCATGAAATGGACAGGGCATAGCGACTACAAAGCCATGAAACCTTACATTGACATAGCAGACGACATCAAAATTCAGGCAATGAACAAATTTAATCTCCTATAAACATGAATACGATAACAACCCTCATACCCCAATACGGAGAGCTGAACAGAATCAGCAAAGACTGGATTGTAAGCCATACTTTCTCTTTTGAAAAGCAGAAATTCATCGTTGATTTCTACTCGGAATGGAGCGATATAAAGGCTTTTGAACAAGCTATCCTTGAACTGGTGCTGCATACACCGCCAGAACCATGTACCCTGCTGCTGAAAAGTCTGAAAAAGGAAGTCAGAGAATACACACGGCTTTATGAAGCTTACAGCCTTCCCCATGATGAAGTGATTATGCGTGTATGCAACCAATACGCAGACAGCTACAAGGAAGCCATCAAGGAAGAGATGGAAGTGGTAAACAGGCTACGCAAACCGATGAACGAAGCCAACAACCGCTATGATACCATTGGCTACCGAGAGCATACACCCGAAGAAGAAAAGCTGGCGGAAAGAGAATATGAGCGTTGCAAGGCTGAATATGAAAGGGAGAAAGCCCAGCTGGACCATCTTTATGAGCAGCAAACCCTTCTCTGGAAAGAAGCCCGGCAATACATGAAAAACCGTTGCGACGACATCTACCTGCTTAGCTTACACTTCATGGGCATCCTGACCAAATATGTACCGGACGAAGAAAACCAACCGAACGAAGCAGACAGGCAGAGCCGTACAGACAGCCAGCCAGAAACAGAAACGGCAACCGCATCGGCTACAGCTACGACTGCCGGATTGCCTGAATATTTCAGCATGAAACTGATTTCCCTCATTCATGAAATTTGTGTAGGGGAACAGTTTGAAGACATTACCGCACCGGATTTCTATGCCTGCATGAATCTGCATCCCTGCCAGTGCGTACTGAAAATAAAGCCAAGGGAAAAGATACGGGTATGCTATCTGATTTCCCTGATGAAGGAGCAGTTGCCAGAGCAGGATAAGGACAAATGGAAGGAAGCCATCCTGAAACACCTGGATATTGATGAAGACTATTACAAGTCCAAGTACAGGGAACCCGTCTCCGATTTACCCAGTATTCCCAACCAAAAGTTCGCCAAGGAAATGGACGGAATATTCCGATAACCCGTGATATTCCAATATATTTTACGACATGACCACTTATACCACTCAAAATAATTTTTGAGTGGTATTTTTATTTCTTGATATTCAGCGATATAACAAAACAATCCGTTTATATCATCCACATACTTACCACTCAAAACCCTACCTAATTTTGCATCGTTCGAGAACAGAAAAAAACAGCCTGTGCGCAGGGCTATTGTCAAACAAGTAATCATACGGACGATGAACAATCTCAAAGAACTGTTAGTGAAACCCGTCTGGCAGATGACAGGCGAAGAGTTCCTTTTTTTAAGCAGACACGCTTCGGTACAGGCAGAGGCGCAACCGCAGCCAACCACCGACACGGAAAGAAAGTACGTGTACGGCATACTCGGCATAGCCAAGCTTTTCGGATGCAGCCTGCCCACAGCCAACCGCATCAAGAAAAGCGGAAAGATAGACAAAGCCATTACCCAGATTGGACGCAAGATTATTGTGGATGCGGAACTGGCACTGGAACTGGCTGGAAAGAAAACCGGAGGACGCAGATAAAGGAGGTGATTATGGACTATATAAAAGAAATATCACCCGAACAAGCCGTTATCCTCTGGCAGGAATCCCGGCTAAGTCTGTCAAGATGCTACGAAAAAGCCCCCGAAATTCTGAAAGTACACGGCTCTGTCATCGGGACGCTGGGCAATTTCAGCGCATCCATCGGCAAAGCCAAGAGCAAGAAAACCTTCAATGTATCGGCTATCGTAGCCGCTGCATTGAAGAACAGTACCGTGTTACGATATGCGGCTGAACTGCCCGAGGAAAAGCGGAAAGTGCTTTATATAGATACGGAGCAAAGCCCCTACCACTGCCTGAAAGTGATGAAGCGGATTCTGCGGATGGCAGGATTGCCCGACGACAGGGACAGCGGTTATCTGGAGTTTCTCGCTTTGAGAAAATACACCCCGGAACAGCGCATCAGCATTGTAGAACAGGCTATCTACCACTCACCGGATATTGGGCTGGTCATCATAGACGGCATCCGGGATATGGTGTACGACATCAACAGCCCCGGTGAATCCACCCGCATCATATCCAAGCTGATGCAGTGGACGGACGACAGGCAGATTCATATCCATACGATACTGCATCAGAACAAGGGGGATGAGAACGCAAGAGGGCACATCGGTACGGAACTGAACAACAAGGCAGAAACAGTCCTGCTGGTGGAAAAGGACAAGGGGAACAGCGACATCAGCCATGTTTCCGCCATGCACATCCGGGCGATGGATTTCGAGCCTTTTGCATTCCGCATCAACGACCGAGCCCTGCCCGAACTTGCGGAAGGTTACAAGCCGGAAGTAAGGAAGCCGGGAAGACCCTCGGTGGAAAAGTTTGACCCTTACAAGGATATTTCAGAACCGCAGCACCGTGCCGCACTGGAAGCCGCTTTTGCACTGAAAGAGGAATACGGCTACAAGGAGCTGGAAGACACCTTAATCAAGACTTATCTGGCAGAGGGGGTTAGGCTGAATCACCAGAATGCAGTGGCACTTATCACCATGCTGCGCAACAAACGGATGATAGTACAGGAAAACGGCAGGAAGTATTCCTTCAAGCCCGATTACCACTATTAACCGGCTACATCGAAAATCACTTCACTTTATTCCCGTATCCTATATATACGACAATTTAGTGAAGTGATTTCAGAAACAGACTAATCGCTTCACTTTATTCCGGGGGGCTATATATTAGGAGTTTAGTGAAGTGATTGTACAGACCGCATAGTTTTAAGAGTTGCGGGCAAAAAAAGAAATAATCAAAGTACTCACTAAAAACGATTTCCTTATGAACATCGAGACTGCAAAACAAATCAATCTGGCTGACTACCTGCACAGCCTGGGTTATTCACCCGTCAAACAGCAGGGTATCAACCTCTGGTACAAATCTCCCTTGAGGGAAGAAACAGAGGCTTCCTTCAAAGTGAACACCGAACGCAACCAGTGGTACGACTTCGATGCGCCCATATAGGCTACACAATAAATATCTCTATGGCAAGAGATTAGGTTAG